>WLWD01000795.1_pt1 | contig 204951 bp, 129 predicted proteins | sample 6712731 | NCBI WGS metagenome assembly WLWD01 (sample SAMN12718690, study PRJNA576275) | sponge metagenome | isolation source: marine sponge | host: Mycale hentscheli | place: New Zealand: South Island, Marlborough, Capsize Point | collected 2014-11-01
TGACAAGTCCTGAATGGACGATTCTCTCAGTCTTGTTACAGTGGGGAAGTATGCACTTATGTATGTTTTCTTTGTTCTGTAATGTCTAGCATGGTACATAGTCACCTGAATTAATTTTTCTCTTTATGTCTTTTTCACATGCACGACAAATACAGCTGTCAACTGTGATTGTTTTCTCCATGGCCCGGAGTTTTGTTGAAAGTTCAGGATTCCAAGTGGACATGTGTGTGTAAAACACAGGCATCTCAAGGTGTAATTGAAGCAGAGGCTCTGTGGACACAGTTTGTGGCTAAACATAATATTTCTTTCCAGACCAGTGACCATGCCACCAAACTCATCAGTCGCATGCTACATAGCAAAGAAATTTGCCTGTGGACACATAAAAATGGCAGCAATCATCAGGGAAGCTTTGCCCCCCCCCCCCTCCCCCATTTTCTATCTAAAACTCTAAATGATATGTCAAAATTATTTTCCATAATGATAGATGAGTCGAGTGATAAAACGGACAAGTCCTGTATTATTCTTGTTCATGTTTTTTATTCATGTGTGGGAGACATTCGCACTAAATTTATTGATATGCCTATTGTCAATGTGGGTACAGCCTGTAACCTTTTGATGCCTTGAAGTTGTCTCTCAGCAATCATATTTCAGTAAGTGTTTGACCTTTATGTCTGATATGACTAATGTGATGAAAGGCACCAGGTCGGGTGTTCAGAAACTAATAAGGAATTAGCTCATGTGTTTGATGTGAGCTGTATCTGCCATCTAGCAGATCTTGCTGTGAAGTCGGGTATGGAAGTGCTTCCCATAGACATAGATCAACTTTTCTTGGATATATTTTATTACTTTTACCATTCCAGTAAAAGGAAGCAAGAATTTTGTGACCTCTGGTGTTCTCTATTTACATGTGAGCCTCAAACAGTTCTTAAGCATTGTACTACTCGGTGGCTTAGTCTATTGTGTTGTGTTGGTTTTTCTCAATTTGATGGTTTTGATATCTTATTTTCGGTCCTGTAATGAGGCTGAGACAAGTAAAGTAGTTATCATTCTACAACCGCTTGAAAACCCTCATACCAAACCTCTTACCAAACTTCTTCTTCATTTCCTGTCTTTTGTTCTTCCATCAATGGGTAAGTTTAACTGTTTATTTCAGAACTCAACCCAGAATACAACCTGTCCAGTTGTACATAGAAATGTCTAGGCTGGTTCGTTTGTATGCCAGCAATGTTTTGAAGCCAGAGTCTATAACTGCAGTGGGTGAGGATCTCAGTAAGCTAAGCTTTGCAAGTGCAAACCAGCTAGCAGATGAGAATTTGGAATTGGGGGACTCAACATGGGCAGCTCTCTCTGAAATGGAAGAGGAATTTGATACAAAACCCTTCTACCAAGCAGTGCGGGATTTCTATGTGGCTTCATTGAATAAAATGCTCAAAAAATTCCCATCTGGGGACATTTTGAAGGATTTAGACATCATAAACCCTGATATGGTCTGCACTTACAACTTTACTACTATTGAGACACTTGCAAAGCGCTTTCCACAATTAGAATTGGCCGAATCTGCATCCATTGATGCACTGAGAGGTGAGTTCATGGATTTCAAGCTATCTCCAATTGAGCATCCTACTGTAGAAATGTACAAGTCGGCCACAGGAGATGACAAGCCAAGACCGGGGTGGTTTTGGTATGAGGTTTGTCAGATGAAACTTTTTGATGGAGAGCCGAGATTTCCTTTGTTGGTGAGGGTCTGGTTTATTTCTCAAACATTGCTGTTAGCATAACTGAGAAGCACACCACAGTATTAAGACAAACACGTGTATAGCTTCCTTGCAAACTAAAAATATATATACTGAACGCCCACGCGCAAGCACCATTTTAATGATGTGACCTTTTGAAAGAAATTGTACGTGTCCTATTACTTCCTGTATGTACGACGAGTGGCTACGAGACTGCCCCTGCTTAGGGATCGAAGATCAAACGGTCTAAAGATCATGGCAATGTTCCTCCGGCTAGGCGCATGTGTTTGACTCTTAAAGTTGAATTTCCTCTGGTTTGGCTTTTACTAAAACATTTTCCTGAATGGTTGTCTTCACAAGATAAGGAGAGCTTACTGGAACACAATGTGAAGTAGAATAGAGAACAGACACTTGGATCATATGTTATAATAGTCTGGAGTGGTCTACATGCCAAGGCTATGCAGTGGGTAATCATGGAGGCACTCTCTATAGTGCTCAGGGGATTCTGGCACAAAGGTTGCAGGAATTTTTTTTGTTTCAACCATTACACCAGTGCTGAGCTTTTAAACTCTCCCTTATAATTTTGTTTTACATTACCACTGCACATTTCCACGAATTTTTTTTTTTCAAATTTATTTTTAATAAATAGAAGCAGATCAAATGATTATTTGGATAAAAAGAAACAGAGAAAATGCAAAATGGTGCCGAATGAGCAGTTGAGAAATGTCTCCGCATGTTCACAAGTTTATTGTAGTATAATGACATTTAAAATATTAGTTATTAGTACCAGTTGAAAATCAAGACTTGTGAAAAAAACAAAAAAACAAAAAAACTTGCATATTTGCAGGAATTGTGAGCTGTGAGAAATGCATGAATCATGTTTGTCTGTTGCGGGGATTACCGGTGATCCTTGAAGCTGTCGCAGGATTATCCAACTGATTTTTCACTTTGCTGACTTGAACTGGAACTGCTCAGTGACGAGGATGAGTGCGATCTAAGTTATATATCGCGAGGTGAAGTAATGGAAGATTTAGAAGGTGTTCTATCCCTGGACGGTATTGGTGGAGCAGCCTTTTGAGAGTCAGAAGAATCTTTCTTCCCAAGTGTACCCCTCCTGTTTCCATGAGAAACAGGTTCATTAGGGTTCTCCAGAGTGGCGTAATCTGGTGGGGCCTCTATAGTTTGGTACACATGGTCTCCTGGATTTTCAATGCTGTGATACATATTGACTTCTGCATTCCGAGTGGCATCCTCGGCTTTGTTCCCCTCAGGCATGTCATACAGCCGTGCTGCTTTCAACTTGGTAGCTTGAAATTCCTGAAGTTGCAAGAACTCCAGTTTTTGTTGCCTTATTCGTTCCTTGTCTAGAGGACGTGGCTTTCTTTGACCCTTGGATACAATGCTATTTTTGTGTTGAAGGAGCTGGTAGGACGGATCATTTTCAACACATTGGTAAGTTGGTTCTGCCTGGGCAGTGGGTGAGGAAGACGATCCACATGTCTCTAACTGGGCATACACTTGGCCTTTGTCCAGTTCAGAATACAGTCCAGAAAGACGCTGACCTGATCCCCCATTTTCCAAAGAATAATAAATGGGGTTTGTTGTCATTGGTGGAGACTTCTGCAGCTGATGATGGTTCTTGAGTCGCGTGTTCGCACTGGTGGTTGGGGTCTTGCTGGAGCCATCCAACTGATCATCTTGTCCTTTGGACTCCTGACTCTTAGAAGAGACTTCTTTAGTAAAATACTTCAAGAAATACCAGTAGGTCAGCGGGATCTGGACCAGGACCATGATGGCCACTAGTACAGCTCCCACTACTCCAATGAAAATGTAAAGTCTAGATCCACTTAAGAAATTTTGCTGGGAGGTGTCACTGGCAGCACTAGAAATGGTGGAAGACAACTCCTCGTCTGAAGTGCTTCCTGTTTGCAATATTGCCTGTTGAGATGAAGACTGTGGCATGTCAAGCTCAGTAGTGGTGCTGCCAGTGGTTTGATCCATGCTCTCAGAAGTAGAGATTGGTGTGGGGGCATCACTAGTTATGGAGCTACTTCCATTCTTGCAGACAAGCCTCAGCCTGGATAGACACAATACTCCAGCGCTGTTGGTATCTGGATCTCCTCTGGGGCACTCTCTCAATTCAGCCTCTGTACCATTGCATCTATATCCATTCTGGGTTGGATGAGGCAAACCTATACTCTTATTAAATGATAAAACAAAGGCACCTACACACACACACACAGAGAAAATGTATCATACAGATGAAATCACGGCTTCCCACACATCATCTACTTCAAGCCATGCGAATATTTTTTGCCTTCTCTTTGCATTGCATAATCTTCTCACAAGAATGATAAGCTGAATTACCTTCTGGTAAATGTCCTATTGATCTACACGCTACAGCAGCATCCGTAGTCGTAAAATCTCGATCACATACACGTTTCCAGTGCATGCCTTCACAAATCTGCGGAACACCAGTCACACAGTCTGGGCATTCGTCTGTTTTCTTTTCTGTAATAAACCGGACTTTACCTTCTTCACTACAAAAATTGCTTGCAGACTTCATGCAACTAATTACGACTGCTACAGATAGCAGATAGAGACCAATTACCGCCATTACTATGCGATATCACAGCTATAGATATTAGGACCACAATTGAACATCTTGACAGACGGGAGATTTTTTATAGCCAACAACGATCGAGCATGCGCATACAAATCGATGCCTTCTCACCTGACGATACTTGCCAGTTAAGGGTGCTGGCACACCGGATACGTATCCGCCCACGCAAACTCATTAGCTAAACCAATTATGTTGCTATGGCCCAAGTTTATATACTTTCTATTCTTTGCTGCCTACTCTATACAGCGGACTGTGAAGTGAACCCTTCCAGAAGCAAGCTTACCTGAAATTGGACTCCTATGGCAAGAAACACGGAAGGCATGAGCCCTCCAATTTCACACCCTACAGAGGGAGCTACAGTTGGCAGTTCAAGGCTACAACGCCCGTTTAAGCATTCTACGGACCTTGGAGCTCAAGCCCGACAAATTTACAGAAGCTTTTTCCGATTCACAATTTACTTTTCTAATTATGCACAGCACATGACAAACTTTGACGCTTTACTTCTGTTGTGTACCTTTATTACGTAATTTCTCTCTGTAACTTTATTTATAGTAGTCTTGTGTAACTCTATTTCAAATTTAGAACGGCTCTGATACGTCATTCTGTAGTTTTGGCAAGAAATAGCTTGCAGAAGCTAAAAGTATTGGTCCGCATACTTTATTCCATAACAGCCCCGCCCTTTCGGGCGGTTAAGGAATACGCGCATTTTGTTGTCAACAAAATCTTTCGTTGTTTGGCTCGGAGAAGAGCCGGTTTGGAAAAAAATAAACAAAACACGGGAACAACGAATGGAGAAGGCGCGAACAGCAGACTTCTAACGGGAACTGAGCGCCTTGAACAGCTTCTCCCCGAGCGGCTTGCTCCTGACTCCCCTCTTCTTCAGGCTGTCGTCCTCAGTAAGGCTGGTTCGATAGGCTCTGGTCGAAGCCCTCTGTAACCAGCTTCTTGGCTTGTGTTGGTGTGACACTGGGTTTTCCTAAGGACCTGGTGAGTGCTGCTGCTTTGATAAACAGAGTCCTTTGGGAAAGCCACTTCTTCAGTTGCATCTGAGAAGTCAGAAAGGAGAGTTCCTTCAAACAGCCACTCAGTGATGGATGCAGCAAGACTCTCTCAAGTGCCAGTACATCGGGAAGAGTAAGGTAATAACAAAAGTAATAGCAATAACAATAACAGTAGTGGTACAATAATAATAATAATATTAATATTATTAATAGTTGTTGTAGTAATAGTAGTAGTAGGTAGTAGTATAGTAATAATAATAATGATAATAATGGTAATATAATGATAATAATAATAATAATAAATAATCTTATTATAGCTTATACTTTCAATTTCAACTTCAATAGATTAAAAATGAATAAAAAGAGGGGGTAATACTTTTGCATACCCGAATAGTGAGGAATCCCTATTTTTTCACTGACTAGAGTGGTGTTACTTGCAATCCACTCTAAAAATTTTGGCAACACAACAGACAGTGGCCGTTTACTCTTTAAAAGATTGGAGGTGATACCTGTTACCTTAGAACTAATATTACAACTCTAATTATTTATAATGTATTTATATAATTCCAGCAGCAGAAATGTTTCGACTGGTCCGAACCAGAGAGGAAAAAGTTATATTGGGGATGGAACCAGGAGGTTGGATCACCTTGGCTATATGAGTGCTCGAGCAACTTGGCAGACCTAGTAGACTACTCAGGCGAGCGTAATCAGCGTACAAATGACCACTGATCAGAAACGATAAGACTGGATAGTACTGTTTCTATGAACAGCTAGAATGGTGAATCTGAAGGCTCATGGAATGACAAAAACTGACTGTGCCAGTAGAAGTGCATGTTGAAATCATGTCATCTTCGTGAGGAAACTTGATGTCGTCATCACAGAGCAGGGACAAGCGGTCTATCAAGTCATCTTTGAGGGTGCTATCAAACTCCTCTGCAAGTAAGCCATCATCATCCTCCATGAAACTCGCTGTCATCAGAGTTGGACACTGTAAGTGATAGTAAAAAATTAATTTAAAAATTATTTTTATTAACTTATTTTCACGATTATATTTATTGATTGATTAATTGATTTATAAGAATAGATCTATGATTATAATTAAGGGAGTAAAATTCCAGGGCTACTTCCCTTCTGTGTGAAGCCCTGATGCATATACACACACAGTAGAGAGATTCAAATTTTGATATATTTTATATACGTGTTCATCCCAAGAAAGACAAAGAAAATGAAATAACAAATTAATTAAACATACCTTCACTGTTGTTCAACACAATTCTAGGCACATCTGCTACAGCTGATCCAGAAAAATTAGCCGGCTTTGCCTCAGGAACATGAAACTTGCAGATGGTGGTGCCTTACTCACTATCAGTCAGCCCAGGAATATCAGTGCTGGATTCTCTAGAGGAAACTGCGTGAGCTGGTACAAATGGACATGAGCCAGAAAGTATAGATGGACCTGCGCTGAGGGGCACTGTTGGACCTGCACTGGGGGCCACAGACGGACCTACGCTGGGGGGGCACAGACGGACCTGACCTGCGCTGAGGGGCACAGACAGACGGACCTGCATTGGGGGGCACAGACGGACCTGTGCTGGGGGGCACAGACAGACCTGCGCTGGAGGGCACAGACAGATTTCTGTCACCTCCATCATGACTAACCAACTCGGGACCTGTACAATATTATAGATGAGACTGTACATCAGATTTATCAACAAAAAAACATGTAATTTTTTGCTGCGAAAAAAAATGAATAAATTTTAGATTAAAAACAAAAAATATTTATTATGATATACAGCCATGCACCATTCTTTTTTGTGTGCCATACACTACATGGAATATATTTATTAAGTATATATATTTAGAATGATTCAAAACATGACTGTTGACAGATTGTATTCTGTAACTATGATGTTCAAAATATCAATGTTATCATGTTTTGCTATAGGTACCTCTACTGGAGTAGCATATTTTCTTCTGCCTTGCTGCAGAAAGCTGTTGCTTCCTCTTTGTGCCTGTTCTGCTAGCCATACCAACCACAATTAGATACAGGCCACGAGCCTCTGCCTTGATAACGCAATAAAAGCCACGAGATCGCCAACTATAATTTTCGAGGTTGTAGGCTGGATTGTGTGCGCGTGTTTCTTTAAGCCCAACCACAGGCTACAACTCCGTGGTTTGGCAGCTCAATTGGGTCAATTAACAGTGCACGGGCGTTGCTATGTGCCAGCACCCTTAAAGATGGACCGTTTGACTCATAATAGTGAATCTCCTCTGGTTTGGCTTTTACAAAAACATTTTCCTGAATGGTTGTCGTCAGAAGATAAGGAGAGCTTACTGGAACATTTTGGTGCCGTAGAAGCAAAACCCATGGCTTCTAGTGGAAAAGTGGTGAGGTTTAGCTGTAGCATCCATAGCTACATAAAATATATAATACAATACAGTATATTATATATAATACTACTATAGCTTTATAACTAGCTATTTGGTATCAGTAATATATGATCATTCTATTATACCAGTAAAATAGTATACAGATGTTATAGAAATTTTATATTAAAAAAGCACTAGTGGTTGAATGTCCTACTTTTTTTGTTACTGGTTTAAAATGATAAGTGGAATCATCAATTAAAGGAAGTGCCATCTTTGTATTCTCAGCTCTAATTTTACTGTCATATATTTCATTTCTTGTACTGCATCAATGATTGGTGCATTGAAAATATTCACAATTATGTTCTTATTTCGATTTGTTGCTGCAGAAATGCTGTGTGTTTGCTGCCTTTAAATCCAAGATGGATGCCACATTGGTATGCGTGTGTGTGTTTGTGTGTGTGGTAGGTATATATAGGTATATAAGTGGCATCACTTCGCAAGGAAATACCCGGCAAGCTTGCAGCCACGCTCTTGGAGCGTCTATTAAGTGCTCAAGCACTGCATGCATATTTACGCTTTAGTCACTAATTTCCATCAAAATTAGGCACACACTTTCAAATTCTACTCATTTTCTCCTGGGAGCCATTCTCCTGGTATTTGTAGTTCACATTTTTATCAACTTGGCTTCTCTATTTAGCCTGAAGATTCTCTTTGTTCTCTCTCTTGACAATTCCTGCATCTAAGAACTGGAGGGACTGACTGACCACAATATAGAGTTCTGACAGGACACGGTTGTGGCACTTCAGCAGAAATGAGGTTATCTGTTAGTGTATTGTGGTCAGTGATCTGCTCAATGCCCCAAGGGAGGAAGTGAACTTCCTCATTAATGAATTTTACTTTTAATTAGGGATTTGTGGTTGTTGTTGTTGTTGTTGTTGTTGTTTAAGCATGTTCTACCGGTGTGTTGTTTCCCCCCAATATTGAGGGGTCCCTGGGACCTTCGTATAATAACCATTATGATATACATAGCTACGAATTGCTACCTACTCTATTGAGACCAGCCAGTAAAGATGTCACTGTTACTTGATCAATATACATAGGTGCAACAGGATGTATGCAGAATTAATTAAGGAAAGCAAATTAAAAATAATCTCAAGCAAAAGAGAGAGAGAGAGAGAAGAACATTCTAGAGATTTGGTCATTAATTGCTTGCCCCCTTTTGAGTTAGATTGTCTCTGACGTATCTGAATTTTTGTAGACACAGTTAGGTCTTACAAACTTACCGGGCTTCACTGTCTATTCAAATTAGTGATGGTGGTGAGTTATCTTGGCTGATGCGCTGTTTGTCATAGTTATACGCTTCTACCAACATCACAAACAACAACCCTCCTACATTTTAGAAAGGGCAGTGAATGGCTTATTTTTTGCTACAGACGGTACCACTACTCGGGAAAATGAGGTAAGAAAGTAATTCCTTGCCTGAATAATTATGTGATACTTCTAAAAACAACTGGTGAAACATCAACAACTTGTGCAACTTTAGCAACTGGTGCAACTTCAGGAACTGGTGCAACTTTAGCAACTGGTGCAACTATAGCAGCTGGTGCAACTTTAGCAATTGATGAAATGTCAGCGACTGGTGAAACGTCAGCAACTAGTGGAACTGTAGCAACAACAGGTAATTAACTTAGCAGCAGCTACATTATTGCAAATAATACCAATACATGTAGTGGCGTGTTTTTGCATGAATGGAGAGCCAGCTACCTGGATAATGTTGTGATCTTTTTTTTTTTCGTCCACATTTTCAGAGTAATTAAGGAGCAACACTGAGTAAGTCCTTCTTCATGATTTCTGCAGTCAAATTTGGCATCGTTAAGTACATTAAGCTTACATTGAAGAAAAGTACTGTTTTATTCTAACAACTCCCCTAAAACATCATTGTGCACTTTGCTTCACTTACTTACTGTTATCTACAAGAACAACTAGAGTTCCGGTTAGTGGTCTGTGTTGTTGTTTTTTGGCCAATCAAGTAGACTTAACTACAATTCTAAAAGAAAAAATGATGCAGGTTAAATCCAGTGCTCACTTATTATGACTGTAATTGCAGTTAGTCAAATTTGTAGACATTGCCAACAAAAGCCAAAACATGTTTGTGGTACGAATACTCATCTATCCCTGTAGACTGAGTTGACTTTCTTATAGATAATTGTAAATAACTTCATCAATGCACTTGTAGTATGTTGAGCACTGAGGTTACAGTTTTTTTATTCATTTTGGTAAATTACAATTATGTTATTGGAACTTTCAATGATAGTATGCATTATTTTTTTGTAGGAGAAAACTTCTTCTGAACATGCCACACAGATCACATACATAGTTAGAAACATTTAGAGTTTGTAGTAGCATTTAGTCTTAAATAAATACATCTAGTTTTGTTCTTGTAGTGTATCGTACACTTAGACACTTTAGTTCTATTTCATTAGATTTTTATAGTGGTTACACGCAATATTTAGTATTATTATTCATACACGTTTTAGTTACATGAAATAATTTTTATTAGCTACATATCCATTTTTGATACCTATTTTGTGTATAGTTCATTTAGTCAACAATATTTTTGTAATTGCAAAGCTTTTTCTATAACCATGAGAAACTGTGGTGGAGTTTTGGGAAAGTAAAGCTGCCAGGTCAAGAAAGCAACAATTCTTGACCACCAGTGAATTTATTTAGCAGAGACAATGAATCAAAGCCAAGCAGAGTTTGCTGCCACTAGAATCAAGTCTCTTTATCCAGCAAAATGCCATTACGGTGAGTAGAAATGAGGCACTCTCAACATTGTTTGCTATGAGTGGGCAGTTATTGTCGCGCGAGCTTCATGGTTACGGTAGGTAAAGTTAATGAGTTGGACGGAAAATGAAGGATACGGGATAAGATATTTTACTAGGAGTTGCTAGATCTTAACTTGTGTCATGATGAGATGGCATGTCTTAGTAGTTCTAGTAGATACTATTGATGAGTTAGGGGAGAACGAAGGCTGTGAGATGTAGGGTAAGGGATGTATTTACACATGGGTTGCCAGAGACTGCTTGATCACTCTTCAGGTGTGCATCTACATGGATACATTAGAATTTGGTCATATTATAGCCATAGGTCGTGGTACTGATATTATTCTGTTCTTACAGATACCATAATGGAGATGCATGTATGCCTGGGTGAGTGGGTGGGGGGAGGGGGGGTGGTTGATTGATCACCCATCTTGTGTGTATAGGTACAGTACAGTAGAGTTTGACTATTGATAGTCAATAGCAAACACTGTTCGGGTGGGAGCTATGATTGGCCTGGCAATGCCGGCATCTTCTAGGCCATCATTTTGGCATAGAAAATCTTCTTGCTCTAGTGAGGGAGTGCATGCTCCTCAGTGGCAGATATGGTCTCTCCATTTCTGGTGCAGTAGTGTTTGAATGTCATACGGTCAGGAAAGTTTTCACAGTATGTGCATATCATAACTTTTTAGCTTGTGCATCACAATATTAGCTCTCCAAGTCAATGAGTCAAATATATCCATTGGCAGCTGTACGATCCCCGATAGGGCAGTGAGGAGCGCGGTATCTAGCTAGCATACAACTAACCACCCTATTTGGATTTATCCAGCAACAATGGATATCAAGAACAATCGCGTGACTACACACAACAATGAATAATACATGATAGCGTCCAGAGTTCAGAGTTCAAGTGTCAGCATGTCGGTGTATTTAGACTCAGAGAACTGGTGTACTGATGATGAAGATTGACCTGGTAGTGTATCTAGACAAGTTCGTGCACACCCCTGGCACACCATCAATGTGGTCTTATGCGTGTGACAAGAAGTATGCTCTGTCATTTGCTATGTTTAGTATCCAACATTTCCTGTGCAATGACACTTACGATGACTTGGGCACTTTGCACAGCAGTTGTCACTTTTCTCTCCCATTCTGTGGATGACTTACACTAGTTCCACCATTACTGGGAGAGCAGGTTGTACTGTGAGAGTGGTGGCACTCATTTAGGGAGTGCCAATCTGGGCTGATATGACTGAGGGCCCAGAACAGCTAGTCTGTCCTGGGATTAGAGATAGATACAAATCTGGTTGTTACGATTACTGGATATAAAATTGAGTTAACTGCAGGAGATGATTTGGAGTTGGTCGGCAGAAAGTCAATAATTGTTATGTTTTGTTTAAAAAGTCCATCTCTGCCATGCAGCAATGGTGGTGTGGTCAGGCAGTCACAAAAGCCACACACAGGGGCTGTATTTTCTGGGTCATTAGTCCGGCACTTCAGTTTAAGGCATCAGTTGCTGCTTCAGTACACACACAGATACATCTATTTTGTGTGGGTGTGATGCAGTAGCAGCAGAATATCTATGGTGATTTTAATTAAGTTGGACTCAAAGTAATCAAGGGGGACAACAACTAGCAACTCATCATAATTGCAGTAGCAGCTGCTGTATGAGGCCTTATTGGGCTAGAAAGCAGCTGTGTTTCTACTCCAATAACACAGCCAGGGTAACCTGCTTGCAGAAGTAACCTGCCAATCCTATTATATGTCACTTATTAAAAATGTCTACTTTGTATGGGACGTATTATAGATTTAAACTCTTGTAAGCATGTGCCAGGAGTGGTCAATGGAGTGGCAGATGCGATGACTGAAAATAGCTAGAGCTGATCTGGTATTCACTTTAATAGTTTAGAATCTTCAGTTGCAATTTCACATTAACTCAGGGTAGAGGAAAGCCTGGACAATTTACTTAGCCTGCTCTTTGAACTTAAAGTAGCTCAGTTAACTTGAGAATATATGAATTGGGCCAGAGACACACATGTTTACAGTCTCACCTGATCCCATTGCCAGTATCGAAGGTGAAACTGTGTCCAGTTTTTCCCTTGGGCTCTGGAATTCTTGTCACATGAATTAATAAGGTCATACATAACCTCAGTTTGGCTAGTTTATATATCTAACCCCTTTAAAATATCACGTGACTATGCTCTTTCTGTCATGAATGATTTTGTGGTGACTAAGTGCTCAATCTAGGAGTCTCCTCGTTATTCAGATTTGTGATATTCATCATTGGAAGCTCATGTAAAGGCAAAATATCAATGTGTGAAGCTGTTGTGGTGTTTCTGTCCTACAAGGCAGTAAATTGCACAGAGCATGAAGTACATGCCTCTATTAGTCCAGAGTGTCTTGGTCGACTCTCAGGAAGGTAAGGTTGGAAACATCTAGAAGGATTAGTTCAAGGCAGGCTATGTTTGGCATAGGTTAGTGGGTCCAGTTGCTGCTAACTGGCATGGGGCCTGGATTTCTTTTAGATTGTAAGACAGTACACTTTTTGAGGGAAAAGAGGCTTGGAAAGGAGCTTAAACATATTCTCGAGACCATTGAGATTAATACTGGAAACTATAATGCATGGTCACAGCTTCGGCATTGAGGTCTATACTATTAACATTCTACAACTATGGAGTGATAGATAGAGGCTGTAGATTATGGTTACATATGTCAGTGTTATTTGTTAATTATATATAGTATAGGGGTTTGCGGAGTGTAGCTTTTAGCCACTGGAGGATGTTGCAATTATACACTCCCCAAAACAAATAAAGAATCAGGAAGGTAGTAGTAACTGTAGGTTAAGGTCAAAGTATGTAGAGAGGGAAGCAGTGTGAGATGTGCTCGCAGGGATCAGTAAGGGATGTGCTGGTAGGGGCTAGCGAGGATGTGCTGGAAAGAGAGTCTCCTGTGCGCTACCAATCCCTTCCAGTAATGGTTACGGAGGGCAGAGGGTGGGGAGGTGGGCATGAGCAATCATGAATGACAATGTTAACTAGAAAATAGGCAATTTTAATGTTATGACCACTTTAGAAGTTACGAGCACCCACGGATTTCAAGACAATTGAGATAAGAGGATTCTTATGATTACAATTCTCATATGAGAAGCGTCTAAATACTCTGTTAATAAAAACATAAGTGATTATTTAGGCACTTATAATTGATTTGTAATATTCTGTGAAAAGATGTTTGTCATTTCAGCATTACCAACACTCATGGACCAACTGATTCAACAGGTTTACCAAGGAACTGGTAATAAAGATACGGTAGCAGTTTGAGGAAGAAACTTGCATTATGAAGTCAAAAAAAGATCTGTGTCTTTTAATGGAGGCACTGAGGAAAAGCATGGGACACCGAGGCTGGAATCTCCTACAATTCTAGAACTGATGGAGAAATTGGGGCAAGAAAGCACACTCAGGTGATTTGGTTACAGAATTGAACTAGAAAAACGTGTCTGAATGAACCTATTAATTTGATAATACTTGTTCAGTATCATAAAATTTTGTCTATTAGCTAGTAGTCCAAACACATAGCATAAGGCATCAATAATCGACCATCACCATTATCCGACCATGAATAATTCGACCACAGCCATCTAATTTCGACCAGTGTAGTATACGGGGGGGTTACTGAAGTGCACGGGCATGCCAGGAGCAAACAGTTTATTAAAAAATGGCTGCCTGCTTTTGTCGGGCTCTTTAGTTTCTAGTAGCTTTGAGCAATGCCTGGGAGGAAGAGAAGGAGAGCTGCGAATGCCCCTGCTTCAAGAACCAAGTCTCCCTCGACTGTGATCGAGTCTCCAGTGGTCTCCCGAAAGAAGTTCAGCCACTGGGGGGTGTTTACTTTTTTGAGGACAGAGGGAATCCAACATAATCCTCAGCATAAGAGCTGAAATCATATATCTCAACATAGTCTAAGAAATTTGCGGGTGCATGAAGGTTGAGCGGTGACTATGTGGTCTTATCTTATTTATCTGCTCTGCAATTTACATTAGCATGAATATCAATACATGAATATCAATACATGAATATCAATACATGCTTCTTTGGCTAGGTCCACCCAACAATGCTATACTAAATTCCTTGTCAGTTCAAGTTTTAACTTAATTTTGATAAATCCAAATAAAGATTGTGGCGCCGGAATAGGCCAACCCAGCATTTACAAACTCACACACTAACTATATTCATAGTCATGCCACATTGTAATAGTAATTGATACTTCTGGGATTACCAGCTGAGCTGGACTCATTGTTCACTGTCTTTGTGTAAAGGTAGGGGGGCCCCTCTACCCCTCATCTACCTACTCCTATATAGTCACTGAGCACTGTAGATTCTTTGTCCATTTGACCAACTGAGCCTGTTTGTGTTACTGCATGTCTCTTAATATAACTTTAACCATTATTAATTGACCAACTGTGGGATACTAGCAAGGCCTGTCAGTGGAACTATGGCAGTCAACCCTATCGAACTTTCAGAGGATACTAGGCACCACACTTGGTAGCAGCGGTGGAGGAAACGAGCCAGCCATTGAAAAAGATTCAAGTCAAGCTAAGGAACTAAACATTGCTACACTTAAACATTGTTTTGTGTTCTCCCTATTTTTTCATATATCATTTTACTTTGCCTCTTTCCTTTTTGTTTTCACCTCTTCTATTTTTGTAGATCACCTTCAAGGAGCTGTCTTGCAGCCAGTTGCGGATGCCTGTGGGGAGGGAGACAAGGAACACCAAAAAGACAGAAAAAGGACAGCAGTCACAGAGAAAAGAAGAAAGCCAAGGTGGGGAATTCCGTGTTGAGCAATTACAGGGTTTCGTAGATTTGTCGGGAGATAGGTGTGGAAGTTCTCGTGTGACTTTGGAGAGTAGTACACGTAGTTTGGGAAGTATTGTTGCTGTTGTGGAGGATAGAAGGGATACAGAATCTAGTGAGTGTGCTAGTGGAATTACTGGAATGGCTACTAAAAAAGTATCTGAGAAAGGGGACCCTCCAGACATGTTGCATAAGATGTTGGAACTAATGATTAATCTGTTGACAGAGCAAGTTAAGGATCGGGAATTAGAAAAACAGAGAAGAGAACAAGAAAGGAAAGAGAGAGAAGTGGAATTAGTTACCAGAGAGTGAGAACAGAAAAAATGGGAGGAGCAATTAGCACAAGAGCAAACTAAAGCTAGAGAAGAAAGAGAGGCACTTGAAAGGGAGCGGAATGAAAGAAGACGATAGGTTAAGGGAAGCAGCTGAAAAGACAAACTTGTGGAGAAAATAGCAATGTATCGAGATGGAACTGAGATAGAAATTTAGTTTAGAAGCAGAACTTGCTAATGCTGGAGTCGAATTAGATGAGTGGAAAACTATTCTTTTAGCCAAGATAACACCTAAGTGCAAAAATCTTGTGCTGGATCTCTTACAGAATCCAACAACCACTTACCTGGACATAAAAAACAGACTTTATAACAATGTTGGCATGTCAAAGGCTAGCACTGGTTCCAAACTCTTTAACTCATGGGTGAAGGATGCATCTGGGAAGTCTGTGCGGGAAGTTGTATGGTCGGGTACCTTGTTGTTAGAAAGACTGTTTTCTGGATGTGAGAGTGTGTATGACTGTATAATAGAGATCATGAAAGCCTTACTCAGACAGGTCCTCAGTGAAACAGAACAAGCAGTCCTAGATAGCAAGATGATTAAGTGCAAGCAGGATCTGATCGAAGCTGGGGATGCAATTGATACGATTATGGATGGGAAAAAGTTGGGCCATAAGAAAGTTTGAGTAATTCCAAACACTTTGGGACCAGCAACAGTGGATATAGACATTACACCAACCCCTCACCCTGCCCAAATAACCTGTTTTAAATGTAACCGCCAAGGTCACAGAGCAATAGATTGTAGATCACAATTCCCACAACAAAGGCCATACCCAGGGTACACTTCCTACACACAGCCCAAATGCTTTACTTGTGGTCAGTTAGGTCACAAATAAAAATATGAAGGATGATCAGCCAAAAAACAATAATCAACTTGTGATGAAAAATAGCAGGGGAGACAAGAAAGCAAATGTTGTGGTACTAGATGAACATAACAATGTGGTTGAAGCAGCTGAATGGGAAGGAAGTGACTGTGATCTTCGATACAGGAGCTCAAATTTCAGTTGTTCCAGCCAGTTTGGTAGAAAGCACTCAATACTTAGATGAGTTGGTAACAATTCAAGGAGTCTCTCATGACAAGATTGTAGCTGATGTAGCAACTGTAGCTTTTAAAATTGGTAACACTCTAGTACAGAAAGATGTAGCAGTTGTCCCTGACCATCTTACTAGTGGGTGTGTCCTGTACTCAATATAGACATTGCGAATAATGAAGACCATAGATTACTGGAGGAATATAGAAAAGCAAAAAAGGAAAAATCCAACCCAGTGCTGCAGGTAGATAGAGTTACAACCCGTTGTCAAGCTAAAAATAACCAGACAGAATCTGAACAGTTAGCAAAAAGAGAAGTAGCTGATGGGGGAGTAGCCACTAAACTTGATAGCTCTGTAGCACAGAATGGGAACCAATCCTTATTACATGATGTATGTGGAAAAAAAAAAAGGAAGGAGGCAGTGGAAAGTGATGCAGTAGGGGAGGATGTGCAGGTTGAGGAAAGTGAGTTGGGGAAAAGGGAAGAGGAATTAAAGGATGGTTTAAGAGAAGAGTGCTTAGGTGTTGAAGAGGTATTGAGCAGAAGTACGGAAGTAAGAGATGAGGAATTAGCAGAGTTAGTTGGGTTACCTAATGTGAGAGAGGGAAGCGAAGTGGATGACTTAAGGAGAGAAATAATGGAAGATCTGTCTTTAGAAAAATGCAGAAATCTAGCAATGAGAAGTGAGATGGGTTATTATTGGCTGAAGGGCATATTATTTCACAGGATTACTGACATTGATAGTGGCACATCAGATAGGATTGTACTTCCCAAATGCAGAAGAGAAAGAGTATTGAGACTATCACATGATGGGCTAGGACACTTGTCCACTAAGAAGGTTTGGCATTGAATGCTCGTTTTACTTGGCCGTACATTGCAAGGGATGTTGAGAATTATTGTAGATCATGCTTAAGATGCCAACAAACTAACAAAAGTAACAATAAGAAATCACGAATGGTTCCCCGGCCTGTCATTAATGTTCCATTTGAGTGTTGCACTGGATATAGTAGGTCCATTACCAAAAGGAAAAAAGGGTTCAAGGTTTCTTTTAACATATGTCTGTTTAGCCTCATGATGGCCTGAAGTTATTCCCTTAAAAGGAATTACAGCTGAAAAAGTTGCAGAAGCATTAGTAGAAATTTTTGCTAGGTGGGGCTTACCATTGAAAATCCTTACTGATCAGGGTACTCAATTTATGGGGAAAGTCGTGAAAGCACTTGCTAACTGTTACAATGATTGTAGTCATTTAGTGGACAGTTATTAGACACAAATGAACCAGGATGTTGAAAATAACAGCCTTATAGGAAACTGATTGTTGACTAACAACTGAAGTAATGAGGTGTATGTTTGTGTGTGTGTGTGTGTGTGTGTGTGTGTGTGTGTGTGTGTGCACGAGTCGGAGACCTGGACCACCAACCTGATGCCACCTGAGATTTACCACATTGAACTGTCATGCACAACCCCTTACCACCCTCAAACTAATGAGTGTATTGAGAGATTACATGGTACTCTTGAGTCTCTCTTAAGTAAGGCCAACACAAGAGGGTTAGACTGGGAATCCTTCTTACCCTTGGCTGTGCAGTGTTTGAGAGTTTGCCCGAACAGAGATACAGGGTTTTCACCAGCTGAGTTGGTCTTGGGTCATAACATTCGAACACCCTTGGACCTGTTATATGATGGATGGGTAGATGATAGTTGTGGGGGCATGGAATTAGGTGAGTGGGTGGACAGTTTGCGGGAACGATTGGAAATGCTTTGGGATTCAGCAACTGATATTGGGTTGAAAGAGAGAGAGAAAAGAGAAGAAGCTTACAACAGAGGGAAAATAGTGAGAACTTTTGAAGTAGGGAATAGAATTTTATGTAGGATACCAGGTATGATAGCAAAGTTACAGGACTCTTGGGAGGGTCCATATGAGGTGTTAGAGAGGCTAGGGCCAGTCAACTACAAAGTCAGAGAAGAAGGAGAAAAGCAGAGAACTAAAGTGATTCATGTGAACAATGCAAAACTGTATGTTGAAAGGGGGAAAGTTACAGTTTATGCAGAGGAAGGTGACTTATTTGAGAGTGGTGTTGTGTTAGGAGACACTAAATGTGCAAAAGTTAATGAGGGTGATTTAGGAAACTTGTTGAGGGAATTCAGTGATGTGTTGTCAGGGAAACCAGGAAACTGTGGACTAGCTAAAGTGAACATTGAAGTAATGGAAGATGTTACGCCAATAGCCCAGAACCCCTACAGAATCCGTAATAAGGTAAAGGATGGGGTGCAGGAAGAAATAAAAACTTTGTTACAGGAAGGTATCATTAAAGAAAGCTCTGCCCCATGGGCAAGCCCACTAGTCCCCATTGTCAAACCCAAAGGAAAGATCCGTTTATGTGTTGACTTCCGTAAGGTTAATCAGGTTACACAGTCTGTTCCATACTTAATGCCACAGTTAGAAGATATATTGGAGAGAGCAGGTAAAGCAAAGGTTCTCTCTAAGATTGATTTGGCCAAAGGATTTTACCAGCTGGTAGTGGATGAAACAAGCAGAGATGTTACATTTTGTAGCCCATATGGAAATATCGTTTTAAGCATTTACCTTTTGGACTAAAAAATGCTCCAGCCCATTTTCAGGCCACCATGGAGTTAGCACTTAAGGAATGCATGGATTGCTGGCACACATATATTGATGACATACTAGTTTATTCAGAAGATCCTAGCCAGCACTTATCTGATGTGAGGAAAGTACTCATAGCTCTTAGAAAGGCAGGCTTAACAGCTAGACCTGAGAAATGTAGCTGGGCTAGGAAATATTTGGTTTATCTTGGTCACCCATTGGGAATGGGAGAGTGGCAGTTCCTCAAGATAGAATTATGGCTTTGAAAAGCTACAGAAAACCCAAAACTATTAAAGATTTAAGAGCCTTTTTAGGAACTGTAGGGTTTTATCGCAAATTCATCAAAGATTTTGCCAAACACTCATCATACCTCACTCCGTCAACCTCCCCAAGGGCTCCAAGGCTGGTCTGCTGGACAAAACCCATGGAGGAAGCTTTCAGGTATTTATGTAATTCTTTGTGCAATAATGTTGTTTTATGTGTACCGGCAGAGGCCGACGATTTTGTTGTTCACATAGATGCCAGCCACAGAGGACTTGGAGCCACCCTGCTAGTGAGACGTGAGGGAAAAGATATACCAGCAGCATTTTATTCCAGACAATTGAGAGGAGCAGAATCAAGATATTCAGCAACGGAGTTGGAGGCATTGAGGTTACTGGAAGCAGTTCGTCACTGGAGCCACTATTTGTATAGACAAGAATTCTGTATCTTTACTGACCACAAAGCTCGGTGCCATCTCATGACGTCACCAAAACTTAATAAAAGACTCCGTGGGTTTGCATTGTCACTCCAAGTTCACTGTGCTGTATAAGCCGGGAAAAGAGAACCTTGACGCAGATGGTTTATCTCGCCAATCATGGGATGACTACAATGACTCTGAGGGAGAAGATGAAGATGGATCGGACAACACGTTTGAAGTTATGAACATCTCGGCCCCTCTTTTAGAGAAGCCCAGCCCCTTCAGGGGTGGGGCTGAGCTTGCGGGGGGAGATGTGGGGCCGGAATAGGCCAACCCAGCATTTACAAACTCACACACTAATTATATTCATAGTCATGCCACATTGTAGTAGTAATAAATAATTTTAATGTTTAAGATAAAGCAGAAACGGCAGAAAAGGAAAATCAAGCAGTCAAGAACACCATTACAACCAGTGATTTTTGTTGTTGTTGTTGTTGTTGTTGTTGTTTACTCTAAAGAAAGTACAAATAGCGAGCTAGCCTGCCTAGTTAGGTTACACAAAACTACAGTATTGTTATATTCAGTGGTGTAGGAAGATGCTTTGGTATCAGGGGCGGATCTAGGATTGGTTAAGAGGGGGCTCTTTTCAAGGGGTGAAATAGCTATAACTACTTATGGAAAAATGTTGTCTATATTGTATTTCCTATAAGACTCTAATTATATATTCTAATATTTATTCACACAATAATTAGCATTATAATGTGACCATCCGGAAATGAATGAACTGCTAAAATCAGGAAGGAAAAAATTAAAAATAAGAGCAATACCAATTTACAAAGGTATTTATGTCTAGAATAAAGAAAGAATAGTAGGGGTTGGCGAATTATGCACCTTTTTTGTATGCTATGCTAGCAATGACTAATCTGAATCCTGGTATGGCCACTGTTTGTAATGTGAGTTGTTGATCTGCATCCTAATGGGCAACAGTGCTGGATCTGAAAGTATTTTATTTCTTATACAGAAAGTGATATTGGAATTTTCAAATAGAATTAGCTACCAACACAGAGGGTAGTTAGTAAGCTCATAGATTCATTTAAAAAGTCCCAAAGATGGTCTCTCAAAGACTACATTAAATTGCTATTGTTACTGTACAATAAAAACTAATTATAATTTTTTCCAAAAACTAGCTACTTCATTATGCTCATAATTACACTAATCATGCTAGCATATGCTAGCATTTATGAAATCACTTATCACACTCAAAATCATGCCAGCACAATTTGCCAACCCTTTAGTGAATAGGTACGCTTAATCATGAAAAACAACAACAACTAATTCATGAGATAAAATGAAAGTACAAAGAGATTTTAGCTAGTGATGAAAGTATATTTATATAATTGTCAAATTCAACCATGAAGAAAAAAAAATTGAATGAGCAATAACCACTAAATTCTGTCCAATTAATAAATTCTTGACTTGTTTTGCTTTGGTATACTACGAACTTGGTCTACCATATTGAATAAGGACACAAGTTAGTAAAAATTCTGACTCAGCATATCAATAAGTAGAGGTGCGTTCAAAAGAAGATCGCAATTGTTATTGGAGTAGCTACAAGGAAAAACAATGATGAACAAAAAGTGATTACAGGTAAGAAATACTGTAGCTAAAAATGAGGGCTCATTCTGAAAAGGGGGGCTCCTACACAGTCGAACCGCACGCGTAAAATATGCGATAAATTTATTTGCAAAGATGAGGGGCGTGTCATAACAAAATGTAGTTGAGCCACATTCCTTTCCATTCACCACACCCCTTTCCTTTCACCACACCCCTTTCCTTCCCCCTCCCCCCCCCCCCAAAAGCTACAAGTTATAGGGCGGGGGCCTATTAGGGGAGAGAAAGAAGAAGGAAAAAAAAGCGAAGAAAGCGAAACTCGCAAGGAAAGAAATTGTTCTCGCAGCTCAACAGTAAGTTATACTTGGGGAGGGTTAGTTTAATAGGTCATCTTACATTACGTAAAACTATATCTGAATGTCTATTATCAACAACACTAGCCGCGCTTGCCGCGCATGCTGCGTATGCACTGCTTCACCTGCAGAATTGCCATCAGATATAGCTAGCATATTTTGTGCCATTCTCTCCCATTAGTAACGCTAATTTTAAAGACAAATGGAATCACACCATTGAATAGAATATGATTGGGCAACAAAAGAAAACAAAATAATGATTATATCCATAGCTATAGTAATTTGAGCAAATGGAGAAGACTTTCAGAGCCACATGAACAATTGGCAGAATCTTGAAACAATAATATACCTGTGCCTGTTTGAGGAGTCAGTTACTTGTAATTTTCCCTCTCTCTATACATGTATATATAGTACTAATGGTGTGCTTGAGCACAAATGGCGAGCAAGCCTGCCTTGCTAGGTTGCATAAAACTATAATGTTGTTATATATAATGTATTTTACCTGAAAAAGCTTTTATTTCATGACAAAAAAGGATTATATTTATAGAAGTTGACCATTAATTGCAGCAAATAAATACGGAACTACTTTCTTACCTTAATTTCCTGAGTAGTGATAATTCTGTAGTGTCAAATTTAGGCCATTCTGACTACTTCTATTACCAGTAACTATTGAACAAGCTCTCAGCTACAAAAAAAATAAGGCCAGGGTTATTCTTAGCTATATATATATATATGTATATATAGCTAAGAATAACCCCCTGGCCTTATTTAGTTATATACAGTGCTTCCTCGATTATCCGGACAGCTTGGTACCAGCCAAAAACTCAAGTGTCCGGATAAGTGAAAATGTCCGGATATGTGAATAATTATATTCATGACCATGAATTTCGCTATTTATTAATCAATTAGACATATTCTTATACATGTATTATATATTAATTTTCAGTTTGATTAGCAAAAGAAAGAAGTGTTCGTTGCTTCAAGTTGCTTGTCTAAACCAAATATATAATGCTTCATATAGCTCTTTGTGTTCTCCAAACTTCATTTAATGTCACCAACAGTAGATTTACCAATTCCATACTGCCTGGTAATAGTGCTGTATGAAGTTCCACTGCTGTCAATCAGCTTTAGAACTTCAAGCTTGTTTTCCCTCAGCACCTTCCTCCTCCTTTTTGCTGCAGGAAGTGAAGATAACTCTTCTGCCATACTGCTGCCTACCTATATTTGAAATTAGCGCGACGACCTTTACCAACTTCGCGCTTATGCGCGATGCGACCATTACCAGAAAAACGGGCACTTCTGGTGTCCGGATACGCGAGGGTACGGATAATTGAAGTCGGGATAATCGAGGAAGCACTGTATATCTATAATGGGGGGGGGGGGGGGGGGGGGAAGACTACACACCAAATATATATTGCCATAATCTATTAAATTTCAAGACTATGATTAACTAGTGGTGTGCTTGAGCACAAATGGCGAGCGAGCCTTAAACTACACTATTGTTATTCAAACTGTACTAAAATAAAGTTGAGTTGTTAAATTATGCATATACGGTAAAGGGGATTCAATGCCATAGTAACCACTCCCCTCAACTGTTTGAATTGAAAAAGAAGCAACAAAATCAAGTCACGTTATTTAAAATTTTCTTTGTGATATTCTTAATAGTAGTTGTAACACACAATACTTTCACACAACTGAACATACCTACGCAAGACTTACCTTCGTGGTTCGTCTAGTGGACAATGAATTGTCAAGTAAATGCTGTTGAGTAGTGCTTATAACTGTGACAAATAGTGTATTAACTTACCACCGCCACTAACTCGAATAGAAATGAAGCTCCCAGCACCCGCAAAACAATTCAAAGCGGTAAACAATTCAATTTCTAAGGTGATAGGGTAATGATCGCTATACCAGAGGATTCTGTTTAGTGAAGTTTGGGACGGGGTCGAACGCGGAGCGAACACAAAAATACGGAGGGTCAAAGTACAAAATGACATACATACGTCCAAACATATATCTAAATAAATAAACAAACATCCCCGATTTTCGATTGTGTTACCCCTGTAAGTGTCTCGCTCGCTACGTTCGCTCGCCAATTATCGTTAAATTGACTTGCAGGTAGCTCTCGTGTATGTTGTATTTTAATTAACCCATGAGTGTGCTTGAGGCTTGCTGAGCTAGCTGAGTGCAGTGTGTGATCTATTTTTGTCCACCAATGAGTGTGCCTGAGGCTCAAGCTAGCTGAGATAGCAAAAGTTTAGGATTTTCAGCCCTGGTTATTGGAATTCCTGGGAATGAAATTTGGTGATGGTTATCTAACCACCCTACTTCTTCTTCGAACTCATCTTGAAAACTCAGAATTCTATAGCCTGGTGGTGGCCTGCTTCTTAGAAGCTGATTGGGGTGAAAATACTAATTTCTCTGGAGGGATTGGTGAGTTTTACAAGAGAAGTTTTGCTAAGATAACAGAATAAAGAACAACATGGTGATCATTTCATAACTTTCCTAAGGATAAACTGATGAGAAAGAAATGATTAATTTCTAAAAAGAAAGGATTTGTATTTTTACTGATCATCAGCTGTTTTGCTCCACAATGTGGAAGAACTCTTGAATATCTTTGTGGAGGATATTGTAACAAAAAGCATTGCTACAGTGGAAGGCAGTGGAGAATTGGCAAGCCTACAAATATTGCCTCTTATTACTGATCAAGTTTACTTTATTTAGATTGAGTATGTTTTTATGTTTATTTTAATTATCTTTCTCCCCTTAGTTCAATAAGTATTTATTTTATTTGATTGTTTAGTTACAGTTATTCATTTAACCACAGTGTAAAACATGAAAGCAATAGTTCTGCCAGTTCTGCAGGACATTAATGTCCCTGCATTAACTACCTAAAATCCATTAGCTAGCTACCTGTTGAAGAGGTAAAAAAATGGCGAAGGGACATATAAATTCTAGTTAAAAACAAACAAACAGGACATTATTACTGATACAGTCCCACACGCTTTGTGGAAAATGTATTACTGCGGGGGTGATAATGATGATGATAATCATAATGAAATACTATGAAGTGAATCAAAATTGGTGGACCAATAATTAAGTGCACTAAGAGAAAAACCTGTTAATGCTAATTCAATGTCCAAACTTCTGATAGCTAGTAATGGAGTTGGCAAAATAGTGGTAAATATTTTTCTTGTTTTTCGTTTATACCTTGATTCTCAAAGACAACTATCTGGATCTTATATCCAATTTAGGAAGTATGTCTTAGACCTCTTTACTTTGTCACAAGTCACAGTATCGCGAGGCTGTTGTTTAGCTACATACCATTTTGCTCACCTTTCTTTTAATATGCCAATATTTGCTAGCAAATACATACCTTTTATCTATCTCAACTTCACAACATGAAGCTGACTAAGAGTAAGATGTTCAACTATAGCTACTTGCTTTTATAAATGATATTTCTGCCAGAGTCGGAGTCTGTCAAATAGGTGGTTGCATTTATGTCTCCAGACTAGTTTATGGAGATGTAGGCAGGCCACCACCAGGCTATAGAATTCTGAGAAAAACAAGCTGTCTCAGTTTTCAAGATGAGTTCCAAGAAGAAGTAGGGTGGTTAGATAACCATCACCAAATTTCACTCCCAGGAATTCCAATAACCAGGGCTGAAAATTCTAAACTTTTGCTATCAGCAGTTAGTAAATTTCATAGTAAACCGATTCCTATAATTTGGAAGCTCTGTGCAGCCTGGCGCTGGTGCTACAGCAAAAAATAGACCAAGCGGTCAGCAAAACTAATACATTTTCTATGGGACACGGGTGTGCAGTGATACCATCAGTGGGCGTGGCAGGATGCTACGTGATGTCATCATGCAAATCCCTATTTCTGGTGGAGTTAACGTTGAATTCCGTAATCTAACCGGAAGTCCGTGTTACGGGTTACGTAAGACTTTTACTTATGTTGGAAAATGGTGGTGCCTCAACTGAATGGCAGTAAGTTATAGTTGGGGCCGCTTACTTCGTTGGTGGGGGAGGCCTTACTCAGTTTAGACCCTACATTGTGTAAGAGTACTAGACAGTAAGCACTAGATGCGTATAGACTTAGTTTTGAGGCCGTATTGTGCTTCTTCTTTTTTTCTTTCTGTTTCCAACAGTTTGATAGTTACAGTAAGTCATGGTAACTAGCTTGGTTTGTTAGTTCACTGGCTAGCTAAGTTTAGGATTATATTTGTCCTAACCCATTCACCGGCAACAAGGATGACATAATGCGGGAACGATAAGCTTAGCTGCAAGCAGCGTCCAGAGCACCGCTAATGTGTTGTTCTATTGCATGTATTTTTAGAATAGAATAGGTTGTGGGAAGCCCCTAGAGAGTTTTATAGCCAACTTTACAAATTGAGTTACCAGCCCTGTGGGTCGGGCCGACAGAAAGTGATGAGGCGTGGCAGGATACCACGCCTCCAACAGAACAGAACTAGTCATGCACACACACAGTCACATATTTGGTACTCTGTATTTAGCCAGTTAGTTGTTTGTGCAAGTCATTCATTTGTTAATTAGTGTTGATCGTTCGTATGTTTGTGTGTTCCTGTGCTGCAGTGTGAACGTAAAGCTGCAGTGCAGGAAGTCTCTATCTTTCGTGTGTCATAGCCTGTCATAATAGGCGTGGCCTTTACAGTCATATATATACTTGTATCATCCGTCAGACATTTTAGTTCTACCTCGTGCCTTACTTTTTAGACGATAGATTTAAAACTCTATAAGTCAATATTAGGCCGGGGAGGAGGACTCTGGTGGCAGCATACCTCGCCCCACCAGCACATGAGTAAAGTTGGTATCTCCTCTGAGACTGAGTGCGTGCGACCCACAACTGGCGGCAGCGGTGTTAGTGATCCAATCTGCGCCATCGAAGAAGAAGAAGTTCGAGTTCGAGTTGAAGTTTCGAGTTGATATTCTACAATCGTCGTCAGCGATTTCGTGTCGTCTGCGTCGGCTACTTTTCGGTAGTTTCGAGTTGATATTCTACAATTATATTTGTCCTAACCCATTCACCGGCAACAAGGATGACATAATGCGGGAACGATAAGCTTAGCTGCAAGCAGCGTCCAGAGCACCGCTAATGTGTTGTTCTATTGCATGTATTTTTAGAATAGAATAGGTTGTGGGAAGCCCCTAGAGAGTTTTATAGCCAACTTTACAAATTGAGTTACCAGCCCTATAATACAAATAACTGCAGTGAAGATATCCAGCATGGATAAACCACTTATTACACTCACAGAGTGATATGGCAAGATATTTCACTGTCAGCACTTTAATTTCACTCACCTATGGCTCTGAAAACAAATTCGCCTGCTCTGAAATATTTCACCATAGCATACTCTGACTCATATAATAAGTTATAATATATACACAGAAAAAACTCGTATGTTACTTTAACATAAAAAATATGTCATATTGATGCATCATTTTTGACATGTTTTTTGTGTTAAATGGTCAGTATGTTACTCCAATTAACATACATTATTGTTATTATAACAAATATAACATTTAGTGGCTTCATAGCGAGTTTTCTTTTCTGTAAATAAAACATTGTTTAATGTTATTTTGACATATTTTTTGTGGTTATTTTGACAAATGCTTGTTATTCAAAAAATTATATTTATTATAATAACATGAAGTTATGTCATTATAAGTTACAATCATTGTCAGTACAACAAACTGTGTCACTTTTGCTTATTCTTGTCAGGTCATTTTAACATTAAAATGTCATATATAAGTTAATTGACTGTCAAAACAAAAACAACTATTGTTATGTTAACGTAGTTTCAGGTCAAATTAAGTCAGTAATAGTAAATATAACAACTGTTAACGTGATAATATTCTTTTAAACAATAATTGTTTCACTTGAATTCATTACAATCGTAAAGAACAAAAATAATGAATAAATGACAGGTAAATTAGTTTAGTTTGCTGTTGACAAATAACTTTCCAAAGTGGAAGTTATATGGCACTAAGATGAGTTGCTGAGTTAATTGTTAAAAGTTTGTTTTCAAGAAAAAAATATAAGTCTCTCAATCGTGAGTGATATTCAATATCGTAAAAGTAATGAAATGCCAAAAGTACAAGCACACCCTGCAATATCCCAGACACCTCCAAATGTATAACTTGTTCCACCACTACGAAATACTGCGTAGATAATTCTTCATCCATTAATCGAACAAGGTGTGGCTGGTTAGTTTCACGATCGGCAATTTCACTTGGTGGAGTCCCTCTCTATAGCAAGTTAAAAAAAACAACAACAAAAACAAACACACACAAAAGAAAACGTTACTTTTGGCCACTCAATTTTTTTAAGTCTTATAGGATGAAGAAAAATGATATTATTACTAATTAGCTACTACAAAAATAAATAATAACTAAACATAATTATGAAATTACGAAATTTATTAATTAACTGTAAAAGTACTTGAAAAGGAATAAGAAAAAATATTTAGATCCTAATGCAACATAATTATTTTGAATGCAACTTTGCCGTGCATTAAATGGAAATCTAAATCTTACACTTACCTTTCCTTCCATTACTAAATGAGGAATGTTATTAGAGTCATGATCTGGTCTCTTCTTCTTACAGTGTATAGGCATATAAGAAAATGGGAGGGCTTACAGGACTTGAGTTAAACCTCACCGATTAAAACTATTTACTACATTCAATTTCTGCTTGCTTCAGCAAGGCAGCTCACTCACCATTTGTGCTGAAACACATTATTTGTTCATTTTTGTTAATTTTATATGCCTCTATCAGAGGTAACACAATTGAGAATCGGTGGTGTTTTTTTATAAATGTGTAGACGTATACTTTGACCCTTGTTGTTGTTTTTTGTGTTAGCTTGCAGGTCGACCTCATCCCATTCTCCATTAAACAGAATCCTTTGCTTTTCCAATCTTTATCCGTATCATCCTGAAATTTAATTGTTTACCCCCTTTTGAGTTAGATTGTCTCTGACATATCTGAATTTTTGTAGATGCAGTTAGGTCTTACAAACTTACCGGGGTTCACTGTCTATTCAAATTAGTGGTGGTGGTAAGTTATCTTGGCTAATGCGCTGTTAAGTCATAGTTATACGCTTCTACCAACATCATGGTTCTCATTGTTCAATTGTCAAACACATTGGTATTTCTTGTGTTGGTGCCTGCCCAGTTAACCAGTCGGTGTGAAAGTGTTATGTGTTATCACTACTGCTTAGCTAAAGTACCACAAAGTAATTTTTTATTGAAAAATACATTTATTCCATCCTAGATATCTTCACAAATTTGTCACTTTACTTGGTTTTTACAGCTACCTTATCCTTGTATAGCTACTCAACCTAGGTTAGAGTAGCTGCTAAAATATCAGTTGGGGGTGTGGATAGGTAGCCCCTACAACCAAGTTTACCCTGTGAGTTTACCAGTCCTCTAATACTAACTATAGCATTGAAAAAATATTGTATGGAACAGTGGAATAAACCACTTATTACACTCATCAGAGTGATATGGCTAAATATTTCACTCTCAGGCTTTATTTTCACTCCTCTCTGGCTCATGAAAATATATTAGCCTTCTCATGAAATATTTCACCATTATCGCACTCTGACTCATGTCATCAGTATTATGTATTAGCTAGCTTTACATAACATTTTCAGCTACTAGCAGCAAGTTAGAGTTAGGCTCAATACTAGGCAGTAATTCCTCAGAAATGCTTGTTTTTTGTTGTTGTTTTTTGTTTGTTTATTTTTTGTTTTAGTCAAAACATTTCTGGCGAGTGATTACTGTGGCATTCAATCTCCTTTACCATACATAATTTAAAAACCCAGCCGTTTTTTTAGTAGCTGGAGTGGTTTTTGTCAAACGAGTCTAGTGAGGGGGAGTAGGGGGGGGGGGGGGGGGGGGGGGGGGGACAGAAACAATAGCCCTCTTACATTTTAGAAAGGGAAGTGAATGGCTTATTTTTTATTACAGAAGTACCACTACTCGGGAAAAATGAGGTAAGAAAGTAATTCCTTCTTTTACTAGCTAAAATATAGGTAAGGTGAAATGACCGATTCTTTCCTCCATTTCAGTATTTAGTTTTCCTGTGTTCATTGCTGAGAGACTCTCTTAACTCAAAAATCTCCTTGCAACTTGTAATGGAATTTCTAGCACCGACTATACCTCCAGTCATATACATGCCCTCTGGCATGTAACCGTTTATTTAACTGTTTATTTCATTGCATTTATACTATTAGTATTTATTTGACTATGAATTGATTACCACCTTCACTTACTCTCCCTTTTGCCCCATGTATGTCAATCAATATAAATTCTTTGTTTGTTTGGGAATATGTGGACACACATGTAGCAGCAATATTATGCTAACTCAGTTTATAAAGGATATTCTGAATATCCTTAATTTCAAAGCTGGGGAGATGAAGGGGGGAAGAAGAAAGGGGGTTTCAGCTGAACCCTATATCCACACCCCCTCCGCCCTCTGTACATGAGCCTGAATAATTATGTGATACTGCTAAAAACACTTTCCGTATGCTTCTTATGACAATTGCAAATCATCACAGTGTACGATTTTGTGCTCATATTTTGTGTCAGAAGCATTATGTTTGAATGATATGTGTTGGTGAAACAGCAGCAACAGGTGGAACTATCGCAACTGATGCAACTTCAGCAACTGGTGAAACATAAGCAACTGGTGAAACATTAGCAACAGATGAAACATCAGCAACTGGTGAAACGTCAGCAACAGGTGAAACATCAGCAACTGGTGAAATATCAGCAACTGGTGAAATATCAGCAACTGGTGAAACGTCAGCAACTGGTGAAACGTCAGCAACTGGTGAAACGTCTGAAACGTCAGCAACTGGTGAAACGTCAGCAACTGGTGAAACGTATGAAACGTCAGAAACTGGTAAAACATCAGCAACTGGTGAAATATCAGCAACTGGTGAAACATCGGCAACAGGTGAAACATCAGCAACTGGTGAAACGTCAGCAACTGGTGAAACGTCAGCAACTGGCGAAACGTCAGCAACTGGTGAAACGTCAGCAACTGGCGAAACGTCAGCAACTGGCGAAACGTCAGCAACTGGCGAAACTGGGAAACGTAACTGGTGGAAACGTATGAACGCAGCAACTGGTGATGAAACAGTCAGCAACTGGTGTGATAGTTGAAACGTCAGCAACTGCTGAAACATCAGCATCAGCAACTTGTGAAACATCAGCAACAGGTGAAACATCAGCAACTGGTGAAACATCAGCAACTGGCGAAACGTCAGCAACTGGCAAAACGTCAGCAACTGGTGAAACGTATGAAACGTCAGCAACTGGTGAAACGTCAGCAACTGGTGAAACGTCAGCAACTGCTGAAACATCAGCATCAGCAACTTGTGAAACATCAGCAACAGGTGAAACATCAGCAACTGGTGAAACATCAGCAACTGGTGAAACGTCAGCAACTGGTGAAACATCAGCAACTGGTGAAACATCAGCAACTGGTGAAACATCAGCAACTGGTGAAACATCAGCAACTGGTGAAACGTCAGCAACTGGTGAAACGTCAGCAACTGGTGAAACATCGGCAACTGGTGAAACGTCAGCAACTGGTGAAACGTCAGCAACATGGTGAAACGTCAGCAACTGGTGAAACGTCAGCAACATGGTGAAACGTCAGCAACTGGTGAAACGTCAGCAACTGGTGAAACGTCAGCAACTGGTGAAACGTCAGCAACATGGTGAAACGTCAGCAACATGGTGAAAAGCCACAGCAACTGGTGAAACGTCAGCAATGGTGAAACGTCACAACTGGTGAAACGTACAGCAAACTGGTTGAAACGTCAGCAACTGGTGAAACGTCAGCAACTGGTGAAACATCAGCAACTGGTGAAACATCAGCAACTGGTGGAACTTTAGCAACTGGTGAAACATCAGCAACTGGTGAAACGTCAGCAACTGGTGAAACGTCAGCAACTGGTGAAACGTCAGCAACTGGTAAAACGTCAGCAACTGGTGAAACGTCAGAACGGTGAAAAATCAACTGGTGGAACTTTAGCAACTGGTGAAACATCAGCAACTGGTGAAACGTCAGCAACTGGTGAAACGTCAGCAACTGGTGAAACGTCAGCAACTGGTGCAACTTTAGCAACTGGTGAAACGTCAGCAACTGGTGAAACATCAGCAACTGGTGGAACTTTAGCAACTGGTGAAACATCAGCAACTGGTGAAACGTCAGCAACTGGTGAAACGTCAGCAACTGGTGAAACGTCAGCAACTGGTGGAACTTTAGCAACTGGTGAAACATCAGCAACTGGTGAAACGTCAGCAACTGGTGAAACGTCAGCAACTGGTGAAACGTCAGCAACTGGTGCAACTTTAGCAACTGGTGAAACGTCAGCAACTAGTGGAACTGTAGCAGCAACAGGGTAATTAACTTAGCAGCAGCTACATTATTGCAAATAATACCAATAGTGGTGTGTTTTTGCATGAATGGAGAGCTAGCTACCTAGATAATTTTGTGATCTTTTTTTTTTTTCCGTCCACATTTTCAGAGTAATTAAGGAGCAACACTGAATACGTCCTTCTTCATGATTTCTGCAGTCAAATTTACTGTATAATGGCATGGTTAAGTACTTTAAGCTTACATTGAAGAAAAGTAGTGTTTTATTCTAACAACTCCCCTAAACACATAATTGTGCACTTTGCTTCACTTACTTACTGTTATCTACATGAACAACTAGAGTTCCGGTTAGTGGTATAGTGTTGTTGTTGTTTTCCAATAAAGTAGACTTAACTACAATTGTAAAAGAAAAAATGATGCAGGTTATAATCCAGTGCTCACTTATTATGACTGTAAGTGCAGTTAGTCAAAAATTGTAGACATTGCCAACAAAAACAAAAACATGTTCGGGGTATGAATAAAATAATTGAAAAAAAAGAAACCAATTGTTTGATAAAATCTGAATCTGTTTGAGTTTTCACATTGTTTTTTGTCACACACATATACACACTCATCTATCCTACTGTAGAAATTGAGTTGACTTTCTGATAGATAATTGTGAATTAACTTCATCAATACACTTGTAGTATGTTGAGCACTGAGGTTGTTTTTTATTCATTTTGGTAAATTACAATTATGTTATTGGAACTTTCAATGATAGTATGCATTATTTTTTGTAGGAGAAAACTTCTTCTGAACATGCCACACAGATCTCATACATAGTTAGAAACATCTACAGTTTGTAGTAGCATTTAGTCTGAAATATACATCTAGTTTTGTTCTTGTAGTGTATCATACACTTTAGACACTTTAGTTCTATTTTATTAGATTTTTATAGTGGTTACACGCAATATTTAGTATTATTATTCATACACGTTTTAGCTACATGAAATATTTTTATTAGCTACATATCCATTTTTGATACCTATTTTGTGTATAGTTCATTTTAGTCAACAATATTTTTGCAATTGCAAAGCTTTTTCTATAACCATGAGAAACTGGTGGGGTTTTGGGAAAGTAAAGCTGCCAGGTCAAGAAAGCAACAATTCTTGACCACCAGTGAGTTTATTTAGCAGAGACAATGAATCAAAGCCAAGCAGAGTTTGGTGCCACTAGAATCAAGTCTCTTTATCCAGCAAAATGCCATTACGGTGAGTAGAAATGAGGCACTCTCAACATTGTTTGTTATGAGTGGGCAGTTATTGTCGCGTGAGCTTCATGGTTACAGTAGGTAAAGTTAATGAGTTGGATGGAAAATGAAGGATATGGGATAAGATATTTTACTAGGAGTTGCTAGATCTTAACTTGATAACCCATCTGGGTGCATTACATAATGCATGAGAGTTGGGGACTTAATAGTGTGTAACTAACATCAATAAACCACAGAAGTTTCAACTAAGAGTTAGTGGAGGTGTGAAGAAAGTGTACTAAATGTAAATACATACAAACTTTCATTTTAAACGATTAATTTTAACTTCAACACTCAAGCTACTAGCTAAAAAAAAAGTCAAGTTTAAATTACGTGTATACGGTAAAGGGGATTCAATAACATAGTAACTACTCCCTGCAACAGTTAGAATTGGAAGAAAAAAAGAAGAAAAAAAACCAACAAAAACAAGTAGCATTATTTACTCGTTTTCTTTGTGATATTCTTTAGCTAAGTAAAAGCACAATACTTTCACGCAACTGAACATACCTACACAAGGCTTACCTTCATAGTTACTCTAGTGGACAAAGAAATTTCAAGCAAATACTGTTTAGTAGGGCTTATAACTGTGACAAATAGCTTAATAGAAATGGAATCCGTTAAGTTTTTGAGTTTACCTAAGAATTCAGAGTAGTAAACAATTAATTTTTAGGATGATACGGGTAATGATTGCTAAACCTGAGAATTCCGTTTAGTGAGGATAGGGACGGGGTCGAACAACGGGCTAACACAAAAATACGGGAAGGTCAAAGTACAAAATGACATATGTACGTCCATACATACTGATAAACTAGTGGTGTGCTTGAGCACTAATGGCGAGCGAGCATGATAGTTAGGTAACATAAAATGTTACTATTTTTAGCTTACTTCATGCAAACGCTATAATAGCAGTTATGACATTTGATTTCAGCAAACAAATACAAAATCACTCTCTTACCTGATCAATGGTAACCTTTGTAGTATCAAACATCAACCATTCTGATAATCTCAATCACCAGTAACTCTTGAACAAGCTCTCAGCTACGATAAAAATAAACCAGTATTATTATTTGTAATTTTAGCCTACAAATATGGAATTACTACTTACCTCATTCTTGAGTATTGATAACTTCTGTAGTTCAAATTAAAGTTACTTTGACCATCTGAATTACCTTGAATTCTTGACAACAAGCTCTCACTTACAAAAACAAAAGACAATCAATTTTAGCACACAAATACAAAATTACTTTCTTACTTCATTTTCTTGAGCAGTGGTAACTTTTGTAGTACCAAATTTGAGTCATTCTGACTATTGGAATTTACCAGTCACTCTTGACAATAAGTTCCAGATACAAAACAGAATGGCCGAAGTTATTTTTGTAATATTAGCTAACAACAGTGTAGTTTTAGGCTCACTCGCCATTTGTGCTCAAGCACATCACCAGTAGTACTAGTGGTGTGCTTGAGCACAAATGGCGAGCGAGCCTTAAACTACACTATTGTTATTCAAACTACTAAAATAAAGTGAGTTGTTAAATTACGCATATACGGTAAAGCGGATTCAATGCCATAGTAACCACTCCCCTCTCAACTGTTTGAATTGAAAAAGAAGCAACAAAATCAAGTCACGTTATTTAAAATTTTCTTTGTGATATTCATAATAGTAGTTGTAACACACAATACTTTCACACAACTGAACATACCTACGCAAGACTTACCTTCGTGGTTCGTCTAGTGGACAATGCATTTACAAGTAAATGCTGTTGAGTAGGGCTTATAACTGTGACAAATAGCGACTAACTCGAGTGGACAATGAATTGTCAAGTAAATACTGTTGAGTAGTTCTTATAACTGTGACAAATAGTGTATTAACTTACCACCGCCACTAACTCGAATAGAAATGGAGCTCCCAGCACCCGCAATGCAATTCAAAGCGGTAAACAATTCAATTTCTAAGGTGATACGGGTAATGGTCGCTACACCAGAGGATTCTGTTTAGTGAAGTTTGGGACGGGGTCGAACGCGGAGCGAGCACAAAAATACGGAGGGTCAAAGTACAAAATGATATACATACGTCCAAACATATATCTAAATAAACTAGTGGTGTGCTTGAGCACAAATGGCGAGCGAGCCTAAAGACTAGACTATTTTTATTGACTTCTAACACTGAAGCTACTGAAAATAAGGTCCAGTTTTTAAATTTAGCATACAGGGTAAAGGGATTTCAGTGCCATAGTAACAACTCTCTGCAACTGCTTGAATTGAAGGAAAAAAAAAACAACAACAAAACAATACACGTTATTTAAAAGTTTTCTTTGTGATATTCTTATTCTTTAGCTAAGTAGTGGTTGTAACACACAATGCTTTGACACAGCTGGACATGCACCTACACAGACTTACCTTCGCAGTAGTCTAGTGGACAATGTATTTTCAGGTAAATACTGTGCGCACGGCTTATAACCATGACAAAGAGCCCATTGACTTACCACCGCCACTAACTCGAATAGAAATGGAAGTCCCTTAAGTTTTCAAGTTTTAACTGCACCCGCAAAAGAATTCAAAACGGTAAACAATTCAATTTCTAGGGTGATGATACGGGTACTGATCGATAAACCAGAGGATTCTGTTTAGTGCAATTTGGGACGGGGTCGACAACCGAACTAACACAAAAACGCGAGGGTCAAAGTACAAAAATGCCTTACGTACGTCCATACATATAATACAAACTAGTGGTGCGCTCGAATAGCGCAAATGCATGGCGAGCGAGCAGACTCTTTTTACAGAAAAATAGGACAGAAATTACATCTAACTGTAGTGCACAGTGTAACCCTTTCCATTCTCAGTTAGCATCAGAGAATCTAAGTCTCTGATCCCAGACTAAACTAACAATTACCTGAATAAACTTCGAAAGCAGTGGCAAAGAAGCGCAGCTTGACAAAGACTTCACGATTGTTTCAAGAAGAGAGTAGCTGTAAACTTTTTGGTTGAAACAATGTTGCGTCTGCAGCAGGATACTCCGCGCTCGTTAATTAAAAAAAACTGGAACTGTGAACGCTTTACCTAACTTACGTAATTAGAAGCGCGCGCATTTAAAGAGCATACGTACCATCCATACATACATACATATATATATATATACTAGTGGTGTGCTTGAGCACAAATGGCGAGCGAGCTTTAAACTACACTATTGTTAAATGATTGATTTTAACAACTAACACTCAAGCTACTAAAATAATAGTCAAGTTTTTAAATTACGTATGAGGTAAAGGGGATTCAAAGCCATAGTAACCGCTCCCAGCAACTGTTTGAATTGAAAAAGAAGCAACAAAATCAAGTCACTTTATTTAAAGTTTCCTTTGTGACATTCTTAATAGTAGTTGTAACGCACAATACTTTCACACAACTGAACATACCTACGCAAGACTAACCTTCGCGGTTCGTCTAGTGGACAATGAATTTACAAGTAAATGCTGTTGAGTAGGGCTTATAACTGTGACAAATAGCAACTAACTCGAATAGAAATGGAGCTCCCATAAGTTTTTGCGTTTAAACTGCACCCGCAAAAGAATTCAAAGCAGTAAACAATTCAATTTCTAAGGTGATACGGGTAATGGTCGCTAAACCGGAGGATTCTGTTTGGTGAAGTTTGGGAAGGGGTCGAACGCGGAGCGAACACAAAAAATACGGAGGGTCAAAGTACAAAATGACATACATACGTCCAAACATATATATAAATAACTAGTGATGTGCTTGAGCACAAATGGCGAGCGAGCCTAAAGACTATACTATTATTTTTGACTTCTAACACTGAAGCTACCGAAAATAAGGTCCAGTTTTTAAATTTTATACAGGGTAAAGGGATTTCAGTGCCATAGTAACAACTCTCTGCAACTGCTTGGAATGGAAAAAAACAGAAAAAAAACAATACACGTTATTTAAAAGTTTTCTTTGTGATATTCTTTAGCTAAGTAGTGGTTGAAACACACAATGCTTTGACACAACTGGACATGCACCTACACAGACTTACATTCGCAGTAGTCTAGTGGACAATGTATTTTCAAGTAAATACTGTTGCGCACGGCTTATAACCATGACAAAGAGCGCATTGACTTACCACCGCCCCTAACTCGAATAGAAATGGAAGTCCCTTAAGTTTTCAAGTTTTAACTGCACCCGCAAAAGAATTCAAAACGGTAAAACAATTCAATTTCTAGTGTGATACGGGTACTGATCGATAAACCAGAGGATTCTGTTTAGTGCAATTTGGGACGGGGTCGAACACATAACTAACACAAAAACGCGAGGGTCAAAGTACAAAATGACATACATACGTCCATACATATATACAAATAAATAAATAAACATCCCCGATTTTCGATTGTGTTACCCCTGTAAGTGTCTCGCTCGCTACGCTCGCTCGCCAATAACATATACCCGATTTTGCATTGTCCACCCCTAATACTGTCTCGCTCGCTATGCTCGCTCGCCAATAACGGTCCGTGAATGGAAATCACTCGTAAAACTTTTAACGCGATTTTCTCTTGAGTTTAATTTCTGTGATGGAGCTAACCGCGTGGCTTTCTGAGTATTGGTATAGCCTGCGGAGACGCTCCAAGCTAAAGAACGAACTGTAAGCACTTTTGACCTGTTAAAACTAGAGGATACGGAATAAAATCGATTTTTTAAATTTTGTCATAACGGTCGGTTTTCTTATAGCCGGTCACATATATATATAACTTAAACCACCATCAACCAAATTTACTGAACTTTGAAGGAAGTTAGCTATTTCTATAGGTAAGTTTACATACTGGATTCATTTACTGTGATGTAATACATATTAGCTTTTTAACTTGCATGTAGATAATTGTAACAAATTTCTATGAGAGTGAGTTTACTCATAGGACAGATAGCTATAGATTATCCACAAATGAATAGTATCATTTCCTAATGGATTGTTGTTGTTTTTTTGTTGTTGTTTTTTGTTTTCTTTTTTGTTTTTTTTGTTTGTTTTTTTGGGGGGGGGGGTGTAAGGGGGAGGTTGTGGTAGAGGTTGGTAAAAGGTTTTACCTAAAAAGCTACAGTAGTTGTGGATAGAATTCAGGTGGCCAACACCTACATTTCAGAACCAACTCCCAGCGGGTCAATCCCCGCACCTCAATTCCCTCACTCGATTACCGCTCTCCAATCCCGACAACTCAATCACTGTCTTATAATAAAAAGCGGTTGCTGAGAGTTCGGGGTGGAAATATTCCGGAAGAAATGATGGTTTTCGTGCTTACGGTATAGCTTTTAGTTAGGGCACTCGTTGTAAATGTGGTGTGGTTCGACTTGAAAGGATAGTGAGCTACAATGGAGAGTTCTCTTTGCGCGGCTACTTTTTTGAATTTGAATAAGAGCTAGATGTCAAAGGGCAAGCAGGGGCTTCTATAGGGTGCATGTCTGGAGCTTCTGCAAACGGGCTCTGTGTTTATAGGGGCATTTTAACATTCTGTTGAGTGGGAAAGTTCTTAAAGGTGAGCAGTTTGTGAGTAATGAATGCTTTCCTCTCCACTGTGACTCTGACTACTGCCTTTCTTTATTTTGCAAGCTATGTATCATAGGCCAGCACACGGTGGTGAGGCAGATAGGCGATTAGTCTCGCGTGGCCCACCCCTTTCCCTTTTATTATCCGCTCACGCGGGGAGGGAAAGAGGGTCTGGTAGAACTTGTACATCGTTTCGTGCTAAGGAATGCAATTATAACTGTAAAAGAAGAAGAAATATCAAACTATTCAAATTTATGTGACCCCCAAAAGAGACGAAGAAGTATAGATGAAGTTCATATAGAGGGCATTACTGGTAAACATGTGAATGTGGCAGTTATTGATTCCTATGACATAAAATTCCAAAATGGGATCCAGGAAAACCACGATGCTTATCATCGTTCATGGAATATTGAGGATGTAACATCAGAGAAGATTTAAAGAAAATTTCAACTGAAGCCGGCCATGCTTTGAAAATGGCTACAATAATAGGGGGCAAAAAAGTTATGGGATCAAGATTGTCAATAAGAGAGAATGAGGTTCAGGATACAGAATATAAATTTCATGGAGGCATAGCTCCTGATGCAAATGTGACCGTATACTTATGTAGTGGTTGGCCATCATCCATTGTAAGTGCTTTTATGAAAAGTATAATAATAAATAAGACACGCCCTTGGACATTATTTCTATGTCAGTTGGACATCATGTGGACAATTTTTCTGATATAATCCAAGATATTAAAAATAAATATCCCAATATTATTATCGTAGCAGCAGGTGGAAATGGTGGAAATTATGGGGTGTACAATATCCAGCTAAATTACTTGATGTCATTGGTGTTGGTGCCTTAGATGCTAATTTCAATAAATGGGCTGACACGGCAAAAGGGTCAGAAATAAATATTTATGATTGCGGTGAAGCTTTTTTCCCAAAGGCTGATCCAAATGAATCATTTCATTCGAAGAAAATGTTTGAACCTGCGTGTGGTATTTCAACAGCAGCTGCAAGAATAACAGGTACTCTGTGCTTATTTTTAGAAGTCAAAAAAAGAAGAGCAAGGGAGAGGAATGAGCCCATTGTCAATATTATAAATAAAGAATTCATGTTGGAGCTGCTGGGAAATGTTATTTGGATTGATGGTTATGGTCATTTTCGTGATCTGCGAAAAATTATAACATGGAAAAACAGATTTCTTTGTAAGTTAAATTGTTATTATTATAGGTGAGTGAGTGAAGGGAAGCTTGCACTGTCAAAGGTATACAAATTTGACCTCAAGAGATGTGTGTGTATATATAATTATATATAATATTAAATTTATTCCACCCTAGATATCTTCACAATGATATTTTCAGGTACATGACAGTGAGTGACCGTGAATTTCACACGCTATTTCACACTGTACTGCACAAGCTCATTACCCTTGTAGTTATAGCAACTGGCCAAACTTTTCAATTTTCTGGGTTTTTACAGCTACCTTCCTCCAGTGTACCATGCTCAGACAGGGTTAGAGCAGCTGCTCAAATATCAGCTGGGGGTGAGGGTAGCCCCTACAACCAACTTTCTGCTGAGAGTTACCCTACCTAGTGTTGGGCCCACGTACTCATATTTACAGGCATGCGCAAAGTACTATTTCACACAAACTTCAGTATCGAACATAAACTCACGAACTTTAAATTATGTATCATTAATATCTTTATTTTCATTGGTTGTTAAATATTTGCCAACGGCAGTGCTGGCTACCTATAAAAAGGAGCCAGCGTTGTCAAGTCGTTGGATTTTGTTATAATAATAGTGTACAGTGTGTATTTGTGTTTTTAAATAACAATTATACACCTACATCATTTCAACAAACATTATCCCTGGTGTCGGCACTACCAGTTGGACTACGAGGATAAGGGAAAGTCATTCTTGTGGCCCAACATTTGGTGGCAGCGGTCTTGGACAGATCAGCCATCGAGAAGAATAAGTCTAAAAAAAAATTTTAAAAAGAGTCTGCGGACAAATTCACAAATTGAAATTGGACGACAATTAATTTTAAGAAGTCGAGGGGCCCTAATTCTGCGGATAACTGAGCCATTGACTCAACAGGAAACGGTGACAGAACAGGACAGCGGACAGTGGTGGTACAGAGAATCTAACAGTTAACTACAACAAAAAGGAAACTGTATACTGTTTGTCACAAAACTGCTTTATTTCAATCTTATTTTGTGCTTCACCTGTATTATTCCTATTTTTTTTTTTTGTGTGTGTGTGTGTGTGTGTGTGTAGATCTACCTCAGGAAGCTCACGTCAGAGGGTGCCAATATGTCCAAACGGTCGAAACGACGCAAGAAAACTGCTATTTCGAATTTGACTACGACAATTTCGAATTTCGAAACGGACACAATTGTGTCTAACGACCAAGACGACGATGCCCTTGAGCTACTCGATTGTAGAACGGCGGAAGACGAAGTTATACCGGGGGCAGAGGCTACCAAGTATCGCGAAGGGAATCGAGAAAAGGATGAAACTATAGATACGCTAGAAGCACTAACAAAAATGATGAGTTTATTAATGCAAAAAGAAATAAACCGAGCTGAAGAGGACAAAGCGAGGCGTGACAAAGAAGAGAAGGACCATAAAGAGCAGGAACAGAAATGGGAGAAACTCTTTACTGCTCAGGAACAAAGAAACGAAACATATCGAGAGGCAGAGCTCAAAAGAAACAAAAAAAATACTTATTGCTAATTCTTTGCCAAAATGTACTGATAGAGACCAGCTAGATTCATTTCTTATATACGTCTGGAAACAATTTTGGAGAAAGAAGACATACCAAATAATCAATGGGTAGAATATCTAACCAAAGTACTTTCTGGTCGACCAGCACAAGTTTTCACACATTCTATTCCTGAAGATGTGAAAAAGTCTTACCAAGCCACAAAAAATGTTTTATTAGCTGCAGTAGGCTTAAGTCATGAGCATTATGTTCACCAGTTCTGGGACTGTTTCACACATTTTAATTCTTCTCCAGAAGAAGTAGTACAAAAGTCAACAACTATTCTTACACGGCTGTGGACAGGGTTAGACTTAGCACAGTTTAGGTGGAAGATGCTCAAGCTTCACATACTCAACTGCTACGCTTCAGAGTGTGTTGCCTATGTCAAAATATTTGACCCTCAAGATTGCTTCCAACTCATTGATGTGCTCAGAAATTATGAAGAGGCACACGGCAAAGCAATAAAGTACAAGCCCAGAAAGCAGGTAAACCCGGGATGTAACAATGATCGAAAGACGACTGTGAACACAACAGCTTCAAGTACATCCACAAGGACAAATGAATGGGATTCGAATGAAGAAAACATACCCAGGGAATTGTATGCTATCATTGCAACAAATCTGGACACAAATCATATGACTGTCCAGATAAAAGTCAAAGAGGAACTCAGATCACAAAGGAAAGAAACAACAGAGTTACTGTACCACCATCTAGTCGAAGACTAGACGGTAACAATATTGTTCGAGGTATGGTTAATGGACAAGAAACTGATGTCTGTGTTGACACAGGAGCTGATGTAACTGTTATACAGAGTGACTTTGTAGATGATTACCAATTGACTGGAGAATACAAGATTGTTGGAGGGTTTGACAATGCTCAAGGTACACGTAGGCCGATGGCTGAAGTAGAAATAGTGATTGGTCACTTAAAGCTAGTACGAACAGCAGCTGTCATACCAAATGATCCAACGGCAGCCGGAGTTTTACTAAGTGTCAAACTTAGCAGTCCAGAATTAAAAGATCTCATCAACTTATCATCACAAGGAGACATTCAATCAGCGGTAGTGAATATAACCAGAGCTCAAGCAGCAGCAGAAGAAAAGAAAGAAATTGATGATAAAATGATAGAGAAAAATGATGGATTGCAACCAAAGAAGCCAGAAGAAATTGCTATTGAATCAATACAAAACAATGATCAGATAAACAAATCTTCAATGGAGCAAAATGATTTGCTTTTGGAATGTCCAATTGCTATGCCAGGATAATCAGACAGAGAAAAGTTCGCAGAAGATACAAAAGCAGACATTACTTTGCAAGAGTGGAAAAAGAAAGCTGACGAAGATAAAGATGGTTTTTATTGGGACAATGGAATTCTCAAGAAAACAGTATGCAATGACCTTGAAGAATCTTATCAGCAATTAGTAGTACCTGCAGGTCACAGACAACAATTGTTGCAGCTTGCTCATGACCATAATGGCCATCTTTCGACCAAAAAGATTAGAGCAGTGCTGAAGAGAACTGTAACTTGGCTTGGTATTCACAAAGATATTGTGGAGTGGTGCACTCGTTGTGACATCTGTCAGAAAGAAGCCAGAGCTAGAGCACCTAGAGCTCCAATGGAGGAGATTCCTATAATGACAGTGCCTTTTGAAAAAATTGCTATAGATTTAGTGGGACCATTCCAGAGATCAAAGGCAGGTTACAAGTATCTTCTGACTGTCATTGATTTAGCATCGCGGTATCCAGAGGCTTTGCCATTGAAGATTGCTAGTGCAACAGAAGTAGCTGAAGGACTACTTGAGGTGTTTGCTCGTCACAGACTGCCAAGGCAGATACTGTCAGATTAAGGATCAAATTTTACTGGCAGAGTGATGACTGAGCTTTGTCAAAAGTTAAAAATTGACAAGATCCATACCTCATCTTATCATCCAGAGTCTAATGGATGTGTGGAACGTTTTCATGGAGCTTTAGTGCCCATGTTGAGGAAAGCAATAGACAGCAAATTGGATTGGCCAGATCAAATTAAGTTTTGTCTCTATGCTATTAGAGCTCGTTCTACTGGCTACTCTCCATTCGAAATTTTACACGGAGTTAATATCCGTTCACCAGTGGATCTGGTGGTGGAAGGATGGATGTCGATTGAAAAGAAGTCTTTTAATGTGATTAAATGGATGGAGGAACTTAACAATAGATTGGAAAAGATTAAAGATATAATGTATGATAATGGATTGATGGCACAAGCCAAAGCCAAGCAACAACATGACAAGAAAACTCAAGTAAGACAAATTAATGAAGGAGATATGGTTTTGCTTCGTTCTCCAGGAATGTTAGGGAAATTGGACACAGCCTGGAAGGGTCCTTTTGAAGTACTTAGAAAAGTTAGCAGAGTTAATGTTGAACTTGGATTTCCTGGAGGAACCAGAAAGAAGAAACGAGTTGTTCATGTCAACCATATTAAGCCATACAAACAAGCTGAAACTAAAGTATTGAGAGTGATGGTAATAGCAGAAGACCCTGATGAGGATGAACTTACTCCATTGCTAAGAGGCGATCAGTTGAATCCAGTACAACAGAAGGAACTCAACCATTTCTTGGAGTCGATGTCAACTGTTTTCACTAATGATCCAGGTTTGACCAATGTATGCAGTCATGACATAGATACAGGGAATACAAAGCCAATAAGAATACCACCATATGCTTTATCACAAGCCAAAAGAGAAGGACTGAAGAAGGAGATTAATATTTTACAAGAGTTGGGAATTATTGTATCTTCTACTAGTCCATGGTCATTTCCCATAGTGCCTATTGTGAAACCAGATGGATCTATTCGAGTGTGTGTAGATTATCGTAAGTTAAATTCTGTAACTGTGCCTGATCCATACTTTATGCCCAAAATTGAAGATTTGATATGCCAAGTTGGAGACTCAGTATTTCTTTCCAAGATGGACTTAAGCAAAGGTTTCTATCAGGTTCCATTGACCTTGTCAGCCAGAGAGAAGACAGCATTTATTACACCATTTGGGAAGTTTCACTTTACAAGGATGCCATTTGGATTAAGGAATGCACCGACAACTTTTCAAAGGCTGATGGAAGTGGTGTTAGTTAAGCAGATTGAGTTTGCTTCACCCTATATTGATTATATTCTCATATATTCTCAATCTTGGAAGGATCACCAACATCACATTTCAGCTGTAGTGAAGGCTTTGCAGCAAGCTGGGCTGACAGCCAAGCCATCCAAGTGTCTGTGGGCGAAATCTAAGCTGGAGTATTTGGGTCATCTGGTTGGTAATGGTCAAGTGGAAGTTCCAGAAGCAAAAATACAAGCATTAAGAAATTATAAACTTCCAGAAACAAAGGCACAGTTGAGATCATTTCTAGGTCTTGCAAGCTATTATAGACGATTTATCGAACGATTTGCTGATTGTGCAAAGTTACTTCACGATGCTACAAGGAAGGAAGCATTCCTGACAGTAGAGTGGACTGAGGAGAGACGTAAGTGTTTTAATCATTTATGTACTGTTTTGTGCAAATCATGTATGTTACATATACCAAAATCTGATGATCATTACTTGTTACAAACTGATTCTTCTTGTGATGGTATTGGAAGTTGTTTAAGTGTTTGCAGGAATGAGCAGGAATTGCCAGTGGCATTTTATTCTCGTCAGCTGAGAGCTGCAGAAACCAGATATTCTGCTACTGAGTTGGAATGTCTAGCAGTGGTGGAAAGTGTAAAACATTTTGAAATATATTTGGATGGTCACCAATTCACAATTCAAACAGATCATAGAGCTTTGGAATATTTGAGATCAGCTACATTTGCACAAGCGATTGTGTAGGTGGGCATAGATTGCAGGGACTAGATTTCACTATAAAGTATAGACCAGGCAGAAGTAATGGCAATGCAGATGGCATGTCTAGACAAGCTTGGAAGAGCTCTTTAAAAGAAAATTCTGAAGAACGTCCGAGGACAGACGTTAACTAGAAAGGGGGAGATGTTGGGCCCACGTACTCATATTAACAGGCATGCGCAAAGTACTATTTCACGACAAACTCAGTATTGAACATAAACTCACGAACTTTAAATTATGTATCATTAATATCTACACTATCTATACAGCACTAATTACTGATTGAAGGACGACTTATCTGGCATTCTATATGGAAAATAATCCTCGTTACTGATGGACGGACTTCTTGCCCATGCATTCTATATGGAAAATAAAACTAATTACTGATTGACGGACTTCTTGCCCAAGTATTTTATATGAAGGATAACACTATAATACTGATTGACAGACTTCTTGCCCATGTATTTTATAAGGAGGATAACACTAATTAATGATTGGTGGACTTGTTGCTCATGTATATTATATGATAGCTAAAACTAATTGCCGATTGATGAGCTTTTTACCGATGTATTTAGATGGTGATTTTGTCCATGTAATGTATACTGTAGAAGCTACATTAAGATATTTTTGCATACATTTTATATGTTACATTAGTTAATTACAACTGCTTTCACAAATATTTTATGATCATTTTCAAATTGTTGACTGACAAACTCATACAATAACTATTTAAAAAAAATAATTTAGGATTTGTTAGCTGGTAAAAACACTGGGAAAATTTTCTATTTTACACAAGGAAATGTTAATATGGGAATCTTTTATTATAATGGGGGGTGTGGCTGATTTCAGTACAAATTGTATTATATTTCAGTTGTAGATGCGACACTGCAGCTTATATAACACAGCTCTATCTTTATGGGAAACTTTATAGCTACTACTTAAGCTATTAGGGAAATGGACTAAATCTTTCTCCACCAGTCATGCTAACACATAATAATTAGCTGCCTGAGGCCATAGCTAGGCGTGTGCGTTACTTATTGGTACTACCCTGTTTCTTATATGGTGGCAATGAGTGGAAGAGAAATATCTGTTACTTGGCAAAGGTAAGAAAAAAATAGCTCCGACAGCACTATTAAATGGGAATTATTTTGTTGTCAGTGATGCTTCCATAACTACACTTTAATAAGCTTTGGTGAAATTATATAACCAAATTAAAAATAGTTGACAGTACACAACCTCAACAGGATTAAAGAATTAATGTCAAAATAGCATTGCTGTATGCATTGTAATAGTATTCCATTACTTTAATTACATTATAATTATAATTATTCTTGTTGCCATTGCCATAATAATAACAACGATAACAACACAACAATTACACTATTAGTAATAAAACAATATAATTACTACTATAACTATGTTGTTATTGTGGTTATTATTATTATTTCTTATTATTATTATAATTATTATTATTATAATTATTATTTTATCATTACTATTATCATTATTATTATTATTATATTGTTATTATTATCTTCATTATTATCTGTTATTGTTATTATTATTATTATAACTATTAATATCATTATTATTATGAATTCCAGCTAATTAAAAATATACATCCCTCCTTTATTTTGAAGCATAGACACGAGAATGAATGAATTCTAGCTGTACACAACAGTTTCCCCTCCTTTATTTTGAAATGTAGAAACATTATGTTAACGAATTCTAGCTAATTAAAGAGTACGCAACAGTTTTCCCTCCTTTATTTTAAAGCGTAGACACATGTGTTAGTGAATTCTAGCTAATTAAACAGTTTTTCCTCCTTTATTTTGAACTATGTCTTAGTAAATTTTAGCTAAAGAAAGGGTTTTCCATGCTGTATGAAAGGCCATAAGCCGGGTACTGATTTCACAATGAGATGGTGGCCAGTTCTGGTCAATTTCCTTGAAAAAAAAACAAATTATAGCAACTTAGTACACAAACAAACTGGAAATAGGCTAAGAATAAGTCGTCATGACCTCCATAGATGTCCAGAAACACCGTAAATTGTCCATCCCATCCCACAGTCCCATGGGACAGAGACATTCCACGGGATGTCCACCTGTCCCTCTACAGATGCGTGTGTGTCCCACTGTCCATCCCATCCCATGGTCCCATGGGACAGTGGGATTGTCCATCGCATCCCACGGTCCCATGGAACAGTGGGACATTCCATGGGATGACCACATGTCCCTCTTACAGATACTCCCATTGTTCATTCCATTCCACGATCCCATGAAAGTATTGTCACAATGAACACTTAGAGTCAAGCTAGAGCACACACGTGAAGCGCGTTAGATTAGCAGAGCACCAAAGGCGCGATGACACACTTTGACAAGCCGACTCACTGAGCGAAGCGAAGGAGGTGTCATGCTAGGTTTAATATGCAAGAAAGGGTAATTGCTGACAAGGTTACAAGTATTTTAATGATACAAATATTAATAAAAACCAATCAGTACAAATGTTACACGCAATCTATTTCACAGACCCATGGGACCGTGGGATGGACAGTAATTCATGTGTCAGTGAGAGGGACAGGTGGACATTCCGTGGAATGTCCCACAATCCCATGGGACCATGGGATGGGATGGACAGTAGGACACGTGCATCTTTAGAGGGACAGGTGGACATCCCGTGGAAAGTCCCATGGGACTGTGGGATGGGATGGACAATTTACGGCATTTCTGGACAGCCCTCAAGGACCTTAACATAAGGAAAACACAAAACAATGTGAGCAAAACTGCGGGATAAAAAGAAGCAGAGTACTGTTGGCCATTGACACAGCTAAATTCAACTACACAGGATTTACAGTATACTGTCAAGTACTGCTAGATACTATCCTGAGGGATCACCTTCAATCAAAAAGTAATTTGGTATACACACACACAGCATTGATAGGAGCTAGAGTTTATTACTCTGCTATATCACAAGCAAAAATGATTATATAACACCTGCTTGTGTGTTGACATTCATATTAAACATAATTGATGAATAGTGAGCTATTCTGGAAGGCTTTTCTTTGTGCAACTACTTTTTTAAGTTTGAATGGAGAAGGAGCTTGGTCAAAGGGCACACCGGGGATTCACCTTTTATACCCAGAATGTTGTAAACAAGGCCATAAGATAACTTCGAACTCCACGTTTAAGCCCAATTCATCACATTGAACTGCTAAAATTATGTAGAGGGATACTTGAAGTGGATTTCTTTAAGGTGAATGTAGAGGCCTGCATGCCCCAATATTATATATGGTAAATCCATTATTAGTGAATGTTAGAAGTTTTCTCTCCCCCCCCCCCCCCCTCTGCCTTTCCCCTCCCCTCATCCCCTCCCAAGACGTAAATTTTAAGGAAGAAAAATTGCTAAGAATGGTGCCATTGTGAAGCAACTGCTCAGTTTTAAATCATATGATTTTGGGCCACTTCTGACGTGATCCACCATCACAAATTATACGAGGGGAAACTGTTGTACACTCTTTGATTGATAAGGAGTCACTTCAGATGCGTCTACCATCACAAATTATACGAGGGGAAGCTGTCAAACTATTCAAACCATTTCGAAGGGTGTCAAACCTTTTTTAAAAGAATCAGATCATTAAAATGAGTCAGATAGTAAACCTGGCAAAAAACAAAAACAAAAACAAACTGCTAAATGTAAATAGGGCAGTTGCCAAAGCAGACCCAAGACACAGAAATCTTGTTGTGTTCATAAATATTTTTTCTGAATAGAACTATTTTAAAAAAATTGAAATAAAACAGATAGTCTTTTAAAAAGTTTGTTAATCTAAACTTAACTAATCTAAGCAATTTGGGCATGCCAATCCTATTAAATACACACTTGATTGTTTGTGCGTGCATCTGTCACTTGTCCATCTTCTTAAAAGAATGTAACTGAAAAGACCTTGTAATAAACTTCTTTTAAATAAAAATTTTAAAAAAACTCTGTCACACTCACTAATAGTGCAGGAATACAGTGTAGTCATACCATTATAATTATAGGAAGGGCTACAGTTTATCAATGTATTAGAGAATTAATAAAAGCTGAGTAAGGTGGGTGGGTCACAGTCATCTTGGGTGAAACCCTATAAGATATTCAAGGTCATTCAGTAGACATGACTATGTTCTCATGTTCAGACAAAACAGGAAAAAAAGACAGGTAAGTACACAAATTACAATGTAAGAAATGCATTAAATAAGTAATGAGTTTTTTCAAACTGAACATTTCACAAATTTGAACTCCCTCTTGGTCCCACTAAAGTATTCACCCACACAGATACAAAGATCAACGTTGTCAGAGTGATTTAACATCTGATCTCAATACTCTGGCTCTGGTGTGATGCTGCCTGACATGGCTATCACCATAGCTGTCCTCCACGAATGTCACGTCCTATCACGTCCTGTCAGCTTTGTCTGAATCCACATCATGTGGTTGAACTTTGACACAAAATTGGAACTAACCCCAGGGGATGTAATAACACTTTTAGAATGCATTCGTGGCTTCTCTGGTGGATTTTTCTCGATGCAGCATCGTGTGGTGTTTATTGTGGCATGTTCAGCAGGTGTCCTTGGAGGGACAGTGCGTGTAGCCATGTCCTTCTCCTAGACAGTTAGTACACAATCACTTCTCCCAAACAAACTTGTTTCTTTTGTCTACGTCATAGTAGGCGAAGGGTTGACACCGAACCAAGTTGTGCTTGTCTGTGGGCACTTGATAACTGGGGGCAATTTATGGCTTGCTCTTGGCTGAGCTGTTGGCTGGTGATGTGGAAGTGGTTCCACAGGCGTCTGGTGCCATTTGTTTGACAAGGTTTCTGATGTATTCCTCAGCACCTTCTACTTCTTCAGGGGTCAACTGTGGTCAAACTCTCTGTGGTGATATACTAACACAATGTAAACAGCAAGATTTCTGGAGGGTACCTTACTGTCTACTATACCTACTATATTCGGCAAGAAGTTGAAATATCGGGTTAAGTTTTAATTAACAATATTATTGGTTGTAAGAACTGGGAATTTAGTCCGGTCCGTGGGTTCGGTCCGTTCCGTGTTTTAGTCAGACTCCCCAGTCTCAACTCGTAGCCAACTCGCGTAATTCCCGGTTTCCTTTTGCGAAAAACCGATGACGTAATTCATGGTTCGGGTCGTACTAGTGCAAAGACAAAGTTTGACTGGGGCAAGAAAATATAAGACACTTTAAAAGTATATATCGCTATTTTTTTATTGTACGCCAGAAAGATAGAAACTTTTACTGGTATTTTATCAGAGGTATTGGCTTCAGCAAAGAAGGAAGTAAAATTAAAACTGATCATAACTAACGGTACGTACGTTTTGTAGTTACAATGTTAATTTCAGAGATGGCTATTATAGTATGTTTAGTGATGATATAGTTTAAAAGGGAGTAGTTGCTTGCAGATTGCAATCTCCCGAGTTGTTTGTGTTTTCTGTTGGACTTCCTGATTCTATTGGAACTACTGCTAATTTGCCTACTGGTTACAGGCTGTTGAAAAGTACAACATATATGATGAACAGATAAACACTTGCACTAAGAAAACATCGCTTTGGCATTTCATGTCGTACTTGGTGTTCACTATGTGTTAGATTCATTTCAGACACTTTGTTCATATGCTTGCATTTATTACTATTTCATATAACTCTGATAATAAAATGACTACCTTTCTCAGAAGAATATCTCCAAGCTCTGTATTGCATCTTTCAAGCCATAACTGATATATTCTGGAAATACACTTGTAAATGCAGGAGAAATGTTGTTTAAAAGGGCACTTAATTCATAATCATGACTATTTTGCTTTAAAATTAGCAATTATTTCGAGGTGACTATTATAACAACATGTGCATATTTTATCATTTTCAATGATGTTTAAATCCATATCACTGACTTGACAAAATTGACATTTAATGGCAACAGTGTTAGGGCAGTGCCTGTACGACCCCTTTGTGAAGCTTTACTCATGCATGTATACTTGAGGGTTGATTGTGTGATGCACTTGTTTATAATTTATAATGAACCTGGAAGAGTAGAACTAGCTTCCCATCATCAGTGTTAACTGCTACATTAAATATATCATTTATATGAGCCTTATTCATGTCTTAGGCTTAAATCTGTAGACCTTTCAGAACATGTTTAGCTGTGACAAGTCCTGAATGGACGATTCTCTCAGTCTTGTTACAGTGGGGAAGTATGCACTTATGTATGTTTTCTTTGTTCTGTAATGTCCAGCATGGTACATAGTCACCTGAATTAATTTTTCTCTTTATGTCTTTTTCACATGCACGACAAATACAGCTGTCAACTGTGATTGTTTTCTCCATGGCCCGGAGTTTTGTTGAAAGTTCAGGATCCCAAGTGGACAGGTGTGTGTAAAACACAGGCATCTCAAGGTGTAATTGAAGCAGAGGCTCTGTGGACACAGTTTGTGGCTAAACATAATATTTCTTTCCAGACCAGTGACCATGCCACCAAACTCATCAGTCGCATGCTACATAGCAAAGAAATTTGCCTGTGGACACATAAAAATGGCAGCAATCATCAAGGAAGCTTTGCCCCCCCCCCCCATTTTCTATCTAAAACTCTAAATGATGTGTCAAAATTCTTTTCCATAATGATAGATGAGTCGAGTGATAAAACGGACAAGTCCTGTATTATTCTTGTTCATGTTTTTTATTCATGTGTGGGAGACATTCACACTAGATTTCTTGACATGCCTATTGTCAATGTGGGCACAGCCTGTAACCTTTTGATGTCTTGAAGTTGTCTCTCAGCAATCATATTTCAGTAAGTGTTTGGCCTTTATGTCTGATATGACTAATGTGATGAAAGGCACCAGGTCGGGTGTTCAGAAACTAATAAGGAATTAGTATCCTCATGTGTTTAATGTTAGCTGTATCTGCCATCTAGCAGATCTTGCTGTGAAGTCTGGTATGGAAGTGCTTCCCATAGACATAGATCAACTGTTCTTGGATATATTTTATTACTTTTACCATTCCAGTAAAAGGAAGCAAGAATTTTGTGACCTCTGGTGTTCTCTATTTACATGTGAGCCTCAAACAGTTCTTAAGCATTGTACTACTCGGTGGCTTAGTCTATTGTGTTGGGTTGGTTTTTCTCAATTTGATGGTTTGATATCTTATTTTCGGTCCTGTAGTGAGGCTGAGACAAGTAAAGTAGTTATCATTCTACAACGGCTTGAAAACCCTCTTACCAAACCTCTTACCAAACTTCTTCTTCATTTCCTGTCTTTTGTTCTTCCATCAATGGGTAAGTTTAACTGTTTATTTCAGAAGTCAACCCAGAATACAACTTGTCAGTTGTACACGGAAATGTCTAGGCTGGTTCGTTTGTATGCCAGCAATGTTTTGAAGCCAGAATCTATAACTGCAGTTGGTGAGGATCTCAGTAAGCTAAGCTTTGCAAGTGCAAACCAGCTAGCAGATGAGAATTTGGGATTGGGGGACTCAACATGGGCAGCTCTCTCTGAAATGGAAGAGGAATTTGATACAAAACCCTTCTACCAAGCAGTGCGGGATTTCTATGTAGCTTCATTCAATAAAATGCTCAAAAAATTCCCATCTGGGGACACCATTTTGAAGGATTTAGACATCATAAACCCTGATATGGTCTGCACTTACAACTTTACTACTATTGAGACACTTGCAAAGCGCTTTCCACAATTAGAATTGGCCGAATCTGCATCCATTGATGCACTGAGAGGTGAGTTCATGGATTTCAAGCTATCTCCAATTGAGCATCCTACTGTAGAAATGTACAAGTCGACCACAGGAGATGACAAGCCAAGAGACCGGGGTGGTTTTGGTATGAGGTTTGTCAGATGAAACTTTTTGATGGAGAGCCGAGATTTCCTTTGTTAGTGAGGGTGATGTCAGGTTTGATGTCAATTCCTGCTTCAAATGCATGCTGACAGTGAGAGGGGCTTTTCCATGCTTAGAAAAGTTCATACTGATCAGCGACCATCTCTGAAACAGTCAATTTTTAGTGAAGAACTTCTCACTAAGTGCAAAAAAGCAACTGTACTGCATAAAATTCATTTACTCATTTACTCCATTAATGTGGGTGTGGTTGGGGTATGGTTATGTTAATTAGGGGCATGGTAATTAAATTATAGATGGGTGTGGTTTGTGTGTCCTTAAAGCATTATTAGAAAAGTTGGAGCCTATGCAAGTGTCTGTACTATTCTCCTGAATGGTTGTCGTCAGAAGATAAGGAGAGCTTACTGGAACACAATGTGAAGTAGAATAGAACACACTTGGATCATTAAATGGTATTCTGATGCTAAAATGGTCTGGTTTATTTCTCAAACATTGCTGTTAGCATAACTGAGAAGCACACCACAGTATTAAGACAAACACGTGTATAGCTTCCTTGCAAACTAAAAATATATATACTGAACGCCCACGCGCAAGCACCATTTTAATGATGTGACCTTTTGAAAGAAATTGTACGTGTCCTATTACTTCCTGTATGTACGACGAGTGGCTACGAGACTGCCCCTGCTTAGGGATAGAAGATCAAACGGTCTAAAGATCATGGCAATGTTCCTCCGGCTAGGCGCATGTGTTTGACTCTTAAAGTTGAATTTCCTCTGGTTTGGCTTTTACTAAAACATTTTCCTGAATGGTTGTCGTCACAAGATACTGGAACACAATGTGAAGTAGAATAGAGAACAGACACTTGGATCATATGTTATAATAGTCTGGAGTGGTCTACATGCCAAGGCTATGCAGTGGGTAATATGGAGGCACTCTCTATAGTGCTCAGGGGATTCTGGCACAAAGGTTGCAGGAATTTTTTTTTGTTTCAACCATTACACCAGTGCTGAGCTTTTAAACTCTCCCTTATAATTTTTGTTTTACATTACCACTGCACATTTCCACGAATTTTTTTTTTTCAAATTTATTTTTAATGAATAGAAGCAGATCAAATGATTATTTGGATAAAAAGAAACTGAGAAAATGCAAAATGGTGCCAAATGAGCAGTTGAGAAATGTCTCCGCATAGAAGTAATAGTTCACAAGTTTATTGTAGTATAATGACATTTAAAACATTAGTTATTAGTACCAGTTGAAAATCAAGACTTGTGAAAAAAACAAAAAACAAAAAAACTTGCATATTTGCAGGAATTGTGAGCTGTGAAAAATGCATGAATCATGTTTGTCTGTTGCGGGGATTACCAGTGATCCTTGAAGCTGTCGCGGGATTATCCAACTGATTTTTCACTTAGCTGACTTGAACTGGAACTGCTCAGTGACGAGGATGAGTGCGATCTAAGTTTTATATCGCGAGGTGAAGTAATGGAAGATTTAGAAGGTGTTCTATCCCTGGACGGTATTGGTGGAGCAGCCTTTTGAGAGTCAGAAGAATCTTTCTTCCCAAGTGTACCCCTCCTGTTTCCATGAGAAACAGGTTCATTAGGGTTCTCCAGAGTGGCGTAATCTGGTGGGGCCTCTATAGTTTGGTACACATGGTCTCCTGGATTTTCAATGCTGTGATACATATTGACTTCTGCATTCCGAGTGGCATCCTCATCTTTGTTCCCCTCAGGCATGTCATACAGCCGTGCTGCTTTCAACTTGGTAGCTTGAAATTCCTGAAGTTGCAAGAACTCCTGTTTTTGTTGCCTTATTCGTTCCTTGTCTAGAGGACGTGGCTTTCTTTGACCCTTGGATACAATGCTATTTTTGTGTTGAAGGAGCTGGTAGGACGGATCACTTTCAACACATTGGTAAGTTGGTTCTGCTTGGGCAGTGGGTGAGGAAGACGATCCACATGGCTCTAACTGGGCATACACTTGGCCTTTGTCCAGTTCAGAATACAGTCCAGAAAGACGCTGACCTGATCCCCCATTTTCCAAAGAATAATAAATGGGGTTTGTTGTCATTGGTGGAGACTTCTGCAGCTGGTGATGGTTCTTGAGTCGCGTGTTCGCACTGGTGGTTGGGGTCTTGCTGGAGCCATCCAACTGATCATCTTGTCCTTTGGACTCCTGACTCTTAGAAGAGACTTCTTTAGTGCAATACTTCAAGAAACACCAGTAGGTCAGCAGGACCAGGACCAGGACCATGATGGCCACTAGTACAGCTCCCACTACTCCAATGAAAATGTAAAGTCTAGATCCACGTAAGAAATTTTGCTGGGAGGTGTCACTGGCAACACTGGAAATGGTGGAAGACAACTCCTCGTCTGAAGTGCTACCTGTTTGCAATATTTCCTGTTCAGAAGAAGACTGGGGCATGTCAAGCTCAGTAGTGGTGCTGCCGGTGGTTTGATCCATGCTCTCAGTAGTAGAGATTGGTGTGGGGGCATCACTAGTTATGGTGCTACTTCCATTCTTGCAGACAAGCCTCAACCTGGATAGACACCATCCAGCGCTGTTGGTGTCTGGATCTCCTCTGGGGCACGCTCTCAATTCAGCCTCTGTGCCAGTGCATCTATATCCATTCTGGGTTGGATGAGGCAAACTACTATCATTAAATGAAAAAACAAAGGCACCTACACACACACAGAGAGAAAATGTATCATACAGATGAAATCACGGCATCCCACACATCATCTACTTCAAGCGATGCGAATATTTTTTGCCTTCTCTTTGCATTGCATAATCTTCTCACAAGAATGATAAGCTGAATTACCTTCTGGTAAATGTCCTATTGATCTACACGCTACAGCAGCATCCATAGTCGTGAAATTTCGATCACATACACGTTTCCAGTGCATGTCTTCACAAATCTGTGGAGCACCAGTCACACAGTCTGGGCATTCGTCTGTTTTTTTTCCTGTAATAAACCGGACTTTACCTTCTTCACTACAAAAATTGCTTGCAGACTTCATGCAACTAATTACGACTGCTACAGATAGCAGATAGAGACCAATTACCGCCATTACTATGCGATATCACAGCTATAGATACTAGGACCACAATTGAACATCTTGACAGACGGGAGATTTTTTATAGCCAACAACGATCGAGCATGCGCATACAAATCGATGCCTTCTCACCTGACGATACTTGCCAGTTAAAGATGGACCGTTTGACTCATAATAGTGAATCTCCTCTGGTTTGGCTTTTACAAAAACATTTTCCTGAATGGTTGTCGTCAGAAGATAAGGAGAGCTTACTGGAACATTTTGGTGCCGTAGAAGCAAAACCCATGGCTTCTAGTGGAAAAGTGGTGAGCTTTAGCTGTAGCATCCATAGCTACATAAAATATATAATACAATACAGTATATTATATATAATACTACTATAGCTTTATAACTAGCTATTTGGTATCAGTAATGTGTACAGTAATATGATCATTCTATTATACCAGTAAAATAGTATACAGATGTTATAGAAATTTTATATTAAAAAAGCACTAGTGGTTGAATGTCCTACTTTTTTTGTTACTGGTTTAAAATGATAAGTGGAATCATCAATTAAAGGAAGTGCCGTCTTTGTATTCTCAGCTCTAATTTTACTGTCATATATTTCATTTCTTGTACTGCATCAATGATTGGTGCATTGAAAATATTCACAATTATGTTCTTATTTCGATTTGTTGCTGCAGAAATGCTGTGTGTTTGCTGCCTTTAAATCCAAGATGGATGCCACATTGGTATGCGTGTGTGTGTTTGTGTGTGTGGTAGGTATATATAGGTATATAAGTGGCATCACTTCACAAGGAAATACCCGGCAAGCTTGCAGCCACGCTCTTGGAGCGTCTATTAAGTGCTCAAGCACTGCATGCATATTTACGCTTTAGTCACTAATTTCCATCAAAATTAGGCACACACTTTTGAATTCTACTCATTTTCTCCTGGGAGCCATTCTCCTGGTATTTGTAGTTCACATTTTTATCAACTTGGCTTCTCTATTTAGCCTGAAGATTCTCTTTGTTCTCTCTCTTGACAATTCCTGCATCTAAGAACTGGAGGGACTGACTGACCACAATATAGAGTTCTGACAGGACACGGTTGTGGCACTTCAGCAGAAATGAGGTTATCTGTTAGTGTATTGTGGTCAGTGATCTTCTCAATGCCCCCAGGGGGAAAGTGAACTTCCTCATTTACTTTTAATTAGGGATTTGTGGTTGTTGTTGTTGTTGTTGTTGTTTAAGCATGTTCTACCGGTGTGTTGTTTCCCCCCAATATTGAGGGGTCCCTGGGACCTTCGTATAATAACCATTATGATATACATAGCTACGAATTGCTACCTAATCTATTGAGACCAGCCAGTAAAGATGTCACTGTTACTTGATCAATATACATAGGTGCAACAGGATGTATGCAGAATTAATTAAGGAAAGCAAATTAAAAATAATCTCAAGCAAAAGAGAGAGAGAGAAGAACATTCTAGAGATTTGGTCATTAATTGCTTGCCCCCTTTTGAGTTAGATTGTCTCTGACATATCTGAATATTTGTAGACACAGTTAGGTCTTACAAACTTACCGGGGTTCACTGTCTATTCAAATTAGTGGTGGTGGTGAGTTATCTTGGCTGATGCGCTGTTTGTCATAGTTATACGCTTCTACCAACATCACAAACAACAACCCTCCTACATTTTAGAAAGGGCAGTGAATGGCTTATTTTTTGCTACAGACGGTACCACTACTCGGGAAAATGAGGTAAGAAAGTAATTCCTTCTTTTATTAGCTAAAATACAGGTAAGGTGAAATGACTGATTCTTTCCTCCATTTCAGTATTTAGTTTTCCTGTATTCATTAACAGATGCTGAGAGACTCTCTATACTCAAAATCTCCTTGCAACTTGTAATTCTAGCACAGACCATATCTCCAGCCACACACATGCCCTCTGGCATGTAACTGTTTATTTAACTGTTTATTTCATTGCATTTATACTATTAGTATTTATTTAGACTCTGGATTGATTACCACCTTCACTTACTCTCCCTTTTGCCCCATGTATGTCAATCAATGTAAATTATTTGCTTGTTTGGGAAAATGTGGACACACATGTAGCAGCAATATGCTAGGTCAGTTTATAAAGGATATTCTGAATATCCTTGTGGTAGAATACACTACCACATTTAACTAAAGACTTATGATTCTTTACATTCCTTTCATCCATTCACTTAATCTGTTATCCATTCACTTAATCCGTTATCCATTCACTTATCTGTTATCCATTCAGTTATTCTGTTATTTGTCCATCTGCACTTTAGTCCTTTTAGCTACAACACACAACTCCATTGTCCAAATTCCTTTAAATGTACTTTGTATCTTCCACACATCGATGCTTACCTATATATGTACTACATTTTTGTCTTTTTTGTCAGAATTACCTTGGTAGATTTACATTCAAACCAAAGAAATTGTCAAGGGAAAACGAGGTTGAAACCTTCATTGCCTTGGGCTGGTAACCCCTGCTTTAGCGTTTACCTGCTAAGTAGGAGAGGTAATTCTCAGGTGGCAGCAATACCCGGTTTTCTACTAAAGCTGATCCACAACAACCTGGTGGCAGCGGTGGGATGGTTCTACTGTTCTGAGGAGAGAAAAGTACTCACGCTATTCTCTGACTGATTGTTACCACGCTTGGTGACCAGTCGTTTTGGTTCAGCTGGAATAAACTGTTGCATTCGTACCAGCATATTTTCAATTTGTTGCGCTATGGAAGACGACAACCCATCGTGCGACGAAGTCGAAGTCAGTCACAGGCAGAGTACGGCCAAGGGTTACTACACGAGAAGCAAAGCTAAGCAAGCCATAGGCGAAGCCAGCTCGTACCAATCTGCCGAAATTATTCTTGAAGAAGATTACAACGAATATTTTAAATCAGTTTCTCACCAGTCTCCAAAGGAATGCCAAGTTGGGTCCGGGTCGGAATCAGAACTAGAACGCGATAATATTCCTGACACCAATTTTTCCATGGAAAAGTTATTTCTTGCCATGATGTCACAGAACTTAGCCGATAGAAAGGAGAAAAAGAAACATCAAAATCGGGAGGAAAAGAGACGCAAAGAGGAGGAGAGTCGTAGAGTCCAGGAGGAGTTGACAAGAAAGGAAGAAGCGGAGTTGAGAAAGCAAGAAAAGGAATATTTGAACCAACAAATGAAATTGCTCCAACAGCAGTTAGAGGGCAACTTAACAGCCCAGAAGTTCCAAACTGAGACGTTGATTAAAGAGGTGGAGAAGAAAGACAATATGACAGCTGTTGAGAAACGTGAAGAGAAGGTGGAAAGAGTAGCTCGGACACTGATCAAGATGCAGCAAGGAGAGGACATCTACTCAGTATTTGTGAGGTTTGAGAGAGTTATGCTGAATAAGAAAATTGACCAATATGAATGGGTTTCTTTGTTAGAAAATGTTTTGACTGGGCAGCACCTTGAGAGTTACTATGCACATGTGGATACTTGTTTAGGTAAATATAGTCATCTTAAGGCCAATATTCTAGATGCTGGTGGCTTCAATATTCATGCATGCCTGGACACCTTTCAGTCACAGTTTAGACTAGGAGGGTCTTTGAGTGCCACACAGTGGTATCAAAAATCAGCACATCGATACTTCATCATTCTTAAAAATTGCTTAGAACTTTCAGATGTTTCGGATGAGTTATTGCAAACTATTTCTTCCTCGTTAGCATCTAGTGCTGTTTTATCAACACTTACAAGAGAAGGTCGTTCTTTTGTTTTTTCTGTTGCGCCTAAAACTCCTCATGATCGAATTTTAGCATATGGACAGTTTATGGCTAAGCCACAAAATGCTTTTAATTCTCATAGAAATGAGCACAACTCACGTTTCTCCAAGCGTTCTCAGGATCGCAATACATTTCGAAAGAATTCTTCGTATGCTAGTTCTAAAAGTGACCATCGCCCAAATTCGTATGAATCTAATGCTAAAGCAGAGCCTACTGATTTTTTTCCTAATGTAACTTGCTATAAATGTCACAACGAAGGCCACTATGCTGACCGTTGTCCAGAAATGAGACCTATCCAGGTCAAGTCGTCATTGTCGTCATCAAGTAATGCTAAGTCATCCACTCCAGCTATTGCTAAACGAAAAAATGATTCTGACATGAGAGTTGAATGCATTGAGAGTGGTGAATCTTATGGTCTGAATAGTGATGAAGGAAAGTTGACAGATTGCATTAATTTAGTTGATGGAATGCCTAAAGAATTAAATCTTACAGTAGAAGGTACTATTAATGGCAAGCCAGTTAATTTGCAGTTAGATTCTGGTGCTGAAGTGTCTGTCATATCTCAAGACTTTGTTAAACCCGATGATATAATTGCCACTTATGTTTACCTCAAAGGTGTTGATCACATACGAGTGAAGGCACCAAGATATGTTTTGCCCTTCAAAGCCCCTGGTGTGAATGGAAAATGTTTGTTTGCAACCCATCCCAAATTACCACCAAGAAGTGCCCTAATAGGTAGAGATTTGGGGGATTCATTTTTTACTCTCTTTGACATTGCTAAGCTTCGTCCCCACAGTGTGTATTTAACTCGAGCTCAAACTAAGTCCCTTGAACAGGAAGAGCATGAGCGAGAGATGAAGCAGGCACTTGAAGGTGCAGTACCACTAGCTCTGGAAAATATACTGGACGTTCAAACCGAACCAGACAGCAGTTTTTCTCTTTCTTTTGACTGTGTGTCGGATACTGCTAATGTTGCTAGCCCAGAGCCTGATACTTCTATTTGTGATAGCGAAGAGCCTAGTTCAACTTTACCTGATACAGAAAATTTTAGTGCTATAAATGAATTACAATCTGGAACTCAACCTGAAAAGTGTACTTCTCAATCTAACCAGTTTAGTTTTACTGCTCCAAGCATTAATTTCGATGGTATCTCTAAAGCGGATTTGAGCAAAATGCAGCATGAAGATGAAACTTTAAAAACTATTTGGGAGTGGGCGAGAAAGAGAGAGAAAAGATGTTTTGTTGTGGATGGCATCCTAATGTGTTTGACCAGCACAAATGGACGATATTCACATTCAGTAGTAGTGCCAGAGCCCTTGAGAATGAAGGTTTTGAAGTTAGCTCATGACATGTCCGGTCATTTTGGCACTGGTGCTACTAGAGCTTTCGTAAACCCAAATTTCACCTGGCCAGGGTTGCACAAAGACATTCAGCGTTACATAAAATCCTGTGATAAGTGCCAGAGGTATGCAAAGTCATCACCTCCGAAGGCTCCCCTCATTCCTGCTGACATTATTGTCGAGAGATTTGACAAGATAGCAGTTGATATTGTGGGGCCAATTCAGAAATCTAAGCGAGGGTATCGTTTTATCTTGACAGCTATGGATCTGGCCTCAAGTTTTGTGTTTGCTAGACCTATGAAAGGTTTTACTTCCGATGAAACAGCCGAAAATTTACTTGCTATTATCTCTTTCACTGGACCACCATCCGCTATATTATCTGATCAGGGATCAAATTTTTTGTCTAAGGTTCTTTCACAGCTATATGACAAGTTTGCCATACAGAGAATTAAAACTTCTCCGTATAGGCCGCAGAGCAATGGTCAACTAGAAAGAGTGCATTCCACCTTAAAAACTGTTTTGCGGAAAATTATTGCAGACAAGCATGATTGGCCTTTAGTATTGGATCTTGTTCTCTATTTTCTCAGAAATTTACCTCACTCTCGACATGGACATACTCCATATGAGTTAATCTTTATGAAACCAACCCCTCACATTTTAGCTACTCTGAAGTCTTACTGGGTTCACCAAGAAAATGAGTCTTTAAATGCTTCAGTTTTTTTAGAATCACTACACCACAACATCAACACAACTATTCAAACTTTGAAAGAAAGACTTAGAGATGACACAGCCAAGAGAGAGCTACTTCTGATAACCGCAAATTTCGTAAATTCAAGGAGGGTGATCTTGTGTGGAGGCGTGTCCCAGGTCTAAATGCATGTTTGGAAGCATCTTGGGGGGGCCCCTTTGTTGTGCTGTCAAAGCTTACTGATGTGAAGCTATTGTTGCAGTGTGTGAGGAAGAGTGTGAAGATGCAACTGTCAATAACTCATCCTCTAATCATTCTATTAACCCAAGCTTGAGTATAGTATACTCTAAATCTATTACTGAGATTTTAGAAAAACATGTTGACATTTTTTCTGAGATTCCAGGTTGTACATCTACAGTTTTCCATTCCATTTCAGTTAGTTGTGAATTGCCAATATGGACTCCATCTTACACGGTGCCTGCTCACTTGGAGGCTGGGTTTCAGTGCAGCATAGAGGAACTACTTAGGTTAGACATTATTGAGCCTTCAACATCTGCATGGTCAAGTCCACCCATTCCAATCATTAAGAAAGATGGTGATGTGAGAATTGTTTGTGATTATCGTAAGTTGAATTCGGTGACATTGCCTGAACCTTTCAAAATGCCAACCATTGAAGAAATCTTGTCTAGGTTAGGCAGGGCAAAGTTTTTGTCCAAACTGGACTTACAAAAGGGTTTCCATCAGGTTCCTGTCGCACCAGCTTCTAGAGACTTCACAGCTTTCTCTTGTCGGCATGGAAAATTTCGCTACAAGAGAATGCCATTCGGCTTGAGAAATGCCCCAGCCACCTTTCAGCTATTGATGCAGGAGGTACTCAGGGGCTTGGAAGAGTATTCATCAGCATATATCGATGATATTGTCATTTTTTCAACCAATTGGAAAGATCATTTGTACCACATTGATTCTGTATTGGTAAGGCTAAGTGTGCATGGCTTAACAGTAAAAGTTTCGAAATGTGGGTGGGGTTACCACTCTTTTGAATTCCTTGGATTTGATATTGGTGAAGGAAAACTTAGTATACCACAAGCCCGTGCATTGCAACTTCAAAACTTTGTAAGACCTAAGTCGATCGCACAACTTCGTTCCTTCCTTGGCCTAGCCAACTTCTATAGCAAGTTCATTCCTCGATTTGCGGAGTTCACCAAATCATTAACTGCTCAGACAAAACGTAACTCACCAAAGAACATTGTATGGACAACAGACATGATACAATCATTTTCTCATATTATTGAATCAATTTCTAATGCAACTCAGTTAGTAGTGCCCTGTTTGTCTGATGTTTTTGCTGTTTTTTGTGATGCCTCTTCACGGGGTGTCGGTGGAGTTTTGTGTGTTTACAGAGAGGAGCAGTGGTGTCCTGTCGCGTTTTACAGCCGGCAGATGAAAGATCGTGAAGTACGATATTCAGCAACGGAGATAGAGGCACTGGCTATGCTCTCCTCAATCCTCCATTTTGCGTACTACCTGGTCGGAACTTCATTTACTGTGTACACTGACCACAAAGGCCTCGTCCATCTCTTTGATTCTCCATCTCTCAACAACAGGCTGTGGCGGTGGAAAGTTAAATCATTAGATTTCACTTTTTCAATTGTTTACATTAAAGGTTCAAAGAATGTTGTGGCTGATTCACTGTCTCGCCAGGGCTGGGAGGACCAGACTAGCAGTGAGCCTCAGGAACGATTTTCGGAATTTACTTCACGAATGGAACTGTAATTTCAACTGGGATGCTTCTCTTTAGCAGGGGGAGATGTGGTAGAATTCACTACCACATTTAACTAAAGACTTATGATTCTTTACATTCCTTTCATCCATTCACTTAATCTGTTATCCATTCACTTAATCCGTTATCCATTCACTTATCTGTTATCCATTCAGTTATTCTGTTATTTGTCCATCTGCACTTTAGTCCTTTTAGCTACAACACACAACTCCATTGTCCAAATTCCTTTAAATGTACTTTGTATCTTCCACACATCGATGCTTACCTATATATGTACTACATTTTTGTCTTTTTTGTCAGAATTACCTTGGTAGATTTACATTCAAACCAAAGAAATTGTCAAGGGAAAGCGAGGTTGAAACCTTCATTGCCTTGGGCTGGTAACCCCTGCTTTAGCGTTTACCTGCTAAGTAGGAGAGGTAATTCTCAGGTGGCAGCAATACCCGGTTCTCTACTAAAGCTGATCCACAACAACCCTTACTGGGGAGAGGAAGGGGGAAGAAGAAAGGGGGGTTCAGCTGAACCCTACATCCCACACCTCCCCCCCCTCCACCCTCTGTATATGAGCCTGAATAATTATGTGATACTGCTAAAAACAACTGGTGAAACATCAACAACTTGTGCAGCTTTAGCAACTGGTGCAATTTCAGCAATTGATGAAATGTCAGCGACTGGTGAAACGTCAGCAACTAGTGGAACTGTAGCAACAACAGGTAATTAACTTAGCAGCAGCTACATTATTGCAAATAATACCAATACATGTAGTGGCGTGTTTTTGCATGAATGGAGAGCCAGCTACCTGGATAATGTTGTGATCTTTTTTTTTTTCGTCCACATTTTCAGAGTAATTAAGGAGCAACAGTGAGTAAGTCCTTCTTCATGATTTCTGCAGTCAAATTTGGCATCGTTAAGTACATTAAGCTTACATTGAAGAAAAGTACTGTTTTATTCTAACAACTCCCCTAAAACATAATTGTGCACTTTGCTTCACTTACTGTTATCTACAAGAACAACTAGAGTTCCGGTTAGTGGTCTGTGTTGTTGTTTTTTGGCCAATCAAGTAGACTTAACTACAATTCTAAAAGAAAAAATGATGCGGGTTAAATCCAGTGCTCACTTATTATGACTGTAAGTGCAGTTAGTCAAATTTGTAGACATTGCCAACAAAAGCCAAAACATGTTTGTGGTACGAATAAAATAATTGAAAAAAAGAAACTAATTGTTTGATAAAATCTGAATCTGTTTGAGTTTTCACATTTTTTTGTCACACACATATACACACTCATCTATCCTACTGTAGAAATTGAGTTGACTTTCTGATAGATAATTGTAAATAACTTCATCAATACACTTGTAGTATGTTGAGCACTGAGGTTACAGTTTTTTTATTCATTTTGGTAAATTACAATTATGTTATTAGAACTTTCAATGAAGTATGTATTATTTTTTGTAGGAGAAAACTTCTTCTGAACATGCCACACAGATCTCATACATAGTTAGAAACATTTAGAGTTTGTAGTAGCATTTAGTCTTAAATATACATCTAGTTTTGTTCTTGTAGTGTATCGTACACTTTAGACACTTTAGTTTTATTTCATTAGATTTTTATAGTGGTTACACACAATATTTAGTATTATTATTCATACACGTTTTAGCTACATGAAATAATTTTTATTAGCTACATATCCATTTTTGATACCTATTTTGTGTATAGTTCATTTAGTCAACAATATTTTTGTAATTGCAAAGCTTTTTCTATAACCATGAGAAACTGTGATGGAGTTTTGGGAAAGTAAAGCTGCCAGGTCAAGAAAGCAACAATTCTTGACCACCAGTGAGTTTATTTATCAGAGACAATGAATCAAAGCCAAGCAGAGTTTGCTGCCACTAGAATCAAGTCTCTATATCCAGCAAAATGCCATTACGGTGAGTAGAAATGAGGCACTCTCAACATTGTTTGTTATGAGTGGGCAGTTATTGTCGCGCGAGCTTCATGGTTACGGTAGGTAAAGTTAATGAGTTGGACGGAAAATGAAGGATATGGGATAAGATATTTTACTACGAGTTGCTAGATCTTAACTTGTGTCATGATGAGATGGCATGTCTTAGTAGTTCTAGTAGATACTATTGATGAGTTAGGGGAGAATGAAGGCTGTGAGATGTAGGGTAAGGGATGTATTTACACATGGGTTGCCAGAGACTGCTTGATCACTCTTCAGGTGTGCATCTACATGGATACATTAGAATTTGGTCATATTATAGCAATAGGTCGTGGTACTGATACTATTCTACTGTTCTTGCAGATACCATAATGGAGATGCATGTATGCCTGGGTGAGTGGGTGGGGGGAGGGGGGGTGGTTGATTGATCACCCAACTTGTGAGTATAGGTACAGACGGTAGAATTTGACTATTGATTAAGTAGTCAATAGCAAACACTGTTCGGTGGGAGCTATGATTGGCCTGGCAATGTCAGCATCTTCTATGCCATCATTTTCGCATAGAATATCTTCTTGCTCTAGTGAGGGAGTGCATGCTCCTCAGTGGCAGATATGGTCTCTCCATTTCTGGTGCAGTAGTGTTTGAATGTCATACAGTCAGGAAGTTTTCACAGTATGTGCATATCATAACTTTTCAGCTTGTGCGTCATAATATTAGCTCTCCAAGTCAATGAGTCAAATATATTCATTGGCAGCTGTACGATCCCCGATAGGGCAATTAGGTAGCGAGGTAATCTAGCTAGCATACAACTAACCACCCTATTCGGATTTATCCAGCAACAATCGATATCAAGAACAATCACGTGACTACACAACAATGAATAATACATGATAGTGTCCAGAGTTCAGAGTTCAAGTGTCAGCATGTCGGTGTATTTAGACTCCGAGAGCTGGTGTACTGATGATGAAGATTGACCTGGTAGTGTATCTAGACAAGTTCATGCACACCCCTGGCACACCATCAATGTGGCCTTATGAGTGTGACAAGAAGTGTGCTCTGTCATTTAATTCCTGTGCAATGACACATATGATGACTTGGGCACTTTGCACAGCAGTTGTCACTTTTCTCTCCCATTCTGTGGGTGACTTACACACACTTGTTCCACCATTACTGGGAGAGCTAGTTGTACTGTGAGAGTGGTGGCACTCATTTCGGGAGTGCCAATCTGGGCTGATATGACTGAGGTCCCAGAACAGTTAGTCTGCCCTGGGATTAGAGATAGATACAAATCTGGTTGTTACGATTACTGGATATAAAATTGAGTTAACTGCAGGAGATGATTTGGAGTTGGTCAGCAGAAAGTCAATAATTGTTTAAAATTTTTTTTAAAAGTCCATCTCTGCCATGCAGCAATGGTGGTGTGGTCAGGCAGTCACAAAAGCCACACATAGGGGCTGTATTTTCTGGGCCATTGGCACTTCAGTTTATGGCATCAGTTGCTGCTTCAGTATGCACACAGATACATCTATTCATATATCTATGGTGATTTTAATTAAGTTGGACTCAAAGTAATCAAGGGGGAAAAACAAGTAGCAACTCATCACAATTGCAGTAGCAGCTGCTGTATAAGGCCTTATTGGGCTAGAAAGCAGCTGTGCAATAACACAGCCAGGGTAACCTGCCAATCCTATATATGTCACTTATTAATAAAGTTTACTTTGTATGGGACGTATTATTGTTTTAAACTCTTGTAAGCATGTGCCAGGAGTGGTCAATGGAGTGGCAGATGTGATGACTGAAAATAGCTAGAGCTGATCTGGTATTCACTTTAATTGTTTAGAATCTTCAGTTGCAATTTCACATTAACTCAGGGTAGAGGAAAGCCTGGACAATTTACTTAGCCTGCTCTTTGAACTTGAAGTAGCTCAGTTAACTTGAGAATATATGAATTGGGCCAGAGACACACCTGTTTACAGTCTCGAAGGTGAAACTGTGTCCAGTTTTACCCTTGGGCACTGGAATTCATTGTCACATGAATTAATAAGGTCATATACATAACCTCAGTTTGGCTTGTTTATATATCTAACCCCTTTAAAATATCACGTACTATGCTCTTTCTGTCATGCATGATTTTGTGGCGACTAAGTGCCTAATCTAGGAGTCTCCTCATTATTCAGATTTGTGATATATCATTGGAAGCTCATGTAAAGGCAAAATATCATTGTGAGAAGCTGTTGTGATGTTTCTGTCCTACAAGGAAGTAAATTGCACAGAGCATGAAGTACATGCCATTATTAGTCCAGAGTGTCTTGGTCGACTCTCTGGAAGGTAAGGTTGAAAACATCTAGAAAGATTAGTTCAAAGCAGGCTATATTTGGCATAGGTTAGTGGGTCCAGTTGCTGCTAACTGGCATGGGGTCTGGATTTCTTTTAGATTGTAAGACAGTACACTTTTTGAGGGAAAAGAGGCTTGGAAAGGAGCTTAAACATATTTTCGAGACCATTATGAGATTAATATTGGAAACTATAATGCATGGTCACAGCTTCGGCATTGAGGTCTGCAACAAGTGGGGCACAAATGGGAATTAATGTGTCAGTGATAGATATTGGTAATCTTTAGTATAGTTAGACTGTTTGAAAACAGATACTACAACTCTTTTACACCCTGCACCAAAACTGTCAAGGTGTATATGTTATTGAGATTTGGTCTTCATGTATGGGTGGAATGGTAGTTGATATTATGATAATAGAAATGGTAAGGAATATGAGGGGGCATACTGTATTTTATATAGGTTATGTGATTATTATTAACATTCTACAACTATGGAGTGATAGATAGAGGCTGTAGATTATGGTTACATATGTCAGTGTTATTTGTTAATTATAGTATAGGGGTTTGCGGAGTGTAGCTTTTAGCCACTGGAGGATGTTGCAAATATACACTCCCCAAAACAAATAAAGAATCAGGAAGGTAGTAGTCTAAGGGGCAAACTGTAGGTTAAGGTCAAAGTACGTAGAGAGGGAAGCAGTGTGAGATGTGCTAGCAGGGATCAGTAAGGGATGTGCTGGTAGGGGCTAGCGAGGATGTGCTGGAAAGAGAGTCTCCTGTGCGCTACCAATCCTCCTCCTTCCAGTAATGGTTACGGAGGGCAGAGGGTGGGGAGGTGGGCATGAGCAATCACGAATGACAATGTTAACTAGAAAATAGGCAATTTTAAAGTTATGACCAATTTTAGAAGTTACGAGCACCCACGGATTTCAAGACAATTGAGATAAGAGGATTCTTATGATTACAATTCTCATATGAGAAGCATCTAGATAACCTGTTATAAACACATAAGTGATTATTAGGCACTTATAATTGATTTGTAATATTCTGTGAAAAGATGTCTGTCATTTCAGCGTTACCAACACTGGGACCAAAACAGGTTTACCAAGCAACTGGTAATAAAGGTACGGTAACAATTCGAGGAAGAAACTTGCATTATGAAGTCAAAAAAAAGATCTGTGTCTTTTAATGGAGGCACTGAGCAAAATCATGGACACCGAGGCTGGAATCTCCTGCAATTCTAGAACTGATAGAGAAAATGGGGCAAGAAAGCACACTCAGGTGATTTGGTTACAGAATTGAACTAGAAAAACTTGTCTAAATGAACCTATTAAATTTGATAATACTTGTTCAGTATCATAATTTTTTGTCTATTAGAGTCCAAACACTTAATTGATATAGTCTAAGAAATTTGCGGGTGCATGAAGGTTGAGCGGTGACTGTGTGGTCTTATCTTATTTATCTGCTCTGCAATTTACATTAGCATGAATATCAATACATGAATATCAGTACATGATCTTGTCGGGCCCTCTGCTTCTTTGGCTAGGTCCACCCAACAATGCTATACTAAATTCCTTGTCAGTTCAAGTTTTAACCTAATTTTGATAAATCCAAATGAAGATAATGGAGAGAAAGTGTCTCAATCAGAGAGTTAGAACAATGACTGTCCCTGGTCAGCCCTTTTATTGGCGAGCGAGCGTAGCGAGCGAGACACTTACAGGGGTAAAAATGAAAAAAATCGGGGATGTTTGTTTATTTGTTTATATATATGGACGTACGTATGTCATTTTGTACTTTGACCCTCCGTATTTTTGTGTTCGCTCCACGTTCGACCCCGTCCCAAACTTCACTAAACAGAATCCTCCGGTTTAGCGACCATTACCCGTATCACCTTAGAAATTGAATTGTTTACGGCTTTGAATTGTTTTGTGGTGCAGTTAAAACTCAAAATCTTGTGGGAGCTCCATTTCTATTAGAGTTAGTGGCGGTGGTAAGTTAATGCGTTATTTGTCACAGTTATAAGCCCTAACTGAACAGTATTTACTTAAAAATGCAACCACGAAGGTAAGTCTTGCGTAGGTATGTTCAGTTGTGTGAAAGTATTGTGCGTTACAACTACTATTAAGAATATCACAAAGAAAATTTTAAATAACGTGATTTGATTTTGTTGCTTCTTTTTCAATTCAAACTGTTGCGGGAGCGGTTACTATGACATTGAAACCCCTTTACCTCATAGTAATGTAAAAACTCGACTTTATTTTAATAGCTTTTGAGTGTTAGTTGCTAAAATTAAATTTAACAATAGTGTAGTTTAAGGCTCGCTCGCCATTTGTGCTCAAGCACACCACTAGTAGACTGCCAATGGGGATCACAAGAAAAGAAAATATAATGTAAGACTGATCAATCACAAAGAGGATAATGAACTATTAAACTAACCAATCAAATGAGAGAGAACAAACATTCACACAAATTGTAACAAGCAACCTAGGCAACATAAAAATGATACAGAAACGGCAGAAAAGGAAAATCACCATTATAAACAGTGTTTTTTGTTATTGTTGTTGTATACTCTAAAGAAAGTACAAATAGCGAGCTAGCCTGCCTAGTTAGGTTACACAAAACTATAGTATTGTTATATTCAGTGATGTAGGAAGATGTTTCGGTATAGTGGGGGCTCCAAGGCATTCATGTGGCACATTATTAAATTGTGCCCCATAATTATGTGGTGCTCCAGCCCCCCTGTTAAGTTCAGGATGGTTACTAGAGAGGTGGGTAAAATGTACAGGTGGGCCCCCTGTGCAAAGAAGTTGAATAATTCTTGGGATTCAACACCAATATATAAGGGTATAAACTTAGTCTCCTGTAACCAGACTCTCAATCGCTACTGAGTAAAGGGTTTGGTCAGCTTGACATAGAGCGAGTTGTGCAACTTTCCCCTGCTTGGGCAAGACAATAAGTGGTGGTACACTTTTTTCCTGCGCAGCTATTAGTAAAGGGTTTGGCTTTATTTAAAACTATTTAAAACACCCCGGGACAAAATTTGCCTATTAGTTAGTCTCGCGGGGCCAGACCCTTTACCAACCCTGATCCGCTACGCGGGGGAAGGAAAGGGTCTGGGAACATGCAATATAATGACTTGTTCACAGCGCCCCAAAAAAGGACGCTCCAATTATCAAATTCCAAATGCTTGTGGTTCATTATTAACGGCACCACAGCATCCGGTTGATAGACTTAAAATAAAACGCGCGTGTTGATTTTGTGTCGGTACGCTTTGGAAATGCAGATCTTCAGCTGCCAGACAGTTGGGTTACGATAGTATGAAGGACAAGCAGATAAAAATTGTGAAAGAATTTGTCAAAGGTATTTAAGATATAAAATAATTTGCTATGTGTTGGATATCGATTTTTTTCCACTTGATTATATTAAAATAGGTAATGATGTATTTGGAGTTTTACCTAGCTACAGGCTATGGTAAAAGCTTATGCTATATGGCTGCTTGCCTTTTGTTTTTGACTCCTTACTTCAATTAGAGGAGGATTCTATCATCATTGTTGTTACACCACTAACAGCAATAATGGATGATCAAGTAAAATGTTAAAAGTTTACTATTTCAATTTTGATTTCTTTTTTCTTTATTTTTAAGGTAAACATTTTTTCGATGAGAGGACTTTCAGTTGCAGCTATAAATAGTAGTAGTACTGTAGCAGTGAAACAATCTGTTATGGAGGGAATGTTTCGTATGGTATTTTTTACTCCGGAATTACTGCTACTTAAGAAAAAGTGAGATATATGATGCAGAAAGAGACTTATTTAAAGAGATTGAAGGGATTTGTTATAGATGAGGCTCACACTATAAACAAATGGTAAGCTGATAGAAAGACTGAAGTCAATTTAATTAATATTATATTGATTACTATATTTTCTTAGGGGTGAAACGTTTCGGCACACTCTACTCAGGATTGGGGAAATAAGAAGCATTCTTCCCAGCAATGTCCATATAATGGCACTAACAGCTACTGCCACAAAATGTCTGCAACATGAAGTTGCTGTCATTTTAGGCATGCAAAACCACATTACTGTGGCAGTGTCTCCATGTAAAACAAACATTATGTATGTAGTTTCTATGTTCTCAACTATACAGGATACATTCCAACCCCTGCTGTCAAGATTGAGGGAAGAGCGAATCAATATGCCACGCATTATTATCTACTGCAGACGGCATGAAGAAGCTGCGCATTTGTACCTATTCTTCAGAGATGGACTAGGACATGTATTCACAGAACCCACTGATGCACCTGATCACTCTAAATTTCGTTTGGTAGATATGTTCACCAGTTGCACAGATTCTGAAGTAAAGTCAGATATTGTTTCCTCATTCACTTCACCCAACTCCCCATTACGAATAGTGTGTGCAACTATGGCTTTTGGTTTAGGAGTTGATTGCAGTGATGTTAGAGAAGTGATACATCTAGGAGTACCGGAAGACATTGAATCTTATGTACAAGAAAGTGGCCGTGCTGGGAGAGATGGACTACCTGCACTTGCGCTTTTATTGAAGAAAAAAAGAAATCAACATGCTAATAAAAGCATACTCCAGTACATGAACAATACTGAAAAATGCCGTAAAGACGTACTATTTCAAGACATGGACAGTTATACACATACCAGCACCAGTTCACAGTGTTTATGTTGTGATATTTGTTTAACTAATTGTACTTGTGGTTCATGTAGCACTACTCATTCCGCCTTTACATTCTTGTGATCATTAAATTAAAATTTTAATAGTTTGTTCGGATAATAAATAAAAAAGAAACTCAGAGAAAATCTTAAACTGTGATTACAACTTTAAATGTGTTTTGATAAAATCTTTAATTTCATTGACACTCTTGAAATGTAGAGGGTCTCGAGGATTTTTGAAGCTTGTATGCATGCGCCCAGGCATTTCTTTAAACACTGTTTGTAACTGTCTCAAAATTAATTGCATGTCTTTCTCTGCATTTGCTGCTTGATGACCCCCTGAAACATTCGTAACAAAATTATCACTATCAAAATTTTCCAACACCGGGTCAATAACACCAAGAACTTTTGAAGACTTGACAATAGCTTTCTCTGTCTTGTTGGCCCCTAATCCTTGTAGTGAAGTTTTTAACAATCTGTTTAGATGTTCCATATGAAGATCGTTTGGAATATTTCTTCCAGGTAACCCTTGAACATTAACAAAACGGCCCCAAATAAGTTCCGCAGCTAAGCGAGGGGAAAGAGAAAAATCATGCTGAAACAACAGATCCAGGCTTTCTAAAGCATAGTTATTTCGTCTTGAACTATGAAACATGGGTAATAGATACCTCCAACACCTTAGCACTCGCTCACCGTCACCCTCACGTATGCTGTCACTATACTCCAGATAAAAGCAACCCAATGATAAGATGCACTTGGCATGAGCAAATATTTTATCACTATCACAAATTTCGTTGTCAGGAGTGTTATTAAAGTTTAAGTTTATATATTGTTCAGCAATTTTGGCTGAAACTAAGTGTAACATTTTCTTTCTGCTCTCAATCGACTCCATCCACTCATCCTGTAAACAAGGAAACAGAGAGCACGAAGGAATTTCATTAAGATCCACCATGCCAAGCATTTCCATTGCTGCTGCTAATATGTGTGACTTTACTACTAGGACAAAAAAGTCATCGCAGGCATTGAAATTATCCAGGGGTCGTTTGACTACATTTGTCCTCCCGAGTACATTTCGAATCTGATATAGAGTACCACACTCTGCTATGGATTTTTTGCTGAAGTAGTGCCTGAATATTAGCTGCAGAATAAAAATATTAATTAATTAAATTTGACTGTGGAGAACTCTCTTATAACTTCAATAAGTAAAGAGAATGATACTAAATTATCAATAAAACTATGTTTATTAGGTCTGTTTATTTTTCTACAACAATTCCAACCCCTTTCTCTCCCAATGCACACACAGCACCGGTGTGACATCATTTATCAAATACACTCCCACTACAATATTAACATGCCACTATTCATAAAGTAGCCACCCACCATTTACAATGACATTTAACACTTACTGACCAGCTCTCACCGGGTACACAATTGAAAGCTGGTTAAGTTCTCAGATCAAATGACATGTTTACAAACTTTCATCTAATGAAGGGGGGAGGGGGGGGGTGGAGGGATTTGACATACAAAACACCAAGCTTCCAGGATGTTCTCACAATATAACCCTTAATATTGTTGTTTGGTGTTGTTACGGAAAAAAATAATGCCTCTATTTTACTACAACTTACTCCAAGAAAGTTTGCCTTGGTGTGCCAATCTTCAACAGCAGGGACAAAACCTGTGAACTTTTTTGATGAAGAATTGCTATTTACTCTAATTTTCATAGCTGTCCTAGTCCTGGCAGCTGTCATCTGATCTCCACCAAATATAATTGAATGAAACTTTGCTGTTTCTTTTGTGACCATTTCACCTGTACTGCAACACTTCTTTTCTTGATTAACAATAGAGGGACGAACATACTGATAGTGGTGTGCAAGTATATCAACCATTTCATCAAGTTTATTTTCATTTTTTAGAACCACACCAAGGGGTACCTATGATAAAAAAAAAAAGGAAGTAGCAAGAACAAAAAAAAAAAAGAATTAATAAAATAATTAAAAAAATTAAAAAACCAATGAAATGTTTGCTCATGAAAGTGCTCAAATATGCCAATTCCCACAAATGCCAATTGTAGTCGTTATAATTAAAGTTATAAAACCTTGCTCAGTCAATAACTTTAAGGTAGAAAGCATTATTTTCCTTTAAAAGTGGCATTTCAAAGTACAGGGACGTTAAATAATTTAAGAAACTAATTAATTTATTACTGTAAAAATCTCCTCACCTAATTATAACATTATCATGTACAGGCATAGGAAGTGGGGGGGGGGCGGGGGCTCTGGGGGCTGGAGTCCCTCCCCCCTCCCCCCATAATTTTTTGGCACAACTTAAAGTATGATTTCTCGCATGAACACCAGCAAACCACAAAACACATGCCTGCGGAGCCCACCCATACTGAAACATCTTTCTACACCATTGATGTACTATGACTAGAATGTGTGACCAAAACATGAACAAAGCCTATAGAGAATAAAGATAAGTTCAAAATTGTTGATTCTAGGGTTCTATCTAAAAAATTTATCTGGCGAGAAAGCTTAGCCCAATCCACTACCATCTAAATACCAAATTAAAAGGGAAAGAGGAAATTATATTAATTATTATCATGAAATTATGAGCTAAAATGCTGTACTTATGGATTCAGTTTCAATAGGATGCTGCACACAGCATGCAAATATTAGGGGGGGGGGAGGAGGGGTGGAACGCTGAGAAGTTAGGAAAAAACATCTCATTCCCTCCTCCCCTCACTAGATTGAACCCTGGCTTTATATGAAATATGTTTGCTCATGGAAGTGCTCAAATATGGCAAATAAGCAAATAAAACAATATAAGAACATATGACAAATTATACAACATGAATAAATAACCCTCTATTAATGTTTTCTTGCTTACCACAATTGATTTTTGAGACATCTCTCCATAAAATTTATGCTTAATATGCCAATTCACTGTATCTTCAAAAGCAAATTTGAAGTATTCCAAATGACTCACCAAAACCCTTGATATGATAGTAGTAATATTATTTCTAAGGACCAAGTCATCTGACACAGACGGCAGCAGGGTATTAGCCACAACTTCGGTATCAAGTTGGCTTATATCTGGTACAATGTCTGACAAACTGGATGCATCAACACGATTGAGAACTGCATATGAGTGAAAATAGTGTAGTGACAGATTGTGCTTGTCTGATCGCATATATCGAGTTTTCACAGTTTTGTCGATATTGTCACCACAAAGTCTATACCCAAAGCATTCTCTCCTAGGTCCACACTCTTTGACAATGAAATGGCTTGGCTCAAGAACTTGTGGAGGCTCTACAATTAATGGGCAAGGTGGTGGTGATTGGTATTCACTTTCAGTGTCGTCATCACTCTCACTATCTTCTTCCTGTTCATCAGTCAAAACCGCTTCATTTGAGGAGCACGATGAAGAAATTTCCCACGAGAAATTGAGCACATTGCCATCGACTTCCTCAAAGCTATGAACTGAGTCACTAATATCAGAATCATTAGTGTCACTGCTGCTGTCCAATATCTGGTGAACCTGAGAATGCATCTCACTGGCACACTGATTCCCCTACAAAATAGTAGTTATTCAGATGGTTTAAAACAATAGCAAAAGATAAATTACATAATCTAACCTCATATGAACTGAGAGTTGGAATAAATGATTCTCGCCACTCACCAACTAGTACATCAAACTTGCTTCCAATACTGTGTAGTAACCTGAGCAGGGTCATGTGTGATACAGCCACATTCAATTTTTGCAGCCTAGAATACACCTATAAAACGAGAGTATTGCATATTTTATCCCCTATGGAGCTTTTATAATTTACCTGCTTTGCACAATGTCCTGCATATAGAATCAACGAGATGATCTTTTGCACTAAATTCATCCTATTATACTTGTATTTAAATAAGATGGAAGCTATAAATCCAACAGTTCCGGTCTGATTCTTATGGACGGCTTTAGTCATGGTGCAAGACAGCAAAATATTTGTTAATACTGGCGCATGTAGTTTCAGCTCACTTAAAACTTTGTCCCATGTAAACAACTTCAGTTCATCAGTGTTTAGACTTTTCAAGATTGAATTCACATTATCAGAACACATCACTTTAATCTCACGTCTAAGTACTTGGCCTATTTTATTCAGTATATGTGAACTAGCAATAGGGTCATTGAAACAATGGCGAATCAAGGCTTTCTTGCTTCCCCTAGCAATGGATTTTCCTATGTGCCTGCTACGTGGAGTTGATAAAGAATAGTGCTTGACTCCAGACTTATACTGAATGTCAACCTAAATGGGTAGAAGGTACATTTCTTTTTATGATTTAATAATATCAATTGTCTTACTTGGACAGAAGGTGATGCTAAATCTGACCAGTTTTGCAAAGTCTGAGCCATGCTTCTCCTTCTAGATGGTGTTGTGGAAATAGTTTGAGGTCTCTCTGATGCTGAACAGCATGCCTTTGAAGCTGCTACAGCTAATTTCTCCTTGAGCTTAGTCAATTTACTAGAGAGGTTTTCAAATACCTTGAAACAATTCTTGCACATTTTTAAACTGTCATTTTCTTCAGTAAACACTCTGTTGTAACTAAAGCCTTGGGATTCCACTTCTACCATCAAATGCTTCCAAGTAGAGGTTACTTCAACAGTTGCACTGCAAGAAGCAGAGTACCCAAAGCTTAAGTTGCGCACATCTTTTTTAGAGCTAGGAAGGTCCGAACCACAACCCAAACAAAATTCCATCGCTAAAGAGTAACTAGAAAATTTGAAGGAAAAGAGAGAAAACTGCAAAACTTCTGAGGAAGTGGCGCATTCACAAGTGCCGCGCGGTGATGACGTTTAATAATGAACCACAAGCATTTGGAATTTGATAATTGGAGCGCCCTTTTTTGGGGCGCTGTGAACAAGTCATTATATTGCATGTTCCCAGACCCTTTCCTTCCCCCGCGTAGCGAATCAGGGTTGGTAAAGGGTCTGGCCCCGCGAGACTACCTATTAGTTCAATAGCATCTAAAAAGCTCCAGCGGTTACTAAAAGTCCGTCACAACATTCCCTTCCCACCCCTTTCATTCACCACACCCCTTTCCTTTCACCACACCCTTTTCCTTACACCACACCCCTTTCCTTCCTCTCCCCCCCCCCCCCCCCCCCCCCCAGAGCTACCAAATTATAGGGCGGGGCTCATATAGGTGAGAAGCGTAACTCACAAGGAAAGAAGGAAAGAAATTGTTCTCGCAGCTCAGCAGTGAGTTATACTTGGGGAGGGTTAGTTTAATAGGTCATCTTACATTACGTAAAACTATATCTGAATGTCTATTATCTAAAACACTAGCGCGCTTGCCGCGCATGCTGCTCACGCACTGTGCTTCACCTGCAGAGTTGCCATCAGATATAGCTAGCATATTTTGTGCCATTCTCTCCCATTAGTAAGGCTAATTTTAAAGACACACTGATGTAGTGGAATCACACCATTGAATAGAATATGATTGAGCAACAAAAGAAAACATAATAATGATTAAATCCATAGCTATAGCAAATGGAGATGACTTTCAGAGCCACATGAACAATTGGCAGAATCTTGAAACAATAACATAACTGGGGCTGTTTGAGGAGTCAGTTATTTGTACTTTTCTCTCTCTCTATACATGTATATATAATAATAATGGTGTGCTTGAGCACAAATGGCGAGCGAGCCTTAAACTACACTATTGTTAAACTATTGATTTTAACAACTAACATTCAAACTACTAAAATAAAGTCAAGTTATTAAATTACGCATATGCGGTGAAGGGGATTCAATGCCATAGTAACCACTCCCGTCAACTGTTTGAATTTGAAAAAGAAGCAACAAAATCAAGTCACGTTTGTGATATTCTTAATAGTAGTTGTAACGCACAATACTTTCACACGACTGAACATACCTACGCAAGACTTACCTTCGTGGTTCATCTAGTGGACAATGAATTTTCAAGTAAATACTGTTGAGTAGGGCTTATGATTGTGACAAATAGCGTATTAACTTACCACCGCCACTAACTCGAATAGAAATGGAGCTCCCATAAGTTTTTGAGTTTTAACTGCACCCGCAAAACAATTCAAAGCGGTAAACAATTCAATTTTTAAGGTGATACGGGTAATGATCGCTAAACCGGAGGCTTCTGTTTAGTGAAGTTTGGGACGGGGTCGAACACGGAGCGAACACAAAAATACGTGATGGTCTAAGTACAAAATGACATACGTACGTTCTTATATAAACAAACAAACATCCCCGATTTTCAATTGTACTAGAGCCACTACAAGCTATTCCTAGCTTCAGCAAGTTATTAACGCCACGCTAGTTGTGGCCAGCAACCTAACAAGGACTCAACCACAGCAACAAGCCACTAGCAGGTAATGTGGTCTGAGTTCACTGGCCTTGACTTATGATGGACTAATTTTTGCAAGACAATTCACAATGCATATAATAGGGGATGTGACATGAAAAAGGATACAGTGGTTCTGAAAGAATCATGAATATGATTAGATATGGCAAAAAACAACAACAACATGTTCAGTTCATTGTTCACTGAAGACTTCTACTCGTTCAGGTACTAGCCCTGAATAATCATGATCAAAGACCTAATGTGGTGTGAACCAGGTGTGCCAGTAAAACCAAGGTTATGAATCTAATAATAGATAACAGTTAGTAAAACCAGAATGTCTTGCATCAGCAAAGGTCACATTCTACAATCAAAATTTATTTTAGATTGAAATTTTAATTAGAATTGATGGAGAACAAGTATTACATGTATGTATGTATGTATGATGTATGTAAGTATGTATGTGTGTATTATGTATGTATGATGTATGTATGTATGTATGTATGTATTTATGTATGAATGAATGAATGTATATATGTATGTATGTATGCATGCATGTATATATAATGATGGTTTCTCATTGTGGTGAACAGATATGCCCAATTTATCTTTGAAGGCATTGACTAATTATTATTGTGATTTGGTTTGGCATACCTACTATTCACACACACATATATCCATATAACATATACCTGATTTTGCATTATCCACCGCTATTATTTTCTCGCTCGCCAATTATATGTATTAAGTATGTGTGTGTGTGTGTATGTATGTAGCTATGTATGCATGTATGTATAATGATGATTTCTCATTGTGCTGAACAGATATGCCCAATTTATCTTTGAAGGCATTGACAAATTGTCATCGTGATTTGGTTGTGTTTGTGAGAAACCATTTACATCGCAGCATATGACCGTTATTAGTACAAGAGGAAATCCTTGATCAAATAGATACCAAGAAGTGTCAAATATCAAATCGGTTCTCTCTGATGAAGACAAAGCCAAAATAGTTGTCCAAGCTCTATCACAGAATGTGGAAGAAGATGAGCGTTACTTCGACAAATTTATGGGCATTCTAACACAACATTATTCCAATTCAAAGATTACAGGACTTCTAAAATCTGCTGAATCAGCACTGAAATCTGCTCAATCAGCAAGCATACCTGAAGGTTAGTTATAGGAGGCTGAGGGTGAAGGCTAAGGGTTGACGCTCCCCAAAGTTTTGAAAGCCTCAGCCCCCCAAATTTTATATCATTATAATGATGATACATAAGCAATTGCAGAGGGATACCCCATTCAAGAAAACAACACATCTACTAGCCAGCTGAAGTTGTAGCATCAGGAGTAATATGACCCATAAATGCTTATCTATGTCACTCAAATAGCTAATACTTGTAATTTAGTGTTACAGAATAAAAATTACTAGAAAGTACCTCCTCGCCACACAATGGTGCCTGACATTTTAACTTGTGCAAATTAGTAGTGCAGTAGCATATGGTAGTTTTATCCATGGTTTCGTGAGCCATCCTTTTCAAATCATGGTTTCCTTTCTCCTCCTCCGTCTACCTCTCCTGCTCCCCAGTATCTCTGTCCTTTCTATGTATTTTCTTTCACTTCTTCATTGAACTAGTTACATCAGTCAGCTTTTTCTCACCTGCATGCTTCTATTTTTATTGACCCTTGCCTTCTCTGCTTCTCTGCCTCTCTTGTACACATTATGGTTAGCTACTGGTAGATGAACACACTGTCCCAGCAGTTCAGTGACCCGGTGTTCAGTTTTCATAGGGTACAATAGGTTAACCGATTAACGCCTAAAATTAAATTCGCGATTACGTGCATGTACTCCGAAATTGTTTACAAGAAATCGTGACCGTCACCTCGAGGCTTAAACGCCTGAGCTTTTTCTTGTCTAGAGGCAATACGCTTAGAAGTAACCGACGGCGATGTATTAACAGATTGAAGATAAAGACCTTCTCTACCCGCGGGCTAAGTTTCGTTTTGTTTCTAGGCGTTTGAAGCGTATGGAGTGCGCACTCATTGGAAACTACAAGCTTCAAGGTAAGTATACCATTGTTAGCATCAGTATTGTAAAAGTTTAGGCTAAGACCTCATGTTTCATAGCTATATATTGTTATATAACATAACAAGCAATTATATAGACTACTGTGTTTGCAATTGTAGGATTTTTTCTGATAATACTATGAAGCAGTCCTATTGAACTCCATTGTGACAAAGCCACACCCCATAATCACCACTGTACCGTACCATGGTGTGTCTGTTGTTTCTGTTCTTGACATAGATTGCACATCCTTCTCTTCATACCTGAGAAACTTTCTCCTAAGAAATCCATTTTATGGGCACCTTCAAGTAGGGGAGAACTGGGAGGAAGAAAGTCTGTATCCTCATGCAATAATAACTTGACCTTTTTGTGGTTAGTGTTGTTCAAAATCTATATAACCCTCTGTGTATGAACAAACGAAGCTAAAAGATCTTGTCTTTTTCAACCTTTATTTTTTCCAGGTCTTCAAATTCTTCATTACTGCCCTCCATGAAGACTTTTTGGCCACGGACCTCTACACCTGAGAAGTCTTCTGCATTATTCTATCTCTATTTCTTTGAGATCATAAAATTCTTCATCACTGCCCTCTATGAAGACTTCTTGGCAGTCTTTAAATTTTATTGACAACTTTATATCATATTAATTGATATATATTTTTGTCTATTAGTTATATGCATATTATTTTTTTTTTTAACTTTGATTTTCTTTATACATAAACAGTGCTACAATTTCAATCTAAAAATAATAAAAAAATTCTATGGTAAGAGTCATTAAGACCTTGCCTCCCTTACACTTACCTCACAGGAGAATCGCTACGGCATTGTGGGAGCTCTTGAAACACTTGCGATTGCTGCTGGTAGCTAATTGAAGCAGGTACTATGGCGGTTACGCAAAAATGCGTAACCCGCGCTGTGAAGCACCCTCGTGCTTTACGTGGAAACGCGTAATTCGGCGATAATCGGTTTGTCCAGGTATACTGGACAACCAGAAGAACTTTTAAACTAAGGAACTGTAACTTTAACTCATATGCACACGCTAATATCATATGTCATGCAATTCAATGTACGAACATTTTCACCTCACGGCATTACTTACCTCACGGCGTCATGTCCATAACTACACGACTGGTCCTTCGAGAATATTAATTCAAAACTAGTCTCTCACTTCCCTGAGTTGTTAAGTTTTGAATTAATATTCTCAAAAGACCAGTCGTGTAGTTATGGACACGACGCCGCCGTGAGGTAAGTAATGCCGTGAGGTGAAAATGTTTGTACATTGAATTGCATGACATATGATATTAGCGTGTGCATATGAGTTAAAGTTACAGTTCCTTAGTTTAAAAGTTCTTCTGGTTCGGTTACGCAAAAATGCGTAACCCGCGCTGTGAAGCACCCTCGTGCTTTACGCGGAAACGCGTAATTCGGCGATAATCGGTTAATAAGGCACTTCAAGATACTCCTAAGCTGTTAGGTCCCAACAGATTAAAGGTTTATAAGTGATTCTGCACTCAATAGTTGTAGGTTCGAATCCGTGAAACCCGCTTGTATTGTTCTCTATATTTTATTTTCCTCGTCAGACGTTGTTCCCATTCAGATTCTGGCAATGCTGGAATTCCCACAAATAGTATGAATATACATTTTATGTTATAAGAAGAATTCTTACTGTGAGCAACATCATGTGCATGTAGCTGTAGAGGTAACAGCAAATGATGATTCTCATTCAGGACAGATTGCCCAACCACTATGCTTGAAATCAGCAGGTAATTTAAACAAAACTAAATTTTGAATGGATTTATTCACATACAAAGCAAAAAAGTTTAAATGTTTTTAAGTAGTAAGTTACTATTTAGTTCAATGTGGAGTTCACATAACATTCTCTGAATACTATGAATTGAAATTCAGTACGTATGTTTTAGAAAGTCTTATCAGTTGATATTTTTTGTGTTGTTTTTATTTTGTTATATTTTCCCGGTCATTACATCAAATTTAGCTGTATGTATGCTAGCATGGAATGGTAAGAAAGAGCAGCATAGAAAATTAACACTTTGTAGTTGAAAAAATAGTTAACTTTAATTTCAGTAACGTGACAAACGTTAGCTATAAAAAACCTTCATTTATGTAACCACTATTGCACAACATATAGCTACCTCTGCCATGTTATCTTGTGAAACCATTTACAATCCTTTATATATAAACGGGCTTTTTTTGCTTTGACTTTGCTTCTTAATGAAATCTTATTTCAATGATTAATAATAATAGCAGTTTTCTCTGTTTAAAAAAATAATTCCTGTATTTTATATTAACAAATTTCTTTCTATATTTATTTTTGACCCCTGTAGAAGACTTCAGCAAGAAGTTGAAAAGTCATGTTAAGTTTTGATTAAAATATTATTTGGCTGTTAAAAACATCTTTCTTGAATGTAACTAGATTGCTCAATTCTTGCAAAAAAATTTCTAGTTGCTAACAAGACAAGGATACGTGCTTCATTCAATTAAAATAACCACTATAATTTTTGTGACATGAGTGAAAATAACATGTAGATATTTTTATATTTTTTCTTAGACTATGTATGGATATATATATATATAATAATAATAATAACATATAATAGTTAAACTTGTTTATCTCTCGTTAATCTATTATATGCCTTTGCTTCCAACTTGTCATTACTGTCCTGTAAAGTTTGGCTTACTGGACACAATCTTCAACAGCTAATGTATTGTGTGCAACAGTTTTGAGGTTTTTATAGTTACCTTCACTGCAGTATTATGAGTTTCATCCAATAGCAGTATGGATTTTGACAAGTTGAGAAATTTCCTTTCACTAATACACTGTGTTCATCAATTTATCTGTTCAAGTTAACGATAAATCTATGTTTTGTATAATATTATAAGAATTAATGTGTTCCCAAATTTTAGGCTGTGATGACCTTAAACAAAAAATTCACGATCTTGATATGGAGTTTACAAAGTTAGTATCTGATCTGGCAGACCATTGTGTTGATAAGAAAATAACTCCAGACAAACTAAAGCATCATTTAAACTTTATTCCTGGTCATCTTGGAGCTCCGATTACACCTTTGTGGGAACTGATAATTGAAAAAATTAAACCAGATGAAGAAACAGTTGGAATACTAAGAGCTATGCACTCTTATCTTTGGAATTTTTTGGATTATCATTTAATAGAATATTTGATTAACCAATTTGGATATCAAGCTTTAATAATTAGGATGAAATATTATACTTCAAGAATAAATGCTTTTAAGCAACACACATATGTTGTTCCATTCATGAAATGTTGGAGAGGACAAATTAAATATGATATTCCAGAGTATGTAACTGTGCAAATGAAGCACAATGTAACTGACTGTAAATTAGCAGAGTTAGACGAAGTTCGAATGGATATTATAAAGTATAGTAGATCTCGAAATACTCTACCACTTCTATCTCATTATGCCACTGTAATGTACCTTCAAACCATTGAGAAAGGGTGCATATGTGTGTCATGGCTGCTATTGAAAAGCTTTTATTCTGAGTTTATACAAACAATTACTGATTTGTACGATGTTTTCAAAGTCCACAATATAGTGTCAGTAACACATGATGGGAAAAGCATCTATCCTTCACAGAAACAACGTAAGTAAATTAGATTTCAGTAAATTGGTTTAAATGATTGAATATTAACTAGCTTAAAATTTAAATATATATGTTACAATTGCTTAGGCTTAAGACTGAAATATATTGCTATAAATTATTTAAGTCCACCTTGATATTTTTAGATTTTTATAATACATTATTCCAATAATATAGAAATAATTTTTTTCTCAGCCTTTTCTTTACTCTATTCTCTCTCTTTCACAGACTTTTTTTAAACAATACAAAATTAAAAATATTTGGTCGCCACCAGGAATCGAACCCAGGAAAGCTTGCTTAACGCACAAGTGCTCTGCCACTAAGCTACGACAACTAGCCAATAAACACACACTTCAATGTATTTATACTGTTAAGGGGTACTGCTATGCTACAGTACTGCTCTGAACAGACCAACGGGAAATTTTCTTTTTTTCAAAGATTCTTTTTATCAATGGAATATTTTTACTATGCTAATTTATCACTTCACAATTTCTTTTCAGCCTTGTTTTTTACTCATTAGATGTATTCTCTTCTTGTCACAGCCTTTTTTAAACAATACAGAATTTCAAAAAAATTTGATCGCTACACTTGTATACCGCACAAGCACTCTGCCAGTGGCAACCATTGGCTGTTAGAACGAGAAAAATTGCTATTATTATACTTATTTCAGCCAAGAATGACTGAATCATAAAAGTTTTACAAAGAAAAATTGATGAATTTATAGTTTTATGAGAGAAGATATGAATGGTGCCCAAAAGGTATTGTTAATGAAGTGCAAAGGTAAAATTACAAAAAGGAAAAATCAGTTCATTTCAGGTTGTTAGCTAAAAATACCAATTTATTAACATTCTCTGGAGACAATCGACTGCGGTTGTTTCTACAAATAGTTCCAGGAACACTAAGTATCCTTTCAGAAAGTACACTAGTTCCACAAATAGCAAGATACTTCTTGGCCAATCGAGCCAAATTAGGAAATCAGGAGTGTTCCACTTTCCACCACACTTAAGGATCAGCATCCATTTCTATTATAGGAATATCTAGATAGCAGCTAATTCCTAAATGCATTTTTCACTTTCTGTTAGTACCTTTGGAGTATCTGTTGTACTCTACCTCTCTGTGTGTAAGAACAGCAGATAAACTTTTTTAATTTTTATCAGGTGGAGGTAAGCCATTTGATTATGAAGAGTGCACCCAGTAGATATTTGCTAATAATCTCTTGTTTCTTTGATAGGTGCCATATCTTGAAGCGGGTGGGGGATTAAAATAGGAAGAGCAAGACCAAACTTTATACACAAAACTCTGCTCATCATATCGACTTTGTAAATCTGACTAAATAGTAGTTTTAACTTCAGTCATTAAAACTGTATCATGGGTTGATGGACTCAGTATTTCCTTGATATGGTTAGTTCCACCGATATTTTGCTACTATTCCAGTTGTACCGCAACCTGACTGCTTACGTGAATTATATTTTTAGATTACGCCATTGCAGGGTCCAATTCTACGGAGGAACTGGCTCTAAGGGGAGCATAGCAATCGTGCGTGTAACTTTACTTCATCTAGATTCCTTATAGAATAACTTGAACAGGATCAAGTTAAACTCTACTGATAATTTTGGTAAATGCTCTCGGTTAAAATGGATATCTGTCATGGCAAGTGTTAACAGGCAGGATTTTAGTGATGCACTAGGTCTGACAAACATGATTATTGACAGATTAATAATAGTGTACACTGCTCAAAACTTGTACTTTCAGTTCTCCAGTTTGTGCGATTGTCTAAAAATAAATGTCACTAATTAAATGACCAGTGAGTGTATAGAGTACTTAAGCCAGTATACCCATTCAATCCTTCACAGCTATGACTAGCAGATGATTTTGACATAGTCAAGACTAGAATTACTGTAACTGGGTCCATGTGGGAGAGAAATAAAGTGCTTAGAAATTTAAGGAATAAGCCCGGTTGAGGAATGACTGATTCGTGGCAGACTTTTTCTCCTGTTGGTGGTGCAAGAAGCTGAAGTACAGTAATTTGTGGGTCAACTTGGACTTTGACGTTTTGCTTTGTTTTGCTCTGTTTCATTTGTCTTTGTTTTATACGGGTGTAAGTGGCTACGCCAGTGAAGCAAGTCGTAGGTTCGTAGAGAGACCAACGAGACCATTTCAAACTCAAGGGTTGCTGCGCACTATTTGGAGTTTGGTAAGGTGGATGCCTATTGTGAACGCTTATTGTGAATGCTTCAAGCACTCGCTGCTGCCGCTGTAATGGAACAGCCAAGTGCCTGAGATGCGCCTGTGTCCGAATGCTCCCGCTGTTTGCCTGGCGATTTGGGATTTTGCCACAACACCCGGCCACGTGGCCGCTCTCCCCCATCAGGCCCCTCCTCATCCCTGACTACGCCTGCCCCGTCTCCTCATCCAGCTGCTGCCAACCCTTCTGCCAGCTCATCACCTGCTTCTTCTCCTCCCCCCTCCTCCCAGCCTGCCTCCCCTCCATTGTCAGCCCTACCAGCCCTACCAACCATCCTCAAATCCCATGTGCTCACCGTGCAGCACGTCCCAAAGGGCGCCCGTGACAGCTGGGCCCTCGCTCTCAGCTCCTGTCTCAGGTCTGTTGTACGCAGTCCGGACGAGCCATCCCAGTGGTCACGCCTCTTCATTCTAGCCAAGTGTGTGCTTGCCAGCCCTGCTGCAGGCCAACAGCTTCGTTTGCGTGAGATCATGAAGCGAGTGAAGTCTCGCCTTCAGCGTTGGGCAATGGTGACTTGGTCTCCCTTTGGTCCGAGGTTCTCGAGGATGCCCGGTCCCTCGCCAGGAAACAATCACGCTCTTCTTCCCCCACCTCCACCAGCAACTCCACGAGAGCCAGGCGTGCTGCGCAGGACGACCGGTACAGCAAGGCCATCCAAGCCCTGACATCTGACAGCCTAGCCTCCCCGTCTCCGGAAATCCTTCATGAGATGCGGAAGAAACACCAACAGGCACCTCCTGCCTCTGTGCCTATGGACCCAGTTCCGTCACCTGCTATCCTTTCAGAGCCTGCAGTCCGCGATCATTCCCCAATGCCTATGCCCCTGGGCCCTCTGGTCTGCGCCCTAGCCACCTTCAGGAGGCTATTCAATGCTCCTCCCCAGATTATGCTGCCCAGGCCCTCACCACCCTCACTAGCCTAGTGAAACCTATTAGCTGCTGGTAGAGCCCCTCCTTCGGTCTTCCCCCACCTCTGTGGGGCCACCCTCCTTGCCTCGCCCAAGAAGAGCTGCGGTCACCGCCTCATCGCCGTAGGAGAAGTCCTGCGCCGGCTCGCTTCCAAGTGTTTGGCCTCCACCTCCCGTTGTTCTTCTATCTCTTCACTCACTCCCCTTCAACTGGGACTTGGAGTCAAAGGCGGCTGCGAGGCCATCATCCATACCACTTCACATCTGCTCTCCTCCTCTGATGACCCGGATCAGTGCTGGTGCCTTTTCCTGGACTTCTCCAACGCCTTCAACTGCATTAGCAGAGAGTCCATGTTTGCTGAGATCAGGCAACGCATCCCACACCTAGCGGCCTGGATAGAATCCTGCTACTCCTGTCAGTCCCTGCTCCATCTGGGGGAAGATACCATCCATAGCTGCAGTGGTGTGCAGCAGGGGGACCCCCTCGGCCCTTTGGGTTTTGCTCTAGCCCTCCAGCCCCTGCTCGAGCGCCTGCAGGCTGACGTCTCAGGTCTCCGCCCCTCAACATGTGGTACCTGGACGACGGCACCCTAATGAGCTCCCCAGATGACCTTGCTGCTGCCCTGCACATCGTGGAGGAGCACGAAGGTGGTCCCCCCCTGGGCCTCCATCTCAACCGCTCCAAATCTCTCCTCCACATCCCAGAGGACACTGTCCAGGCTCAGTCTGTCCTCCCAACAGACATTCCCACCACCCGCAGTGGTTTCTCTGTTCTGGGATGCCCCATCGGTCCACCCGACAACTGCGAGGAGGTTTTTGATGCCCGGCTATCGAAGCTGAAGGAATCCCTTGGAGTGCTACACGGCGTTGGTGACTCTCAGGTGGAGGGCACCCTTTTGCGCTCTTGCCTTGCCCTCCCCAAGGTCTCCTTCATCCTTCGCGCCTGCCCTCCCAGTCACATCCAACGCACCGCTGCCGAGTTTGACAGAGCCATCCGCTGCACCTTGGAAACCATTGTTGGCCCAGTTTCTCACTGGTCCTGGTTGAAGGCGTCTCTCCCGTGTAGTCGCGGGGGCCTCAATCTTCGCAGTGCGCTACGCCATTCACCAGCTGCCTTTCTAGCCTCCACCTCAGTAACAAAGCCTCTGGTGCTACAGATCCTTGCCAGCCCACCAGACCCCTCTCCACACATCACCCCGACTGTTTTGCGCCTGGCCACAGAAGCTGCCCGCCCAGATTGGAAGTGCCTAGACGACATCGACGTCCCTCTCCGGCAGAAATGCCTTAGTCATGTCGTCGATGAGGCCTGCTTCCAGCAGCTCCTTGTATCAGCTCCCACCTGCCGCTCGCGGGCCCTTGCCTTGTCCTCCAGCCTTCCCCATGCCGGAGACTGGCTGAACATCATCCCCTCCACCACCCTCGGCCTCCATCTCCACGACCAAGAGTTCCGGTGCTGCCTGCGCTACTGGCTTGGGGTTCCCCTCCACAGTTCGTCATATTCCTGCCCGGAATGCCACCTTACTGCTGATTCGTACGGTGATCACCAGGTCGGCTGCGGGAGGAATAGAGATCGCATTGCCCGTCACAATGCTGTCCGTGACGTCATCCACGCTGCTGCCCAGTCCGCTGCTCTTGCTCCCTCCAAGGAGACCCCTGGCTTACTGCCTGGCTCAAAGGCTCGCCCGGGCGACATCTTCATACCATGCTGGAGCCTTGAACGTCCGACCGCCTTTGATGTGCTTGTCATCAGCCCGCTACAGGAGCTCACCATCGCTCAGGCTGCCCAAACACCTGGCCATGCCCTCCAAGTTGGTGTGCAGATAAAGCTTGCAGCCAACCTCTCAGCATGCCGCTCTTCCGGGACGGACTTTGTCCCTATGGTGGCTGAGACACTGGGTGGGCTGGCTTAGGACACCATCCGCACCTTAACCAACATCAGTGTATATTTATTGTCTTATTCTTTTCTTTTTCTTTTTTCTTTTATTGGTAGTGATTGCAGCTTCAGCGAGATTAAAATCGTTACCATCAAAATCGAAATAAAATAGTGAAACCGGTTGACTACCCAACACTATTTAAAATCAGCATTAAGAATTATTATTAAGGAATGTTGCTCTCAAAATAAAACACAAGTATACTACTTTAACACTTAGCTACTAAGGTAAATCATATTGAAATGAATAATTTAAGCCTGTGTAGTGCACATTGTCATTATTTTTATTAAATATTTTAATTCGATAATTCAAACTTTTCTCTAATCTGACTGCCTTCGGTCCCCTTATGTTAGGATTACTGAGGTTACACTATACTTATAGACGTTGAAGAATGTTGTGGATGTCACTGGGAGAATTCTGTAATTTCCTGACTTCAATAATTGTATAGGACAGTTGAGTACATGACCCGTACTTCACATTACTTGTACCGGGTCAAAAATATATCCTTACAGCTGGTCACGTATTCTGTAGAAATACAAGTGAAGTAAAATTATTTTAATAAGCATGTATTATATTTCTATCTTTCACACAACCGATTAAAATTGTCACCTGTCCCTTATATCAGACTATATCTATATCAGATTCAATCCAGTGAGATCCATATTATAATTTGCAATAACCGCAGTTGATTTCTTGAAATGCAGATTTTTACCATAAGAAAAGTTACCCTAATATAATAGAAAGCTCTGATAGGTTCTTTTGAACCTCAGAGTGACACTGCCAATGCTATTTGAAGGGGAGTAGCTAGTTTTTTTTACCACTGATGTCACTATATTGCCTATCAGCACAGCAAATACAGATTGCTTATAACATTTTTGGACAACACTTCCTCTAATGTGATACTTCAAAAATGGAAGCAGATATGACGGTCAACATGACAGCAATTATTTCAATGCTGTTTATTTCAGCTTTAATTCTTGGCTACCTTTCAAGTGCCTCAGTATCATTAGGTGTCATGTGGAATACTTTACTGAAAGTCAGATAGGAACCTTCCCATTCTTCTATTCAGTTTGAAAATCCTTTCTGGCCTCACAAGCTTCAGCAATAGTTTCTCTTTAACCTCTGTTTATGAATTTTTCTATCTCCCTGCTAGCATATGCGGGATGCCATTTGTTTGGGTATCCAAATCAGTCACACTGATCAATCTTTTCCACAAAAGAGCGGTGTTGCTGAAACAAAAATGTAAGCTGTTCAGATCATTTTGCACTTTTAGCAAATAATTATTTTTAGCATTAGCTATTGGCTCATCATCAGTTTTAGGGAACTCAATTACTTTAAGTGCCTCTTCAATGAATATCAAACATCTCATTGACTCACCTAAGTAAAATACACTGTTTTCACGAGATCACCACACCCTCATTCATGAAAAACCTTGATTTAGATGTATAGCTATGCCCAATTTTCAGTTCTCACCCATTTATTCTTAGAAATTTAGGAAGATAAGAACACTGCTTGGTTGCCATTACAAAATATGGAAGCAAATTACATCTTTGTTCAATCATTACATACTGTAGCTTTCACTCAAACTACAAATGATGTTATTGCTAGGTCAAAATCTGGGGTGGGGGACAGGGGCAGATCCCCATTCATTACAGTGGCACTAAAACAAAGCAATGATAATAAGTGTATTAGTATCAGTGATGAATTCAGTCTTTGCCTTCACTGTGGCTCTTATTTATTTCTTGCTTTCATCATCAATATTGAAAACAAGGGTAAATACTATTGTCTTGATCTATAGGTCAACAAATGTAGGTCTCAATGACTCTTTCTTTAAACTAAGTTGCTTAGAAATTTTCTAAATATCATCCCATGATCTATGCAGTCCATGTGATATAAGTGGTAAGACTTCTGATTATTACAATTTATTATTGAACTAAGTCTATAGCTGCTATCTTTTCCTTACTATTTTTTTTTTAAGTTGTGGCGAGAGTTTGCCGGGTATTGAATAACACTTGGACATTAAAAAAAAAAACGTTACTAGTTTCTGGTAAAAGTCTGTTGCTATGAGTCAGGTACTTGAAGCAGGCAGAGAGACTGAATCCTTGAAGAATGAGAAGAGTGCAAGAGAATTGGTTAATTTTGGAAAGTAAGATTACATTAGCCCTTTTTGTTATATTTATGGTTTGTTTCATTTTTAAATGGAATTAGGTTTTGAATTAAGGCTTACTCACTGCACAAGCATACCACTAGTTGATTTATGTTGATTGCCCAACTGGAGTGTTATTGTAATTATTTAATTCTACAGAATCTTCTAGGGAATCTAGCCATCATGAAGAATCTCATGAAGGGTCTCATATAGAACTTAATCGTTCTGAAGAATCTCGCAGAGAACCCAGTTCTGCTCGCAGAGAACCCAGTTATGCTCGCAGAGAACCCAGTTCTGCTCGCAGACAACCCAATGTTTCTGAGGAATCTCGCAGAGAAACCAGTGCTTCTGCAGAATCTCGTAGAGAACCCAGTGTTTCAAAGGAATCTCGCGGAGAAGCCTGTGCTTCTGCAGAATCTCGTAGAGAACCCAGTGTTTCTGAGGAATCTCGCGGAGAACCCAGTGCTTCCACAGAATCTCGTAGAGAAACCAGTGTTTCTGAGGAATCTCGCGGAGAACCCAGTGCTTCCACAGAATCTCGTAGGGAAACCAGTGTTTCTGAGGAATCTCGCGGAGAACCCAGTGCTTTCACAGAATCTCGTAGAGAAACCAGTGCTTCCGAAGAATCTCATAGAGAATCCAGTGTTTCTGAAGAATCTCGCAGAGAAGCCAGTGCTTCTGAAGAATCTCAATCAAAGCATAGTAGCTCTGAAAGACCTCTTGATCCAGGTGAATTTCTGTATTTCTGGTGTTTTTAATTTAATTTTCATCGATCAGTATGCAAATATGCCCACAATTTACATTTTTTGATCGGTATGGTGCTGTCACATAATATATAGCTGCTAATAAAACTAAACACTGGTAAAGGCAATATTTAACTGAGCTTTTGAGGTTATACTATAATTAGGGTTTGTGTTTTTCCCCTTGGAAATTGAATTAACAATTTGTGACTTCAGAACTTGCCATTTGTCAACTTTGAAAGTTTTGAAAGTTATGAAATACATTAGGACTTAGTTTGACTTTTGTCTTTCTTAATCATTTGTGAGAAATCCTGAAGTTTTTATTACGTTTTTAATGTTTCTTCTTTTTTAATTTTTACTTTATTTACATATTTAAGGCAGTGATTTAGGGGTATAGAATCATTTTCTCAATTTGGTTAAGTTTGTAATGCTCATCTTTTGAATTAAAACTTGGCCTTAAAATTCAGAGTAACCCAAAAAAATTTTTTAACATTAATGAAATTTTTTTTTTTTTTACAACTAGTTTCCCATTTTTATTTTTTTGCAATTTTTCCCATGACTATTCATCTTTGTGTGTCATTCCAGTTCCAGTAGCTATGGTTTACTACAACATCTTAGTCTCAACTTCCCAATTTCAACATTCACACTACCTTTATCCATGACAGCTTCTAAAACAATTACTGAACATTTCTGAAATGATCTATGCCAAGGGTTTACTGTTTTTTCCAACGACCGCTGCGAAGGAGATATAGCAATTCACACTACTCTTTTTTCTCCCTCACTATTGTCAAACAAATCAGTGTTAATGAAAAAGGCGTGGCACTGTTCAGCTGCACGTGAGCTGCTCAAAGTGGCATCAACTCGGCGTCAACTCGGTAGGCTAGATAGACATTAAATGGAAGTTATAATTTATCAAAAAAAATGATTTTTTTTTAAACAAGATGTTTATCAAAAATTGTTAAACAGAAAATATTTATTGCATAATTTAAAATATAATGTTTTGAAAAAAATAAAGTAGTTCGATAAAGTCGATTTATTCTATTTATGGTAATAAATGCAAAAATAGTTGCCATGGAGACCAATTGCATTTAAAAATAATATTGTGTTTTCCATTGATATGATTATTCTTAAGTTTATATTTTCCTACTAAAATTATTATAATAATATATACTTTAAAAAAATGTTAGAATTGTATGCATTGTTGCACTATACAATGATGCCACAGAGCAAAGCATGATTTTTACAGTACATGGAGAAAAACAACAACTTAAACTAGCCAGAAGTGTGTGACAGAAAATATATAGTACTACTACAGAGTCAGAGTGTGATATGGTGAAATATTTCACAAGCAAGCTAGTTTATTTTCAAGAACCTGAGGCAGTTACCCACACCCCCAGCCTACATTTTAGCAGCTGCTCTAACCCAGTAGAGCAGGGTACACCAGAGGAAGGTAGCTGTAAAAACAAAGAAAATTGAAAAGTTTAGCCAGTTGCTATAACTACAAGGCTAATAGCAAATTAATATAACTGTAGGTGATGATGAAGCAAGTTCAATAGTCAGTTCAACTGATCAGGATTTAGAAGGTGAGGCAATAGATCCAAACAAATACATAGACTAATTTTATTGAAGAGTGAGTGAAGCGAGCAAGACAGTATTGGGGTGGCTAATTGAAAATTTGATATGTTTGATAAATAATATGGATGGATTGTATGTATGTCCCTTTAAACACTTGCATGGGCTTCATTTTGTTCTAACAATACAGCATTTTAGGCTAGCTTTCAGTTTCTTCCAGTTACATCCATGAACAAGTCTTATATTATGGGCAGGTTCAAAACTGTATGATGATTTTTAGAAAATGCTTTTTATTAAGTCGTGAAAACTTGCTGCATGTGGTTGCTATTGCATTGAAGCCCTTTACCAGATGTAATTTCCAAAACTTGGTCACTTTTAGTCGCTAGCTTGAGTGCTTCTTGATAAGAACCACTCTAGTTGGAGACTATGTCATTCTTTAGTGTAGAAGCTCCACCCGTATTAGAGGGAATTTTTTTCAATTAGGAGGAGCCACTGGTTGATCGATAGCGTAGTTCCAAAACAGCTAATCCCGAAATTCAGAGATAGTGAGTGAACAATACAGTTTAGCTTTAAAAAGCTGGCCTACTATTAGCAAGCGATAGCACGGGTAGCCTGTTCTATTAGGGATCAATAACACTCGTAAAGCAAATCACGTTACTCGTACTATTAATCCTAAATAGTATAGTTGGTGCCTTGGGATGCTGTCCTCCTAATTTGGAAGCTGTAGCACAAGCCGTCTTAGCCCTACGCACTACAACACTTCATAATTTTGCTAAACTTATTATTGCTGATTTCGAAAAAAACGCCGGGTAAAGGCGTTGCTAAGGTCAGGGGGGCGTGCCTTGTGTCCGTATACTATTACTGCGTGTCTCTGGGGACACTATGGAATAAACCGGTTACAGGCGGATTGAAAGAAGTCTAAAAGGCTTAATGCAGGGCTCCTTAAGAAACTATGATGGCGAGAATTTCGTGAGTACGTGAATTATGTAGAATAGTAAGTGAATTAATTAGCTACAGTTTTTTCCCGCTGTTAGTGAAAAGCCCGCCAATAATTTCTTAGCAACTCTCCGTACACGAGTCCAACCGGCTAGTGTTTCTAGCCTCCTAGTGTGAGTTCTAGAGCACGCCAGAGCTTACACAACTGCGTCATAAGCTAGAGCTAACTGGTGTCTATCCATTTCTGCCATAAAATTTTTTTCGAAAAAATCAACCCATAAGGCTTTACCCAGGGATACTGAAAAAAATTGTTTGCCGCGTTTAGGCCGATTTTCCCAAAACAGGTCACATATATATATTGTACTTATTACATCAGTCAGAGTGTGAAATAATGAAATATTTCATTTCAAGAGCAGGCTAATTTATTTTCAAGAGCCAAAGGCAGTGAAAATAAAGCCTGAGAGTGAAATATCTAGCCATATCACTCTGCCAAGTGCAATAAGTTGTTTATTCCACACTAGATATCTTCACTGGAGTAGTTTTTTGGTAACTCACTGTGTAAAGTTGGCGAAAACTCACTAGGGGCTCCCCTCAAGCACAGCTGATATTATAGCAGCTGCTTTAATCTGGCTGGGTAGGCTCCACTAGAGTAAAGGTAGCTGTAAAAACCCAGAAAACTTGTACCCAGGCCAGGTTGCTATAACTACTCTGGTAATGAGATTGCAGTAATACAGCCATGAGATAACACTTTGTGATATCATGAGATATCTCATGGGTCACTTACCTAAAAATATCATTGTGAAGATATCTAGCTTGGAATAGATGTATATATTACATGAATCAGAATGTGATTATGATGAAATATTTCAAGAGCAGGTTAGCTTATTTTCACTTGCCTCAAACACTAGTTATTACAATATAATCTCCTTCCAAAAGAACAAACAATCTGATAGCTATTTTAATCTGGTATCAATATAGCTCCAGCAATGAAATGGTACACAGAAATGCTGTCTCCATAGGAGAAGAAGCTAAACTAGCCAGAAACACTTACCAGTGTACATTATCAATGCGAAACTTCACTTCTTTCAACTTCCTGAGCACAAAGCAAGCTACACTAGTAGGTGTAAGAAATTATTTGCTCACGTGATTATGATGTGACGCTAGGGGGTGTTACCTATAAAAGCTTATCTTTTTCTGAACAATTAGCCAGAAAGTAAAAATAGCACAATAAAAGGTCTTAAATCTTCTTTCTGAGTAAGTTCATACCAAAATCAACAATTAATTGTCAGCAATCTCCAAAATCAGAGCGTGACAGACACACAGACACACAGACAGACTGACAGACAAGCAGACAAACAGACAGGATGACTACTATAACCCTCTCGCGCATGTACACTGAGGGTTAATGAACTTGAGAGTAAAGCAAGAAATAATTTGAGTTATTTATAGTCACGTAACTAAAAATAACATTGTGAAGATATCTAGCATGGAATGTGTATGCAAGTATGTATTCTTACCTTCAAGTTTAGGTTTTTTTTTCTCTGGTAAACCTGATGGTAATACAATAATATACATCATAAGTAGTAGTACAATAGAATGTATGCATACATACATGCATACATACATACATACATACATACATGCATACATACATACATGCATACATACGTATGTACGTACGTTTGAGCTTATGAGTAATACAACGGGTAACTAGTGATATGCTTGAGCACAAAGGGCGAGCGAGCCAGTGCAAACAAAACACTTCAAAATAATTTATCAATCCATTTCTAAAAGTGCAGCTAAGTATGTAGCCGTTGTGACCATTACATAATTTAGCTAACAAATATATAACCACTTTCTTACCTCAACTTCTTGAGTACTGGTATTCTCCATAGTCTATAATGTATGTCATTCTGACTATCTGAATTAACAGTATCTTTTGACAACAAGCACTCAGTTACTAAAAAAGGGCGAGTTAAAAAAAACATATGATAAAGGGTTTCAATACCATAGTAACCATTCACCATAACATTTTATGACTTGAAATACAAGAAGTTCTAAAGAATTACTGCACAGCGTTGAGTATAACAGTAAGTTTTTAAGACCTAAGTGTGTCTTGTGGCCTTCACAAACAACCTAATATGAAGGGGTAAATAATTAATTTCCTTGAATGATAAGGATCGCTGAACAAAAAGATTATGTTTAGTGGAGGTATGGGGAGGGGTAGACCACGAAGCAAACACAAAAACACAAGGGTCAAAGTACAAAATAACATATGTACATCCACACATAATATAGAAATCAAGAAATATCCCCGATTTTCAAGTGTTACCCCAGAGAGTGTCTCGCTCACTTTGCTTGCGCCCCGTGCAGCCTACTGGTAGAATAAATTAGAAAACTTTAGATGCAGCGTTTAGGCCGATTTTCCCAAAACCTGTCACATATATGAGTCAGAATGTGATATGGTAGAGATATTTCAATCAGGCTAATTTATTTTCACATGCCAGAGGCGAGTGAAAATAAAGCCTGAGAGTGAAATATCTCGCCATAACACTCTGATAAGTGTAATAAGTTGTTTATTCCACACTAGATATCTTCTACCTAGTTAGTACCAGGAAGTAGGGCAAAACTGCAGCCAGCCAGTGTAAAGTTGGTTGTAGGGGCTACCCACACCCCCAGCTGATATTTTAGCAGCTGCTCTAACCCTATAGAGCAGGGTACATATTTATTCCAGGGTATATATTTATTCCACCCTAGATATCTTCACAATGATCTTTAGGTACATGACCCTGAAATAATTCAAGATATTTCACAGCTGTTATTTCACTCTGTACTGATGCACAAGCCCATTACCCCTGTAGTTATAGCAATCAGCCAAACTTTTTAAGGGCGGGGGGGGGGGGGGTAGCCCCTTGATTTTTTTTTAATGTAAGGACATGAGGAATTCTTGGGATAGTCCTTTATGTCCATATGGGATAAAGGATAGTTCTGGAAGGATAAAGGATTTCCTAGGCAAACTTGGACATGTATGCTGTTCTCAAGAGCTTCCAATAAGTCCGCAAAGAGCAATATTCACTTAGAAGAACAAAAACCCTGCAACTAAAACCTCAGAAACATTAGCTTTGATCTCAATAAAAAAAGGATTTACCCGTGATTCTTATTATTTCCTGAATGCTCCAATTCATTAGTTTAGTTTTAACTTCTTAAAATGGTTTTTTTTTGTGGCCATCAAGTGTGCTAACTGGGCTAGTCAGAATAAGTCAGACTTCTCTACTCTGTAACTTTTTTCTATGTATGGATAATGTCATAGCATTCATTATATTATAGTTGACTAAAGTTAGATTTTTAGAATTTGGACTAATTATAGTGATGCCTAGTCTCGCGTAGCCACACCCTTTACCATCCTTTACCTGCTACACGGGGGAGGAAAGGGTCTGGAACACTGCCATTGACTCAGCAGTTCTAGCTCCACCCGGAAGTTGGTGGAGGTAATTAGGCTTTGGCTCTATGAATAACATTAGCAGTATCACAACTGTAGCCACTCTTTCTGCGAGCTGCAATTTTCTCCTTTAATGTACGTGGTCACTTATGTTATTCATAGTGCTAAAGCCTAATTACCTCCACCAACTTTTGGGTGGAACTACGAGTCAATGGCAGTGTTCCAGACCCTTTCCTCCACCCGTGTAGCGGGTAAAGGGTGGTAAAGGGTCTGGCTACGTGGGACTAAGTGATGCCTTGCTCTTCCTGCAATGCTTTTTTGATTTTTTTTTTTGTGCTATAATTGATGATACTTTTTTTTTGTTATATTAATATACAGCAGATAGAAGTACCAACCAACTGCTATATACCCAATGCTACTCGTATAAAGTCAAAGCTTTAGACACATTGTCCACAAGAATGTCTTCTGTGGGGAGTGGCTACATTCTGGAAGATACTGATGTCCCACATCTGGTGATGTGTCTGGAATCAATGCGTCACAAATGGGAGGAGCTTGGAATAGCATTGGGTTTGCCACCAAATGTAAGAGAACAGTGCAAAAGCAGCAGGAACATTCTGTCTCTGGAAAATATTCTCTTTGAGTGGGTGCAAGGTCAAGGTTTTCAGCCAGTGTCGCTGGGTCAGTTAGTGAAGGCTCTTGCTGGTAATATCGTGGGGCATAGACGACTAGCAGCTGACCTGATACCAGAGTTCAACAAAGTTTTGGCAGAAGAAGCTCCACCCTCATCGCCTGAGGGTAGTCGTTCACGTGAATTAGTTGTAGCAGCTTTAGGCCGTGAGTTAAGATATTCTTTTAAGTGTACACTTTTATATTGTCTCAAGTAGCTTTTAATGGAAATAATATTGTTAGTTTATATAGTTTATATTGGCTTTTAAAAGAGTATCAGTCTTACCATGGTGTGTCAATCCATCAGTCCGTCAAAATAGAGTCTCTGATATTTGGTTTAAAACTATAGATTCTGACATGATTGTAATGAGTGTAGGTATTAAATTCCCCAGGAGTTTAATCATTCAAATAGATACAACATGCTTAAGACAAAGGATTAATAGAACTGATTATTAAGCTGCAGCAAATTAGTTATAAGGTGATGCAAAGATAAGAACCACCATAAGTGCTATGCACATACCTACAGTTTTCCTAGCCAACTGCCTGCTTATTAGTACCACAAGATTAAACACTGTTCCCTCATCTACAGTAGTCATCATGAAACCCAACTGCATAGGTAGTGTTTCAAAATTTTAATGGCCTATAACTAACGGAAGAAAACGGCCTTTTGATTTACACTTTTTCCCTAGGGATTTTGAGACCTATGTTTATAAATTAAATAGAAAAACAATTTTTTATAATTGTTGTTGTGTTTACCCTTTAAACATTCCGTAGAAAATACAACATATTTTATTAGAGATTTAAGCACATTAAGCCAACAAATAATTAACTCTTAACCCTACATTTCAATTTCTTACTGATTTTTATCCATTGGCAGGAAGTTGAACTGGTAGGTTAAATATTATCTTTTAGCTGTCGTGGGCGCTGTAAAGCGCCCGCAATATAATTGATCGTCTAATTTTGTCGCCATCTAAACATACCAAACGACGCAAAAAAAATTCCCCTTTACCGTCCTATTCATTCCTTAATATAGTCCCAAGGTTGCTAAGGACCACACCCCAGAAAAACTTACCGTTCTCTCGCTTCTAGGCTTACTACTCGCGATGTTGTTAAGCTTATGGAAGACTACGAATAACAAGCGATTTTAAGAGAAATAAAGTGGAAGGCTTCCTTTCTCAAGCACTGTCTAGCCTTGCTATGAGGAATCACTTGCACAGTCAAGTCAGGATGATGAAGAAGAGATGGAGTTGGAAAAAGGGACTGAGTTGGAAGAAGTAACGTAAGTGGAATACACAAAAATGCCAGAGTTAGAAAACAGAGCTAGTATTAGCTCTAGTAAAGTCTGTGTACCTAAGTCAGGTAAGCTGTGTGTAGCTGTATTCTAGAACTTGTGCATAATAAATATATAATGCCCACCAATAGGTTTGGAGATCAAGTGGAAGTCAAAACAGCCCCACCCCCAATGCCCAAAGTACTTAATTGTGAATATAAACAAGTTCCTACAAATACAAAAATACAAAATATACAACAAAAACATTTGAAATGCTCAATAATTTGATATAAATGATACTTTGGTATTAACCACAGAGCTAACCCATATACTTGGTTGCAAGGCAACAACTGTACGGGGTGTCAAATTGAGAATCGGGGATATTTTTTTGTATATATTATGTGTGGACATACGTATGTCATTTTGTACTTTGACCCTCGCATTTTTGTATTTGCTTGGTGGTCGACCTAGTCTCCATCATTCCAATTTTTTGGTTTATCTATCTTTACCCATATCATCCCCTTTACCGTATATACATAATTTAAAAACTTGACTTTATTTTTAGTAGCTTGAGTGTTAGATGTTATAATTAATCGTGCAACAATAGTGTAGTTTTACTCACTTGCCATTTGTGCTCAAGCACATCACTAGTGTGTAGACACTCTTGGATAAAACTTATTCGAGCATTGTTCCTTTTAGTGCAAATAGAATGTTGGCAAATAATTAAGAGTAACTCTCAAGCTCCTATGTTGCAGTTAGAGATTTGGTTTCTTTACATGTAATAATAGGATTCAGTGCAGGGTCTGAGACACCTGGAACAAGTGAGTCATCATCATCTGCTGAAGCTACGGCAAAGCAAGATTCAAGTTGTAAGTTGAATGTCACAAACTTCAAATTTCACTTATGCAATGCCACTCTTAATATGATGCTTAATCAGTCTCTCTCAAAACTACACCCCCTATTTCATGATACTTATAATGGAAATGGCTTACTAACTAGATGTCACATGTGTTTTATAGCTAAAGATCCTTTCCAAATTTTTTCCCCAGCATTCTACACCACTGGCAAGACTAGAAATTAACGTACACCACACCCAATTTTACCACCCTACACTACATAATACAGCCAGAAAGTGGTCAGGCATTTGTTTTAATTGTCCATGAATGTAAACTCGAGTTTATGAGTTTCTTAGTTGCTGTTGCTACCACTAAATCACTTCAATTAGCAATAAATTAAATAGTTTGAGGTTGGTCATGTGATTGGTACAATCTGATTGGCTCTACGTACATTCCTGTAGAGAACCTGAAAACCCTACCTCTGTCCCCAGACCATTTCCCAGCAAAGCAGTATGGTAAAGGGTCTGGCATGCGAGACTAATTTAAATATGTAATTACAATAAAGCAAAGCATGGAATACACATTACACAGTGAAATAAAAACAATAGCAACTGAACCTAACCAGAAGTGTGGGTGTGAGAGAAATATACTGTTGTAAAAAATTCAACATTTCTTAAGTTCAGAACTTGCCTTTTGTTGACTTTAAAGTTCAGAACTTGCCATTTGTCAACTTTGAAAGTTTTGAAAGTTATGAAATACATTAGGACTTAGTTTAACTTTTGTCTTTCTTAATCATTTGTGAGAAATCCTAAAGTTTTTTTACATTTTTAATGTTTCTTTTTTTTTTTTTTACTTTTTTTGTAGAAGCATCATTCTCAATTTAGGAAAGTTTTGTACTTTGAATTAATACTTGGCTTTAAAATTCAGAGTAACCCAAAAAAAAATTTTCAACATCAATGAAATGTTGTGTTTTTACAGATGTTCTTTTTTTTTTTTTTTGCAATCTTTGCCATGACTATTCATCTTTCCAGTTCCAATAGCTATGCTTTACTACAACATCTTAGTCTCAACTGCCCAATTTCAACATTCACACTAACTGTTATCTACGATAGCTTCTAAAACAATTAGTGAACATTTACTTCTGAAATGATCTACGCCAAGAGTTTACAGTTTTCTCCAATGACCGCTGCAAAGAAGATGTAGCAATTCACACTACTCTTTTTTTCTCCCTCACTATCGTCGAACAAATCAGTGTTAATGAAAAAGGTGTGGTGCTTATCAGCTGCACGTGAGCTGCTCAAAATGGCGTCAACTCAGTAGGCTAGATGGACATTAAATGGAGGTTATAAATTATCAAAAAAATAATTTTTATTTTTTTTAAACAGACGTTTATCAAAAAATTTTAAACAGAAAATGAGAAAATGGAGAAAAACAACAACAACTAAAACTAACCAGAAGTGTTTGTGAAAAAATATATATAGGAGCCGAGTTATATGAGGGGAAGGAGTTCATTTTAATTAAGTGAAACATGAAATGAAAGTGACCAGAAAAAGACAGTGATGTGAGGAAAAAAGTGTAAAACTGCATAAGTGTAAATGGAATGTTTAGAGTATACAAGGCCATGTTCAGGAAGGCAGCAGGTCAAGTGCCTCTTGAGCTCAGAGAAATGTATGCATTATGCATTGTGTTGTGTGGTTTCTTATCTTAATACAGAACTCTAATCCAAGAGTACTTCATCTGTTTAATAAAAATTCAGATGTACCCACTTTTTCCAAGTGAAACTATCTCTCCTACTGTCCCATTTAGGTAACCAGGTTAGGTATACTCTATCTTGTTTCCAGAGTGGAGTACTCACGAGCCTATAACCTTAGCTTTATCAGTACAGTTAGTTGATCTCTGATCAACCTCTCCTTCATCCTACTCACAAGTGGACAGTAGCTAATAATTTTGTAAAAATAGTCATTCCAACAATCTATAGATATAACAGGTAATAAATGCTTTAATACTGCAGTAGAGATTCCTCATACCTTGTTGACTCTAATGATCCAGCACTTCTTTGTTGTAAAATGGCAATTACTGGTAATATCTAAAGAAATAAATTTAATATAATTTCATGCTATACCTGTTAAATTCACCCCTCCCTATACATTATGTCTATCTATAGTCCTTGTGTATGTCATGTGCTTGGAACAATTTGCAGATTGTAATGAGCTGATAATTGGCGAGCGAGCGTAGCGAGCGAGACACTTACAGGGGTAACACAATCGAAAATCGGGGATGTTTATTTGTATATATGTTTGGACGTACGTATGTCATTTTGTACTTTGACCCTCCGTATTTTTGTGTTCGCTCAACGTTCGACCCCGTCCCAAACTTCACTAAACAGAATCCTCTGGTTTAGCGACCATTACCCGTATCACCTTAGAAATTGAATTGTTTACCGCTTTGAATTGTTTTGCGGGTGCAAAAACTTACTGGAGCTACATTTCTATTCGAGTTAGTGGCGGTGGTAAGTTAATACGCTATTTGTCACAGTTATAAGCCCTACTCAACAGCATTTATTTTAAAATTCATTGTCCACTAGTCTTGCCTAGGTATGTTCAGTTGTGTGAAAGTATTGTGCTTACAATACTACTAATATCAAATCACTGAAGGAAGTAATTTTTGTGTTGGTACATCAAGTGAACAAGTGTATGTGAAGGTGCTGTGTGTTACAAGGACTGCTTAGCTGATGAAAAATCTTTACCTTTATTGACAGGTTAGGTTTTTGTCTCTGACCTATCTGATTTTTTGCCTACACAGTTACGTCTTGTGTACTTATTGAGTCCATTTTCTAACTGATAGCATTCAAACGCAAATTTACATTTAGTGTGTTTAAGGCTCGCTCGCCATTTGTGCTCAAGCACATCACTAGTTTAATAGCTACATACAGTGCTTCCTCCATTATCCTGACTTCAATTATCCTACCCTCCCCTATCGGACACCAGAAGTGCCCGTTTTTTTGGTAATGGTCGCATCGCGCATAAGCTCGAAGTTGGTAAAGGTCGTCGCGCTAATTTCAAATCTAGCTATAGGTAGGCAGCAGTATGGCAGAAGAGTTAGAAGTTCTAAAGCTGATTGACAGTGGAACTTCATACAGCAGTATTACCAGGCAGTATGGAATTGGTAAAAACAGCCAACATTGAAGCTATGAAGCTTGGAGAACACATAGAGTGTCGGAGGGGGCGTAACTTCCTCCGAACCGATAGGTGGGTGTGGCGCAGATGTTGCTATCGCCCGAAGGACCAGGAGTTCTGTGGCCTATTGGCGCCGAGTGAATCAACCTCGCAACCGCTGGCTTTCGCTTGCAGTCTTGAAGCCGCACCCGCAAAGAGCGCACTCTATAACTTGGCTAGGGCTATAGTATAAGTATCACAGAACACGCCTTGCCGTCTAATTACATTATTTAAGTAGTGAGGCACGGTGATATAAAGACGGTGGGTTGACCGAGCTATGAATATAATTATGTGTGGAAAGGATCGTTACAGGTAGTGTGTGCGCATGACCGAGTTCGCTGTGGAGGAGAGAACCTGCCGTGAAGAAGGGTGGCGCAGCCAGCCAGCATCCTCAGGAAGAATCTCGTGTGAAGGTCTTGATGGCGCCTGAACATCCTGGGGGGGGAGAGAGTGCTGGTCCTCTGCGTTGAGTTGTAGATCATCTGGAGGAGTGTCATCTGCGCAGAGCCTGACCACCATGTGGACGGGTCTCCGATATGTGGGATCGGAACACCGGACGTCCACTGCCCTGGTTATACCGTGTGAGACTGGCCGAGCGGAGTGAGACTGGCTGAGTCGAGTGAGACTGGCCGAGTCGAGTGAGTCTGGTGAGACTGCTGAGTCGAGTAAAACTGCTGAGCCGAGTGAGACTGGCCGAGTCGAGTGAGACGGAATGAGACTGTGAGTCGAGTGCGAGCGAGGCTGCTGACTGGCTGTGGAGTCGAGTGAGACGGAATGAGACTGCTGAGTCGGGTGAGACTGCTGAGTCGAGTGAGACTGCTGAGCCGAGTGAGACTGGCCGAGTCGAGTGAGACGGAATGAGACTGTGAGTCGAGTGCGAGCGAGGCTGCTGACTGGCTGTGGAGTCGAGTGAGACGGAATGAGACTGTGAGTCGAGTGCGAGGGATGCTGCTGACTGGCTGTGGAGTAGAGTGCGAGCGAGACTGCTGACTGACTGTGAGTCGAGTGCGAGCGAGACTGCCGACTGACTGTGAGTCGAGTGCGAGCGAGACTGCCGACTGACTGTGAGTCGAGTGCGAGCGAGACTGCTGACTGACTGTGAGTCGAGAGACTGGCTGACTCGAGTGAGACGGAATGAGACTGCTGAGTCGGGTGAGACTGTTGAGTTGAGTGAAACTGCTGAGCCGAGTGCGACTGGCTGAGTCGAGTGAGAGCGAGGCTGCTGACTGACTGTGAGTCGAGTGAGAGCGAGGCTGCTGACTGACTGTGAGTCGAGTGCGAGCAAGACTGCTGACTGACTGTGGATAGAGTGCGAGCAAGACTGCTGACTGACTGTGGGTCGAGTGCGAGCGAGACTGCTGACTGACTGTTGAGTCGAGTGCGAGCGAGACTGCTGACTGACTGTGGATTGAGTGCGAGCAAGACTGCTGACTGACTGTGGATCGAGTGCGAGCGAGACTGCTGACTGACTGTGGAGTCGAGTGCGAGCGAGACTGCTGACTGACTGTGGAGTCGAGTGCGAGCGAGGCTGCTGACTGACTGTGAGTCCAGTGCGAGCGAGACTGCTGACTGACTGTGAGTCGAGTGAGACTGGCTGAGTCGAGTGAGACTGCTGAGTCGAGTGAGACTGGCTGAGTCGAGTGAGACTGGCCGAGTCGAGTGAGAGGAATGAGACTGTGAGTCGAGTGCGAGCGAGACTGCTGACTGACTGTGGAGTCGAGTGCGAGCGAGACTGCTGACTGACTGTGGAGTCGAGTGCGAGCGAGGCTGCTGACTGACTGTGGAGTCGAGTGCGAGCGAGGCTCTGACTGACTGAGTCGAGTGCGAGCGAGACTGCTGACTGACTGTGGATCGAGTGCGAGCGAGACTGCTGACTGACTGTGAGTCGAGTGCGAGCGAGGCTGCTGACTGACTGTGGAGTCGAGTGCGAGGGGCTGCTGACTGACTGTGAGTCCAGTGCGAGGAGAGCTGACTGACTGTGAGTCCGAGTTGAGACTGAGCCTGCTGAGTCTGACTGAGGAGTGAGACGGAGTGATGAGCGAGACTGCTGACTGACTGTGGAGTTGAGTGCGAGCGAGACTGCTGACTGACTGTGAGTCGAGTGCGAGCGAGACTGCTGACTGACTGTGGAGTCGAGTGCGAGCGAGACTGCTGACTGACTGTGAGTCGAGTGCGAGCGAGACTGCTGACTGACTGTGGATCGAGTGCGAGCGAGACTGCTGACTGACTGTGATCGAGTGCGAGCGAGGCTTCTGACTGACTGCGAGTGCGAGCGAGACTGCTGACTGACTGTGGAGTCGAGTGCGAGCGAGACTGCTGACTGACTGTGGAGTCGAGTGCGAGCGAGACTGCTGACTGACTGTGGAGTCGAGTGCGAGCGAGGCTGCTGACTGACTGTGAGTCGAGTGCGAGCGAGACTGCTGACTGACTGTGGATCGAGTGCGAGCAAGACTGCTGACTGACTGTGGATCGAGTGCGAGCAAGACTGCTGACTGACTGTGGAGTCGAGTGCGAGCGAGACTGCTGACTGACTGTGGAGTCGAGTGCGAGCGAGGCTGCTGACTGACTATGGATCGAGTGCGAGCGAGACTGCTGACTGACTGTGGATTGAGTGCGAGCGAGGCTGCTGACTGACTGTGAGTCGAGTGCAAGCGAGGCTGCTGACTGACTGTGGAGTCGAGTGCGAGCGAGACTGCTGACTGACTGTGGAGTCGAGTGCGAGCGAGACTGCTGACTGACTGTGGAGTCGAGTGCGAGCGAGACTGCTGACTGACTGTGGAGTCGAGTGCGAGCGAGACTGCTGACTGACTGTGAGTCGAGAGACTGGCTGACTCGAGTGAGACGGAATGAGACTGCTGAGACGGGAGACATGAGTCCGAGGGAGACTGCTGAGTCCGAGGAAGACTGCTGAGTCCGAGGGAGACTGCTGAGTTCAAGGGAGACTGCTGAGTCCGAGGAAGACTGCTGAGTCCGAGGAAGACTGCTGAGTCCTTGCATAGCTGATGGATTTCAGCGAGGTCATCCAAAGGAATGTCGCAGAGCGCAGAATCGTTGGTGAGGCGCTCATACCGGGTCTTGAGTCTGGTGAGCTGTCTACGAAGGCTGGCACGCTTTATCTTGACAGAGTTGAAGCTGGTGAGGTTCGCAATAGCTTTAAGTTCGACGTTCATCGGTATTGATTGAATTTGTTATTGCTCTGGTGCCTTGCTCTATGAGAAAGGTGATATCTCAAAGGTGAAATCTGAGCAGCAATAGCCAGAGGTCAAACAATTGAAGTCCTTCAGTTTGGTGGAGCTTCTGGTTCGAACTGATCGTCGATCAGTCGAGTCTCAGCGCGGGCGTGTTGACAAGGATCAGATCCGGCTCGAAGGACCAATGTCGGAGGGGTTCGGAGGAAGTTACGCCCCCTCCGACATTGGTCCTTCGAGCCGGATTGGTGGGTGTGGCGCAGATGTTGTTATCGCCCGAAGGACCAGGAGTTCTGTGGCCTATTGGCGCCGAGTGAGTCAACCTCGCAACCGCTGGCTTTCGCTTGCAGTCTTGAAGCCGCACCCGCAAAGAGCGCACTCTATAACTTGGCTAGGGCTATAGTATAAGTATCACAGAACACGCCTTGCCGTCGAATTACGTTATTTAAGTAGTGAGGCACGGTGATATAAAGACGGTGGGTTGACCAAGCTATGAATATAATTATGTGTATGGAAAGGATCGTTACAGGTAGTGTGTGCGCATGACTGAGTTCGCTGTGGAGGAGAGAACCTGCCGTGAAGAAGGGTGGCGCAGCCAGCCAGCATCCTCAGGAAGAATCTCCGTGTGAAGGTCTTGATGGCGCCTGAACAGAAATAGCACTCGGTTTCGCCTCAATAGCCACTCCTATTGCAGTGTGGTTAAATGCTAAAGGAATTAGCTGACTCAGCAGGAACAAACCCCAAGCCAGACACCTCACCTTAGTCTAGGGTAGCCAGACCCTTTACCAACCGTAACTGCTACGCGGGGTACTATTTCAATCACGTTACTCGCGCTATTAATCCCAAATAGCACGGTTATTTGGTGAATTGAATCCAGTATAGTTTGTAGGTACACACCTACATAAAACAAATAATAACATTGTATAAGTGAAAGTTACCTGTAAATTAAGTGTTGACAGTATGTTCATTCTAATCCTTCAAAAATATTCATGCAATCTTGTTCTTATGTAGCTAATGGGTAAGGGTGATAAGGAGCAAGTGGGTTATTTAGAAGTGCTGTGGAAGTCAATGTGGCTGGAAGATTCACAACAAAGATAACTGAGCTGCCAGGTATTGCTTCAACTAGCTAGTGTTAACAAGTTAATAAGCAATTATTCACTGGTAACATTATTGGATCTGATAATATTTTATTTCTTACAGAAAATGATATTGGAATCTTCCAATAGAATCATAAACATAGTGGGTTTTTTAGTGAACTCAAAGATTCATTATAACAAAAAATAAACAATTCAATTTCTAGGGTGATACGGGTAATGATCGCTAAACACCTGAGGATTCTGTTTAGTGAAGTTTGGGACGGGTCGACCACCAACTAACACAAAAATAAGCATGCTCTGCTACAGCTAGTAACTTTCTGGGACTTAAAAAAACAAGCTTTTCAAAGACTTGCTTAATGCTGTAGCTTGTTCTGCCACACAGTAGCTAGTAATAAAATTCCGACATAGATGGAGATGTTGAAACTGTAAAGGAAGCAATAAAAAAAACTAAAGATGTTACAATGATTAAAACTGGAGCCAATCGAGAAAAAGTAATATTTCTATTCAATAAAGCTAGTATATTTTATCATATTGTAAATATTAGTACTTAATATTATACATTTTTTTCCTTAATGAATTCACTGAATATTACTGAGTGTTATTCATGTGGTGGTAAGGGGTAAGGATAACATGGAGCAAAGCCATTAATGACTAGACAGAGACAAAAACGTAAATTTGAACTTTAGTTTTTCCATTTTCAGTTTAGATGTATAACACAAATGTGTAGAACATTTAAGTGTATAGTTAATTATAGGAATTAGTGCTCAAGTCTATCTTTCAAAGGAAATACATTTTAGCTTAGATACTATAATTTTTATAGTTATTGACTTCAAATATAAAAATGACAAATATTGGGTGGTGTTCGGGAGAGGCTCGCTGCATGGTTAGTTGGTGGGGGGTGGGAGCAATCATACAGTTGTAAGGACTTCATGTTGATTCAACATTTGTACGCACAGATATAGACACTTGATCACACTGCTAAAATGGGGTGCTTAAATAACACCTCGGGAGGTGTTTGCCAGGAGGCTCTGTCTGGACACTCCAATCAAAACTTAATCTGAGAATGACTCAACAACATGTGGAAAGTGCAGTGGCCACTTCATGTGAGCAATCTTGTTCCGTCATGACTGATATGACTGTAAGAACATTGATGAATTGGAAAGGGAATGTGATAAATTGAGAGAAGAAAATTTCAAAATGAAAGAATATCTGATAAGCGTAAAGATACTTAGCAACATTTTTAATTATAACATAAAGGTTTGTTATTTTATTGGACTACCATCTATCGGAATAGTTAGAGCTATCTTTGAGTATATATCTCCCCATGTACCAAATTCACATTCAATAGTTCCACTTTTTCAGCTATTTGTGATGGTATTAATGAAGCTGCGTCTTAGTCTCCTGTCTTCCGTATTTAATGTGAATGTATCTAGGTACTTCCAAAAATGGATTAGTGTCATGTTTTGGATATTGAAGTCCCTTGTGAAGTGGCCTGACATGAACAATTGTTTCAAACTATGCCTAGAGAATTTAAAAAGAATTTTGGGAAGTGTGTTGTGGTAATTGACAGTTTCAAAGTATTTATGGAAAGTCTAAAGGGGTTGATGGCAAGAACACAAACTATGGTCCAATTATAAAATCCAACAAAGATTGCGGTGGAGCGTGTCAGATCGTTATCTGACTGAAAACTGTAGTATTTTAGACAATGCTGCAGGTATGTACTGTGCTGAATTTACACTTTCATCTTATGCGAAGGGAAAAAACAACTCAGTAAGCATGAAGTGGATAAAACTCGTCAATCCAGAGTTAGAATACATGAGGAGAGAGTTATCGGGTTGTTAAGACTAAATTATAAGATTTTGAGAGGCATACTACCTAATATTATCATAAAATGCACTTTACTATAAATAAGATTGTTTCTTAGTGCAGTTCCTGTACAAATCAAGCCAAATAATATATTGTTATAATTATAATCAAATTATTGTCAGTTTAATGTAGTGAAAATAAAATTACATTGAAAATGGTAAGATTAAGTTAACCAATATTTTTAGTACAATCAAGAGTATTAGTTTATGACAAAAATGAGAAAATTAGAAACAGTATTTAAACATTGATGCATAACTAGTCATGGATAATGAAATCATTTAAGTTTTATTTGTTTGGCTTCATTTCCCCCCCTACATTCAGGACATATCATTTACCTGTAGAAATGGTAGTCATTTGAAGACTTATGTGAAACTATTCGATTTCATATTGTTCATTTCACACAAGATCATTTCTCCAGACTCTTCAGTCTGGCATTAGCACCAAATCTTACCACTTTCATCAGACTGTTGAGTAGATGATCTTGCAGTCGAGGATTCATCTTAGGTAGATTGTGGTGATGGCAGCTTAGAATAATATTTGTCAAGTATTTCTGGCAGTATAGCATACTTAAAAAAATAGTTTTAAAATACCCTTCATCACAATAATCAGTTAAGGGCTTTGACAGTGTTCCTTGTTCATACTAAGATATATATATAATATATATAGGTATATTTGTTTTAGGGTATTTTGGAATCAGAGACAGAATAACCGACTTTCCTGCCTCTAACATCTTCTTATATAGCACATTCAGCTCATTTGAAGAATGGGTTATTTTTTATTATTCACTCCAGGTCTACAGCTTCAACTAGCAACACTTGTTTCTAAATTAGTTTTTCATTGTTATGTCAGCAGCTGAAAAATCAATGTTGGATATTGGAGCAAAGGAAACATTCTTGAAAGATGGTGGTACCAGGAACAAGGCATCGACGTACATGACATTGACTGTTTCACTTGAACATTCCCATCAAGAGTAAAAAGAATAGCGGCAAGGCCATATGAGAACAATCATTCCCAAGGCCAGCCATACAATTACAGTGTGCACATACTCACTATTTGAACATGGGGGCGTAATCCCACACTATAGTTGGTTAAGGTCTAGTTGGTGACAAGGCGGCAGCTCTGGGCACAGTAAATCAAAAGGTGTGTAGTTCACACCAAATTAAGTGTGAATCACTAGTAACAATAGTCACACCAAAATATGGTGTGATGTGCACGCCTCATCGTTTTGGTGTGAAGTACACGCCAAATTCAGTGAGAGTTTACAACATAAACAGTGTGAACTCATACTTACATTAATGCTGAATTATTTTAAGTTGGGTTGATTCTAATCATATTTTTATATCAACCTTTTTTTTTCCCAAAAAAATGTGTGGTGTATGTTCTGTGCTTGAATCCCTGATCTCTTTAATCAGAGGACCAAAATCTTTGTCCACTCTCTTACGTAGTACACAAGTGTACAATACATTTATAATGTAAATTACAATGATAATAGCATTAGTTTTGGCCTGCATATGAATTAATGTTCAGTAAAGGGTCCATGCTATTCCCTTGAGTGTGAATTTCACGCTAACTGTGCAGTCACACTAGCATAGTTGCCAACTTTTCTAAAATGAAAAATCGGGATAGGCCACGCCCACTAATTAACTATCATGAATATCATTAAGATAGCATGAATATTGCTGAAATAATTTAAGAGCCCGAGTGTTCCAGTCTGTGATTATAGAAGATAATGCCTGGGCTATAATCACAGACTGGAACACTCTGTGATTATAGAAGATAATGCCTGGGCTACGAGAAAATCTGCTAAGTCGTTGCTAAGCTTCGGCACGCTACTTCGCGTTGCTTAGGTTCAGAAAGCTAGCTATGGTATTACCCTGAAAGACACCTACAGAGATGTCAGTAATGGTTGTGAGTCAAACAGGAATGGACACACGAAGCAACTGATAGAGGTGAGTTGACCATAGACATACATACACTATATTTTGACAAACGGAAGTAAACAACAGAAACAACTGAATTTAGCTAATAATCTTGATCAGAAAGGAGTAATAAGTGAAGTTCTGTGTCATTTCTTTGTTCTATTTGATACTTTCCAGGTCTATTTTTCGCTTGAGAACACCACTGACGTCCAACAGTCTACCAAAATAGCCTGGCTATTTATAGCTACTTGTGTTCCAACTCTGGATCCTGAATATCACTGAATAATCACTAACCTCCTTGAGAAGACTTCAGCCATTCTTGATTCACTCACCTGTACCAAACGATGAACTTTTGCTGTTGTGCTATTATTTCATACAATAATATTTTATTCTTTATTTCAGTGTTTTCAACCAAGTTTATATGAAAAATGTTTTATAGTAAACCACTCTTGTAGATATGCTGTACAGATAGCTATACCACTACACAAACCACTGATATCAAGCAGACTAACTTGCAGATTATTGTGTGCAGCTGTTGGCTAATAGTTATTAATCCCCTTTGTTGTACGAGGAATCGAGTATTTGACATTACGTGGACCTAATAACGGGTACTTGATTTCGAGTATTTGACCAGACCGATAATCGGTTAACTCTATCCAGACTTGCTGACTGTGCATGACTGTGCAGCTCCCTGTTGTGGTGGTGGTCAGGTGTGTGGCTAACTTATGTAACAATTCCTGGAAAAAGTTATGTGGGCTTATGTAAGAATTCCGGGAAATCCTATTGCAAGTAAGTAAACCGGGCGGGATCCGGGAAAGGCTAAAAAAAACGGGATAATCCCAGCAAAACCGGGATAGTTGGCAACTATGTACTAGGCAGAAAGTGTGAAGGACACACATGAGTACATTGATGGTGGGCATTCTCACCACCGGTTTGGTGTGAATTCGGTGGGTTTCAAGCTATATTTTTTTTACAGTGGGGTGGTAAAAAGCAATCTCCACCTAGGACCTGAAAGTGAAACAACAACGATGATGTGGATGGTAATGAATACATTAACATGAATGCTGTTAGGTAAGGATCGCCAACACAGTTTGTGCAGGTGGTTGAAAGTTTCTAAATCCATAAGTAGGTGTGGTCTTGGGGCATGGTCAGAAAATTGATTTAGTCCTGGTCGGACGGAGGCTCCGACACCATTAATTTCAGCTTTGGCCAAGGGTACAGAAAGCCTATGTGAGTGTTTCATTTGTGCTGTTACAAGGAAAGTACTTTGGCGAGTGGTCACGGAAACAGATTATTATGGACTCAACCATCCACAAATTGGCCTATAGCCTTCAAAACTATTGTAAGCCTTCATTAATTTTTTTGTGTAAAGACTAGGGGTTGCTATTAGATAGTTATAGATATCTGGGTACTGCACTTCAGGAAAATTATGCCAATTATGCAGTTGTTTTGATCACCAGGATCAGTAATACCCCGCAGAAAAGCTAATTTCTCTCTGTACCTTACTTTGGCATTTCCCTCCAAGCTTTTGTATTATTTAGAATAGTTTCGTTCAGCCATTAGTGGTACTATACAGTGTTACACTTGAGTATGCACATCAGTTTACACTCAATATGACTACCTAGTAATGATAACTAAGCCTCACATAATCATTATGACGTAACCGTCATAATCATGTGGCAGTCTTAGTTATTATTTTCTTCAAATACAAGTGGCAAATAACTGAATGGGAAGACTCCTAGTAGTGCAAAGATGGCCATTTTGCAGACCAATGTTGCTGGAAGAATTGCTGAACTGTTTGTTTTTCCAAAAGATCGTTTTGGAATAGTAAACAAAAGACCAGGCTTGTCTGGAGTTTCATAAAAATTTCCAAAAGGTTTGATATTAGCTATTTTAAACCCAGCAGAAGTCATTTCGACCACTCAATTTCGACCACCCAAGTTCGATAACGAGCATCGAGTTCAGGTAAAGAGCAGGGGAAAAAAACGCTCCTTTTTGGTAAAATATTGGTGCGGCCCTGGCCGTTTAGCTGCACCCGTTCCGATACCCCTATAGTATTAGCACCGTGTATGTGATTGAATATGTATTTTGCATGTGTTAGAAATAAGCTTATCTAATTACTAGATACTAGTGTTCACTACTAATGCTGATTATTATTATATAATCTCTGTTCAATGAAATGTATATAAGTACTGGTAAATAACTCAGTTTTTAAAGAGCTTTTTTTTCCCTCATTTTACCCCTCTCTCAACTACAACTCCATCACCACCCATTGATTTTTATATAATTTTATAATAATGACTCTTGTGTATAATATAAGCATAGAATAGAGTTAGAAATATAGTTATCTAAATGACTAGCTACTAGTGTTCACTACTAATGTTGATTATTATTATAAAGTTTATATTCAATGAAATAAGTTTACTGCTTGCTGACTGGCATCTATTACAATTTAATAATGGCAGCATCTTTAGTACCCTTAATTGCAACTTTAGTATCTTCAACACCTGAAAATTCTTTGGTGTAGCCCACAATGAGTCTCTTAAACTTTTTGATGTCCTTGCATTTGGTCATATAGTCGGTTATGAAATTTTTACAGTTGACACAAGGAGAGTTATGAGTAAAAAGGTAAACATTTTTGCCTTGTGTTCCTGGACACACTTGGCCATTAGCTTGCTCTAAAGATTTAAAAATCCACTTTTCAGTGTGGGATTTTTTGTCTCCAAGCTTGAGTTTTCCAGCAATGAAAGTGCATTTGTTAACATCAAATTTGTCGTTTATATAATTCAAAAACACCTGGTTACTTGCTTGAGCTTTGCATTGCGCAGTTACCACGGCATCAGAAATTTGGCCACTAGCTCCATAGTACATGACTGCAAACTGCTTAAAACCTGTTGTCGGTTCTTGATTGTAGTACTTTGTAAAAGTAGTCCTTATCGCTTTGAGGATTGTAATATCAACTTGTTTAATCACACCAGGATCATCTTCCACAGATGTCGAAAGCGTAAAAAGAGAAAGAAGTAAGAGGCAAGTTACCTGAAGAAGAAGAAGGGCCATTCTGGAATTGTTTCCACTATCTCAGAATCTGGTTAACTTGTCATAAACTTGCAAGTCTTTTATAGCAACTCAGAAAAATAGTAGCTATGCTATTATTCTTTAATATAATGGAATGATGACAATGGAGTAGTTTCCCCTAAGCACAAAAGAAATGAAAAGACTATTTGTATTGATGAATGTTCTATTAGCTTACAATAAGAAAAACAATCTTAATGAATGTATCACTACTAAATAAGATACAAAGGAATCAAAAGTAGAAGGAATGGGTAAATAGGCATAAAAGTAATTAATCTTACAAGTATATTGAACTGATCAATAGCCTTTAGTAGTATACAATGGAATATGTTTGTAGTTAATAAAATGTAATGTATGATTACTCATGTAGACAGACAATTATCATAATGATGAGAAACTGCCTTTTTAAAGCTTAACTTTTTTTAAAAGTATATTGCATTGATACAAACAGTTAACCATTTACTAACTTGCAAAGAAATCAAAGTAGAAGAAATAACAAACGAGACACGAAAGTAGTCATCAAATGCAAATATTTATATACTTTGTGGAGTGTCCCAAACAATTTTGCTCGATTTTAGTCAATTTAAACATATTATGTGGTGTTGGCTTAATAATAAGTATCATGGGAGTGCTGATTGTAAATTATGTAGTAATGGTTAGATAATATGATCCAAAGGTTACTTTCAAGCCTACTGTAATGTACTTATAATAACAAAATTTTGAATTCTACTGAGGCTGGCTAAGGTATATCATCACAGTGTAAACAGTTTTCTTTAAAATTAATTTTGCCTGCATGCAGATACAGTTTTTAACAGCAGTAAGTGCAATTTGTAATTGATAGCTGGATAAAATTTGAAATAGTTTTGATGACATCAAACCTGTATTAAATAATCTTACAAGCTAACATATATCTAACTTTTTATCTACGCAAAATATTTTTAATGGTATTTTTAAGCTTTACGAAGGCACTTCTCACTATTATGATAATTTTTTACATGAATAATCATACATTACATTTTATTAACTACAAATATATTCCATTGTATACTACTAAGGGCTATTGATGAGTTCAATGTACCTGTAAGATTAATTACTTTTATGCCCATTTACCCATTCCTTCTACTTTTGATTCCTTTGTATCTTATTTAGTAGTGATACATTCATTAAGATTGTTTTTCTTATTGCAAACTAATAGAACATTCATCAATACAAACAGTCTATTCATTTCTTTTGTGATTAGGGGAAACTACTCCATTGTCATCATTCCATTATTATATAAAAGTATAATAGCATAGCTACTATTTTTCTGAGTTGCTATAAAAGACTTGCAAGCTTATGACAAGTTAACCGGATTCTGAGATAGTGGAAACAATTCCAGAATGGCCCTTCTTCTTCTTCAGGTAACTTGCCTCTTATTTCTTTCTCTTTTTTACTCTTTCGACATCTTTGGAGGATGATCCGAGTGTGATTACTAAAACTGATTGTGACATCAGCTCACATGCGATGAGGACTGCTTCTACAATGTTCTACAATAAAGAGAAGGTACCCGATTTTCAGCAGTTTGCAGTCATGTACTGAACTAGTGACCAAATTCCTGCTACCATGGCAATGGGGTGTTTGGATAACTCAGTTTTAGTGTTAAGTAGGAGGCGCTGCCTGGACACCCAAGTTTAAAGCTTTATATTGTTCCCATAGTTAGTCACAACTACAAGATATTTGAAAAGGGGAAACTAAATGATATAAGGTGCTCATTTTGGTAAAGTATGTATGTGTTGTGGAAGTTATAAGGGCTTAATGGGTTGTCCAGGCAGCGCCTCGTGGCAAACATCTCGTGGAGGTGTGTTATTTAAGCACCCTTTTTTAAAAGTGAAGGTGTTTTTGGATTATATAAACAACAACTTAGATGTTAGCAAATGCATTTTCATTGCTGGAAAACTCAAGTTTGGAGACAAAGAATCTCACACTGAAAAGTGGATTTTTAAATCTTTAGAGCAAGCTAATGGCCAAGTGTGGAATTATTTTATGCTAAAACACTTAGCTAACAACTCATATTTTTTCTTGTATTTAAGGTGGCCAAAGGTCTTTTATTTTTTGCGTGAAAGTATTGAACTAAATTTTAAGTCTTCTTACCCGACATCTTAAGTCTAAGATGTGGTATCTTGTTAGGGGGTGAGGTGTTGAGACCTGTAAATACGATACTATAAATTCATCATCTTTAAGGAGTTGTTGGGATGTTGAATTGACTTCGTGGTAATTGTTTAAAAACACAATAGAATCATTGGAATTTTGCTTTGAATCATTGGCTGAACAAGTGCAACTTCAGACAAAAGAAGAAATTTACCATCTTATTCAGTGGCTGGATAAGATGGTAAATTCCTTCTTTTGTCTGAGTTTGCACTTGTTTTTCTTCTTTGAATGAACCTTTGTTCAGTTAACATGCACAGTGGAAAAATTACGGTGTATAATAATAGTCGTAATTGTAATCAAATTGAACAGTTGTAGTGTGAAGATATTCATATTTTTATATGCACTATACTAAATACGTGTATGCCTTACATAGAAGTGGTACAAATACAATTGACCATTGTTTGCTTTGACTATAAAAGATCAACCTAGTTTTTCTAGCTGGACATAGCAATATCGCCTTACAAAATGGCCCTTTCAATAACCTATATTCTGCTGCTTACTTTTTCCCTATCATGGGCAGATGACCCTAGTGTCATAACCAATGGGGATAAGAATATTTTGACAGGATTAAGGACCACTTTCCAAAATCGCTACAACCTAGAAAAAGTGTCTAATTTCAAGCAGTTTGCTGTATTGTATTATGGACCTGGAAATGAGGTCGATGACACTACACTGGTCACCAACGAATGCAAGGAACAAGCTGACAACATGGTATTCTTAGATCAAGTGAAAAGTACATTTGACATCACAAAATGCACTTACATTGCTGGAAAACTGAGACAAGGAGTAGTAGACCTTCACACAGAGAAAATTATATTTGAGTCCTTGAAGCAAACAGGTGGACAAGTGTGCCCAGGTGATGCTGAAAAAAATATTTATTTGTACACGCATAATTGTCCTTGTGAAGAATGTTATAATCGCATCAAAGATTTTATGAATTTGTGTGGTGGCGGCGCTAATTTTAAACGACTCATCATTGGCTACGAGAACGAATTTGGTAATGGATATGCAGCGGTGATTGAAGGAATTAAAGATACTAACAGAGCTGCAATAATTAAACTGCAATCTGTCGGCCTGATCTATAAAAATTTGCTTTAGCTAACTGTTTAGTATTCGTTTACTGTTTGATAGCTAGCATTATACATAGTGTATTGCATTCACATGTATTGTATATAATTTTTATTGCTTTATTCGTTCACACAAACTTGTTTTTCTACATTAATTATATATATATATTATATTTATTAATTGTTCCCATAAATTATAAATAGAGATAGCTATCTATTCCTCTGTCTTATGCTACTGGGAGATATCATTTTTGTATGGCCTCTGTTTAAATAGCAAAAATACATACCAGCAAAAATACATGCCAGCCCTAATTGCTTCATGTCAACAAAATCTATCATCAGAATGGAAGCAGTTATAATAAGTACCAAGAACCATGAAGGGGTTAAGATAAATGTTGCAAAAATATTCCTGACCATTTTCTTGCGAATATGGACAAAAATAGTACAACCTTAGTAGGTATAATATACCTACTAAGGTTGTACTATTATAAATAATAAATTTCTCTCTTATATCAACGTTTTTTTAAATACATAATGATAGTAACGACGTTTCGACAGTCCTACTGCTGTCCTCATCAGGTTACAAAAATTAGTGAATTTGAATGAAAAATGCACGTACGGATAAATCACCGCTAGCTATTGGGTGAAGTTGGTGAAAGTTGTCAAGTGAAAATTTTTGTAACCTGATGAGGACAGCAGTAGGACTGTCGAAACGTCGTTACTATCATTATGTATTTAAAAAAACTTTTATATAAGAGAAATGTATTCTTAATTATTATGTGATGTCAATGGAGAACTCCCTCAAAATTATATATATGTATATATATAATTTATTCCATGCTAGATCTCTTCACAATGATATTTTTAGGTAGTAACCTGTGAGATATCTCACGATATCACATAGTGTTATCTCATGGCTGTATTGCAGCAAGCTCATTACCAGAGTAGTTACAGCAACCGAGCCTGGCGTACAAGTTTTCTGAGTTTTTACAGCTATCTTTACTCTAGTGGAGCGTACCCAGCCAGGTTAGAGCAGCTGCTATAATATCAGCTGGGGTTGTGGGAAGTCCCTAGTGAGTTTTCGCCAGCTTTACACTGTGAGTTACCAAAAAAACTACTCCAGTGAAGATATCTAGTGTGGAATAAACCACTCATTACACTCGTCAGAGTGATATGGCTAGATATTTCACTCTCAGGCTTTATTTTCACTCACCTTTGGCTCGTGAAAAAAAAAATCCTGCTCTTGAAATATTTCACCATATCACACTCTGACTCATGTAATAAGTACTATATATGTATATATAATGTGGGCTTAGTCACAGTAGAATATCCCTATCTCATCCAGCCTTTAATAAACATTCCAGATTGTTCTGTAAAACCAACAAGTAGAGTGACTATGGATCGTTGTGAAACAAGGGAAATCTTTACTTAAAAGAATTGGGCTAAATTGCCTTATCCTGCATTTGTCCCATTTCGTATAGATATGTATTAATTGTAAGAAATCAGAAATTTCTTGCTGAAGAGTAGACTCCATGCTGTTCAGCTAATGTGCACATTTTTTGATTCCAGTGTAGTACATTGAAATATCTGCACTGTAATATTATAAGGAAGATGCCAGAAGTTATGTAGATTACTTCCACAACATCAAAAATAGTCATAATCATTACAGAAAATTATTATTTCTTGAAGCAAATTGATAAAGGATAGGGATAACTTATTCCAGAAATATCACCTAATTCCACGATACAATACTATGGAAACTTAAAAAAAAATTTCCTTGTGTAGTAAATAACCAAAATATTAGTTTAGGAGAGTTGATAATATCAAATTAAATTATGCCATAAGTTGCAGCATCTTTTTAGAATTACATGAAAGCTATATAAACTTTGCTCTGTCAAATTAATAGTAGTGAATATTTAAATTGTGACATAGTAAGCAAGAAGGTGTTAGCTCACCCCACCTTTCTTGCTGAGTTTAGTATTTTTATACTATATTTTTTATGATTATGAATTTTTCTCGCTCAGAGTCATATTAAAATTAATGCTATGAAATATTTGTTAAGGGTGAGAGAATCAGGTGTCATCAGTCCACCCAATAAAAAACATTCTGTAAGAAATAAGGAATGAGTTTCCTACAGTTTGGAAAAACTCAGTACTACTTAAAAAAAATAATTCATTTTATACTGTGAATATTGGGACATTCACATTCTGCATTGGCAACTGGCAGATAAAAGAATATTCTTGAATTGTGTGAAGACTCTAATGTACTTTCATTGCTGGAAAATTCAAATGTGGAGATATTAGCTGTAGGCTCCCTCTCAGAAAAGTGGATATTTGAGGTTGTCATTTTACAAAGGTTAAGCGTGTGTCCTATAAAAAAAGCTAATGAATTAATTTATGTACACATAATTCTCCATTTTAAAGATTTTACAACTAGTTTCATGAAAAAATGCATAGCTAACAACAGATTAAAGTAGTACATTGGACAAGTGAAGTTTTAAACATAAAATGACAATAAAAACAATGATGCTACAATATTCTTATGGGTTTAGTGAATGTTTAGAGTACTGATATAGTTTCAAAAGGATAAGCTGAAAAGTATAATATTATACTTGGACTTTTAATACTTCACTCTGCATGTCTAGTTTTTAAAAAACTATACATAGTATATGTATAATTTTAAACTCATACTTATATGTTACACATGAGGTATTTGTCACAAGCTAGTAAAGCAATAGAAATAAAATGGATGAACTTCTGCAAATAACATCATATTAATATTTTTAATTCAATTCATTCGTAAACTTTTTAAACGTATTTTTATAAAGTTCTTTATTATTCTGTTGATGTACTCGCTACCTAGTGGTGGTGAGATTTTTACAAGACTCCTTATTCAATGCATGCTCGCTTGTATTAAAGATACTATTTATTATAAAAATTCTTATAGTCATCAATTTATCATTATTATTCTTTTGAAAGATACCAACTTTGTATAGCCCACATTGGAGTAATAACAATAACAGTTTACTGTTTTTAATACCTGATTGTATTGAATAGCTATTATGAATTACATAAATTCAATTCATTGTCATTGTGCTATCCCTCATGGATGCTGGTTGTGTATGGCTAAGGCAAGCTCCAGTGAATTTCAAATTACTTTACGTACACCATTTCAACTTAGCTAGCTAGTTGTAAAAATAAAGATTTTGTCAGCTCTAAAGGAATAGCTCTGGGAGAACTTCACAGCAAAGTAGACCTGATGATGAGGAAGCTCTTCCCCTCCTTCTTCTGGGATCTCTACTTATTGAGGTTAATAAAAACGTAATCACAGATATGTGACTTTTGTTGTCAGTTAACCACCCATTTCTTATTATACACATTTTATTGTTATTGTTGTCATGAATAAAAAATTAAATATTTTCTTTTGTTCGAACTTGTACTTGTCTGTATTCTGCGAACATCTTTTGCTCTATTCTATTGTCTAAGTTTGCACTCATTTGATGGCCACACATTCCTCAGTTTGTGCATTACTATTGAGCTTGAATGTTTTCCTTTGTAAGCTTACACTTGTCTGTTTTCTTTGAACATCTCCCTTTTTTTACTTTATTTTAATTTATGCAGTGCTACCATGTTCTTCATGTGACACAGCTATGTACAAAATTAATATTTAATTTATATTCTATCTGCAAGAAATATTGTAGTTCCTGTAGTAATGTGTGTAGAGGATATGATGGCATCTTGGAAAGCCACCCTTGCTCATCTTTTACAGAATATTTATAAAAAAAGTTAAAAAAATTTCTGCAGGGAAAAATGTACTCTGTTTTGGTGTATTGTAGCTAGTGACTTTATAGGAGCATCTGAATTAGTTATTTGTTGCCTTATTTTATTACTTTCTATCGAAATCTTTTACTACTATTTTTCCATTACAAATATACAGCCCTAAAAGGAGTAGTTCCATCATTTGAGCTACGGTGCCCTCACTGTTATTATTTTGCTAATATTGATTCCAATAGCATGATTGCTCAAAGATATGATACAAAGATATTACTCTATAAGAAGAACATGCTTAAATATTAGAGTCATTTTACATGTTTTAAGAACATGATGATAGTAGTGAGATGGTCAAAAAAAAGTCAGAAATTTCATCTAAATGTGTCAAGTAATTAATTCCTTAATAAAAATAGTGTATGTATTTATTAGACAATAAAGAAAAATCTTAAACTTGAATAAACATTTATTATATTGCATTCAGTAATTTAAAATTTCTAGTCTGTATAGAATTTCTTCTAATAATAAAGTGATTATTGCTTAATCTCCTAATATTGAATACATTTGCCAGTTATAGTTGTTATGGGAGTGGCCCAACCTTTTATTGTAAAAAAAAAAATGTGGGAAAATAAAAAAAATTGTGGTAGAGTTAGATTAAGAAATTTTCTACTGCATATATACCTTACTGCTGAGAATCTAGTAGGAACTTAATGACTCTTTTAAAATTATAAAGCATAATTAAAGAAATAGATATAGTTTTGATGACAATCAATTAGCTACCTGCTGAATGCTCGATGGATTGTGTATTTTTGTTGTTCTTTGAATAAAATATCAATTTGTTCTCTTTAGTCTAAGGTTGCACTTCAATGTCTTTATTGAAAAAGCCTTTACACTATTATTTTTAAGCATTCCCAAATGTTCAGTAAACATATTAATTACGTATTTATTAATTAACTATAGAATACTTCAGGAGATTCCAATATTTGCATTCCTTATTCCTTACCAACCTCACCTGCTGAAGTAGTACAAACACACATTGGACTGTGTTTAGTATGACCATTAAATAAAATGATAATCATTTCAAATGAGCCACTTTACAAGTGCCTATAAGATAGCTCTTCCAATATCCTAAATTCTAGGAATTACATTTTTATTTTTTGCTATTGTTTGCAGATGACCATTACATAACTCTAGAGTCCTGGGACTCCACGTAATTCACTTTTTTTACATGACCTAGTACCTTTACTTTCTGATTGGCATTATTTTTTTTCTGGATTAACTGCTTTAATCTTAGGGAGTGGGTTGGATGAAAGAAATTTTGATACAAGAAATTTATTACTTAATTTTATACACAGTGCAAATATGCCCTCTGCTGTGAATTACAAGCTGCAATGGAGTAGTGATATAATCGAGAAGGTTCCACTGCATGGAAAACAAAAAATAATTGAAATCAAAATGTTCAATTATGTTAACTAATACTTCTTAATATTAATTAAGTAATAGCTATGTCCTAGTCCTACACACATCTACCTGAAACTGACACAGTTTGTCTCTGGCATTATAATATTATAAAGCATTCATTATTTACTTATTTATTTATTTCGCCTGCATAACAGTCATCAGATATTCACTATTTTGCATTGGAATATGCATTGCCTAATATCAAAGTCTTTACATTATCTACAAATGTCCTACTTTTGGTTGACCCTTGAAATTGTCAGTTATCACCAAATTCATAAAACAAAATAAGAAATTTTCTTGAAATAGGATACCTTCTAGGATGTAGAAGTTTTTTTACTAATGTATTTCACATTTTTTATCAGCTTAAGTAATGACACATAAAACACTAACTCTTTTTTATTTTATATACTAGTATTGCCCAATAACTTGATAACTAATGACTAAATTACAGATTACTCAACTCTAGACACGATTCAGAGTGAAGGAGAGGAGCTGCTTACACTGAAGGCTTTCATCAAGGTGCCTTCGTTGAGTACAGTGTAGGAAGGCATTTCAGGAGTGATTATTTTCTCAAGTCACTGGTGTGTTGCTAGTTTCCAAACAGCAGTAAAACCCTAGACATAAAAACACAATAGAAGAACTTATGTTTTACATTGTTAGCATTATGTTTTTCTGTTGATTCTGTGGTGAGGATAAAAACAGGAAATTTCACTATAGGCCAAGTATTGGCTTCCAGTTGCACAATACTGTAAAATGAAAGGTGACAGTTTTTGACATGCATCACGGAATAAATAAAATTATCAACATTTCCACAGGTGGTGTCATTGGCTTTAGTTGTGCCTTGAATTTAGGCCACATAGGAGATGCAGTTTTCTAACTTTTATACTATCCTAACTCAGTAAGTTTTTTAGTATATCATTGTTTATTATTATGATGTCAGATGAAGAGGAGGTTAATGGAGAGTTCAAAATTCATAAGCCAGGATGGCGATCCAGTGACTTCAATGAATTTTTAGAAAGATTGGATGCTCGGGCCACTTAGGCCAATTCAAAGAGGCCCCCAGATACGAGAGATGCATTGGGACACCAATAAAAGTGGACCCTCCACAAGATGTAGAGCCATGGATGGTGAACACTGGAGAATAACTAATATTCAAACAGAACATATACCAGTGATGCAGCTAATTAATACTGTTATAATATGCAATGATACAGAAAATTAATACCAGCATAATAATATGCAGTAGTATAGCAAATTAATACCCAAGTAATACACAGTGGTATAACAAAGTAATACCAGCATAATACACAGTGGTATAACAAAGTAATACCAGCATAATACACAGTGGTATAACAAAGTAGGTATAACAAAGTAATACCAGCGTAATATGCAGTGGTAAAGCAAAGTAATAACCATGTAATACACAGTGGGTATAACAAAGGAATACCAGCATAATACACAGTTAACCCTTACGTTCCTGAACTGTTTGGACGCGCGTGGAAAAATCTAATCTTCCACTGTGGGATAGAGCATTACCGTTTTATTTTCTTAACTCGATGCTGGCTGGGAAAACCCCATAGCAACCATATAATATCACTAAATAGACCAAGAGAGTTTGGGATTCCCCTCATTTTTTGATTGAGAAAATTGAATAATATTTAGGCCCTCTACTAATGCTTTAAAAAAAAAAAAATTCCCAAAATTTTTTTACTTTTCCCATCAATAAAAAAAAAAAAAAAATAGAAATAATAATGTTTGGTGTATTTTATACCAATATTATATTAGTTCAACAATATAATATGTTGTTTGTTGTGTTTGGTGCTGATTGTGATCATGTAGGAGACATCTATGAGTGTCCACAAGGAACATATGCCATCGGACGTCGAGCTCCACTACAAAACAATTTCATATACACAAAAACACAAACAACAAAGATATTTGTAATACAAACAACAAAATTATTCATGATCCTATATAATTGCAACTTTATGATGTATTGTATGCGGTTTCATACAGGATTTTAGTTTGGGGGGGGGGCTCCGAGTGTACTTATCCAGGTCCGGCATCTACTCCTTCATCACTGGAAGACTCTGCTCCTGTTACCTCATCTGCGTCCTCTTCACAAATTCACAATCAGGTCGGTGACTGCATACACATCTTGTCCTAGTTGTACATGTGGCAAAAAAAAATTAAATTTTTTTGAAAATTTGAAATTGTTAAAAAAACCACAACCCACTTTCAAATCTCAAAACTCAATGAAATATATATATATTATAGCTAAACAGCTTTCTCTATCTCAATATAGCTATAAATAAGTCCTTTCCACAACAGAAGCTTGCTATTCAAGATAAAGACAAGCTTACCTCGATCATCTTCTTGACTCCCATTGTCAGTATCAGAGTTGACGGGGTCTGGTCCACCAACCCTGATACAGGGCCTCCTATAAGCCCTAGATGTCGACTCCCTCCTCTTCTTCTTCTTCTTCTTCTTCTTCTTCTTCTTCTTCTTCTATTTTGCATTACAGGAAGGACTTGTCCTTAATTCAGTATACCTAATTCAGTATCTCGGACAACGTCATCTACCATTATATGAGGGAACCACTGCCAGTATTCATTGTCAGCTGACCTATGGTTGGTCAGGAGAGAAAACTTTGTGTGTTGGAACACTTTTTAACTGTTAGCTACATACTACAGTGCACATTAATATAATAGGAAATTTACACAAGCAATCATTTTATTAAACATTTATTATTTGACTAATTGGCGAGCGAAGCGAGCGAGACAGTATTAGGGGTGGATAATGCAAAATCGGGTATATGTTATATGTATATATGTTTATAGCCCGTTACCCGAGTGACCGCGCTTGTTTACGTTCTGGCTATAAAATAGTTTTAAACCAAAATCATTAGGTTTGTATTTCGATTTATAAATCCTCGCCACTCGGGCTGCGCCCTCGTGTCTCGGAGTTTATAAATCGCATACAAACCTCCATTTTGGTTTATAACTATAACATAATTCAGCGAAGCGAGCGAAGCGAGCGAAGCGAGCGGAGCTGACTCTCTAATGAGTTCGCGATATATATATATATATTTAGGTCTAGAAATTGTTTTTGTTCTTGCGTGGGCTAACGTGTGTACCCTTTTTCCTACGCGCTTGCGCGGGCCGGGTAACCTTCTTAGCAACATTTTGTTTTGTTTACCCGCTGTACGAAGTAGCGCGATGCCCAGTAGACAAAACGTTCCCTTTATCCTACGCGCTTGCGCGGGCCGGGTAACCTTCTTAGCAACATTTTGTTTTGTTTACCCGCCGTACGAAGTAACGATGCCCAGTAGACAAAACGTTAGAAACGCTCGGTCAGTAGACAAAACGTTAGAAACGCTCGGTCAAGAGCTTTGAGGGCGACTCCAGAAGAAAAAATGGTAAGGAGAGAGATAAGAAATGAAAAGGACAGGGCAAGGAGGAGGAGAGCTAAAACGAAACAGAAACAGGTAGCAAAGTAAAGAATTTAAAAGTTGCAGAAAATATAACTCAAACAATTTCGATACCGCAAAGCCTTTCAGCTTATCAGCAACGAATGCAAGAAATAAATATAAAATAAAATGTACTTCAATAAGTTAATACGAAACATATTTTCGTTTAGGAAACCATTATGCAGATAGCAACGTCTACAACTAATGTCACAAAAACAGCAAGTCACACATTTGTTTGAAAGTAATAGTGAAAGAGATCACAGGCTCCACTGCTTGTCCACTAACCCAGCAAATGAATCTTCATTACAAATTCCTCTAGATTAGAGCAGTTGTCAACTAACCAACAGCAGAGATTGGCTGATGAAACACCACTTCAACGTGAGACTAGATGGTCTCAAGTTAGGGGGAACAGGTCAAGACAACATCCCCAGGTTCCATTGCACCATATTATTCCAGCATTTGATGATCATCAAGTTCACACAGCAATGCGTAATTTTCATGCTAAAATCTCATCGATTACTATCCCAGTCTGCATAACGTGTATATGGAGAAGTTTCCAGGCACCAAAATGAAATTTAAGGGTGCCCTGCCACCGGAAACCGAGGCCCGTAACCGCAAATTGACTGTTTTTGCTATGTCTTTATATTTCTTTTTCTGTGTACTGTGGGCTTACTTTGTTGTTACAGATGGAATGAGCACCAATAGAGGACTCCAGCAAGCCAAATTTGAAGAATGAAGACCCGTCTGGGACAGCGATACAGCTCTGCACACCGGCTACTATTCGGTGTTATTTCGAAGCGGCCGAAGGAACTAGCGTGCTCATTTTTTTTCCAGAGGTAGCTAGCGGGCTTCTTCACAACATTACAGAGCCATATTTCTAATATCTATATTCATTTTTTATAAATAGTAAAATTTTCGTGCCGTTTTACTCCTGCGTTATTCTAAAAAAATCTCTCCGTAACTTTATTCTAAGAGGGGTATGCTGCTTGTGCGCAAAATTTGGATTCAATTCAATGACACAATTCCACGAAATATCGATTTATATTTTCAAGTTGACTACTGATTCGCTATTTTACCCCGCCCCCCCATAACGTTGAGCTCCGCGAACGCGCAATTTGTTGGTAAGAGCATAATCAATTGACTTGTGGTAGCTCTAAAAAGAGCCCATTTGTAAACAAAAATAAGAAATACAATAATGAGCCGTGAGATGGCCGTTGTAACTTTGCAAAAGGTTAGTCCCCAGAGCAGAAGTGACGGCCTATTCCCAATGTTGCTTGGAGTTGGTTGCTCACTAGTGAGAGCGGGGTAGTTCAGCACAAATTTCAGACTTGTAGGTGATATGGCTGAAGAATATAGCGGTAGCAATCCCGACAGAAAGAACTGAAGTGATGATGACGGAGTCTATACGCAGCCAAGTCTGAATACAAGGTTGGTGGAATAGTAGGAGCTGGTACCAGTCAGGATGGAGTTGGTCACCGTTGAGACAGAGTTTTAAGCTGCTCCAATGGCTTCACAAGTACAGCCTCACTCCGTACCCTGAAAGTATAATAGAAATGTTATTTGAGGTGACTTTCAGACTAGTACACTACAGTTATAAAGTTATAGCTCGGGACCAGTTTGTCCTCCTGCTTCGCGGTAATTTGGCGCCAAAGTTAATTGATCCGCTTAGAAATTGAGAGCTGGCCGCGCGTGAATAGATTGCATGCGAGGGTTGGGTTACGGGCGGTTCTGCGGTATTATACTGAATGATTAAACGACCACAGTTCCCGGTGGCAGGGCACCCTTAAGTCATTGGAATGTTGTCGATGTAGCTGGGATAAACATATCCCTAAGCTCTATTCAGCTCAAAATAACATGCATCCTAGAAACATTCCTCCACTTGCAGGTTAAATTTAATGTAAAACTATAAAAATTAACCTAACTCTATTATCAAACTATGTAGTCTAATATCTACATCCATTTAACATACTCTGCTCTCCCTCTGAATATGTTATAGTACCCAAAAAAACTCTTTTATTTTTTATTTTTATTAAACCACAAAGTTTACATCAGCTATAACTGTAATGATGTATGACATTTTTAATTAAATAGCGGTATATTCTGTCTAAAACACCAGCCAATAACTAGGCTATGTATAATAAAGTTTAAATGTTATACTTGTGTTTTATAACCTTCATCATACAGTGGTATAGAATAGAAGCACCAATGAATCTATATGACAGACAGACATAACATTAACAACATCAAAATAAAGTGTTTGCATGAAGTAAGCTAAAACATAGTGACATTTTATGTTACCTAACTATCAGGCTTGCTCGCGATTTGTGCTCAAGCACACCACTAGTAGATATTATGTGTTTAAGGATGGTACGTATGCCCCTAAAATGCGCGCGCAGGGAACATTTTTCTCAAAAAACACGTCTTTTTAGTCTTGACCCCAGTTTATTCTGAAACTGCAGCATTAAGCAAGTCTTTTAAACTTAAGCTCCAAATTGTGAGAGAATTCCTGCTAAAACGCTTGTTTTTCAAGTCACAAAAAGTTGCTGCGACGGTTACTATGACATTGAATACCCTTTACCAGATTTAAATTAAAAACTTCGCCTTTTTTCCGGCTAAGTGCGGCTTGTTAGTTGTCAAGAGCCACCTGTAGTCAGTATTAAGAGAGCTATCACTACTTCTGAAAAGCGTATGTCTCCAGAGATGCTGAGGTAAGTACGTAATTCCATATTGTTAGCTAAATATGCAAAAATAACTCTGGCCTTTCTTTTTTATAGCTAAGAGCTTGTTGTCAACAGTGACTGGTAAATTGAAATAGTCAGAATGACTCAAATTTGGTACTACAAAAGTTACCACTGCTCAAGAAAATGAGGTAAGAAAGTAATTTTGTATTTGTGTGCTAAAATTGATTGTCTTTTGTTTTTGTAGGTGAGAGCTTGTCAAGAATTCAAGGTAATTGAGATGGTCAAATTAATTTCAATTTGATACTACAGAAGTTATCAATACTCAAGAATAAGGTAAGTAGTAATTCTATATTTGTTGGCTAAAATTACAAATAATAACACTGGTTTATTTTTTATCTTAGCTGAGAGCTTGTTCAAGAGTTACTGGTGATTGAGATTATCAGAATGGTTGATGTTTGATACTACATAAAAGTTATCATTAATCAGGTAAGAGAGTGATTTTGTATTTGTTTGCTGATATTACAGTGTTTGCATGAACTAAGCTAAAACATAGTAACTATACTGTAGTTTTATGTTACCTAACTATCAGGCTCGCTCAATATTTGTGCTCAAGTACACCACTAGTATCTATGTTCGGATGTACGTAAGGCATTTTTGTACTTTGACCCACTCGTTTTTGTGTTAGTTCTGTGGTCGACCCCGTCCCAAACTTCACTAAACAGAATCCTCCGGTTTAGCGATCAATACCCGTCTCACCCTAGAAATTGAATTGTTTACCGTTTTGAATTCTTTTGCGGGTGCAGTTAAAACGTGAAAACTTTAGGGACCTCCATTTCTATTCGAGTTAGTGGCGGTGGGAAGTGAATGCGCTCTTTGTTATGGTTATAAGCCGTACGCAACAGTATTTACTTGAAATGCATTGTCCACTAGACTAACAGCGAAGGTAAGTCTCGTGTAGGTGTATGTCCAGTTGTGTCAAAGCATTGTGCTTTACAGCCACTACTTAGCTAAAAAATATGACACAGAAAACGTTTAAATAACATGTATTGTTGTTTTTGCAAGTTGTTACTATGGCACTGAAATCCCTTGACCGTGTATGCGAAATTAAAAAACTTGACCTTATTTTCAGTAGCTTCAGTGTTAGAAGTCAAAATCATTCATATAAAAATAGTATAGTAGTCTTTATGCTTGCTCGCCATTTGTGCTCAAGCACATTACTAGTATAGATACATTAATATGCGCTTGTATAAACATACATGCACAGAGGACACTTTGGAAACTTCCTTTCTGCTGCAGCCGCAAGAAAGTGTTGCAATAACTTTAAAGAAGGAAAGCTTTACAGTTGTCTTAACAAATTGAAGAAATGTATGTCAACACTTTGTCTTGGAGTAGTCTTAATGTAGTCAATAAAATCCGTACACTCAAAAAAATGATAACAGTTAAGTTTGCAGACACTAATTCTAAACCAACAGGAAAGCAGTAGTCAATACTTACATCTGAGGGGGGGGGGGGTGTAACACAATTGAAAATCGTGGATGTTTGTTTATATTATATATATGTGTGAACGTACATGTCATTTTAACATCTATCATTTAACAATGGTGTAGTTTAAGCCTCGCTCGCCATTTGTGCTCAAGCACATCACTAGTTTGTTGGCGAGCGAGCGGAACGAGCGAGACAATATTAGGGGTAAATAATGCAAAATCGGGTATATGTTATATATATGTATGTATGTATGGATGGTACGTATGCCCTTTAAACGTGCACGCGGGGAACTTTTTTCTCCTAAAAACACGGCTTTTTTAGGCTTGACCCTAGTTTATTCTGAAACAACAGCATTAAGCAAGCCTTACTTTATACTTAACCTCCGAAGTGTGAGAAAATTCCTGCGAAAACGCTTCTTTTCAAGAACCAAAAAGTAGATTCAACCGGTTACTATGGCATTGAAGACCCGTCCCCAGACTTAATTTCAAAACTTCGCCGTTTTGGGGGGGATACGGAGTGCAGATTGTTGGTTGTCAAGAGCCATTGGTAGTCAGAATGCAGTAGTATTAATGCTAAAGAAGCTACTGCTACTCGAGGGAAGCTGAGGTAAGCACGTAATTCCATTGTTAACTAAATATGCAAAATAACTCTGGCCTTTCTTTTTTGTAGCTAAGAGCTTGTTGTCAACAGTGACTGGTAAATTCAAACAGTCAGAATGGCTCAAATTTGGTATTACAAAAGTCACCACTGCTCAAGAAAATCAGGTAAGAAAGTAATTTAGTATTTGTGTTCTAAAATTGATTGTCTTTTGTTTTTGTAACTGAGAGCTTGTTGTTAAGAATTCGAGGTAATTAAGTAACTTAAATTTGATACTACAGAAGTTATCAATAGGAAATTGAGGCAAGTAGTAATTCCATATTTGTTGGCTAATAATAATACTGGTTTATTTTTTAGTTACTGGTAATTGAGATTATCAGAATGGTTGATGTTTGATACTACAAAAGCTACCATTAATCAGGTAAGAGAGTGTTTTTGTATTTGTTTGCTGAAATAAAAGGTCATAACTGCTATTATAGTGTTTGCATGAAGTAAGCTAAAACATAGTAACATTTTATGTTACCTAACTATCAGGCTCGCTCGTCATTTGTGCTCAAGCACATTACTAGTATATATATATATGTTTGGACGTACGTATGTAATTTTGTACTTTGACCCTCGCATTTTTGTGTTAGTTATGTGGTCGACCCCGTCCCAAATTGCACTAAACAGAATCCTCTGGTTTATCGATCAGTACCCGTGTCACCCTAGAAATTGAATTATTTATTGTTTTGAATTATTTTGCGGGTGCAGTTAAAACGTGAAAACTTAAGGGACTTCCATTTATATTAGAGTTAGTGGCGGTGGTAAGTCAATGCGCTCTTTGTCATGGTTATAAGCCGTGTGCAGCAGTATTTATTTGAAAATACATTGTCCATAAGACTACCGCGAAGGTAAGTCTGTGTAGGTGCATGTCCAGTTGTGTCAAAGCATTGTGTGTTACAACCACTACTTAGCTAAAGAATATCACAAAGAAAACATTTAAATAACGTGTATTGTTTTGTTGTTGTTGTTTTTCCTTCAATTCAAGCAGTTGCAGAGAGTTGTTACTATGGAACTGAAATCCCTTTACCTTGTATGCGAATTTAAAAACTTGACCTTATTTTCAGTAGCTTTAGTGTTAGAAGTCAAAATCATTCATATAAAAATAGTATAGTCTTTAGACTTGCTCGCCATTTGTGCTCAAGCACATCACTAGTTTAGTTACAATAGTGGTATGCTTGAGTACAAATGGCAAGCGAGCTAGCCTAACTTTAAAGTGATTACTAACTAATAATTACGCTCCTTGGTGGTGTGATTTTTATAGTTGTTGAAATGTAACTTGACCTGCCAAGTCAATGACAAGGAAGATAAATTAATAGTGCAGTTGGGTCCGCTATGCTTTAACAAAGTTCAGGTGTTAGTTCTGCTCCATACAGCTTGCTTTCAATACCAGCAACTTATATGGTCAGCAGGTTTGTTACTACTTTGTTATTTTATCAAGATACTTCACTAACTTACGTAATCAATGGCAAGGATGAATAAAGTGGGTCACACGTGCCTTATAAAGTGACATTTTATGTCAACCACACCACTAGTATATATGTTTGGACGTACGTAAGGCATTTTTGTACTTTGACCCACACGTTTTTGTGTTAGTTCTGTGGTCGACCCCGTCCCAAACTTCACTAAATAAAATCCTCCGGTTTAGCGATCAATACCCGTATCACCCTAGAAATTGAATTGTTTACCGTTTTGAATTCTTTTGCAGGTGCAGTTAAAACGTGAAAACTTACGGGACTTCCATTTCTATTCGAGTTAGTGGCGGTGGGAAGTCAATGCGCTCTTTGTCATGGCTATAAGCCGTACACAACAGTATTTACTTGAAAATGCATTGTCCACTAGACTAACCACGAAGGTAAGTCTCGTGTAGGTGTATGTTCAGTTGTGTTAAAGCATTGTGCTTTACAGCCACTACTTAGCTAAAGAATATCACAAAGAAAACGTTTAACCCTTTCGTTCCCAATCCCGCTTTGAAGCGGGTGAAGACCGGTTGGCTTCTCCGAATTTTAAAAAATAGTTACTTTATAGCTAGAACCTTCAGATTGCATACACAGGTGCCCAATGCGTTGGAGAAGCATCTAAAATAGCTTTCAGCCAGGGCTGCTTCGACAGTACCTTACAGCAGTTGCGTTTATTTCTTCCTCGGCAAAAAAAAAAAACATCGGTTCTCCGTCGAATTTAAAAAAAAGTTACCTTCTTCACGGCAGCTTCATTTATGGATCCAGTCATCTCCAGAGCTTTGTAGAAGCAGCGAAAAATTGCTTGAGCCCAGTAGCCTTCCATAACACATTGAAACAACCGCTTCTTTGCCGACCAAGACTTTGCTGTTTGACTTACTGTCTTCTTTTTTTTTTTATAAAATCGCCAGTTCAACTGGGGGCCTCCCCATTACGTACAGTCTTAGGTAATGCTTATTACATCATAGGAAAAAAGTGAGCGTGTCGTGTGATCCAGGTAACTATGCAAAAAAAATTTTTTTTTCAAAGTCAATTTGGAAAAATGGCGTCTACCAGTTACAGTGCTGTGGAAGTTTTAGACTTGCTTGATACTGACTCTAGCGACTCAGCATCAAGCGGAGAAGATGGAGACGACATCTAGGGCTATAGGAGGCCCTGTATCAGGGTTGGGGACCAGACCCCGTCAACTCTGACACTGACAATGGAAGTCAAGAAGATGATCGATGTAAGCTTGTCTTTCTCTTGTCTTTCTCTTGAAAACTAGCAAGCTTCTGTTGTGGAAAGGACTTATTTATAGCTATATTGAGATAGAGAAAGCTGTTTAGCTATAATATATATATATTTCATTGAGTTTTGAGATTTGAAAGTGGGTTGTGGTTTGTTGAACAATTTCAAATTTTCAAAAAAATTTAATTTTTTTTTACCAGAATGTACTACTAGGACCAGATGTGTATGCAGTCACCGACTCGATTGTGAAGAGGGATTGTGAAGAGGACGCAGATGAGGCAACAGGAGCAGAGTCTTCCATTGATGAAGGAGAAGATGCCGGACCTGGCGAAGTACACTCGGAGCCCCACCCCCCTCCCTCCCTCCCAAACAAAAATCCTGTATGAAACCGCATACAATACATCATAAAGTTGCAATTATATAGGATCATGAATAATTTGTTGTTTGTATTACAAATATCTTTGTTGTTTGTGTTTTTGTGTATATGAAATTGTTTTGTAGTGGAGCTCCGATGTCCGATGGCATATGTTCCTTGTGGACATTCATAGATGTCTCCTACATGATCACAATAAGCACCAAACACAGCAAACAACATATTTTATTGTTGAACTAATATAATATTGGTATAAAGTACATCAAACAATATTATTTCTATTTTTTTTTTTTTTTGATGGGAAAAGTGGAATTTTTTGGGGAAAAATTTTTTTTTAAAAAGTAATAGTAGAGGGCCTAAATATTATTCAATTTTCTCAATCAAAAAATGAGGGGAATCCCAAACTCTTGGTCTATTTAGTGATATATGGTTGCTATGGGGTTTTCCCAGCCAGCATCGAGTTAAAAAAATAAAACGGTAATGCACTATTCCGCGGTAGAAGATTAGATTTTTCCGCGCGCGTCCAAACAATTCGGGAACGAGAGGGTTAAATAACATGTATTGTTTTGTTGTTGTTTTTCCTCTTCAATTCAAACTGTTGCAGCGAGTTGTTACTATGGCACTGATATCCCTTTATCGTGTATGCGTAATTTAAAAACTTGACCTTATTTTCAGTAGCTTCAGTGTTAGAAGTCAAATCATTCATATAAAAATAGTATAGTCAGCACATCACTAGTATAGATACATCAATATGCACTTGTATAAACATACATGCACGGAGGCACTAATACACATTGGAAACTTCCTTCCTGCTGCAGCCGCAAGAAAGTGTTGCAATAACTTTAAAGAAGGAAAGCTTTACAGTTGTCTTAACCAATTGAAGAAAAGTTGTGTTGGAGTAGTCTTAATGTAGCCTATGAAATCCGAACACTCAAAAAAATGATAACAGTTAAGTTTGCAGACACTAATTCTAAACCAACAGGAAAGCAGTAGTTAATGCTTACATCCGAGGGGGGGGGGTAACACAATTGAAAATCGGAGATGTTTGTTTGTTTATATTATATATGTGTGAATGTACATGTCATTTTAAAATTAATCGTTTAACAATAGTGTAGTTTAAGCCTCGCTCGCCATTTGTGCTCAAGCACACCACTAGTTTGTCGGCGAGCGAGCGGAGCGAGCGAGACAGTATTAGGGGTAGATAATGCAAAATCGGGTATATGTTATATTATGTATGTATGTATGGATGGTAACGTATGCCCTATAAATGCGCGCGCGGGGAAATTTTTTTGTCCTAAAAACACGGCTTTTTTAGGCTTGACCCCAGTTTATTCTGAAACTACAGCATTAAACTAGCCTTACTTTATACTTAAGCTCTGAAGTGTGAGAAAATTCCTGCAAAAACGCTTTTTTTCAAGAAACAAAAAGTTGATTCGACCGGTTACTATGGCATTGAAGACCCTTTTCCAGACTTAATTTCAAAACTTCACCTTTTTCGGGGGGATATGGAGTGTAGATTGTTGGTTGTCAAGAGCCATTGGTAGTCAGAATGCCGTAGTATTAATGCTAAAGAAGCTACTACTACTCGAGCTGAGGTGAGCACGTAATTCCATATTTGTTAGCTAAATATGCAAAATAACTCTGGCCTTTATTTTTTATAGCTAAGAGCTTGTCAACAGTGACTGGTAAATTCAAACAGTCAGAATGGATCAAATTTGGTACTACAAAAGTTACCACTGTTCAAAAAATGAGGTAAGAAAGTAATTTTGTATTTGTGTGCTAAAATTGATTGTCTTTTGTTTTTGTAGCTGAGAGCTTGTTGTCAAGAATTCGAGGTAATTCAGTCTAAGTAAATTAAATTTGATACTGCAGAAGTTATCAATAGGAAATTGAGGCAAGTAGTAATTCCATATTTGTTGGCTAATAATAACACTGGTTTATTTTTTAGTTACTGGTAATTGAGATTATCAGAATAGTTGATGTTTGATACTACAAAAGTTACCATTAATCAGGTAAGAGAGTGATTTTGTATTTGTTTGTTGAAATAAAATGTCATGACTGGTATTATAGTGTTTGCATGAAGTAAGCTAAAACATAGTAACATTTTATGTTACCTAACATCAGGCTCGCTCGCCATTTGTGCTCAAGCACATCACTAGTTTATATATATGTTTGGACGTACGTATGTAATTTTGTACTTTGACCCTCGCATTTTTGTGTTAGTTATGTGGTCGACACCTTCCCAAATTGCACTAAACAGAATCCTCTGGTTTATCGATCAGTACCCGTATCACCCTAGAAATTGAATTGTTTATCGTTTTGAATTATTTTGCGGGTGCAGTTAAAACGTGAAAACTTAAGGGACTTCCATTTATATTAGAGTTAGTGGCGGTGGTAAGTCAATGCACTCTATGTCATGGTTATAAGCCGTGCGCAGCAGTATTTACTTGGAAATACATTGTCCATACTGCGAAGGTAAGTCTGTGTAGGTGCATGTCCAGTTGTGTCAAAGCATTGTGTGTTACAACCACTACTTAGCTAAAGAATATCACCAAGAAAACTTTTAAATAACGTGTATTGTTTTGTTGTTGTTTTTTCCCCTTCAATTCAAGCAGTTGCAGAGAGTTGTTACTATGGCACTAAAATCCCTTTACCTTGTATGTGAAATAAAAAAACTGGACCTTATTTTCAGTAGCTTCAGTGTTAGAAGTCAAAATCATTCATATAAAAATAGTAGTCTTTAGGCTTGCTCGCCATTTGTGCTCAAGCACATCACTAGTTTAGTTACAATAGTGGTATGCTTGAGTACAAATGGCAAGTGAGCTAGCCTAACTTTAAAGTTATTACTAACTAAGAATTACGCTCCTTGGTGTGATTTTTATAGTTGTTGAAATGTAACTTGACTTGCCAAGTCAATGACAAGGAAGATAAATTAATAGTGCAGTTGGGTCCACTATGCTTTAACAAAGTTCAGGTGTTAGTTCTGCTCCATACAGCTTGCTTTCAATACCAGCAACTTATATGGTCAGCAGGTTTGTTACTACTTTGTTATTTTATCAAGATACTTCACTAACTTACGTAATCAATGGCAAGGATGAAAAAAGGGGGTCACACGTGCCATATAAATAAGCCAAAAATATTAAGAAATAAATTAAAAAAACACCATGGAATCTTGATTGTGTGGCTCACTTTGCTCACTCACCAATAATAAATTACTTAATCTAAAAAAATGGAATTCTTAATTGTCACATGATAGGGTTTTAACACTTTATGCAGATATAGTAGAATGTCGATTATCCAAATGCCAATTATTTATAACGTCAATTACCAAATGAGAAAAAAGACTGCATGATCATTTAGTGAGCATTTTTTGGTCAGGTTTTGTTTGTTTTTTTTTTGCAGTAAAAGTAATTATTCTTAGATTTTTTTTCATAAGTGATACATGAAAGGGCTACAGAATTGCTAAACAGAAGTGTGTTCTTTCTATCAAGATGTGGTGTAATGAACACCAACATTAATTAACTGTTTAAGTTTCCACCCATATATTGACTCTGATGTACTTCCCATGTCCTTCCTCAGTAATTATTTAATTATCTACTCTTCTATTTATCAATTATATCATTACTTACTTTGCATTCTTCAAATATGTAATTATTTTATTAACTAATTTATTTATGTATCTTTTTCTCATGCACCCTTATTCATTTGTGGTAGCTGGTTTTCTGTACATTGGCTGGCTAAGTATCATTCTGGGAGTTTCTGCTGTATCTCATATTAACCTATGACACTAACTGAACCAAGAATTAACCTCTCTCAGGCTCAGGGAAGCTTAACTCCAGTTTGCAGCGACCTGCCTAGAACTGATTAATCTCTATTCTGGGGGAACTTATTCTAGCTTTCCTTAGCCAGAAGGTCAAGAAGCTCCTGGGAACTCTAATCTCCAACACAAGACTAAGCTTTAAAATTACAAGCGGTTGAAGAAAAAAGGAACTGTATAGTATAGCTACTGTATTTTCCAAGAAGTTGAATGTGGTAAGTCCACTTATGAAATGACATAGAGGGAAGCAAAGTTAAGTTAGGATGTAATGCCTACTAAAATCAATGATAGTTTTAGGTTCCTAATAAATATCACAGCAAGATTAATCCTCTTCATAGTTTTGTATTATATTTGATTATGTGACATTTTTTTATTTTACGAGCACCCCAATCCACAATTGGTATAGACTTGCACTGTATTTAATGCATGTCATTACATAGCCCACACAGCAAGTAGGAAATTATCAACTAATGTTCCATGATCACATATTGAAATTAAGCTTTTTCTATCAGTTTAACTGTTAATGTCAGAATAGTAATAGCCAAACAACCAGATTATGAAGAATTACTGATTGGCAGTGAACAGACAACCATGCAGTCATTTTCAGCCTATATAGGTCAACCTCTTCGTGATGATTATTGATATCATGTGTTTAAGATCACCATGTAGAGTTCAACCCAATTATTCTTTAATGAGGACTTCGGTTAATGGGAAAAACATTTTATTAAGTTTTAATTGAACATTTGACTGATAAAACAAAGGAAAACTGCTTTGATAACGAGTGGATATAATATGTCATGTTTATTACTACAATTTATTTTAAAGAAATAATGTGTGAGAGGCCAAGAGCCATAGAACATGGAAATTATGAACTTACCAACTATAGATCACGTGCTGTAGCAATCTACCACTGCAATGAAGGTTATATTCCAGTCATGGATGGCTTTGGTAGCATTATATTTTGTGACGATGGGACCTGGGATCGGTATCCAGCTGAATGTCAGTTCTTTGCCTTTGACCATTTTGTTGTTATTTGCAGGTACCAGAGTAAGTCAATCTCCCATTCTGTTCTATAGTAACTTTATCCTATGTTTTGAATTGTTACTAATCTTTTGTTATATCTATTAGCATTTAATATACAATGTTCAGCACACTCTAAAGTCTTACATATATGGGGTAATGTACTACTTTTATTTTTTTACTTTTTTGCGTAGCTGTACTATATAGTTTTATATTAAGTTATTTATCAATTATTATTCCATGAGTGAAAATCAGAAAAAAATGATTTATATTTGACTGTCAAAGTATGAAATGCTAGATGGTCACATGTGGCTTAAGAAGTTGTTTGATTTTAGCAAAGGGAAAATTGAACTCATGTTTTTATTACGAATTTGCAATGGAATATAAAATGCAATGACACTAAACAAATTTGTAAGATTTAACAATTCCTGTTTGCAGTGGGTGATGCTAATTAACTCATTTGCAATGAAGTTGTGATCTCATCTTTACAAAGAGTGTGTTCAACTTTAACCAAACCGTTACAACAATCATTCTGAGTTCAGATATTAAACTTGTCTGAATAGCTGGGTGAATCACAATGCCAGAGAGAAGTGAAAAATATGCAATGCTATAAACCACGGTTGGTATTCTGTGGCTACCGAGAATTCCACCAAATATGGCTAAGAATAACTCAGGTAACCACAATATTGTATTGGACGTTACGATGAATACAAATAACTTCATCATTTGTAACTGGCGATTTTTGTATACTTTTGTTGAGTTCCTCCCATTTCTATTAGATTCGTTTGAATCGATATTGTCCTTGGAATTTCTCATTATTTTAGCTTCATTTTTGAGAATATATTTTCTGGCAATAATGACGATCCAAATGTACATAACAATTAAGACTAGAAAAGCAATAAGTCCTGTTCCAGTGAAAGAAACCGCATAGTAAAAGTTCGGAAGGAGGTGGCTATAACCAACAAACCGTGGAACACAGGTTGAAACAACATAAGCAAAGTTGATACTTCCAAAACCAAATAAAGGTGGCAAGGATATAAGTATGCTGCATATCCATCCAATGCAAATAATCACTATTGTTCTTTTGTTATTGATGACTAGGTGATATCTGATTGGTAGCTTGAGGTACAGGAATCGCTCCATAGACATAAAACACAGAGTTAGAATGGAGTTAAATGGCAGAAGTACATTGACTATGCCTAGTGTACACAATCCACACCTAACTCTGTCTGTTGAACCAAATATGAACTCCTGGTAGAATCCAGATACGATGATGAAGGGTAGTATGAACACACACATCATCATATTGGTGATGGATAAATTAACCATCAGAATCACAATAGGTGATGTCAACAACCTCTTCCACAGTATCGTTATTAAGACAAATCCATTCCAAAAGATGCCAATGAAAAACAGCAGCAAACTAAAAGCTGCACTTGAGTATCCATTCCAGCCAGCTTGATCATCATCCGACACAGCTACAATCCATGCATCTTCTGTGAGATACTCATCACTTACATTTATTACACAGGAGAAGTTTCTGAGAGTCATTATCCTGGCCAGAAAGTTTTCACCTACAGTCTTGACCTAATTAAGTATCACTCACTGTCTGTGTTACTATTATAAATATTGTGGATATTAGTGGTAACCATGCAACTTCCTTTTGCCCATACAAATGCTGCATCCTTGACAGCAAAGGAATTAAACTATTACTTATTTTATATTCCAAGTCTGTGTCACAACACAAACTCACTAATTTGATAGCTAGACCCTTTACCAACCATAACTGCTACGCGGGGAAGGAAAGGGTATGAGAATATACAATACAACGACTTGTTCAGCAGCACCTCAAAAAGGGTGCTCCAGTTATCACATTCCAAAGCTTGCTGGAATGTGATAATTCATGAAGTCATGGCCACGTCCCGGTAGAAGGTCTACTATTCATGTTCGTACGTTTATTGCTTGCAAGGAGAGCTTATAAATCGCCTACAACAACAACTTCGCCAGTTTAATGAAGTCGCGCAACGTTCTCACCTTCCCAGAAGTGATGTTGACGTCACACTGTATACAGCAAGCTTGCTGGAATGTGATAATTCAGCACCCTTTTTTGGGGGTGCTGCTGAACAAATAGTTGTATTATTATATTCCCAGACCCTTTCCTTCCCCCCGTAGCGGTTACGGTTGGTAAAGGGTCTGAGACTACTAATTTGAAACGTAGCTTGAAATTGACGCTGGAGAGTATAGAGTATTCTGGCGTCGCTAACCCTTTACCTAGCTTGAAATTGACGCTGGAGAGTATAGAGTATTCTGGCATCGCCAACCCTTTACCTTTCCTATATTGGTGGGCGGGGAGGAAGGAAAGGGTCTGGTAGCTTAGTCTCGCGTAGCCAGACCCTTTACCAACCGTAACCGCTACGCGGGGAAGGAAAGGGTCTGGGAACATACAATACAACGACTTGTTCAGCAGCACCCCAAAAAGGGTGCTCAATTATCACATTCAAGCAAGCTTGCGGTATACTGTGTGACGTCAACATCACATCTGTGAGAGTGAAAACGTTGCTCAACTTCATCAAACTGGTGAAGTTGTTTTTTGTAGGCGATTTATAAGTACTCCTGGCAAGCAATAAACTTACGAGCATGAATAGGAGACATGCTACTCGGACGTGGCTGTGACGTCATTGGCTACCACAAGCGTTGGAATGTGATAATTGGAGTACCCTTTTTGGGGTGCTGCTGAACAAGTCGTTGTATTGTATGTTCCTAGACCCTTTCCTTCCGCGCGTAGCGATTACGGTTGGTAAAGGGTCTGGCTACGCGAGACTACTGGTAGCTCTAGTATCAGCGGACATGTGCAAATAACATCACAGGTTCTTTGCGTTATCATTCGCGTAGGCTAAATCAATCGTGAGTCAAATATTTCGTTGCATGTAAACATTTTGTTGGAATGTCTCATTGCGACTGTGGCGTTTCAATAATGCAGAACAACAACAACAATAATGACTGGTTCACACTTGGTAGGAGTCGGTCATATACAAGTGACAAACTTTGATACAAACACTTTTTCAGTACCCTGTAGGGAGAGCTACACACATCTTTTTAATTCCATTTCATCTGCTCCGGCTTTACGCACGAAACTGTAACTTCTAAACACGCCCTTCATCACTTGACCTTCCGTAGCTAACAACGCGGAATAAACTGGGGCGTATTGAATAAATGGTTGAGGAATGCGTTTAATTGACGATTCTGCAATTTGATTCGAGCGCCACTATTTGGTGCCAGCACAAGTCAATGATACTGTAGCTACCAGACCCTTTTCTTCCTCATCGCCCACCAATAAAGGGAGGGAAATGAGTCGGCGACGCATAAGAATAGGGAGGGTTTTCTGGTCAGGTTCACTGCCTAAGGTCACACAAGATTTCCTGTGGTCATGTAACCCAGACACCAATGAATTGCTGAAGCCAGTTAGTTGCATACTTTTTATAATTATGCGCTGCAGTAACTGTCTGACTTAGCTTTGCAATGGAGCCCAACTATTTCATAAATATAAGATATTTTTTTAAGTTTAAAACAATTATGTATAACGATTTCTACCATTTCTTGGGCTTGAGGTGCGCGAGTCCACGTAGCTAATAATTATAGTTATGAATGGATGGTTTTCATAAGTCCTATTCCACGGCCTTTATCATTGTCAACTTCCAACTACATTTTAAATGGCATAATGATCTATTACCTCCTGAGTAACATTGAACGTTACAGTTAGTCTGGCGTAGCCGACTTTTTACCTTCCGTTATGGGTGGGCGGGGGAGGAAGGAAAGGGTTCGGTGTCATGAACGTATAGTAGTTGTTCAGGCGAAACGATAGTTGCGTTCCAATCAGATTGCTTGAATCGACTTAGTTGCATATCTTACCCAACCTCGAGACTGGAGAGAAGTGCGTTTTACAATGTCCGCGATGTCGACCGCTCGGTCTGAAGTGATGTCCATTTTTGAAAAACTTGGATATTCAGTGAAATTGGAACAACTAAAAGTAATCACAGGGATCTTACGAAGGGATGTTTTTGTTGTTCTTCCAACAGGATTTTGGAAGAGTCTTTGTTTCCAGTGTTTGCCTCTACTATACGACAGACTGTTTCCAGAAGAGGCCAACTCTATTATTATTGTTGTAGTAACACCTCTGACTGCTATAATTAAGGACCAGGTAAGAAAATAAATCGCAGTTTATGATTTTTATTAAGAATGTTATTTGCAGGTTACAATTTTGTCCAGAATGGGTATTAAAGCCTATTATGTTTCTGGAGAGCAGGATGATGAAAGAATGAGATAGGACGTTATAAAAGGAACATATCAAATAGGATATTTCACTCCAGAGATGATTCTGGCAAGTAGAAGATGGAGAGAAATGCTCATAGGAGAAGTATACTCTCATCAGCTTCAAGCTTTCATAGTGGATGAAGCTCACACAGTGAAAAAATGGTATGTCACAATACTGTTTTACATATTTTGTAAAAAATATAATTGTTATCTTTAAAAAATCAGGGGAGATACATTTAGGAGGCTACTTCTGAGAATTGGTGAAATAAGAAGCTTACTACCATCACACGTTAATATTATGGCACTGACAGCAACCTTCATTTATTTCAAATATAGTATGAAAATTGTGTGTAAAAGATTACTGATATTTACATGCTAATTTCATATGAACATAATACAATAAAGAACTGGCTCAAATTGATCATTGGTCATCTTAAATATGACTTAGCACTACAAACACAGAAAATAGCTAATTATAATTATTATAAACTTTGACTAGTTGAAAAAGCTGAGATATGCATGCTACTCCTCAAATTACATGAAGTGTTGCATATAAGCTGGATTTAGCGCTCACACCAATTTTCTGTAAAGTGAATGTTGTAGACTAAACTGACAAAATTTGGCCTTATAATTGCTTATTTCAACCTTAGATTTAATTTGTTATCAAATAATGTTATCGTTTTGGAAGTAAAAAAAAACAGCAACAAATAATACACAAGTTGTCAAGTGATGGCTTTAATTGCTGAATTCTCCATCTTTCATGTCATATTCTGCTTCTCTAAATTATTATTTTCTCTGACAACCATCGCAGATGAGATGCCACCATTTAAATTCCGTTCACCCGTATCATTGCTCTAAATTATTGTGTAATTGCTATGGATTACTGAAAGTTGTAAATCAACCAACCATATCCCTATCCTTCTCATGTTAAAAGGGCAGATTTATTCTTGCAATAATACATTATTCTAAAAAAGCAATATAGTAAGACTGGAAAATTTAATACATTGAATTAAAAGTACTATGGGAAAATTTCGTTATAAATGGTACAGTGATCTTATGCACTAATAAGTTAGCTATACTTTCAAACTAACTAAAAGAATAGACACTTATAATATTATTTCAAATCCAACTAAAAGAATAGACACTTATAATATACAATCATATAAAATGTGTGGGTGTGTATGCATGCCCACAGGCCCCCATTTTCCTCAGTGTTTGTTTGCATCCTACTGGTATATAATAGTGCAATCAATAATGTCTCTCACACCATTACCCATGTACGAGCGTCATTGCTTTGAAGCAATGAACAGGCCAGTTAAACCACAAACACATAACCCTGTGTACAACATTCAGCCTACTACTGGATATGCAATAGCTAGATGAGGTGACTGCAGAGAATATCTGTATTCGAGAAATATTTTGACTAAAAGGTTGATTTTGAAGATTTGACAAAGCAATGATTAACCTGATATTACTTGAAAGATTGACCGAAGGGTGTACATCCATCCAACCACAAGCTAATGTATTTAACCAAAATGCTGACTCATGGATTAAAGTATCTACTGCTTTCTAGGGCTCTTGCTTTCTTAGTAGCCTTTTCACCTGCTTTTATCAACAGTAGTTGCCCTTCGCTTTAGTTTTGTTTCTTCTTTATTGTCTCATAACGAATGTGATGACCCTTTACCCATTCAATTCTAGGCGACGCTTTACCAAAAATGGCTCGAAATTATACTGACACACCAATACTATAAAGTGTAAGAATGGCTGCATAAACCAATATTATTTTTTATGTCGCTTGTTATAAATGGCTGTGGCTTTCTTGGTCTTTTCCAATAGTGAAAAACATTGCTATAAACAAGTAACGGTTATGTCACAATTACTTTTGTGATAACACCATAGTATATTGGTTAATTTGAGCTACATACTGATGATAAAATGGTCACAAGTTTAGGTTTTAATTATTGTTGACTTAAAAATGATCTATGTTAAAGTAACAATATAATTATGGATATCATATTTCACGATAAAGATGTGACCTTTACTTAGTCCTAAAATGATGAGCATAATTCTTTTATTAGTATAATATATAGCAACCATTATAATACATGTAATCAGATAAAGCTTGAGAAGCTTGAGAATTGGCATAACTTGAGTGGGAAATAGGTATTACGGTTTGAGAGCTTGAGATAAACAACTGAAGCTCACACCAAAAGCTTGAGTTGACCGGTCTGCAATGTGCTTAACTTGAGCACACACCCTCAACTTGTCTCATTATCTATTTACTCGTCCCCCTCAGTCAAATAAAATCACGTGAGCGGGGTACGTTGGCGAGCCGACAGTGTTACTCAGGAGGTAATAGATCATTATGCCATTTAAAATGTAGTTGGAAGTGGACAATGATAAAGGCCGTGGAATAGGACTTATGAAAACCATCCATTCATAACTATAATTATTAGCTACGCGGACTCGCGCACCTCAAGCCCAAGAAATGGTAGAAATCGTCATACATAATTGTTTTAAACTTAAAAAAATATCTTATATTTATGAAATAGTTGGGCTCCATTGCAAAGCTATGTCAGACAGTTACTGCAGCGCATAATTATAAAAAGTATGCAACTAACTGGCTTCAGCAATTCATTGGTGTCTGGGTTACATGACCACAGGAAATCTTGTGTGACCTTAGGCAGTGAATTAGACCAGAAAATCCTCCGTATACTTATTCTGGCGTCGCCGACCTTTTTTCCTCCCTTTATTGGTGGGTGATGAGGAAGGAAAGGGTCTGGTAGCTACAGTATCATTGACTTGTGCCGGCACCAAAATAGTGGCGTTCCAATCAGATTGCCGCGTTGTTAGCTACGGAAGATCAAGTGATGAAGGGCGTGTTTAGAAGTTACAGTTCCTGCGTAAATCCGGAGCAGATGAAATGGAATTAAAAAGATGTGTGTAGCTCTCCGTACAGGGTACGGAAAAAGTGTTTGTTTCCAAGTTTCTCACTTGTATATGACCGACTCCTACCAAGTGTGAACCAGTCATTATTGTAGTTGTTGTTCTGCATTATTGAAACGCCACAGTCGCAGTGAAACATTCCAACAAAATGTTTACTTGCAACGCAATATTTGACTGCGATTGATTTTAGCCTACGCGAATGATAACGCAATGAACCTGTGATTGCACAAGTCCGCTGATACTAGAGCTACCAGACCCTTTCCTTCCTCCCCGCCCACCAATATTGGGAAGGTAAAAAGTTGGCAACGCCAGACTACTCTATACTCTCCAGCGTCAATTTCAAGCTAATATGGTCGTATCAAATTAGTAGTCTCGCGTAGCCAGACCCTTTACCAACCGTAACCGCTACGCGGGGAAGGAAAGGGTCTGGGAACATACAATACAACGACTTGTTCAGCAGCACCCCAAAAAGAGTGCTGAATTATCACATTCCGGCAAGCTTGCTGTATACAGTGTGACGTCAACATCTCATCTGGGAAGGTGAGAACGTTGCGCGACTTCATTACTGGCGAAGTTGTTGTTCGTAGGCGATTTATAAGCTCTCCTGGCAAGCAATAAACGTACGAACATGAATAGTAGTAGACATTCTACCGGGACGTGGCCAAGACTTCATTGGATACCCAAGCTTTGGAATGTGATAATTGGAGCACCCTTTTTGGGGTACTGCTGAACAAGTCGTTGTATTGTATGTTCTCAGACCCTTTCCTTCCCCACGTAGCAGTTACGGTTGGTAAAGGGTCTAGCTATCAAATTAGTGAGTTTGTGTTGTGACACAGACTTGGAATATAAATAAGTGATAGCTTAATTCCTTTGCTGTCAAGGATGCAGCATTTGTATGGGTACAGTTTAGACTATATGCGGTCAACTCATTGTACCAAAAGGAAGTTGCATGGTTACCACTAGTATCCACAATAATTTATAATAGTGACACAGACAGTGAGTGATACTTTATTAGGTCAAATTAAGCCTGGACTATTTAGGTGAAAAACTTTCTGGCCAGTAATGACTCTCAGAAACTTCTCCTGTATAATAAATGTAAGTGATGAGTATCTCACAGAAGATGCATGGATTGTAGCTGTGTCGGATGATGATCAAACTGGCTGGAATGGATACTCAAGTGCAGCTTTTAGTTTGCTGCTGTTTTTCATTGGCATCTTTTGGAATGGATTTGTCTTAATAACGATATTGTGGAAGAGGTTGTTGACATCACCTATTGTGATTCTGATGGTTAATTTATCCGTCACCAATAATTATGATGGTGTGTGTGTTCATACTACCCTTTATCATCGTATCTGGATTCTACCAGGAGTTCATGTTTGGTTCTCAACAGACAGAGTTAGGTGTGGAGTGTGTACACTAGGCATAGCCAATGTACTTCTGCTATTTAACTCCATTCTAACTCTGTGTTTTATGTCTATGGAGCGATTCCTGTACCTCAAGCTACCAATCAGATATCACCTAGTCATCAATAACAAAAGAACTATAGTGATTATTTGCATTGGATGGATATGCAGCATACTTATATCCTTGCCAACTTTATTTGGTTTTGGAAGTCTCAACTTTTCTTATATTGTTTCAACCTGTGTTGCACTGTTTGTCGGTCATAGCCACCTCCTTTCGAACTTTTACTATGCGGTTTTTGCCACTGGAACAGGACTTATTGCTTTTCTAGTCTTAATCGTTATGTACATTTGGATCGTCATTATCGCCAGAAAATATATTCTCAAAAAAGAAGCTAAAATAATGAGGAATTCCGATGACAATATAGGTTCAAACGAATCTTATAGAAATGGGAGGAACTCAACAAAAGTATACAAAAATCGCCAAAAAACAAATGATGAAGTTATTTTTATTCATCGTAACGGCCAATACATTATTGTGGTTACCTATGTTTTTCTTAGCCATATTTGGTGGAATTCTTGGTAGCCACAGAATACCAACAGTGGTTTTTAGCATTGCGTATTTTTCACTTCTCTCTGGCATTGTGGTTCACCCAGCTATTCAGACAAGTTTAATATCTGAACTCAGAATGGTTGTTGTAATGGTTTGGTTTAAGTTGAACACACTCTTTGTAAAGATGAGATCACAACTTCATTGCAAATGAGTTAATTAGCGTCACCCAATGCAAACAGGATTTGTTAAATCTTACAAAATTGTTTATTTAAAGTGTCACTGCATTTTATATTCCATTGCAAATTCTTAATAAAAACATGAGTTCAATTTTCCCTTTGCTAAAATCAAACAACTTCTTAAGCCGCATGTAACCATCTAGCATTTCATACATTGACAGTCAAATATAAATTATTTGTTACTGATTTTGACTCATGGAATAATAATTTATACGTCACTTAATATAAAACTATATAGTACAGCTACGCACAAAATAAAAAAAGTAAAAATAGTCCATTGCCCCATATATGTAAGCCTTTAGAGTGTGCTGAACATTGCATATTAAATGCTAATTGATATAACAAAAGATTAGTAATAATTCAAAGCATAGGATAAAGTTACTATAGAACAGAATGGGTGATTGACTTACTCTGGTACCTGCAAATAATAACAAAATGGTCTTTATAATAATTATTGAACACCTCACTACATTTTACTTCTCAATCAGAAAAACATAAAAAACACATTTTATTTAACTTTTGTCTAATACAGTCTTAATGGACAGTGTGCCTAATCAGCAGGAGTTGTCAATTATAATGGTAAATCAGATGATAATTGTGGGGGTTCTGGTCTCCAGCGAGGTGATAGCCGGTCGGGTCGTCAGCTCTGTGGATATCCAGCACCCGGTAGATGCTGCCACCAGGTACTCTCTACTCGCTGGGCGATGGTTCGGCTCAGGAATAACTGGTGAATAGCTAGCCCTTACCCGCTTAGCTACCCAGGAGCCCACTCAAGTGTCTCAGGTGTTAAACTAAGAATATTGAATTTTAGAGAACTGAACAACACGCGTACAAATAAAAGTATTTACGTAAAGTCCACTGCTTGTGCGCAGGCTCACTACACAGCACACACATACACACACAAAAATGAATACTATACGGTGACATAAAACTCAACGAAAATACAACAGCTAACTACTGTGACACAGAACTCAAATAATAAATAAACAACTTTCTTGTTCACTTCTTTCTTCTGGTCTTTGGGGGAAGACCCAGCCCCACAATAATGTTTTCCCCATTAAACTCCATAAATAAGTGATTGTTACTGTGTAATGTTTCATTCTATTATAATATATTGAAATAATTATACTGAGCACTCAATGACCTTTATAAAAGCAAACCCTTTGCAGATATTATTATCATAAGATGCTGACATTAAGAAGTACCTAATGAATTAAGAGCCGAAATGGTATAACTTTTATGAGTCCTACACCATTCACTGGACACTTGGGTCCATGTCTAAGTTTCATAAACCTTATTAATTATTATGACATTATGTATGTCTCTTTGAAAATCTGTGTAAATTTTCTTGTAGCTACCTACATTCAGCCTGTACATCAATATGAAAGGGATTTTAGCTCTTCTGATTAATGTAAAGCAGGATATAGAATATATAACTAAATTATTAAACTTATTAAATTTGAATTGTAGCATCAATTATTTGCACCACATTAAACAAAAACCTTACTAACTTCATCTTTAGGTAGATAACTATTAAAGGCAAAGAACTTACATTCAGCTGTATACCGATCCCAAGTCCCATCGTCACGACATAATAATGCTACCAAAGCAATCCATGACTGGAATAAAACCTTCATTGCAGTGGTAGATTGCTACAGCACGTGGTTTATAGTTGGTAAGTTCATAATTTCCATGTTCTATGGCTCTTGGCCTCTCACACGTTATTTCTTTAAAATAAATTGTAGTAATAAACATGACATAATTATATCCACTCATTATCAAAGCAGTTTTCCTTTGTTTTATCAGTCAAATGTTCAATTAAAACTTAATACAATGATTTGCCCATTAACCGAAGTCCTCATTAAAGAATAATTGGGTTGAACTCTACATGGTGATCTTAAACACATGATATCAATAATCATCACGAAGAGTTTGACCAATATAGGCTGAATATGACTGCATGGTTGTCTGTTCACTGCCAATCAGTAATTCTTCATAATCTGGTTGTTTGGCTATTACTATTCTGACATTAACAGTTAAACTGATAGAAAAAGCTTAATTTCATATTATGTGCTAATGGAACATTAGTTGATAATTTCCTACTTGCTGCGTGGCTATGTAATGACATGCAATAAAATACAGTGCAAGTCTATACCAATTGTGGATTGGGGTGCTCGTAAAATAAAAAAATGTCACATAATCAAATATAAAACAAAACTATGAAGAGAATTAATCTTGCTGTAATATTTATTAGGAACCTAAAACTATCATTGATTTAGTATACATCCTAACTTAACTTTGCTTCCCTTGATGTCATTTCATAAGTGGACTTATCACATTCAAGTTCTTGGAAAATACAGTAGCTATACTATACAGCTCCTTTTTTCTTCAACCGCTTGTAATTTTAAAGCTTAGTCTTGTGTTGGAGATTAGAGTTCCCAGGAGCTTCTTGACCTTCCGGCTAAGGAAAGCTAGAATAAATTCCCCAAAATAGAGATTGTTCTAGGCAGGCCACTGCCAACAGGAGTTAAGCTTCCCTGAGCCCGAGAGAGGTTAATTCTTGGTTCAGTTAGTGTCATAGGTGAATATGAGATGATACAGCAGAAACTCCACGAATCTTAGCCAGCCAATATATAGAAAACCAGCTATCACAAATGAATAAGGGTGCATGAAAAAAAGAAACATAAATAAACTAGTTAATTAAATAATTACATAATTGAAGAATGCAAAGTAAGTAATGATATAATTGATAAATAGAAGAGTAGATTATTAAATAATTACTGAGGAAGGACATGGGAAGTACATCAGAGTCAATATATGGGTGGAAACTTAAACAGTTAATTAATGTTGGTGTCCATTACACCACATCTTGATAGAAAGAACACACTTCTGTTTAGCAATTCTGTAGCCCTTTCATGTATCACTTATGAAAAAAAATCTAAGAATAATTACTTTTACTGCAAAAAACAAACAAACAAAACCTGACCAAAAAATACTCACTAAATGATCATGCAGTCTTTTTTCTCATTTGGTAATTGACGTTATAAATAATTGGCATTCGGATAATCGACATTCTACTATATCTGCATAAAGTGTTAAAACCCTATCATGTGACAATTATAATATAAACAAACAAACAACAAGTCCGGCAGTGACACAGATTGCAGTGATGAGGATGACCTCATTGCTGAGTCTCACTACTCCAAGTTGGACAACCCCCCAGTTGGAGGTAAATAGCTTGATTACACATTAATATTCCCATTAACATCATTCATTGAAATGACTAAAAAAGTTATCAACTTTGTTTTTTCAATAATCAAGGATAACAATAATCAAGGATAACAATAATCAAGGATAATTTTAACTATAAGTCACAAGGAGTAAAAAGATAAATGAATAAACAATACCGGTATAAAAAATAACAGAGGGTATAATTGCTCAGAAATTTATAGTACCTGCATAATGCTTTCATTAAAATTTATAGGCGACAGATGCCGTAGTGGATGTGGCAGTGGGAGTGTTGAAGCCAGGAACTGTGGAACTAACAATGAGACTTTGGAGGGATATGGCATGGAAGAGGGTATTAGTGCTATCGAAGGTTGTGCAATTAGACAGGATAGGATTCTTGTGGTTGAGAGGTGCGGTATTGGAGGGAAAATTGCTGCAGTTGAGGGGTATGGCAATGGAGTGGAAATCGGTGAGGTTGAGGGGTGCAGCATTGGAGTAGAAATTGGTGCAGTTGAGGGGTGTGGTCTTGGAGGGGAAATTGGTTCAGTTGAGGAGTGCTGTCTTGGAGGGGAAATTGGTGCAGTTGAGGTGTGTAGTGATGAGGACGATGGTGATGAGATTTCTAATGGAATGACACTGAATTTTTAGTTATGTAAGCTACTCAATGTGTACCTGAATCAGATATTGGTCTTGAGTTACGGCTGAGTGATATCAGCGAAGATCAGAAAGTTGACCTGTTCATGACCACCGGATGCTCCTGCACAAAATGAAAAAACAAGTCATGCTCTACTCACTTCAGCAGACAATATGTTAACCCTCTCGTTCCTGAATTGTTTGCACGCGCGAGGAAAAATCTAATCGTCGACCGCGGAATAGAGTATTACCGTTTTATTTTTTTAACTCGATGCTGGCTGGGAAAACCCCATAGCAACCATATATCACTAAACAGACCAAGACTTTGGGATTCCCCTCATTTTTTGATTGAGAAAATTGAATAATATTTAGGCCATCTACTAATACTTCAAAAAAAATATTTTTTTCCCAAAAAATATCCACTTTTCCCATCAATAAAAAAATAAAATAAAATAGAAATAATATTGTTTGATGCATTATATACCAATATTATATTAGTTCAACAATAAAATATGTTGTTTGTTGTGTGTGGTGCTGATTGTGATCATGTAGGAGACATCTATGAGTGTCCACGAGGAACGTATGCCATCGGACGTCGAGCTCCACTACAAAACAATTTCATATACACAAAAACACAAACAACAAAGATATTTGTAATACAAACAACAAATTATTGATGATTCTATATAATTGCAACTTTATGATGTATTGTATGCGGTTTCATACAGGATTTTTGTTTGGGGGGGTGGGGGTGGGGCTGCGAGTGTACTTCGCCACACCCATTATTTGGAACCTACACTACTTTGATGCACATTTTTGCATAAGAGTCTATACTTCACACTGATGATCAGTGTTCGGTTCTATGCACTAAATGACTCAGTTATGATAGAAAGATAATGGGATACAATATCAGACAAAAAATAAATGCTTCCAAAATGTTCATTTCTATTCAACTCCCAAAATTCTATGGGGGAACCCAGGGCTAGCCTTCCACTGTATGAACCCCTGGCATGAATACTCAACACTGTACATGACAGAAACAATCGTTGTATTGAGAAAGTGTAATTTGAAAATGAAAAGCAGTACAAGCACACACATGGAATTCAACTTACCCGGCATGGATGGTGTCACAGACTGAACGATCCCTCCCAGGTTAGTATCCGGAACCTCCATACAATACCCAAAAAAACACAGACAACAATGATATTTGTAACATAACAGCTGGCCTCGCTGATTTGCCCCCCCCTCCCCCGTCATTACTTTTCACTGACATTCTTGTACCATAACCCCCCCTCCCCCCTCTGCCCCAGCTGGACACCCAAATATCAGTAAGTTGAAATGAAATTCAACTTACCCGGCATGGATGATGTCACAGACCGAAAAAGACCCCCGAGTTCATTCTCTCCCAGGTTAGATCCCGAAGTGCCACATACTGTTTGTCCATGGTTGCTCTCTCTCTTTCCACAAATGCACGCACACACATACACACACACACACAAGAAAAAAGAAGCTGCAGGTGAATACAGATCATAAAAATAAATGTATAATTTATTATACATAAATTGACTGGTGTACACACACACACACACATGAAATTCAACTTACATGGGCATAGTAGCCCCGATCCAAAAAGATCCAGAGTTCCCTCCCAGGTTGTATACGGAAGCGCCACATACTGTTTGTCCACGGTTGCTCTCTCTCATTCCACAAATGCACGCACACACATACACACACACTAGAAAAAAGAAGATACAAATGAATACAGATCATAAAAATAAATGCGTAATATAAATTGACTGGTGTACACACACACATACATGAAATTGAACTTACATGGGCATAGTAGCCCCAATTGGAAAAGACCCCCCCCCTCCCCCCCGAGTTCGTTCCCTCCCCGGTTAGATCTGGAAGCGCCAGAATAACATTTCAACTCCACGCACACACATATACATCGAGTGTGAAGCTCCACTACAACACCACAAAAACACAGACAACGACAACGACAATAACAATACATATTACAACTTTTGGGATGTTCAGGGGGGGGGGGGAGCAGCCACAAATATCAAAGTCTGTGGTCCTTCACACAAAAGATTATGGAATATCAATGGGTGTGTTGTCCTCTTTCTTCCACTCTCCCCCTACCTCATCCACCCGACTCTTTTTCTTCGGTTCCCGCCTTCTCCGACCGCGAGGACGTCCAGAACTCGGAGCAGGAGGAGCCACTTCCTCTTCTTCATCACTGGAACCTGCTGCCTATTCGTGTTTCATCATTGGAAGACTCAGGTCCGGTATCCTCTCCTTCATGACTGGAAGACTCTGCTCCTGTCGCCTCATCTGCGTAATCGGGGTCGGTGACTACATTCACATCTGGTCCTAGTAGTATATGTGGTAAAAATTTTTTTAAATTTTTTTGAAAATTTGAAATTGTTAAAAAAACCACAAGCCACTTTCAAATCTCAAAACTCAATAATATATATATATATATTATAGCTAAACAGCTTACTCTATCTCAATATAGCTATAAACGAGTCCTTTCCACAACAGAAGCTTGCTATTTTTCAAGAGAAAGACAAGAGAAAGACAAGCTTACCTCGATCATCTTCTTGACTCCCATTTTCAGTATCAGAGTTGATGGGGTCTGGTCCACCAACCCTGATACAGGGCCTCCTATAGCCCTAGATGTCGTCTCCCTTCTCTCCGCTTGATCCTGAGTCTCTAGAGTCAGCATCAAGCAAGTCTAAAACTTGCACCGCATTGTAACTTGTAGACGCCATCTTCCAAAAAATTGACTTTGAAAAAATTTTTTTTTGCATAGTTACTGGGGTCACAGGACATGCTCACTTTTTTCCTATGATGTAATAAGCATTACCTAAGACTGTACATAATAGGGAGGTCCCCGAGAAGACAGTAAGTCCAACCGCAAAGTCTTGGTCGGCAAAGAAGCGGTTGTTTCAATGTGTTATGGAAGGTTACTGAGCTCAAGCAATTTTTCGCTGCTTCTACAAAGTTCTGGAGATGACTGGATCCATAAATGAAGCTGCTGTGAAGAAGGTAACTTTTTTTTAAATTCGACGGAGAACCGATGTTTTTTTTTTTGCCGAGGAAGAAATAAACGCAACTGCAGGTACTGTCGAAGCAGTCCTAGCTGAAAGCTATTTTAGATGCTTCTCCAATGCATTGGGCACCTGTGTATGCAATCTGAAGGTTCTAGCTATAAAGGAACTATTTTAAAAAATTCGGAGAAGCCAACCGGTCTCACTCCGCTTTAAAGCATGATCCGGAACGAAAGAGTTAAACACACACTTATAATGACAGCTGACAATGCCTGCAAGAAAGCATAATATTGCATACAATGAATATTTAGACCTAAGTGTTAAGGTTTTAGAAGTTATCATGATTATATAGAGGTTATGCATTTACGTCATCGCGCGGTAGCAACCGTTGCTAACCGCCATTTTGAGTGGCAAAAGGAGGTTCCCGCGAACAGCTGATTAGCTTATGGAAGCCATATCAGAGTATTTCACCGGCCTTTCTAAAGAGAGTAAAGCTCGTTATGCAGCCAAAGTCACTGCAATGGGATTAACTTCTGACCCTTATGTCACATGCCAAGTGAATCTTGGGTAGCCCAGCCGAATAAAGTCCCTGATGTATCATGGAGTGATATGTTCCTGTATCTTATACAAACTCCTAGTGCTTATACTAAAGAGGAACTTCAGGTATTTTGAATAAAGGATTGAGAATTGCTAATGATATTGTTGTTCAGGCTTGGAAAGCCATGGTAGGAGGGGATAGCTTCATGAAGGCAGGTTGGTTTCATGACATGCATGCGTGCTCATGTATTCAGTCATCAAAATGAAGAGAGAATTCTTGTGATGGGAAAAGTAAATTTTATAGTTAGCTATATATTTTGCGTAAATTTTTTAAATATAATTAGGTAAAGCACTCTCAAAGAATGACAGCAACTCCCCTTATACCATGGGTAGGATGCAGTATTAGATGATGGTATAAACTGTTTAGAATAAGGTGGTGTTATTTTTAGTATAGCAGGCTTTTTCTCACAAGAATTAAGAACTTCATAAAAATTTGAAATCTCTGTCTCTGAAGGAGGTTCAACTCGTCGATGTTTCCGTGCAGGGCGATCATTTTTTTCTTTTCAAGAAGATGGTGAAGTAAAATCTATGTCATGCACATCGGCATGTGATACCTACAGCATTTCATTAATTTGAAATGTTTCTGTCCACTAACAATATTTGAGATAACTTACATCCCTAGACATAGGAAGCCAACTGCATTTTTGTGATGTACATGCTGTTACTCCAGACTGAGACTGAATCTGTGCGCAGCTCTGATCAAGCTTGTCAATATAGCTGCAATATGGCTGCAAGCTTCGCCTAGGCTAATAGCACATTAAATCTACGTAGAAAAATTAAGAAATTTTACTTACCCAGCCATGCAAGTGCAGTGTGCTGAAAGAATTTCTCCTGAAAGTGTTGAGACACTACCCAGTCCTATCTCCGAACTATATGATCCTGACACACTGCAACTTAACTATGGTGATTTGCTCACTAAGTGTGAGGAAATAGGAAAGAATATTAAGGTATTTTAAAACTACAATATTACTTATGTTAGTTATAGCTCTTTATTTCATCTTAGATTACTGCTGCACAAAGTCTTATGTTGGAAAAATGTACTCGTGACCAATCAAGATGTAAACTGTGGCACATACACAGAGAAGGTCGCATTACAGCTTCAAACGTCAAAGCAGTGATAGCAACCAATCCATCAATGCCTGCTCAAAGCCTGATAAAGCGAATATGTTATCAACAAGCCTTTAAATTTTCTACTGAAAGTACAAGGTAACTGACTATTTTGCAGATTGAGATAAAAGTTTATCTATGATGCATTTTGCAGGTGGGGATGCAAACATGAAAAAACTGCTTTGGAAAATTATTATAAACAACAGAGTAGTATTCATATTAATTGTATTGTAGAGAAAGCTGGTTTGTTTGTAAACACAGAAAAACCTTTTATTGGTGCTTCTCCTGACAGCATTGTGACTTGTGATTGCTGCGGTAAGGGTATTGTTGAAATAAAATACCCATTTTGTTTCAAGGCTGGACTTCCAGAAGATGACTCTCAAAGTTTTTGCATGCTGAAGAATGATGGTATGTTAATGAAAGATTATATGAAACTAACTGAATTATGTTCTGTTCTTTAATTATAGCTGGAATGTGGGAACTTAGAAAGGACCATGCATACTACTACCAAGTGCAAACACAATCGAATGTAGTGAACTGTGAATATGGAGATTTCGTTGTTTGGACCGAAAAAGAGACAAGAATTCAAATCGATCGCAATTTTCATGCAAGTAACCTGATCGAAATAGAACATTTTTTTCTCTACAGTGTACTTCCAGAAGTCGTTGGTAAATGGATCACTAGGAAGAATGTTGCTGGAGAAGATGGTATTGTAACTACAGACTTCAAGGAAACTATATTACCAACAACATCACAGGATGAGGATGACAACAAAAATTGGTGTTTTTGTGGACAGCCGAGTTATGGTGAAATGATAATGTGTGAGTCTGATCGATGTGCAATAGAATGGTTTCACTTTGACTGTATGCGAATTCGTGCCCCACCTAAAGGAAAGAGGTACTGCCCTTCATGTAGAAGGCGTAGTAAAAAAAAAGAAATCTAACTCTTAAATAATCATTACTTTTATTACTTTATTTTATTTACCTGTAGTTCTATTAATAAAATACACTTTATAAGGCACATTTATTAATGAGCATTAATGTTAATTAGTAATTTACAGTATAAATCAGTCCTGTGGTACTACAGAAGGACACAGGTTAACCAGTGAGCAGCAAACTCTTACAATTTTGTCTATGCTAGCCTGCTGCTCATCCTTGTCAGCAATCATGCTTATAGGTAAAGTATGTTGCAAAATTGTATACTTTTGCTTTAGTATACCAATTAACCGTTCCACATGTATTCGTACCATGGACAGTTCTCTGCTCCAGTCCACCTCCACTTTTTCTAACTGTTTCTTTCCTTTTGTAAAGGGTGGAATCTTAATTTCTGCAAGAGCCATATGAGCATATTCATCACATCTGAATCCTCTGTCAGCAATAATTGTATCACCAGGCAAAATGTAATCAATAAGACTAGATCTTTCCACAATTTCTTTATCTGACATTCGTCCTCCAGCGCACCGAGAAACATACGATATGGTGCCCTCGGGAGTTATTCCAATTAAAAACTTGATGGTAGAGTGGTGTTTATAGTTCAACCAAACTTGAGCATGAGCAAGAAGATCAGAAGGTTGCTCAATAAAAATTTCTGTGCAATCAATAATAACACATGCCTTCTTAAAAAATTTTCTGAAACTGGTTGGTAGAGTTTCACGAAGTGTTTCCCTGTCTGGCCATTTAATTAAATGAGTAAGTCGAGCATTCATAATATCTAAAATCGTATGAAAATTACGTGAAACAGTACTTTGATGAACACCAAAGCGAAAAGCAATATCCTCATCCATGAGATTAAGGCGAAGTTTCATAAGGAACATCACAATACTCAATTTACTATTTGGCATAGGGGGTAAAGCAGGTGAAACAAGGGTAATGACTACACTAAATACTCGCCAACACGACAGACCAGTATAAAATTTAACTAAATCATCTTTCTTTTGAAATGCTTCCAGCGAAATAGTATTAGTAGAATTATCTTCCTTTGCTTGAATTAGATCTTGCCGGAGAATCATATTGTCATGCTGTAAAGACTTAATTAATTTTTCACGATCATCAATCATAACTCCAGTTAATTCTGTTTGACATGCAATGCCAGGTACAGAGTCATCATCATAGGATAAATTTGATTCTTTTGAGGAAGTAGAGGCAGCTGATTTATTTCTTTCCTTTAGACGTTGATATCTTCTGGATGCTTGACGGCTTTCACTGGATTCATATCCCAAATTTACTGATGGAGCCCAATCAGGATTGTTTAAGTCGTAAACTGTTGAGGGCTTACCAGAAATAAAAAGAATTGAACAGACCCGAGCACCTGGTCCTGGACACCATGCTTTTCTGTTAATCATACTGATCCAAGCAGAACGACGTGCAATTGAAATTTCCCGAGTTTTGTCTCCTTGGCATTCAATCACCTGCAAGACATTTTAAGGATCACAAAGATATTCCTGCTTGCTCTTATTACAGTAGTATAACTTGTAACACCAAATGACTGACTAGAACACCATATGACTGACTACAACATCATATAAGTGACTACAACTGTAGCTAAGTTCACAATCAAATTTTAGCTGCTAGCTAGCAATAATGGCTTAATGAACAACATACTTTAGGAACTTGGTAGAAAGAAACTCCTTTATCTCTGCCTTGCCTATTAGTGCAGCCAACCACGCAGCAAGAATGGACCATTTTTAAGATTTTGAATGCTACAGTCCAATAGACCAAGGCGCGCCTGCCTCTCAAAATGGCAGACACGTAATTGATGACGTCAAACGCATAGCCTCTATTGGTTAGATCAAGTTCCATTAAACGGTACACAGTAACATCTGATGGGGGCTCGGTCCAATCGTTGGATGGGACGTCACTGCCGACACACCAACCGTTCGTTAATTATCTGTTTCTTAGTAAGTGGTCTGCTTTAAGAAAGTTGCTAGTCTTTTTCAGTTCCAGTAGTTGTAGGATGGTAATAATTAGTTTTCAAGTGAGCGATTTTAACAATTTTGTTTTGTTTCAGTTCTCCCAACGAGCCACCTAATAAGATTATTCAGTTTAATTAAAGTTAATACAGTACTTCAATATTACTATCGATAATGGTTTATAGCTACATTACAAAGAAAAAAATACACAAAAATATAGCTTATTAAATGATAACATGATATCTAATATAAAAGTTTCAAAGTTGTAGAAAACAACAACAAACTGTAACTACTACAGAGCATTAGTATATACTAAAGTATAGCCATAAACAATTTGTTCAATCTTCTCTTTCCATCGGAGCCTCCAATTACATATATTTGGTTCGGTATTACGATACAGGTACAATTACATACTGCATGTGGCAGCTTTCCTGCCTTTACCCATGTATTAGTTTCTGGGACGAAGTGCTGCATGGTGGATACGTGTTTCGTACTTTTGATGCCACCCACAGCTAACAGGGAACCCCTCAAATTGAGCGGACAGGAATCTGTACAATTCAGTGATGGTAGTTTAGTCCATACATTAGCCTCATCCAAGGTGGAGCTTGAAATTATAGACTCCAGAGACACACTATAGACATCAGGATTCCAACCTGCAGCACTGCAATAGCCGCCCATAAGGTACCATGTGTCTCCAATCGCAGTTGACTTCATTTTGTACCATGGTGTTGGCGTCGATGGTCCTGTGGACCACTGCATGTTGGATACATCCAATATCTCTACCGAGTCTATACTGTAGAAATGGTAACCACCAGCGACAATAAGCCAATGCTTGTGCGAAGTCACTGAATGATAATATCGAGGTATCGACATCGAAGGGAACGGATGTGTCCACTGGTTGCTGTCAGGCTGCCACTCCCCCAGCTCATTGTTCGCTTTGCCAAATTTATCTCGTCCTCCAACCAGGACTAGCTTGTTTCTGATGGTTGTCATAGTGAACCATTTGTTTTTGTAAGCAGGAAGAACATTCCACTGGCTGCCCTCTGTACTGTAGACAACCACAATGTATTCATCCTCAAAATAATGCGTATTGCCACCTGCAATGTACATTGCACTGTCCAGCTCGACAGATTGAATGTAACCACTCCTTTCAACAGGCATGTCAGGACCACGCTTCCAGTGTAGTTTCAGTGGGAATGTCTAAATGAATACAAATGGCATCTATTCTCATTTCATTTCCTTTAACGCAATACTTAAAAAAAAAATTAAAGTCGTATTATTTCAATTTAATGCACTATTCCAAATTAACTTCCAAAAAAAAAAAAATAATTCATGCTTTCTTAGTAGAACAAATGAAATTTTAGCTGTACCCATTTATTATAACCCTTTCACTCGTGATATTTCGGTATAAAGTTATAAAACTTCATACTAAAGAGAAAATTATCCGTGCTAATGATATGGAGATTCTGAATGCCACAAAATATATTGCCTAGTAAAAAAACTCCAAAATTGTTTTAAATTAATGCTTTATTTAATTTTTATGTAGCATTAGCCAACTGTTATCAACCGATAAGCCAGCAGTCGGAAACTGTACAACTCAGGAAGTGCCCTGAAGCTACATTCCTTTGTGACCAAACTTAGCAACAAACTTCCTTCTTTTATCTAGAAATATATAAGGATTCGGGATATTTTGTAATAAGTTTAGAAACACATGAAGTAGAGTATCTCTTATTCTTCTAACAATACAAGTTTGGTATCTGGAAACTTTCTTGAATCTAGTGGTGAAAGTACTTGGTTTTGGAATGGCCATAGTAAATTTGGGCAGAATTTGTTTAGAACTTGAACACTCTACATCATGTATTAAATTAGTTTTTTTTTTACTATAATAGTAACTTAGAATTACTGAACTGACCAATAATTAGCCTAAAATTAGCTAATCAAAAACAGTAAGCCATTTCATAAATACTTGTATGGATATTAAAAATAAATAAGCTATAGGAAGCATTCGAAACAGGAACACGAAGCTTGTATAATGGTTGCTGTCATTTATGTTCATCTTTCTTTACCAAGATTGAAATAAGTGGCTATGACCAGTGTTAATCTGAACAGTGCTTGGAAGAATTATCCATCATAATTTAAGTCAATATAGTATTTTTGTCCAAGCTCTACAAAAATTGTTACCATAATTTTCCAGTGTTTTTTATATGGTGTGATATTTATGGTTACAATTAGTTTGTAATCAATACAATTTTTTGTTTTTGTTTTAACTTGGGTAATGGTTGATAATGGAGCAATACAATTTAAACAAAATAGCCATAATAGTTAATTCGAGTTAGTCCAGTACAAAAGCCAATTTGTGCAAACAGTTCTGATGCTACTCAAATAAAAAATTTAACTAAGGGATACTACTTTTGGAAATAATGCCATCAGGAAGTGACCTGTGGGTAAGAAGACATAGTGTACGTAAAAAATCTAGTCAATAATTAGCAGCCTAAGTCACTTATATACAGGTATAACATTAGTCATTGTGGTAGAATTACTGTAGATAAAAATAATAGTAACTGGAAAAGATAAAAACAAGTAGTTATGAGTATAATTCACAAACAATACTGTTTAGGTGCCACATACTGACAGCATTGGAGTAACACTCGTACTACAAGTGATTGTATTAATCCTATTCAATATGTGAGTGGGTCTAGGAAAAGGGACCTTATGGCGCAAATCAAAAAAATTGAGTTTTTTATGCTAATAAAAAGATACAATTTATCTCAACTTAGTGCTAAAATACTGGAGGGTAAAACCTTCGACACGCAGAAAAACTGACAGTTGAACTGGGCCCTATTCAGCAAAGCAATTGAACTAGAAATCGAGAAAACATAAATTGAATTTCCACTTCCGGTATAATTAACGTTTCCGTATACTTAACGGCGTACTCCGCATACGCAATTAAATCGTACAGCCGCTTTTTCGGCGACTAACGAAGTTTGCGTAGAGTTCTTTTTAGCTTTCAGAGCGTCTCACGACCTGTCTTGTTGGAATCCTTGGCTGCTCTATTCGCTGTAGCGGTAAACTTTAAGCCAAAGGTAAGTTGTAGAATGCATGCAGTAGTCTCAAAGCTATGCCGTTTTTTTAGCTGCTAGTTGAAACTCTGCCCATTCCCCGTTTATTGTACTTCGAGAATGAGAGAGAATAAAAAGTAGCTCGTCTTTTCACGGCACGCTTGGGGTCTTTTAAGTCGTTTTGACATGCGAAATTTGGCATAGACGTAGAGTAAGGGTCACTAAGACTAATTCTGCAAAAAACAAAAATAGGAGAAAGAAAGAATTTTTCCGATGACTTACTTCTGGAGCCTATATCTCAATTTCAATTTTTGCGCCGTAAGGTCCCTTTTCCCAGACCCGCTCACATATATATTTTTAATATCTGTGCAATACTTTTACCTAGCAAACTACAAAGGTAATCTTGGGTTCTGACTGACTTTCTGAATCTGAGCTATAATAATCACTTGCTGTGAGTTTGTAGTGCATCTTCAAGAACTATTGTGTCTTTGTAACTGCTCTAGTTCTAATAAAATCATATACATTACTACAAATCTCATTGCCATCATCCTCACCTCTATCGGTCTTATAAAAGTACAAAAATCACAATAAATAATCAAACAAAAAACATTTAACTATTCACATTGAACAGAGAAGCCTGAACTAGTGCATTTACATACTGAAAGCTGCAAATCACATTTTTCTAAGTTAATATAAATGAAAATATACTTAATTGGGCGAGCAAAACGAGACTCTCACTAACGAGTCTCAATTCAGACTTTGCTATATATATATATATATAATATATGTGGCAAAGTTCTAAGAGGTCAATGCATGTTCACCCCTGGAGGCTACTTAAAAGCTTAAACATAAGCCTGAGCGCAAGAAATTTAGGAGACTTTGAAATAATGCCAAATAATTAAATAAATAAATAGAGCTACGGAGACAGAAGAAGATGTTCACAGTTAGTGGAGTTCATTTCCTATCTTATTCGTAGCTTATTACCTTGTTTAATATGTTGTTGGTGCTAGCTATACACCTTGTGTAACAGGCCACATTTAGGCCGATTTTCCCAAAACTGGTTACATATAAAAAAGGAGAACAAAATTATTTTGTATAACTCAATTTAAGGTTATAAAATAATACCAATTACATTGTACTAAAAAAAAATTTTTACTAAAATTACAAATTTCAATAACCAGTAGTATTACTTCATCCTACCTCTATGACTAATGCACTGTCAAAAATGAGGAGTTCAGGTAACCCCAAAAGTGGGGTTCCAGTAACTGGACAAATTAAACTACCCTTGGATGGTCACAGTAACTGTTCTGAGAGTAAAATTTTTTTTATTGTGGAGCATAGTCTGATGAAGAAGTATAAAAATCATTGAAGATTAGCAATCCTACTGCGAACTAAATAAAATAAAAGAAGGATGTTTGTTCATCCCATGCTTAACATCCATCTCCCTTGTGGTACTTACCATTAGCTTCTCGGTTAACTTACGAGTTCCAGTGTTCACTCTGTGATATCACAGAGCGAACACTGGCTTTATATTAGGTATAGTATTTTAAATTTGCGTTGGGTTTTACTAGACTCATGAATATCGTTAAAAAATATCTTAACTACCATCCATGGAGTTCCACTAACTCCTTTACTGATTTACTCCCAAAAAATTACTCCCCCAAGGAGTTACTCTAACTCCTCATTTTAACAGTGTGGCATATACATTTTGTCATCATCATGAATGAATTATCATTCTTTATTTTTGCTTCAATGAAGAAGGCTCTTTTGAAGCTGTAATGTTTACAATAACTACAGTAATACAATACTATTCAAAAAAATTCATGAAACGTATTTACTCACTGTTTTATGCTGTGAGATGGTAATCTTTTGAAGTTCTGCCGTTAGCTGCTCTAATTCTAACTGCAACATTTTAATCTCTTTCTGATAGTGAGACTCCAACAAATGTGTCTCCTCTTTCTGAGGAGAATCCAAATCCAAATTTTCTGTAATTTGACTCTTAAATTTTGTATTTTCTGTAATGAGGTCACCATTTTTAGTCATGAGTTGACTATTTTCAGTCTTCAGCTTATTGATCACTAATTTTAGTTCATCGTTTTCAAATTGTAATGAACTTGCATTTGTTTCATGCAAATGTTTTTCTTCCTGTAAATGTTTTATAGAACTTTCTAAATGTTGTTCATCAATCTCTACACCTGACGGTATTTCTTGACTTTCTGTTTTAAGTTTCACTTCCGCAATCTGTAATAACAAATATTTATCTTGTTTTTAAACTATTTTGTAATCAAGATTGCTAACTCATAAATGGTTATTTTAATCTATACTTGCTGAATTAAAAAATCCTTTAGGAACTACAAACAATGTTGGTATTGAAACCCAAAAGAAGAGTATCTTCTCTCTTTCACTGGCTTTCTTAAACAATACAGAATTAAAAATATTTGGTCGCCACCGGGAATCGAAACCAGGACCGCTTGTATAGCGCACAAGCGCTCTGCCACTGAGCTACGACAACCACCCGGTGAACAAAGACTCCAATTCTGTATCTATACAGTTAAGGGGTACTGCTATGCTACAGTCTCACTCTCAACAGACCAACAAAATTCGCCTGTAACCGGTTTAGTCCGTAGTGTCCCAGAGACACACAGTAATAGTATATGAATGCAAGGTACGCCCCCTCACCTTAGCAACGCCTTTACCCGGCGTCTTTTCGAAATCAGCAATAATAAGTTTAGCAAAAATACTGAAGTGTTATAGTTCGTAGGGAGAAGACAGCTTGTGCTACAGCTTCCAAATTAGGAGGACGGCATCCCAAGGCCCCGTGCAACCTACTGGTAGAATAAATTAGAAAACCTTAGATGCCGCATTTAGGCGGATTTTCCCAAAACCGGTCACAAAAACAGAATAGAGTGTTTGTTCGCCGGGTGTTTGTCGTAGCTCAGTGGCAGAGCGCTTGTGCGCTATACAAGCGGTCCTGGGTTCAATTCCCGGTGGTGACCAAATATTTTTAAATTCTATATTGCTTAAAAAAGCCTGTGAAAGAGAGAATACATCTAATGATTAAAAGAAGGCTGAGAAAGAAATTGTGGAGAGTATCTTCTCTCTCCCTCTCTCCATATATATTATTATAATTATAAAACCATAATATATTTTATTAGTTCTTTCAGCTAACTTTTACTTTTCGAATTACTGTAGAGGGAGTGTATTATTTAAGATTGGTGTCTATGAAAAGTACCTTGCCTGCATGTTATATCAAATAAAAAATTGGTCCTTTACTTAATGAAATTGAAAAAACAACAACAACATCCCATCTGGAGTATAAAAGTCATTTACCAACAAAAGTTGATTACTATTTTAAATTGAAACTATCTTGTCTATATTTACACTGTACAGGATAAAAGACACTAATGCACTTAGTTTATATGATAATGGTACATCTATTATGCAGAATTGCTATCACATATTGGGAAAACAACCCATGAACATCCCATAGAATATACAGCTTGAGTTCAATGACAGACTTGACTAAATAATAAAATCAGCAAACCAAAACACAATTAGTTTTCAGAGTTAGTGAGCTGTGCTCTTTACCTAACAATTTTATCTTCAGTGGAAGTAATTTATTCACCTGCCATTTACAATAGGTCCTACATTAAATCTAAACTTTAAACATAATGAATGTGTGAAACACCACACAAACTAATTATGTAATTCACTGACATACATAGCCAAAACATAATAATATCACAATGTGTAAAACCTATATACCTCAAGTGACTCTCTTTTCCATCCAGTTTCTTTTGTTTGTGACACATTGGCTAGTGTGAAAATTTTACCAAGATTTTCTACATGATCCTTTTTTCCACTTTCTTTATGAATTAGCTGTAGTCCTTCGAGGATTTTCTCAGCAGAGGGTCTCATTTCGGGACTGTTGTGGAGGCAATTTGTCACCATTTTTATCACCATAGGACAAGGTTCCATAAACTGATCATCCAATTTCTTCATGTACACTTCCCGACGCTCCACTTCAGTACGACCACATACTTGACCAGGATTTTTGGGATCTGCGTATGTAATTGGCAATAGGTTCACTGGAAAAATCTATAAATAATATAAAAGTAATTTTTGTTACTGAGTATAATGTATTAGATGGTTAGCACATCACAAACAAATATTATGAGTATCATGTTTACAACTATTCAACACAAATTTGATGTCAGATAAGATTGACAAGCATTGACAGGTCTATTAATTGAATTTTTTTAATCATACCTGCAAAAGTACATAGAGGATAAGATGTCCCAACGAGAACACATCTAGAGATGGTCCATATCTATAGTCTTCATTAATAGCCTCTGGTGGCATGTACACAGTGGTCTCGGGAGTTTTTGTCAGATCCTGTGCAAACTGACCTGGTCTAAGATTCAGTATGCGAGAGTTGCTCAAATCTGTGATCTTAGCTGTCAGAGATGAAGTCAGGAGGACATTTTTAGCTGTGAGATCTCCATGAATTATGGGAGTCTTCATAGTATGTAGATATACTAGTCCATTGCAGGTGTCATTGAGAATAGAGATCTTCAAAGGAAATGGAATATTAAGAGCATAATCTATGAGGTCATTGACATTCATTTCTAGTCTTTCCATGACGAGTAGAGGCAACTCAGATTCCTCACGAAAGCACAGACCAAGGAACTGTGCTATGTTAGGATGTCGGAGACCTACCATGAGCTGACATTCTCTTCCATATGTCTTTACAACTTCTTGAACTTCATCAGTTTTAAGATCCAGTAATGAGTCATGCATTTGTTTGGCAATGCAATAAAGAGGACCGTATTTCACCTTTGATAAAATTTAGAGCCATAATTAATTGTTACAGCATGCCTGAATCATTCACTAAAAGTAATCTTAGATTTCTTTATTTATTTAATCAACATAACTTCCTACATTGCATCAATTATTACAGCTACACAGATAACATATGCTTTTCTCACATACTGATTAAGCTTAAAAAACCCCACTAAGCTTAGTTCCAGAGTCAATAAGGTAGTTAAAAAATTTGCTGGAACTTAGCTAAATATTGAATAGCTAACTTTGTCGTCACCTCCTACGTTAATTAGTTACTTACTTCAACTACAGAGCCGAATGATCCAACTCCTAGTTTCCTCCCTGTGAATACTACAGGATTCAAAACATAATCACGCAATTGAGCATCTCTACTGAAGTTTGTAGCCCCTTCAGCCATTTCTGAAAACAACAACAACTAGATTCAGTTCGAGAGAGAGATACGCATGGCCGCCAATCAAACTTAGTTGCGTAGAAAACGTGATGAGAGAGTTACCAGTATTGCTGTGTGAAACTCACGTCACCAAAGTTTTGCCAGGCTAGCAATTTAGGCGGAAGTAGGTGTGTACTACTTTTAATTTTTGCGCGCGATTTTATTTAATGTTCTTACTACTCTGTACTGTGTGTAGTCTTTACGTACAAACCCTGCCAGGCATTAAGCTCAGTCAAATTTCCTTGGAGCGTCTTCATATTTTCGAGAAGTGTGGTAAAAAATATGGAGGTGTGGTCAGATTTCTGGGGTGTGGTCAGATTTCTGGGGTGTGGTAAAAATTTTTAGACAATTTTGGGGGAGTAGTTTGGAGCTCTGCAAGGCTTGTTCGTGTGCGTATCGAAGTTGTCACGCGGAAAGTTATGTAGCAACAAGTAGTGAAGTACGTAGCTATTAAGTCGTTAAACTTTCTCAATGAGACAATACTAACTTACTTCATTTAGGCGCTAACTATGACTAATAATCAGATGAGAGGCCAGTAAAACAATTTTATTTCTTATTACAACACGCGCCCACAGAGCTATATCTATCAGCTAGCTAGAGATGATAGCGTATGACAGTTAAATGGTTAGAGTCCGTCTCGTGTATATACTGCTTTATGTCAGGCGTACAGTAATCTCGTGCTAATACAGTTAGCCAATAACCTCAACCTGGTGGCCTATTCAACAGTAAATCAAAATGCCTCTGCGGAGGATTTCGTTGCGTCTACTCATTATTAGTCCATTGATACTTCAAGATTATGTTTTATCACAAGGTAGCTATTATCTAAATATACTTTCTGAATTATTGTGATGTTTAAATTTGTTTTACAAATTTTAAAAATAGGTAGAATTATTATGGTAGATTTTGATATGTTAAATTTTCTTTTACATAGCACCTTACATAACTAGCTTTGTTTACACTGAATTGCAAGAAGTGAGACAAAGTTTTGTCATATTTCTTTAGGACGGTGGAAGTTCATTGTGATACTACTATAGTGGTTTTTCTTTAGAACTTATCTCTTATCATTTATTGTTGCCAGTTTTCCATTATAAATATATATGTGTGTGTGTGTGTGTGTGTAATATATATATATATATGACATGAATGATCCTTTTAAATGAAGATACCAGACAGTCCATTAAAATGTTTACCCAAGCTGACCATACTGGAACCAGGAAGACTCTCCCAGACATCCAGGGAGTTCGGATTCGTCCTGCATATGGTCAGATTTATAACATCATCTGCCAAGGCCCGGCATTAGCTAAGTGGCAGAAACGAAGCGATTTCATAATACCTTCCATTCTAGAAACCAGGAGAAGCACAACTACCCATCGTATATACCAGTATGAAGTTACTGATGCCTCAGAGCAATGGCTACATTTTAATGGCTTCAGAAAATCCTACAGAGGATTGTATGAGTGTGGTAGAGGAAATCTGCTGAAATATGTCATAGTAGAAAACAGTAAGGGAATCGTTATGAGATGCAATAGTAAAAGTACAAATTATAACTGTATTTTTACTTAAAGATTTTTTTCATTTCTTTGCTTGATAGCTAGCTGCTATTGTCTTTGTATTGATGATAATTATTATTTTTAATCCCAACTACTTAATATACAGTTAGCTATAGTGGAATTGTTAACTCTCTAATGTTTTGTTTATTATGTCTTGAACTAAGCAAACTGCCTTTTATTTAAAGCCCTAGTCACAATTTGTTTTCAATTCAGATGATTTTACTGCATGTGTGAGTTTCTACTGCACGTTCTGTTCCAATTTGAATTTAATGCTCCAATACATGAAAGTTTAGTGCACATGTACAATTAAATATCATTTGTTGTTTCTGCCCTGTCAATGGTACTCGCTCAATTATAGGATTGCCTATAGACCGAGAAATCATATTTCCCCTACGCTACCACTCGGCTCAAATTGGAGGGACTGCAGTCATAAGAGGATATTTGTATGGTTTTAATTTCAGTACTGATGCCGTTGAAGTAAGATGGTATTTTGAGGATCGTTCAATAGGAACTAATTCTCGCCTTGAAATGACTACATTATTTAATTTTGAGTACTCTTTCAGTATCAATGAGGTTAGAGCAAATGATTTTGGAAGTTATACGTTAGAAGCTAAATCAAGATCCCGAGTTTATATGGACAAAACACTTCTACAACCTTCAAGTATGTTGCCTGCCTGCCTGTTTATGTATGTGTTTGTATGTTTGTATGTTTGTATGTATGTATGTATATATGTATGTGTGTATATATGTGTATATGTGTATATGTATGTATGTATGTATGTATCTATGTATGCATGCATGTATGTATGTATGCATGCATGTATGTATGTATGTGTATGCATGTATGTGGTGGATGTAGCCAGGTACACACATAAGTTTGCATGCATGCTTGCATCGATGTACGTGTGTACTGTACGGTATGTATTGATTAAGAAACTGTATTTGTTTATGTTATAGCTAGAGTTGAAATACAAGGAGCAGGTGGCAGTGTTACAGTCCAGGAGTTATCTGGCCATGTGGAGGTGTGTGTATTTCTATTGAAGTTCCGTCTAGGAACTAGTATGCAAGTCACACTCTATTCTAATAGCTCGGGATCTGCAGTTGGTATGTAAAGCCAAAACTAAACTGAGAATACTCTTTTGAGAAATATCTTATATAAATATTCAAGTGAAGGGCTTACGTCCAATACTTTCAATACAACGTTTCCTTCATTTTCCAGACACCTTGGGCAAAGGATTTAGAGAAGTATTTGTATACACATAATTATATTCATTAGTGTTTTAGCATTTTAGCAATACACTTTACATAAAACATTTTTTTAATCTTTTGAGAGGCTTTATGTTGAATGTGCAAGAGTTTAGAGGCAGTTGAAGCTGAAGTAGTCATTTCTTACTATTAAAAAACAAATAAACAAACTGTTACAGTAATCTCTCTCAAGGCTGAGCAGCTCATTAGTGCTAGCTTTCACTTTACCATTTTTAGGAAGAATATAATTTATAATAAATTTGTTTGCTAAGTATTATAGCAGTGAGTGAATGCACGTTTGGAGAAAGCTCTCAATTTATTTTGTATTAAAAAACAACAACAGTGCTCAAGTTTGTGCATGTAATGTGTGTTGTACCCTGCCACACCGTGGTGCTTGACATAATGGCAAAGTAAGAATGCAGTTAGCATAAGTTTTTTTTTCTTTGTTATCATCCTCTACCACTTGGTTAAGGTTACATTAGTTTCCCTCTCCTGCTCTCTTATTTTCCTGAACTATCTCAGCTTTTTTTATCCCCCACAATTCCTTTTTAGCTCTTTCTTCTCGAGTCAAGGATCCCTCTCCACCTTAGTCTATCTTTCATGCTTCTGAATTCCTTTGCCCTTCAATCATGATTGTGGACTTAGGCTTTATGAGATCATAATTTATTTATATATATAACTCCTTAGTTTTGCCTGCCTGGGTTTGGTTTTACGAAAAACTACAATATTATATTTACTGCACAAATAGCGATATAAACTCAGCTTGGTCTAATAATTTGTGATATAGAAAATGTTGACTTCCAGCCATTTGAGCAACTGTTAATGTTGGATTCCAACAGTCCACGTAGCTGCGGACAAGTGAAGATATTAAACAATGAATTTATTACAGGACCAGTGCCTCGATCTTTCAAAATGTCTCTTAGGGGGGATTCTGATACAACAGGTATTGGAATTAGCCAATTGGATCTAACAGTGAAAATTGTGGACAGTAATGGTGAGTGAGTTACAACAGTTAATAATAATAGCTAATGTAGTGAGTGTAATGTAGAAATTCAGTAATTAATATGAACATTTCTGGACCTCTTACTCTGCATTCATTTCCTTGCAAATAGAAAATTGTTAAAATGATATAAGAGTTAAAATAAGTCTCAAAATTACTAAGTAAATACCAACTATGTAATAGTTAGAGCATAAGCGCTTGGGTACTGGTGCATTTAGTGCACTGAAGCCCAAGGGCCGTAGGCCCGAGGGCTTTGTGCACTAAATCCACCAGTACCTAAGCGCATGCTCTAACTATTTTAGATCCCGTTTACCCAGAGGCCTGCCCAGTTTTCCACTAGCAACTTTGTTTATCAGCATTTTCCGTGTCAAGCGAATTCTTCCGTGTTTCCGGCCCAAAATTAAAATTCAATTAAAATTCAATTGAAGAGTGCCAGAAAGTTTACTTTAGCAAGTTTACTTTAGCATTGTAGCTGCCAGCTGTTATTTCCAGATCTAACTCTACCTGGGCTGCTCTGCAGTAAGCTGTAAAGCAGCTAGCTATGGTAAATTCCTGTGGTATGAGAGCCGCATGAGAGTTATATGATAGGGCTGGTCCCGTATAGGTGGATATGAGAGAGTAGTAGACCCTCCCATATCCAGCCTCACATAACCTGCTCCCTGCTTTATCCAGCCTATTCTATTAAACTAAAACTCAAAAATAGCAATACCCCAAGGGTTGTTAGTATGCACAGTTCATATACCTAAATGCAAAAAATAGTGCACACTTACCAAGTTAGTACACCTAGTAACAATATAGCAACGGGTTCTAATATAGTTTAAACACTTCATTTTAAATATTTATTCTAAATAATACAAATTGTAATTTTGTGAGTGAATTTTATTGGATGTGCTATTCAATATTTTCTTATGTGATGATTTTTGACAATTCTAGTTTTGCACTATGTGTTCAAGCAGACGGAGTTCAGGACAAGGAAAGGAGGAGACATAATGAGACCATGCATTACTCATACTCTAGGAACTATAACTCATGGTTTGACTATTACACTGTATCCACAAGCTCCTCCAGGAGTGAGTAAGTAATAAGAATGATATGATATTACTGAGGGAAAGACTGAGTTGGTATATTAACTTGTAAAAACAACAACAGTTTTTGTATTTGTAATGTTTGAACAATAATAAAGAATTTATTAATGGGAATAATTGTAACAAATTAATGTAGCAGCTGTTTATGCATCACACTGTGACCAAACTATTTGTGATCATTATAGCATGTTGATGATCAGATTTTGCAAAAAAAAAAAAAAAAAAAAAAAATTGTTATTTTGCAATCTAGGTATTGCAACTATTAAATTCAGTGTTTTAAACATTGATTAGTTCCAGAGAAGTTGGACACTTTTGGGGAAGGCTTCACTTTGAGTCATACGAAGAAAGAATCATGTATACGTCTTCAGGCGGTTCAGGATTCTTTCATTGACTGGGAACAGACGATAACTATTGGTGTTGTTAAACCTTCCTACATGTTCATAGAGTCAAAAGTGCCCACTATGAATATAATTATTGAGCAGACTAATGGTGAGTAGTATGTGTATAAATTAACTGAGGGACTACATTTATACAAGCTATAAGCTTTCTTCAATCAGTGCTATGTCTGGTGCAGGGGCCAGGGGCTGGGAAGGAGGGATGATAGGCAAAAAGTCCCCAAACTATTCAATCATCTCCACTTCCTGCTAATTAATTCAATAATTTGTTACAGAAGCTTGTCCACAACCCTCATACTAAGGAAAATGTGATATTATTTATTAGCATGATGTTATTGTAGTTTTAGTATTCACTATTGTAAATTGACACCAAAATTAATCCACTATTTCTAATTAATGTATCCTTATTGACAGATCTAACTTGTATAAGCTTTACTTTTAGTATTTTTAACTCAGCCTTGCATACCTTGACCAAATTTTGTAAATAATATTGTGCTAATTCTATGCCATCTTTTAATACACTGCATACTATCTATTATAAATTAAATGATACATAATTGCAGTTTTATACTACAATGAGATACACTACTGTTAGGGATCCAGGGAGGAGGGCAAACCCCCCCCCTCCCCCCTCCCTACCAACTAAGTTTATTGAAAAAATTATAATGCATAAATATTATAATACAGGTAATTCAGTCCACAAACAACTGCATTGTAAACTATGTTCTTTATTCATAAAACAATGCCCATGGTTCAGTCATTCTCAGCTGAAATAATTATAATAATAGAAATTTTTTACAGCCAATATTGTTTTAATTCCCAACGTTTTGAACTCTCCATGGTGATATAACAACACAATGTAAACAGAAAGACTTCTGGAGGGTACACTTACTGTTTGTTATATCCTGGAGGGTGATGATTTGCATGCAGCATGGACAGCCATTTCATTGTGTTGTTATATCACCACAGAGAGTTCGACCTCAGTTGACCACTGAAGAGACTTCGGCAGGAAGTTGAAACGTCGGATTAAGAGAAAATTTGCATTAACAATGTCCATATTCTTTTTGTAATCAATCATTAATATTTTGATAGATTTCGTAAGTTTTGAGCTAAAAGTATTTGGGGCTCTCCCTGTCATTAATGCTGGATCCGCCCTTGCACTAAATAGGTGCATATCACCATAGTGTGCTGTAACACACAATAACATAATTATGTATATAATATGTATTTTTGTTTATTCATCAAATACAGGTGTTAATTTTGAAATATTTGGAAATTTTCGACGTGAAATCGAAGAAGGCTCCTACAATCAAATGCCAATGTTACAAATTTGTTTTGGATTAGCAAATGTTTCATCTGGTCTTAGAAGAAATGCTATAGTCAGATTGAGCACTAGGTCAATATCAGCAGAAGGTAATCAATTGATATTATATGTTATAGTATATTATATAAAATTTTGAATAAATGGTTACGGTTAATTTAATTTGTTTCAGGCCGGATAGACTATGTAACCCTGAATACTGAGTACATATTCACTCGAGAAGCATTAGTAGCAGCCCAGCACTGTGCGGAAATTTATGTTCGTGGTGATAATCTCAAAGAGGAAGATGAAATATTTCATGTTCGTTTGTCTGCAACCTCTCCTGATAGTTTTCATAATGGGTTCAGCATTGTGCAAGTTACTATAAAGAAGGACAATGACAGTAAGTATAATGTACAATAATACAGGATTAGGTCTGCTAAAGTTCCCTCTTTGAGCTGGTAGAGCAATATTTATATGAAACTTGATAGCTGAGCTAATTTATTTTTCTAGATATGGAATCGATAAACATAGCTATATAGTTAGTTATGGTATTTCACGGTTGCACGCCTGCACAATTGCTGGGCTTATATTTAACTATAAATTTTTACAGATATGACTTAACTAAAATCAATATCAGCAAGTTTCCAGTAAGTAACTCGTCAGGCTATAATATGGTGGCTTGATTCATCCACTTTGCATATCCTATTTGAAAACCATTTTTTTTTTAACTCACCCATAGACTCCAACCGTCCCGGAATATCGAAGACTGTCCAGGATATTTTTACCTTAGTCCTCAGACCCACTCACCTCCATGACACGATTTGAGTGAGTGCATTTGTTTATTCATCAGGTAAACGGTTACATTCCATCTTAATACTTTTACTTTATATGCTGCGAAAATTTGTATGGATTAGTGCCCTAATTTGAAACAGGCCACCATTATTTCAATAACTTTCATTATTATTGAAATTCTCACCAATGTTCTCATGACTGCTTTTTTTATATGAAGCTCTTCGTAACACTGCAAAGACTAGTGCAAACGCCATTATCACTCTGCAGTCATCTTCTCAAATTACAGAAAAGTACATCACTACACATTTATTTATTGCCACAAGCAGCTGGGTGGAATCATTTTGCCATAAATACAAGTACATCTGGCCATACATTTAACATTACAGTTGTATGTCATATTTGCCTACCAAAGCAAAATTGCTTTCTTCACCCCTGATTTAGAATGACTAACACATGACTATAAATATTAATATAATAGATATATTGCTAACATTAAAATTTCTATGGTGTTAATGACCAGCAAAGATTAGATTGAACTGATCCTGAAAACATGCATGTAATGTACACTTGGACTTGACTTGTCATTAATGTTTGTATAGCTGGAAATTGCAGGATACTGGGGGAGCTGGAAAATGGAGTCATTTCTCAAAATGGAACACATTATTATGATAGAGCTTACTACAGGTGCAATGGTGGGTATGGCAATTTTCCGTGGGGGGCACTTTACCAGGTTTGTGGAGGGAACGGCTGGGTTGGAGAGACACCAAGATGTGGTAAGTACAACTTCAATAGTATTAGTTCAAATAATCATTGATGAATGAATTGAAATCCTTCACATTATTCAGGTAATAAAATTCATTTAACTATTAGCAACAAAGCAATTATTGTATATTTATATTTTTTTAATATTTTTATAGTTAAAATATGTCCAAAGTTAGTGATAGGGGATGGAACTGCCAAATACTCAAATGCGCAGGGGTTGTTATTGGTAGTGGACACAGTAGCCATGATCCAATGTCGCCCATTGTTCAGACTCAAAGGGGATTCTGTTAGACAATGTGGTTACACAGGATGGTCTGGAAACCCATCGTATTGCGAGCGTAAGAAATTATTTCATTATGAGACTATCATATTTAAAGCAAAAAAATATTTTCCCCCCGACAATATCTTTATATTTCAATATATATCTCATCACATTAGTTACAGAGATGTTAAAAGAAAAGAAGTATCAATATTGTATAACTAAGGCCCTTTTAACATAATACTAAGTTTTAATAATTATAATTAAAAAAAAAATTCCAGCAAATATGTTGCTTGCTCAGCTGAACCAGCATTGAATGGGCCAATAATATTAATACAATTTATCACAAGATTAATGATTAAAGGAATCTAAAAAAATTACAAGGGCCTTGACAGGATTATAAAAATGGGTGTGATCACTTGTGAGAACTCAAAGAGCACACTTAACTTTACAATAAGGACAACAACAATGATTTTTTAATTGCCGAGCTAGCACACTCAATTGTAGTACTAACTTACTTTTCTAATGAAATTAGCAAATTTTTCTGTTATAAATCAACTTCTGATTCATAAACTAGACGAAATAGAGATCATGTGTTCAGTTTCCTTAGTTGCAGATTGAAGACCTCATTCAGTCAATATACTTGACTGCTTGTTTGTTTTTTAAGCTAATTGTCTCTTTTTACTAAAATTGAATATCTTAATCTTTCTGCCTCTTTATTCTAGCAAGGATGTGTTCACTTTATGTCATGTCAGTATAAAATTGTGGTTTTATGACAGTGTAGCCACTTAATTATATTCATAGTGCATTTGTGTTATAATGAAGAGGCGGTCTAGTCCTAATTTTATCTTGTTCAGTATTAAGAAAGTAGTAGCTAGAAGAATAAAATAGTAAGTAGTTCATAATCTCCAGCTAGGCTATTTGTTATTGGTAACCCCTGCATACATTCCTGTTTACTTTTCACCTGAATTAAATTCAAATATTATACTCATTATAAGTCAATATTATTTGTATAAAACCAAACAAAATATATGTGGATTACTACAAATAATATTTGCTGGAATAGTAGCTACTTTTGGATGTGAGTAAATTCATTCTTTTGGTATTTTTCTCACTATACATAGCTACACTAGTTTGATGGTAAATATGATTAATTAAGTTACTTTCCATAGAAATCGCCTGTCCTCCGTTGCCGAGTCCACCGAATGGGACAGTTGCCTATGACAAAGTTTTACCACGATCAATAGCAGTGTACTCGTGTCGCAAAGGAATGAGTCCTGTAGGAGTGACTAGTAACCAGAGAACGTGCCAGGATAATGGAGAATGGACTAATGTAGCGCCATTGTGTAAGATACACTAGCAAGATATACAGTCTATTAATTATATGCTCCTGATCTTATATAGCAGCAATTAAACCTCAGCACATATGCACGAGATGGTTGTAGCAGTTGTCCTGTCTGTTTGTCTGTCGGTTATGCTCTAATTTTGGAGATTAGACCTCGGAACTAAAAATTAAGACCTCGACGTTGTGCTACTTTTTTTAATCTCGGGCTAATTTTTGAGAAGTGTAAAGATGTCAGCTCTGCATAGCTACTTGCCATTGTGGGTAATCCCCACTATAAGTCATAATCATGTGAGCTATTAATTTCTTGCTGTCCATGGTAGTTTTGCATTATACTGGGAAATTAACATAGTGCTGGAAGTGGAGTTTTGAGTTGAAAATAATTATCTGTGAGTGTCTCTGGCCTGTTTGGCTTCTCTTATGAAGACTGTGTTTACATCTACCATTTTAATTACTTAAGCTGTATTAATGCCTGATTAGATTTGCCAATAAGTTATTATTTTGGTCTGAGATGATTTTTGCAGGTAGTGTACAGTAGCACTGAGGGTTTGCACCTTTGATGCTTCATTGTTACTGTATTCCAATGGCACATCTGCTAGTAAACTTTTTAACAAGCCAATTTGCTACCTCTATTAGTAAAATATCCAATTCTCCTCTTCAATAAAAATAGCTATAATTATTTATCACCCTTGCAAGAAGAGTGTCAATAGACTACCGTAACAAAAACATAAATAATTGGTGTATAATGACTGTGTTGGGACTCTTTTCACATTGTGAACCTCTACAAACTAGTCAATTCTTCGTCAATCCTAATTAGCACAGCTAAGGGTTTTTTATGCTTGTCGGTGAATGCACTGTTCTCGAATAGTTTGATGGTTTACTGTAAAAGGAAAACATATTATATCTTTTCACCTTAAGCAAGTTCAAGTATTCCTCTGTTAGCTATATCTGACTTAAATAGCATAACTAACTGACTTCTCTGGTAAGATTGTAACATATTATTCACTATTTTGTAATCTATATTTTAGGTGTAGCACAATCAGGCATCACACATCCCATTTTACATGTGGCAGGATTGTATTGTAGTTCATTGTATTGGATTCTTATCCAGAGTCTGTCATATTAATAATTATTGCATAGCAATAACAAATAATTGAAGTACTAGTTTAAAAACTATCATGATTTTGTTAATAGTATGTCTATTGATTGAGTAATAATAGTCTGGCTGTTAATGGTTGAATCCAAAAAAAATTGGTAGCTATAGAAATAAATTTGGTATCAAAAGAAGTTGAAGTTGTGAAGAATAACATCCATTTCGACCAAAACTGTTTTGGGGAATTTTTTTAAATTTAAAATTAAAGTTTATAAACGTTACCACAGCAATTGAACTTCGGTGGCTACTTAAATAGGCTAAATATGAAGATTGTCATGACAATTACACATACAACATTATTTAAAAATATTTCGATAGTGCATGTTCATATTTCCATGTAAAGAGTTTCTTTTGTTTCAAAACTTCGGTAACATAATTATATTATTGTCCACACCAGTCTGCCTATTAGCAGTAAATCATTTCACACCATTTTTTTTCTGCAGTAACACATATTATTGCATTCGACAAACTTTAGTAAGACCCTGTAGTGCAGAAGTTATATTTGTCATGACAGGAATTAGCTAGCATGGAAGCCTCAAGCTTCCAATCTCACTTCTTTGGATTAAATTGTGGATCTGTAGGAACAAGTTTTTTTCCCCATACAATTAATAGTAAATGAACTCTCAAGCAGCCTTACCAACTTTTTTATTTGGTTTCACATCAGGATCATTCATTAGACACCCCCTCCCCTCTCTCCCCCCGGATTAAGCTAGCAATTTTTTTTTTAAATAATAGACATGAAATAGCATATTTTTTTTTGGAATAATTCTATAATAATACGGGTATTGAGGACATTAATAAAGGGAAAATGAGAATAATCAGCTCGTATAATCCTTAATTATAAAGAAAGTTAATTGTGCTTTTTTTTCTTTTTTCTTGTACAACAAGGACATAAACATTTAGAAATGTGGTTATAAGGTGGATCTTCATTACTTGATTAAAGCAGCTGAGTTTGTGTAAGTGAAAAATAATGTTTGAAATACTGGGAGAGCGGTCAGCTCAAGCTCAGAGATGAGCACGTCATCTGGAGAATTATACTAAATGGTTTCTCGAACTTTATCAGCAGTTAAAGCGTATTTTCTCCATTCTCTGAAAAAATTTACAGGGCTGTTCAAGGTTTTCACTGAAAGAGCAGCTAGCAATATATAGTGAGTGCTATTGAATAATTCAGTGTAACAGAAAGAGGGACCGATTCTTTTCATTCGTTTCATAAGGTACCAACTTTTTATATCTACTGCAGTCACCACTATTTCACTTATTCCTTATTGGAATAATAAGATAGTTATAAGAAATTTTTTATTCTTTTGGAATAATAATACATTTTTTCTAATAATAAAAAGATTGATTCTAAAAATTTTGAGAATAATCCAGCTGGCCCTATCATTCATCCGGTGTGACATCTTCCTGGTCGCTAAATGTGACCGTCTATAGGAAAACCAGGCACAACGCGGCACCTTCGAATTTTTTTTTTTTGCACTTACGGAGTTGTCGGCGTCCAGATATTGAGCTCTCCAAGTTTTATCGTCGCAGCTTTAGTCGTTCCCACTATAATAGACCTAACCGTTCCCTTCCGTAGGCTTGAAACAATACATTTTTAAGAAATCGATCGATCTTTTCTCGATATTACGCACGCCGCGTTGTGCCCGGTTTTCCCGTAGACGGTCACAAATTATTATCAAGAATTTGTCTTTGTCTGACCAAATATAGCAGAGGTAGTATTTACAGCTAATTCAGGAAGGAATAAATAAATTGCTAGATGTTATCAATTTTCTAGTTTTTGCAATTAGGATGCATATTGTCCAAACATGCAAAAAAAATCACATTTAAAGTAAAATAAGTAAGAATTTACGAATATGTGCTATTTTGAAGTTCTTTGTGAAAATATATAAGTATTTTCTTTAAGGAGTCTCATAGTTGAAGAATTTCAGAAACCGCACAACCAAAATTGTGTTATAAAAATTCTGCTTTTTTGATACCATTTACTTCTATGCTAAACCCTGCTTGTGACAATGCCTAATTAACCTTGACAGGCAACCATTTTAGAATCACAAGAGATGTTACTGAGATTTAAAATTTCATGTAACTACATGTATCTTGCTGAAATAATGTAGCTATGACAACATTATTATAGAAAAATGTCAGTTTTACACGGAACTATAGACTGTTTCTAATTTCATATAATAAACCTGTTACATATATGCCGCACCACCTGCACTTGATTAGCTTTTAATTGTTTATACACTTTTTTTCAACATTTTCCTAGCTATTCTTACGGACCACCAGTATTCTCATGATCATACTAATATTACTCATCCTCAGTATAAAGAAAAACAATTCTTAGGATGTTATCACAAAATAGCTGAAAGGATATACATTAAATCTTCCACATTTATAATGATAGTGACTGGTGAGAACTGACTTTATGACACTTTAACTTTTTACTGCAATCATACAGTGGCTATAATTCACTTCATTACAAATTGAATAATTCGATAATAATATTTGGAATAATAATTATTATTATGATTTTCAGGTATGACAACGGGATATTGTAGATTAAAATAAACAAAATGAATCTAATATTTTTGAGCATAATCTGGCAGGCCCTATTCTTGATGTAGCTTGTCTCAAAAATAAATCATTGTAGCCATTACAAATTCTTAGCTGTAAGCAAAACTGTAATAAATGGTAAAACCATGTTCCACTGCAGCTGACTATGTTTTAAACAGCCAGAAGTAATTTTGCACACATGTGATCCATGTGGGAAGCCATTGGCCTTCCTTTTCTACTACACAACTCAGTTCTGAGTGGGAGAAATATTTTTCAGCTGCAGCGTAATATAGCTACTTTGATGGCCCAAGTTGGGAAAGAAAAACAGAGATTCATGAGTGATGGAAGTGGGGTGGGTGGGGGGTGCAGGTGGGCACAGGCTCCTGCAGATATATGACTTGGGGGGAGGGGCAGACAGCATGCTCATTTATAACATCTTGTATATTGGCTCATGAATTTATTTCTTTTTACACAAACCATAAAGACAGACTGCTTATCATAAAAGCTACAAAAAACAATATTGATATTTACTACTGTTATAGAAAATCAGGCTTCTCGGTAAAATCAGGAGAATTGATGGTCCTGATTAAAGTGCAGCACTTTGATTATGCATTTTGATGCACTATTCATAGAGACAAGGCATGCAACCTTGACATTGCTAAGGAAATCATGAGAAAAAATGGTCAAAAATTTTATTGACTAGTTATCTACTTCATAATTTTATATTTTAATATCATACAATTTTCTATCCAATTTTACTTTGTTCAGTAATGTTTCAGTAAACTATACAAATGGTTTTAAGAGAGTAAACTGTTGCATGATACATGGTGCTCCCTCACATTGAAACAAGTTTCATTACCCCTGAGATAATCAAAAACATTAACTTTTGGCTGCAATTTATCTACTTTCATCAGAATATATAGCTAATTTATCTTGCAAACTTAAATGCTGAAACTGCTATCTTACATCAATATTTTTCCAAAAATTTCATGTGTTACCTTCATACTTGCATTACATGATTCATAGCCAAGTTGATTAGTAAGGGATGCCACATCTCCAGCAAGGTGATCAGCAAGTTATTGTCCTAAGTATCTTTATTACTCTAGAACTATTATACTCTGCTAATTCATGTCTATTATTCCAGAAAAAATGCTAGCATAACCTGGCAAGGCCTATCAAGAATAAAAAAAAAATGGTTGTTGATGTTATGGCCATGTTTAGTCTTGCAAATAACCAATGTTCTGTTGTCCACAAATTTAGGCATTGTAATTAGGAATAATAGCTATAGCTATAGCATATAGAAAAAAAGCAAAAAAAGCAACAAAAAAAAGCAACACATGATCTGAGTATGTTGGCAGAGTTTTGCCTGACTAACGCCAGTGGGAAGGGAGATAACTTGACTGAACTTCACTACAAGATTTAATTGAAACAATCACATGCGCTCAAATAAAAGAAATAATCACGATATGACATGTTGCATAACATGATGTAATGTACAATATTATTATTTGATCGTGTCGACTGTTGCTAGTTACTTGATGAGTGCTTTCCATGTCTGTCAGCACAGAAGAGGCAATTGCAGTATATGTAATAGCTAATGACGTCTTTGAAAGTCTGATTCGAAGCTATGTTAACATTTTGATGATCAATTTACCATTTAACTTGACTCCAGTTCTATAGCACAAAGCACCGCAACTAGTGCTTTTTTGAAAATTTCCAGTAGTAGCTAGCAGGAGTGTGAAAACCATTATGTATTTTAAGTATTTGTGATTGAATCTGTCAAATCAGATGATTTACTATCCATTAGGAGTTACAAATGTTAATATATAAATATTAATGATACCACTACTAATTCACAGAATGTTCAGGCTGGTGTACAACATATTGAGCCTCTTGTATATCATAGAATACTTAGAGAGTTTGTTGCAATCATTTCCATATTTTTGACCCACTATTTTAAGCTAAACAGTTAACATTACAGTAATGGCAGGCAGCTAGCTAATGGTAAGAGGAAATATTATTGTACATGAAGATTATTGTACATTAGTGGCAATCTAATGGCATATTAAGTTGTATTGTGATTACTGCAGGAATACTTTTTCATTTTACAAGAAGAAATTGAAATTGAATGTTAATGTGATAAGCAATATAAGCAGTAATCAGCTAATACAATCATTTACAAACAGTGCTAAATCTGGGCAAAAAGTATCTGGTGCTAATCTAAAGTTAAACACTAGTTCTAGTATCTAGCTAATAATAAAAAATTAGTAATAATAAAATATAACTAAAAAAATGCACACAGACAAGAAAAATGACAAGCTAATCTTTAGGCATTATGGATTTCACAATACGAAGAACTTCTTCTGCATGCTTTTGGGCATCTTCTGCATCTTGCATGTCGTAGTGATCACATGGAGCATTGTCGCTTTCCGGCCGCCTATTTGGAAATCGAGTGTTCAAATAGTGATCTTCTAATGGAGCACAATGCTGAGGAAGATAGCATGCTTCATCGGGACTCATAGTGCGCAATGCATGGGCATTATTGGATAGTTGATGACTGTCAATTTTTCTGGCATCTAAGCCACACAGAGCGTACAGTCCCCCTTTTAGAGCTTTTTCTGCCACTTCATGACTAAGAAAGCAGACATGTCCATACCCTTTAGTATCATCAGCTTGGTGTAAACACGCCCTCAAAACTGTTATTTCATTCTCTGCTTGTCGAATCCAGCGTTTTCCTTCTTTTGGATTACGTCTGTCCATGTTGTCTTGACTTTGTGAAAATGGAGTGCGAAATGGCTCCTCATACATGCTACTCTGTCGACTATTTCTGCTTCTTTTATGGCTACTTGCAGTAGCATTCCAATTTTCGAATTGTGTGGACCACGTAGTAGTAGTAGCAGTACTTTCACGATTAGCACTGGAAGACCGTTGAGCATTACCTTCTCTTCTTGGGTCATCCAGTGGTTCATTTCTTTCCAAATGAACAATTTGAGATTTCAAAAACACAAAGAGCCTTTCATATTCTTCTGGATTATCAAGATTTCTGTCTGGGTGATACTTAAGATATAGTCGACGTATAGCTGATCTTCTTAAGTTTTCAGGCAGCTGTCTTATTTCTTCTAATTCATCACATATTAATCTCCTTTTGTCTGCTGCTGTTTGTTGTTGTTGGTGACATGATGCTCTGAAATTTGACAAATTATCATCAACATCACGTAAGACAAGTGTGCCACTTTCATTTTTTACATGAGTTGCGGTTACCGGAGGCTTCTTATCGCCTTCTAGGAATTTATATAATTTTAGTATGCTCACTTCAATTCCATCTTCATCATTCTCATTAATATATATTTTATACTTCCTATAGAAATAACTCTGAGGTTGTTTCGAGGGTATCGAATATACAATTTGAGCTATTATAATTTTGTTCTCTTCAATTTCATAGCCGACAATTTCCATTGGATTATATATATTGTTTACATCTTGATCGAGCCTGTCTTGCCAATAAGTTGGTATTTCCACTCCAAGTTGACATAGGTCTGGGCTATCTGAATCAACATCCACAGTACCAGTTATTTGCAAATCCTCAAGCATGGCAAATTTGTCATCCGTAGAAGCAATTAAAAAAAAACCCCAAAAATTGGTAAGATTTTTAGCAATACTGTGCTTAAGAGGTTCATTCAGTAATGGAGCAATAACTTCTAAAGTATAACATGCTATTTCTGAGCACACCTGGTCCTTATACATAAACATTATTTTGTCTTTTAAGTATAAGTGGTGGTTGCTTTTATCAAAAATGTAATTAACGGCAATTTTTCCAATTTCAGTATCTGTGTCTATTATTTTTATTGTTGCATGAAGTTTCTTGATAGTTGTCACAGTCATGCTTCTGAACAACTTTGTGATTCCTTCTACAATTAAGTTGTCTTTCTTTTGTTCAGTTACAAATCGAGTAATGGCATTCTTAAAATTTTCCGGACATCTTCTGTCACTAAATGAGTTCTGGAAAGATTTGGCAAAGTCAGAGTGCTTCGTTACTTCACAAGTATCATTAGGCACTTGAATACAATACTGAGATAATCTACTAGGTCGTACACGTTCAGGAAGCAAACGACATATCTCACTAGAATAGATGTCATACTTTGATTTAGGATCAAAATGAAATTTTCCAGTTCCTTGCAAATTTAACTTCAAAGGGCCATAATAACTGTTGCTGTCTGCATACAACAGAGTTGTAGATAACTGGAGAATATTATCAACATCTGGAAGGTAAAGGGGCATAAGATCATATGCAGTTTTGTCAGGATTTAGCCGACACTTTTCCAAATTTAGTTGATCCTTAAGATTCCCTAAAACTAGTTGTACTACTTTTTGAGTATTAACAGTAATAGGCTTACCATCTGATCTCAAGTAAATTCTTTCAAGTACAATCTGCATATGACTAACAGTAATTTCAGAGGAGACCCCAATACTTTCAAGAAAATCAAACTTAGCATAAAATTGTGTTGGAAGCCCATATATATAAGGATGATAAGGATCTGATTTTAAATGTGATTTAATAACTGAGTTTGGCTTCACTAAAGCTACTTGAGATTTATCGTAGCTTTGTTTCTCAGTGTAGACAGGAATACAAGGCAGTATTTTTAAATTTGAGACATTTGATGAAGAAAGAAGACATTCAAAATTGCGACGCATAATATCAATTAGATTTGATGTATGGTCATCAGCAGAAGGTTTTAGATTCTGAGGATAGTTTGAAAACAAACTGTCACTGGAATAGCATGTATTCGAAATATTTTTAATATTAGAAACCACATCTGTTTCATTAGCATGAGAAATGACCCCGAGTTTGTCTCTTAAAGATTCAGAGTAGTCAGGCAAAGTAATCAAGGGTCTAACAGTCCACAACTGATGCTGCAGACATAATAATGCTGATCCATTCATTGAAACTAATTGATTAGTTGGAGTGTGAGGAGGTAACAACCAGCTCACCTGTGAAGGTTTTTTAGCGCATAAAAACTTAATTGTTGAAATTTCTCTCAGTGTAGGCTCTCCATAAGTTTTCTCAAACTCAAGTAAAAATTCCACAAGGACTTCAGACGCCTTTGCTATATTGTTGACACCACGATCAGCCACTTTACGACAGAATTTTATATATTCTGCGGATGTTAAAGATTGTTTAAGGTTAAGTTTCCTAAAAAAACGTAGCCATATTGTGTCTTGAAAATTTTCTGGTAGAGTTTTGAAGTCCTCAGGAAAGGTCTTAAATACTTCTTGGGTATGATCAGAAAATGCCCTTATTGGTTGCAAAACTGTATTTGCTGGCCCAATACATTGTAAAGTGAGCAATTTGTTATAAAACTTCCCAGATTCATAAATCTTTTGGCTTTGATGATTCATCTGTTTTTCAACTTGACTAAATCGATGAGTTTGAACATTAGAGAATAAGTTATCTCGAATATACTCTAAATGAGCATACCTGTCAGTTTCACTCATTAAGCCGAAGTGAGGATTACGGAAAATAAAGTTTATGTACAGGCCAAGTTCACTTAAATTTTCTATAGAAAACTGCTGAGATGAGCCAAGATTGGTCCAATGCCCATCACACTTCAAAAAATTGACTTGATATCCTGCAGTCCATGACTCATAGCCATTGGAGCAAGAATTGGGCCAGATGTAAGTAGAGCAATGCTGGATAACTTGGTATTGTCCAGTCACATCTTCAAATAGTGGAAGACATTTTATGCTCTGCATACAATCTGTTACTTTTACGTGTTTAGCAAAAAAGCATATTAGAACATTAATATCTTTATTTTGCAGTACACTTGTAAGAGAATCAGTTTTGTTTTTTTCCACTATGTTCTGCAATACTCTGTCAGCATCATCAACAAAATTGGGGCAACTAACTTGAACTGTTACTACTGATTCATCTAAAAATGGAAGTTTAAGTTTCTTTAATACTTCTACAGCATTCCTTGCTTCACTAGAAACTTTTCCTTTTGGAAGATACATTGGTATGATTTTAGAGCGGAGAGAATATAATTTATCATCAACTGTACAGAGCAAAGCTATGTTCTCCAAAACATGTGGCAAATATGATTTTATTACTGAATCTTTATTGAATACATCCCAATATTCAAAAAGTCGTTGTTTGTCTATTACAACAGATGCTTCATCAATGACACACTTTTCTGACATCACTGAGGGCAAAGCATTTTTAAAGATTTGAACAATCAAATCAATTGCACACTGCCTATTTTCTTCATCATTTAAATTCATTATGAAATAGGACTGGCTCAAATTTAGGTATTTTAGAGAAGGATGAAGAAACTTGTCCAAGTCATCTATAAATAGTTCACTGTAATCTGAACTTAATATTTTATTTGTCTGGTGGAATTGTTTTAAGATGCAATCAGCTGATACTAACAGATAATGAGATACAGGATTACAAGGGAAACATCCTGTATATGAATCACTGTCTTGGCGCTGAAAACCACCTAAGAATTTGCAAACCTTAACTTGGTGTTCAGTGTTTGTAATGGGTAGTTTTAATAAAAATTTAACAAATAGCACAAACGTTTCCAAGTTTTTGAATACAGTGTTGGAGATGTGACTAGCCTTCATTCCTTTGTTAAATGAACAGCAACTAAGAGTAGTATAATAATTGAACACAGTCTCAGATGAAACAGAGGGTAGTTGTTTATTGGTATCTTTTATAAACGAATTCAAACTAACTCTAATTTCATTAGAAGTTGCAGTAATTTTCATTCCTATACACTCCAGTATTGGATGAATTAATTTTTTATTTTCCACGTTTCCCCAAAAATAAACACGATTCTCTTCTTGAGCTGTGTTTACAGATTGCCATTCGGTACTTAATTTACTTAAACCAGTTTTTTCCTTGGAAAGAAAAATACACAATATAGTAGCATTCTTTTCAACAAGAATTTTAAACACATTTTTCATTTTCTTGTTTGTTTTTACTTGGCTACATTTTTCCGATGGAAACAATTTGCAGTACTTATGAAGGTCATCTAATGCTGTTTTCCAATTCTGATATGTTTCCTTAATATAGTAAGACTTACTTTGAGCTAGGAAATGTGCATATGAGGATGCAATGGCATCAAACAGGTTATTATTCCATCTTGTTCTATCATCTTCTACACCTGGTGTTGTTGAGCTCCAAAGATCTCTCCTAGTCGAATTTAAAATAAAACTTCCATTAACATGCACAGGAAGATCACTGCATACTGGTAGGGGTAAGAAACAAAACAGTTGTCTTGAACTCTTTTCTGTGTTCAGAGATACACGTAATGGCGCTGCAATTCCATGTTTAGGCTTAACGGTTCTCAAATATTGCCAATCCACCTTATTATTATTGAGATCTCCAACACCCTGTTGAATCAGCCATGTCTCCTCGGCATTATTGGTCATTGTATGATCCTTGATTAGGAGTGGGTAGAGTGTACTATCTGGAATAGAAAGCGAACTGTAGTGAATGTTTGACACAGATTCCTGATATCGCAGTAAAGATTTTTCAATATCTGCACTGTTGGGAATACTTCGTGTGAAATGATATATAGTGGTCATCAAAGTACTTGCTGTGTCTATTACTATGTACTTGATTTCTTTGACATTATTTAGGAAAAACATAGCACTTTTCATTTCAGGAATCCATTTCTTCAATTCATCATCAAGAATTTGTGCTGTCATTGGCTTCAGATTTGCATTTTCATGATCCAAAATTTTTGAAGTTGCAACTAATTGTTCTGTATGGCGTAGAGGAAATCGAAACAAGGATCCTTCATGCAATTCTTCTGAAATATTATCTAGTCCTGATAATAGATAGGAGGAACTCATGTCCTTGAATTTGTTCCAGAAACCTCTATCTGATAGATTATCATATCTACGTCCTGGACACTGAGATGTAGCTCCATCTGCGTAAGCACAGTGTGGATCCATGATACAGAGTGTCTCTCTTCCAGTGACAAAACTGGGACAGTCAGTCAGATGATAGACAACATTGAAACCAATCCCATACTGACCAATAGTCTCAGACTCAGATCTTTTACTTCCTAGACCCAATTCTTGGATACCTTTAAGATCCTTTTCACTGAAGACACTATCATTCCAAACAAGCAAAGCAGGTCCCTGCAAATGTTGCCAATTTTCAGATATCAAACTCTTAGTTCCATGCTTTCGTTTGTCCAGAATAAAGTATAATTTTTTGGCTTTTGCATCATCAGCATTTTGCAGTAGTTCTTTTAGCACAGTAATATCATATGGATAATCTCGCAGTATGTTCTGAATTCTTCTAGTAAGATCCTCTCTTTGGCCAAACGGAAGTCCTGGAAAATAAACCTCTTTGTCAGAAACAAATGGTTCCAACAACTTGGAGCGTACCATTCGTACACCTAACAGCTCTGCCATATTTCTTGAAATGCCATCGTATACATACATGTACGTGGTGGTATCTTTGGGAGCCCATCCTGCATCATGATATGCTAATTTAGAAGACTCATACAAAATAAACCTTTCATTCGGTAAAAATATTTGTTGATTGTCAATATACGTCTTAAAGTCTGAATTTGATATAGATTCTTCAAATACAGATAAGATATCAGTTAAGACTCTTTTACAATCTTCATCAATTGGCTTGTTCTGAAACAAATCTTTCATCTGAGTTAGAGCTTTTATTACATCATCAACATAAAATTTATCCTTAATAGACAAACACTGAAGCAATTTATGCTTATTGGCCATAGTTTCAGGCACAGAATATAAAAAAGGTCCATTTCCTAGTCTCCAATTATTGGCAATATCTACAGTTTTGATAAATTTTTGTCCATTCCATAAACTTGGAAATGTTTTCATGTGTATTATAATTTTTTGGTTTGAAGTGTCATGTAAAGAATTGTTCATAAATTCATAAATCATTGTACAAGATTTCGTTATCCATTCCTTGTCTACAATTACATCTGAATTTTGATAAAGAAGCTTTAAGTGGTCCAATACATTCTGCATGGTTGGTGCCTCCTGCAAGCTAAGATATCCTCTTGCTTTATCATTGATTTTTCCACAACCTCCAGATGTAATGGAAGACTCATTCACAAAGCAAAGTTGAGAACCAGCAATTAATGGATAATAAGTAGTAGACGAGGTACGATTTGCTAATAGCATCTCCTGTCCACACCGCAAATCATGACTCTCACCATCCCATTTGAGATAATAATCGCTGGGTTTACTCATAACTGGTAAGAATGGAATTGTACTTAAAGCTGGCTGTGCATAATAGTTGCAGTCATGGACATGGTCAGAAAGTATTTGTATTAGCAAATTAGCTCGCTTAAGAGCCTTTTCTCTATTTTCTTTATAAATGGTGAGAATAGTTTGTGCTCTCTCAATGACTAGTTCCCATGGTAGATGTTGACACAAGATGCCACCTTTTTTCAAGCCCTCAATTGTCATGTGATTGTCTACTAATAAGTCAATTGGAAACCTGTGGTCTGACTCGTCAAATAAAGCAGCAAATGGTGCATCACGGTGCACTAATTCAGAACACTTTCTCAGGACACTTTGATCTGGACGACATGGAATACAAGGATTAGTTTCAAAACTTCTCTTTATAACAATTACCGTATCAGAAGTTGAATTGTAAGGATTAGCATACGTCTCCAGCATACTTTTGAGTACCGCATTTCTGCTATCCAAAATGTCCTCATCATTCAACTCTTCAATTTTCTTAAAAAATACTTGTACAAAATTATTCTCATTCATGTCTGCTGATGTGACAGGCAAATTATTGAAGTATTTATTTGGAAGTTGAATGACAGGAAGGCCTAAATGATCAAGTACATTAATAACACAGTCTAGGAAGCCACTGTTGCATAATATATTCTCCAGAAGAAACTTTGAATATGATCTGTTCATCCAGCGCAATGTGCTTTCTGAGTAAAAGAGATCCTTAGCACAGATAAATTTATAGAATTCTGTAATGAAGTGTTCCCAGGGATTCTTCATTTGCATTTGATCAAGGAGAGGCCAAAGATAATGAAATTTATATTCTTGAAGCTTGCTTTCCTTGTGCAAGTCTCGAAGACTATGCAGTAGATTAATATACGCTGTTGGTATTACGTTGTTCATAAGAAAAATATTCCACTGAACTTCAGGATCGTATGTCGACTTAGCTTCTGCAGTTGTCCATATTCCTCTACGATTATTAATGACTGCAAAGTTACAGCTCACATGAACTGGAAGTCCAGTAGTCTGAGACAAAGGCAAGAAACAAAAAATCTCTCCTTTGAAATCATGGTTCACATTGTATGCAGAGTCATACTCGTGACTGGGACTCAATTCACATGCCACAGCTGCCAAAGCATCTTTATTGTTGTGCTTACTGGAGGCTGACGCAATTAGCCAAGTGGATACTCGAGTTCCATTAGCACGTAAGTCCTCTGTATTAATATTTACAGCTGCTGTGAAATAATGTGAATCAAGACTAATACAGCTATTGGAGGTTTTATACATTTGATGTACAATTGTCGGGTGCACGTCATTAGAATCTATTCTTTGTATTGTAATTTTCTGAACATGCTGAAGAAAAAGCAATAACTTTTCACCACTCTCCTTGATACCTTCAAAAAGCTCATTGATGTGAGATGGACTATAGCAGGTGCTGCTAAGCTCACTTGGGGATGACCTGCAAGGAAGCCTAAACATTGTACCTTCGAAGGAAGAAGTTTTGTCAAAATTGAACACACCTTCAAAGGGTGCCAATTGGTGAGACTTCTGAATGACATTTTTAAGGAACATTATTCTCTTCCCTGGCTGGGATAGATTCTTTACTTCTTTACGTATATGTTTAAGAGTGGGATCGAATATGTACATCCTGTCTCTGCTTAAGAATGAGGGAACATCAGTAATATGGTAGACGGAGCAAAACCCTATACCAAATTTTCCAATTTTCAATTGCTTGTTAGCCTTAGTTGCAGCTGCAAGCTTCTGAATATTTTCAAAGTCATCATCAGTGAAAGTGCTATTGTTGTGAAATATCAAAGCTGGACCATGAGAGTCACTCATGCCAGGAAAAAAGAGTCGCTTTCGATCAATGTCATGCTGTCTAGCGTCATAGCAGATATTCACTTCAGTGGCCTCAGCATCATCTGCATTCTGAATCAATTCTTTAATAATGGTGACACCATCTTTGTAATCTTTCAAAATGTTCTTCAAACGCACAGTCAGTGGTTCATATTGTCCTGCATCACTGAAGGTATCTTCTGAAACATCCATTTCTTCACTCAATGGAGTCACTCCAAGACACTTGGCCAAGGAAGGACTAATCCGACTGTGCGCGAATACCAGATTAGAGTCAGCATCAGTGGTGGAAATGAAAGTTCTAAGGAACTCATTATCAGTATAAACTAATGTATCCGAACTTTGAAGGGCAGGTAACTCAGAAGAAGATTCGGCTGGAACTAATATAGAATTATCAGAGAAGTTTTCAGAGCCATCTTTAGTCAACCAATTTAGAATAGCCATCACCATGTTCCAAACTTGACCAGGATCAGATGAGCAAAGATTATTAGAAACTTGGCTTCTAATGGTATCCAGTATTGATATAATCTGAGATCTTGTTATGGACTGGTTCATACCAAAGTTCAGAAAAAGACTAGAATACCTTGAGATGCTATCAGGTAGTACATGTAGGTAAGGATCAACACTGTGACGAAAGTTTTGATTTTCATTACGAGCTATTGATTTGACATTTACAAATTTGTTATATTTTTGAATGTAAATCCATTCCTTCATTGTCCGAAGGGATTCAAGATGATGCTTGTCAGCAGTGCTCATGACTGTAGTCATTGCTGAATAAACCTTACAAACTATATCAAGCAAAGCATCTGAATTCATTTCATTTTTGACAGATATGATATCAGACAGATGGGAACACAAATGTACTGTTGGTTCTGGACTACCAAGCCACTGATAGACATTAATGCTTACAGGAGGATCACTGAAAAATACTCGAGAGCCATACGTGTACGCTAATGCTTCTCTAGAAGTGCATGAAACACATGCATTATCATATTTTAATGACATAAAGTGTGAAGTATACCCTGAACCTTTCCATGGCAGACAACTTGGATACCCTGGAGGTGCTTTAGCACATACTGGAAGCCATGATCTTCTTTCTGATATCAATAATAGTGCTGTGTCAAAGGGAAAGCAACCGCGCCCAATTGACCAGTCCACAGAAAATGATCCCGCTTTCTTTTGTTGGAATTCATAAGTTTGAATATAATCAAGTATTGCTTTGGCCCGAGCAATCTTAACTAGGCTTACAGGCTGTGGTAGTTGAGTTGCAGTAATACTTATAGAAAAAACTATATTTAAAATTTCTTGTGTTGTCACAGAATTTTTTAGGCCACACTGCATTAATACTGAAATAAATTTTTTGTAGTTACTTGCTGGAAATACATTTTCACCTAAATAAAGCTGAGACAATACAGTCGAGCTGGGATTAAATAGATCAGTTGGGTAATGCCTTACATTAGCACTGTTTTTAAGAAACCTAATAGTTTTAATAGACTCACTAATAGTATAACTCTGACTGCGAAGAAAGGCATAAGAGTTTAAAATGGATTCCATAATACTGTCTATGTAATAGTCTCCAATAATACCATTTCGTATCTTTGGAAATAAACAGCTTTCTACAAACACGGAATCACTTTTTTGTACAATTCCTAGTCTGTTAAGTAGCTGTGTTTGAATATAATCAGTAGACAGAAGAATAATAGAAGGGGGAAGGTGTTTTACCAGTTCTGAAAGATTTGGAGGCTCTATCACAACTTCTCGAAACAAGGACTGAGAAATTATTTCATCAATAGAATATAATTTTGCACTGGTATTTGCTGCAGAAACGAACATTTTTATAGAGCGTATCACAGTATAATCATTGCGACTAATAGTTGACGACAGTAAATTTTGCAATGCTTTTGCCTCTTCAGTTGTAAGTGTGACATAGCTACGATTACTGCACCTGGCAAGACAATTAAGAAAACTTCTACCACTGAAGTTTTCTATGTAAGTGGATAACCGAGAGTGGCTAAGATATGGGAATTTAGCCTGCAGTGCACAATTAATACCAAATTTCTGTATTGAAGACAGAACTTCATCAGACACTGCTTGATGATAAGGGAAATACAATGTAGTTCCTGCATTATTGAGTTTGACTACATAAAAACTGGTTGATGTTGATTGTCCTGCCATTTGAGCAGGCACAATAGATTTATTCACAAATAGATCTAATTGCTTGTTTGAAACCCATTTCCAAAATTTTTCAAACCAGTCACGCGGAAACTGTTCGTGTCCGGTAAAGGTTATCACACTGGCACTTCTCCACTTTGCGGGCATGCATTCATCAATCAAGTTTGCCACATGTTGAACGGTGAGATTGGTAAGTTGAGTCTGTCCAGTTTGACCTATGCACTGTAGTCCTCTCTGGATCTCAGCATCTGCTATATCCACTAGCTTGTGGTCCAAATTTGGCAGCAATTCCCTCGGGTATTCCTTTGAGCAAAGATAGACATTGTTCTGATTGTTCAGCCCATAATAATACTGAACTTTCTGAAAAGAAATAAAAGTTCCATTGGCTAGTGGCAGAAGCTCAATCTGGTCAAAATCTCTATAGTTACCGTCAGACCAACAATATTTCAGAAGTTCATATTTTTCATGAACATTCAAGCGTCTGACACAAGAATAGTTACTTCGAATTTTATTTCGAACATAGCTAGGATTTACTTCCACTATTGAAACACCTAAGAACTGAAAAGCTCTACGAACTGTGTTTGTGATATTTGCCAACTGAACACCGCAAGCAGTTAGAACATTTATCACCACATCTTGCAGACCTGCCTGTGGAATGTACACAACATTAGTGTGCATCAACCATTGGCTGCTATTGTCACACCAAATCACTTGATTTTTTAAGAAAGAAGTGAAAAAAGCTGTTAGAATTCCTGCCCAGTGACTACCTTTCAATGTTACAGCATCCGGCCAATTGGAATAATATTTTTCTTTGGAGAGATACGTTTTCGCCTCCAATAATAGGTTAACATAGCAAGAAGGTAAGACTTTGTTAACCAATAGAGTATTCCAGTCAGCTGTAGGGTCATTTCTTCTCTCTACACTGGGCCATTTCAAACTTCTCCTGTCGTCTGTCAGACCAAACGTACCATTGATATGTACAGGAAAATTAGAGGACGTGTCCACTGGCATAGGAAGAAAGCAAAATATCCTACCCATACAGACTGAATTTAGTTCTAGAGCTGTACCGACCCATGGGAAAACCTTCTGCTTTACAGAGGCCGTAAGCACACTAGAATCAGGTGAGCCAACTTGATTAGCTACCAGCCACTGAGCTGATTTGCTACCATTTCTTTGATCATACGTACATACGTCAAATCTAGCTGTGAAGCTGCAAACGGAAGATATATTGTACCCATTTTGTTGGTGAGACCTTTTGACCGTTGCAACCAAATCAGACCTTCTCTTTGTCAAATCAGCTACAAATTCATCTGTAATTTTCGTTTGAAAAAGCAACGTATGACCCCCTTGAACATTAATATCAAATACTTCAATGCAGGTAACTGATCGAAGGAAAATTAGAAGCAACTTTGCTTCCACTTTAAGTGCTTCGATGAGCTCCAACACTTTGTCCAGAGTGTATAAATTACCTGAAAGATCTGATGCTGCTGTTCTCAGTGGAAACCGAAACAAAGTTTGATGATAGGAAGTAGAAGTGTTGAAGTTGAAGTCTGCGATTCCATGGAAAGGAGAGAGACATTGTCTCGTGCGACTATCAGAAAGTTTGAAGTATCTTCCAGATTGCCCTTGCCATAACGTCTCCTGTGGGTCCAAATATGCTATTTTGTCACTACTTATTATCGCAGGTACATCTAATTGAAAGCAAAAATAAAAGGGAAAAAAGAAGTAAAATAAAAATTGAAACATACCAGGAATTTTTAGGCATTCTGGGAGGCATATTCCCCCCTCCCCTTTGAAAAATATTTGTGACCGTCTATAGGAAAACCAGGCACAACGCGGCACCTTCGAATTTTTTTTTTTTGCACTTACGGAGTTGTCGGCGTCCAGATATTGAGCTCTCCAAGTTTTATCGTCGCAGCTTTAGTGGTTCCTGCTATAATAGACCTAACCGTTCCCTTCCGTAGGCTTGAAACAATACATTTTTAAGAAATCGATCGATCTTTTCTCGATATTACGCACGCCGCGTTGTGCCCGGTTTTCCCGTAGACGGTCACATTTATACATTCATGAAGACATAAGTTAATAAAATTTGATCAATTTAAATGAAGAAAAACTCTTTTGAAGTATGAACAAAATAATTTGATTCACTGAAATCAATTTTTTTTTACTGTTTAATCGGGGATGTTTATATGGTAGGTGGGGCTACTTAAGAGAAGCTTGGTTCTTCTGTGTTTGCTTGGTGGTCAACTCCACTAAACAGAATGATTTTGTTGATGATCTTTACTTGTATTATCCCCAGGAAATTTAATGGTTTACCAAGTTATCTTTGACGTATCTGAAATTTTGCAGACGCAGCCAGGTCTTATTAATGAACCAAAGTGTATTTTCTGATTAAATTGGTGATAATGCACCATTTGCCATGGTTATACACCACACCCAACAGTATTATTCTTACTTGAAAATGCATTGTCCAAATCAAGTCACATATAGAATACAGGGTAAATCATATCCAGTGAACAAGTGCATGTAAAAGTCTTGTGTGATATAGCTACTACTTAGCAGAGAATAGCATGAACAATTTTAAATTAACACAGAAATGAAATGTTATCTTTGTATATCTTTAAACCCTTTACCGTTTCTTTATTTTTCCAGAATTTTGAACAGGCAAATAAATATTACAATTTATTTTATTTCCATAAACCCCCTAACAACTATATATCAATAGAAAGTTGTGGACCTAATGAACATAATATGATTTTGGTTCTCTAGCAACCAAGAACCAAGAATTTACAAGTGGTTATTCTTTTGTTCTTGGAGTTTTAAACCAATTTTCATGGAAAAGAATCTATTTTCTTTCTTTTTTTCAATCGTAATAATATGTGTATACAGTACATATACATTATATAATTACATGTAATTAACCCTTTCACCGGCACAAGCACCTATAGGCGCTCAAGGATGACGTAAGGCGGGAAAAATATTTTTCCCCTAAACGATAAACGCTAAAGCTTAGCTGTAGCGTCCAGAGCACGGCTAATGTGTTGTTCTATTGCATGTATTTTTAGAATAGAAATAGCTACTACGTAACTAAGGTAGTCGGGCTAAAAATAAACTTAACGTTAGTTCGAAAAATGGCGATAAATTTGTCTGCAACTGAGGCGGTGGATCTTGTCTGCGACGACGTTTTCGACTGCGAACGTGAGAGGGAAGGGGTACAGGAGCTATATAGCTACCGCAGAGGTACTACTGTCCAGGATAGAGAGTTGGACTGGCTCGCTAGAGCTGTCATTTCATTGCCAGTTGAGGAAACTTCTAGTTTTCAACTTGAGAGCTACTAGAGCACTGTAGGTAGCGAACATACCAGCAGCTATGTCAAAGAGGATATGGAACTTGATATTCCAGGTAAGAAAAGCAGCTATTTACGCAGTATATTGGAGGGAAAAAGTAAGAAATAGTTTTCCCGGGAACATGGCAGTAAGTTTTATTATGCCCAATAGCTTTCCCAGGAATATGGCGCTAATTTTGTCACAGCTGTAAACTCTTTTCTTACAAACTCCCAGCAATGAGTAATGATTTGACTTAGCCACCTTTGCTCTCTGAATTACTTTGGACTTCCTATTCATTCAAAGGATGATGTCTCTACTTCTGCAAGGTCTAGAATATTGAGATGATGGTAATACTGATTATGTTGAAAGCATGAAGAAAGGTTGACAAAGTATTGAATGGATGAAAAAGGAAGAGTATGAGTAAGAATGTGGCTAGAGGGAGGAGTAAGTGTGTGCAGAGGACTGGAAATGTTAGTAAAATATTCTTGTATTCTTGATGTTATTCTGCCCAGCTATTGCCCAGCAAACAGTCACGCCTCCTCTGGTGTCATCAGTGAGCAACAGCATTGCTGGCTGAGATAACTGTCTATTATAACAGTAAATAATATCTAATCACGCACAAACAATTGCTAATATTGCACTGGAAGCATACAGATCACTTTGTTATGATGATATAGTTACATTGTGGTCCCAAAAACCACTTTGTGGTTTGTTGCCAAGCAACCAAATTTGACCAAAAATGTTGAACAATACATGTACTTTCACGTGATGTATTGTTGCTAGGTACTTTTTTTAACTCCTGATTTTATATTTATTTTTAAACATTATTCATATAGAAAAAATAAAATAACTGAATTTTATCTGCTGGTGAGAGAGTTAAAGTATTTTAATATATATTTTAATTGGCGAGCGAGCGAGACACTTACAGGAGTAACACAATCGAAAATCGGGGATGTTTATTAATTTATTTATTTGTATATATGTATGGACGTACGTATGTCATTTTGAACTTTGACCCTTGCGTTTTTGTGTTAGTTACGTGGTCGACCCTGTCCCAAATTGCACTAAACAGAATCCTCTGGTTTATCGATCAGTACCCGTATCACCCTAGAAATTGAATTGTTTACCGTTTTGAATTCTTTTGCGGATGCAGTTAAAACTTGAAAACTTAAGGGACTTCCATTTCTATTCGAGTTAGTGGCGGTGGTAAGTCAATGCGCTCTTTGTCATAGTTATAAGCCGTGGCAACTGTATTTTCAAGTAAATACTGCGAAGGTAAGTCTGTGTAGGTGCATGTCCAGTTGTGTCAAAGCATTGTGTGTTACAACCTAAAGAATATCACAAAGAAAACATTTAAATAACGTGTATTGTTTTTTCCCTTCAATTCAAAGTTGCAGAGAGTTGTTACTATGGCACTGAAATCCCTTTACCTTGTATGCGAAATTAAAAAACTGGACCTTATTTTCAGTAGCATCAGTGTTAAATCATTCATATAAAAATAGTATAGCTTCTGGAGAATGGCGATTTTGAGCAATTTTAGAGAAGAAAAAGTTAGGACAGATAGTTCGCTACGTGTGCAACCGTTTTCCTTAGGCTGTAGAAAGTAATGATGAAGCCTCAGGGAAGCCTGTATAATCAAGCAGTACTAAATCCAGTAGGAATGGAACTCTACCTATTACAGATATTAGTAGGAAGGGGTGATGAATCTGTATTAGTAGCAAATGTGCTAGGAGTGTGAGAGCAGCAAGCAAGAGAAGAATTATCGGAATATTTTAAGTGACTGCCATACTATTCTATGTTGAAACCAACTTATTTACCAGTATAAAGTTGATTTTTTTTATTCTCTAGCCTTATTTTATATACTAGTGATGTGCTTGAGCACAAATGGCGAGCGAGCCTAAAGACTACAGTAGCTTCGAAGGTTGCAAAACAAGAAGCCGTAAGCTCCTGATTGAACTGTCGTAAAAAAGGTAAAGGTCCACAGCAAATGAAGTTTAATGCTTAATGCAATCAGAAAGAGCAGCCTTATAGGCATCTTTTGATGACCGTATATCATAATGTAGCTTTAATATGTATTTTTTTAGTGTTAAAAAAAAAAGTGATTGAATTCCGCTACAGTATTAATGCAGCCGCAATGGTTAAAGGGCTACATATCCCCCAGTTTTTTTTATTGTCTATTGGCAAATATTTATTAAGGTCAAATGTGCGATAATTTCTTAGAAATGAGGGTTTTCAAGTCTAACTGCTGGTGGCTGGTAGTGACGATGCCATTGATAACCCTTTACCATACTTTTTTTTAACAGCAACACTACACCACAATCATGAGCTACATCATGATCATGTTTGGTCAAGGCAATGAATCCGGCTGCACAAACTGACCAGTAGCAAGAAATTATTTGCTCATGTGAGTACATACGTTGTGATAATAGGGAGTGTTACCAATAATAGCTTAAAGTATACACTTGCCTATATACATGTTCATGTCCAATAAATTAGTACAGGTGTAAATTAGTGGGTGTGTCTAAGTAGACATAGTGTCCCTATCCACAGCACAAAATTCCATGTGAAATCCTGAGCATCATACTTCACACTGATCGTCGTTTATTAAAACTATTTAACAAGAATCCTCGATTCACTGTTGGTAAGTTATACTTCCCTAGCTAGTAGATTACAAATTTAACGTGAAGTCTAAAATCGCAATTACAAACACGTACTGCACCTACATTAAATGGTACAGGTAATTTGTGGGACATTAGTAGAAAAGTTCTATAGGTTTGGCTGTCATGAAATGAGGAGCCCATTAACCATTTGATACTCAAGTTCTTTTTTTTTTCTGTTGATTTTTTTCTGCTGTTGTTGTTGTATTTATTTTTTGTAAGCACTTCACACTTTCCAAACAAGTATTCCCACTATCACTGCTACCATAGACTGGAATGACATTCCAAGAATTTTGGAGAGCCTTGTAATCATTGTGAACAACTTGAAGGTGGCTATGAGCAAACAGTGCCTGATTCAGAGCCACTTAACTGGGCTAGAAAAATTAGTTACAATCTAATTGGGGCAGGATATAGAGTCTTGCTCCTCCTCTTCCACAATGTTTTTTAATTGCTGCTTAAAACGGTTATTGGCGAGCGAGCGAAGCGAGCGAGCAAGTTTAAGATGTAGTCTATGGAAATCCTGAATACGTCGTCCGTCGTCGTTTAAACGCGCGCGCATTCCAGAAGGAGTACCATTCTTTACCCTTTACCAATTGTTACTTTATCATGAGGAGTACCATTCTTTACCCTTTACCAATCATCATTTTCCCCTTTACATGTCATTACATATTCTACTACTAATAATGAGATGTGAATTCAGATTTGGCAACCTGCAGGAAGAAAACCAATGCAAATTCAAATCAAACTACCCCAATGCAATTGAAAGTGTCAACATTTCCCCAGAACCTCGCTCGCCCAACCAATGCTACACGAGCATTTTCTAGTTTATGTCATATAACCTAGAGTCTTATACAAGTCTATTGTCCACTGGTTTTAGTCTGTATGGCATTTACATTATCCTCAGGCCCTCAGCCATTCTTACTGTAACTTCTATACAGACCTCCACATTCTGGTGAAGCCTCATATGCCAATGTGCACAATTTGGCTGCAATAGTTCAAATTCTGCATTTGTCCATTTTTTTTTTGTCTTTTTCTTTTTGTGCTTTCTTTTTCCTCCCTTTTTTTCTTCAGTTCTCTTCTCTTTTTGTTTACTCCCACCACTTATTGTACTCAAACTTGAGCAGTTTAATGCTTAATTAACTTTTATTATCATTGATAATAAAATGACTTTTCATGCTTAAAACATATTTATTATTATTTATAATGTCCCACACAAATTTTATCACCGAATGTAAGAAAAAAATATACACCATACACACTCGCAGATATCTACTAATCTAATAGTTGAGGACACAGTCATCAAACTTCCGAACTAAGAAAAGGGTGTGAAACTGAAATAATACCAAAATATCCAATATCAGTGTTTATGTTACGAATAGGGTTGGGCAGTATAATTATATCAATATAATAGTCAACATTGCAATTACTGGCACTTGTGAAGATAATTTTTTTTATCGTCACAAAAAGTGCCGATTTATCGATTGAAGTGGAAAAAAGCACACGTATACCAACACGGAGTTGGTCCAAAATTGGAAAGAAGTTTTTAAGAATTATGAGGTGAACCAGAAACTGGGCAGTAGAAATTACGAATGTGTAGAGCTATAGGTACAGAAAAGAAGGAGGCAGCTATTTCCTATTTTTATTATTATTATAAAGTGTCTACTAAGCATAGAAACTCACATAATTTAAATCTTCACATGACCACTGCTCAAGTTCTGCTTCAGAATTGATGGAAAAAAATACCAAGACATGCTTGAAAGTGGTACTAACTGAGGGTTATACATTATATATTATATATAATATATATATATATATAGTTACAGTAGAAGACAAAAAAAGTTTCGAATTCCGTTCCGTAGAACGGCCGTCACACGATAAAAAAACGGGAAAAAAACGGTACGCTGTTTATTAAAAAACGGCTGTTCCGTTCGACCGCATTACCGTTTTAA
>WLWD01000293.1_pt1 | contig 204896 bp, 152 predicted proteins | sample 6712731 | NCBI WGS metagenome assembly WLWD01 (sample SAMN12718690, study PRJNA576275) | sponge metagenome | isolation source: marine sponge | host: Mycale hentscheli | place: New Zealand: South Island, Marlborough, Capsize Point | collected 2014-11-01
CTTAATGTTTATCTCAATCACAAGGTTAATAGACGCCTTGATAAACTTAATGTTTATCTCAATCACAAGTTAATAGACGCCTGATAAACTTAATGTTTATCTCAATCACAAGTTAATAGACGCCTTGATAGACTTAATGTTTATCTCAATCACAAGTTAATAGACGCCTGATAAACTTAATGATTATCTCAATCACAAGTTAATAGACGCCTGATAAACTTAATGATTATCTCAATCACAAGGTTAATAGACACCTGATAAACTTAATGTTTATCTCAATCACAAGTTAATAGACGCCTTGATAAACTTAATGTTTATCTCAATCACAAGGTTAATAGACGCCTTGATAAACTACTTATATATTATATTATAGCTCGTGACAAAGCATTTCTGCAATTGTGCAAAAGTGAAGAATAAAGCACAAATCAAATATGACATTCACAAATCACATGAAATGCTAATGCTTCATTCAGCAGTAACTGAATGATGTGAGGTACATTTATTGCACTTACTGTTGATAAATGCTTTACTAATTCTTCTCTAAGTCATGCTACAGAGTAGCTAATTATGCTTTTGAAGAATGTAGACAAATTTTAGATTTAAAAAAATGTATCCATTTTTAAGAATTTCCTGGTGACGACATGATTTTCAAAGCATACAAACTAGCTAGCAATAAATTGGTAATTAAAGAAATCCAACAAGATTGAATTCCAATAAGTGGATTGGACAAATGTTATCATTCTTATTGAGCTACTTTTGATTACTTAAGTTAAATTACTTTCCATCTATAAAAACCAACGTCAGCATGCACACACATACAGTTGTACTCACACACATACATAGTTATACACATAGGCATATACTATTGGATACTCTACACAGTGAGCATTTGAACAAAATAATGAAATTAATCACCTTCCTAAACAATACAAGGTAATAAAGGGGGCTGGAAGAGCTAGCTAGGTATCATATAACCATTGGTGCATAACCGTTCCTTGCTTTGATTTGCTAGTGTGTTTGGCGCAATTGCGTAACGTTTGACGATCTTTACCAATGCTAACTTATTCTCCCTAGCTGCATGTAACTAATTGGGGAATTGAAATGTTCATAACAATAAAATGTTGCTGCTATTTTCATAAAGGACCCATTTTGGGAAGCAAAAGCTATTAACTTACCCTTGCCTTTCTTGATGATAGTGATGGTGGACTTCTGGAATTCAAATTCTTTGAAGTACAGTAGCTCCTCCCTTTTTTTCAGGCCATTGCAATTGTTATGTGCATGCAGCATTTGTTCTGTTCCAGTTAACGGATGATTGATGTCCAGACGTCCAGACAATTGCTGTTCCACTGTAAAAGTATATTTAACAAAGTGTTGTCAGGTGACCACAACAAGCTAGCCTAGTGTCAGAATAGCACTCCAGTATTGGTGATGCATGCATTATCAGACCTATTGGAACCAATACTTCTCTACTACCAACACACACTGGAGAACACTTACCACGCCAGCAGTGAGAGCAGGCGGCAAGAGCTCTTGCAATGCAGTTGCAGAGATACCAATTGAGGTCAAAGGTGAATAGCAGCCATTCTGCGTGATTCTTCCAGTAACGCAATATTTTATGAATCTACTTTATAGTCCGCATTTTGGGTGTGGTGGGTCAGAAATTAAAAATGTGGGAACGCCCTATTTTGGAAAACAATCGACTCTGTCAGTAAGCAATGGCGGAAAGCCAGCCGCAAGTTCGTACAGAGGTGAGCGCATAGCTACCGCTAGCTCATTACTTAATCAAATGTTTGTTAGCCTAGATCCAGCCTTCCCTATATAGCCCGCTGTTTGTATAGCTTTTACAAAAGGGTTGAAAGAAGGGAAAACACTGCTACCTACACACATGCCAAGTGCTTAGCTTAATTTTTTTTTACAACTAGAAAAAGGGAAATTAATGTCTGATCATTATATATAAGGCATCAACAACTGGATAGAAAGAGGGAAACTTATGTCTGAGCATGCTCATAAAGAGATACCAGCTGAACTGAAAAAAAGAGGGAAAGTAATGTCTGAGCATGCTCACAGCCAATGCACTGGCAACTGGAAAAAAGAGAGGGTAAAAGTCATGTTCCTGAGCATGCTCTTAAAAAGACACCAGGTTCTTTTCATGAGCATGCTCAGACATGACTTTCCCTCTCTTTTTTCCAGTTGCTAGTGTGTTTTTGTGCTGGAGGATGGTTAGACTATCCCTCTCTTTTTGCTACAGTTTGTATCTATTTACTCTAGCTATTTAAAGTCTAGTTTGTTCCAGAAATATAGTAAGTTGTGTGTTTATAACACATAAACACAGCATATATTTGTAGTAATTTTTTTGTTGTTGTGTTTGTTTAGTGGTTTATTTACAGTTTTTACCATGTGTAAATAATTTGTATTTGGGATGTATATTTGTATGTTTGTGCACTTTTATAGGAAGATTATGTTTTGGGGTTTTTTTTTTTTAATATATATGTTCATGTGTTAGCTTTCTATACAGCATAGCAGGTGTCTTTCGAAAAGAAAAAAGCTTTTTTTTTACAATTTTTTCATTGCGTTTTGACTAAACAGTTGGTACAGTCACAATAAAAATTTTACTAGTCAAGTTCTCGTTTCAGTTGATTTACAGCTAAAAGCTAGAAACTCTTCCACAGCTATATCAGCAAGCTAAGCCTTGTACTACCCTCTAAATGCTATAGGGGTCATGCTAAACTGCTTGCACAATAAAAAAAAAACTGACTTTCTTCGATTAAGCAGACTGACTGGATTTTCGCTGAACTTGCTGCTCTGACAGGTCCCTACTTCTTAGTCTTTCTACCAGCTACAGTTGGGTCTCTATTAGTGAGAATATCTAAGCCAATGATATTTAAAATAGCATCATTTTTTTACATTCCTGAAAGTGGCATATGGTAAACGAGCATTAAAACTTTAACATAGTCTAACTGAAAAACTATATTTTATCAACTGCCGTAACATTTTCTCTCTTTTTTCTTTTTCTACAGTAACTCCTTCAGTGCAAAAAAAAATCTTTCTTTTCTGGTGCCTACTGTACATTATTTTAGCACAGGAAGAAACAGCACATTCTCTTATTATGTGTTTGTGTGTTTGGAATATCATGTCATTATTTTGTGTTTGTGTTGTGTGCACATATTTACGCATTGTACTAGTTGTATGTTTGTGTGTTTGTTTATTTGTTTATTTCTCAGTATTGTTTTTTACCGTTTTATATACTAAATATTGTGTTGTATGTAAGCATTGTGTGAGAACCTGTATGTTTGTGTGTTAGTATGTCACACAGTTGCTATTGTTATTGTGTGTATACATTCTGTAAATTATAGAGTAAAATTGTATGTTTGTGAATTATATTGTTGTTTGTTAGCATTTATGCAGTTAATTAAACTTGTACAGAATGTTTATATAGCATATGCATAAGCTGATAATATAGGAATACATTTGTTGGTGTGTTTGTTTACAACATGTGTTTGTAGTCTTTATAAGTTTGTTGGTGTGTTTGCATGTCAAAGTCTCGTTTAAATAGCACTTAAATGCTGTTTGTTTGTTTGTTTATTTATCACTTTAATTATATATTTATTTATTTATTTGTATTTAGAGAGATCTCCATCCTCCAGTCTCTCTTCACTGGGAGCACTGCCATACATGGAGTAAGAGTGTCCAGCCTGCACAATGTGCAGTACTACATAATACAGTCATAGTTATGCATTCTAATTATCGCACACTTCACATCTCTACTGACCTTCACTCATGGACTACTACTCGTGCACCATATGCAGTCTCGTCCCTAACTACCTACCAGTCTAAGTTTGTATTGGTTGGTGGATGGCATCCCTCCACTAGGGATCTCACTGACACTCTGTTGACTAGTACTACTGGTCTAGACTGGAAGCCATCGCTACGTGCCATGCCTACTCGTCGCTACTTCCCATCATCAGTTAGTGGAGGATCACCAGAGGTCCTGGTCGTGGCTGGTGGGAGGGGCTCACATGACGAGATGTTGGACGTAGTGGAAGTTCTACTCAACGACCATTGGACGACTGCAGACTCACTTCCTTCTTCATGCTGGGACATGCGATCAACATTCCATGAAGGCAACTTCTACTTCACAGGAGGACTGCACAAGGAGAAGATTCTGTTTATATGCAGTTTAGAGTCTCTCTTAGCATCTGCTAGTAATGGCAGGACAAGAAGACAAACAATATGGAGGACAGTAACCACACTTACTGAGATCTTTGCTATCGTCTCCTATGTATCGAATCTAATCGGCATCGATAGATATTCTACCATTAGAAGTTACTCCAACAAGACAGAGGAGTGGATTGAGACTACTAGTGAGGGAGATAGACCAGAACAGAAGTATAATAGTGGATCTTTAGCTACTGCAGTCTTGTCTACTGGACAGTTGCTGGTTGCTAATAGAGATGGAGTACATAAAGGAACTCTGTCAGGTTAGTGTAAGAGAATAGCAGCATCTCTAGAAAGCCATCTTGTCTTCAGTGATATTGGCTTCTCTTTAGAATGTCCCATTTATAGATTATATGGGATACTAAAGTTAGGTATTAAAAACTTGTACTATAATAAAACTAGAATATTATTATTTATTATTTAGTTAATTAAGTTAAAACTAAATATTTATTATATTAATTATGATATTATAATAAGTAAGGTAATTGATTGTCTTTGCCTAAATTGCAAGTGCTAGAGTGCAGCTGCTTCTACTGGCAGCTGCTTCTACTGGCTTAGCTCCAGGCTATAAAACCAGCTGCCCACACTCTGTATTGCTGGAGCCAGCTAATAGTACTGGTGCAGGGTGTGGGTTACTTGTATAGTATAACCAATGAGACTGTAATAACTAATTAGTGTTTTATTTGCAGTATTTTATAATGCATATTTTATTTTATGTTTAATAGTTGTTCTAAAATATGAAGATGCATATAAACACTTCATCATTTCCAAGGAAGTGTTGGAGCTTCTGTCTTTAAAGTTTATGTCCCTTGGTCCTCCAAGACAAGGCAAGAGTACAACTCTCAGGAGAATTAAGAAAGAGATCATAGATCTTCTGTCAGCAAAAGAAGAGGAGCAGATTCATGGCAGCACAGGCACAGTGGAGTGTTGCTCCAATGTGGTAGTCCAAGGCAAGTCTGATCCAACTACAGCAGAAAGAAGTGTAGACTGGACCATTGTAAAGAATCCCACTGAGGAAGCTTCTCTACTCTTTCACACTCTCAAAGAGAGTTTTGTGGCTGATTCCACTTCTGAAACTGAATCCACTTCTGAGGCTACAGCTGATTCCCATGGAGATAGCGACACCAGGGCAAAGGTCAGTCAGGCTAGCAGCACAGGGCAGTCCCATCAGGTTAAAAAGCAACAAATTAGAATCACCAAGCAATCACACTCTGCTCAAAAGCCACAGCCTAACTTAATACACAAAATGCTGGCAAAACTAAAATTATTGACCAAACAAAAAATCAGATCACCAGATTATTCTGAAATAGCTGCCATATTCGAGACAGTGTCCAAACAACCACACTTTGCAGAAAATGTGAAGCACTCTTTTAAAGCTTTTTTGAGAATGGAGGACACCGGAGGTCAACCTGAGCTGATGGACATGCTACCAGCACTCACCATAGGACCTGGCCTCTACTTGCTGTTCTTTAGCTACAAGTTCCAACTAGATGAGGAGTATCGGGTCTTTTATCAGAGAGCTTCAGGAGAGACAACTGCACCAGAGAAATCTGAGTTTACTCTGCAAGAGATGCTTTTGCGTACTCTGGCCAGTATATCTTGTCTCAGTTCCTCCACCCATCTTCAACCTCAGCCAGGAGCGAACAACTCAGCCATTGGTGAGATACTGGAGTCCTCCAAGTCTGTAGTGTATATAGTGGGTACTCACAAAGACAAGGTTTCTGATGAAGTCATCGCTACAGTCGATTCGCAGCTTCAAAAAGTGATTCGAGACACGGACTCCTACAAAAAAGGCATAGTTCAGTTCTGCTCAAAAGACAAGCTTGTTGTTTCTTTAGACAACATGGGAGGTGGAGTAGAAGAGATCGATCACTTGCATCAGCTACTGGAGAATGCCATGGAGAAACACTTTAAAAAGCTGAAAATTCCAGCTGTGTGGCTTCTGTTCAGCTTGTGTCTTCGCATGAGAGAAGTGAGGACAGCCAGCCTGGAGACCTGCTTGGCCTTGTCCCATGCCTTCAATATGACACCCTACGAGACCAAAGCAGCTCTGTGGTTTCTTCACCACCATGCCGGTGTTCTGATGCACTTTCCCAGTGTGCCTGGTTTGGAGGACCTGGTCATCATAGACATCCAGGTAGTGTATGACAGTATCACTGGTGTCATTCTTAAAGCCATGAGCTTTGATAGCGTAGGTCAGGCCACATCCGAGAGATTCAGGAATACAGGTCGATTCTCTATGACAGATTTGAAGACAGCTACAGCTGACATTTCAGGAGATCTGATTCCACCAGAGCAACTGGTAGCTTTGCTTGCATATCTTCACTTGATAGCTGAGATTGCATCAGTCAAATCTTCTGATACTAACTCAGTGTTAGAAGAAGAGAAAGAATACATCATGCCTTGTGTGTTAGAAAACACTAGTGCAAAGGAACTTGACCTATTCCACAAAGAATCCTGCAGATCTTGTTTCGTGGAACCTCTCTTGATGTACTTCAGTAGTGGGTTTACTCCTATGGGACTCTTTCCTGCTGCAATGGCATGTCTCGTATCCAACAAGTCCTTCACTTTCATTGGAGAAGGAGTCAAGAAAAACATGGTGCACTTTTTGTATGGAACAATAAAAGTTCACGTGTCTTTTGTATCGAAATCTAAATATTTCGAAGTCGTAGTTTCTTGTGATCCTACTTTCCAAGACTCCATTCACCATGAATGTATTTCTCTAAAACAAGAAATAGAAGACACTCTAAAGGAGGCTAGTTCCAGAATGAACTACAACAGCTCCATGGACTACCAGTTTGCCTTTGACTGTCGTTCACATGAAGGAGAAAATCATCTTGGAGTGGTGGATGGTGCAGACACGATTCCAAAGGTTATGACATGTCTCTTCAATCCAGACTATCCACAAGCAGTTGTACTCACCAATAGACACCTCATTTGGTATGGACAGGTATGCAGAAATAGACTATGTATTCTAACTTGCAATAACTAACAATGATATTATTTTTGGTTTTAGAAATACGAGAAGAAAGATCCTGTGGTAGAGGTCTCTGAAAGTAAGTCAAGTTATTGTTTTAATTGGTATCATTATAAATGTTTTATTATTAGGTGGTAATAACTTGAGTATATTTCTGAGTGTGTATCCTGACTTGGTCCTCTCAGTGAAGCCTTGTGTTATGACAGTAGCTGATCACTGCTACAGTATTGGACTCATATCTCCGGACATGTATGACCAGCTCTGTCAACGTCAGAACTGGATTGATGTAGAGAAGACAAGGAACCTTCTGAGTAGCATTCGTACAGTCTTATCAACTAGACCTACTGCCCTCAAGGAGTTTGTTACTGTATTGTCTCAAGTGGACTATTGTAGACAAGTGGCAGATGAATTAAAGCAACAACTCCAGTAAGAATATTGTTATTATAGTAGCATTTGAATTATTGTATTGTTTTTGTTATAGAATTGCTGTGGATTGAATTCAATCAACACTACAGGGACATACATTTGAAAACACTCATTGAATTTTATGCTTCATGTATTTTATCCCATATTTCATATTTAGACGTTGTGGATTTATATTTTTTGATATTTTTTGAATAAAAATTATTAATTTTATTTTAACAAACAGTTATATAATTCCATACAATAATAGTAATGGTCACCAATTCCAGCAAAGTGAGGACAATATGGCCACCATCCATAGGCACTACCGCATACACGACACCAACAGCACGAGAGTGTGCCACAAACTCAGACTTGAGTGTGACTGCAGTTCCATTCACTAACACTGTAGTCTTCTGGAAGTCGTACGTCGCTAAATATTTATATACATATGTATAAAATAAACACACACAAACTTATATACGCACATACATGTGCACACAAATACACACATGTGCACACACATACACATATGTGCACACACATACATACATGTGCACACACATACATACATGTGCACACAAATACATACATGTGCACACAAATACATACATGTGCACACACATACATACAGATTTGCTCACGCATACAGCGAGTCACTTACAGATCAACTGTGGCCACAGGACTCCATTAACCTCTAAGGTCACTCCATGTCTGTTGCTCATATAAGGACACTCCAGTATGTTGTAGTCTCTGACATTACAGTCTATTAAGATATTGTTTATTAACACTTCAGTACCAGGTTGGCAAAGACTCTCCTTCTACACAATAAAGTATTTATTTTGACATTAAATATTGAAAAAACACACACACACACACATACGGTTTTAATCCATACAGTCTTCCACTCTGGATTGTCACGTGCTAACACACGAACTTCATCTATTGTCAGATCTGTAAAACACACAAACACACATACACACCAGAAAGTGTGCTAGTTCAACACTGCATGAAATGTTATTATAATAGTGTATGCAATAATTGAATTCATAGAGGGGGACATTTTCTCACCAAAGAATTCCTACCCCATCAACCACACTATGAATAATGAGAAGAGATCCATTGCTCAACAATGGCAGGCACAAAGCCAGCAAACATGGAGCTGTTGGTTCACAAGGAAATGCTGTGAATAAAGCTAATCAGTAGAGACCTCATCTACAATATCTCTGTCTTAGTAATCTCAATTCTATAGCTCTCACAGGGAATGCTGTGAATAAAGCTAATCAGTAGGGACCTCATCTACAATATCTCTGTCTTAGTAATCTCAATTCTATAGCTCTCACAGGGAAATTCTGTGAATAAAGCTAATCAGTAGGGACCTCATCTACAATATCTCTGTCTTAGTAATCTCAATTCTATAGCTCTCACAGGGAAATGCTGTGAATAAAGCTAATCAGTAGGGACCTCATCTGTCTTAGTAATCTCAATTCTATAGCTCTCACAGGGAAATGCTGTGAATAAAGCTAATCAGTAGGGACCTCATCTACAATATCTCTGTCTTAGTAATCTCAATTCTATAGCTTCTCATCACTAGTATTTCTTGCAGCTCAAGTGTAATCCTTAGCATGTATGTGTATTCACTTTACTTGCATGGTAAGGAGTTTGTGTTTGTCTGTTTGTTTTTTGCTCAATACACTGAGTAGTAGTGTTGTTGTTGTTGTTGTTTGTGTTTGTCTGTCTGTTTTTTGTCTTATATATGTGAGTGGGTCTAGGAAAAGGGACCTTATGGCGCATGTTCGGGTCGAACTTAAGGAGCAGGAACTCCTTCACATCCTTGAACATTCCATTTACCTCCGCACACACAAACGTATTTTTCCCACATAATGTTATTCATACATTCATACCACAAACCCACAGTTCCTTTTCATCGTACCTTACCTTTTGCTCTCAAGTTCTTTACCATACAATCTAAAGCTGCTTTACATAGCCAAGGGTTTAGTCCACCGCTTTTAACATAATATACAAATTGTGTTCATTAATGCTATTAGCAAGTTACAATCCACCTCCACTTAGTGCTAAAAAAAGGGAGTTAAACCTTCGATGCACAAAGAAACTGGTGGCCATACTGGGCTGTATTAAGCAATTGAACCAGAAATCAAGAAAACATAAATTGAATTGTCACTTCTGGTATAGTTAACATTTCTGTATACTTAACAGCATACTCTGCATATGTAATAAAATCGTGCAGCAGCTTTTAGCAGCGACTAACAAAGATTTCTGTAAAGTTCTTTGTAGCTTTTGTAGCACAATTAGCACACCCCTGATAGTGTTTCATTCTGCCATGCTCGCTTAAATCACTTGTACTTGATAATGTTACTTGTGGTACACTGTATAGTGTAGACTACTGGATCTACTCACTGGGAGTGAAGATTGGAACTTGTCGAGATGTTGACTCTCCCAAGGACGTTCTAGCATGCACCACCAACTGATAGAGATCACATGTTGATGTGTTTAAATACACTGAATGCATGGAACTGAAGGATGACACAGGCAGGGATAGGTTGCCTGGAGTGATGATCGCACGGTAAGTGGCAGGAGGTGTGTCCTGATCATCCACAGTAATCTCCAAATATAATGTATTATTTACCATCTTCACGGAAACCGACTCGATATTGGGCAACCCTAAATAATAAATATTAAAATTCACGCTAACTCAAGCCATGCCCATTTCCGCTCACTTAAGACAGTGATATTACTCGGTGCTGTCTGTGAACCATTTCTAAATAGTGCCACACAATATAGCTCCTGGCCATACAGATCTTTAGAAATATTTAATGTCAAGAAACCAACACTGGTGTGGTTCAAATCCCCACCAATAAAATGGAAATCCTGGGATACAGCTGTTCCATTTAGATAGTACGTCATGCCAGTGATGACACTGGATGTCATGGAACATGTACAGACCACGCTCACATGTGTCCCCATGACATCCTCACCAGACATGCCGAGACAAGAGAGATTGGGAGAATCTGAAAAAGGAAATGAAAATAAGTATTGTGAGATAGCTTTGAATGTGAAACATGGAGTAAACAGTCAGACATAAATCACACACACATACATACACCACACACAGACAGATATATTTATTTATTTATTCCATGCTAGATATCTTAACAGTGTTATTATTAGATATGTGACAAGTGAGAGATATTTCATCATACCACATGCCACACATCTGCAATACACTCTGTATTGAGCAAGCCCACTACCCTCCACTACACACCAGATAATAGCAGCAGGCTAGCTTCCAACTACCTTTCTTACTAACCAACATGGTCAAAGCAGCTGCTAAAATATCAGCTGGGGGTGTGTGGAGAGCCCCTTTATAACATTTTCAGCTGAATTTCCAAGGAAGTTTAAAATGGCAATTATTTTGTTGATAGTTGCTATGCACTGTCATTACTTACAGAGGCTTCTCTATAACACAAGGACAAAGTACCTGCCCAAGGCACCACTCACAGAGGCCTAAAACTTTGTAGCACTTTTTTGAGCTGTGTGGGTAAGTTGGAGCTCAATTTGGTGCACTACTAGCCAAGCGATACTCTACTGCAAGACAATGAGTTCTTTTCATTTCAATATTACTTTACAACTTCACGAAGTATACTTTTCCTGCAACTGCACGATGGTTTCTGCTCGCGTATTATGGAATGGTGGGATATTGGTGGGGATTAATGTCCGTATCTATGGGCATGAGTTAGTTTTAGCGTCTTCTTGACATGAAGTTAGATAGTTCATGTACATGCATGTCTCTGTCCTGAGGTAAGTACAAGACATTATATATTACCTTCACACATTGAACTTACTTTGAGCATAAGCCGGGCTAATGAGAAGAAATGAACTAACAATGATGACAGCGGCTGGCCTCAAATGACCCCACCAAATTATCCTTTGTTTGCGGACTTCTTTTTTCTTCCTCCCACCTTTAATTCCCCCCTAATGAAATCACATGAAACACAATGACTTTTAAAAAATCCAACCTCTGGCCACACCTTATCTGGCCTGTGGCCACACCTTACCTGGCCTGTGTCGTCATAGATATTGCTGCTTAATCGTGAAAACTTCTTATCTTCCTGAGGAATTTTCATGGAGTAACTGTTGGTCCCACTCTCAATACTGCTTGTAGTGATGCTGCCATTTACACCCTACCAACACAAACAGTGTCATGTCAGCAAAACACACACACCCACACATACAAACAATCATACATACACACAAACACACACACATACATATATATATACTGTATATACACATACATAAATACATACATACATACAAACATACACACATACATATAATTATATACTGTATATACACATATACATACATACACACATACACACACACATACATACATATACATACACACATACATAATCCAGAAGAGCTCAATGTCTCCACTGAGAATTAGTTATTTAGCAAGTTTACTGATACAAATGGAAGGGGAGGGAGGCAGTAAGCTAATTGTATGTGATAGTTGGAACTGCATTTGAAACCCAGTCCTACCTGAACCTTCTGCTCCTTGTCTTCCTCCTTGCCAGCAGAACCTGTCACACTAGTTGTGAGCTCCACACCCTTCAGTTGGTCTGAACCAATCTACACACACAAAACAAAGTTTCATGAAGGCTCAGTCATTATCAGAATATAGAAGTATTCAACACTCCAACAGTGAAATGGAGACAGAGGGAAACACAAATGGCCAGCAAGCTGGTCTAGCTGAAGCAAGCAGAAAATTTCTTTTATTTAAATGGCAACAGCTAATAATATTTAATTGTTAGTTAACTCTCTCACTGGCAGATAAAATCCAGTAAATTTATTTTTTCTATATGAATAATGATTAAAAATAAATATAAAATCAGGAGTTCAAAAAATTACCTAGCAACCATATATCACATGTGAAAGTACATGTATTGTTCAACATTTTTGGTTAAATTTGGTTGCTTAGCAACAAACCACAAAGTGGTTATTGGGACCACAACATACCTATATCATAACAAAGTGATCTGTATGCGTTCCAGTGCAATATTAGCAATTGCTCTGTGCAGAGCTAAAAATAACATGCGGACATCGGTCAATTACCGTACAAAACTTGATTTGGACCGCACAATCAATGATATGCATGGTCATTGTGTCCGGGCCAAAAGGTGTTGCATCAAAAAGAACCAGAAATAAAGTTTTCTCACTTGCTAGAAAAACGAAATACGCGATGGGCCGGGAAGCAATAATTAAGTCAGTCGCGTGATCCTTCCGATTGTGCTGAATCAGCAATTTCAGTTCTTCAGAAATTGATTGCTTGCGCAAAGTCGATTGCTACCTTTCCCTCAAGTTTTCTGCGGTGTTCTTCTGATTTAGCTTCTTGTTAGGCTTGTATGGTTGTGTCCAAGAAATCTACGATCTCTTCGGTAAGTTTATTTCCTGTTGTCAGCGAAAAAAAAAGTGCTATTAGCTGTAGCTTCTTTTGTAGCTAGTGCTCGTTATCAATGAATGACTGGACTGGCACTGCTAGTTAACTATTTCTCAACAACTATCACTAACTCATACACTTATTTAAATCATATAAGGTGTTCACCTGTCAACCTTGTAATAAATGATAGGAGTGCATGAACTATAACTATCCTTTGATTCACACCATGATTATTTAGTTCATCATTATTTAACCATACTCTGACCAGTTTAGTAATAACAATAATTTTAATAATGAAATGGGTTGACCACTCAAAATAAGTCAATGTCCAGGCAAACTTTGATTTGTTCGGACAAATTGTCCAGACAATTTTTGAGTGTTATTTTCAGGTCTGCTGTGCATGATTAGATATTTTTTACTGTTATAATAGACAGTTATCTCAGCCAGCAATGCTGTTGCTCACTGATGACACGGGGAGGCGTGACTGATAGCTGGGCAAAAGAACATCAAGAAAAAAAGAATATTTCGCTAATAATTTCAGTCCTCTGCACACACTCTCTCCTCCCTCTAGCAATTTTCTTACTCATACTCCTCATTGTTCATCCATTCAATACTTTGTCAACCTTCACCATCATCTCAATATTCAGACCTTACCGAAGTAGAGACATCATCCTTTGAATGAATAGAGAAGTCCAAAGTAATTCAGAGAGCAAAGGTAGCTCAGTCAAATCATTACTCATTGCTGGGAGTTTGTATAAAAAAAGTTTACAGTTGCGACCAAATTAGCGCCATATTCCTGGGAAAGCTTTTAGGCATAATAAAACTTACCGCCACGTTCCCGGGAAAACTATTTCTTACTTTTTCCTCCAATATACTGCGTAAATAGCTTCTTTTTTTTACCTGGAATATAAAGTTCCATATCCTCTTTGACATAGCTGCTGGTATGCTCGCTACCTACAGTGCTCAAATAGCTCTAAAGTTGAAAACTAGTAACCGGCAATGAAATGACAGCTTTAGCGAGCAAGTCCAATTCTCTATCCTCGACAGTAGTACCTCTGCGGTAGCTATATAGCTCCTGTGCCCCTTCCCTCTCAAGTTCGCAGTCGAAAACATCGTCGCAGACAAGATCCACTGTCTCAGTTGCAGACAAATTTATCGCCATTTTTCAAACCAACGTCAAGTTTATTTTTAGCCCGACTACCTTAGTTACGTAGTAGCTATTTCTATTCTAAAAATACATGCAATAGAACAACACATTAGCCGTGCTCTGGACACTGCAGCTAAGCTTTAGCATTTATCGTTTAGGGGGAAAATATTTTTTCCCGCATTACGTCATCCTTGAGCGCCTATAGGCGCTTGTGCCGGTGAATGGGTTAAATGTTTGTGTTCAGGTTTTTGTGTCATTCTTAGGTAACATGCAAGATTTTGACACACATCCACACTTGTTGTGTGGATGTATACACCAGCACAAGACTTACATAGCATTCTCTTCATGACTTGACTATAGGACTCCAATTTTCAAGAAGAACAATTGGCGTATTGCTAAGACCAACTGGGCCTGAAGCTTGTAAGACCTAACTGTGTCAGCAACTATCACATCATGTCAGAGACAACCCAATTCAAAGAGGCAAACAATTAAATTCCCTTAGACGATGGGTAAGGATCGATAAACCCAAGAATTCTGTGGCCGCCTTCCTAAGTATGCTCCATGAAAATGCTCTATTGTACCAGAGCTCTAGTAGATAAAGCATCGAATTGTATTCTCATAGTGACTTGACTATTAGGCAATGGATCTCAAGTAAGAACAACTGTTGCATAAGGCATACAGCTATGACAGCACATCACCAAGATAATTTACCACCACCTAATGATAGAAATAAACTCTGCTAAGTTTGTAAGGCTTAACTGTGAATATCTGTTCTCTTCTGTTTCCGTAGCTCTTTACCATTTTTTCTAGTCGAAGTTTTTCTCCTGATTTTTAAACTTCTTGCGCCCGTGCTAATGTAAGGTTTAATGCATTGACCTCTTTGAACTTTGGCCATACATATATAGGTTATACCACGATGTGGAGGTTGGTGTGGGATTTACACAATTGAGGGCCACAGTCCCGAGATAATGTAAACCGTACCAACTGAACACGGAGTGGTGCAACTGACTTGTACCATGGCTCTAGGCTACAGGAAACGCACAAAAATTAATTTTGATTGGACGGTTTACTTTTTCACCTCCTAGGAGGTGGGTATGAAAATTCACCGCGAGTTGAGCAATCTGATTGGACAGTTTGAATGTACCATGGTACATATATATTATTATATATATCTAAACGTCAATTGGAAGTCGTTTGTGTGGAGCTCTCTTCACTCAACCTAACTAAGCAGTGCATGCCATCTAGTTTGCCCGTGCCTCTAATGGCACTAAATGATTATTAAAGTTTGTTTCCAATCCTACAAGAACAATTTCATTGCCAAGAGCTTGTAAAAAGTAAAATATTATTGATGCTTGTAGAACAGGATTGACCACAAGAAATACATGTATACAAATCACACGTACATTCTCAAGCACATCTCAATCAACCAAGTGAGGTCAACAAGATGTACTCACACAACATACATACTCACATGCATACACATCAACATACACACACATACACACATACACACATACATACACATACACATCAACATACATATATATATATACACATACATACTCAAACATGCACGCATACACACATACACATCAACATATATTTATATACACACATACATACTCAAACATACATACACACACATACATACACACACACATACATACACACACACGTACATACACACGTACATACACACACATATATATGTATACGCACATATATTCTCACCAAGTCAGTCTTATGGACTAGATGGATCAATCCTTCCTCCATCTTCAATGCTAATATATTCTATAAAGAAAAAAAAGAAAAAAGGAGTAAAAACAAATCACAACAAGCTATAGTAATCCTGTCGGACAACGTACATGCTCACCCCACACAAAGGTCTATGAACAGAATCAGTGACTTTCAATGGGTTCCATGTTACAAGGATAGCTACCTCATAGCCTCATTTCTTCCAAATGTATGGATTCTTTCCACTTCTTTCAGTTCTTTCTCCTATGCATTTTGTACAATTGATTTTTGCTGCCTATCTTGTTTTGCCTACCCAAGCAGCACTACAAACTTATAATGAAGTCCCTCAATTACAGCGAGATAGTTACATGACCTCATTTATTGCGTGTTTAGCTTCTTTCACGTTCTCCCTCCTACGCCCCTTTATCTTGCTTTGCTACAAGCGATACCTGTTTGAACTGTTAAGTCTCTCCTGAGTCTGAGACTACGCAGACCGCCATATTAAACCAGTCAATTAAATTTACTTATTGTTTACCTGCGCAAAGATCCTGAGTTACACAGACCGCACTGCCACTGGCTTATCCCTTCCACCCAAGCGGTATCACAGCAAACAACAACAATCCCTGCCGGAGTGAGGCTGAGCGAGAGTGGGGGTTGCATGTGATCGCGGAAAGGGGGTGTGTAATGGGCGTGTATCACATGACTACCTCCTGCGCAGTTAGTTGAGAAGCTTTTAGAATGGACAAAAAACAAAACAAAACAAAACCAAAAAAAAAGCAATGCCGTCCAGGGTGGAGGGAGAGTAGAGAACCTGTGCAGCCACAGGCAGACGTTTCCTCTCCACAGCGCTATGGTCAGTTTTTAGTGCGCCACGGTACGGTCAACCAACATATCTGGATGTAAGGATTGTAAATCCTCATGCCCCCGAGTAACAGGAACCAGGGCCTGGCAGCTATGTTTACGAAGCACGAGAGAGAGAAGAAAAGGAAATATGACCAGAGGATAAGAGAAGTAGAGCACTCAACCTTGACCCCATTGTTCTCTCAGTGTCAGGCGGGATGGGAAATGAGGCAACCACTTTCTACAAACGCCTTACGTCTTTACTGGCAGAAAATGAACTGGTTGAGATGTCGCCTCAGTTTCTCCCTGTTAAGATCCTCTATACAAGCCATCAGAGGAGCTAGGTCCTCACAGGGACAGGCAGCCAGGTATCCAGGAGCAATAGACCTGGTTACATCAGAATCAAGAATCCAGGCACCCTAAAAATCTCCAGAAGCTACCCTCAACTATCTTTGAACTCCATTCAAGAAATATATACACTAAATACTTATCATGTTCATTATTAATTATTATTATTATATTATTATTACACTACACGCTATCAGGCCCGGCTCTAGAGGAGCGTAAGTGTTGCTTTCAAGAGGGCTGTCCAGAAATGCCGTAAATTGTCCATCCCATCCCCCACGGTCCCATGGGATCATGGGATTACATGGATTGTCCATCCTATCCCACAGCCCCATGGGACTTTCCACGGGATGTCCACCTGTCCCTCTACAGATGCATGTGTCCTACTGTCCATCCCATCCCACGGTCCCATGGGATCGTGGGTACTGTCCATCCCATCCCACGGTTTCATGGGTCTGTGAAATAGATTGCGTGTAACATTTGTAATGATAGTGAGTGTTTTTTTGTATCATTAATATACTTTTAACCTAGCCAGCAATTACCCTTTCTTGCGTATTAAACCTAGCATGACACCTCCTTCGCTTTGCTCAGTCGGCTTGTCAAAGTGTGTCGTCGCGCCTTTGGCGCTCCGCTAATCTAACGCTAATCGCGTCACGCGCGAATTGTGACAATACTTTCATGGGATCATGGAATGGAATGAACAGTGGGAGTATCTGTAAGAGGGACATGTGGACATCCCATGGAATGTCCCACTGTCCCATGGGACCATGGGATGCAATGGACAATCCCACTGTCCCATGAGACAGTGGGATGGGATGGACAGTGGGACACACACGCATCTGTAGAGGGACAGGTGGACATCCCGTGGAATGTCCCACTGTCCCATGGGACTGTGGGATGGGATGGACAACTTACGGCGTTTCTGGACATCTATGGCTTTCAACTAACTTTTTGGGAGCTCTTTGATAAGAAAAACGCAATGGGAAACACAGAGTTCAACAAATAGGAAATGCATTTAAAGAAAGTGAACAAGAATTTGCTTAAAGCAATTTTCCCGTGTCACTGTGTTCTTGGTTATTAGGTTGGCTGTGTTATTGTGTCCTTCCAGGTTATATAGAATTGTTCATTGCGCTGTGTACAGTTCCTCTGAGTTAATAGCTTCCATTCAACAGAGGGGGATATAGTAAAAATAAAAGTTGGGAAGTGGGACTGTCCCAACTCTACATCATTAGAAATACTCAAGTTCTAGCCAAGTGCTTGATTTTCATCAACTCACTGGTACATACCAAAACCAAATTCTTCAAGAATCTGCTGATAACCCTCATCTGCCCCATGTTCCTCTATTCTTCATGCACGTTTGCAGAATTACCTCTTCACTTCTTGTCAAGGTTGATTTTTGTTATCTTCAGCAAGTTACACGAATAGCTCAAGACTCAGGAGAGAGTAGGTCTCAGGAAGGAGTAAGTGGAAAGCTTAAAACAATTAACCTTCACTGTGCTGTAGGATAGCTCGTGGTGTGTGTGTGTACGTGTGTCCCATTCACAATCCAGAATATTGACAGTCATGTTTAATTTTTGATAGCTACATACAATACAAGTTAAAAACTTTGAACCCTGTTGTTCCCATAGTCTGCTACTATCACAAAACCATCTTTATCCACACACACTCCACATGGAGAATCAAAGTTGCCCTCTTCACCGCCACGGCGACCAAAGGATGAGATAAATTTACCATCAAGTGTAAAAACTGTCACATTGTGGCTGGAACCCCAGTTGCTGATGTATAGATACGAGTCAGAGACACACAGACCGTACGGTTTGATCAATTCCCTTCCTCGACGGCCACCACTACCAAACGAACGCACAAAAGACAATTCTTTGTTGAAGACAAGAATGGAAGCACTGACATAGTCTGTCACATACACATTACTGCTACTATCTGAAGATATATCCATGAATTGCCCGGAACCTTGTTCAACACACGTGTCATATTTCCATCTCCTGTTGTACACCATGAATGATCCCTTGTTGTTGCACTCACACAGCATCACTCTGTCCCTGCCTACTAGTGCTATTCCCCAATGACCCGGTCCCTTCTGCTGCTTCAGGGGATACGTGTCTACTTTATCTGCTGCTGAATTGTAAACCATAATAGAGTTTGTCTCTGCATCCGTGCAGTAAATATTTCCCTTTTCATCTGTAGCTATACCACACAAAGAGTTCAGTCTAGCACTTTCTTGAGTGACAATAGGCACGTGCTTTTGTTGTTGAATCAACTTGATAGATCCAAAATACTCGGTAATAATAGGATCTCCCTCATGACTGATGGCAACTCCTGACGCACGACTTATATCTGTCCACACTTGGATGGGTTTCTTTAGTTCAGTAGGAGGAATTGTAACAAATACAGAGAAAGGATCCTTTCCCATTTCCTTACCATCTATTGACACTCTTAGCTCATGCCGCCCACGCACAGTGGGTGTGTACCTGATGCGATATTTCCCAGGTCCTGATTGGTCAGCCTCACACTTGACTACTGATCCATCAAACAGAGACTTCAGTTCCCCTACCACTTCTACATTGGCCCTTATCAGCTGTTGGCTGGTTGTCAAGGTAACCTCAGCCTCCTGGTTCACCACAGCAGTCTCTGTTCCTTCTCCTTGGACAGAACCAAGGGGTGTGTCTACGACCAGCAGGCGTGTAATTCTAGCCTTGGTCTGTAGAAGTTGTTGAAGTTCTTTGCTGCACTTCACTTCAACGCCGATGTCTGCCTTCTCCCTTGGTTTCGCCGTGTTTAAACTTACCTTACCATGTCTTTCAATTCCTTGTTGGATGTTCTTTCTCACCTCAACATGCTGACTCACCAGTTCATTGTCCGAATAGTCACTCAGCTTCTGTTCAGTGCTGTTGATGACGCCCTCAATATCCTTACAAGATGACTCTATTACATTCTTCTGAATTGATATAATCTTACGTTTCTTTGCGAGACTGGTATTCACTTTTTCAAGAAGTGCTTGTTTGTGATTCTCTAAAATATCCTTCAACTCATTGAAAGAGATTTGAATGGTCTCCAGCACAGAAGCTCCCTGACTCTCAATTTCCCCCTCAGTCTTCTCAATATTTCGTGCAACACTCCTCATAGTATCAAGCACTTCTACAAGACACTTCAGTTCACCTTTTATCTCACTCCTCTGATTATTTGCTTCCACCTTGCAGAACTCGCACTTGTGGTCCTTGTGATCTTTGAGTATACAGTCACGACATACAAGTTGGTTGCAATCAAAGCAGTAGATGACCAGAGGCTCATCATAGTGGATATCACAATTCTGGACATCTTTTATTAACTTCATCTGGCGTTTGTCTTGCAAAGATGCTACCTCATGAGATGCAAATCGTTTTAATAATTTGTGGGCTTTGACGCAACTACTGCACATCAATGTGGCACACTGGGAGCAGTAAGCTTCAGCTTTGTCGCCAGAGGAGCATTGCTCACACAAACGGGAGGAGTTCTGGAATGACAGGCTGGACTGAATGCGCTTGACAAAGGAGGCGGTTGGAAGGCTTTCAACTCCTTCTCTAAGGACAGTCTCCTTATGACATTCTGGACAAACAACCACCCGCTTCTTTGAGCCTGACCTTCGCGACAAATTGATGATACATTTCTTACAGTAATAGTGAAGGCAAGACAAGATTCTAGGGTCTGAATACTGTTTCAGGCAGAAAGCACAAGTGACCTCTTGTTTTAGCCGTTTCAAATTCTCTTCCAGTGATATCAAATGCGCTGCCATTTGTACAAGCAAATTTACCATGAGGTAACCCCGCCCACCGCGGATTACGCTACTCTGAAAGTGCATTACAATATGAAATTATTGGGAACGAAAAGGATGGAAACATTCATTAGTCAGGTGTGAACTGAGTAGAGTTTGATGGAAGGGAAAGGATCATCTGAAGATGTGAGTAAGGAGCCACGCCCATGCAGGGGACTCCTTGCCAGTGAGGCGTCCACAGCTGGTGGGTGTGGTTTGGTAGATTGCATCACAGGAAAGGAAGACTGTGGGTGCAGAGTTGACTGAGAGATATCATCATTGAAATAGAGCGGCAGGAAACTTATTCGACCACTTGACCACGCCTACAAGAACACATGCACAAACAACCACACTTATACTTGACCATAACCACAAGAAAACATGTACGTGTGACCACACCCACAAGGACACATACTTATACTTGACAACGCCCACAAGAAAACATGTACATGCGACCACACCCACAAGAACACACGTAACACACGTACATGTGACCACACACACACTACCACCTCACCACTGCTAGGATGGCACCATTCTCCACATTTCTTTTGAACTGAATGAGTTCTGGGAGTTCTCCCTCCAGGCCACGCACAAATCCTCTGAAAATAACATTACGAGATGACATAAAGTAGTAATCTTCTAGTATATCCAATTCAGAGAACAACTCAAACTATTCATCAAACAAACACTTGAACATAACAAGCACACAATAATATTCACAGTTCTAGCTCCTAAGAAGAACATGTTTTTATTAGATGTATTCTCTCTCTTTCACACCGCCACCAATCGAAACCAGGACCACTTGTATAGCGCACAAGCGCTCTGCCACTGTGATGCACTCGTGTTCTTAATTCTGTATTGTTAAAAAAAAGCCTATGGAAGAGAGAGAGAATACATCTAATGAGTAAAAGAAGGCTGAGAAAGGATTTGTGAACATGTTTATTAGTGCCAGTACACATCTATAGGTGGTGGCAGTTAGTCACAGCAAACTAGGACACAAGTAGCAGTAGCTCTTGATAACAAAGCTCCAGTCTGAGCTACTAAAGCACTAACTATGTGAGTGTCATAAGCCACACACACTCACACACACTCACACTGGCAGGAGATCCAAGAGAAAGTGTCCTATGTTAGTTCTAAATAATGCCACCAATTCACTGCCCTCGCTGTCAGCTACACACACACACGCACACAAACATGATGACACGTACTCAGCAATCTCTGGAAAACCAGAAACATCATTAGTCAATTAGATATCCTAACAGCTTTCAGAATAAAGCACAAGTGTAACCATCAAACCCTTCATTTGTACTGTGGCAACAGGTACAGTAGACACACCTGTGAACGTGACAGCCAGCCTGTGTCCGGTGGCATCCCATACCATATCCTGCACTGAACCTCCAACCACTTTGCTGCACAAAATAAAGATAACTGTAATGAAGACTGGGTGTGGTGTGGGTGTGGTATTTAATAGACTATTTCTGTAATGTAATGAGGATGTAACTGATACATTGCCTCACAACTTGTCTGCCTATAACTCTTCTAGGGGAAAGAAGGGGAATTGGAGAATAAGATAAGAATAAATGAATGGGAGCAGGAGAGGCAGAGAACAAACACTCTCAACTGAACTACATAGCTACACCCAATACACTACTACAAGCTTATCAGCACAAACACACACACACACACACACACACACACACACATGCATACCTTGTACCATCGTTGGTTTCACTGCCCAATAAAGTGTGAGGTGAAAGGTCAGCACATTTGATGGCAGTTTTAGATCCAGTCTCATTGCCGTGGAAACTGATATAGTACAGAGAAGGGTCTCCTTCCAGAGCAAATAGTAGCAGTTGTCCCTTAGGACCCCAACAAGCACACTACAAACACACAAACACATTCTCTTAATCCCACATTGTAGACTGCAATCCTCTTCGTGCCACCTACAGCAGGACTCTCCGTGGCAGGAAACTTAAAACCAATGTCATCGATAAACTTACTACAGACTTTTGTGGATACATAAAGATAACAATTGCCCACTTGTGGTGATTGTTAGTTAGTAAGGCTTCTTCCCATCTTTGAGTAGTACATGCCACTAGTCAGTGTAACCACTGTGCCAACAGAGGCTGACCATAGCGCTCTGATCCTTTCACCAGCTGTGGTAATAGAAGCTGACCATATTGTTCTAACTAGTGATGTGCTTGAGCACAAATGGCAAGCTAGCCTGTGCACAAATGAAATACTTCAAAAGAATCTATCAGTCCATTTCTAAAATATAAGTATGTAGCCTTTGTGACCATTAAATACTTTAGCTAGCCAATACAGAACTAATAATTTCTTGACGTTGAAATAGAGAGGGAGAATGGTCGCTTCACTGAAGAATGCTTATGAGCCGAAACATTTTGTGAATTATATCAAACATTATTAATGCTACTAGCTAAGCTAAAAGTATTGAATTACCAAATACAGAACTACTTTCTTACCTCAATTTCCCGAGTACTGGCATTTTCTGTTGTCTCTAATATCGCATTCTGACTATCCAAGTTACCAGTAACTTTTGACAACAAGCACTCACAGCTACTATAAACGGCAGAGGTTTTAAATTACATCTGGTAAAGGGTCCCAATAGTAACCTTCCACCATAACACTTTGCAGCTTGAATTAAACAAGAAGTTCTAAAGAATTACTGCACAGAGTTGAATCTAATAGTAAGTTTTTTAAGACCTAAGTGCGTCTTGTGAAATTCAGAAAGAACATAATATGAAGGGGTAACCAATTAAATTTCCTTAAATGATACGGGATCGCTAAACTGAAAGATTCTGTTTAGTGGAGGTATGGGAAGGGGTAGACCACGAAGCAAACACAAAAACGCGAGGGTCAGTACGTCCATATATATATAAACAAAAAGTTGATGCTAAAAAGTGAAAAACAGACTTTCTTTGACACACTATATAAAGTGCCACGCCCTAGTTTCTAGATAAAGCCTATTGAAGTAGGTAAGACAATCGTGACAATGAAAACCAGCAAGTGGACCAACGCTCTTCAAAGATTAAAATGAACTCTGCAAATAAATCAACAGTTGCAATGCATACGCCGACTTCTCTTCTTGCCCACATATAGTACCTCTGGCTCACGGGCTAACACTTGGAACCAGTTAGTATCTGTTGGCCTGCGATTGTGTAAGAAATGTGGACCACATCAGTATGTGTCTGTGCAGACCAAGTGGACTTAAGTTTACTAGAAGTGTTGGATGTGTGTGTGTGTGTGTGTGAGGTTAAGGCTTCAAATCATCAATTCAGTAAAGATGTTCATGTGTACTATAGCCACGTCACATAGTGTTACTGCTACTACTACTGCTGCTGTTTATTTCTAGTAGCATTATCCATGCTATATAAAGGTACTTGTATTGTATCGTATGAGAATACATATTAGGATATGTAGTCCAGTATAATGAATCATTGCATGAAGTTACAAACATACAAGACCTTCAAAATGAGAATTGAAAATGATGTTCCTAACTCTACAAGTTCATACCTTTATAAAACACTGGTAGCACCCTTCACCACATAATACTGACCACACCCACTGACTCATGCACTAATACCACATGATACACCCACTGGTACCAGAACTGCATTACTCGATAGTGAGGAATGTGTATTAGCTCTGCTTATGAGCTGAGCCTCCATTGACCAGCCTTTGTCTGGTTCTTGTACAGGTCAGACTAAATAAAAGATAAACTGTTCACTTCACCTAATTCACTTCTAAAGCGGCTGTCACCCTTTACCCAATTTTTCATCTTTACACATATTTTCATATGACCATCCTTTACCATATCACTTATGTAGGTCACAACCTTTCAATTAGTGGGTCCAAGAAATAAGTTGCAAGTAATACTACTAGTGGTGTGCTTGAGCACAAATGGCGAGCAAGCCTAATACTACACCGTTGTTTAACGTTTGGTTTTAACTTCTAACATTCAAGCTACCAAAAAAAGTCGAGTTTTTTAATTACGTATCATACGGTAAAGGCATTCTATGCCATAGTAACCACTCCCTGCAACTGTTTGAATTGAAACGAAAAACAAGTCACGTTCTTTAAACTGTTTCTTCGTGATATTCTTAGTAATTGTTGTAACGCACAATACTTTCACACAACTGAACATACGTACGCAAGACTTACCTTCATGGTAAGTCTAGTGGACAATGAATTTTCAAGTAAATACTGTTGCGTAGGGCTTATAACTATGACAAATAGCGTATTAACTTACAACCACCACTAACTCGAACAGAAATGGAACTCCAGTACGTTTTTGAGTTTAAACTGCACCCGCAAAAAAATTCAAAGCGCTAAACAATTCAATTTCTAGGGTGATACGGGTAATGGTCGCTAAACTGGAGGATGCTGTTTAGTGATGTTTGGGACGGGGTCAAATGCTGAGTTAACTCGAAAATACGAGAGGGTCAAAGTACAAAATGACATACGTATGTCCAAACATATAAACAAATAAACATCCCCGATTTTCAATTGAGTTACCCCTGAGAGTGTCTCACTCGCTTACCAATAATAGATATTAGTGAAGAACTCAATGCTCTAGTGAAGTGAAGGATCCCACACAACCATATGTAGACATATGTATGCCCATGCAAGCTATTTGGAGCACCATTCCCATGGAAACTAGCCACACCCACCTTGCATCGTCCATCAAAGTCTGCCCAGCACTGGTTAGTCCACAGTCCTGTCTCCCACACTCGTATGACTGAAGACACGCCCCCAGTGACCACCCGACAACCATCAGGAGACCAGGACACCAGAGCCACGCCCTTGCCCCTCCCACGCTGGACACGGGTAGCCAATCCCATCGGTACATCCCACACGACGAGACTGGCATTCCTGGGACAGGCTGAGACCAGCAGGTTGCCCCAGGGACTCCAGGACAGGGAAGTTACCGGGTAATGCCCGGGAGAGCTTTCAGGACGAATCCATGAAGCCACAAACCTGAGCACACAAGTACAATAGAATAATGAGATGTCCTACAGTATCAGGTCAAGTATTTATACTCAAGCACACAAGTACAATAGGATAATGAGATGTCCTACAGTATCAGGTCAAGTATTTATACTCAAGCACACAAGTACAATAGGATAATAGATGTCCTACAGTATAGGTCAAGCCATACTCAAGCACACAAGTACAATAGGATAATGAGTGTCCTACAGTATCAGGTCAAGTATTTATACTCATCACACAAGCACAAGCACAGTACAATAGGATAATGAGATGTCCCTACAGTATCAGGTCAAGTATTTATACTCATACTACAATGGTAATGAGAGTCACATATATGTCAAGTATTTTACTCAAGACACAAGTAGGATAATGAGATATCCTACAGTATCAGGTCAAGTATTATACTCAAGCACACAAGTACAATAGGATAATGAATGTCCTACAGTATCAGGTCAAGTCATTCATCCTCAGCACACAAGTACAATAGAATATGAGATTCCTACAGTATCGGTCCAAGTATTTATACTCAAGCACACAAGTACAATAGGATAATGAGATGTCCTACAGTATCAGGTCAAGTATTTATTCATACAAGCACACAAGTACAATAGGTATAATGAGAAGGTCCTACAGTATCAGGTCAAGTATTATATACAGTCAAAGCACACAAGTACAATAGGATAATGAGATGTCCTACAGTATCAGGTCAAGTATTTACACTCAAGCACACAAGTACAATAGGATAATGAGATAGTCCTACAGTATCAGGTCAAGTATTTATACTCAAGCACACAAGTACAATAGAATAATGAGATGTCCTACAGTATCAGGTCAAGTATTTACACTCAAGCACACAAGTACAATAGGATAATGAGATGTCCTACAGTATCAGGTCAAGTATTCATACTCAAGCACACAAGTACAATAGGATAATGAGATGTCCTACCGTATCGGTCAAGGATTTGTACTCAAAGCACACAGTACAATAGTAATCATGAGATATCCTACTATCAGTCAAGTATTTATACCAAGCACACACGTCCAATGGATTAATGAGATGTCCTAACAGTATCAGGTAAGTAGTTATACTCAAAGCACACAAGTACAATAGGAATAATAGAATGTCCTACCGTATCAGGTCAATATTTAATACTCAAGCTCACAGTACAATAGGATTAGAGATGTCCTAAGTATCCAGGTCAAGTATTAGACTCAACACACAAGTACAATAGGATACTGAGATGTCCTACAGTAATCAGGTCAAGTATTTATCACGCCAAGCACACAAGTACAATAGGATAATGAGATGTCCTACAGTATCAGGTCAAGTATTTACACTCAAGCACACAAGTACAATAGGATAATGAGAAGTCCTACAGTATCAGGTCAAGTATTTATACTCAAGCACACAAGTACAATAGGATAATGAGATGTCCTACAGTATCAGGTCAAGTATTCATACTCAAGCACACAAGTACAATAGAATAATGAGATGTCCTACAGTATCAGGTCAAGTATTTATACTCAAGCACACAAGTACAATAGGATAATGAGATGTCCTACAGTATCAGGTCAAGTATTTACACTCAAGCACATAAGTACAATAGAATAATGAGATGTCCTACAGTATCAGGTCAAGTATTTATACTCAAGCACACAAGTACAATAGGATAATGAGATGTCCTACAGTATCAGGTCAAGTATTTACACTCAAGCACACAAGTACAATAGGATAATGAGAAGTCCTACAGTATCAGGTCAAGTATTTATACTCAAGCACACAAGTACAATAGGATAATGAGATGTCCTACAGTATCAGGTCAAGTATTTATACTCAAGCACACAAGTACAATAGGATAATGAGATGTCCTACAGTATCAGGTCAAGTATTTATACTCAAGCACACAAGTACAATAGGATAATGAGATGTCCTACAGTATCAGGTCAAGTATTTATACTCAAGCACACAAGTACAATAGGATAATGAGATGTCCTACAGTATCAGGTCAAGTATTTATACTCAAGCACACAAGTACAATAGAATAATGAGATATCCCATCAAGTCAAAGTGTTTATAATCTTGCAAAGAAATAGATTTAAGAAGTTTTCAATCCTCGGGGTAGGTGGCTTTGTAGCAACGATTGCTGCAATTGGTAAAGGGTCTTGCTACGCGAGACTACGATGATAGGCTATCTGCATCATTGTTAGAGCCAGTAAGAAAGGGAAGCTTCGATGAGTAATGTTAATTCTATTTTCCTTCCTAAAGGTTTTTTTTTAACTGGACAGATGGAATTGTTAAATTTGATGTAGTGTGAGTTCTACTACGGTTCAGTTCGGAAGATGCATACGACTTTACCTTCTACTACATTCACTGAAACAAAGTGTCTATCTAAACAGGTTAACATAAAAATTGGTTTTTAAGATTAGTATATCCTGCTTCCATCAATTTTACATCACTTTACTAATTATGTCAAATTTTTGGATTAATTACATTTAAACCATTTAAGTCCCACCCCAAATTGTAGGCGTGGCAAATGTGACAGTTCGATTGGCCTCTACACTTTAAAATTGCCTCCTACACCCGTGGTCTACATTACAATATTCTAGAAATGTAGTTTAAGGTAGTTAAACGTAGTTAACGGAGGGGAGCGTACACGCAGCAATAGGGAGGGTGGGGCTGGGATAGGGTGATAGGGATTGTCACAGGAAGTGAGGAAGATAGGTCACGTGCGGGTAGTGTGGGTTGCCACGGGCAGTGGTAGGGCACGTGTCAGTAAACCGTAGGCGGCGACACAGAGCTGTTATCTCGAGCAGCTCATTAAGCTTGTCCCACCTCCAACCCAACCCCTGCAATCCACCAGTAGGTAGCTTCATAAAATAGTGTTCTCCATCCCTTACGGATGTGATACCGGGTATGGCGGGGGGGGGGGGGGGGGGGGGGGGGATGTAAGCGACCCCTGATTAGCACCAAATGGGGCGGGGTTACCCAAGAATTACGTCATCAGGGCTCACCACACCTCTCTCCCCCTCAAGGCTGTTGGGGGGCTCCAGCTGACATTATGCCACAGCAAGGCGCCTCCGCTAGCCTTGCGTAAGCCCAGTCTGCCAAACCCTAGGTAAGATTACGTGAGGTAAGTATGGGGTATTTAGGTGATGAGACCAACGTAGCGCAACGGAGTTAAGATAAGAATACTCTGTGCGTACCACTAGAAAGTGGGTTGAGAGAGAGAGAGAGACAATGGCCGAGTATGTTTGTGCGTGCACGTGCTATAATGAAATGTCATGTTGTATGAGACTAAACATTCGCTTTTCCAAGAAACGACGCCCACTACAGTCCCGTTCTGATGGCAACAAACAGCAGCTTCTCATGAAGAGGCACTGACAGTGTGTATGTATGTGTGTGTGTTTATGTGTGTATTTGTATGTGTGTTTATATGTGTGTGTTTGTGTATATCTGATCATGCACACACAAACAAACATATGATTGAAGCTGTAGTGAAGCAATGAGAACATTTCCAGGTGGATGTATAAAGACCACGCTGTGCTTGTACGCGATGTAGTGAGTCATGTTTGTTTGTTTGTTTGTACATGACAGGAAACATTTCCAGAGAAACGAGCAGAGAAGCCACACACATGCACACATACACACACATCATCACAATTCTCGGTAAGAGACACTTCATCTTGTCAACACACCAGTGTATGTATGTGTGTGTATGTGTATGTGTGTGTGTTTGTGTGTGTATGTCCATGCATATTGTAATAATAATTTACAAGTAAGCCCATGCAGACCCTTTACCCAATGATCTGGGATTGAGCTCCTCTATTGAATACTACATCCATGGTGCTACATAAAGTGACCATATGGTAAGGGATGTCAAACTAAGTCGTGAGCAATAATAGCACTGAAGTACGGGTGCACATGTGAGCTAAGGTCAAAGTCCATATAGTATAGTCTCTCACCTAGCCGCTGGTGAGGTAGGGTCCACGTGCCATATCAATACTCCGCCCTTCACACCCACTGCCAGCAGAGAGTCACAGTGGGGACTGCACACACACACACACACACACACACACACATACATACACGCACACATACATACACATGCGCGCGCACACACACACACATAAGTAGCACATACTTGTATAATACAGCTGCTTTACTGGTGGGAGGAAATGTCAGTTAGTGATGACTGCATATACTAACTATCTCTCTATCCCTTCTAGCTGATGTCCTCCACAACACAAACAAGTGATCATGCCACACCCACCCCAGACAAGAGAGACACACTAGCTAGCTATCACACTATCACCATGACACGAGACTGATGTAATATCCTAACACAGTCTGTACTCCAGACAAGAGAGACACACTAGCTAGCTATCACACTATCACCATGACACGAGACTGATGTGATATCCTAACACAGTCTGTACTCCAGACAAGAGAGACACACTAGCTAGCTATCACACTATCACCATGACACGAGACTGATGTAATATCCTAACACAGTCTGTACTCCAGACAAGAGAGACACACTAGCTAGCTATCACACTATCACCATGACACGAGACTGATGTGATATCCTAACACAGTCTGTACTCCAGACAAGAGAGACACACTAGCTAGCTATCACACTATCACCATGACACGAGACTGATGTGATATCCTAATCCACAGTCTGCACTCGTGCTTATTTATTTATGTAACCATTCACACCTTCAGTGATGGTTATTTACATGAGAACAAACTGCAGGCACAGAAGATTCAGTAAAGAAAGTCAAACCAAACATTGGAACTTTGTTTGAGTGTCTGACTCTCCCATTAGCCACACCCCCAGCAGGTGGAAGTGTCAAGACCTACTGACTATTATGGGATGGTTTCAACTTGCTCTGATGAACAACAAGTGATAACTTACGCCCACTCCATGCAGGACACGCCCACTTGTTTCCTGTCCCTCAACGTCGTCCACCTTTCATCAGTGCTACAAACACACACACAGCGTGAGCCCACCTCACACAAGACTAGGCTAGTGCTGGCCACAGCAGTAAAAGTGACTATAACTCCAGGAAGTGTTTGCTCACACCAAGTCTTCCTAAAGACTAACTCACTGCGACATCTTCCTGATCTCCAGCTCATCTCTCTGTGAACACATATGGCAAGACTGGGTGATGATCCTTACCGAGTCTAACAGGCCGCTAGCTTATGTATGCAAAACACAATACATGTTGTCAATGCCACTACATACCACTGTTGCCACGGTGACATAGTCTAGGCGGGGATGGAGTGCTATGGCCTTGACACTAGAGTTACGCCTACACATACACACACACAGCTTTATAATAGTGTGTGTTTATTCCACAGAACTAGCAGTTGGAAGAGACGACGCAGGACAACAGGATACCCATAGACTAGCTGGGACTAAGCTCTGGTGCATATAAACACACATACACACTCTAGAACACTTCCTCCTGACTATGTTGTGTTCGTTGACAGTGCATGTGGAATGAGAAGTGAACCAATTGAGCAAATCTTCATTCATCCATTCATCCATGACAGAACCAAGTTCCGCCAGTGGCAACATTAGAACACAAACACGGAACAGTTCCCCCCCCCCCCCCCCCCCCCTTCAATATTGTAACGTACTAAACTAGAATATAACTAGAGCACAAATGGTGAGCGAGCCTCTCTAGTTAGGTGCATAAAACTACAGTATGTGATTAACTTCTAACACTCCAGCTTTTTTAGTTGCGTATACACGGTAAAGGGGTTTCAATGCCATAGTACCACTCGCCGCAACTGTTTCACTTTATATATTAAGACATGCTTACGCTGCAGTAGCTGGTGAAGTTGTGTAAAGGCAGCTCATATATGTATTTGTTAGTTTAACATTTACTTAGTGCTATTTTTTAGCTAAGCAATAGTTGTAACACACAGCACTGTCACACACACTCGTTCACTGGACATACCAACACAAGACTTACCTTCGTGGATAGACTATCGGACAATGGATTTTCAAGTAAGGAACAGCAGTGTTGTGTAGGGCGTACAACTCTATGAATACTGCATTAACTTACTACCACTACTCATTCGAATTGAAAATGAACTCCAGTAAGTTTGTAAGTTTTAACAGAACCCACAAAAGAGAAGTCAAAGCGGTAAACAATTCAATTTCCTTGGATAATACGGGTAAAGATCGATGAACCAGAGGAGCTTTATTAGTGAAGATTGGAACAGGGTCGACACCGAGCTAACACAGAAGCGCCAGGGTCAAAATACAAAAATGGCATATGTACCTCCAAAAATATATATAAAGAAATAACCCAGACTCTCAATTTGTTACCCAAGTATGTATAGTGACTCACTCACCTACTGCTAGACGTGACTAGGATAAAGCTGAGATAAGGCCAGGATGTAGTTATTACCCACACATGTATACAGTACACAAACACACACTCCCATCTTGAAACATCTGCCTTGTTTACAAACACCCTCCACACATACAACATCCCCTACCTAAAACTCCTGACATAATACTTTCTATTTATAGCAACCTCTCAGCTATACATAATACATTCAATATTAGGTATACTCACACACACACACACACATACACACACACACACACACTAAATCTTTAGTAGTTCACCAATTCAGTCAGTTTATCCAAGTGTGTGAAGGGTTCATCAGATGTGTGTGTGTGTGTGCATGTATGAGTATGTATGTGTGTGTGTATGATTGTGTGTATGATTGTGTGTGTATTGACAGCACAAGCAGAAGCCACTCGGCCAGCAGGAGGTGCGGTGAAGTGCACCTCCTGCAACAGATGGTCTGGGGCAGTCGCGGAGGATTAGCCGTCCACAGATATCGCAGTGACGGACAGTGATGCTAAGGAACTATCATGATGCTTGAAGTCCCCTATAGGGACCACGTGACCGTAGGACGGCAGCAGAGGTACAAGTTACAAGTGTGTGTATGTATGTGTAAAATGTGTTCTTTGCTATTCAGCTGTAGGAATATAAGAGATGTTGTGAGACCCTTTACCATAAGATATTTAATAGCAAATTGCATACAGATTGATAACTATGTCATTGTGTGTTCTTTTCTTTGTTAGTTTGAAGACTAGTAACTTACCAGTTGAGATGACAGCAGTACTGGGCAATGGTGTCCTCCAACGTCAACTACAAACACACACACAAACTACAAGTCTTATCATGCGGTTCATAGACTGACTATAACACACAAACATAATAATCTAGGCAGTCACTGCAGAGTGGGGGGTGAACAGGCATAGGAATGTGGGACTGGCTATTGTGCATGTCTTGTTTAACTCACTAACTCTCACAGGACTCAACCAAACACAGTGAAACATCTCCTGACAGGCTAGACTTGGTTTTTCTTTTCCAAGACACTTTACCAACTGAAGGAATTAGACACTGGAGCGAATAAACCTCCCAAGTACATACACACACGCACACACACACATGGCGAAGACTTGACCTACGTAGTTACAACTGGCACAGTTTCGCTCGCTCACCAATGCCTCGGGAAGCCATTTTCAAAGGAAGCACTTGAAGCCAGTCAGTTGAGCTATTAAATCACAACTCACACTTCCCTCATTTCTGGTAAAACGACATTCTGTCCTGAGAAAAAAAATTCACATTTACACGTATTTCACTAATTCACAGCTTACACGTATTCCACTAATTCACAGCTTACACGTATTCCACTAATTCTGCTGTGAGCTCACCAAGCATGCCAAGGAAGGATCGGTTCCTGTACCATGGCGATAAGAAGAACCAATAACAATGACATCATCCTATCTAAATGAACACATCCTTGTGAGTGTGTATAGATATGTATACGTGTGAGCGCGTGCTATCCCAACAGTGACAAGATGGCAGAAGGGATAGGCGGCTCTGGGACTAGCAGAGCTGTCTGAGAGGTCAAGGTTCAGGATGTACCCAGTTAACACTCTAGATTGACACTTATTAGAGTCTCACTGAAACATCCACGGCAACATGCAGGATAGGGCTAAACTACCTGTCTCAAGTCCATGTGTCCACACACACACACACACACACACACACACGCACTAGACACTGCCTTGAATGTGCAAGCACGAATGAGTATGATGTGCATATATGTGTTTGTTTGTCCGACAGAGTCCAGCAGGATATATTTGGTAGAGCTTGCTCTCATAAAGACACAAATACCATTCCCGTTGACCCAGCCGTTAACACATCTCCATATTAAATATATACAAGAGAGAGAGAGAGGGTATGTTTCATCACAAATGGATAGTGAGGAGCAATCTCTAATAGAACACATTCACCATTTCATTCATATATCCATCCCATGGTATAGAAGCAAAGAGACAAGAGAATATCATATAAACTGCAAGTGCAGAATATATGATTCATTATTCATTAAAACAACAACAACCTCAACAACCACACCTCTGAAGGCTGTCATTCTGTCCTCTAGTTGTCCTCTAAACTAATGACTTCTTTCAGCAAATATTTGTAGGCCACTAGATGTGGAGCTTAGGACTTGTTGAAATATAAATGTTCAGGTTTGCCCCCAGGGCAAGCCACCTCACCCAACGCTTGTCAAAACCAGTGCACAATCACACAATCACACACACACACACACAAGGTCTCTAAGGTGAAGGACAGCAGGGTTGCCTATGAGCATGTGCAGGTACAAACAAACACACACACACACACTAATGCAAAACAATACACACGTACATAAAGTTTCATACCGTGTCATAATTGCCTTTGCATATTACCACCCTTTACCTGTTGTGAGATGGAGAGACTGGTAGCAATGAAGTCCAAGTAGTCCGCCCACGTCACGACGCAGTGGATCATCCTCATCGGCAGACTGGACGATGACACACCTACATATGACCACACACTCAGTGAATGCATGCACACGCACACACATGTAGTAACATATGCACACATGTACACACATGTAGGAACATACGCACACATGCACACACATGTAGGAACATATGCACACATGTAGTAACATACGCACACACATGTAGTAACATACGCACACACATGTAGGAACACACTGGATGAGGAAGTGATACTATAAATAGAATTTTGCTAAACTCGCTGAATTAAATAAAATGTATTTTTTAATGTAACGGGACATATTAATTTTTAAAGTTTTATTAAATACTCAGCAAATCAAGCTTCACTAGTGCAGTGCTACCTTGCTGTTACCATGGAGACTAACCACATCCAGATGATTATAGTAAATAATGATAACATTTCACATGCTGACATGGCAATCAGGTTCAGATCAAAGGTCATCGCCATAGTAACAGTTATATTGAAAGCTGTCACCAGGGCACAAAGGTGACATTATATTATCATCCACTGTGATATTAGAGAGCACATGTACCATTATACAGTTTAGCAAACAAGCCATAAAAACAGCTGCAAAGAGGTCAGGTCAGCTCCCAAACCTGCACCATGGCAACAATAACACTTTAAAATAGAAAGAAACTCAGACATATACCTTCATGTGTAAGTATGTGTGTGCATGCACTTGTTGATTGAAAGTTCTAGAAATTGTAGATAGAATGTACTCAAACATGCAACACACCATACAGACCTTACATTGACCTCTTATGTGTGTATGTTTGTGTGTATGTATGTATGTGTGTGTGTGTGTATGTGTGTGTGTGTGTGTGTGTGTGTGTGTGTGTGTGTGTGTGTGTGTGTGTGTGTGTGTGTGTGTGTGTGTGTGTGTGTGTGTGTAATGGTTGTGTCCTTGGCTCAGGGCCTGACATCCTGAGTTCAAGGCAATGGTCCAGGTGGGACTTCGGGTGCCTATACCACTTGCTGTGAGGAAAGGTCTGTTCTCCTGCGAGTTCCTAGCCCGGCTCCAGGAGCTTTGCTTGCACGGCTCACAGTGCCTGCTTAGTACACAGGGGCATCCTGGTTCTGCCAGGTGCGCATAACCTCTAGCGATTGCAAGAGAATTATTTTTTGTATGAATGAATGAATGAATGAATGAATGAATGAATGAATGAATGTCTCTGTCTTCATTGATCCAGAAGAATAAACACCTAGTAACTACTTATAGCAAGCTCTGTAAATACTTGAGTCGCCTAGGCCACACAGCTATAACTAATGGGGACTATCTCACTAGAGCAGTAATCACAGGAGACATCCCCTCACTCAGCCCTAGCCCCAATCACGTCTATGCCACACCCCCATCTCAAGGCAAGATTTGCATCTCAAGGCAAGATATATTGAATGAAATATAATCTGCTGTTACCTAGGGGACAAAGATCAACAGTGTAAACACTAGTTTCTAGAAGTTACTAACTTCAGCAGAGATACTGGGAGATTACTAACTTCAGCAGAGATACTGGGAGATTACTAACTTCAGCAGAGATACTGGGAGATTACTAAAGACAATATCTTCAGGAAGATTCTAGAAGTAATAACAATATTCATTGATACACCCGCCCACACATAATAATGACTAGTGATTCCACAGTAAGCTAGCAACTACATATTCAAACAAACAAAGTCTAGCTATAAACATGAACACGAAGTGGACAAGAAACAAATACACCAGATATCAGATCAAGTGTCATGTTGTGACACTCTCACGACGAGGATCAGTGAACTGAAATCATGTAATGAGGTGACGATGTCAGATCTGAATAAGTCTGACCAGATGGACTTTAGTGTTGTATCCCTCCACTGATCCCTGCATCCCTCCACTGATCCCTGCATCCCTCCACTGATCCCTGCATCCCTCCACTGATCCCTGCATCCCTCCACTGATCCCTGCATCCCTCCACTGATCCCTGCATCCCTCCACTGATCCCTGCATCCCTCCACTGATCCCTGCATCCCTCCACTCATCCCTGCATCCCTCCACTCATCCCTGCATCCCTCCACTGATCCCTGCATCCCTCAACACCCTGATCTCCTCCCGGTGAACGAGCCTGTCCTCCTCCTCAACCAACGATGCCTAGCTTGTGTGTGACTTGCATGGGAATCTATTAGACATGTGCATTGGGTTGCCAAGGTAACTGTGCATTCCTGCCAATGACTGGCACTACATCCTTCATCGAACGAGAGAGAGAGAGAGAGAGGGGGAGAGAGAGATCAAGGGCTTTGTTTAAGGTGAATAATTCTATTATAGTGGGCCCAAGACCACACCTTCTATCTGTGTTTCGTCTGCTTTGGTACGGGTTCTTTGAGAAAGCAGATGTTCACTACTCGACAGCTGCATTTAGAGTTAGAGATGAGAGTGCAATAGGACAACGTTTACAGTCCACACATGATATACACACACACACACACACACACATACCTATACACACACCACACACACTATCCAATATAACCAAGTGTGTTAATCTCTGTCTTTCCTTCAACTAACAAATCTCTCAATTCAATATACTCTTATACTAGTATACTAGAACATCTTCCACCTACACACGCACACACACACACTACCTCCCTGCCTGTATAAAGACGCATTAATGAAAGTGAAGCATTGACTGACCATCAAGTGGATATTTCCAGGAACTCTCATCCTCCACGTGGGATGAATCCCTTTTCTCTCTATAAACATTGTGTTCTACTCCAAACAGACATCAACGAACAAGAGATTCCCCACCTCATGTTGTAACTGACAAGATAAGCCATCCAGTGTACGGGAGTTCCAGTTCTGGTACATCCCTTCCCATTCTGAGTTCTGTATATCAAATATCCCCCTCACTCTCTCACCTTCCCATTGTTTACACAATCAACACTTCCAGTAGCAACATAGCAACATTCCTGGAGTTTCCCCTCAGGTGCTTGTTGACAAGACGACAGAGAAAGGGAAACCATTGACTGTGAAGTCCGTGAGGAGGGACTGCTTCTAGGAGAGAGAGAGAGTGAGTTTAGCTACATCAACTGTACGCAATAGATCACGTGTCATGTGATCTATCTAAATCCCCTCAAATGAAAACAAGAAATGTTGTGTAAACAGAGATGTGTTGTGTTTGAAGTCACAGGACAAGCAGTAAAGAGAAGCTTTGATGATGTTTGTGAAGGTAAGTGTAACTGCATCACTAGATGTCGTAGAACACTTCATCGCCTGATATCTATGCTACCATGTGCACAACTGTCATGTCATGTCACTATGGCAACATCACAATGTATCACATTGATCATCAATAGACCAGCCTGCCGGACAGAACTAGTGAGAGCTCACAGTGAGTATATATAGACCAGCCTGCCGGACAAATCTAGTGAGAGCTCACAGTGAGTATATATAGACCAGCCTGCCGGACAGAACTAGTGAGAGCTCACAGTGAGTATATATAGACCAGCCTGCCGGACAAATCTAGTGAGAGCTCACAGTGAGTATATATAGACCAGCCTGCCGGACAGAACTAGTGAGAGCTCACAGTGAGTATATATAGACCAGCCTGCCGGACAAATCTAGTGAGAGCTCACAGTGAGTATATATAGACCAGCCTGCCGGACAGAACTAGTGAGAGCTCACAGTGAGTATATATAGACCAGCCTGCCGGACAAATCTAGTGAGAGCTCACAGTGAGTATATATAGACCAGCCTGCCGGACAGAACTAGTGAGAGCTCACAGTGAGTATATATAGACCAGCCTGCCGGACAAATCTAGTGAGAGCTCACAGTGAGTATATATAGACCAGCCTGCCGGACAGAACTAGTGAGAGCTCACAGTGAGTATATATAGACCAGCCTGCCGGACAAATCTAGTGAGAGCTCACAGTGAGTATATATAGACCAGCCTGCCGGACAGAACTAGTGAGAGCTCACAGTGAGTATATATAGACCAGCCTGCCGGACAGAACTAGTGAGAGCTCACAGTGAGTATATATAGACCAGCCTGCCGGACAGAACTAGTGAGAGCTCACAGTGAGTATATATAGACCAGCCTGCCGGACAGAACTAGTGAGAGCTCACAGTGAGTATATATAGACCAGCCTGCCGGCCAGAACTAGTGAGAGCTCACACTAAAACGGAATTTTTTTAGGGCATTTGACTGGGTAAGCAGCTAGAGATGTGTTCAGCAGAAATAGTGAGTGAGTTAGCCTGGCTATAATATTTCAAATAAGAAGGATTTATTTTCTTAAATTCGTAGCTGGTCAGAAAGATAACACTGTAGAAAGGTTAAGATTTTATACTCCATCACGCGTGCTACTAATTTACCATACATAATGGGCTCAAACTGTACACTCCTGATAGTGTCTCACTTCACTCTGTTAGTTAACCAATAATAACAACAACAACAACAATAATAATAATAACAACAACAATAATAATAGTAATAATAAATAATCAAGGTTCTTTTTTCGATAATACTCAATAAAAATTATTTGATTGGACTTAATCATTCTATTCAGGCTGCATAGTAAACTATCATCCTCTAAAACGCTAAGTTTTTATAATGCACACTCTAAAACAATAAAATAAAACAATTTTAGTGACTTAGGATCTCTGATTGTCAAACTGCACCCATTCAGTAATGCTGTCAGTGTCACCATGACAACTGTGGCACAAACAATATTAGCAAAGTGCTCTGAGCACACCTGCAGTGTCGGCTAATAGTATATCCCACGCCATGCCATGCCCCCCACACCACACCCACACTACGTCCACTGATAACCTTCTCCATGCAAGTCTTCCTAATTACTACTTAACTGGTTTCCATGACAACCAGGCCAAACACTCACCATCTCTCTCGGATATCTCATGCAATGTGCGAAGAGTCTCCCAGGTGCCACGCCCCTTCCTGTGGTACATCACAAAAACACGCAACATTATGGGAACAGGATTACAGGAACAGATCATGTCACTACGGAAACACTAAATATAACTGGACTAGAAATAAGTATTGTCTAATAAACATGTGTACCCAATAGTGCACTGACTCATTAGGGGCGGGGCAGGCAGGGACGGGGCGGGGCAGGGTGCTCGCCCACTCTCTTGGAATGTAAGCACAATGAAAATGAAGGTCATTGTGAATAGTCAAGTTTATTGCTGCTCTGATGTACTGTCTTGGTACTTGAAGTTAGAAAGATGTTAGAGTGAGGTTGCTCTGTGAGTGGCTTTGTAAGTTCCACTTGTGAGCACCAGCAGTTAACAGAGACAGTAGAGACGAGGATCGAGGTCCATAGAAGCAAACTTGACTACTCCTCTTCCCCGCCATCTCCCCTTCCAGCTCATTAACTATATGAAAGTTATGACTTTGCTGTGATAGCACAAGCTCTCAATCTCACAATGCAACTCCTTCAGATAGCAACTGAACCAGAAGACCTTGCAGACACGTAGCACGAGGGGAGGGGCAAAGGTCAATGCTCACCTAAACTCTGGATTATCATCAGCTTTACTAACTGCCACGCTCATCAGCTTCACTAACTGCCACGCTCATCAGCTTCACCAACTGCCACGCTCATCAGCTTCACTAACTGCCACGCTCATCAGCTTCACTAACTGCCACGCTCATCAGCTTCACTAACTGCCACGCTCATCAGCTTCACCAACTGCCACGCTCATCAGCTTTACTAACTGCCACGCTCATCAGCTTCACTAACTGCCACGCTCATCAGCTTCACCAACTGCCACGCTCATCAGCTTCACTAACTGCCACGCTCATCAGCTTCACTAACTGCCACGCTCATCAGCTTCACTAACTGCCACGCTCATCAGCTTCACCAACTGCCACGCTCATCAGCTTCACCAACTGCCACGCTCATCAGCTTCACCAATTGCCACGCTCATCAGCTTCACCAATTGCCACGCTCATCAGCTTCACCAACTGCCACGCTCATCAGCTTCACTAACTGCCACGCTCATCAGCTTCACTAACTGCCACGCTCATCAGCTTCACTAACTGCCACGCTCATCAGCTTCACTAACTGCCACGCTCATCAGCTTCACCAACTGCCACGCTCATCAGCTTCACTAACTGCCACGCTCATCAGCTTCACCAACTGCCACGCTCATCAGCTTCACTAACTGCCACGCTCATCAGCTTCACCAATTGCTACGCTCATCAGCTTCACCAATTGCCACGCTCATCAGCTTCACCAACTGCCACGCTCATCAGCTTCACTAACTGCCACGCTCATCAGCTTCACTAACTGCCACGCTCATCAGCTTCACCAACTGCCACGCTCATCAGCTTCACCAACTGCCACGCTCATCAGCTTCACTAACTGCCACGCTTATCAGCTTCACTAACTGCTACATATGAGTAGAGATAATTTATCTCTACTATCAAATTCTTCCTCACAAGAACACAGTACTGCTTCACTCATCTGCAGCAATTGCTTGGAAACCAATTCATTTATCTCACCCCACCCTCACCATGTAGTCCAGGCCACACCCCCACCCTCACCATATAGTCCAGGCCACACCCCCACCCTCACCATGTAGTCCAGGCCACACCCCCAACCTCACCATGTAGTCCAGGCCACCTTCCAGTAGTTGTTCTCAGCCTCTTGCTCCAGAAAATGACTGGCTGTATCTAATGTAGACCTCCCCAACCGCTTGCTCACCCAGAGTTCACCACACCGCTACAACACACAAACAAACATTGCACACACACACACACGCACACACACGCACAAGAGTTTGAAGTGAGGAACTCGTAGTCATGCATTCAATCACACCTGCCCCTCCCCTCATTCTGTTTGATGTTGATTGATTACACAACACACTGGGTATGGTGATTGCTGTCAGACATTTCCAATGCAATCAAGTTCTATTGCACAAGTACAAGTGCATTATTACAATGACTAGTGCAATACTGCAAGACTTCCACAAGTAGGGGCTCTCCACTTTCCATTCACAGACTACAACCCTTCCCTCCCTCCCCTGTAATTAGGACAATTAATAGGAAGGTCAATATTTCGGTATGAACAACTGTTCGAGGTAATCACATTTTGATTCCATTACTTAAAAAAAAGTTCAAATAAACGTAGTTGTCCATCAACCCAGTCAATATGTTGCTGAGGCTCAGATACATGACAGGACTCCAGAAACCGACTTGGCCTCATGAAATCAACATAGTTTAGCACAAGCACTGCAAAGCCTCATCCTACACACACCAGCATGTGCCTGCATACTCTCATTGCCACTCTACAATCCAAGAAAGCTGTTTCATCTCTCTTAAACTGAGGGATTCACGAGGTGCAATAGGAGTTGTGAGTTATGTTGTATACAAGAGAGACACTTGAAATAAATATCCAAGCATTGCTGTGGTGATTTCAAGAAGCAAAAAAAAAGCTGGGGATTTGTGGTTGGGAGGGGGGGGGGGGGGGGGGGGGGGGGGGGGGGGGGAGGGTATAATTACCTTTTGGTGACTCCGCCCATAGTATTGGTGACGCCACCCACCATACTGGTACAATAAAATAATTCTATGCACACAAATGACTGAACTAACTCGCCATCTAACACGAAGTATGGAATGTCATGAGCTCTCTTTCTCCCAGAGAGCGTGTGTTTGTTGCTGGTATTCTGTTAGTGTTCTATGGATTCAGATAGTAGTAGTACTACTACAGAGGAACTTGTATCAATTCAAGCTTGAACCCAGATAGACCTGTTGTACAATAATGTAATGAACAGCTGGTCATTCCACCCACACAACTAATTATACCAATCTGTCCTCCAGAGCCTAGCTGTGCAGCTACCAGATAGCTAGCTGTTCTTCTTGGGTTATTATACACCTCAAGCCATTCATTTACCAGTGAATAGACTTGCCATATCTTAATAGAGAGTCCTGATAGAAAACCCGAAGCAGGCTCTGTACAGGGCACACAAGATTCTAGTACTATACATCACCAGTGTCACACTAATAGATTTAAAAAAAAAACTCTATACAAATTGACTGTAAGTTTATTGGAAATAGGATACCACAAGAAACTTAAATTACAATAGCACCTACTTCCAGTTGATATATGTATATAGGCAGGTATGTGTAGTCTGTACTGCATGGCAGAGGAAGGGCTCAGTGGATGTTTCAGCTCACGTTACAGTGAAACACACACACAGTGCCTCTACCACATAAACCTGACCCGTACGATAATGAGCACGCAGAATAGCACGTCTAATCCAACCAAGACCTATCCATGCAGTTGGTAAAGGGTCTACCTTGAAACTATAACTGTGCTGCCATGCCATATGCTGCCATGGGTTAGCTAAAGATGCAGCAGCAACCTCTTCTAGATGCACCCACACCAAGGTATAATTGCAAGGGAGCCCTCTTGCTAATTAGCCTTATTAAAATTCATGATTAGCTGTTCACCTTGGTAGAAAAAGAAGTGTTTTCTGTGGCATTTCCATCTAAACCTGCTACTGTCTCAGAGAGAAGAGTGCAGTCTCTCTCAGCTACCGTTATCTCTCCGTCGGGTGGCGGCGGAGGGAATCTGGCAAGCATCGCCATGACAATGAATTAATTCAATACAAAGTTTTACTAGTAAATTATAGCGTTGGAACTCGTGGTTTGTGGGGGCTGGAGAATGAACAACTGATTCATTTCCGGGATGTTTAACCTCCCTTCTTCGGAGGCATGGTAATGTGTGGAGTACGTTCCTAATAAAGCATTCACCTCTGCGACTTCCCCCTAGCTTTGGTTTTAAAAGTCCGTGAATGGACTGACGGACTAAGGGCTTAACTGAGAGACATTACAACTAATAACAAGATAGATAGAGAATAGATATTTTGACGGAGGAATTCTTACCGGGAGTGCGATGTCCATTGACAGTGTTGTTCCGAGTAAATCACTGGGAAATGGATCCATAAATGGCTTCAACCGGACCTCTTCTACAAGTAAATTCGTACACGGCACTCAAAACGGAAGAAGCACGAGTTGTACTGCGAATGGAAGCATGGCGTCTATTTCTGAGAGCACTATACTGGAAAGAGACGAGGTTCAAGAAGCTGGAGCTAGCAGTCGTCCTTACGACTATGGAGTCCACCATCACAAGTTTAGCGACAGAAAAACCAAGCCTATAATTAAGCTAATATTTTGTAAGTTGTGCCCTGCCTGTTCTAAGGACCTATCAAAAGTTGAACGAGAAATAGCCAAAATGGAGCAAGCAAGTGACAAGGACCTAGTGCATTCCATAGCAGATACTACAGTCCGATTACTAACAGAATGGAGCATGGTAAAAGCAAACCTGGAAGATTTCCAGCGAAACAACTGGAACGTGTACGATGGTAACATGTACACTGAATTTTCCAAAGTAGCTTACGAGCAGTTCAACACAACAGTGAGCTGGGGAAGGTTCATGATGTTCATTGGGTTTTCTGTCAGTTTCTGCACTTATGCGTTAGAGAGAGATGTGCCTGTGGCTGCCAACTCAGTGATGGAATGGACCTGTCAGGTAGTGGAGGAAGACTTGGCCAAATTCTTTCTGACTAATGGAGGTTGGGTAAGTGGTGTTTGTTTTAGAACAGGAGGTGTGTGAGCTAGACAATGTGAGGTGTGTGTCGTATGGCATGTATATATTGGCATCTAACAGTCTCACTTCCCTATCTCTTATATCTAGTTGATTGGTTTTGTAGAATAATTTTTATGTAGCTTGTAGAATTGGGGTGAAGAAGTTTTCAATTCTTTTCCGAGTGATAATTTCGAGGTGTGGCTGTTGTAATGCTCTGAAAGTAGCTTCAAGCTAATATGAATTTGAGAGTATTATGGTTAATTTAAAATGTGGAAGCCTTCATCTGTCTCTCTGGTAACTTGTCAAGTGACATTAGTTCCACAGGTAGCAGCATACATGTCATGTTGCATGCTTCAGTGCATGCAGGTACATGGCACAACAAACAGATATATTAACTAGTAAGTTAGGTGTGAGATTCGAATAGATTGGAGTGAAGATAAGAGTTTAAGTTCGATGATGTTTGGTGTAAAGGTCAAGGTTTCTCTATTAGCATTACATAATATGGTAAGTTGTTAAAGAAGTGCTAATTATAGAGGTTACCCCTACAGCTAGACTGGCATGTGCCAGATAGTCCTTGGTGCCTCCAGAGTGTCTGGACTGGTGATTGAGAGCTCATTCATTACAGTCTATAAAATATTCATTAAGTACACACGCCTTGTATATAGAAGGATGATATTTTAAAAATTTCCGCAAACACTTAGATTGCATTCATAGCTGGTTCTTCTCAGACTTCTGTTGTCAGAGATAACTTGTTTGTTTGATACACATTCCCTAGCTATTGGTCCCTTTCTCAGCTTTCAAGACTCTACCTTCAAAACCATGACGACCATGTAAGACGAAACTCAGCCCACTTAACTGCAGGGAATGCCATTTTTACAATACGCGACATATTTCCTGAAGCATGTGATAGTTTGCAGAGGAGAGTATCTTTTTAAGGTGTAATGTAATGTCTAGCTATTTCTGGTCATGCCGGCGAGCTATATTTAGAGCGTGGTATTCTGGGGGTGTCACAGGGAGAGAGGGTGTACTCCGCATTCCTGTACTGCTTCTCCCACCACTGTTATATACATGGCTAGTATTGGGGACACTAAGGTGGGACAGTGCTATGGTTGCTCAGCAAGTGTAAGGGAAGATGAGGTAGGCGCCCATGTGATGAGAGGGGAGTGAGGAGAGAGAGAGAGGTGGTTGGTGTTATTTAGTGCGTGACTTGAAGAGATCATAACTGGAGAGAGTTTACTCAATGAAATGTGAATAGCAACCGTATAAACTGGTTCAGCTTGAGTGCAACTCATTTGAGAAACCTTCTAGTTTAGTTTTTGTTTGTATTTTGTCTAAGTTTATGGCTGGAATCTTCTGGAGTGTCTTCTTTACTAGCTAGATAGCAGTAATTCCATTTGAATACACAAAGTTTTTATTCAATTTTTGCATGGGAAAGAATGTATTCAGTCTAAGGTGCAAGAAGATATTCATGTGTGTGTGTGTGTGTTACAGGATGGGTATGCTGCGTTCCTGGAGACGTCACTTCGCAGAGCTCCTATTGTCAAGAAGCAGCTGTGCCAACGACACGAGACACAGGAAAAAGAAAGGGGCGGAGCTGAAGGATCTGATGACAAAGAAAGTTCCATGTGGCCCGGGGCTTTGGCGGCAAGTGCCCTGGCAATTGGGGCCATCACAGCTTTCACTCTAAAGCAGGCTTTTTCCTGACAATGGCTGGACCTTTGGAACAAACAAGACTAACAAATTGCATGAGATGAAATTTTGTGTAAGAAGTGAAGCTAGGAGTAATACTGTCATGTTTACCATTCTCATTCAAATTAATTTCATAATGAGGTCACAAAAGCATTCTCTATTTATTATCACTTGCCAGTGGCACTGTATGTTATGCTGCTCAGATTTGGTAATTAAAATAATGAATAATAAAAAGGCCAATAAGTTGTTTACAATGTAGTAAATTGAAGACCTATTGCACCAACTTTTCTTGGGGTAGTAGTACAGCAGAGCAATTGTGGTCAAAGGTTGCGTATTGGATGGGAGATAACCTTTATCGGAAATGATGCGGTCATTACATTATCATTATGACGAAATCAGTTGGTGTCGCTTTATTTAGAAAGAAACGATTCATACCATATGGTCGTCAAGCTCACGGGACTCAAACAACAGAGAGAGAGCGGAGAGAGGGAGAGGAAGTTATTGTGGTTGTGCGATGTCTCGATCTTTGAGGCTAATTTCGGGACCCCAATGGCGTCTTCGGCGTGGCTTACCATCAAGAAGGGCGCTGAGAAACTTTTCTTTGTTTGTAGACCCTATCAGCGCTCTTACACAGAAGAAAGTACAGTTTCAAGAAGACAAGCATCTGGGGTAAACATTGATCAGTGTGCTTATTTTACACTGTACTGCAAACTCTTAAGTTGGAAGTGCTGGTATACCAGAGTGTAATGTGATGGTCTGCTGGTTTAATTAAGCCACACAGAATGCATCATTGCATCAGTTGTCTGTAATAGCCCACTAATTATCCTGGGAGCTGATGTTTATGAGACAAGAGTTGGCTAATATTTACCTCCCAACCACACAGCTTCTGGTAATTGATTCATAGCCTCCCACAAGTCCAGGTCTAAGTTATTGGCAGTTTTACAAACAGAATAATCTCTGCAAGTTGTCCGTGCAAAAGTGTTCTTCTCAACAAGCCCCTCCCACTTAATCCTCCTCATCATGAACTCTTCTCTATCCTCCCACTACCCCTACCTCCCCCAACCCATCCCTTCCCCAACCCCTCCTTCCCCTAACCCCTCCCTCCCACTACCCCTACCTCCCCCAACCCCTCCCTCTCCTCAACTCTCTCTCTCCTCCATACAACTCTTAATTACCATGTAGTAACAGGATAATGACGTGACATGTACATTCATGTGACATGTGACCTGCAGGTACTCATGTGAAGAGGTGTATGATGTAGTCGCAGATGTGGACAGTTACAAGCTATTTCTGCCGTGGTGTCAGGAATCTCGATATGTTCGCCGCGACAAAACCAAGAGTATTGCCAAACTAAACATAGGGTTCCCCCCTCTAACGGAGTCCTACACCGCTCTGGTGCTCTCTGAACACCCCCATTTTATCAGAGTAAGTCTGGTGCTCTCTGAACACCCCACTGCAATGAATATGAGCATGAGGAAGTACAAGTACTTAATCTACAAGTCCTCGATCTAATGCAAGTGCTAATAAGTCTGGTATAGTAACACTGACCCATTCCTGTTCACCCACTATAACTACTGCCAGTGTACCAGCTGACTACTGGTGAGCTGCACTAGCCACCCACCACACGGCCATCCTCACTACCTGCCCGTCCAGCTTTCATGTATTGTCTTGTTTGTGTAGGCTATCTCGACAGATGGCACGTTGTTTTCACACCTGGAGAACAAGTGGATATTCAGAGAAGGCCCGGTGGTCAATGGACACCAAACATGCAAACTACATTTCTATGTGAGTAAATAATGGCAGGAGCATTATTTAGAAAGTCTTCATCAAATAGCAAACGTTGGTGATATAATATGCATGTGAGTTTTAATACCTTCTGAGTACATGGAGACATTGTGATCTGAAGTTTAACTTCTTGTTGTGGCCCATTCTAATTATTTAATGTTTGTTGCTTAGTGTTAATTGCTTCTATATTTAGAACAATATTATGATGTAGTAGCAGACTAGCTATAAATAGGTTTATTGTTTGTTGTTGCATGTTTCAAGGAAACTCAACACAATAGCTTCAATTTGAGAAGACCTAATTACTCACAATTAGGCTAAACCCGGACTCGTACATTTATGAGTCAGTGGAATCCCAGGTGTCCAAGCTTGTGTGTGTGTTTGTGCAGTTTGTGTGCATGTGCCTTATTGTGTGATAAGTTAAAAATGGCTTTTCTAATGCTATGTGCACGCTGATGATGATGATGACTGTGATTATGGTATAATTCCAGCATTTCCATTCTGGAGTGCATGAAACAGATGCATTCACATTTTGTTCTGTAGGTTTGTTTTGAGTTTCGTTCTGCTGTGACTGCTCGGCTGGGCATGGTGGTGTTTGACGAGGTGGCACGCATGATGGGCGGGGCTTTTGAGACACGTTGCAGGGAACTTCTGGGCCCGTCAGTTCTAGGAGATACAAACTCTACCTCGCAATCTTCAGAAACACTGAGGACAGTCCCAATAAATCCATGCCACACCCCCAATGAAACATCATCATCATAGCAATCATCATTCCATCATCTGTCAGTTGATCAACCCAAACGCCAGTCATCATGGAATAATATTTATTTATATGTATCTAGTCAGGTTTTAAATCATCGTGGAATTATATTTATTTATGCAACAGAACTTTGTTTGTCTTGCAAATTCAAAGTTCATGTTCAACCATCTACCAGCAATACACACACAGTCCACGGAATACTTCGTCCACTTCTTGACATGTGACACTTTACCTATTGAAACTCAGTTGTTGCTTGGTGGGCGGAGTTGGCAGACTGTCCATCAACGCCAGCAGTTACAACAGATGGTGCGTGTAGTTCAATAGCATTGGAAACAAAGACAGCAGATAACTAGCAACTGTCACTTCAGAGCCTCTATGTAATCAATACACAGAGGTTACCACATCTCCTTAGTTACATGCACTTCACCCTAGCACATACAGTAGAATGTCAGTTATCCAAAATTCAATTATCCGAACACCCAAAATCTAATAGTAGCACGTGCAGACATAAATAATTGCTTGACCACACCCCTTTATTAGTGTTTTATAATACTTTTTCTATGGTGTTCATTTCCCAGCGTGTTTGGATAACTCGTTCTACTATACAATATTCTACAAGATGATTAGTGTACAGAGCTAACCTGTGAATCAGTAGATAGAAGTTAAGAACTTGACAGTATAATTTGTTTCTAAGACTTAGTTTAATTATAGAAATTACTCTATTAAAATAATATAACGAACAGTTGCTGGGAAAAAGTTACACTTTAGCTTTTGAAAATAGATGACTGTTGTTCAGGTCTGGGGTTGCTAGGGGGTGGGGCTCTTGACAACATGAACTTGGCATACTCATTTTGTAACAGTCCTGCATCACGTAAAGCAGTTTCCAGCTTCAGCCTAGGGTCAGAGGTCACCTGTTGTGCCGTATAGCTATGAAGTGGAAGGAAGGAGATGGGCGTGGCTTGCGATGTTTCCAGCCGAGCCCGAGTGGCTTGAGTGTGCTGTCGTACCCTGTCAGGGTCAGAGTCCACTTCTATAGCAACCTGTAGATGGAACACAAAGAAGAAAGCAGTTTGTGTGTGCGTTAGCCCTTTCTGACCTGCACTCCAGGAGCAAGCAGCTATATCCCAGAATGTAGAGATCTCAACAGATGTTACACGTGATGAATATCAGACTGTCTCTGGATATGACTTTAATTAGCACCTGACTAATAATTGGATATGCCCACACCCCCACACACCTGGTCTAGATAGAGGTGAAATTGATGAGTTGCAGCAGAATCAGGTTTATACAGGTTTTCTCTAGGTGGAACTGTTGCTTGATAACTGATTGCATGCAGTAACTACTGGTCAGCTATTATCTCACTGTAACACATCCAGTAGTCATACTGCTTGCACTTTAACCTTTGACCCTCATTCATTCTATGCCGTCATCAATGAATGTGATTGTGTGTTGTTGTGTTGTGTTTTGTTGTGTGTTGTGTGTGAAGCAGCCATTGTTAATTCTATTTCATGCTGAGTGTCCATCCACTGGTAGCTATGCTTGCTTGATGATATCAAAGGAGATAATGTATGTAGCAATTCATAAGTACTTAAGTACATTATTTCATCACCCAGTGTTGTGACACGTACCAGACAGGATTACAATATTACAACCCACGGCAACTATGTAGAGAAACAATAATCTATTTATGCAATAAGAAGTTCACACTCCATGTGTACATGTTCACAGACAACTTTTCAGAGGCTATCATTACCTTCTGCCAAACATGAGCATAGCATGTACTGCACACACTGGGAGTAGGAATCAGTAGCTAACCGTGTGTATGTGTGTATGTATGTACTTGTGTATGTTAGATATTGTGTGTCGGACCATGCATCATTCTCAGATATGTACATATGTTCTTCATGCACACATACTTACATATGTAGGTGCATATACACACACACACACACACACACACACACACACACACACACACAAACCTGCTGTCTGAGTTGGTCTAGCTGCCTTTCTCTCTCCCTCTCTTCCTCCTCTCTCGCTTCCTTCCTGTCTCGTTGTCGTGCCAACCTTTCCAGTAGCAACCTCTTCCTGTGAGCCACTCGTTCTCTGTCAAGCTCCGCCCTCTGCTCCCTCTCTCTGTCAGCCACCTCCCTCAGCTGCTGCTGGGCTGCCAAGTCATGCTCAAGCTCCGCCTCCTTCAGTTGTCTGTAGGACTTAATCCTGTCCTTGGTTCTGATCTGGCTCTCTCTTCTCTTCTCTTCTTCCTGTCGCACCATCTGCTCTTGTTCTGCCATTACAGCTGCAGCATGCTGTGCCTCCAATACAGACTGCTGTAGCCTCTCTTCACGCCAGTCACAAACCTGACACACACACACACACATACATACACAGATGCACACACCCAAAGATATGCACATACGCAAAAATGCGCACACACGTACAAAGTTGGTAAGTCTGGCTCCTCTGGAAGATTGTACTCCCATAAAATTCCTCCACTCAACAGTATAAGGTAAAATGTGAAAGTCTTGGAAGTGGTGGGTTGTCGTAGCTCAGTTGTTAGAGGACTGGTGGCTAAAGCTAGTGGCTCTGGGTTTGAATCCCCGGCGACAACTAAGATTTTTTCACATTTTTCCTTTGCTTTTTTTTTTCACTATCCCTTTAGGTGAGAAAGTGTCAATCTGGCTTTTAAGAAGTCAGAACTTGACATTTGTGATGGTACTCCCATAAAATGCACACATTCTGGACATGCACTATAACACACGGTGTTCAGAGTTTGCTGAAATAGAATCAGTTACCTTCTGCAGCTAGTTATATCAGTTATTTCTCATCACACTTCATTGATAATTACCTTCTTATGCAGGAGTTGACACAGATGTCTCTGCTGTCCATGGTAACGGAGTGCTGCCTCCTTAGCAACCCTCTCTCTCTCGTATTCTTGTACAGCAGTGGCTATCCTTAGCTCCAGTGCTGATCTGTGTGCCTTCCAGTCCTCCAGTGTCCTGTGACAAAGGCTGAGATAGGCTGCTCTGGAGAGGACCCAACTCTCATGCTCCACCTACATAAGACCAGAGACAACTCAAAGTGAAGTTAACTTAATTTAGAGAAGTTACAATTAGTTCTAATGAGGTACGTGGCAATGCAATACAATGACTCAATTAGATGTGTTCTCTCTCTTTCACAGGCTTTTTTTTTTTTAACAATATAGAATTTAAAAAAATTCAATTCTGCATTGTTAAAAGTACAAACAGTGATACAGAAAGAATCATTATGAAAATAGCAATTAGTAGGCGTGACTGTGGGTGTGGCCAGTCCGATATTGGTAGGTAAAGAGTGTCGGCAAAAGCCAGGATTTTGCACAGTATGGCACGTAAACTTGCAAGTTTATTAATTGTTATGCTAGTTTAGTATATCTCAAGTTTTGCCAAAAATGTTTAGTCACAACTTGCACAATTAAAACAAAGACTGCTTGCCCTGCCCACTTGCAGGTAATTACATGAACTCTGACCTGGTGCACACATGACTGAATATATCTTCATTAAGGAACTAAATTAAAGACACCTCCCCCAACATAACACTGGAGAAACGCCCCCATTCAGTGTGGAACTCGTACTTGTCATGTCCAACAGCAGCTGACAGAGGACTGTACAATAAACTTGAATGGATAGACTCGAGAGGGAGGGGGAAACCCCTAGTTGGTTATTTACAACAAACACACAAACACAAACTCACTACACATAACCATGGACCCCTACAACATGCGCTGTATGTGTGTGCATATTAGATATTGATAACTGGGCATGCTCCAAGACTAACAAGAAGTTGTTAGCACGGGCCACTTGTAGGGATTCTCGGTAATCATCTCCCTCCCTTCCTACTTGTGCAGTTCCAAGAAAATAAACTCACAAATTCTTAGAAATACGGACAACTACATCCATCTGTTATGATGAAACCTCCTCCAAGTGCTGAGGTTACCATGGAAATAAAGTATAAACACGTGATTATTATCGGGGAAAGGCAGTAGAACTCACTCAACAAACATAACAACAAAAACAATAACAAAACTAACAACATAAAGTCCTGCACAGTTGTCCATACCAACACCCACGTGTTGGTTTCTATAAACACACTCACACACACACACACACTGGAAGTCTATCTCACGTGCAGAGGAAGTGTTGGGCCTAGTGGGCTATATGTGGCAACATGATAGTAGCACGCGTCCTCTCTATATTTAGAACCACTTAAACATCTCACGCCGGATTATCTTAGCTGAATGTCTGCCATACCGATACACTTCATCTGGTTACCAGAGATGATTGAACATACACAGAGCCTGTCCTAGCTAGCCACACCCTAGCCATCAGCGCCTGTCCTAGCTAGCCACACCCTAGTCATCAGCGCCTGTCCTAGCTAGCCACACCCTAGCCATCAGCGCCTGTCCTAGCTAGCCACACCCTAGCCATCAGCGCCTGTCCTAGCTAGCCACACCCTAGTCATCAGCGCCTGTCCTAGCTAGCCACACCCTTTGTGCTATTAAACAGTATTCTATTGTAGTCACATGCCATGTGACAGACAATGTCACACATTCATGCACCAGTTCTCAACACCTCCTCACAGTCTACACCAGCAGGTTACTATGGCAGTATAGAAGGAGGAGGAGAGATAGGTTTGACAGACTTGACCTACACTCTAGTATCTTACTTACACATACTCTGCCGGACATAAGCTAATTTACTGGGACACCTATCCGTGCCTATTCTATACCGCCAATATATGTGAATATATTATGTTTGAATATAACGCATGCTCTCTCTCTCTCTATGTGTATATATATAATATATTTATTGCACGAGTGAACGTACAATAATATGGTAAGATATTTCACTCTCACACTTGTATTTTCTCTCAGCTTCAGATTGTGAAAATACTGACACGTGCTCATGAAATGTCCTCCCATTGTACGATGAGTGTGATCAATTGTTCATTGTACACTGGATATTAACTGCAGAAGTAACTCCACCTTACTTCTAAAATTCAGCCGTCCAAAATTATGCACGAGCGCATAGGAGTGTTCAATACAGGAAGATGCGGAATGCTCACATAGTGAGGAAATTCTCAAAGAAAGTAACCAATACATAATATACATTATTGATATGATTCATGGATATTTCCCTTGAGTAGTCCACACTGCATGAGTGGTCACCATTCTCCTATATTGAACGCCGCATACTGAACGCTCCAACACACCTTTGTGTGGTTCTGGACAACTGGATTTTTAAATATGGCGGAGTTACCTCTGAACAACGAGGCTTTCTTCTCTGTGGCTGAAATAAGAAAGAACATGCACTGCTATCTCATTTTCTCTAGCAAGAAGCTGGGGGTGAGCACACGCTGTATCTCATCTTCTCTAGCAAGAAGCTGGTGGGCACACACTGTATTGTAAGTCATTCAGGAAAATGGTATTGCATTTTGACGGGCAAATAATTGAAAGGGTGTGGCCAGATATTAATAGCAAAGAGGAAACTGTAAGCAGGTAAAGATAAGGAGAATATCCATAAACAGCAACTCTCACACTTGTATCTTCACACGCCTTCTGCTCGTGGAATACTTGCATGTGCCTCATGGTATATATATACTAGCAGTATACATGGAAATAGAGGAATCCCAAAACAAGTAGTTTAAATTTTCTCGTGTAACTTTAGAACTACCAAACTTGAGTTTGCACATACCACATGCAATAGCAACCCACCACATGCTACACTGACCCCTTACCAGGTGCTGCCTCCTGTGTTGGGGGAATTCCCTAGCCAGCCTGTCCAGGTAGAGATCTCTTTGAGTGTACCCTCTCATCGCCTCAGGATACTGGTTAAGTATCACTCGGAACCGATAGGCATCCTCCGGACTCCAGCCTCCATCATCATCTCTACACACCAGAACAATCAACAATAACACAATCATACACCATCACATTTAACACAATCATACCAACTGGTCCTCAACCCACTCCCCATCTATCTGGACCATTAAGTATGTGTCCCAGTACCAGTACTGCCTGCCTGTCTCCCAGTACCAGTCCTGCCTGTATGTCTCCCAGTACCAGTCCTGCCTGTATGTGTCCCAGTACCAGTCCTGCCTGTATGTGTCCCAGTACCAGTCCTGCCTGTATGTCTCCCAGTACCAGTCCTGCCTGTATGTGTCCCAGTACCAGTCCTGCCTGTATGTCTCCCAGTACCAGTCCTGCCTGTATGTGTCCCAGTACCAGTCCTGCCTGTATGTGTCCCAGTACCAGTCCTGCCTGCCTCCCAGTACCAGTCCTGCCTGTATGTGTCCCAGTACCAGTCCTGCCTGCCTCCCAGTACCAGTCCTGCCTGTATGTGTCCCAGTACCAGTCCTGCCTGTCTCCCAGTACAAGTCCTGCCTGTATGTGTCCCAGTACCAGTCCTGCCTGTCTCCCAGTACAAGTCCTGCCTGTATGTGTCCCAGTACCAGTCCTGCCTGCCTCCCAGTACCAGTCCTGCCTGTATGTCTCCCAGTACCAGTCCTACCTGTATGTGTCCCAGTACCAGTCCTGCCTGCCTCCCAGTACCAGTCCTGCCTGCCTGCCTCCCAGTACCAGTCCTGCCTGCCTGCCTCCCAGTACCAGTCCTGCCTGTATGTGTCCCAGTACCAGTCCTGCCTGTCTCCCAGTACAAGTCCTGCCTGTATGTGTCCCAGTACCAGTCCTGCCTGTATGTGTCCCAGTACCAGTCCTGCCTGTATGTGTCCCAGTACCAGTCCTGCCTGTATGTCTCCCAGTACCAGTCCTGCCTGTCTCCCAGTACCAGTCCTGCCTGTATGTCTCCCAGTACCAGTCCTGCCTGCATGTGTCCCAGTACCAGTCCTGCCTGTATGTCTCCCAGTACCAGTCCTGCCTGTATGTGTCCCAGCATGTGTGTGCCACACCACATGCACGTGTGCATGCATGTGTGTGTGTCCCCTAAGAATCTCGTTGATGACATAACTCCAGGAGTTATGCGTGAATGAATTCACAAACCCATCAGTCCGGGATTGTCAACAGGATCGTGGTCTCAGCTAGTCTAGCTCCGCCCCCCTCATTATCACGATCTCTCTCAACTGTAGACCAGATACTGACTCAGCCAGCTACGGTAATATTATAACGCCTAGTTAAATAAATGAGTGGATGGTCATGGAAAGGTCACCAATTCAAGGAGTGGTGTGATAACAATGGTGTTAATTAAAGGAGTGGTGTGACAACAATGGTGTTAATTAAACTTGGCTGCCTGAGGGCGGTTGTGTTACCACAACACAGGCCATGCGGCAGGGAGTGGAAGGACTTGTTAATGAGGATTAATTAGCAGTAACTTGTGTAGTACAAGGTGTGAACAGACGAATTCTAGTTTATCTGGCTACTGCTGACACCTTACCAGATTCAACACACCTCTTACATATTGTACTATTCACATCAGGTAAAGGAAGGTCAGCATTCTAACTGCCACATCTGGTACACCACTGATGCACTGGTACAGCTGGTGCACCACTGATGCACTGGTACAGCTGGCACACCACTGGTGCACTGGTACAGCTGGTGCACCGCTGGTGCACTGGTACAGCTGGCACACCACTGGTGCACTGGTACAGCTGGTGCACCACTGATGCACTGGTACAGCTGGCACACCACTGATGCACTGGTACAGCTGGTGCACCACTGATGTACTGGTACAGCTGGCGCACCACTGATGCACTGGTACAGCTGGCACACTACTGATGCACTGGTACAGCTGGTGCACCACTGGTGCACTGGTACAGCTGGTGTACCACTGATGCACTGGTATAGCTGGTACACCACTGATGCACTGGTACAGCTGGTACACCACTGATGCACTGGTACAGCTGGTGCACCACTGATGCACTGGTACAGCTGGTGCACCACTGATGCACTGGTACAGCTGGTGCACCACTGATGCACTGGTACAGCTGGTGCACCACTGGTGCACTGGTACAGCTGGTGCACCACTGGTGCACTGGTACAGCTGGTGCACCACTGGTGCACTGGTACAGCTGGTGCACCACTGATGCACTGGTACAGCTGGTGCACCACTGATGCACTGGTACAGCTGGTGCACAGCTGATGCACTGGTACAGCTGGTGCACCACTGATGCACTGGTACAGCTGGTACACCACTGATGCACTGGTACAGCTGGTACACCACTGATGCACTGGTACAGCTGGTGCACCACTGGTGCACTGGTACAGCTGGTGCACCACTGGTGCACTGGTACAGCTGGTGCACCACTGGTGCACTGGTACAGCTGGTGCACCACTGGTGCACTGGTACAGCTGGTGCACCACTGGTGCACTGGTACAGCTGGTGCACCACTGGTGCACTGGTACAGCTGGTGCACCACTGGTGCACTGGTACAGCTGGTGCACCACTGATGCACTGGTATAGCTGGTACACCACTGATGCACTGGTACAGCTGGTACACCACTGATGCACTGGTACAGCTGGTACACCACTGATGCACTGGTACAGCTGGTACACCACTGATGCACTGGTACAGCTGGTGCACCACTGATGTACTGGTACAGCTGGTGCACCACTGATGCACTGGTACAGCTGGTGCACCACTGATGCACTGGTACAGCTGGTACACCACTGATGCACTGGTATAGCTGGTACACCACTGATGCACTGGTACAGCTGGTGCACTGGTACAGCTGGTGCACCACTGATGCACTGGTACAGCTGGTGCACCACTGATGCACTGGTACAGCTGGTGCACCACTGATGCACTGGTACAGCTGGTGCACCACTGATGTACTGGTACAGCTGGTGCACCACTGATGCACTGGTACAGCTGGCACACTACTGATGCACTGGTACAGCTGGTGCACCACTGGTGCACTGGTACAGCTGGTGTACCACTGATGCACTGGTATAGCTGGTACACCACTGATGCACTGGTACAGCTGGTGCACCACTGATGTACTGGTACAGCTGGTGCACCACTGGTGCACTGGTACAGCTGGTGCACCACTGGTGCACTGGTACAGCTGGTGCACCACTGATGCACTGGTACAGCTGGTGCACCACTGATGCACTGGTACAGCTGGCACACCACTGATGCACTGGTACAGCTGGCACACCACTGATGCACTGGTACAGCTGGTGCACCACTGATGCACTGGTACAGCTGGTGCACCACTGATGCACTGGTACAGCTGGTGCACCACTGGTGCACTGGTACAGCTGGTGCACCACTGGTGCACTGGTACAGCTGGTGCACCACTGGTGCACTGGTACAGCTGGTGCACCACTGGTGCACTGGTACAGCTGGTGCACCACTGGTGCACTGGTACAGCTGGTGCACCACTGGTGCACTGGTACAGCTGGTGCACCACTGGTGCACTGGTACAGCTGGTGCACCACTGGTGCACTGGTACAGCTGGTGCACCACTGGTGCACTGGTACAGCTGGTGCACCACTGGTGCACTGGTACAGCTGGTGCACCACTGGTGCACTGGTACAGCTGGTGCACCACTGGTGCACTGGTACAGCTGGTGCACCACTGGTGCACTGGTACAGCTGGTGCACCACTGGTGCACTGGTACAGCTGGTGCACCACTGATGCACTGGTACAGCTGGTACACCACTGATGCACTGGTACAGCTGGTGCACCACTGATGCACTGGTACAGCTGGTGCACCACTGATGCACTGGTACAGCTGGTGCACCACTGATGCACTGGTACAGCTGGTGCACCACTGATGCACTGGTACAGCTGGTACACCACTGATGCACTGGTACAGCTGGTACACCACTGATGCACTGGTACAGCTGGTGCACTGGTACAGCTGGTGCACCACTGATGCACTGGTACAGCTGGTACACCACTGGTGCACTGGTACAGCTGGTACACCACTGGTGCACTGGTACAGCTGGTGCACCACTGATGCACTGGTACAGCTGGTACACCACTGATGCAGTGGTACAGCTGGTACACAGCTGATGCACTGGTACAGCTGGTACACCACTGATGCACTGGTATAGCTGGTACACCACTGATGCACTGGTATAGCTGGCACACCACTGATGCACTGGTACAGCTGGTACACCACTGATGCACTGGTACAGCTGGTACACCACTGATGCACTGGTACAGCTGGTACACCACTGATGCACTGGTACAGCTGGTACACCACTGATGCACTGGTATAGCTGGTACACCACTGAGGCACTGGTACAGCTGGTACACCATTGATGCACTGGTACAGCTGGTACACCACTGATGCACTGGTACAGCTGGTACACCACTGATGCACTGGTATAGCTGGTACACCACTGAGGCACTGGTATAGCTGGTGGATTAATGTCTGTCTGATGCTATTGTAGACTATAACAAAGTTTAACAAATATGCAGGCTTTGTCACCTTGATATCCCTTTACCTGATCACATGGCTGTACTTGTCCCTGATTTGTTCCAGTCTGTCTGAGAAGTGCACGTCCATAGCCGCCAACTCCCCAGCAAGTGATGAGCACAAGTCTTCATTAGAGCATGTGAGAAGTGCCTTGGGGACACTGTGACCGTTCATCACCATGGCAACATGCTCCTCCTCACTGGCCTCGTCATCAGCAGTTGCCTCTCGTCCGAACTCCGCCTCCTCCATGAATTAATATATAACAGTCACTCCTCCATAAATACTCGCACACAATAAATCAATTTACTCTAACACAATAATAGGAAGCGAAACATTAGCAGCTGCAAGTCTTCCACTCTATGGCTTCTGATTGAACACTGCTATGGGATACCACCAGATCTACTCCCTCCCCACATCACCATGAAATGGAGAGGTAAAGGGTTGACAATGTAAGTAATGGAGAGGTAAAGGGTTGGCAATTCATCACACAGTAATGGCCTGATTATACAGGAATATTTGACTGGGTGGCAAGTCTTCAATAAGACATTGTCTAGATAACAATAGTGAAAAACTTTGTAGTTAAAAGGTTGCCAAAAGTTTATGTATACTTGATGACCCTGTGCCATATAATCAGGAAGAAATAATCTTCCATAAAACAGAGAGGTCACGGAATTTCCCACACCCAGACTCTGACACGCCCAGACTCTGAGAAGCTATTCCATCTACTTCTCTTTACTTACCTCTCTTCTCTCAATCTCCCATATCATCTCTCCCTCTCTATCCTTGACTCCTCCTTCTTGTCTACCAACCTTCTTCATAGACTTCTCCACGGCAGCTACCTGGCCACTCAGAGACACATACTCATCTTCCAATGCCAGCCACAAGCACTTCAACTCTTCTCTCATCTCAACCAACTCTTCTCTCAATCCCTCCCTACTGGACACACCCCCTTGCTCTGACTCCGCCTTGTGAATATTGCTCTTCCATGCCTTTATCTTCCCCAAAAGTCTCCTCACAGGAAGAAGGTACTGTTTGTTGAAATGTTCTTTCCTCGAAACAATTTCAATTTCCACCTCTGCTAACTCCACCCACATTTCTCCTGGAATATCGCTGTCGTGGCCTATGCCGCTGTGCTCACTGCTTGTCTTCCAAAGCTCCAGTTCCATCTCTATCTTCCTTCTCTCCTGCTGCAGTTTCTGCATCTCTTTCCTCCACACCTCCTTGTGCAACCTCAATAAATCTGCCTCCTTTCTCTCCTTGTTCTGATTGGTCAGTTTCTCCATGTGGTGCAGTTGATCACAGGCTATTTTTCTGTGGTCCTTGGCTTTGTTCAATAGTCCCTCGTAATCTACAGCTTTATGTCTCCTTCCCTTAGCTCCAGCAACATATCTCCTTGTCAACCCAGCGGACACTACGAGGAACAAGCTCAAACTCACTCACGGAATACAACACACACTATCTGATAGTACCATTTATGCTGGGCACATGAAAAGTGCCACTTCTGTGTTGCTCCAAGAAAGAACGTAAATCCCTGCCACTCATCTTTTTACCTGTTTCAAGTGCGCGAGTGTTTTCAAAAGACCAAGTTTTCGCGCGATTTTTAATGAAGGGGGCGTGGCAAATAGCAAATAGGTAAAGGTCGTTATTCCGTGCAAGTCCGTTGTCGTCTATGAAATTTTAGTTAGTGTGTTACTGTTATATGAAGGAAGGGTTCTTTCGGCGGATGAGTTTGCCGTTGTGTAGAAGGGGAGTGTAGCAGATGAGGTGCAGTTTGAAACGCCTGTGTCTGAGTGTTCTGCTGGTCGTATTTCTGGGATGGTTCGTCTATTCGTTCTCCTCGTACCTCGTCGACGTGAGGCAAAAGAGCATCTTGAGGTACCAAATCGAACAGGAAATGAAGAAGTAAGTGGCGAATTTTAGAGTGATGGAGACTAAAAAAATGTCTTATATTAGTAGATGTATGAAATGCAGGGAGGGGGGGGGGGGTTAAGTCGTGAATATTATTGTTATTCACACTTCAATGGATGATTGGATTTGCTCAGCTCAGTGTTGCTATGAAGAGTCAAATGGTAGATCAGGAGGTGGGGCTGAATAGCGTGCAACCTACATTTGTCTTCCAGGTAGCTGATTTGGTAATTGTTGCTACAAGTATGTATCCCATTGTCTCTGACAAGCATTAGGTGGGAGTGTAACTCAACAGATTTAAGTATAATATATTCAGTGAGTGTCCAGTATATCGCCCCGCCCAGCTCTATCTAGGCAAGCTGATTATCTGACGTTTCCGTTGTGATTTCTTATGTATGTGTATGCACACGTGTGCGTATGATAGTGATGTATAATTCACATTTTATGAGCAGCTGGAATATTGAACACTCGATGACAGGAAGAGGGAATGGGGAGTGATTGGAGCAATGGGTGTGAGGGGAGTGGGTCTGGGTGGGTGGAGGGAGGGAAGAGAAGGAGACAGGGAAAGGAGAGAGAGAGAGTATTAGTGTATGCCCTTCAGAGGCATTAACTGATGATGAAGTGTATGAATGTATATGGTAAAGGGTGGCACAGTGACACAACACAAGGTTATTTCATATCCAGTTATTGTAGTGGGTGTGGTTTTTCATATCTAGCTGCTGTTAGTTATGGCTGAGTCGTATGTAGGAGTTCATATAAGATATAGAGTTATATTTATTTTGTTGCCACAGATACTGGGGTCAGAGTTTAGATGCCAAAAGTGATGCAGAAAAAGAGGAAGAGAAGAAAGGATTTTTGAACAATGGCTTCAACCAATTCCGCAGTGACAGAATACCATTGGACAGAGAGATACCAGACACCAGGGACGCTCGGTGAGAACACACACACACACACACACACGTATATACTCTAGGTGAGAACACACACATACACACACGTATATACTCTAGGTGAGAACACACACACATACATACTCTAGGTGAGAACACACACACACACGTACATACTTTAGGTGAGAACACACACATACACACACGTATATACTCTAGGTGAGAACACACATACGTACACTCACACAAAGGTTCCCCGGTACATTTCATGTTCTGGTACAGCGTGATGATGATGATGATGAGGGGGACAGAGTTATTCAGAGGTTTTATGAGACTCCATTGAAGAATAGTGTCCATTACCATTCTTCTCTCAAGTTGTCTCATACGCTCCATCCACTGACTGGCCGGAAGCCATTGTCTGTGGATGTAAGACAGAAGTCATACCAGAGCTCGTGTGTGTGGAAGACTCAGTAAAGGGAGAAACCCTTTACTCACAGTGCTTAATTATGTTGTCTCCCTTTACCAGATTGTTGATACTGTGTGATTATGTGTGTGTGTGTGTGTGCGTGCATGTCTACAGGTGTCTGGACAAGCAATATCCTAGGAATCTCCCAACTGCATCCGTGGTCATCATCTTCCACAACGAGGCCTACACCGTACTCCTGCGCACCATCACCAGCATTATAAACCGCACCCCTTCACACCTGCTGCAGGAGATCATATTGGTGGATGATTTCAGTGACCACAGTAAGTAATGGGTAAAGGGTGTACTGTCAGTAATTGTGGGTAAAAGGTCAGTCATATTGTTGACCACATTAAATGGACTGCATACAGTGGGGGTTGCCACGCCTCTCTATTGTCTACATCTGACTATCACATTTCTCTATCCTAGTAATTGATGTAGATTAATTTTTTGACCCCTTACCTACTCCCATTGACTGCCTACAGATTTCTGCTGCCTCATATTGCACGTGCTAGTGATTCAGAGTTGTGGAACATTCTGAGCCTCATCTTTCAATGAGTAATGTCACCAGCCAGTATCACTTCCTTTCTTGTTGGCAACTTGTACATTAAATACTGTGTCGACTAGAGTTATGGCTAAGTACATTGACACTTAATTCAGTGACCCCTTACCAAGTCCTATGTCCTCATGGCACAAATCTACGGACATGTTTTGTTGTGAGATCTTTGTAGTACGTGACGACTTGTACGGTATTACACTTGTAATTGAAGATTGAAGTCCAGGTGTAAAGGCAGGACTTGTGGCAAGCAATATCTCCACCATTTTAGTTTCATTTTTGAGGTCATGTTTTATACCTTGCATATTTAATTTTTTAGTTGACTTGCATCAGAAACTCAACAACTGGATAGCTCCCAACTCGAAGATAAAAATAGTACGTCACAGGAAGAGGGAGGGGCTTATTCGAGCGCGACTGACAGGTGCTGCCGTGGTAACGGGAGATGTGATGGTGTTCCTGGACTCTCACTGCGAGTGTAACACGGGTTGGCTGGAACCTCTGCTGGATCGTATCCATAGTAACCGCCGTACAGTCGTCTGTCCAGTTATCGACGTCATTAGTCTAGAGACACTCGAATACTCCACCGTGAGAGGACCCCCTGGAGTGCGAGGGGGCTTTAATTGGGGACTGCAATTCAAGTGGAAGAAGATTCCAGAGTACGAACAGAAGAGGAGAGATTATGATGAGACTAGGTAAGGTGTCATCAGATTGTATAGGGTAAGGTGTCATCACATTGATTGTATAGGTAAGGTGTCTTCACATTGTATAGGGTAAGGTGTAGTCAGATTGTATAAGGTGTGGTGTCGTCAAAAAGTTGTGTGAAATGTTCTCCTTCGTCCTGTCTGGGATGTATTTTCAGAGAGGTACAATCTCCCACAATGGCTGGTGGGCTGTTTGCTATCGAGAAGAAGTACTTCTTTGAGCTGGGTTCCTATGACACGGGAATGGACATCTGGGGTGGAGAGAACTTGGAGATATCGTTCAGAGTAAGTGGGTAAGGAGTGGACGAGGCTACTGGTAGATGTTGTTATAGGTGGGTAAGGAGTGGACGAGGCTACTGGTAGATGTTGTTATAGTGTGTCACAAGGCTGCTGCTAGTAACCTGGTGTTGGTGGGAAGCAACGTCACCACTCCCCCACCACGCCCCCCAATCAGGTGGAATACCTGACTCCCTAGATTGCTTCAGTTTATAAGTTTCTTTTGTGATGAATTATTCTCACCTTCGGCTCAGTCTATGCACACGTCAGTGGTTGGGGTCAAATACTTTGAATAGTATTTAAATACAAATACAAATACTTTTGAATTGCATCACAAAAGTGTTATGTGGGAAAATTAATAGTTCTTCAAATGTTTTGTCCTTTTGAAGAAACTTAGAGACACAGTATGCCCTTTATTTGTATACATTCAGTTAATTTAACAGCAGCTTTTCACAATAGGAACTTTAGTTATTACGATATAATTATGCCAGCATGGACCAAGCAATACTTAATTCTGTACTTTTCAGAACTAAACAATAGAATGAATCTGTCCAATAGAAATGATATGTTCAGGAAATCTTTCATTTTCTACTTTCTACTATTACAAAAGCTCGCATTCCTACCTTATGATTTAAAAAAGTATTTGAAATACAAATACAAATACTCCAAAAATGTATTTAAATACAGTATATATATACAAATACTCATGTATTTACCCCAACCCTGGCACACGTATCACTCACTCTATGCTAACTCAATGCTAACATGGATATGTAGTTGTCTTCATGGTCTCCCAAGACTTCTGTCTGCGGCAACATACTCTGAACAATAGTTCAGCTAATAGGAGTGGGTGTGTCCCATTGGGTATGTGAGGGTGTGTCTGATTAGGTGGGGTGTCTCGTGAGGTGGGCGTGTCTCTTGAGGTGGGCATGTCTGTGCGTGTGTGTGTGTGCGTGTGTGTGTGTGCATATGTAGATATGGATGTGTGGTGGACAATTAGAAATCATCCCGTGCTCACGCGTCGGTCACATCTTCCGCAAGCGACAACCGTACACCTTCCCTGGGGGTGTCGACCAGATCCTGGTGCGCAACAACATGCGTCTGGTGGAGGTGTGGCTAGATGAGTACAAGGAACACTACTACGCTAAGAGACCGGACATCAAAGGTCGTTCCTATGGCGACATCAGCGAGAGGCTAGAATTAAGAAAGAAACTTCAGTGCAAGTCTTTCAGTTGGTATCTTCAGAATGTCTACAAGGAACTCCCTTTACCCAATGAGAATCTCGTGTACGGGGGTTCGGTAAGTGTCACTGAGTTTGCTCGGCTGATTGAAGATGGGCATTTAAGAACTAGTCCATAGATTGCTATATCTCACATTGTCCTGCAAATTTATCTTTGCTACTGGAATAAACTTGATATTAATAATTATCAAGTCGTCGTCTTGTAGCACTGAACTTTCAATATGTCAATCAAGTCACAGAAGAAGATTCTGCAGTTTATATTTGACTATTATATTATTAACACTTACAGCAGTTAAAATTGTGTGTGTGTGTGTGTATGTGTTAGTTGAAGAACCCTCCCTCCCACAATTGCCTGGATACTTTGGGTGGCAGAGAAGGTTCACATGTGGGCGTGTACATGTGCCACGGCCAGGCAGGGAATCAGGTAAGGCATCACCACATTACGCCATTGTCATGGTGACAGTTTGTTTGTGTGTTTGTTTAGGAGTTTGGGTTCAGTGATTTAGGAGAGATACAATTTGAGGAGGATCTTTGTTTAGACGTATCATCATCACATGAAGGTTCAAAGGTCCAGATACTGAATTGTCACGGCCTGGGAGGCAATCAGAAGTGGAACTACGACAACCAGGTCAGCTGACAGGCATGTGACCGTGCATGAATATCACATGACAGTGTGTAGTTGTAAAAAGTGTTAAGTTGTATTGTACTGCTAATATACCTTTCACTGCTAGTCATGTCCCACCTGTCCAAGACTTATCCTTATACCAAAATTACAATGTCCCACCTAAATCCCGGCAATGTCCCACCAACTCTTAGAAGTATTCCACCAAATTTCGGCAGTGCTCCATTGAAATCCCAAGGATATCTCACCAAAATCCTGGCAATGTCCCACATATTTCCCAGCAAATCCTACTGAAATCTTGGTAATGCCTCACCAAAATCCTAGCAGTGTCCCACGGAAATCCCAGCAATATCCCATCAGAATACCGGCAATGTCCCACTAAAATCCCAGCAGTTTCCCACTAAAATCCCGGCAATGTCCCACTAAATCCCAGCAGTTTCCCACTAAAATCCCGGCAATGTCCCACTAAGATCCCGGCAGTGTCCCACTTATTTCCCAGTCTAAAGTCTACATAGAATGTTTACTGACTGTCATTTGTTGTGATGTAGACATTAACTATGAAGCATTCAGTTACTGGGCTGTGCCTCACCTTACCAGACAACAAAACCCCAATCATGGCCAAGTGTGCTGGTCTGCCGTCTCAGAAATGGATGTTCTCAAGACAGTATCACAACTCCAGCAGAAAGAGAACTTGACGTAGCCTCCCATATAATGAGCACCAAATTAATTTATTTGCATTGCCTTTCAGCATTTCCAGTCTAAATTATATTTTTTATAATTTTTTGTAATGAAATTTTTAAAAAGGTCATGACACAAGAAATAACACATTTGCTGAGTCAGCATTTTATAAATAAAGCGGTGGAAATTTTAGTCATATTATAGATGCACAGAGAATTGAGTAAACCCCTCTCATTAAACTCATTTCAGTCCCCTAACCCACACTGACTGATGTGCCAGTGTGTATATACATATGACTGAGCCTGCTATTGCTATAAACTCTCTTTGTTCAGCCATCATACAAAGATCTGTGAGGAATTTAGTATACAATTACTGAGGATTGAAGGAACAGAATGGCACAGTTAGAGGTAACCATGGAAACTGTTTGTTGGGAGGAGTGTTAACATCAACAACTGTCAATGTGTGAGTGGGAGATATCCCATAGTTGAACTCTGAGTACACTGTCATTTATAGCCTCTACCATAACACATACTGGCAAGTACCCCACCACACATTGGCGGCTTCATGTACTCTTTTGCAGATTAGAAATGCAGTCATTGTCCTCCACAGTTTGGTTTGGTTATATCAGTGTCCCTCTCCTGCTCTCTTTCTTCCTGAATCATCTCAGCTTTTCTTATCCCCCTCCTTTCTTCTCTTCAGCTCTTTCTTCTTGAATCATGGATTCTCTTCTCCTCCTTCGTCTATCTCTCCTGCTTCTCAGCCTCTCCATGATTGTGGACAGGCTTTGTGACACATTTGCCTTCTGTTATAAAACTTTCTCTGTCCTTTCTTTGCAGATTTCACCCGCCATGAGTTGCAATAGTTGCTGAGCATTAGTCGATGATGATGCTTTACCAACACAACTCAACTAATGAGTTATTCATAAGCACACACTGTAGTCACCACACAAGCACATTGATATTGAACTTCACACAAACACTTTGGATGCCGAGAATACGGAATAGAAATGTGTGAGTTGTGAGTTGTGACATCCATCAAATCTTAAATGCAACAACAAAAACCAAAACAAAAACAACAACAAACAACTGCATTAGAAATTGTGTGTATCAACACTAGCTGATGTATCAACTTAGAAACAACCAAACTAGCTACATGACTTAAGCACAGGATCACTCTAGTGGACAGGATGGTTCTAGCGAACAAATATCTCCCAATAAGTTAACAGAATGTCTTCTAGAGTGTTAGTTTCATCTCTGCACACCCTCATTATGATGTTGTCTGAAGTGGGGCGTGGCAGGTCTCTGTGGAAGGAGCTGTTCCAACGGTGACGCCCGAGGTTGAAGGTGTATCCATCCTGCAATGAGCATGAATACTGAGAAGAGCTCAGGAATGGTGGTCTGTTACAATCACAAGTGCTGCAGTCTACATACTGGAGATTGTTTCTGCTGTTCACTGCGAATGTCCATATGTGTTCTGTATCGCCGCGGCCGTGCGTTAAAATAACTCCATCTACAAAGTTGCCCTCCATCTACAAAGTTGTCGTTGAGAGTGAGCTCGGCAGAACCAGACCTCAAGAAGCCATCCGGGGACCCGGATTGTAGACCATTAATTCTACCACAAATATGAGAGTAGTTGAGTCCATTGGTAGGGATCATCACCGTGGAGCATCCAGCGTAGTGAGAAGATCTCACACAAGATGGAGGGTTGTCTACATATGACAGTTCTTCAGGGCAAGAGGCAATGGCATTGTGAGGCAGGCTGAAGTAAGCCACTCTCTTCCAGGCACCAGAGAGGCTATTGCAGACAAGTTGTGAGTCAGAGATGCTGCCATTCTGAAGTTTGTTTGCTTCTCTTGTAGTATTCAACTGTGTGATTGCAAAGCTTACAGCAGCTGTGAGAGGAACCAGCAGTGAAGCCACTACTACAATGGCTGCTATTTTGGCAATATTCAGTTTATTATTCCAAACTCTTGTACGATTTGTCCTTGAATTGTCCTCAGACGGCAACTCTGGGAGTTCTCTCCTAGCTCTACTGGGACTGTTCTCATAGATACTTTCATAGACACATCCTTGCATGATCTCGTAAGGCTCATCCATGCTTTCATGATTGATTGCTTGCATTTGTTCGTAACATTCTTCGTCTGAACGGTTTTCTTTGACTCTACTGCTAAGTTTGTGATAGTTTGCTTCTTCTTGTAGGCTTTCATGAGCATCTTTGGTAGCTCTTCCTTGGAGCTTCTCATAATCCACTCTCTGGCTACTTTCATAATTGCTATCACTACACTTCACCAGCAGTTTCTCATAGGTAGCTTCTTCAGGGCAATGGTTGGACATGGTTACACTCACTCTCGCCTGCAGATTTTCATAGCTAGCTTCTTCTTGGCTGTCATTATCTCCTAAATTATCGCAGTTAGTATTTGTGTGGAGACTTGTACTAGCCAGAGTCACTACCTCCTCGTCTTCTCCTTTCAGTTGGTCAGAGTGAATAGCTGCTTCACTATGTGGTGAGGTGGCCATCTCTAGTGATCTACTGTTGCAGTTTCCCTTCCGCTCATGGACAACAAGGGCTTCCTCTGTCCTCATCAAATTCCTGTCAATTTCTCTCATCCAGACACACACACACACACAGCTGTAGTGTGCCTGGCAGCTGTAGTGTGCCTGGGGGTACAGACATGCAGCTGTAGTGTGCCTGGGGGTACAGGCATGCAGCTGTAGTGTGCCTGGGGGTACAGGCATGCAGCTGTAGTGTGCCTGGGGGTACAGACATGCAGCTGTAGTGTGCCTGGGGGTACAGACATGCAGCTGTAGTGTGCCTGGGGGTACAGACATGCAGCTGTAGTGTGCCTGGGGGGTACAGACATGCAGCTGTAGTGTGCCTGGGGGTACAGACATGCAGCTGTAGTGTGCCTGGGGGTACAGACATGCAGCTGTTAGTGTGCCTGAGGGTACAGACAGGCAGCTGTAGTGTGCCTTGGGATACAGACAGGCAGCTGTAGTGTGCCTGGGGTTAAGACATGCAGCTGTAGTGTGCCTGAGGGTACAGACATGCAGCTGTAGTGTGCCTGAGGGTACAGACATGCAGCTGTAGTGTGCCTGAGGGTACAGACATGCAGCTGTAGTGTGCCTGGGGATACAGACAGGCAGCTGTAGTGTGCCTGAGGGTACAGACATGCAGCTGTAGTGTGCCTGGGGATACAGACAGGCAGCTGTAGTGTGCCTGGGGGTAAGACAGGCAGCTGTAACAGCTGTAGTATGCCTGAGGGACAGACAGGCAGCTGTAGTGTGCCTGGGGATATAGACAGGCAACTGTAGTGTGCCTAAGGGTACAGACATGCAGATATGCTCCCTGAGATATTTGGTCATTTCAACCACCTAGCGTTTTCAAATGGTGTTAGATTAAGGCATTTGGAAACCTTCAATTAGAAAAAAAAAAAACTTGACAAGTTTACAGTGGTAACCTCCAGTGAGTTCAACCTTACTGTTCCTCCAATAAATCATTCTTCATAAAAACATGACACAACACAGAAATAAATAAATAAATAAATAAATTGGACTAAAAATCGTTCATTGGTCATGCATTTTCAAAAGAAGTACATTCCTCAATAGCAAGTGTCAGTTTCTCATACAGGACCTGCTTGGAAGAGTACCAGGGAAGATCCAGCCTGTTGAAACAGGTGTGAGAACTGCAACAACAACAGCAACAGCAACAATTACAATAACAACAGCAACAATAACACTAACAACAGCAACAATAACACTAACAACAGCAACAATAAAATATCCTAGAAATGGTACTGTAGAAGGCATCACCAGTCAGACATTGGTGCCTGTAGTATGCTACAACAGTTGAAATATCTTTCTTTCATGGCCGTTATAATTAATTAATTTCAGTCTGGTAAAGTGTCACATAAATTCCTCCATGGTAACTCACCGTGGCAACATGGTGTTAGCGGTGAAGCCAGACAGGATGTCAATGGTAAATTTCTGAAGTGTATTGGAGCCTCGTAAAGCTTGGAATCCTTCAAATGGTATACTGGATGTTCCCGTCACAAACTACAAGACAGCATACATGCAAGCTAACTATCTCAATGTCACTCACTACCAACAGACAGTTGTAACCTGAAGTAGGCGGAGTTTGAGTTCATTAGGGTACGCCTCCACGACTTCCCAAAACCAGATGATCACTGGATGGTCCTTGCCGTAGCCTGGGCAATAATTATAAAATTAGCAAGCAAGCAAAGTGAGATGCTATCAGGCTGTACAAAATGAATGATATAAACAGATGCGTGTGAGTGTATGCGTGTGTGTATGCGTGTGTGTATGTGTGTGTGTATATGTGTGTGTACATGTGTGTATGCGTGTGAGTGTATGTGTGTGCACATGTGATGGAATGAAATTGACTGTCAAGACTTTCATGTGCTACAGAACAGGCCACACCTCCTCAAGGAGGAGGGGGTAGGGGAAGATGTTACATTCAATCTTTGACTAACATAACCTCGTGGCCTACAAGTATTTAGTCGACTATTAAAAGATGATGTCATTGCTCAGAGAATACAACTTCAACTTCAAACATTTGGGGCTTGAGAAACTATTGATATGTACGAGTCAAATATTTAACTTACCACGGTAACAACTCAAGGAATCCATAAGAAATTAACAAAAATATCACAAACACAAAACTAATTAAATTCACACCCACACACAGACCTCCCCAATAGAGAGTGTTTTTCTTCCAGTCCTCCATGTTTATCTCGGGAGTGCCTGCAATAACCCATTCCAGTTCCTGAGAGTCGAAGCAATCCATGTACTCCTTGGGCAACATCTCCCTAAGGCCGAGCCTCAGGCTGTCCGTCTGCCGCTTGATCCCACGAGACAATCGCCACTCAACCATCAGCTGTACATACTCTTTACGATTCCTCTCTGTCACAGAGATGGACGACCCACCGGGCTTTAGCTCATACTCATTCAGCTACACACATGCACATACATGTACACACACACAGTACACATACATACACACATGTACACATACATACACACATGTAAAGGCATGTTCACAGCCAGAGTTGGAACTGTTTGGGATTGATACAATTAAATAATGATTATAATTAGCTCCACTAAGATCTGCTTAAGACTTCACAACTTGTCAGCAAGCTATCGGCAAGCTAATCGGCAATATTCCACAGACTATGTGTTCCTTTGGCTTTCACTGATAGTCTTCTCCAGCTAGTGAAGTTCAGATCCAACCCATTCATTCTTACGTCACCAAATGTCTCCTCCAGCACAGAGAAGGTGAGATCCAGGTCCACTGGATCATTGTTCATGACATACTCGAGACCGTTGTGAAATGAGATGTCTACTGCCTCCACGTCTGAGAGCACATACGTTCTGCACACACACACACACACACACACACAAGGCTTGTTAAAATCTCTTAGAGTGTATGACCTATTGCTATGTCATGTGACATGTCATTACATCAAACAGTAGCACGTGCCAAGGTCTTCAATATGGTAAAGGGAAGACAGTTTTCAGTCAACCCTTTATAATTTCTTCCAACATACCTGCCCAGCAACGCCTTGTATACATGTCTGGCAAAGAACACGTCGAGTAACTGCCCCTGGATGATCGCATAACCAACCAGACGCCCCGCAAACCGGTACCTGCAGCAACCACATGGGATGTGTGTGTGTGTGAGAATGAAATAGACAGTGTGATGTGACCTCAATAACAGGGACCCACCAGCCCAATGAGCTGGACCACACCCACAACAATAGGGACCCACCAGCCCATTGAGCTGGACCACGCCCACAAACACACCAAGGATTGGAACTATCCAATCAGATTGCTCTGCTGGAGATATTCAACTACATGTTTGGTTACGTCTGAGCCACTGACACAGAGGAGTAAAAGTAGTAGTCATGAGTGGACCCTTAATTACTACAGTTAATTAACACCGGTACTTTTTTTTTGCTGATTTAAGACTGAAGGTGGTATGGTACAGATATAACACATACTGATTATGTAGTGACCACGCCCAATTATCTCGCCTCCTTACCAGCGTTCTGCGTCCACTATGTCCAGTCCGTGCGGGGAAATCTGGATTGTATACGACCCAAGGGACGAATACTCGAACAACCCGTGGTATGGGTTGAACAGTTGCCGTGACAAAAGGAAAAAAAATTCCCTTTGTGGGCCACCATAGTCTAGGCTACACACACACACACACATCACAACAACAGAAAGACTTCAATTGGAACTTAAAAGTATGTAATCAGCACCTGCTACACTAACCACCCCTTACCCAATGACCCCCTGAACATTAAATACCCCTTACCCAACGACCACTAAACACCATCAGCACCCACTACACTAACCACCCCTTACCCACCAGCAGGGTACACTAACTTACCCTTCCTCGTTGTCGAATGAGATGTGACATCGTTTAGTTCTGAGTGATCTCGTGGAGGCAGTCATGACTGATCGATACGCAGACTCCAGCAACCTATCTCTGCCCACATCAAGACTGCACCACACCGAGAAATGACACACTATAACACACTGACCAGAGGATAGCCAAAGCCACACCCACTTGTTATATCACATTACTATGCAACCAGGCAACTCACTGCTGTATGCTGGAGTTTAATGGACACACAGTGGCAGCAAAAAACAAAAAAAACAAAAACAAAAAAACACCAACAAAAAAAACAACAACAAGAGATAAAGTTTACCTGCCACAAAACCCACTATGAACTCCAGCCCAAAGCAACCAATACATGTGTGTATGTGCATGTGTGCGTGCGTGTGCTACTGTACAATTGTTCGTACTTGTAGCTGGGATTGTTGGAATTGGCATAGCCATTGTTGTCAAGGTTATGCTGAAACTTCTTCAGCTTCTTCACGAACTTTGACATGGCTTTCTTCGATCTGTCAACTACAAGATGACACAAATATGTAACAATCTTACTGCACATGCTCACAAAACTGCCTACCGTAAACCTCCTGTCACACCCTTTACCTAATCAAGAAACACTCAACTCACCGTGACCAGACTCAACTTGGCGAGAAGAGGGAGAAAGTGGGTGTGGCAGAAAGTGTGGCGGTGATGTGATGTGAGGAGGAGGAGGTGGGACCACAACTCTAGGAGGAGGAGGAGGTGGGCGTGGCACCTGGGGAATGTCTTGGAGGTACACAGGGAGAGGTGGTGGAGGGGGAGGAGCTGGAACTAGAGGGTCATCTCTGACATGAGGGGGAAGGGGAGGGGGAAGGGGCGGGGAAAGGGGTGGGGCTGGAGGGAGTGGTCCCGTTGGAGTCACTGTATTCTGACTTGAGACAGGAGAAGGATTATTCAAGTCAAAGAATCTCCTCACATCAGCTAAGTTAGCTCTGCAAGGAAAACAATCACTCACTCAACACTTTCTTCTGACTGGTCTAAGAAACTATGAGGACAGGACAAGAACTACCTACCATCCAGCACAGCTTACTGGACAGACAGACAGACAGACAGACAGACAGACAGACAGACAGACAAACAGACAAACAGACAGACAGACAGAGGGGAGCCAAAATAGAGCCAACAATGTCTTAAAACATGTACATGCATGAGACTGCCGTGTATGCATGTGTGTACTGTAATGTGATTATCATTCTCTGCTTTACCTTACGAACGACTGAAACTCTTCACTTTCTTCAATCATGTCTTCCAACTCAGTAACCGTCATCTCGGAGAAGGTGGGCATTATTAAGTTAGTGGTAGAGTAAAATGACTCTGGGTTGGAGAGTTCCATCACAGAGAAGAAGGACAACACTAGGTCACTGTCTATACCATCAACTACACACAAACAAACACACAAACAATCCAGTCATTCACAACTCATACTCACATTCTTAAAAACAAAGAAGAGAGTTTAATGTGTAGAACCCAACACGGAGAAAGTTTTGATGCTAAGAACCCCATACTGCGAAAGTTTTAATGCTCACAACCCAACACAGAGAAAGTTTTCATGAATTAGTCCAGCTAAACACCAACAGTATATGCAAGTACACACAAGCACACACATACATACTAGTGTGGAGTATAGGGTTGAGCAGACCAGAGAAGATCGGAGGCTCTGTCACAATACTTTCTGTGCTAATTCGAGGCGATCCAGCTTGCGGAAGTAGCGGTAATTGATTTGGGAGAGGAGGAGGCGGAGGAGGTGATTCATCACGAACAGGAGGCGGAGGAGTGGCAGTGGGAGTGGCATTGGATTCTTGATGATCAGGAGGTGGAACTGGTTCAGCTTCAGGTGGAGATGGTAAAGCTGGTGGAGGGGCTGGGGCAGAGGCTGGTGGAGGTGAAACTGGTGGAGGGGGAGGGGTTGGTAGAGATGAAACTGGTGGAGGGGGAGGGGCTGGTGGAGATGAAGCTGGTGGAGGGGGAGGGGCTGGTGGAGCTGGCAATGCAGGAAGGGGTGGAGGTGGGGGAGGAGACTGTGGAGGTGGAGGTGGAGACTGTGGAGGTGTGGGTATCTCAGTGTCTGAGTTGTCTACTTCATCAGAGGAGTTCTCGTAAGAGTAGCGACGCAAATACCGCATTCTAGAGGCAGGACGCCGCGAGCCATCAGGATTACTGCCATCAAAGATAATGCACACACAAACAAACTGTGAGTGTGTGAATATGTCAGTTCCCAAATTCATAAAAGGACACTTCACTAAGAAACTGAGCATCTACACCCACAAAATCTATTAAAGAAGTCTGGGTGGGCCATGATGCATGCCTTAATAAATTATTCATCAGAGGGGTGTGGCCACAACTGTAAAACAGACGCCGCCCCAAACAAATAGTGCCTGCTAAATCTCAAATTATATACTCGTGTCTTCAATACCGACCAAACTGAGGAGATTACTGACTGAGAGGAGGGGCAATGAGGGGATGGGCAATGAGGGGAGGGGCAATGAGGGGAGGGACAATGAGTCTCCACCTCTATATAGTTACAGAAGGAAAAAAGAATATAGTATAGGAATCTTGAAGCAGGTGCAGCAGTTGGTAAAGGATATCAATAGTATTTGATTGTCACAATGAAGTGTGAATAGTGTACACATGCTCATCTCAGCCTAACCCACTCAATGAAGACATGTCTCTCACTCTCTCTCACCTCGCACTCCTCTCTGGTGAGATGATGTTGTTGTGAGTCCTAATTTGACGCAGGAGGCCACTACAACAACACACACACAACCTAATAGTGTGGGCTAATAAGATGGATGACCCTTTACCACATACACACAACATGTAATAATGATCGTAGAGTGTGCTAGTAAGAGTAAAGACCCTTTACCCTTTACCACAAACATAATCATAATGAAGTATTATCAAGACTGACAACCCTTTACCACACACATAAGACCATGCTTGCAATAATGGAATGATTGGTGGGGTGAAGACCCTTTACCACAAACATTATAATAATGAAGTCATTTCAGAGTGTTTTGATAAGTGATAACCCTTTACCATAAAGAAGTAACTTCAGACAGACAGACACACACACAAACTCACTATATGAATCTCCTGTATGGTCTCTCATTCCCCAGCCTCCTCATAACGGCAGGGGCACTTGAATTAGCACTGGTCACTATGAACTCCCTACAAACACACACACACACATACACACACATGTATATCATTACACAATAGAGGTGTGGGCCACAACAAACAAGCCTCGAGCTACATTACATTACATACTAACTCTCATTTTCTGAAGTAAAGATTGAATTTCTGCACGAGTAGCAGATGAGCCAATCAACAACAAACACTCAGTATCCAGTGTCTTTACGACACTCTTGACACACACACACACACATACATACTCACACACATCAATAGCTAAAGACAAGTTGGTATACTTCTAGACGCCACAAGTTACTCTATAACCTTCTGCCCACAGAAGTGTAACGCCATGTAACGTAGTGTCAAGCTCGCCTGGAAGGGATTCAAATAATGATGATGACGACTTAATTACATCCCCGCCCCTGCCACACCCCTTCACTGACCTGTGGTCCCCGCCCCCTTCACTGACCTGTGTTCAGCAGACAGGAAGTTGTACTGGAGCAGGACTTGTCTGTAGCAACTCGTATCACTGAAGAAACTTCGGATGTGAATACCTGTCACACCCTCATCTAATAATAGCACGGGCAATCCCAAGTAAATTCTAGCTATTTAATAAGACAAAAGAAGCTCAGGAGAGAGAGAGAGAGAAAGAATGCCAGAAAGAGAGAGAGAGAGAGGTGAAGACTACCACAGAAAGGAGCTCCACTATTCAATAAATGTTGTCATTCATGCACACTCATGCTGTGACAACGCTGGCCTAGGTATTAAGTATGCACTAATTAATTAAACTCCCCCAAGACAAGCACTAACTCCCACTTAATCACCAAACACTACAGATATACCATTGCAATAAATGGCTGCATCAAGCAATATAGATAGAATAGCTTCATCACGTCACACTCTGCACACTCTGCACACTCAACAATATAAATAGCTATCCTACATTGAAATCCCCAATGATCTTGATTCCCTGCCCCGCCTCCCGCTCCTCCCCTCCTCTCGCCCTGTTTCAACCTCCAACGAGGTAACATGAGGTCTTACATGTGTTTGAATCAAAGTCAACTTCGGGTGAAGAAGGCCGTGGGCGGACTGAGCGTGGGCGGGATGAACGTGGGCGTGGCCTGCTGCTTGTTCTTGGATTAGACTGTGTGGGGAATATGAAGTGATTGATCTCTTCATCAAAATTACTACACAACAACAACAACAACAACAACAACAACAACAAAATAATTTAAATAAAAGGTGTAACAAATAACATGTTGAATAATAAAAGGTGTTAAAACTGAAAAGGTGCTGGAAATAAAATAATAACAAGTGCTAAATAATAGTCAGGGGCTGCCTCAGAGGGAACTACATATTTAGGGTCCCGAAGGCCCTAAGTTGTAGCGTCCCCAGCACAGTAAGGGTGCCACTTAGGGCCTGAGGGAGCCTACCAATGTAGTTCACGATGCAGCACGTGCAGCTCCTGATATAGAACGTAGCGACTGACTGCTCCTAACTACGCAATCTGAGGGCCACTAAAGTTAATAGTGTCCTTCTCTGGAGGACCTACGCAGTTCCGAGTTCCTCTTCATCAGCCATGTTCTAAGAAACTGTCTTCCATCGCTACACCATCAACTACACAAACTCTGACAAAGATACAGTCAAAAAAAAAATCAAAACTTGTTGCTATGGCTACATGAACAAGCAATACCCACTCATTCACACATCTCGTCTAGACACAGTTTGGAGGCAAACCAACTCCTAGAGCACACTGCATGCATCCCTCATTGACTGACTAGAAGTCCCACTAAATTCTCTCATATTCCCCCTTCAAAGAATACTACAGCAACATCACCACAGATAAAGATGCAGCACCAGAAGTACCAGTATCACACCTCTCTCATCTGGACAGTCTGTAGCTGAGGTAAATCACATTGCATGCATTCATTACCGACTGACAAGAAGTCAAACTATATTCTTTTATTATATTCCACACACAAAGGGAAGATCCTACCAGCAGTATCCTCCCACCAGTGTTAGTTTAGCATGCACCCCAGAGCCTCCTATGGACAACTATAGATAGAATATCTGCTACCTTGCTAGCAGGAATAGTCCACGCAAATCACACTCAGCTCAGCTACAAACCAGCGCTGGATTACTACAGACTAACTCCCAGTAAATTCCAAGCCTCCGTAGTGTTGTGGTTTGTAGCTTGTAAGCTAGCAGGCCTGTATATACTAGCCCACAGTACACCCTGCAAAGACCAACAGCTACCAACTTCACTCCAGCTAGCTCTACAAAACTTAGCCCAAGCAACAGTGCTCGCTGGTTTGTAACTGCGGCCTGCACGCCCACACACTCACTACCAAGGGAATTTTTTTTGCTGCTCACCTACAAAGGGAATTTTTGGCAACTCTTCAACTCCTATCCACTGGAGTACTCACCCTCAGCTTAGTTCGTACACAATCCAGAGATTTCCAACACGGACTGGACATAGTGGACGCAGAACGCTGGTACCAGAAATGCAATGCGGGGGTACAACAGTCAACCAGCTTTAAAACTCCGGCTTATATACTCATGGAAGACTTTCTGAAACTCCCCCCATTCACTTTAGGAGCACCGCCCACATTACTACGCACACCCAGGCTGAGCTTGAGACTTACCATCCAGGCAGCCATAGGTTGTGTAAGAGTTCAGAAGAGTAGCCTGGGGGAGCCTCTGAGTTTTATCAAGCAGTTGCTATCAATAACATTGTTGTTATATACTATTACTGATAGGCCCTACTTTAAGTTAAGAGCAGTGGGTGAAGGCTCTCTGTTAAGGTTCTGGTCACTGGCAGACTAAGTTAGGCAAGTTCTAGCCTGGAATCAAGGAACAGAGTTCAAGGGCTTGAATAGAGTTGAATTAAAAACATGGTGATGGTTATCTAACTAATATTGGCACCAAATAAGATAGACATTCTATCTACCCCTTACCTACTAGTGCAGTTCCTCTCACTAAGACACGCTGGCTAGAGACTAATGAGCAATTAATGTGATAATCGTGAGGCTATTAATATATTAAAATGAAGATAATCCAGAGGGTGTGTCCAGTGTGGTTGACTAGGTAACCCAACCTGGATAACAGAGGAGGCAAGGAGCACTGGTAGCAGATCACATGTTGCTGCAGTCTGGTGGTTGTCCAGGCAACGACCCCAGAGTGGTGCTGGTTGCCAAGAATACTCTAGTATTGCGGCATAGTATGGAAGCCACACCTCATTGAAAAATATGGGAGTCATGACATTATAGTACGTCTGGCTATAGCATGCCAGAGCAAGACAGAGGGGAGGGGCTGGGGATCAGTGGAAGTTCATCTGACAGAGCATGCCAGAGGGGAGGGGCTAGGGATCAGCGGAAGTTCATCTGACAGAGCAAGACAGAGGGGAGGGGCTAGGGATCAGCGGAAGTTCATCTGACAGAGCAAGACAGAGGGGAGGGGCTAGGGATCAGCGGAAGTTCATCTGACAGAGCAAGACAGAGGGGAGGGCTATGGAATCAGCGGAAGTTCTCGGACAGAGCAAGATAGAGGTGAGGTCTAGGAATCAGCTGAAGTTCTTTGACAGAGCAAGACAGAGGGGAGGGCCCTAGGGATCAGCGAAGGTATCGTGACAGAGCAAGACAAGGGGAGGGGCTAGGGACAGCGAAGTTCATATGCAAGGCAAGACAGAGGGAGGGTCTGGGCTCAGCGAAGTTTCATCACATCTGACAGAGCAAGACAGAGGGGAGGGCTAGGGATCAGCGTAGTTCACTGACCGAGCAAGACAGAGGGGAGGGGGCTAGGATCAGCGGAAGTTAATCGACAGAATCACGACAGAGGGGAGGGCTAGGAAATCAGCGGAATTCATTTGACCGAGCAAGACAGAGGGGAGGGGCTAGGATCAGCGGAAGTTCAATCTGACAGAGCAACAGAGGGAGGTCTAGGGATCATCGGAATTCATCTGACAGAGCATGCCAGAGGGGAGGGGCTAGGGATCAGCGGAAGTTCATCTGACAGACCACCCTGCACTCAAAGCTCTACAGTACTACTCTACTAGATAAACTCCACACTGATCTCTAGCCCCTCCCCTGTCTTGTTCAGTCATATGAACTTCACACTCATCTCTAGCCCCTCCCCTCTGTCTTGCTCAGTCATATGAACTTCACACTGATCTCTAGCCCCTCCCCTCTGTCTTGCTCAGTCGATCCGATGAAGTCAGTGAGACCAACTCAAAAATTCATCCTGAATTGAAGAATATTTATTGACCTTATCTCCCCTCCACTACCAAGCAATGCCACACTGATCTCTAGCCCTCCCCAAGCAATGCCATAGTGATACGACATTTATACCAACACAATCATATCTACCAACTCCATGCTCAACGCCCACGCAAAAGATTGGATGTAACGAGGACTTGATGATCTCATGTCTGGTCATGACATTTAAGAGCAACATCTTAAAATAGTAATAATAGCACCTCCAGATGTTTGTTGAGTGTTTATCTCACACCTCCAGATGTTTGTTGAGTGTTTATCTCACACCTCCAGATGTTTGTTGAGTGTTTATCTCACACCTCCAGATGTTTGTTGAGTGTTTATCTCACACCTCCAGATGTTTGTTGAGTGTGTATCTCACACCTCCAGATGTTTGTTGTGTGTTATCTCACCAAGGATTCAGACATGCTGAAATTGTCCGCATTGTGTGATATTTTCTGGACACCCCTGAGTAACATCTCCAGATAAATAACACCATTATAAAGGCTGGACACCACTAGACCTCATGACCTTTACAATACAGTGTACACAGCTAATCAGGTTTGCTTCCCAAGGTCAAGGTCCACTCTCACCAAAAATTATACACTTCAATACACTTACACAGACAAGAGCATAAAATACTACAGATATTACAGTAATAGATGCACTGTCTCCGCACACAAGCGAAAAATCCTGTACGAATCTCAGACTGTGATTCAAATTGAAAGAAACAACAACAACAACAACATGATTACCTCAATGTAATGAATATAGTGCAGTTGTAGCTCTGGGATAACCATCATCCAACTAGCACACAACACATGCACACACTTTGCGAGCTATTGTGTAATGCCATGTGCCAGATATATAAACCACTGGGTAGACAATGATCAAGTGAGTGGGCCCCCTCTATTATGCACCTCGTTACTTTAAATGTTGACATTTTCGTAACAAACATATACAAGGTCAGGGTTCAAGTCAAACTTTCAGTCAATCTATCTATACCACATGATCATGTGAAGTTAAACAACTGACACATAGACCACTCCCTTGAGCCTGGCTGTACCAGTACCTCTTGCAACTGAGACCTGTACCAGTACCTCTTGCAACTGAGACCTGTACCAGTACCTCTTGCAGCTGGGACCTGTACCAGTACCTCTTGCATGAGACCTGTACCAGTACCTCTTGCAGCTGGGACCTGTACCAGTACCTCTTGCATGAGACCTGTACCAGTACCTCTTGCAACTGAGACCTGTACCAGTACCTCTTGCAACTGAGACCTGTACCAGTACCTCTTGCAGCTGGGACCGTACCAGTACCTCTTGCAACTGAGACCTGTACCAGTACCTCTTGCAACTGAGACCTGTACCAGTACCTCTTGCAGCTGGGACCTGTACCAGTACCTCTTGCAACTGAGACCTGTACCAGTACCTCTTGCAACTGAGACCTGTACCAGTACCTCTTGCAACTGGGACCTGTACCAGTACCTCTTGCAGCTGGGACCTGTACCAGTACCTCTTGCAGCTGGGACCTGTACCAGTACCTCTTGCAGCTGGGACCTGTACCAGTACCTCTTGCAGCTGGGACCTGTACCAGTACCTCTTGCAACTGGGACCTGTAGAGTACCACACACCAGTCCCTGTACTAAATGAAGTGCAGTGTATAAAGAGAGAGCTGTAGTCATCCTACAATTCTCGACGCCATTGAAGAAATTCCAGTAGATGTTACATCTAAAAGGCAGGAGAGAGAGAGAGCGAGCACTGTACAGAAATTGAGCGGTAAAGTCAGTCAACCAACAATTCATTAATAGGGAAACAAACAAAGAATTTGTTATATAACTAGTGGTGTGCTTGAGCACAAATGGCGAGCGAGCCTGATAGTTAAGCAAAAAATCAGATAGGTCAGAGACAAAAACCTAACCTGTCAATAAAGGTAAAGATTTGTCAAGCTAAGCAGTCCTTTTAACACACAGCACCTTCACGTTCACTTGATGTACCAACACAAAAATTACTTCCTTCAGTGATTTGACATTAGTAGTATTGTAAGCACAATACTTTCACACAACTGAACATACCTAGGCAAGACTTACCTTCGTGGTTAGTCTAGCGGACAATGAATTTTAAAATAAATGCTGTTGAGTAGGGCTTATAATTGTGACAAATAGCGTATTAACTTACCACCTCCACTAACTCGAATAGAAATGGAGCTCCAGTAAGTTTTTACACCCGCAAAACCATTCAAAGCGGTAAACAATAGGTGATACGGGTAATGGTCGCTACACCAGAGGATTCTGTTTAGTGAAGTTTGGGACGGGGTCGAACGCGGAGCGAACACAAAAATACGGAGGGTCAAAGTACAAAATGACATACATACGTCCATATATATAAATAAACAAACATCCCCAATTTTTAATTGTGTTACCCCTGTGAGTGTCTCGCTCGCTACGCTCGCTCGCCAATAATGTATTAAAGGATGTCCCGTGTGTGTGTGTGTGTGTGTACATGGATACACTGATGTAGACAGAGTGCTGGCAGATAACATGGGCTTTATTTAGAAAAGTAACAAAGGTGGATACAGCAAACCAAGGCTTGAGAAGGCTCTGTGTCTATATATTACAAACTAACTAGAAGTGCCAGAAACACCAATCCACTAATCAGCACTCATTGTTTTCTCACCAACTCTCTAGATTAAGTGTAAAGCTCCAACTAGCGCCAATTCTATTTCACCACCTAACCAGAAGTGGAAAAAACACCAATCAATGCCCATCTTTTACACCAACAAGCTGCAAGTGGAAGAAACAACTAGAAGTGTTGATAGTTACATTCGACACCATCACCTATGCCAGACAACATGCCTACAAAAGTTAATTAAATCCAGTGAGGTCAGAAACAGGGAGTTTAGGAGGAGCTGCATATCTAAGTCACTGTCAGAGTTATACTCAAGTAACTTCAACTCTCACACACTAGGGTCTCTCCTTCTTTCTCTCACCCACTAGGCTCACACACTAGGGTCTCTCCATTCTTCCTCTCACCCACTAGACTCACACACTAGGGTCTCTCCATTCTTCCTCTCACACACTAGGCTCACACACTAGGGTCTCTCCATTCTTCCTCTCACACACTAGACTCACACACTAGGGTCTCTCCATTCTTCCTCTCACACACTAGAGTCTCTCCATTCTTCCTCTCACACACTAGGGTCTCTCCATTATTCCTCTCACACACTAGGCTCACACACTAGGGTCTCTCCATTATTCCTCTCACACACTAGGCTCACACACTAGGGTCTCTCCATTCTTCCTCTCACACACTAGGCTCACACACTAGGGTCTCTCCATTCTTCCTCTCACACACTAGGCTCACACACTAGGGTCTCTCCATTCTTCCTCTCACACACTAGGGTCTCTCCATTCTTCCTCTCACACACTAGGGTCTCTCCATTCTTCCTCTCTATCATTTCTCTACTTTCTGCACTTTTCTTCCTAGCAGTTTCTTATCATCAAGTGGACATCCTGTGTTCCAAGTGAACTTCCCTGTGCCTATATCCAGTCTCATTTCATTAGCTCGTTAATACTGTACTCTCCTACATTTAAATCTAATAATCAGATAAGGAGAAATAAAACTCAAAAAATCAGGTCACACAAAAATAAAAAAATAAAAAAAATAAAACTGCCAGTGAATTTAATTCTTTATAAATTAGATTTATATAAAGTACATACAGTAATAGTTAAGTGGGAGAATGTATCACTGGGAAATTCCAATAAGGTAGGCATGGATTGTGTGACACAGAGGGGAACACTCACACCCCACTCCTCTGTATACTTCCCCAATATACTAGCATACAGCAGTATAGTGCACAGACTATAATATACTAGCATACAGCAGTATAGTGCATAGACTACACATCATATAATATACTAGCATACAGCAGTATAGTGCATAGACTACACATCATATAATATACTAGCATACAGCAGTATAGTGCATAGACTACACATCATATAATATAGTAACATACAGCAGTATAGTGCATAGACTACACATCATATAATATACTAGCACACAGCAGTATAGTGCATAGACTACACATCATATAATATACTAGCATACAGCAGTATAGTGCATAGACTACACATCATATAATATACTAGCATACAGCAGTATAGTGCATAGACTACACATCACATAATATACTAGCATACAGCAGTATAGTGCATAGACCACACATCACATAATATAGTAGCATACAGCAGTATAGTGCATAGACCACACATCATATAATATACTAGCATACAGCAGTATAGTGCACAGACTACACATCATATAATATACTAGCATACAGCAGTATAGTGCACAGACTACACATCATATAATATACTAGCATACAGCAGTATAGTGCACAGACAACACATCATATAATATACTAGCATACAGCAGTATAGTGCACAGACTACACATCATATAATATACTAGCATACAGCAGTATAGTGCACAGACCACACATCATATAATATACTAGCATACAGCTGTATAGTGCACAGACCACACATCATATAATATAGTAGCATACAGCAGTATAGTGCACAGACCACACATCATATAATATAGTAGCATACAGCAGTATAGTGCACAGACCACACATCATATAATATACTAGCATACAGCAGTATAGTGCACAGACCACACATCATATAATATACTAGCATACAGCAGTATAGTGCACAGACTACACATCATATAATATACTAGCATACAGCAGTATAGTGCACAGACTACACATCATATAATATACTAGCATACAGCAGTATAGTGCACAGACTACACATCATATAATATACTAGCATACAGCAGTATAGTGCACAGACTACACATCATATAATATAGTAGCATACAGCAGTATAGTGCATAGACTACACATCATATAATATACTAGCATACAGCAGTATAGTGCATAGACTACACATCATATAATATAATAGCATACAGCAGGAGGCATAGACTACACATAATATTAATATACTAGCATTACAGCAGTATCGTGGAATAGAAAACATCATATAAAATATACTAGCATACAGCAGTATAGTGCATAGACTACCACATAAATAATATAGTAGCATAAGCAGTATAGTGCACAGGACTACAAATCATCTAAATATACTAGCATACAGCAGTTAGTGCACAGACACACATCATATAAATACTAGCAGACAGCAGTATAGTGCACAGACTACCACATCAGATAAATACTAGCATACAGCAGTATAGTGCACAAGACAACACATCCTATATATACTAGCATAACGCAGTAAGTGCACGACTACACATCATATAATTACCAGCATACAGCAGTATAGTGCACAGACCACACATCATTAATATATAGCTACAGCGTATCGTGCACAGACCACACATCTATAATATCGTAGGATTACAAGCAGTATAGTGCAAGACCACAATCTAAATATAGTAGCATACGCAGTATAGTGCACAGACACACATCCTATTATACTCGCCATACAGCAGTATAGTGCACAGACCACACATTCATATATATACTAGCATACAGCAGGATAGTGCACAGGACTACAATCAGATAATATATATAGCCTACAGCAGTATAGTGCACAGAATACACATAATAAATATACATAGCATAGCAGTATAGTGCACAGACTACACCTCATATAATATACTAGAAGACAGCAGTATTAGTGCACAGACTACCACATCATATAATATACTAGCATACAGCAGTATAGTTGCACAGACTACACATCATATAATATAGTAGCATTAGCAGTATAGGGCATAGACTACACATCATATAATATACTAGCATACAGCAGTATAGTGCACAGACTACACATCATATAATATACTAGCATACAGCAGTATAGTGCACAGACAACACATCATATAATATACTAGCATACAGCAGTATAGTGCACAGACTACACATCATATAATATACTAGCATACAGCAGTATAGTGCACAGACCACACATCATATAATATACTAGCATACAGCTGTATAGTGCACAGACCACACATCATATAATATAGTAGCATACAGCAGTATAGTGCACAGACCACACATCATATAATATAGTAGCATACAGCAGTATAGTGCACAGACCACACATCATATAATATACTAGCATACAGCAGTATAGTGCACAGACCACACATCATATAATATACTAGCATACAGCAGTATAGTGCACAGACTACACATCATATAATATACTAGCATACAGCAGTATAGTGCATAGACTACACATCATATAATATACTAGCATACAGCAGTATAGTGCATAGACTACACATCATATAATACAATAGCATACAGCAGTATAGTGCATAGACTACACATCATATAATTTTGCACGCATACTTTACACGCAACATAAGGTATAAGGTAGACGGCATTAATTAACTGTTAAAATAATGTTGTTGTTGCTTTTTATAAAGGTGTGAACTCCTAGTGCTACCACACCCTAGCTAGCTATTACATCATTTTCCAGACCAAGCTGTGTAATGAAAATGGTAGACGTAAATTCTGTCTTCCTAAGACAAGCTATGCATACTTACTGATAGTCTCAACATCCACTAACTACGTCACACTGCATCAAATTATTAGTTCACGTGATTACCTCATGACAATAGGGGCATACCCCATAAAAGCCAGTACCTCACGGAACTGACAACTGGACATGAACCCGAAACTTAAAAAAGGAGCACAATAAAAAGTCCTAAATCATCTTCTGAGGGACAGACAGGATGGCTACTATAACCCTCTCACATGTGTGCACTGAGAGGGTTCATAAATCATCTTCTGAGTGACAGACAGGATGGCTACTACAACCCTCTCACATGTGTGCACTGAGAGGGTTAATAAATCATCTTCTGAGTGACAGACAGGATGACTGCTATAACCCTCTCACATGTGTGCACTGAGAGGGTTAATAAATCATCTTCTGAGAGACAGACAGGATGACTACTACAACCCTCTCACATGTGTGCACTGAGAGGGTTAATAAATCATCTTCTGAGTGACAGACAGGATGACTACAATAACCCTCTCACATGTGTGCACTGAGAGGGTTAATAAGTTCTACTGTACAGATGCATGTATAAGTGTACATATGTGTGTGCATGTGCATACCTGAGCAGAAGTGTCAACTGCAGACTAACTTCATCGTCTCCCTCACTCACACTAGTCAATGCACTTTCACCTTCTTCACGAATCCTCTGGATAGCTTGTCTAATACACAACACACAATACCTCAGCTAACAGCAACTTTAAATGAACATTAGCACAGCTAACATCTTTGAAAGGTGTGAGCTTAGCTAATATCGTCAAAACTTCCACCTATACCAGATCCCACGGAACAAAGGTTCCCTATCTCATCCTATAAGACAGGTTCCCCCTATTTACCTGATCCCACGGAACAAAGGTCCCCTATCTCATCCTATAAGATAGGTTCCCCCTATTTACCTGATCCCACGGAACAAAGGTTCCCTATCTCATCCTATAAGACAGGTTCCCCCTATTTACCTGATCCCACGGAACAAAGGTTCCCTATCTCATCCTATAAAACAGGTTCCCCCTCTTTACCTGATCCCACGGAACAAAGGTTCCCAATCTCATCCTACAAGACAAAGGTTCTCCCCATTATCTGATTTTATAAGACCAAGGTTTCCAACCTATACCTGACCATTTAGTAACCAGATCCTACAAGACAAAGGCTCCCCACTCTTACATGATCCCATATGACAAAGGTTGTCCAGATCTATTCTGGAGTTGCTCTATGACATCGGACTGTCTCAGGAAAGACACCACCCTCTCACTGTAGCTGTCTTCCGGGTCACTACTAGCAGTCGTTGGTCTTGGTGGAGGAATGGGCGGAGCTGCAGGGACACCAGATGGAAGGTTGGCATACAGGTCCTCTGCCACCTGACTGTGAGGTCTACTCTCTTGTGTGGTATCACTGGGTCTGGAGAACTGAGACAGAACTCGAGGCCTGGGACGAGGCTGGTTCTCATCCAGCTCATAGGGGCGTGCACGTGACTGGATTGGGAATGAAATGATGGGAATAAACCACAGTGATAGGACATACACTAATACAGATGTGGACCAATGACAGTGAACCTCCAGCAGTATGGAACTTCCAGCAGTATGGAACCACATTGCATTAGAGGTATTTATGTTGTGATTCCTCTAATGTGTACCTCAATCAACTTTTTTTATGTATCCACGGTTTCATATAATATATATATATATATATATTTTTTGGGTGGGGGGGGGGATTAAAATGTAAAAACTGAGTTTGGTGTTTGTTTTTTTTTTAAGTTTGAAAAGAAACTAACCAAAAATAAGCATAAGAGAAGAGCTATTGCCAAATTGGACTATTTTCAAAAATAATTCTTCAAGAAATAGAAATGGATGATAGTTTGGCTATGAATCCCACCACTACAATAGCAAACATTCTGCACAAAATAAACTGGTGAAAAAAAAGAAAAAAAGAATAGATTTTAATAATCTTACTCAAGCAGCTACTAATCTTGTGCCCCCCCCCCCCCCCAAACTTTTCAAAGAAAGGAACCAGAAGAGAAGGGACCAGAAGAAGAGAGGGACCAGAAGAGAAGGACCAGAAGAAGAGAGGGACCAGAAGAGAAGGACCAGAAGAAGAGAGGGACCAGAAGAGAGGGACCAGAAGAGAGAGACCAGAAGAGAGGGACCAGAAGAGAGGGACAAGAAGAGAGGGACAAGAAGAGAAGAGAGGGACAAGAAGAGAGGGACCAAGAGAAAGACCAGAAGAGAGGGACAAGAAGAGAGGGACAAGAAGAGAAGAGAGGGACAAGAAGAGAAGAGAGGGACAAGAAGAGAAGAACCAAGAGAAAGACCAGAAGAGAGGGACAAGAAGAAAGGGACCAGAAGAGAGGGACAAGAAGAGAGGGACAAGAAGAGAGGGACCAGAAGAGAAGAACCAGAAGAGAGGGAACTGACCGTAACTCCAGTGGAGACTTCTGTGAAGGACGTGAGAATTTCACTGCCTGGGTATGGCACTCTCGGATCTATGTAGGTGGTAGACTGGGAGGAGTGGTCAATAAACACAACCTGACAACAACAAATAACAACACAAGACGTCAAATGTCTGCCACCAGACTGACTAGGACTACTCTCCAAACACACCAGTTAGCACTAATGTCTGCCACCAGACTAACTAGGACACTCTCCAAACACACCAGTTAGCACTAATGTCTGCCACCAGACTAACTAGGACACTCTCCAAACACACCAGTTAGCATTAATGTCTGCCACCAGACTGACTAGGACACTCTCCAAACAGACCAGTTAGCACTTGTCCAGGCCAGTGCTGAACAAGGCCAGTGCTGAACAAGGCTCAGTCAGACCCCTGAAGCAACGTACTTATTTACGCATGAGCATATCAATATCATTCACGCACGCACTTTCACGTAATTTTGTTTATTTTCATCTCTTTAGTTTCCCGTTTTTCATGTTGTTCTAGTAGTTACAAAAAACTGTTTAACTGCTCAGAACTCTTATAGTTAGCTAGGCTAGTCTAGCTAGTTATTTGGTGTTCCTGTGACACTATAACTACGGGTGGTCCTTTGTCAATTCCTCCTATTACTCCGTTACTGCTAAAAGCTGCCCATTCACAAGGTGATCGGAGTTACGCCTGCTCAGCACTAATAATGCAATACAATAGAATACACAGACTTGAGCATACACTGGAAGTACTGCCTAATCAAACTCAACTCTAGCACTAGATTACTAACATAAGCTGCAGAACTGGTTGGTACTGGGGGTCACACCTCCAGTACTACAACTGCTCACGTAAGAGAAATGTTATACCAATGAAAGGATATGTAAGATATCCCTCTTGCCTCAGAGTTATGACTCCATGCTAAGAACACTTCATTCTCACTTAAGACTCACTTTGTCTGTCTTTGGATTCACTCTCTTCTCCCAGCCATCGGGCAACTTGCAGTCAGTCTGGGCAAAGCTATTGATGACCTTTATCAGTTTGGAGGAGTTCTGGTAGCGAGGATAGAGGGAGTGGTCACTGCGGATCATCTGGATGAGCTGCATCACGGGCAGATTGTTGAAGAACTCTGCAGAGTTGCTCTGTTCCTGTGGCAACAACAAAACATGGTAAAGTATCGAAAATTTTATGTTATTTGAATTCACCTCAGCACATCCCACACTTTCATGTAATTAGAGATAATTGATTTGTGTCAAATGATGCAGCTGCTACTAAAGTACTGTCAGTATTACAGCTTCAGAACATTGTAACATTGAGGATGTATTTACAGCTGTATCCATAGCAACAGCTACCAGCCTCACCTTCACAAACTTGTAGAGATCAGGTCTAGTAAGGAACTTGAAACCAGGAGAATCCCTCACTCTGTCATCCACACTCTCTAGATGCTTCAATGTCTTGATGCCACCACTAGCCACACCTCCACTGGCTCCATCCACACCAGCTACGCCCTCACCTGTCACCCCCTCACTAGCCACGCCCTCAACAACACTGCTTTCTTTCTGTTCCAGACCACCGTCAGACTGTTCATCAAGCTTGACAGTATCTAAACCACGCCCATCATCCCCACCCACATCAGGCTCGTCTTTGTCTGTAGGCTCATTACCTTCCGCTACAACTTGTTCCACAATAGGCTCATCATTTCTACGGTCCTTAGGCTGACTCCTCCCACTCTGCGGTCTACTCCTGCGAGACAAATATCCTTCCGATATAGTGTAGCTGCGGCGAAATGGGCTACTGGTGTCAAACTCCGCCCCTTCTGTGTCGAGTGTATCGGGCAAGGGAGTACTGGGCTGCCGGTTCAACAGATTAGTTCTTGACCTGACAGAGAAGAGGTGAACATTTAGATCTCAACTTCAATCTCGGGATTCTTATACAATGCAATTAAGACAGATTACTTCTGGCAAAATAGTAAATATTATATCAAACAATTCTCTCCATCCAACCTGCCTACCTAGCCAAGAAATGCTGTAAAGATCCCAGGGGCAAGTCACCAGTGGGTGTGGTCACTGTCCCATCTTCTGTGTTGGTGTCAGGCCTGTCCAGACACACCCTCTGGTTGCTATGGTCGTAGTAAAGAGGTTGGCCTCCTTGATTGACCCGAACCTCCCAATCTAAAACAACAGAGAGCAACAGTTGGAAGTCCATAAGTGTAAACTATAAATAGAATTGTAGATTAGTGCTTGTGTCAACTACTGCTAGTAACACAGGACATATAAGGACCAGCATCATGACTTGATTACTGTACTTAGACAGGGACGTACTCGGGGGAAGAGTCTCTGTGAGGGGGCTGTTGTCATGGTGACATGTTTCGGTGGGTGTAGATGGAGAATACGATGCTATCAGAGCTGTTGTGGAGTTCTCAGTCGAGGAAGGCCCACTGGGAGAGGAGGCAGTGTGGGACAATCTACGCTGACCAGACAAACGACGAATAAGCCCCTCCCCCAATCGCTGCCGTGACCCATACAGCACTTCACGAACAGAGCTTGGTGGGAGTGGCTCCGAGAGCTGCCTGTTCGTGCCTTCCAGCGGTGACTGCACCTTACCTATTACTTCCGACCATTCAGAAGATCCGGTAGGGTTTTTGCTCCCTGAGCCGTGGGTTGCACTAGCCGCAGCAATAGCACACGCCTGGTCCTCCGTAATGGTGACAACTGGGATGATATCCCCATCAGCAGCCCCGCCCCCCTCCGGAAATGATTGCTGGATGACTCGCCGAGGTTTGTCCTCCTCACTGCCACAACTTCCATCCATAGAAGACAGGCTCACTTGTGTGCAGAGAGGAACATACACATCTGACTGGGTGGCAGACACGCCCTCAGAGTCTGAGGAGGCGCGGTCCAGATGCTCCACTGTCATGGTGAGCGTGCCCGATACGAGATCGCTGGGTGTGCGCTTTTGGAGGTCAAAGGTACTGTATTGAAGCATCACATACCATATGTAAAATATGAAGGAACAGCACGTAAAGAAGAAATGAAACTAGAGGCCATAGAAGAGGAGAAAAAGAATGAAGGAGAGAAGATTGGCATAGGAATGGGTAATTGGGAATGTATGATTCAAAAATACAGAGAAGAGCGAGGGGGGCTTAATGACTGACCTTTGACCTTGTGAACCCAGAAGGATGTAGAATGGGATGCAGAGCCTGCCTAGGAAGGAGGAGGAGGTTGGTCTAGTGGACGTCCACTGATGGCGGACTACTACCATCAATATATCACTAGGAACACCTTCACACTCAAATTCCTAACACACACACACACACACACACACTCTAGAACTGTCTTATGCCACACCCCCTATCTATACAAGCTTTACAGTCAAAGGTCACAGTGCAGCAACTAAAGCCTTTTGCATGTCATTCTATTTCACACGAAACATAAAAAAGTTAATACCTAAACAGATTGCTTGCCTTCAGACTTGACAACTTCAAAGAAACGTCTTGGCTACAATTAGCTACAATGTCATATCAAAGCCACACCCACTTACCTCTTGCGGCCAGGAGGGATTGATACTAGCGTAGTGAACACCGGATGACTGCTTCTGCCCGTGATGAGGCTGCTTGCTGCGACCACGCCCATTCATCAGGTGAAACCTTACAAATGTGTCCGGCAGTGTATACGCATTCTTGCGAAGATTCTTGCAACTGACACCTTCACAAACAAACAAACAAACATGTAATAAAGCAATTAGCACCGTCACATGATACAATCTACTATATGTATCCAGATGCCTTATGTCTGGGTCCAGCCAGACTGAGTCTCAGTACCTGCTCCATCCTCTCCTGCTCCATTAAGAAGAAGTGCATGTTTACAAGACCATCATTAATAAACTGTATATGTTGATCATTTACCCTTTCGTTATAAACTCCTCCTCCCTGAAACCCACTGTAACCTCTGTAATGCTCTTTTGATTTATGTAGCCACCCTCACATTACCTCTTGTTTGACAAATTCATTTTTGGTAAAATTATTAGCTGCTCCCTGCAACACGCGACCTCGGCACTTGTTGCTCTCAGTCTCTTATCCTTAGCCAGGTGAAGCCCAGCCCAGCTCTCCTGGCCATCAAATCAAACCTCAAGTGTTTTGGAGTTACACCTAGACACCTAATCCTAGAACCCTCACTGTATGCAACAGCTGCTGTGCTCAGTATTTGAAGTTAGTGAAATGAGGCTCTCTCTAACTGTACAAGACTACGGTTGTTCTGTGGATTCTACAAAGCCTCCTCATCTGACCATCATTTCCCAAAATAGACTTCACACTAATAATATCAACAAATAATAAAATATTTGATGTGTGCCAGAAATGTTGTCAACAATATTTCCCTCAACATGAAACTATGACGTCATATGACATCATCACTATTACATCACTATGTACTGCCCTACTTTAACCAGAACTGAAAGCAGTTGTAAGAAGTGGAAACAGCACCTCGACTAGTCCAGCAGGCGTGGCAGCACCTCGACCAGTTCAGGAGGCGTGGAAGCACCTCAACCAGTCCAGGAGGTGTGGCAGCACCTCGACCAGTCCAGGAGGCGTGGCAGCACCTCGACCAGTCCAGGAGGCGTGGCAGCACCTCAACCAGTCCAGGAGGTGTGGCAGGTAGATTGGTACACACACACACTCTCAAAGACACAAACATACAGTTACTCTCCTGACTATTCCCTTGACAGTGGATCACTTCACAAATGGAATGTTGATGTCATGCAGTAGTCTCTCCAGCATGTAGGATTGCACAATAATAATGGGTGTGACCTTCTCAACAGTAGGACAATAGGCTGCAGGCCATCTGGATGGACTTATCTTTGCCAGCAATAGCTACTGAATTCTACTTTAAATTGTTGGCCCCTCCTCCTGTCATCACCCTTGACCCATCCTTTACCGACTATTTCATGAAGAGGGACAACATACATTTCTAACTCAGGACATGTAATACCAACAGACACATGTGACAGAGTTGCCCCTCCCCCCTTTCAAACCCACCCACACTTACCACATATTTTCACTTTGACCATGCTTGAGCTCTGACTCAGGGCCTGGTAAAGGGTCCCCACCGGAGAAAGCGGCGTCATGGGAGAGAAGGCGCCACCGGGAGTGGAAGCTGCAGAACCAGTTGACCCTTTCCTCACCGTTACCACGGAGCTAGTAGCACGCAGCACATTCTGGTGGTCATAGTAACAGAAACGCACAAAGGTGGTCTGATCTGAAATCAACACAGTAGAATATTTGGTAAAATCCACACTCTATTTAGACAGTTTCTACAATTAGGCAGTAAGAGTTGAGTATGAAATACTGGCACTCTGTTGGAGTCCAGAGTTGAGGACCTTGTATGAAATACTGGCACTCTGTTGGAGTCCAGAGTTGAGGACCTTGTATGAAATACTGGCACTCTGTTGGAGTCCAGAGTTGAGGACCTTGTATGAAATACTGGCACTCTGTTGGAGTCCAGAGTTGAGGACCTTGTGTGAAATACTGGCACTCTGTTGGAGTCCAGAGTTGAGGACCTTGTATGAAATACTGGCACTCTGTTGGAGTCCAGAGTTGAGGACCTTGTATGAAATACTGGCACTCTGTTGGAGTCCAGAGTTGAGGACCTTGTATGAAATACTGGCACTCTGTTGGAGTCCAGTCACAGATCCACATTCACTATTTACACTAATACCATCACCACCTGAACATTGTCAAGGAAAGCTACACATGCACCTCCTTGTGAATACATGCACACAGCACAGAGCAATGAGTTCAAATGGCTCTGTCATATAATTGAGTTATGGTTAAAGATATTTTGTTTGGGCAGATACAAGTGATCACTTGTTGCAGGTAGTGACATAGTTATGGACCTATATACACCAGTGCATCTTGTTGCTGGGAGTGACATAGTTATGGACCTATATACACCAGTGCATCTTGTTGCTGGGAGTGACATAGTTACGGACCTATATACACCAGTGCATCTTGTTGCTGGGAGTGACATAGTTACGGACCTATATACACCAGTGCATCTTGTTGCTAGTAGTGGCATAGTTACGGACCTATATACATCAGTGCATCTTGTTGCTGGGAGTGGCATAGTTACGGACCTATATACACCCAGTGCATCTTGTTGCTGGGAGTGGCATAGTTACGGACCCTATATACACCAGTGCATCTGGTGCAGGTAGTGGCATAGTTTCGGACCTATATACAACAACCAGTGCACTTGTGCCTGGGAGTGACTAGTTACGGACCTATAACCCCCTTGCAAATCTTGTTGCTAGTAAGTGGCATAGTTTACGGACCTATATCTCAGTGGCCTCTTTTGCTGGGAGTGGCATAGTTTTACGGTACCTATTACACCCAGTGCTCTTGTTGTCTGGGAGTGGCATAGTTTTATGGACCTTTACAACCAGTGCATCGTGTTGCTGGGAGTGAACATAGTTATTGGACCTATATACACCATTGCCTCTTGGTTGCTGGGAGTGGCATAGTTAGCGGACCTTATACAACCCAGTGCATCTTGTTCTGGGAGTGAACATGTTACGACCTATATACCATGCATCTTTGTGGCAGTATGGCCTAGTTACGACCGCTATACACCAGTGCATCTTGTTGCAGGTAGTGGCATAGGTACGACCGATATCACCAGTGCATCTTGTTGCTTGGAGTGACATAGTTACGGACCTATATACACGCAGTGCATCTGTTGCTGGGAGTGGCCTAGTTACGGACCTATATACACCCAGTGCATCTTGTTGCTGGAGTGACTAGTTACGGACCTATATCCACCAGTGCATCTTGTTGCAGTATTTGGCATAGTTATGGACCTATATACACCAGTGCATCTTGTTGCTGGGAGTGGCATAGTTACGGACCTATATACACCCAGTGCATCTTGTTGCTGGGAGTGACATAGTTACGGACCTATATACACCAGTGCATCTTGTTGCTAGTAGTGGCATAGTTACGGACCTATATACACCAGTGCATCTTGTTGCTAGTAGTGGCATAGTTACGGACCTATATACACCAGTGCATCTTGTTGCTAGTAGTGGCATAGTTACGGACCTATATACACCAGTGCATCTTGTTGCTAGTAGTGGCATAGTTACGGACCTATATACATCAGTGCATCTTGTTGCTGGGAGTGACATAGTTATGGACCTATATACACCAGTGCATCTTGTTGCTGGAAGTGACATAGTTATGGACCTATATACACCAGTGCATCTTGTTGCTAGTAGTGACATAGTTATGGACCTATATACACCACATCTTGTTGCTGGTAGTGACATAGTTATGGACCTATATACACCAGTGCTTTATGGACCACAACATCCTACGCTGGCTACTTCAGTGATTATAACCTAACTATATGCCCAGTTGCTAATAGGCAACCTAAACCAGAAAGACATCGAATGAAATACGTAGACAAGTTTCATCGTTTCTCATTGCCACTTTCCTGGATCTGCTCTCACTGACGCTCTCTACCAATGTGAAATTATAAAAATTTAAATAATGATATTCTTTCTTCACCCCTTTACCCATCTCTACTCTCTCTCTCTCTGCACATGCTCACTTCTTCAGGTCTGCCACTTCATCTTACATAGCATTATGTATATTTTGGGAGACGCTTTCATTTCTTTATTACACAGCCCTTGATAAAATATTACTAGATAACTATAAGACTGTAGGTTTAGCACTACAGCAGCCATATGGATCAGACAAGGGCGAAAAAAATAATTATAAAAAGTATACCTCTAGTAGCCATTGATATACTACATTTCCACTTACTTGAAAGGAACATATCTTCTTTCATAGTCCATGACACCAAACCTCCCTTAATGGAGGTGTCTCCTCGTAGGCGAGAGTCAAGGAGGGAGTCCATGGTTACTACTCTGTGGCTTTCAGAAGACTCTGTCCCTTCCCCATTCTTATTTCTGCCAGGATATTCTCCTACTTCAAACATGCCAATGAAGTCTCTCTCGTGCAGGGGAAATGAATGGACCTCCCAGGTCACCTGAACTGTGTCGCCAACCAGACATTCAGTCCGGTCCACAGCTATGGTGTCCTGTGCCACGCCTACCAAAGTACTCAACGTGTCCACACGGTTGTCGTCCTTGCCAGATCTACCAGCTGAGACTACAACAGCTTCTGCCATCTCCTCCCAGTTTACTTACGCATCTTTTCTAACAAACAGCTTTCAGTCTTCCAGTGCGAGGGTTTTTTCTGCAATGCCACGCCACCTACGCAGGTCCCTACACCTTTTCCAACGCCAATGCTGACTCAGCAGTTACGCTGTATTAGAACAAAATATTGAAATAAAATATACAACGTCAGTAATCTTGTTTTTATATCGGTAGTGGTAACAGTTCAGCTAGGCCAGTGCAGTGCGGAAATCAAATAGGCACCCAGCTCTCTCCGAACTGTTCCTAGAGTCAGTGTACCAGTCTTTTCCCACACACTGCAGACAAGCAACCCCACCTAGAGTATTGCTCCAGTGCTTGGAATCTTGCACAGAAAACTCGCATCGATCGAGCGTGTCCAGTCTTCTAAAGATGTGACAGGTGACTGGTCAAGTGATTCTAAGCAGTTAGTATCTTCCCCAGGATGGCTGAGTCTGCAGACCTGTCGCCTGTATCAAAAGCTGTGCCTATGCTGCATGATGGTCAAAGGCAATTCCATTTCCACCCTCCTTTTTCGTGGCAGCTCCTAGAAAATGCTATTCTCATAAAAAGTCCTTTCTACTCTACTATCCCTTTGTGAGGACTCACCATCACAGACAATCCTATAGGATGTCTGTAATCCATCCTTGGAACCACCTCCCAGATAAAATTGTGTCAGTCAATTCTACACTGCTTTCATGCAACATCTGAAGTGTCACCTACAAGAACTAACTTTCTCATTACGCCCATATCGTCGAATTTTCAAATTATTTTTTTCTGTTTGTGTCATTATTCGTTATTTATTTATTCATTTACTATATTACTATTTTTTCTTTCTCTCTTCTGTTTTGAGTTATTGTACAAATTGTTAGTATTATGTTAGGAAGGCATTTAGAATAGCCTGACTTGCTAGTTGGCTATTCTCCTGAATGCCTTGTGCATCAAATTATTAAATTAAAAAATAAATAGATGAAAAGCAGTTATTGATAGATTCTTCCATCAGCTTTCCAGACAAGGATGTCCAGACCAACCTCAGAGTCAAGCAATGACTGTGTTAGTAGACATGGAGTCCAAGATAGTGCACAATTCTTTTATGATGTAGCAAGAAGTGGACGGTTCACTTTTGATGACAAGAGTGTTTATGCAGAAAATAAAGGTTCTGGTAATACGGGTATTTAAGACAAGACCAAGTGTGTCTAGAAACTATTGTAGAGATGATACGAAGACAAGTTGAAAGATGTGACCATTTGGACAGCTTTGTCGGTCTCCTCAGTCTTACAAACTCCTCTCAGTTAAGTCTATTCCACACATATTAGACTCTACTTTACCGTATTCCAACTGCATCTGGTCTATTCTACTGAAGGATTTGAGACAGATGATGTTGACTGATTCTCCAGTTGACACAGGAACGGACTGGACTGTCGACCCAGTGGGTACTCATGGACACTGTAGACTACCTTCTATATGTTCTCATCCAGAGCTTACATCTACCAATTCAGCAAGTTTTGTCTGACTAGGAAGGCTTCATGAGCAGTTTTGTGCCAAAGAACAAGTCATTGAGGATTACAAAAACTTGAGCAGTTGAGTTTATAAAATATCATTGGAGTGATTTATGGTATTGTGTGATTGGCTGAGGCAGCACTTGAACATTGAAAAGAAAGACTGATGATGTGGTTGTGGGATGGTAGATTGGTAAGAGATCATCATTTGTTAAAAGCTCTCAAGATTAATTGTAGCGTTGATCCTGTACCATTTTTTATCAACCGTTAAAGTAGTTGTAAAGTGATACACCAAATTATATGAAGATGTAAGCATGGAATAGCTAGTGAATGAGGGGTCTGGTCCACTAGACTAGCATGCTGTGTGTGAAGCCGCAGCTATGGCCTCAATTGTTCAGCACAAATGGCAAGCAAGATAGATTTACTAACAAAAAGAGAGCTTTGAATTACTGCACCTAAGCTTTGATTAAGGTTCTCTGAGATCTAGTGCGTGCTAGTGTGTACCCCCAGGCCCATAGGAAGGGGAATTCTCTAGATTCTCACCCCTCCACCCAAGCCAGTTCTAAGAATAAAGATACACTCTTCCTGAGTAGTTAATGTGAATGGAGTAAATAATTAAGATAGCTAATATCATAATATGGAGTGCTGGATTATTTCAGCATCTCATTAATATAAATGCCATACTATACTAATGCCATAGAGATCAAATTGCAAGCACAGTGCCAGTCACGTCATGTGATAAGTTCTTGTGTACTCAAAATACTGAACTATTATTTGATAATACAGTATTGGATAAATTGTAAACAAACAATATAAAAGCACCCTTATTCAATTCCTGCGATTCTTTCATGCAAGTACCGTATTTTGGGTGTGGTCGGTCAAGATATTTAAATTAAAAACAGGTCGAACGCCCCAATTTTGAAGACTGTCGAGTCCGTGGCCGGTGAGCGAGTTATGGCGGAGAGCCTGCCGAAAATTCGTACTAGGGTGAGAGCTAGCTAGTTAGCTACTAAGTCCAACGTTTGTCCGCCTAGTTACTAGATCTGTTGTTTCATGTTACTTCATCCATTGTTTGTAACTAGCTAGATTCATTGCTTGTCTGTTATATCCAGAGACTACTAGCCTGCAAGTACTTGGCATGTGTATAAGTAGGAATGTGTTCACTCCTTTTAATGAGCATGCTCAAACAATACTCTCCTCTTTTTTTTTTTCCCCCAAAAAACAAAAAACATTAGCCACTATAAAAGAGGGAAAGTAATGTCTGAGCATGCTCATAACCAATGCACTGTGGCAACTGGAAAAAAGAGAGGGTAAAAGTCCTGTTTCTGAGCATGCTCTTAAAAAGCACCAGGTTCTTTTTATGAGCATGCTCAGACATGACTTTCCCTCTCTTTTTTTCAGTTGCTATTGTGTTTCTGAGGATAGTTAGACAAGACTGTCCCTCTCTTTTTGCTATAGTTAACTATTTTACTCTAGCATTTGAAGTCTAGTTTGTTGCATTTGAAGTCTAGTTTGTTGCATTTGAACTCTAGTTTGATGGAGGTTAACGCCCAGTTAACCGGGGTTAACTCCGGCACTGGGAGCGGCCGGGCAGCAGGATCAGGGGGTGGGCTCTATAAGGCCTAAGGACAGCGGGTAAAGGGGGTATACAGTAGGCGGGGTACACAGTAGGCGGGGTCAAGAGTCCTCGTGCTAGCAGAGTTGCAGGCAAGGCAGCCAGAATAGCCAGCAGGGCGGCGATTGCGTTCTTGTCGTATAAGTTGCGTGTACTTGTTGCTCGATAGCGTGTTAGTGATGTCTAGCGAAGAAGCATCAGGCTCTGGGGCCACCCCAGTGGTGACTGCCGTCAACCTCGACGAGAGGACGATGGCTGCTATCATCTCCGGGGTGGTGAGCAAGCTGCAGGAGACTAGGAGAGATGGCAGCGGGGGAGGTGAGATGGGGTCGTAGTTAGGCTAGTTAGGGGGGGAGCTCTTCGCGCCAGCCCTCCTCCAGCCACTGCGGCTGTGTAACTATAGGGAGCTAGGCGGGGAGCCCCCGTAGGCTATATAGCGGGGTACCAGCCGCTGGGGTACATGCACTGATGGGGCAGGAGCCAGAATAGCAGGGTGGGACAATTAGCCACCGGGCAGGCAGGGCAACAGGGCGTGAGCTGGGCCATGATTGCCAGGGCCATGGCAGATCAGCTGGGCTGTGTGCTGGACACGCTGGGCCGTGGGACAGGCCACCACAACCTGACTAAATGGCTTGCAGACAGCCGTGGGCATGGCAACAGCGAGACATAGCAGCGAGGCAGGTGCAGGGGCCTGGGGCTCAGGGTAGCTTGGCACTTAGCAGGGCAAAAGTACAAGCAAGGGCCAGCGGCCTATTGCAATGTGGCACGTAGCAAGGCAGGAGCGTATGCGGGGGCCAGCGGCCCAGTCTGCATGGCATGCAGCAGGGTAGGATCAGATGCCAGGGCCAGCGGCCCAGTTTTGCATGGTATGGCGGGGCGGCAGGACAGGCGGGCCGGCCCAGTGAGGGCCCAAGCAGCCGGTCTTGAGTCAGTGCTGGGCTGGTTGGCTGCAGAAGCCTAGTACATTGCATTATGTTTGTATCCTCTGGCGGGCAGGTGGCTGGGGTCTGCTCCCGAGCAGCGGGGAGCTGGCAAGCAGCGGGATCCGAGCGCTGGACGCAGAGCAGGGGGAGATGGGCTCAACCAGCAGGGAGCCAAGCAGCGAGATCTCCATATGTGCGGGACCAGGGAGTGCCGACGGCGGGGACAAGGCTAGGTCGGCCATGGTCAGCTTGGGAACTGGGTTGCCGCCGCTACCAAAGAAACTGGTGGAGCGGATACAGGCCAACGAGTATGTTGATTTCACAGAGCTGCCGCCAGCTAGAGGCAAGGGCCGGCTGAACGCACAGCACGGGGACAACCAAGTTGTCGTGGTCCAGGCAGCGGACCTCATGCAGTCGAAGCGAGTGATTCCTGACCTAGCGACATGGTCCCAGTGCTATGCCGTGTACATGGCAGTGCTGCTGGCTCATCAACCGGACAGACTGGCAGACCTCATGGGCTATCAAGCATTGATAGCCAGGTGCAGCAAGAAATACAAGTGGCCGGCATGGGTAGTGTACGACCAGAACTTCCGGCAAGATGCGGCCGGCAACCCGGAGTTGCGGTGGGCCAAAGCTGACCCGAGTATCTACACCCAGTGCTTTACGGGCCAGGAGGCTAGCAGAGAGAACTGGTGCAGCAAGTGCCAGGGAATAGACCACCAGTCGGCTGACTGCCCCTTCGGGACCAGGAAACGTTCCTGGTTTTCTGGACCTGGGGCCGCAAGCTTACCCCAAGCGAGGATCGGCGGCGGGTATGGGCAGGAAGTGTGCCAGAAATACAATAAATTCCATGGGGACTGCCGGCATGGCAAGTCGTGCAGATACATGCACGTGTGCAGCGGCTGCAGGGGCCCCCACCCCATATCGAGATGCAAGGCAGGCTCAGATTCGCAGCAGCAGCAGGATGCGTGAAGCTAGAGTGGCTAGGCGCCGAGTCAGACTGTGTCATGATCATGTTTTGTGGTGTCTGTCGCATGGACAGTGCTGTGTTTATTTCGCATGATGCTCTATTGAATTGAAAGAACATGCTATGTGCCAACGGCAGGAACGGGGGGGGGGGACAGGGCGGCTGTGGTAGAGTATGGGTGGGCGGGTAAGTGGCTACCAGTAAGCTGGGAGGGGCTGTGGGCAGGTAAGGTGCATGGCATGTAGGGTCAGGGCGGATGGGGGGGGGGGGTGCTGCAAGCCGGGCAGCTGGTAGAGGCCCGGGGCTGGCAGTTCGAGGCTGAGCTCACGATATGCTGTCGTGTTGGTGTCAGATGCAGAGCCGAGCGAGAGACACAAGGCTGTGCAAGGCAAGCAGCTGCGAGCACTGGCTGAAGATGCTGGGAGGACGGCCCCTCCACTGCCGGAGCACCTGGCTAGGATTTCCACCCCAATGAGCGGGGTTATCTGGGCGCAGGAGCTGGCCGATCACCCAGATGCAGTGCTGGTCAGCGAGATCCTCCAGGGGATACGCGAGGGCTTCAGGATCGGCTACGGCCGCAGCAGAGCCCCCTTGAGAGCTAGAGGGCAGAATATGCAGTCTGCCACGGAGCACAGCGAGGTGGTGGACAAGTACCTGGCTGATGAAATCGAGGCTGGAAGGGTAGCGAGGGCAGGCACCCCTCAGCAAGCCGAGGCGATGGGCATTCACTGCAGCCCGTTCGGGGTCATCCCCAAGAAGAACAGGCCAGGGCGGTTCAGGTTGATTCTGAACCTGTCCGCGCCGGAAGGTTCCAGCGTGAACGACGGCATCAGCAAGGAGCTAGCCTCCCTATCATACGTCTCGCTGGATGTGGTGGCAGAGGCAGCAGCAAAGCTGGGGCGCGGGGCATTGCTGGCTAAAATGGACGTGAAGCAAGCCTATCGCCAGGTGTCCGTCCACCCAGACGACAGGCCCCTGCTGGGCATGCTGTGGAAGGGTGAGGTGTTCGTGGACACCACGCTGCCTTTCGGTTTGAGGTCGGCCCCACTGCTGTTCACTGCTCTGGCCGACGCAGCGCTGTGGGTGATGAAGAAACATGGCACTTCGCACGTCTTCCACTACGTGGATGACTTCATCACCATGGGAGCAGACGCAGCCGAGTGCGAGAGGAACAACGCCATCATGCACGAGACCTGCACCAGGCTGGGGCTCCCGCCAGAGCCGGAGAAGGACGAGGGCCCTGCGACGTGCATTACGTTCCTGGGCATCGAGCTAGACACGGCGGAGCTGGAGCTGAGACTGCCGCAGGACAAGCTGGCGCGGCTGACCACAGAACTGGCTGGCTGGAGAGGCAGGAAAGCTTGCAAGAAGCGGGACCTCCTCTCCCTGATCGGTGTGCTGTCGCACGCCTGCAAGGTCGTGAGAGCCGGCAGGACCTTCCTGCGGAGGTTGATAGAGCTCTCGACGACGACCAAGAGGCTAGAGCATTTCGTCAGGCTGAGCAGGGAGGCCCGATCCGACATCGAGTGGTGGTGGCAGTTCAGCACCAGCTGGAACGGCATCAAGCTGCTTAAATCGCCGGCGGAGACACACCCCGCCATAATTGTGGTGTCTGATGCGTCGGGCTCGTGGGGCTGCGGGGCTTACTGGGGCTCGCAGTGGTTCCAGCTTCCATGGGCTGGCGAGGCTGAGCAGTGGCACATCACGGCGAAGGAGCTGGTCCCAATCGTGGTGGCGACCGTGCTGTGGGGCAGGAGCTGGAGAGGGCAGACAGTGCTAGCTCGATGCGACAACGCAGCAGTCGTGTCGATCATTGGCAAGGGCACCTCGCGGGACAAGGAGGCCATGCACTTAGCAAGGTGCTTGGCCTTCTTCCAGGCAGAGTTCGACGTGCAGCTGGTGGCATCTCACATAAAGGGGGCGGAAAACGTGCTGGCTGACGCCCTGTCTCGAAATAACTCGGTGCTGTTTCGTGCTCAGTGTCCACAGGCAGAAGCAGAACCAACACCCATCCCAGAGGCTCTGCTGGACCTCCTGCTGGTCAAGAGGCCGGACTGGACCTGTCCCGGCTGGACCGATCTGTGGAGCGCTACCGTGCGAGCAGTATAGCGGACTCCACGGGTCGGGTCTACGGCTCGGCCCAAGCAAGGTACGAGCGCTTTTGCAGGGCGGCCCAAGCCCGACCATGGCCGACGTCAGAGCGTCTACTGTGCCGCTTCGTTGCCCGGCTGGCGGACGAGAGCGTGTGTGCGGCCACGATCAAGTGCTACTTGGCAGCTATCAGACACGGACACATAGCAAAAGGCTGGGGGGACCCGGAGATTTGTCAGATGCCACGGCTGGAGCAAGTGACGAAAGGGATCAAACTGGTCCAAGCGAGATCGTCGTCCTCAAGTCGGTCCCCCAAGCTGCCGGTGACTCCGGCCCTCCTGCGGAAGATGAGCCGGGTCTGGAGGGCAGACAGCAACAGGTTCAACGGCACAATGCTGTGGGCAGCCTGCACGCTGTGCTTTTTTGGTTTCTTCAGGTCGGGCGAGATAACAATCCCCGCTGAAGGAGCATTCGATCCGGACGCACACCTGTCTTTCGACGACGTGATGGTGGACAGCGTGCAGGCCCCTCAGCTGGTGAGGGTGAGACTGAAGTCGTCCAAGACCGACCCCTTCCGGAAGGGAGTGGACGTGTTTGTGGGCAGGACGGGCGATGACTTGTGTCCAGTGGCAGCCGTGCTGGCGTACACGGTCCAGCGAGGCAAGGGGCCTGGCCCGTTCTTCCGATTCCAGGACGGCGGCCCCTTGACCAGGCAGAAGCTAGTCACGGAGGTCAAGCGAGCTCTGGAGAAATCAGGTGTGGACAGCAGGGCATACGCGGGCCACAGCTTCAGGAGCGGGGCAGCCACGACGGCGGCAGAGCAGGGCGTGGAGGACTCGGTAATCAAGATGCTGGGCAGATGGAGGAGCTCGGCATACCAGCTGTACGTGAGGACGCCCAGGAGGCAGCTGGCAGCCTTTTCCAAGAGACTGGTTGGCGGGTGTGGGAGAGGCGCCCCCCAAGCTTGATGAGGTCACCTCGCAACAGACTATCACTGTGTTGGTGTTGGCCATGTTGTTGCATTTGCTGTCGTTGCTGGTGTTTTCATGTTCTGATCTATGCTAGACTGGCTGACTTAGGTAAGGGGTGGCGGTAGCGGGAGGGCAGTAGGGGCCTGGGTAGTTAGCAGTAAGTAGTCTAGGGTTAGGATGGTACCCGGTGTCTCGATAGGTCAGTTTGGAGGGTGGAGGCTTTTATTCTGGCACCAGCAGCAGGTGCACAAAATAAGAAGTAATTGGCCAAGCTGATGGCCAATGTAACCCCAAACCTTGCCGCGCAAGGCGCGGGCTGAACTCGACCCGGGTACCGTCCGGCAAACACTCAACTGATGCATACGCTAGAACTAGAGGCAGGAATGCAAGAGATAGCAGAAGCTAGAATTACATCAGTGCAACGAGTTAAATGGAGGTTAACGCCCAGTTAACCGGGGTTAACTCCGGCACTGGGAGCGGCCGGGCAGCAGGATCAGGGGGTGGGCTCTATAAGGCCTAAGGACAGCGGGTAAAGGGGGTATACAGTAGGCGGGGTACACAGTAGGCGGGGTCAAGAGTCCTCGTGCTAGCAGAGTTGCAGGCAAGGCAGCCAGAATAGCCAGCAGGGCGGCGATTGCGTTCTCCCACCCACCACGACCCCTTCGGGCCGGGAGTTCACACAGGGGGGTAGGTAGGGCATTATCCACCAGGGCGGGTTAGTGCTCCGCTCTGGTGTGACAGGTACCTGGTCGAGTTGGGGCTGGAGGCTTTTATTCTGGCACCAGCAGCAGGTGCACAAAATAAGAAGTAATTGGCCAAGCTGATGGCCAATGTAACCCCAAACCTTGCCGCGCAAGGCGCGGGCTGAACTCGACCCGGGTACCGTCCGGCAAACACTCAACTGATGCATACGCTAGAACTAGAGGCAGGAATGCAAGAGATAGCAGAAGCTAGAATTACATCAGTGCAACGAGTTAATTACATGCATTCAGCGTGAGGTGTTGTGTTGCGTAGCCGTTGAGTGAGCAAGTACCTAATGTAATAGTCTCTGGTTCGAATCCTCGTCGACGGTATTTTTTTTTCATCTTTTTTTCCATCCTGTTTAATTTTCTTTTTCCTTTTGTCTTTTGGCCATGTTTTCCTCTTCCTACTGTTTTTATTTCTTTCCTACCTTTTCCTTTCACTTCCTCTTTCTTTCCTGTACTGTTTTTCTTTCTTTCTTCTTCCTTTTTCTTTTCTTCCAACCTATTTTCATTCATTCCTCTTCTTTATCATACTAGCTAACTAGCGCTGAGGGTTTGCACTTCAGTGCTCTAGTTCGTTCTGTCACTCTGTCTGTCAACAGGCACTTCTGGAAGGTAGGAACCAGCCAGGCTCTGAAAACGGCATCAAACAGCAGTATTTCACGAAGTAAGTCCCTTTAATATGCCAGAATTTTGATTTTGGACTTCATATTCCAGAAAAAAGCGAGACTTTCCAAAGCCGTGCGATCGTAGGCTTACAGCGGGAACCGCCCCTTAAAAACGTGCTTGTCACGTGCTTGTCACGTGAGCCAGCTTGCAAATCACTTTTAAATATCTAACAATTACATGCGTTCAGCGTGAGGTGTTGCGTTGCGTAGTCGTTGAGTGAGCAAGTACCTAACCAAATAGTTGCTGGTTCGAATCCGCGTCGAGGATATTTTTTTTTTTTCATCCTGTTTTTTTTTTTTTTCTTTTGTCTTCTTGCCTTATTTTCCTCTTTCTTCCTACTGTTATTATTTCTTTCCTACCTTTTCCTTTCTTTTTTTCTAACTAGCGCTGAGGGTTTGCACTTCAGTGCTCTAGTTTAATTCAGTGAGAATGAAGAATGGAACAATAGATTCTACAATAGTAACAGCTCAACTGATAATTGGTAATATTTCTTTCATAATGAGCAAGTTGACAATAGCAGCTAATCTAGGTGCTACTATAGAATGTGATACAGAAAGGATCAGTTATCAACCACTAAAAATAGTAAGAATGTTTTGCATATAATGGAGACCAGATACATTGTATCCAGTTCCTTCGTGAATGGTTAAATTTATTCATAATCTTTTTTTTTTTTTTACTTTCTTGCAGGAATAATATTACATATCCAGGCTAGTGTATCTTTACTATTTCTCTATGTTTTATTTTCTTAGTTTTTATAGTTAGTGATCATTGATACATTAATTAATTTTCTATTAGTTTTAGGGTATCATTAATGTGCATTTATATTTCATGTACAAGAACTATTTTCAGTTTCATTATTCTAGAACCATATTATTTGAATAAATTTTCTATATTTTTGCACAATTTTAACTAACTCTCCTCCCAAAATAGTTGTATACAATAATTAAAAAGTAGAAATAGTACTAAGCTTTATTTTATAAGTACTTGATAAATTTTACCAAGTCTTCACAACATATTGATAATAATTTTACCCTCATTAAAGCTTAAAAAGTATGTTATCTTCTAAACAGTTACAATAATAGCTATAGTGTATGGTATGGTGTACTGGAGAATGTAATACTGAAAAAATCGAGCTTCACATTTATAACTTTAACAGTTGCAATTTGAACTCAAGTATTTTATATAAGCAAATAATAGTACATACATACATACATGTATGCATACATACATGCATGCATGAATGCATATATTCACTCATACATACATGCTTACATACATACATGCATACATACATACATACACACAAACAAACAAACATACATAAATACACACATATATACCTACCTACCTACATACATACATACATACATACATACATATACTGGTTTGTTTTGTTTGTTTTTGTTAAGTGTCCATTTTCTTCCTAATTTTTAGTACTTTTTTGTTAGCCCCAGTTAAACTGCCATAGATATCTTCACAATGATATCTTTAGGAGGGGCTCTGCCCCTCATTCAACACATATATTAAGAACACTGTTTCATGCAACCCTTAGTCATATGATCTCTAGTCATTGGTTTAGTCTTATTTAATTTTTATTTTCCTTCAAGTCACTCTCATCCTCACTAGAAGGCTAACAAAGCCGAAATATTATGAGTTTATACTTGTCTAAATAGTGATTTGCATCTGGTTTGGCCCTGGTAGCTAGAGAAATATCTAGTATTTAGCTACCATTTACAAAAAATATTTTAGCAGCAACTCTAACCCTGTATGCTACACCAAAGGAAGGTAATTGCTGTAAAAACGTGGAAAAGTAGCAAGTTTGGCTGGTTGCTATATCAGCAAGGGTAAAGGGTTTGCGCAATACAACATGAAATAACAACCCTAAATAATGTGAGCTATTTAATCAGTCATGTAATTGACATTGAATGCAGGTGTTGATTGTGGTGGCTATGATAACATGGCACATTTTCTCGTGGGGCCTATCAGGCCTGAGAGGACCCACGAGAAAATGAACCCCTGGGATGGAGGCCCAGGAGTGCCATTTACTTTCTTTCGACAGGTCTGGTCCGCAGGTTGTAGGAGTGTGCCGATTCTAATGTTGGTGTCTTTGCCCTCGTTACTAGCTCACCAGTGCATGCTGGCTTCTTCCTTGCCACCATAGGTCTGAATGGCAAGTCAGGGTCATACAGTGCCTCATATACTTCTGATGACCTGATCGCCGGGTGGTTTCGAACTGACAGGACTGTAATCAGCTCTGGGAGCCCTCTGTTTTCCCGGTGCATCAAGTGGTATTCTCTGTCTGAGTACTTCACCGTAGCCAGCACGTCTTTCAGGAGTTTCTTGGGGTATCCTCTGTTGCTGAACCATTTTTCCAGCTCTTGTATTGCTGTTGCGAAGGTCTCCGGTGAAGAGCATCTTCTTAATGTTCTGATGACCTCTCCTTTCACCATCCCTGCAGTGACTGCTCTGTGGTGTGCTGAGGAATAGTGAAGGTAAGCATGAGGGTCGATTTTCTTTGAGTATGGTCTGATGTCTAGTCGTCCCTCCTGGAGATATCTTGGACCTTTATACAGGGTGATGTCGAGAAAGTCGATACTGTTGTTTGAGCAGGTGAAGGTAAACTTTATGGAGGCCATTTGGCTGTTGTTGAGGTGTGCAACGAGATCTGTCAAAGTGTCTTCAGAGTCTTGAAGTAGTAAGAGAACATCATCGATGTATCTGAGCCAAAGGATAGGTTGGGTCCAAGAGTTCAGTGCTGTTGCTTCTAGTTTGCCCATAAACAGATTAGCAAGTGTGGGGGCTACTGGTGTTCCCATTGCTGCTCCTTTTATCTGCTTGAAATACCTTCCCGCAAACTCAAAGGTGTTGTCCTTTAGCAGGAGAAGGAGCATTTCACGAAGCATGTGCTTTAGTCTGTGTTCCTTAGTGATGGGAGGGTTTGTAGGCATAGCTTGTTGTAAGGCCATTGTGACTCCAACTCCATGTGGAATTGATGGGTAGAGTGACTTGACATCAAGTGTGGCGAGAAGTAGCCGGTTTCTGGAGTCTGCTGGGATGCAGAGGTTTTCCAGAGCATGGATAACTTGTGTGGAAGAGGTGATGAGGGAGGGAACTGTTCCCAGATAGTTTCTTAAGATGTGGTTGGCCAGCTGGGACATTTACATTATCATCAACTCTGGCTCATGATGATAATAAATTAACCTTTTTGTGGAATATTTCACCATCTCACACTTTGACTCATGTAATAAGTATTAATTGGTTCATGGAGATGCTAGATATATTCACTCCTTTGGTTAGTACTAGGACTGGTATCTCATGGAGTGGTGGATGTATGGGCTCCCCCTCACTCCCTGTATAAATTTTGCTGCAGCTGAACCTGCTTGGGTAGGCTACTACAGATGAATATAGCTGTAAAAGCCAAGAAAACTAGTAAACTAGGCTTGTCACCATAAGTACTGGGGCAACAAGCATGCACAATATAGCTTGAAATAACACCATGAGATACCTTGAGTTATTTCATAGGTCATAAAAATAACATTGTGAAAATATCTAGTTTTGTATAATATTCAGAAAACTGGTAAGCTAGGCTTGTCACCTAGGCTTGTCACCATAACTACTGGAGCAACAAGCATGCACAATATAACTTGAAATAATACCATGAGATACCTTGAGTTATTCATAAATCGCAAAAATAACCTTGTGAAGATATCTAAATTTGTATATGTACTCATTATTGTAGGCTTAATTTGCACACATTACTTCTTTTTGTTGTTATAGAGTCCAACTTGGGGCCATCAGCAATAATTTTAATCCCAACTACAAGCAGCTCCTTCAGTTATAGAGTTGCATGGACACCATCCTACTACAATACTTCAAGATACATGATAACAGTTTACCCTCCTGAATCCTATACACAGGAAGATCTCATCCACAATATTCAGGTTAAAACAATAATATTTTATACAGTTCCATTAAGTGCAAACAAATTGAATGCTGATTCATGCTAACATATTTAAATTTAGAGGAAAATTCTTGCTGAAATCGTTTGACTGCTCATGACTCACATGGTAAGCCCTTGACTCAGATTGTAATGCCTTCTCATTTATAGCTACCGAATTTACTTCTACCTCAGATGTGTATGAGACTATTAACAACTGAAGAATAAGAAGTCATCATAATTGACAGTGACATTTACATACACTAAATTAAAACAGTATTTCATATTATGTCACAATTTTATAAAAATTATTAATAATAATTATGTTCACTCTCAATGACTTTGGTATGACACACATTGAAATTATTTTCCTGTAATTTTACCAATTAAAAATACAATATTCTTGAATAGAATGTGAGGTAGAATACACTAAATAAAACATGTAAGAAATATCAAAATGATTTTGATTTTCCTAATATTACTAACTATTGATGTATTAAAAAGGCTACAATAAATAATTCTAAATAATTATCTATAAATTGTGATTAACACAAATAATTGTTTATTGTGTTGTGAATATTCATGAACATACACAACTATTCAATCAAGTTGACTTCCACTGAAACTAGTTTGGTAATCATTATAGAGGTGGTTACAGTAAATTAACGAAGTGGTTGAAAAACATGGCCTTATACACTGACACTGATGCTTAATTTATTCCTATGAGCAATGTGGAGGTAGTGTAATGTAATTTATACATCACATAATCAACACTTTGATTCCAAAATATTTCATTCAAAGAAAATCTAAATTACAAGATCTTAATTATTCCAAAATAAATTTGTATCCAAACGTCAATTAGATAATAAAATAGGTAAACCAGAATAGCTATAAAAGTAGCAATATGCAGAAATTATTTCAAATATAGTTTGCAATCATCAATTAGACAATAAAATAGGTAATCAGGAATAGCTATAGAAGCAGCAGTGTGAAGAAATTATTGCAATTGTAAATTAGACAATAAAATAGATAATCAGAAATAGCCTTAGAAGTATTAATATCCAAATTTATTTCTACCTACTGGTGAAAAGTACTGCAGATTTCTACAGATCATAAAAGTAAACTAAAAAGTTATTTTGTATCTGTTGTCTGCATGGGTCTCACCCTGGATCAGAGAAACACATGGTTGTGTTCACTTGATAGAGATCAGCTACACATGCTCCACAGCAGTAAGTGACTATTATCAAATAGAAATACAATTCCTGAAGTCTGTATAACATTTTAAGAATCTTGGCTCACAATAGGCCGGTGATGGAATGACTGCAGGACCTTGATATCAAAGTTTTTATACACAATTTGACTGATAAGGTGGATAAAATTAGACCTTTCTCTGTTTAAACAAAACACAACTTCTTATAATATAACTTAGCTATTTATTATATTATATATAGTACTTATTACATGGGTCAGACAGAGTGTGATATGGTGAAATATTGCATGAGCATGCTAATTTATTTTCATAAGCCAGAGGAGAGTGAAAATAAAGACTGAGAGTGAAATATCTAGTCATATCACTCTGACTGAGTGCAATAAGTGATTTATTCCACACTAGATATCTTCACTGAAGTAGTTAGTATTAAAGAAGTAGTAACTCACAGCTATATTAGTTATAGGGGCTACCCCATAGCTGATTTTTTTGCACCTGTTCTATCTTTGTCAAGTATGCCACATAGAAGGAAGGTAGCTGTAACAACCAAGAAAAGTGACAAGTTTTGGCTGGTTGCTATAACTACTAGGGTAATGAGCTTGCACAATAGAATGTGATATAACAACATGAAAAATTGTGAGTTATTTCACGGGTCATGTACCTAGAGATATCATTGTGAAGATATCTAGGGTGGAGTAAATGATACATGTATTATATAAAATAGAAATAAGAACCTAAGTATTTTACGTGCAATACATAACTTATTAAGATAATTTTTAAAAGTCTGATGCATAGTGCATATCAATAATGAATTATTATATTATTATGCTCATACTTGTTTTCAATATTATTGGTTATAGTAAATAGGAAAAAAGATAATAGGTTTTTTAAATGACAATTACAATAACTAGGTAAAATTACACTTATTATCATTACATAACACAAAAACTATAATAGTAATTACTGTTACTCAGTATAAAATTAGAATAGACCCCGTGTGGTATACTATTGTGTGCAATAGTGGAAAAATCAATTGTACTTGGTATCATAATCTCCTCAAATGGTAATCATACAGAACTCCGCAGATTTAAAGATTATACATACCTTAATAAAATACTTCGTGATAGCTTATGTAGCTGAGTTATGTGCTCTCAACATGATTCATTTGTTGTTTGGATAGTTACTAGTATTAGTACTGGGAAGAGGGAAAGTGATCTAAGTCTTGATTCTTCTGCACTACATACAGGACAGAGAATGGTAAGGACCATAATAGATTCTACTGAAGTCATTGCTCAGTTACTTAATGGTAATTCATCATTCTCTCTGACTGTCCTGACTATTGAAGCTACACTTTCTGCAATTGTGAGTTGTAACTCTGACACACTTGCTTACTACCCACAAAATAGTAAGTTAGTGGTTCACTAATAGGGAGGACTCTATATGTAAATGTCTTTTTACAATATGTAGAAAATACTGTAGTACCATCGAACATTACTTTAACACCAACTACAGTGGATCATTCAAACTACCGAGTTACATGGGCACCATCCTACTACAATACTTCAAGATACGTTATAATAGTTTATCCTCCTGAATCCTACACACAGGAAGATCTCATCATCCACAACACTGATAACAGTACAGTACACAACATCCACTCAATGATTGCCCACACAAGATATATTCTACTTTTATAATTGGTGAGTTTCAAAATCCATACATTGGTAATTGTTTAAATATAAATTGTTATAATTGAATGTTCAGATAATTCAAATGTATGTCTGCTGGAGTATTGAGACTAAATGTATATATCATAATATTCAATAATACTTGTTATATACTAAAGACTTATAATGGTGAAATCTCCGTATATATATTTTTTAGAATGTAAGCTGATAAAAACTTCCACAATATTATTTTATAGCATTACCAACAGTAACTCCAGTTACAGAGTATCATGGACACCATCCTACTACAATACTTCAAATACATGATAACAGTTTATCCTCCTGAATCCTTCACACAGGAAGATCTCATCATCCACAACACTGATAACAGTACAGTACACAACATCACTATAGCACTCAATGACTGCCCACATCGGATATATTCCACTTTTTTATTAGGTACTATTAAAGTAAAAACAATGTACTTTACGCTACTTTATATGAATTTAAATATATCTCTTATCAGCTACTTAATATCATATTCATTAAAACTATTTTTACTGTATCTGCGGAAATGATTTAGAGTGTAGTCTTGTAAACTCTCGGACTGTACTACTGTATAATATTACCAATGGTAATTGAATGACTCTACATTTATCACATAATAATACAATTATTCAATGTGGAAATAATTCGTGTGAAATAGACTTCAGGAATGATACACTTGCTACAACATCCACTACCAGTAAGTCATTGAAACTCAAATTATATGTCTAAAGTTACACTTTTAATGATTCCTAAACTGATTTAATTTTCACTGTGGAAGTTTTATTTTGATATTAAAGGTTAGAGTATGTGGGTGTGGCCACAAGAAGAAAGAAAGAGAAGAAGTGAAAAGAAAGAGAAGAGCAAGAGGAACCTATATATATGTGTGTGTCATTAGTCATGTAAATTATTATTATTTATTATTAGCAGCTTGTTGTGTCAGTTTGTGTGTGTATTTATTTTGGTTGTGTCCGGGATGTCCGGTGGATCATGTTTTCATTGTATACGCGCATGCGTGGCCTAAAGGGACATATAAAAGCTCGGCCACGCATGCGCATCATCAGTTCTCACAGAATTAAAAGTCTGAACTAAGGTGGAGGGCTCTGGTGGCGGCGGCGCCTGGGGTTTCACTGGGCGTATGAGTAACTTCTCGTGTGCATACAACCTCCGGCGACTACCAAGCGGTTTCCTTACCTACAGAGTATTTTTTAGTAAATTTGTAATTAAATAGCTAGGGCTAAACACGTAGGAATCATATTCTGAATTTGTTGATTGAATTCAAAATTTGCACCAAATACATTAAAAATAGCACATAATATTTTAAACTAAACTAGCACATAAGTTAAACTAAAATACAAATCAATATACTTATTTTGTAGTAAATATAATGCACTTCTGGATGAAATATAGCTATATGACAATGTGTGTACTTCAGGTATTACATTTTCAGATGCTTCAGATGTACTGCAATCTGACATACAGAATTCTATGAGTATGTGTGCACAATGCAAAAATGAAGTACTAAATACATGTTCTAGCAACTTACTTCCAATAATACAAAGTGTTGCTGTGACATGTCTTCTGACCATCATTATTCATGTCTTAATAATAGTAGATAGTCATTTCATTTAGTTTTACTGAACGCAGTGGTCATGCAAAGGTAGTGATAGAAGATTACATTATTATAATATGTCAGCTAAATCATCTTCAGTAGTAGCTAATTTATAATTTAATAGGTTTCTTCCCAACCCAAGCACTCACAGATAGTGACGAGCCAGGTATGATATGATAGTGTGAACAGGAGATAATGGTATTTTAACAGATAATGATTATTGAATTGGTTGATTAATGCTGCTAAAAAATATTATTTGTCGATTGAAGTTATCTGGGAAAACTACCAGGACAATCAATAGAAAAGACCTATGCCATTGAAAACCCTTTACAAGACTATGATAGCAATATTATCATCTTATAAAAAAGGTAGAGGGAGATTATGTATTTTTAAGGCATTTGACTGATGATTTCAATGAACTGATTATTAATAAATATGATTTTTTTACGTCATGTAACAAAAAACTAGATTGAACTATATTTAAATCATTTTTTAATGACAACAAAAACCTTACTCTTGTATGATAACAATAATATCACTAAAGAGAATTCATTGTGGCTACAAGTTTTCAACACTAATGTAGCACCAGATCTGGGGATGACATCTACTTAGGTAGATTCCACTTTAAGAGTTCAGCTATAACTTGGTAGTTCCCTTTTCATTTTGGGCAAACTGACAATTTATACTCTTTCTGCATAACTATTTTGTAACGCTGAATATATGGCATACCTCCAGTCTGAGAGTAAGTTTAACCAAACAGTGTTTTTGAATTTCTATCGTATTGTTATTGTTATGTTGTGTACATGTATATAAAGGGAGAGAGAGATATTCAATAATATTGCAGAACCATTTTGAAGCTAAAATGTTACCTTACTCTTGTAGTATACTATGGTTTCTAATCTGTCAAGGGGCTCTCTATTTATCTCCAGTATGTGTAGCTCTTCTCCACCAAGTGAATAGTACCAGAACACTCTGCTATTCAGATGTAGCTGAGTTTGCATGTTCTCAACATCAAATCGTTCTTTCTTGGAGAGTATCAAGTGAAACATCAGCAACTCCATTGCTGTCATTTGTAACTCAGTCATCAGTACAGATAAGAGAGGCTTCATTAGATTCCACTCCAGTGACAGTTAGAGTCATATTTAGTAACTCATCTTTTATTAATAGTAGTTTGACTGTTTCAGCTTCTTTATCTGTTACAATTGAATGTAATTTAGAGGCCATTACTTACCAACCTCTCAATAGTAAGTGCACATATCATGTTTATCTTTTTATGTTCATACAATATTGATAGCTTCTTAGGCTGTTCTCATTAATATACTTCCAATTGTAACACTAACACAAAATTCACCACACTAATAAGCAGTTATTAAAAGATAATTTATATATGAATACTCTCTATTGTCATTTCAGAGTCCATTGTGATGCCATCAGAAATTATTTTAACTCCCACTACAAGTGGTTATTCAAGTTATATCGTTACATGGGCACCATCCTACTACAATACTTCAAAATACATGATAACAGCTTATCCTCCTGAATCCTACACACAAGAAAATCTCATTATCCACAACACTGATAACAGTACAGTCCACAACATCACTATAGCACTGAATGACTGTCCACACAGGATATATTCTACTTTTGTATTAGGTATTATTATTGAAGTTAAAATCAAATATACACTCAGTATTTTAAGCTGCTTATGTTTGTTTAATGTAATAACTTAATTTATCTACTTATTATTCATCTAGAATGTAGTCTGGTAAACTCTCCTATCATACTACTTTATAACATTACCATAAGTAAAAGAATGACTGCACATTTATCTCATGATAATACAATCATACAATGTGCAAACGAGTCTTGGGGAATAAACTTCTGGAATGGTAAGTCAGAAGTAAGTAAACACAATATTGTGGCTAAATTTATACATTCTATGCTTTATAAATTGATACATTCTTTTTGAATATTTTTGTGTTGAAGTCAACAATCAATAAACTTAGGCTAAACAGAGGATTCATTATTATTTTAATTTATATTGTGACAGTAATACATTGAGTATTGCATACAATTTAAACTAAATATACATGAAAAATCATTTTTAGCCATTATAGCAAGTTTCTGGATGAAATATAATTGTGTGTATTTAGTTATTACATTTTCAGATGTTTCTGATACACCTCAGTCTGATGTTCTGAATTCTATGAGTATGTGTGAAGAATACAAAAATGAAGTACTAAATACAAATTCAAGCCACTTATTTCCAATAATACTTAGTGTTGCTGTGACATGTCTTCTGACCATCATTATTCATGTCATAATAATTGTACTATTTACCATCACAATGAAGAGAAAAAGTATGTAAAAGTTAATATAATTTATTATTATATAATAATTGTCATCCTTTTTAATTCAGGTACAATAAAAAATCAATAGTCTAGGTAAGATTTATAATATTCACTATACTAAAATAATGGTATTATTGATGAGTAAGTAAACTTCATTTTTCTTTTAGTTTTACTGAGCACAGTGGCCATACAAGTAGAGTAAGAGAGGTAAAATAATTTTTAATTGTATTATTGCTAAATGTCTTCATTAGAAATCTTCCCAACTAAAGCACTCATCGATTATAACGAGCAAGGTAATGATATCATATTCTGTGAATAGGAATGAGGTAATGGGATTTCTATTCTACAGATTTTTGAAGAGTTATATAATGTTGTATTATAGGCATTGCTGTGATAGAAAAATATATTCAGTCAATGAGTTATAAACACGTTGAGGGAAATTAATAATTTTTTAGGCATTTAACACGTGGCTGATTTATTTCATTATTAATAATATAAATGTATATCAGGTGAATTCCTGATTAATTTTTATTTTATGTACAAACTATACTTAAGCAGGGCCAGATCTATGATTTATTAAGAGGGGGGTGGGCTATTTGTAATTGGTGAAATATCTATAACTACTTATGGAAAAATTTTTCAATATATTGTATTTCCTATAAGACTATATTCTAATATTCATTAACACAATAATTAGCATTATAATGTGACTGTCCATAAAGAATAAACTGCTACAATCAAGAAGGAAAAATTATGACTCAGAGTAATACCAATTTACAATTTATTTATATTTAGAATAAAGAAAAGGAGCTAATAGTAGGGGTTTGCGAATTATGCACATTTTTGTATGCATCGCTATCAATTCTAATCATTTATCTACTTGAAACATGCTTGTGGACAGATAGTTCAAAGATCACCTCAACCACATTCACAACAGACTAGATTCCTTGTACACGTGACTAATCTGAATCTTGATATGGCTACTGTTTATAATGGGAGTTGTTGATCTGCATCTTGATGCGCAACAGTGCTGGATCTGAAAGTATTTTATTTCTTAAATAAATTGATATTGGAATCTTCAATATAACTAGCTACCAGGGTTGCTAGTAAACTCAAAGATTCATTTAAAAAGTCCCAAAGCTGGTCTCTCAAAGACTACATTAAATTGCTATTGTTAGTACAATAAAATCTAATTATAATTTTTTTTCCAAAAACTAGCAACCTCATTATGCTCATAATTACATTAATCATGCTAGCATATGCTAGTATGAAACACTCAAAATCATGCCAGCACAATTTGCCAACCCTCAGTGAAATGGTACACTTAATCATGAAGAAAAATAAAACTATTTCATTAGATAAAAATAAGCACAAAGACATTTTAGCTAGTGGTGAAAGTATTGTTTATATAATTTTCAAATTCAACTCATGAAGAAAAAAATTGAATAAGCAACGATCACTAAATTCTGTCCAGAATAAATGCTGGACTTGTTTTGCATTGGCATACTACAAACATAGTCTGCCATATTGTATAAGGACACAAGTAGTAAAAATTATGACACATCATATCAATAAGTAGAGGTGCCTTCAGAAGAAGATCATGATGATCAGAATACAATGAAAAAACAATGACGAACAAAATGGAGGGGGGGCACCTACAACACCAGTCGAGCCACCCTAAATCCACCCTGGATTAAATGATTTTATTTATTTAGACGAATTACTATCAGATCATATTTTTATGGATTACTGATATTATAATATTTAAAATTTTATATGCATAGAATTCTGCGTATGCCACAGTTCAGGTCAACATTCAAAAGGTACATCATATAATAAAAGGTTAATGAATGTATCTTGTCCTATTTAAAAATGATACAGGTTAAACAATATTATATTATGCAGTGTTATAAGTGCAAACAAATTTGTGTGTTGATTCATGCTAAATTTGTAAATTTAGATGGAAGTTGTTGCTGATAATCGTTTGACTGCTGATGACTCAGCCATTGATGGTAAGCCATTGACTCAGACTGTTATACTTCACTGCTTTAAGCAACTAAATTCACTTGTTTCTCAGGTATGTATGAGACTATTAACAATTGAAGATGAAGAAGTCATCGTAACTTAGCAATGATTTTAAACTTATTAAAATCCTTAAATGTCATACTTTATAGAAGACTTATTCTCTTTCTGTTTCATGTCATCCCTTGAAAATAATTACCGATATTTTTTGGCTAGTACAAGATTCTTGAGTACAGTTTGAGATAGTATATACTCAATAAGGTGTGTTTATCGGTTTAGTAAATGACATACTGATATTGATGTTGTTTACATCAATAACAATTGATGAATTAAAAATATGGCTACAACAAATACAATAGAATTGTCAGTTTCCTAACTTCAATTATTTGAAAATTTTCAGTTAACCGAACACAGAATATGTAGTAATAGAATGTGGAGACACAAAGAAATGCTTAACCATGCCTGTTCAGGTGTTTTTATAATACAATTGTTACAGTCTGTGTTGAGATAACTGATATTCTTCTGTAATTCAGAATTTTTCATATGAATCATTTTTATTACAAAATTTTTTAATGTAACTTTGATAAAAAGTGCAAAATAGAGTAATGTTAATTAATTTTTTTTTGTTATTTGTCAATGAAGTTACATTATGAGTCCTGCATTTAAACATAGTTTTCCTTTATGAAAAGTATTTACCATTCTAAATTCAAACTAGCCCTTGCTATAACAAATAGAAACTTTTTGATGGGGGTTGGCAGCTGCTCTTAGTTCCATTATACTTGATATTATGTATATCTGGGTTTGATACAAAAAGTTTGACCATAGCATCAGAGGGTGGGGCTATGTACTTCTTGTTAGGTGAACATATGCAGCGATTAAAAAAAAAAGGATTGACCAACAAAGCAGTTTATATATATTATTTTTTTTAACAGTGAAAAACTTGTGAACAATATCCAGACTTTTTCACCCTTTGCCCATATTATTATTTGTGTGTTATTGAACAGCAAAAACTGGAATAAAACTTTTTTTGTCAACAATTCATTTTGAGTGCATCAAATTTCACCTTATGTAATATTGAGGACGCTTTTGTATGTAGCTAAATGCTGAGAAGTTTTTCTTCTGGGGGGACAACTTTGTTTAGGGGATGGAAACTCTATTTAGTGGAGTGAACTCAGCTTAGGAAGAGTGGGGGGAGAGAACACCCAGTGTTCCCCCATTATGTATAATAATATTATAATTATAATAAAAGTGTGCCTATGCTATACACAACGGACTTTATACATTCACCCCCCCCCCCTAGAAATTGTTTTCTGGTATGGCTCTGTTAATGTGTACTATTCATATTGATTTCAACTCAAGATTAGATGACAATAAGAGTAATGTATATCAACCTTGCATTCTGTTATAATAACTGTCCATTGTATAGTTGATAAACTATAAAATAGGATGGCTTTCAACTGATACAATAACATGTTATTATAAGCGGTTCAAATATTTCTACTATATCAATTTTAAATTCAACACGAGAAAACATTTTAATATCTTGAACTTTCCAATATTATGCAGGGTTGGAATCAATATTTTAATATGAGCATAAAGCAACTACAAAATGAAGCAAGGACACATTATACAATTAGCTGCTGTCTTATAGTAGTCATAATTGCTCACTAACCAGCACATATGTCAATATAATAATATTGTATTTGATGTAATATCATGAGGTTTATGATTTTTTATACAAACTGTATGAGCGTAAGATATCCTATATTTTTTACTGAGCAAAGTTTTGCAGTTGACTTGTACATCAACTTCACAAACATACTGATAGCATAAATAATAATTCACTGGCTCATTAAGTTGTATTGTTTACATTTTATGGTCGAATAATAATATATTTTGTATTGCTTGACATTTGTCAATTGATGTATAGTGTAAATCGAGATCAGAATATACGCTTGGGTGACCATTGATCTTACACACATAGTATTTTATTGTCACATTTATAAAGGCTGTTCTTTGCCAAGTTCATGCTACATCTAAAAGAATAAAAATATAATCATAAATACAGGCTCAATTATAGGCACTTGCTACTGTGATCAGTTCAATTATTGAATATCTCCAACTTAACTTACAAAAAACCAGGATTGTGAGTAGACTAGTGAGTAAAAAAGCTGATTTGGAAGGCTTACCATTGATAGTTAAACCAAACTATGTGTGTCATATTATTTACACATTATATAGAAATGAAATAAACGCCATCACTTTTCCCTGTTGCACTGGTATGTGTGGACAACTAATTGTGGATTCAGAAAAAAGTATTACTCATATTCATACAATTTTCTCGATAGAAATATTGTGTGTGGAGTAGGAAAGTAAGGGTACAATAAAATAATGATGTTACCTTATAAATTTAGATAACATTCTTATGGTACTTCGTGATCAATGTAAAAAAGAAATTTATAATACTGAAGGTAGCAATATTGTATCACGTGTATAATTTTATAAATAAGCATGACTGTTATGTTTTTATATCATCTCATCATCATCCAAGATTATTATTAATTGAGATTATGCTACAACTCGCACAATATCTTACTAATAAATTCAGGCTTGTGTCAGGTGAATTACATTGATGTAGGTAAGTGCTGGGTCACTCTCCAAGCAGTGCAAAGCTGGATTTGACCAAACTGGTAACCGCATACGAGTTTCGAATACTCAGTTCACTGAATCGAGGAAAAACACTACGGGATTTTGCATTGAATAAAAATTGTGTTATTAATTTTAGAAATGACTGATAGAATACGTATAACATTTAATTACATCATTAGTTTTAGCTAGGCTATCTTTAATGTCATGCATTTATGAACACACATAACAAGTGTACAAGTTATTAGTCAAGTTTACTTCTTCATGATATTAATTCTTCCCTTTTTTGAGAACCTCTATTGTTTAATTGTAACTAGTATTGTGAATGAACGAAGTGGTTGGTAAATTAGTAATCATTAAATTAGCTATTCGTTTTTCTAGGTATATCTCTGGATAAGTAGAGTTTCATATAGTTACAGTTCAGCTAATTGTGATATAAATTACAAATGATTTTTTAAACTATAGCACTTATAATGATAATCCCATACAGGAGTGATTCTAATATGTAGAGAAAGATGATAATTTTAATTTTTTATTAGTATAATCTTAGCAAGTTATAGTAATGATAGTTTTAAAAACAGCGTAAACTGAAAATGATCCATTACTGTTAATTACTAGCTTGGTCGGCAGACTTATATAATTTCTCTTAAAATTTCCAGACAATATCATTCAATAAGTCCAATAATTCATTCAATAAGTGGATTATGTAAGTACATTTCTTTTGTTTATTCATTCATAAGCATATTTAATGCTATTTTGTTGCTTTATCCTGTATATTTCACTTAGTTACATATACTTTTTCAATCAATTTAATATATTCTGGTGTTCTACCTGGTAAATAATTATGTAAGGTTACATTTTTCACTTCCTCAAACAATTATCTTAAATAGGAAAACTATTTTAAATGCATGCTTTTTAAGTGTAACTTAAAATATTTTATTGAGCAGATCATAATAGCAGATATGTACTGGCTATTACTTATTGTGATCTGTCCTTGTAGTACTTCTTTTGCTGATCTGTACCAAGTGAACAGGACTAGGACTCTGTGTTACTCTGATGTAGCTGAGTTTGTATGCTACCAACAATCATCATTCGTATCATGGACAGTCATTAGTATCAGTAGTGGCCACATGTCTCAAGTTTTAAGTTTCCATGCAGTTTTTGCTCCAGAAGAGAGGATGAAGTCTACTAGACTAGATAATACTGTTGTAAGAGCTCAAGTAATTCATGGTAATTCATCCTTCATTCTGAGCAGCCTGACTATTGAAGCTACACTTTCTGCCACTATAGAATGCAATGATGACATCCTCACATATTACCCACTCAATAGTAAGTAAAGTGATGAGTTGGAAAAAATACCAAATAATAATTCATATTACTTACATGATCAGTATTTCACAGGCTGGTTTTTCACAACCAGTTTTTATTTTGATTATGTACAAAATTAACTTTGAGAAATCATAGATGAGATATTTTATGTTTACTAAATTCATTACTGTAAAAGTAGAAACCTTTTTTGTGATCAGTCTTTGAGTGCAAGTTGAAGATATTTATTGTATCATTAAGCGAGTATTGTAACCTTCTATTGTACAGAACTTTAAGTCTGTCAGTTTATTATTAAGCAAGTATTTTAAGCTCCTATTGTACGGGACCATCACAATTGCAAGCATTGCCTTATTGAGATAATGATTAAATGTATTGAAGAATTCACAATTGAATCATGAAATATTAAGTTAGAATAATATGTATTTAAAAAAATAATAATATGATGACTACAACATAGCTCTATGATTTTATTTTTTTAAATATTGGAATAAGTAGCTAATTTTAATATTATATCACAATTTGTTGTATACACCAAAATGTAAATTGTCAAGGTAAAACTGTAGTTTGGTTGCAATATGGAGCTAAAGTTATTGCTATACATTTCAGCATATATCCCAGATAGATTTACTTTCAAGAAACAGTTATTGTTAATGCAAGCCCAAAGTGTTTTCATAAACTTGTGCATTGTTATTTGATTTGAGTTTAAGCACCATATGTTTGCTGAACAATTCACATGTAAACACATTTTGGACTATAATGCACAAGTTTATGAAAACACACCAGTGACTACAAGTTTCAATGCTTTTATTGTTTTAACAACTGAAAATCTTTGTCATGAAATTTTGAAAATATGGTTCCATATAACATTATGTAGTTCACTACTGTATGCAAGAAAATTAAGGAAGTAAATAAAATATTACGGGCTATAATAAATAACTTATGTTATGGTGCAGAATATGGAGTTAGTGCAAATCTTATATAGGTGTAATATGTAACAAATGTTTGTATAATTATAATCATAACAATTGATACATTTTTTTGGCGGTAACAAATAATTTAGAGTATTTCTTGCAGACAAGTTTAATTACAGATAAATTCAACAAATAAAAGGGGAGTTTAAGAATGTAAAATAGATTATTGTTAATTAGTCATTATATTGTATTATCCTCATAATTACTAAAAAGTGTTTTTGAAAACAAATATTACATTATTGTAATTAATGCATGAATTACAAATGAAGTACTACTATAAATATTCTACATGAATTTATAGTAGTATAGTAGTTTAATATTGATACTTATCTCTGCTATAATCTCTGAATTATGACAATACAATTGAGAATTAGATCACTTTACATAAATTTCTGCTAGTTGAAGTTTGAAAAAGTAAACAGATGATGTGCATCCAAGAACTATCAATATAATATTATAACATTTCTATACTTATAATACAATAATAACTAGATAAATAACAATTATCTCAAATAATTCAATATTCTGAATATTAAATTGAAATATACACTAAAGAGAGAAATAAAAACTAGAATGTAATTTTCTAATTATGATATAGCCATTTCTATTAATTTTTCAAGATTATAAAACCCATAATTAAACATACATTTATACAATATAATTTGGCATATGTTTAAAATATTGTTTATAGCTAATTTTCAGTACTAATACATTGCACATAAAACTTAATGCACAGAAAATTGCTCCACAAGTACATACCAGATAGTAGAAATTTTATTATAAAACCATTATTGCAAGGATTTATCTGAAATCTTACAATTATTGATTGAGGGATATGTACCACATGTAACTATGCTCGTTAAAAATGATCAACAGTTTATATCATTTTGCTTTAAGAAGTGACAACAATGTATGTATATATATTATATGTAACAATCATCTAATGCTATTATAATCAATAATTGCTTGGAAAAACAGGAAGTGAGTGCAATACTATAGGTAGGTTTTATAGATGAAATAAGGTTAGACTTAGCTTTAAATGCAAAGTGATAATGTACTATTTTTATACAGTAGTTTTTAGTTTGTCAGTTTGTGTAGCTGATTTGTATCAAGTAAACAAAACTAGAACACATTGCTATGATGATGTAGCTGAGTTTATTTGCTCCCATCATGATTCTTTATTGACATGGACTGTTACAAGTATTGCAAGTGATGAAAGATCACTTACTTTAAGCTTCAATTCTCAATTTAATATAAGAGAAAACATAAAGTACGCTACAGTAGATCTACTCAAGTAACAGCTGAGCTAATTCTTGGCAATTCTACATTCTCTTTAGCTCGTCTCACTATTAAAGCTAATATTTCAGCATTTATCATGTGCAATACAGAAAGCATTATGTATCATAATTTTGAAAGTAAGATAGTATAGTATAAGTAGCAAATACAACAATTTGTGCAAGTTAAAATCATTATAAACATAAAAGACATTTGTTCTAAATACATGACACATACAACAGGATACCGGTTAGTTGTATATTGCAATGAAATGGATAAATAGACTTATACAGCATAATATTGAATCAATATCTTATGTACTATTGCATTAGGCACTGTTGCAATATTAATATTTTTATTTATTTTATCATTACATTATATAAAAAATGGCAGTGTCCAGATATGTTCCTTCAGAACTTATTTTAACCCCAATTACAAGCGGTTCCTCCAGTTATAGAGTAACATGGACACCATCCTACTACAATACTTCAAGATACATGATAACAGTTTATCCTCCTGAATCCTACACACAAGAAGATCTCATCATCCACAACACTGATAACAGTATAGTACACAACATCACTGTAGCACTCAATGACTGCCCACACAGGATATATTCTACTTTTTTATTAGGTACTTTATGCTGTATGTCTTTTATCTACTTATTATCATATTCATTACTAACTATTTGTACTGTATATGTGGAAATAATTTAGAGTGTAGTCTTGTAAACTCTCCTACTCTACTACTATATAATATTACCAATGGTAAAGGAATGACCGTACATTTATTACATAATAATACAATTATTCAATGTGGAAATAATTCATGGGAAGTTGAATTCTGGAATGATACACTTGCTACAACATCCATTACCAGTAAGTCATTGAAGTTAGTATACACAAATTGTTGTGTCTAAAGTTACACTTTTAATGATTCCTAAACTGATTTAATTTCACTGTGGAAGTTATATTTTGATATTTTAAAGGTTAGACTATTTATTTAGTAAAATTGTAATCATTATCTGGGGCTAAACGTAGGATTAATATTCTGAATTTGCTAATTAAATTAAAAATTTGCACTAAATACATTGAAAATAGCATATATCTAAACTAAATAAGCACATAAGTTAAACTAAAACACAAATGAGTATAATTATTTTGTAGTAAATATAATAAACTTCTGGATGAGATATAGCTATATGACAATGTGTGTACTTCAGGTATTAGATTTTCAGATGCTTCAGATGTACTTCAGTCTGACACACAAAATTATATGAGTATGTGCGAACAATACAAAAATGAGATACTAAATACATGTTCTAGCAACTTGCTCCCTCCCTATAATACTTGTAGAAAGTTATACTATAACTTGTACTTCCGATCAAGATAGTGCTAATGTTAACATTCCAGCTACGTCTACTGTTTCAGATGTGTCAACTTGGCAGCAATTAAGCTCTGAAGGATCTACAGCTACTTCTGATGATGCTTCACTGACTATCAATGATAATACTGAAGGACTAAATACATGTTCTAGCAACTTGCTCCCTATAATACTGAGTGTTGCTGTGACATGTTTTCTGACCATCATTATTCATGTCATAATAATAGTAGTATTTACAGTCATAATGAAGAGAAAAGGTAAGCATAAGTTCAAGTATTATTATAATGTTAACATTTTCTATACTTTTCTTTACTGGTCAATTTAGGTAAACTTAAGAATCAATTGTCTAGGTAAGATTCATAGTATTCTATATAATAAATTGAGAATATTTTTATTGATGGGTTAAATTTTTTTAATTTTTCATTTAGTTTTACTGAACACAGTGGTCATACAAAGGTAATGTGAGAAGATTATAATATATTATTATAATAATATGTCAGCTAAATCAACTTCATTCGTAATTTATAATTTTCTAGGAATCTTCCCAATCCAAGCGCTCACAGATAGTGACGAGCCAGGTATGATATGATAGTGTGAACAGGAGGCAATGGTATTTTTTACAGCTAAGATTGTTGAATAGTTGTGTAATGCTGTTAAAAATATTTTTTGTCGATAGGCACTACTATGATAGCAATACATAATTATTTATAAAAAAATGTAGAGGGAGACTATATATTTTTAAGGCCTTTGACTGATAATTTGGTTACTAATTGTATAATGTTTATAAATTAACTGATTATTATATATTTTGTTTTACCTCAGGTAACAAAAACTATAATATACTGAACAATATTTAAATTGTTATTTTAATGACAAGAAAAATTACTATCCAGGTTGTATTATTATTGAATACTGATATTATAATATTTTTATAATTATAGAATGCTGCATATTCCACTGTTCAGGTCAATATGGAAAAGGTACATCATAATCGAAACAGTTAATAAATGTATCTTGTCCTTTTTGATAATGTTGGATAATTTTATACAGTTCTAATAAAGTGCAAATATATTGAATACTGATTCATGCTAACATTTGTATATTTAGAGGGAAAATGTTGCTGACAATTGTTTGAATGCCGATGACTCAGATAATGATGGTAAGCCATTGATTCAGATTGTAATGCTTCACTTATTTCTGATACTGAATTCACTTTTTTTCAGACACGTATGAAACCATTAACAACTGAAGAAAACAAAGTCCTCATAGATTGACATGATAATTACAAACTGTATTAAAACAACTCTCACAAATATAATATTTTATTATTATGTTATATTCACTCTCAATTTCTGACTCATGATGCACATTGAAAATACTACCTATAATTTTAGTGATGTAAAGTAGAAACTTTTTTTTGTGATCAGTCATTGAGAGCTATGGTGATGTTGTATACTCATGTTTTTTATAGGTGCTGCAAATTGAAGATGTTTATTGTATTTTTAAGCAAGCATTTTAAGCTCCTATTGTGTGGGACCATCACAATTGTAAGGATTGCTTTATAGAGATATATGTATTGAAGAACTCATATCTGAATCATGAAATATTGTGTTAGAATAATATGTATTAAAAAATAAGTAATAACATGATGACTACTACATAGCTCTCTGATTTATTTTCAAAATAATGGATTTAAGTAGCTAATTTTATTATTATATTATTATGCAACTTGTTTTATACACCAAAATGTAAATGGCGATAAGAGGTTCGGGTGCAATATGGAGCTAAAGTTATTGCTAAACATTTCAGCAGATATCCCAGACAGATTTACTTTCAAGAAAGTATTCACTATTTCAAATTCTAAAGAGCTCTTGTTATTGCAAGCTCAAAGTGTTTTCATAAAATTGTACGTTATTCTTTGATTTAAGTTTAAGCACCACATGTTTGACAAATTATTCCTGTACACACATTTTGGAATAGGTCTATAGTTTCATTTTCAGCATTTCAGTACACAAATAAGATAAATTGGATATTTGTGTAGGAATAATTGCAAAAGGAACTATCTCACACTGCTGGTACATAAGTAATTGAAAAAAACTAAGTTAACACACAGTATAGCTATATAGCTTTTGTTTTAATTAGAGTGAATGTATAGTACTGGAAGGAGTACTCGTATTGTCAGATTATATTTTATTAGAGCATTGCAGAATTACATAATTTACAAAATATATCTTAATGTGAGCGTAAATTGAATAGTACCAGAACACTCTGCTATTCAGATGTAGGTGAGTTTGTATTTTCTCAACATCAAGTCATTCTTTCTTGGAGAGTAATCAAGTGCAACATCAACAACTCCATTGCTGTCATTTGTAACTCAGTCATCAGAGCAGATAAGAGAGGCTTCATTGTATTCTACTCCAGTGACAGCTAGAGTCATATTTAGTAACTCATCTTTTATTAATAGTAGTTTGACTATTTCAGCTTCTTTATCTGTTACAATTGAGTGCAATTTACAGGCCATTGCTTACCAACCTCTCAATAGTAAGTGCACATATCATGTTTCTCTATTCTTGTTGATATAATATTGATAGCTTCTTAGGCTGCTCTCATAAATGTAGGTGCCAATGTAAGACTAATGTATGATTATGACTACAATGTTTGTGGAAAGGCATATTCTAATTTCACTGTTAATTAGAGAAAAGTTGCTTATAATTTAGGAGTGCATTTTGCTAAGCAGTTATTTATAAATAATTAATATATGAGTACTCTCTGATGCCATCAGAAGATATTTTAACTCCCACTATAAGAGGTAATTCAAGTTATACTGTTACATGGGTGCCATCCTACTACCACCCTTCAAGATATATGATAACTGTTTATCCTCCTGAATCCTAAACACAGGAAGATCTCATCATCCACAACACTTATTACGGTACAGTACACAACATCACTACTATGTCCTGCTTTCTTGTATTCACTTCTATTTGGATGTTCAGATTGCACTCTATTTAGTGACCTATACAGTGCCTAGCCAAGTCATTGGTATCAAAATACTGCAGAGATTGAGCTCATGGTATAAATATCTCATTTTTCATTATATTGGTCTATTTTTCCAAATACTATCACATATTATTATATGGCCCATTTTTACCATAAAAAAATGAAGTGATTTATTTTTTATATTAGATATGCATCACAGAAAATAGAAGCAATTATTTTACCTTAAGAGCAATGATTACTCTATCATCATTTAAAGTTCTACCTAACCCTATGATCAGGATTAGAGTGACCACTACATCATGAGCATTTGACTAACATCTTGTGCTATTATGAGTATAAAATAGAGCGACCCCTTACTCCATGAGCATTAGGGATTCTTAACCCAATCATTTTAATGACCCCTTACCCAATAGGCACTTGATATTTCGACGCTCTTTGTTTTAAATTGATCCTTGAGTCCTCACATAATAAGCATTACTGATTCCTTATCCAATTTCATTAGTGTGCTCCCTTATTCCCTATAAGAGCATTAGTCTTATTCCTTGTTCAACAAGGAAACTGTGAGGCCAAATTGTATCTTTACTCTTACAAACTTCATGTTCATGTAGAGCTATAGCATTTCTGAATTCACACTAAGTATTATTCTCTTCAGAATATTTGCTGTAAGAGTTTTAATAACAGCAACACAGGAACAATGAATTTAACTCAGTTCAATTTAGTCCTTTACAACCAAGAAAGGAGTACCATTGGAATGATCGTTAGAATGATCTCTTGCCTTACATACACTACAAAGAGTTTACCCTATCAGCATTGAAGATTTTTAACCTATGAGCACTACAGATTCTTCATTCTATCAGTGTTAGAAACCATTACGAATAAAAATTATTAAACCACGATATATTATTTTACATCAAATAAACTATCATTAAACATATAATTATAAGATTGTGTGTAGTGGTGATAATGACTGTGATAAGAGAGCAGCTAATGATTATTTTGCCCTTACTTCATTTAATTGTTGGTTGATGATCATATTAAAATATGTTTATCAAGCCGTGCTACACTGGATGTTCAGGATATTAGCCAAACATATGGCTAGTTATTCTATTATAAAGCATTCACACTCATTTAAAAAACAATATTATGATAGTTTAGTCTGTCTAGATTAGATGACTGTATTAAAAAAATTTAACTTGCCTTAAACTTAAAATGTAAAGAGTACAACTCATAGAGTTAATAAACAATTCATAATTTTAAATAAATCACTGACTGAAAAGAGTCCATTGACAGCCATAATAAAATCGTACACTGTGTTGATAATTAGAGTTGACCAAATGTTTGCAAGGCTGTAGAGGTTATATATCAAGCTAGTTTCAAACTTATTATACACTAATTTATGATTTTGTTATGTCAATGGACACTTTTCATGCAGTGCATACTAATGCAAACAGTACGTTTTAATGTTGATATTATACGTCCAATGCATAACTTTACTTAATCAAAAGTGCTTGAAAATATTTCACAATCAAGGTATGTTAAAAAAATAGAGAATAGCCTATGCTTACATGACCTTGAATCTTGCATTTAATCCATAGAATGATGATGTATTAATATTATTAAACATATTATTATAGCTTTCGTATTAGGTTTTGGGAATAATGACTATATAGGAGAGCGGCGTACTTCATTTTATTGTTGTTTTATGCTCATATTAAAACAATTTAACCTGCATACACTGGGATACTCCAGATAAATCTAAATATACTGCTACCTATTTTACTACTAAGTGTTCACTCTCATTTAAACAACGATTGTGACAGTACGAAACAATATCCAATAAACTTTATAAGATGTTATTGTACCAGTTGAAACTACCCTCCTTTATTTTCTAATTATATCTTATCTTGATAATCTAATGCTGAAACTGAAGCTATAGAACAATCCATTCTAAAATACACTGCATGTGCATTGTTCATAAACTGTGCCTTGGACAGTTATGATGCATATTGGAAAGTTATAATAACTTACACTTATTTGCAATTGCTGTAATCTAATCTTGAGTTGAAATAAAAACAATAAGAATAAATTGATATAAACACACTTTTGCTTGTAATAACAAAACCTATTATGAATTTGAAATAGAAAATACTTTGTGAAAGTAAAGCTATGTTCAACAATTGACTCATAACAATATTTTGAAACTATGTTAACAATGAAATATTATAATTATTTTTAATACTCACTTTTTTCACACTCTTTTTATTAGTTAAATACCATGAAAATTCTCTTTGATGAAATTAAAAATGTACCAATTAGCCTAAATTAAACGGTACTAATTTCAATGAATGACATGAACTAGACATTGAGATTCAACATAGCTATTACTATCATTATTATGAAGTAAGACATTAGTATATTTTAGTAAGTAATAACACTGTCCTTGATGATGACATCTATTCTTCAGTTATCAGAAAAAAGTGAATTCAGTAACTGAATATTTAGATAGCATTACAATCTCAGTCAATAGCTTACCATCATTATTCAAGTCATTTTCAATCCAATGATTGTCAGCAGCAATTTCCCACTATATTTAGAAATGTTGGATAATTTGTTTAAATAAGCATTCAATATTTTTTTGTACTTTAATAGAATTGCACAAAGTATAATTTTTATAAATGTACCTTAACTATAACCAAATTAATTCAATACTGTGTTAATTTGTACCATTTGCCTGTTGGCCTGAACAGTGGCATATGCAGCATTCTGTGAATATAGAAAATTGCACTCATTCAATAGTGACATAACCTGATAACTGATTGCACAAAATACAATTCAATACCGTATAATAATAGTCCTATAGATAATTATAATATGAAAATATATCACAAAAGGTACATTTTGCTACAATTATAAGTTTTTGCTTATTACTACTACTTACTAGAAATTAATGTTGTAAATATTGTTTCATCCCAGAAGTCTATTCAATTTCTGTTTATTTGTGTACTCATATTATTATATGATAAATGTACAGTTATTCGGTTAGTGCTTGTAATGCTATAGAATCACTATCGTTTCCTCGTGATTTCACTCATTTTTTTGCTACAAAATAAACATTAATTACTTAATCTGGCCTTCCACTGAATGTGACAATGCTTTACCATTCAGCTAATGAACTATTCATGTTTTCATCATTATTGGCGAGCGAGCGTAGCGAACGAGACACTTACAGGGGTAAAAATGAAAAAATCGGGGATGTTTGTTTATTGGCGAGCGAGCGAAGCGAGCGAGACAGTATTAGGGGTGGATAATGCAAAATCGGGTATATGTTATATATATATATATATGTATGTATGTATGGATGGTACGTATGCTCTTTAAATGCGCGCGCTTCTAATTACGTAAGTTAGGTAAAGCGTTCACAGTTCCAGTTTTTTCAATTAACGAGCGCGGAGTATCCTGCTGCAGACGCAACATTGTTTCAACCAAAAAGTTTACAGCTACTCTCTTCTTGAAACAATCGTGAAGTCTTTGTCAAGCTGCGCTTCTTTGCCACTGCTTTCGAAGTTTATTCAGGTAATTGTTAGTTTAGTCTGGGATCAGAGACTTTAGATTCTCTGATGCTAACTGAGAATGGAAAGGGTTACACTGTGCACTACAGTTAGATGTAATTTCTGTCCTATTTTTCTGTAAAAAGAGTCTGCTCGCTCGCCATGCATTTGCGCTATTCGAGCGCACCACTAGTTTATTTATATATATGGACGTACGTATGTCATTTTGTACTTTGACCCTCCGTATTTTTGTGTTCGCTCCGCATTCGACCCCGTCCCAAACTTCACTAAACTGAATCCTCCGGTTTAGCGACCATTACCCGTATCACCTTAGAAATTGAATTGTTTACGGCTTTGAATTGTTTTGCGGGTGCAGTTAAAACTCAAAATATTATGGGAGCTCCATTTCTATTCGAGTTAGTGGCGGTGGTAAGTTAATGCGCTATTTGTCACAGTTATAAGCCCTACTCAACAGTATTTACTTAAAAATGCATTGTCCACTAGACGAACCACGAGGGTAAGTCTTGAGTAGGTATGTTTAGTTGTGTGAAAGTATTGTGCGTTACAACTACTATTAAGAATATCACAAAGAAAATTTTAAATAACGTGATTTGATTTTGTTGCTTCTTTTTCAATTCAAACTGTTGCGGGAGCGGTTACTATGACATTGAAACCCCTTTACCTCATACGTAATTAAAAAAATTCGACTTTATTTTAATAGCTTGAGTGTTAGTTGTTAAAATCAAATTTAACACAGTAGTGTAATTTAAGGCTCGCTCGCCATTTGTGCTCAAGCACACCACTAGTTAATTATTATTGGTGAGCGAGCGAAGTGAGCGAGACACTGTCAGGGTCAACACAATTGAAAATCGGGGATTTTATTTTGTCTGTTTGTATATATGTGTGGACGTACGTATGTCATTTATACTTTGACCCTCAAGTATTTTTGTGTTAGCTCGGTCATCGACCCCATTCCAAAGTTCACTGAACAAAACCTCTGGATTATCGATCATTACCCATATCATCCACCAATGGAATTGAATTGTTTACCACTTTGAATTCTTTCATATTGGTGGAGTTAAAACTTAGAGAGAAACTTACTCGAGTTCATTTTCTATTCAATGTGTGGTGGTGGTAAGTTAATGTGCTATTTGTCACATTTGTACCCTTACACATCAGTGTTGTTCCTTACTTGAAAATTCATTGTCCGATAGTCTAACCACAAAGGTAAGTCGTGTGTTAGTGTGTCCAGTGAAATAGTGTGTGTGAAATTGTTGTATGTTACACAGCTACTGCTTAGCTAAAGGATTGCACAAAGTAAACATTAAACATGCAAATAAATATAGCTATTAGCTGCCTTTACATAGCCTTTGCTCCAGCTATTACAACAAAGAGCATGTCTTAATATAGGGTTTAGAAATATCTGTGTTTTTTTTTGTTTTTGTTTTTACCCAAACAGTTGCCACAAGTATTAATATGGCATTGAAAATCGTTACTCTATATTATGTAATTAAAAAACTCAAACGTTTTTTTAGTGGCTGGAATGTTAGGTGTTAACATTTATCTACAACACTGTAGTTTATGCAGCCTAACTAGGGAGGCTCGCTCGCTATTTGTGCTCAAGCACACCACTAGTTATATGGTATGTAACCCAACAATATCATGATTACTTACATGATGAAACTATAATGCTAGCAGCATCAGAAGTAGCTGTAGATCCTTCAGAGCTTAACTGCTGCCAAGTTGACACATCTGAAGCAGTAGACGTAGCTGGAATGTTAACATTAGCACTATCTTGGTCGGAAGTACAACTGATAGTATAACTTCCTACGTCATATTGATCGGTATAGAATAAAGCAGTAGTTACATGTTGTTCTGTTCTTTCTAATACTACAGCTTCCCCTAACACTGTGGAGGCGTCCAAAGTATGCACATGATGTTGAGCATCTCCCACCTGACTTCCTCCATTGAAACCTGCCAGTAATGTTCCCTGTTTTCGCCATATGACTTTTCCACTACTGCTACGACAAACTAAAACATTTGTGGTATAATTATCTTGTAGAGAAACATCAATAGCATGACTTAATCTCACAGATCTATATTGAATTTCAGACAAAGGATCCATCATAGGAACATCATACTGTATCACGTATTGTTCACTAATACCATGGCATATACCATAGCAACACCCATGCATAGCTACTCCGTTGTTAGTATTACGCAATGAAAAAATCATGGAAGTATATTGACTCCTACCATTCATGTCATCTTGAAACACAACCTTACCAACTCTTGAGGATTCTTCTAAATGCGCTAACTTAGTATTTTCATTCACCAACCACACCAGGTCTCCACCACAGATGCTACAGGAGTAATAGGAGTCATAATATGTCGAGTCATTAAATCGACGCTGAAATCCCAGAAAACTAGCTCTACCAGCTTCATTAGAATGTAAGAAACCAACGAACGGCAGGGCAAAGTACAGAATCTAGTAACAATAATGACATGCACAATATAATCAGTCAAGCAAGAATACCACTCAAATAAGTGAACAATAGATGCTTTAGCTACTAAATAATTTGTTTTAACTATAGATGCTATGAGTGGTATTCTTGTAGTAATAGTTGGTATTCTTGTAGTAATAGTTCAAATTTATTGGTTCTGTGGAGCCTTCATCAATAACTTATTTAAAAATAAAATTCGAGAAAATATAATATAATTTAAATGCATATTAACTTGGTGACTGTGTACTTTCTACTCTGAGACATTTGGATGGAAAAAACTATATAGTCACCTAGTCAATGCATTACATTTTCAATATACTTTTCTCACTTTTTAAAAACATCACTGATGAAAGGCTCCACAGATACTGTGGAAGTTAAAGTAAATTTTAATTAGTAGCTATATATTGTTCAAAATAAAAATGAATCTTTATGACATACTAGATACTTACTTTAATTGACATCTTCATTACTAGTTAAAAAAAAAACATTAAAATTCAGAACTTTCCATTTGTCAACTTCAACAGTTCTCCAGCACTTTCACGTCCTTCTTCACCCCTTGGCACAAGTCAACTACACTAAAAGCCTTCCACACAACAGCTAAGACTCCACCATCCATTCAGGAAAAAAACGTTGTGATAAACATTATAAAAAAAACCCTGACACGTCACGCACGAGAAGTGATACACCAAGTATTGAAACCTTATGACAACATCATACTTAGAAATGTAGAGTGTGGCGAGCCGGCCGGAGTAGTGATGATCTCGTCGTGTTGTTCCGTGCTATAACTTCCCATTTATCAACTTCAACAGTTCTGAAAGTTGTTAAACACATAGGACTTAGTTTGACTTTTGCCTTTCTTGATCCCCACTGTTTCAAGAAATCTTAAATTGCTTCTTTTTTTTTTAATTATTTTAAATTTATTCTCAATTTTTTTTATCTCAACGAAATTTAATTTACTTGTAGTTTCGCACTTTTTTACAATCTTTTCCATGACTTTTCATTTTTGTATGTCACTCCAGTTGCATTGGCTATGCTTCCTATAGCATCTTAGTCTCAACTGCTCAATTTTCAACATTCACATTACCTTTATCCACAACAGCTTCTAAAACAATTGCTGACAATACATTTTTCCCTTTTTCAATGTGTTGTTGTTTTAGTTTTGTAAGTGTGTTTATTACTTGCTATACTGTTCAGTATAACTACTGCTAACATCAGCGCATAACTGATGATAATTTTTTTGTGTGTACTTTCAGATATCATTCACAGCTACATAGCTATAGCTATACACTCCATGCAGGTGAAAGTCAGAATTGCTACGAGGCTATTTACAATCCAATGACAATAACTCACGTTCACTGCTCTAGCCATTTGCATATCCCACCAGATTGTACCCTGCACTTGTAGCTCGCTCCGTGTGTACGACTTCCAAAACTATATTTTATAGCTCAACCACAACGTGAAATAATACACGCACTTTTGGCTTATAAAGTGTGCGCATTGCTGTATTGCTACAGTGCACGTAATATGGAGTGTTGTGTTAATCTTAATTTTCATCAGATACAATATCATTAACTGTATAGTTATGGGATTATGTGTAGTGGTAACAATGACTGTGATAAGAGAGTAGCTAATGCTATATTGTGCCCATACTTTATTTAATTGTTGGTTGATGCTCATATTAAATGTTTATCAAGCCCTGCTGCCCTGGGATGTTCAGGTATTAGCCAAACATATGGCTAGTAATTCTATTATTAAGAGTTCACACTCATTTTAAGAACAATTATGATAGTATGTAGAAATATTCTGCATTAAATTATTTACAAATGTTATTGCACCTTTTGAAAGCTAACCTTTATATCTAATTTATTTCATTTTGATAATCCAATGCTGAAACTGAAGCTACAAAATATCTATTATAAAATACACTATATACGTGCATTGTTTATAAATGTGTGATGTAAAGTTTTGGTGCAGAATGTAAGTTACAATAATTTACACGTGTTGACATGAAATGTATCTAATCTCAAGTTGAATCAATAAAAATTTTATTAGTTTATAAAAACTACGTTATACTTGTAATGACAACTTCTAGTTAGAATGTAATGACAACTGTTGTGGCGGTCCTGTGTTATAGGAGGCACAACTACCTACGGACAAAGCAATTAGGCTTCTAAACCTAGATCGCGCTCCGCAATGAGGATCCAACACGCCCTGACTACTAAATAACAGGTCGGTGTTTAAGTTTTATCAACACGTGGAGAATCCCAACAAAAAGAATGAAATGAAGGTTTATATATGATACAAAAAGGAAATGACGTAATTGTTCTAGAAGTCCGTAATTTAGCATACACGTGGAAATGGTGATCTGGTAAGGTGTAGTTGCAGTGTTCGGAAAAGGTCGACACACCTAAAAGTAGATTATATGGAATGACTAATTAGTAACATGCTAACTGAATAATAATATTAATAATAATAATGTGATGGTGGGGAGATCCACAACATTTCCCCCCGTTTAAATGACGCAAACTAATAATTATGTTTATAAATCATCTTGTCCATCCCAGTTTTGACGAGATAATGCATCAGCGTTCCGATTGAGAGGACCAGGTCGATACTTCACATTGAAAGAATACGGCATCAACTTCATCGCCCAGCGAGCAAGCCGGCCATTACAGAAGTTAGCAGACTGCAGGAACGAGAGAGCCTTGTGGTCTGTCTCAACCACAAATGAAACTGGACGCAAGTAGGGAGCAAAATGAATGATGGAGTCCACAATCGCTAAGCACTCAAGTTCAGATGCTGAGTAGTTCCGCTCTCTAGGTAGAAGTCTCCGGGACCAGAATGCAATAACAAGTTCATCTCCACCTCGAACCACGTTGAGGACGGCTCCAAGACCAGTTCCAGATGCATCGGTTTGAAGGAGGAAAGAGTCGGAGAGGAGAGGGAGATGGAGAGTAGGTTGGGAAGATAAACAACATTTCAAATACACAAACTCATCATACATATATTTATTCCAAACAACATTATCAGGGGCTACCTGGGAGATTGCTTCACGCAGATGCTGCGTGTGATCAGCATAATGCTCAACAAAACGTCTATAGTATCCTGTGAGACCCAGGAACTGTTTAACATGACGTTTTGTTTTGGGCTGCTTGAACTGCTTGATTGCAGCCACCTTACAGTCAGCAGGAGTCACCTGACCATTCCCGACTACATGTCCCAGGAACGTACAATACCGCTGGCCCCACTCACACTTGTTTTGGTTTGCAGTCAAACCAGCTTCTCTCAGCTTATACAACACCCTTTTCAGGTGTTCACAGTGACAGTCCCAAGACTGACTAAAAACTATTATATCATCTATGTAAACCCTAGAACAGTCCTCACAACCTACCAATACAAGATCAGCTAACCGTTGGAATATGGCTGGACCATTCCTGACACCGAAAGGCATTCTAGTATACTCAAACTTGCCCCATGGTGATGCAAATGCAGTCTTTTGACGGTCTTCCACCCGGATTTGAACCTGATGGAACCCTTTGTTTAAATCTAATTTACTTAAGAACTGAGCACATGCAAGAGTATCAAGAATATGTTCAATGAGAGGCATTTGATATGGGTCAGGCTGCGTAAGTGCATTGAGCGCTCTGTAATCCACGCAGAGGCGGACAGAACCATTGGGTTTTGCAACAGTAACAATGGGAGATGACCATGGACTCTCTGACCTCTGAATGATACCAGCTTGCAACAGTGAATCAACCTCCTTCCGCAATGGCTCAAACCACTTTGGAACTATAAAGTAAGGTTTGGACCTCACTGGTGCACTATTCCCAGTCTCTATACACATAGTAACCAGGTCTGTCACTCCTGGCTTACTAGTTAGAACATCAGGAAATGCATCTAAAACAGACTTCAGAAGAGATAATTGTGTTTCAGTCGGAGCAAAATTTCCCCGAACTAATTTAACGCCAGCTAAAGAATCAATCTCATCGTCTTCGACTACTGCGATACGATGTATTTGAGCTGAAGGACTATGGTAAGCCTTTAGCAAGTTGGCATGCAACACTACCTTATTCTTTCTTGCAGGATTGTGTATGGCATATGTAACAGGAGACAGTTTCTCAGCCACAGGATAGGGACCATCCCAACGACTTCCTAGTTTGCTTGACAAACCTGGCTTGCGCACCAGAACTAAGGTACCAGGTTCAAACTCCTTCTCTTTACTACCCTTGTCATATACTATTTTCATCTTGGCTTTGGCTCTATGCTCTCTATCTGAAACTATAAGAGACATTTCAGCCATCTTAGCTTTCATATCCGTCAGCCAAGAGCAAAGATCTAATTGTTCACCTTCCTTGGTAAACCACGAGTCTCTAAGTAATCTGAGGGGACCATGCACACGACCACCATACAGCAGTTCAAAGGGGGTATATCCAGTGACAACATGTGGGGTATCTCTATAAGCAAACAGAGCATATTTCAAGTAAACATCCCACTCTCGCTTCTGGACCTGAGCACGTTTGATCATACCCTTCAGACAAGCATGCCATCTCTCCAACGCACCATCTGTTTGAGGATGATATGGGGAGGTTCGCATTCGAACTATCCCAAGTGTCTTACACAGGGACTTAACTACACCAGACATAAAAACACTACCTTGATCAGTTAACAGAGTGTGTGGAATACCATGTCTAGAAACGATTTCCATCAGTGCTTCAACAACTGCCTCAGTATCAACTCTTTTCAAGGTGATAGCTTCAGGGTATTTCGTATGGAGACACATAGCAGTTAATAAGTACTTATGTCCTCGAGGGGTAGTAGGAAGTGGACCAACTATGTCCATAGCCATTATATTAAAAGGTTCATTAACTACAGGAAGAGGAACTAAAGGAGTACGTGAATTAGTGTTTGGGCTAGCCTTCTGACACCCCTCACAAGACCTACAGTGGTCGTTCACGTCCTTCCTCATACCAGGCCAGGTAAAGTAGGGTACCAACCTAGCGTGAGTTTTATGATGACCAAAATGACCAGAACCCAACACAGAATGTGCCAACAACGAAACTTGATTTCTTTTCTCCTTAGGAAGTACTATCTTACGACATAATTCACCAAGTTCATCAGTACTCTCATGAGCTAACATACCATTATAATAACAATAACCATCAATACTTTGGTCCGCCCTTTTCCTAATATCGGTTAGGGTTGGATCTCTCAACTGCTGAGTACTCAAAACCTCTCTGTCAGAATTATCAGCAGGGATACTGGGTATAGGGAGTTCAAAGGCATCTTCTAATCCCTTACCAGAAATTATATTCGAACATGCAGAGGGAGGTTGAATCTGATCAAGTCCCATGGGAGTAGCCAGAGAATGAGAGCTGGCTTCAAGGTCGGCTATTTCTTGAGCCTTCTTAGCCTTAGCCTGACTACGGGTTAACCTCACTGTATCTGAGGTACTGACTTCACAAGAGTTACTACTAGGTTCGTGATGAGCACTACTACTAGGTTCACATGGGTTACTACTAGGTTCATGATGAGCACTACTACTAGGTTCACATGGGTTACTACTAGGTTCACAAGGGTTACTACTAGGTTCACATGGGTTACTACTAGGTTCGTGATGAGCACTACTACTAGGTTCACATGGGTTACTACTAGGTTCGTGATGAGCACTACTACTAGGTTCACATGGGTTTATGTCACCGTCACTATCATAATCATTGCCATACTTAGGAGGGAATGCGTCCGCATCAGCAAGTCTGCGACGCTCTATAGCAGTTTGGATGAAACTCTCAAAGGGTTCCCAGCCCACATCCAACCCTATCAAAGCAGATTGGGGAAGGGCGTCACTAACCGCTACGTCATAATGACCCTTTACCTCACCAACTTCAAGTTTCACATGAGCAATTGGGAAGGCAGTTTCATCATTACCCTTAAACCCAGTGACAGTTACACTTTCACCAGTATACGCACCTTGTGGCACGTATTTACTACTAACCAGGGTACGAGTGGCACCAGTGTCAACCAAAATGTCATTGCAAGGGACACCAGAAATGAGACCATCTATTAACATTTCTTCAGAAGAATATAGAGTATTTATACATTGCACCTTGGACTTCTTCTTAGGACAATTAGGCCTAATATGTCCAGGTTCATTACACAAGTGACAAATCGGCACAAACCGCTCACTCCTCTGACTATCCTTTACCAACACAGACTGCTGTGCATTAGTAATATCACTACCAGTGGTTGTGGGTTTGTGAGTGCCAGGGGTACGTTCCTGTGTAGCCTGAGACCTAGGTGACTCACTACTTGACTTATCTTGTGTCTGTGACTGAGCCGACTGGTTCCAACCCCTCCTACAAGAGCGGGAGAACTGGAAGTTTCCTTCTCTGCTCTGAGTGGGCCTAGTCGTCCCCATACACTGGGTAGCCAGACGCACAGCATCATGGATACTCTTTGGCTCAAGTACACGAACACGGGAAGCAATCTCCTCGGGCAAACAAGAAAGGAATCTGGATAAATACATAAATTGAATAACATCATTAATATCAGAACAATCAGACAACATTTTCTGGGTAATTGTTTGGACACGTATAGATAAGGTGTCCAAAGACTCGCCAGACCGGAAACGTAACAACCACCAGTCACGCTCGGCCGCTTCAACAGTTTCCCCTAGACCAGTAAGCATTGCTCGTTTACAAGCCTTAAAATCACTAATTACATCAGGGCAAGGTTTAATACGAGCTAAATATACTTCAGCAGCTCTCCCAGACAACTGGTGTTGTAGGTATTTACCCCACTGCAAAGAAGGAATGTTATTGGCAGTATAAATTTCTTCTAGAGACGAAAAGAACATCATAGTATTAGTACCTTCCTTCCACTTAGGAACCTCAACATTCTGCTTTAAAAGCCTAAGCCTAAATCCTTCTTCTATCTCCTTATGCTGAGCTAATTCAGTTCTATCACTAGCTAACTTATTCAGAATTTTATTAGTTATTTTCCGTTCCTTACGCTGCACCTTTTGAGTGGCCACCATAAACTTAGCTAGCTTAGCAAGAATAGCCTTAGCGTCTCCATCATCGTCTTCATCGGAACTTTCAGATTCAGAAGTGGACTCGGCATCAGAACCACCCTCCTCATCAACCGCATCGACGATAGGTACAGGGTCATCAACGGCAACCCGCGGATTATGTATGGAGGTGTCATCACTAACCACAGGGTCAACGGCGGCGGAAGAACCAGTCTCAACAGCTCCAGGCAAGTCAGCGTCTCTCTCAAGAGAAGCTGAAGACGCTTTCTCAGTCTTCTTCTCCTTCTTCTTCCTGCCAGGCATTCTGAGGGAAAGAGAAAACTACCAAAACTAATGGGGAAAAAATACAAACAATAATATCAAAAAAAAAAAAAAACTATCTATAAGATCACAAGATCAAGCAACCAGGAGAAGGCTTTCACAAAGCTACTATGGATTAGCAACGCAACTAAAAAAAAACTGCGCGGCGACCAACACACCAAAGCAAAGGCACTCGAAAAGCTACAGAAGAATCGGACAGTCACGGCTTAAGCGACTATCCCACCGCTGCCACCAAATGTTGTGGCGGTCCTGTGTTATAGGAGGCACAACTACCTACGGACAAAGCAATTAGGCTTCTAAACCTAGATCGCGCTCCGCAATGAGGATCCAACACGCCCTGACTACTAAATAACAGGTCGGTGTTTAAGTTTTATCAACACGTGGAGAATCCCAACAAAAAGAATGAAATGAAGGTTTATATATGATACAAAAAGGAAATGACGTAATTGTTCTAGAAGTCCGTAATTTAGCATACACGTGGAAATGGTGATCTGGTAAGGTGTAGTTGCAGTGTTCGGAAAAGGTCGACACACCTAAAAGTAGATTATATGGAATGACTAATTAGTAACATGCTAACTGAATAATAATATTAATAATAATAATGTGATGGTGGGGAGATCCACAACAACAACAGCTAGTTGGAATATAAGATTGTTCAAAAAGCGACTCATAGAAATATGTAATTTGTATTAACAATCATATATAAAGTTATTTAAAATACTCAACTTTAGCACGCGCCATTAGTTAATCACATGAAAATTCTCTGAAAATAAAATTAAGTGTTATTATTACAGTGTGCAGAAATTATTGCAATTGTAGATATTAGACAATAAAATCAGGAATAGCCTTAGAAGTAGTTATGTGCAGGTCTTCACTAGTGAAAAGTACTGCAACAAGGGTCATTCCAGTGAGCATTCCAAATTGGGTAGTTTTTTTTATTCTAATTTAAATTAGCTGACAGCTAACGTAGTGCTGCTATAGCTATATATTTCTCCTCAATACATAGCCATAACTGCTTGGAGAATGATGATACGGCAGCAATATCGGGTGGTGAAGATCTCACTCATGGACTCAAAAGAACAAACTAAATCCTTCTGTGATTGTGCTAAATTGTAACTTATTTTAGCAATAATTAAAAGCAGAAAGTGATTCATAATTGATAAATACTATACCATCACATTATTAAAAATGCTCTTAAAATTTTCTGAAAATGGCATTCAATAAGTTCAATAATATTGATTAAAAAAGCTTGTTGTATAAGTTTTTTCCATAGGTTACTCATTCACAAATAATCTTTAATTGTTTTTGGTCATTGATAATTCACTACTCTTAAATCTTACTATTTTAAATCCTCTTCTAATAGCTACATATAATTTCAATCAATACAATTACATTGCAGTGTTCTACCTAGTAAATCATTGTAAGGTTAAAATTTTCCACTTCCTGAATCAAATATCTCAAGTAGGAAATTTGTGTTTTGAATGCATGCTTTTTTTTATTATTGTTAGCTTAAAGATTCTATTGAGCATATCATGTTACTAGACATGTTCTGGCTTTGGCTTGTTGTGATCTGTCCTTGTAGTAATTGTTTTGCTGCTCTGTACCAAGTGAACAGGACTAGGACTCTGTGTTACTCTGATGTAGCTGAGTTTGTATGCTCCCAACAGTCACCATTCGTATAATGGATGGAAGCTCCAGTTTTAAGTTTCCATGTAGTGCATGATCCAGAAGAAGGGATGAAATCTACTAGACTAGACACTACTGTTGTAAGAACTCAACTAATTCGTGGTAATTCATCCTTCATTCTGACGAGCCTGACTATTGAAGCTACACTTTCTGCCACTATAGAATGTAATGATGACATCCTCACTTATTACCCACTCGATGGTAAGTAAAATGATGAGTTGGAAAAAATACCAAATAATAGTTCATCTCACTTACATGATCAGCATTTCACAAGCTGGTTTATCACAACCAGTTTTTTTTTTAATTATGTACAAAATATACCTTGAGAAATCATGAGAATCAATTTATTGATAGCTATTAGGAGGACTGAAAATATATTGTGAATTATAACTTGTCATAATACTTAACACAGTTAGAAAATTATTATACAATTTCATTACAGTGAGCACATTATATAATACAGTGAGTGCAAGTATCAATTATATAGAATAATGGTAGCTAACTAGCTACTTCTAAAATACAATATTTTAAAAATTTTGTACTAAATCACCAGAATGTTTTGATAAAAGCTGTCATCATAATTGTTAAAGTGGCTTAATTGTATATCATAATTTATAGAGTCCAGTGTGGAGCTATTGGAAATTATTTTAACCCCAATTACGAGCGGTTCCATCAGTTATAGAGTTACATGGACATCATCCTACTACAATACTTCAAGATACATGATAACAGTTTATCCTCCTGAATCCTACACACAGGAAGATCTCATCCACAACACTGATAACAGTACAGTACACAACATCACTATAGCACTCAATGATTGCCCACACAGGATATATTCTACTTTTTTATTAGGTAAGTTTCAAAATGCATGCAAATGTGATTGTTCATATATTTATTGTAAAAAACATTCGTATTTGGTGTTCAGATAATTCAAACATAACTATGTTGAAATTTAAAGATTGAAAGTTTTTTTAAAAATATATTTAATAATAATTACACTACTAATGAATATAAATGACTAAATTTTATATATTCATTTAGAATGTCAGCTGATGAAAGCATCTACTATACTATTCTATAGCATTACAAACAGTAACCGAATGACAGTACATTTATCATATAATAATATGATTATACAATGCATAAACAGAACTTGGGGAATAGACTTCTGGGATGAAACACTATTTACTACATCAATTTCCAGTAAGTAGTAGAAATAAGAAAAAGCTAATAATGGTAGCAAAATGTACTTTTTGTGATATCTTTACATTTTTTATTTATCTATAGGACTATTATTACGATATCGAAGTCTAACATTTAATAAAGTTGTATATACATGGTTTGGCGAAAAGAATAATTCATACTCATAATGTATTTTTTTGCTACTAAAAACAACAAGAAAATACATGTTTCCAATTTTATTGTGAATTTTTATCAATATACACACATAATATTATATGTATTATATTTTCAGATGCTCCCCTGACTATCAATGATACATTTGAAACAGTTAATTGTACAATTCAGTCTGATGTCCAGGAATGTCTGAGTATGTATGAACAATGCAAAAATGAAGTACTAAATACACGTTCTAGCCCTTCACTATCAACAATACTTAGTGTAGCTGTAACATGTCTTCTGACCATCATTATTCATGTCATAATAATAGTAGTATTTACAATCACAATGAAGAGGAAAAGTAAGCAGAAGTTCATGTAATATTGTAATATAACAATAATATTATTATTTTTTTATTCAGACAAAGTTAAGAAGAATCAACAATCACAGTAAGATTTTCTTATAATCAACTTAGTAATAATACAATATTATTAATCAATATTTTTTCTTTCAGGTTAGCTGAACACAGTGGCAATAAAAAGGTTGTAAGCATAAGACAAATAATTTAATTTTTTATAATTGTTTTCATTAGCAAAAACAATTATATTCAATATTTTAGGAATTCTCCCTACTGAAACATTCACAGATTTTAACAAGCAAGGTATGATATCAAGTCGCATTGATAGGAAGTAATGTACTTCTAGTGCTAACAATGGTACAATAGTTATATTATGTGTTGCTAAAAATTTCATGTTGTAGAAGAAATAGACATTTGACTGATAAATGTTGAATGGCTGATAGTAATTTTTATTCAAATTTATTATTATTTGAGGTAAAAAAAATATATATTGAGCATTATATATGTAGGTTTTTATTGCTTACAAGACATATAGCTATCAGGTTATACCGTTATTAAATGAAGATATTGTAATTGCAAATTTTCTATATTCATAGAATGCTGCATATGCCACCGTTGAGGTTAACAGGCAAAAGGTATACAATTTGGTAGTAGTTAAGGTACAGTTTAAAAAATTATATTTGTGCAATTCTATTTAAGTGTAAAGATATTATTGACTTCTGATTCAAGCTAATTATCCAACATTTCAAAATATAGAGGGAAATTGCAGCTGATAATCATTTGATTGTAAATGACTTAAAAAATGATGGTAAGCCTTTGACTGAGATTGTAATACTTTCTTAATATTAAGCTACTGAATTCACTTCTTTCTCAGATATGTATGAGACTATTAATAACTGAAGATTAAAATTCATCATCAAGGACAATGTTGTTACTTATTAAATATTATATAACTGTCATACATCATAATAACTATAGTAATAGCTATGTTGAATCTCAATGTCTAGTTCACCTCATTCATTTAAATTATTATTGTTTAATTTTGGCTATTTGGTACATTTTTATACAAATTATAGTTTCATCAAAGATAATTTTGAAAGGATTAAACTATAAATTAAGTATGATATAAGTTACTATTATAAATAACTACAATATTTCATTGTTAACACAGTTTCTTAATATTGTTATGAGTAAAATTTTTAACATAGCTTTACTTTCATAAAGTATATTCTATTTCAAATTCATAATAATAGCTCTTGTTACTACAAGTAAAATGTGTGTTTATATCATTTTTGTATTTATTGCATTGATTTCAACTCAAGATTAGATTAGAGCAATTGTAAATATATCTGTGATATTTAATTTTCTTAGAAAACTGTCCACCACACATATGATAAACAATGCACATGCATCTATAGCTTCAGTTTCAGCATTAGATTATCAAGATAATATATTATTAGAATATAAAGGATAGTTTTGAACTGGTACAATAACATCTTATTTTAAATACATTTGATATTGTTTCTTACTGTCACAATTATTTAAATGAGAGTGAGCACTAAGTAGTAAAAGATGTAAATATATATGAGCATAAAACAACAATAAAATGAAGTAAGGGCACATAATATCATTACTAGCTCTCCTAGCAGTTGTTATTCTGAATACATAATCCAATAGCTATTATTCACATTTTAGGCCATGCTTTTAAAACATGGCCCAATGCAACTGTTAGGATCATTAAGGAACAAATTGGTAATATTATTGTTAATACATTGATTCAACCCAAAACTCCAGGTGTTCGAGCAATGATAACATTTAATACTTCATTCATTATGGCAAAGTAATCAAACTTGTAAATAGCTGATGCTGATGCAATGGATCAATTTCAGCACCCATACATTTTCCCGTTAAAAGCTAGACAACTTAAGTAATATTATCCTATGCTATGCCAGTTAACTCCAGAAGAAAAATCACATGACATTTCCACCTTGTTATTTGCTCTAGTCACTCTTGGTATTGATTGTAATAACATGAGATACACTCTTTGCTTATTATGTCTTAATGAATTATCTTTGGACTCATGCAAAAACTTGTTCAATTTTAAAAACAAAACAAACCTTTACAAAAAAAATTCTTTGGACTATTAAATGTATGGATGTATCAAGTATTATAATACCTTTATTCTGACAAAAAGTCTGTTTCAACTGAACTAGTAAATTACAGTTACTAATATTTATGAATCATAAAATATACTGCATTTTTTCATCCTGATCCAGAACAACATTTGCTGTTGTAACTATTTTTGTCAAGTTAGACTAACAAATACTTAAGAATATTATTATTTTGCAATTAAATTATGAATGTATATTATTGCTATTCTAGTTCTTGACTAGTCAGTAGCAAGACAAATTCCTGAACAGGAAATGAGGTCACATAAATATTACTTAAAATAGGCTCAACTTGTTTACAGGTTATGGCATTCTCAATAGAAACATGCTGAGTCTTTTGTGGTTTATTGTCTTCCATCTAAGTTCATACTATCTAAGAATATGTGTAGCTGATTTGTATCAAGTCGATCAAACAAGGACTCTGTGTTATTCTGATGTAGCTGAGTTTGTTTGCTCTCAATATGACACACGGATCATCTGGACCATTACCAGTAGCAGCAGTGGTATGTCAGATCAAATATCATTCCACACATTATTTGATCCAGTGAGAATGAAGAATGGAACAATAAATTCTACAATAGTAACAGCTCAACTGATAATTGGTAATAGTTCGTTCATAATGAGCAAGTTGACAATAGCAGCTAATCTAGTTGCTAATATAGAATGTGATACAGAAAGGATCAGTTATCAACCACTAAATAGTAAGAATGTTTTGCATATAATGGAGACCAGATACATTGTATCCAGTTCCTTCGTGAATGGTTAAATTTATTAATAATCTTTTTTTTTTTTTTTACTTTCTTGCAGGAATAAAAAAAATACATATTATCCAGGCTAGTGTATCTTTACTATTTCTTTATGTTTTATTTTCTTAGTTTTTATAGTTAGTGATCATTGATACATTAATCAATTTTCTATTAGTTTTAGGGTATCAATTATGTGCATTTATATTTCATGTACAATAACTATTTTCAGTTTCATTATTCTAGAACCATATTATTTGAATAAATTTTCTATATTTTTGCACAATTTTAACTAACTCTCCTCCCAAAATAGTTGTATAAAATAATTAAAAAGTAGAAATAGTACTAAGCTTTATTTTATAAGTACTTGATAAATTTTACCAAGTCTTCACAACATATTGATAATAATTTTAACCTCATTAAAGCTTAAAAAGTATGTCATCTTCTAAAAACTTACAATAATAGCTATAGTGTATGGTATGGTGTACTGAAGATGTTGCAATTTCAACTCAAGTATTTTATATAAGCAATTAGTACATACATACATACATGTATGCATACATACATGCATGCATGAATGCATATATTCATTCATACATACATGCTTACATACATACATGCATACATACATATGCTTACATACATACATGCATACATACATACATACATGCTTACATACATACATGCACACATACATACATACATACATACATACATACACACAAACAAACATACATACATACATACACACATACATACCTACCTACCTACCTACATACATACATACATACATATAGTGGGGGGTTTTTTTGTTTGTTTTTTAAGTGTCCATTTTCTTCCTAATTTTTAGTACTTTTTTGATAGCCCCAGTTATTTATATAATCTACCATAGTTATCTTCACAATGATATCTTTAGGTACATGACTGATTAAATAGCTCACATTATTTAGGGTTTTTATTTCATGTTGTATTGCGCAAACCCTTTACCCTTGCTGATATAGCAACCAGCCAAACTTGCTACTTTTCCATGTTTTTACAGCAATTACCTTCCTTTGGTGTATCATACAGGGTTAGAGTTGCTGCAAAAATATGAGCTGGGAGTGTGTGTAACCCCACAACCATGTTTACCTGTGAGTTACCAGTCCTAATAATAACTACAGCAGTACCAGTCAGAGTAATATGGCAAGATATTTCACTCTCATGGTTTATTTTCACTCAACTCTGGCTCATGATGATAATAAATTAACCTTTTTGTGGAACCTCATGGAATGGTAAATATGGGCTCCCCCTCACTCCCTGTATAAATTTTGCTTTGTTGAATAGTTGTATAATGCAGCAAAAATATTTTTTGTCGATAAGTATTGCTATGATAGAAATATAATATTCTTATAAAAAAGATAGATTAATTAAGTAATAGTTATGCCATGGCCAACGAGGGGTTATGGAATATAACCGTCCTGATTCTGAGGGCGAAGCCGAGGGATAAGGGCGGTGATATTCCATAACCCTGATGTTGCCATGGCACAACTGTTTTATACCATAGTTGCTGCTACTACTACTCTCTCATATCCACCTATATGGGACCAGCCCTACCACATATAACTCTCCTGCCGCTCTCATACCACAGGAATTTACCACAGCTAGCTGCTTTACTGCTTACTGCTGAGCAGCCCAGGTAGAGTTAGATATGGAGATAACAGCTGGCAGCTACAATGCTAAAGTAAACTTGCTAAAGTAAACTTTCTGGCTTGCTTCAATTGAATTTTAATTGAATTTTAATTTTGGGCCCGAAACACGGAAGAAATCGCTTGACACCACACCGGGAAAATATCATAGCCCCAGGAAAAATTACCGGGAAAATATCACTTTTAATCCATGGGTGTTACCGCAGCAACCATGGTATAAGGAATTTTAATGTATATAAAGTGACCTCATTATTTTTAATTAGAATATATTTTTACCTCAGGTAAAAAAATACTACCTTTTTAACAATATTTAAATGTTATTTTTAAAGACAATAAAAATTATTATCAGGTTGTATTGTTATTGAATACTGATTTATTATTTTATATGTATAGAATGCTGCGTATTCCACTGTTCAGGTCAACATGCAACAGGTACATCATAAACTAAACAGTTAATGAATGTATCTTGTCCTATTTTATAAGATTCAGGTTAAAACAATAATATTTTATACAGTTCCATTAAGTGCAAACTAATTGAATGCTGATTCATGCTAACATATTTAAATATAGAGGGAAATTGTAGCTGAAAATCGTTTGACTGCTCATGACTCACATGGTAAGCCATTGACTCAGATTGTAATGCCTTCTCATATTAACAATAAGTGCGAGCATATTATAATAATTCATTATTGATATGCACTATGCATCTGTCCTAAAAATTATATTAATAAGTTATATTATATTGCACGTAAAATACTTAGATTCTCATTTCGATTTTATATATTCCACCCTAGATATCTTCACAATAATATATTTAGGTACATGACCTGTGAAATAACTCACAATTTTTCATGTTGTTATATCACATTCTATTGTGCAAGCTCATTACCCTAGTAGTTATAGCAACCAGCCAAACTTGTCACTTTTCTTGGTTTTTACAGCTACCTTCCTTCTGTGTGGCATACTTGACAAAGATAGAACAGGTGCTAAAAAATCAGCTGTGGGGGAGCCTATATAACCAATATAGCTGTGAGTTACTACTTCTTTAGTACTAACTACTTCAGTGAAGATATCTAGTGTGGAATAAATCACTTATTGCACTCAGTCAAAGTGATATGACTAGATATTACACTCTCAGGCTTTATTTTCACTCTCCTCTGGCTTATGAAAATAAATTAGTATGCTCATGCAATATTTCTCCATATCACACTCTGACTCATGTATTAAGTACTATATAATATAATTAATAGCTAAGTTTTATTATAAGAAGTTGTTGTTTTGTTAAACAGAGAAAGGTCTAATTTTATCTACCTTATCATAGTCAAATTGTTTATAAAAACTTTTATATCAAGGTCCTGCAGTCATTCCATCACCGGCCTATTGTGAGCCAAGATTCTTAAAATGTTATACAGACTTCAGGAATTGTATTTCTATCTGATAATAGTCACTTACAGCTGTGGAGCATGTGTAGCTGATCTCTATCAAGTGAACACAACCAGAACCTTGTGCTTCTCTGATGTAGCTGAGTTTATGTGCTCTCAACACGATCCATTAGTCGTTTGGACAGTTACTAGTAATAGTACTGGGGAGAGGTCAAGTGGTTTAAGTTTGGATTATTCTGTGCTAGCTACTGGACAGAGAATGAAGATGACTATGATAGATTCTACTGAAGATATTGCTCAGATACTTGATGGTAATTCATCATTCTCTCTGACTGTTTTGACTATTGAAGCTACACTTTCTGCAATTGTGAGTTGTAACTCTGACACACTTGCTTACTACCCACAAAATAGTAAGTTAGTGGTTCACTGACAGGGAGGACTCTATAAATGTAAATGTCTTTTTACAATATTATGTAGAAAATACTGTAGTACCATCGAACATTACTTTAACACCAACTACAGTGGATCATTCAAACTACCGAATTACATGGACACCATCCTACTACAATACTTCAAGATACGTTATAATAGTTTATCCTCCTGAATCCTACACACAGGAAGATCTCATCATCCACAACACTGATAACAGTACAGTACACAACATCACTATAGCGCTCAATGACTGCCCACACAAGATATATTCTACTTTTATAATAAGTGAGTTTCAAAATCCATACAGAGGTAATTGTTTATTCATAAATTGTTTTTAATAAGTAACTAGAATTGAATGTTCAGATAATTCAAATGTACGTTTGCTGGATTTTTGAGGCTAAACATATTTATCATAACATTAAATAATATTTGTTATACTAATGACTTATAATGGTGAAATCTCCGTATATTTTTATTTAGAATGTACGCTGATAAAAGCTTCCACCATACTATTTTATAGCATTACCAACAGTAACCGAATGAAAGTACATTTATTATATAATAATATGATTATTCAATGCATAAATGAAACTTGGGGAATAGACTTCTGGGATGACACACTACATATAACATCAACTACCAGTAAGTAATTATTGTAGCAATATGGTTTTTTGTATTATTTTTAGTGAGTTAATTTATTTATGTGAGTTGATTCAAACTAATAATGTATTTTTGCGTTCATTACGCACACATTGAATATGGAATGTTCCTAACTTAATCCTAATGGAATAAAAAATTATTTCATATTTAAACGGAAAAAGTTTAATACTAATGTTATTATGAACCATTTTATTATATATTTTATATTATGTATAAAATTTTCAGATGCTCCATTAGCTATCAATTGTACGTTCGAATCGGTCAATTGTACATTTCAGTCTTATGACCAGGATTCTCTGAGTATGTGTGAACAATGCAAAAATGAAGTACTAAATACATGTTCTAGCAACTTGCTTCCAATAATACTGAGTGTTGCCGTGACATGTCTTCTGACCATCATTATTCATGTCATAATAATAGTAGTATTTACCATCACAGTGAAGAGAAAAAGTATGTTGGAAGTTAAAATATTTTTTATGTAACAGTTGTCATCATTTTTAATTCAGGTAAAGGTCAGAATCAATCATCCAGGTAAGATTCACAATATTTAATGTATGTTACATTATATTTTATTGATGAGTAAAGGAAAGTTCATTTTTCTTTCAGTTTTATTGAACACAGTGGCCATACAAATGTAGTAAGAGAAACTTTAATAATTGTTTATGAAATGATTTCTATTAGCACAATATACTGTTGATTTTTATTAGAAATCTTCACAAACAAAGTGCTCACAGATATTAACAAGAGAAGTATGATAAAATAATAATATAGTGTGGATAGGAAATATTGCTTTTCTAATGTTATTTAATAATTGTTGAATAGTGATATAATAAAGTAGCTAAATATCTATAATAGTGTAGATAGGCATTGTAATGATAGAAAAATAATATTCTGTTTATAAGTTATGTAATAATTAGTGGAGAGAGATTATGCATTGTAAGGCTTTTGACTGATGTATTTTATTATATTACATAAGCATTATAAAGGTGAATGACTCAATTTTTATTGCAATTTATTTATTTCTGGTATAAACTATTAAAAAAAATTTTACCTACAGGACGCATTACAATCAGATTTTATTGTTATTGAATATTATTTTCCTATATTTGCATAGAATGCTGCATATAACACTGTTCAGGTCAACATGCACAAGGTACATTGAAAGCATTTGGTCTTATTTCTTTATGTTCCATGTTAAAACAAAAATTTATTTTATATATCTCTATTTTAACTCAATTTATAAAATGCTGATTCATGCTAATTATCTAATATTATTATTGTTAATATAGAGGGAAATTGATGCCGATAATCATTTGATTGCAAATGACTTGAATAATGATGGTAAGCCGTTGACTCAGATTGTAAAGCTTCTACTATTTTCAGCAAATGAATTCACTTCTTTCTTAGATATGTATGAGACTATTAATATTTGAGAGTAAGAAGTCATCATCAATGGACAAATGTCATACTTTATAAAAGTGTTTGTATTAACTGTATTGAATCTAAATGTCTAGTTTATTTCATCCATTGATTTATAACTATAAAGTGGCAATTTGGTACTATGTAAAAGTACATTATTATTGACTGTATAACATGAAATAGAATGCAGCTTATCAATAAAGCATAGGGTGTATAAATAGCCATTAATATGATATTGATGTTGCTTATATCAGTAGTTTTTAAACCACATAATTTTATTACAGAGAATTTTCATGTGATTAACTATGGTGAGCGCTAAAATTGAGAATTATAAATAACTTTTATATGTGATTGTTAACAACATTACATAATATTGCTATGATTTGCTCTTTCCGCATAGCTTTACTTTCATAAAGTATTTATAATTTCAGATTCCAACTAGCAGTTGCCATTACATCCCAACTAGCTGTTGCCATTACATCCCAACTAACTGTTGCCATTACATCCCAACTAGCTGTTGTATCATCTTAACTAGTTGTTGTCATTATTCCAACTAGCTGTTGCAGGTGCATTCCAACTAGAAGTTTTCATTACAAGTATAAAGTTGTTTTATCAACTAATAAAAAGTCCATTGATTGAACTTGAGATTAGATACAATTCTTGTCAATACATGTAAGTAATTGTAACTTTACATTCTGCATCATAACTTCCCATCGCACATTTTTATAAACAATGCACGTATATGTGTATTTTAGAATATATTATTTTATAGCTTTAATTTCAGCATTAGATTATCAAGATGAAATAAGTAAAATATAAATGTAATAAATAAGATATCAATGTTAGCTTTCAAAAAGTGCAATAACATCTTTTCATTTAATTCATTTTCTACAGTCAAATGTTGTTTAAATGAGAGTGAACTCTCAATAGTGGAAGATGTATCCATATATAATATATACTTGGATAGTATCTTGAACATCCCAGTGTGAGCAGGGCTTGATAAACATATTTTCATATTTGCACTAAGCAATAATTAAATGAAGTAATGGGAATAATACCATTAACTGTTTTCCTATCACAGTCATTATTACTACACATAAGCCTATAATTATATTATGTTTAAAGGTATTTTATTTGATGTAATATCATATATCGAGGTTTAATGATTTTATTCAAGTTCTATGTGAGCATATAATATTTAGTCAATTTCTTACTATCTTAATAGTGACATTTTAATTTCAAGAACTTTTGACTACGTATAATTGTACATTAGACTTGTTAATCAGCACACAAAATGTACTATTTTCATCCAGAATGTTCCCACGTAAACTATCATTATGAAACTACTCAGTAGCAGTGCGAAATACAACATCGTCCCCAGCTAACACTGATAGCAGTGTAAACTACAACATCATTGTAGCACTCAATGTCTCCCTACTTATTATTTAAGATACTAATTTACTTCCAATATTTATATCATTCATGTGATGTGTAACATGTATCCATTTATTCTATGTAGATAATTATTATACTGAATTGTGGCTATTGTTCGTAAAAAAATAGTGTACTTGCACATTATAAACTTCCTCAACTACTCCTTACTGAAGTGGCTATCTATCAGAAGCAGTAAGTGTATTTGATAATGATAAAAAGTTTTAGTTTTCGCAGTGAATTAAACCCGGGATATAGCCAGGAATCCTGGGTACGATTCCTCGGCAACAACTGAGATTTTTCATATGTTACCTTCACTTTTCTCAATACAATTAAAGTGAGAAAGGTTCGATCTGGTTGTATGAAGGGTCAGAACTGATAGTTATGACAGAACTGTTATAATATATTATATTAAATTATTATCAACTAATTACACTGAATCATTGTGATCATTTGTAAATTAATGTTAAAAAACGTTTACTAACCCTTTAATAAACTTCCTCAATTACTCCTAGCTAAAGTGGCTATCTTTTAGAAGCAGGAAGTCTATTAATAGATACTATTATACATTTTTTCTATCTACGTGTGTCATGAATCTCGATGTTTTAGGTCTAACCATGATACTTGGGTTTGTAAATTTTGTTTGGTACCTTTCTAACTGGATACTAATAATGTGTTCTAATCATACATTCTGATATAGTTTGTTTAGGGGACCTTTACCAAGTGAACAGAATCAGGACTCTGTGTAATTCTGATGTAGCTGAGTTTGTATGCTCTCAATATGGTAATGATGCTGTTATTGGGAGATTATCAGTCAATGGAGGCAGTAGGAGGAGAATTTCCTTCCTTATTCCAAATGACAACATTCCAGCAAGAAGAATTCAACATAACACACTGGAGTCTACTAGAGTGGAGGGTCATCTCATTTTTGCCAACTCATCCTTCTTTAAGAGTAGCCTAACTATTGATGCATCACTATCTGTTACTATTAGTTGTAACTCTATAGATGAAATTATGTACCATCCTTTAAATAGTGAGTGAATGGTAGATACATGAATGTGGATGACATTATTCAATGAGGATAATACATGGCATGCATGCAATAAATTGGTTGCTACTGATTTCTTGGTCATCGGTTGAAATCTCTCTATTCAAAGTGCTTAACTAGTATTATTGTACTGTGAAAAATGTTGAATTACACAGTAAACTATATTAAGGCCGGTTTAGTACCAACAGATATTTTCCTAACTTCTATCAATACTGATCCCTCAAACTACAACATTTCATGGATGCCTTTCTTATCTGATGTAAGCTTCATCATAACAGTTTACCCTCCTGAATCCTACACACAGGAAGATCTCATCATCCACAACACTGATAACAGTACAGTACACAACATCACTATAGCACTCAATGACTGCCCACACAGGATATATTCCACTTTTATATTCGGTAAGATATACCTTAATTGCAGTGTATTAATTATCAAAATGTAATAATGACAAAATTGTGCAATAGGCTGCGAAATTGTGAATGCTCCTGAAATCTTAAAATACCAAGTTTCTACTACTGGAGAAATGTTTGTGCATTTGTCAAACAATAATCACATAATACAATGTATTAACAAATCTTGGCAACATAATTTTTTATTCACATAATACCAAAGGTAACCTAATGTGAGTAATTGCATAATCAATGAATAGAAGTTACTAGGCATAGTATAAATATTTATAAAGTAATCTAATTATTTTAAAAGTAATGAAGATGTAATAATATAATATAATAATGCTATATTTATTACATATTTTTATTACATATTAAGATTATGTAATGGCTATACTGTAATACATATGTATATTGCAGTGAAAAAGGAGGATTCCCCAACTATTTTCACTGCTATATTACAACCAACCACTTCTCCAAAATATGAGTGTCAACAGTGTGATTGTCCCAATAAGGAAACTTCAGATATTGTACTAATTGTCACACTAAGTATAGTAGCATCGTGTATACTAAATATAACCATAACTATGGTAATACTTATTACATGGAAATGGAGTAACTGTGGTGAGTCAATTATAAATTCTAACTAAGCAATATTATTTTTACAATTGGTTACATACAGGCAAAATGAATAGTTTGTCAACCAGGTATACAAGGCCTATTATTTCTGCATACTTTTAAAATAGTTGTAATATAATGTTAACATAGGCACTCCAACAACCACATTGCTTTAAAAGAGAAAGCAGAAATTCAGACTACAAGAGTAAGCTAAATCAAGTTATTTTCATTACATGATATGAACAGACTGATAATGTAAAGTATCATAACATTTTTAGAATGCTGCTTATGCCTTAGACAAGTCATTAGACAATTGCCTTCCTCGGTTCAAACTGGGGGAGACGATGTTTGCCAAACTTATGCCACTCCCATGTTATAGGTACAGACTCTATAACAATATCTTCAAAATTGTTAACATATTATATAAAATTAGAGAGAGTATTTTACACGACAAGACCAAAGTTTGTTTGGCTTTGATCTTAATCCATATATTCATTTGTGTATTAGTGACAGAAACTTGATTTTATACTAATTTTTTTGCATTATGATACAGATCAACTTCCTGTTCTACCTCCTAAAACATCTCTGTGGTAAAATGCAACTCTGGGTTGAGAAGGCTATCACCAGTTCTTGCTGTTCAAATGCTTTAGTATCCTAAGCTGATTAAAGCTTTACACAGAACCTCCCGTACAATGGCTAAATTGATTAAGAAGTTAAATGTAATTCGGACAATACTTCAGCATGAGAGAAAACAAGACAAAAGAACAGATGCAAGAGTGTTCCTTTTATAGAACAGGGTCATGCACAAGCTTAATGGGATGACAAATAAGTGTGTGCTGTGCTAATGGGTTCGGAACATACATTAATGGAATAGTGCTAAAGAGTAGACCATTTATTAATGGAATAGTATTAATAAGTTCAGATGTTCTGATAAGTAACGATTATTGGAAAATAAGTGTTCAGTGCTGTGGTGCCGTTATGTGGGGTACTCCATCACATCTCCCCCTTCTTCCAGATTGAGGTCTTCATCCATTTCTAGTCCAGGACTGCCTAGACATTGCATCAGCAACATTGTTAGCATGACCAGAAATATAAACAATGTCAAAGCTGTACTCAGTCAATTTGATCTTCCATCTAATCAGTATAGCACTTGGGGGGTTGCCACCAAAAATATGTACCAATGGTTTATAATCAGTAAAGATCTTGAAATAAGTGCCAGACAAATAATATTGATAATGATGAACTGTGGCAAGTACTGCTAAGGCTTCTAAATCTAGGATTGAATAATTCTTCTCCCTTGGAAGCTGTTGTCTACTGTAAAAGCTGCAGGGTTGCCAAGATGAATCTTTGTATATACACACAATGTACCACCTATGCCTGATGTAGAGGCATCAGTGAAAATGCTAAAAGAATCAGTAATGGTAGAGATGATGAGAGCAGCATGATTTACTATACTAGATATGACTTCATCAAAAGCAGATTGATATTCTTCTGTGATTGTGATCTTAGTATGATTATCTTTTGGCATATGAGAATTTAGAATGATTGTGAGGTTTGCCAGTTGAGGAACAAACTTAGAATAAAATGTTACTAGATCTAAGATAGACTTAAGTGAAGTTCTTGTTGTAGGAATTTTATACTGAGAAAATTGAGTGATTCTAGCTTGAGGGATTGAGATCTTGCCTTCTCCTACATGAAAACCCAAGAAATCAAAAGTTGAGAAACACCATGAGCATTTGCTCTTCTTTACTGTAAGATTTGCTGAAGAAAGTCTCAACAAGACTGAAGCTACATGATGAATGTGTTCTTCAAAACCTGAAGAGTATATGACAATATCATCTATATATGGAAGAGAATAGTGATCCAAGCCTCTTAGAACCTGCTGCATTAGCAATTCCAGGTGCATTAGTTAGGCCAAAGGGCATAACCGTATACTGGAATTTGCCTTGAAGACAGTGGAAGGCTGTATATTGTTTAGACGTGTGTTCCATGGGCACCTGATGGAAGCCTTTCTGCAAATCAATCTTTGAAAGAACTGTTTCACTACCAAGTTTTGAGATGATGTCTTCCACAGATGGCATAGTAAATGGTTCTCTTACAGTTATGGCATTGAGCTTCTTAAAGTCTATCACAATCCTTATCTTTCCATCCTTCTTTGCAACTGGCATGGGGAACTACTATACTTTGATGTTGAGGGCTCAATGATGTCAAGATCCAATAGATTGTCAATTTCTTGTCTGAATGTTTCCTGATGGGCAATGGGAATTGAATATGTTGGGGACCAAACTGGTGTGATGCAGGTGAGAGTAATAGAGTGAGAAGTTAAGGTGGTGAGACCAGGTTTGTCAGTAAAAACAGAGGGAAATTGATCCAAAACATGTGAGAGTTGATTCTGTTGAGATTCAGTGAGAGGTATAGACTTTGCAACATTGTGTTTGCAGGTGACAAGATCAGTATCATTCTCATCAGGTATCATGAGTGCTCTGTTTACAGGATGAGACTTCTTTAGTTGAGAAATGTGTACAACCCTTGGCTTGGCTCTGACTGAACCTTGTGGTTTAATGCTGCAATTCAGTGGTGGAATGCATTCATGCACAACAAAGGGACCATCCCATGAAGCTTCCAAGCAACCATTTAGTCCATGAATTCTTCTGAAGACAATATCACCAACCCTGAAGGTTGCAACTAGAGCAGATTCTCTATCAATTCTAGATTGGCAATGTTTACTGGCTAATGAACTCTTGACATGCTGCAATTGAAGTGAAATGATCTTATCCATATCCTCAATGAACCTAGGAAGATTGAGGTTAGATGAAGTGTTGGTAGACCAAATAGATTTTAGTGTTGACAATATGTGAGATGATGGTTTAAGGAACAGAATTTCTTGTGGGGTGAACCCATGTCTAGATTGAGGCATGTTCCTACAAAGGTAGAGCACTAAGTCAATGGCATCTGGCCAGTCAAGTTTATTACTGATACATTTAGAGAGCATAACTTTAAGGGTACCATGGAAACGTTCAAGTTTCCCATTACTCTGTGGTCTGTAAGGAGCCGTTTTCATCCTTTGAATGCCAAACTTGTTATACAGGTGAGAAACAGTGGTAGAAAGAAAGTTGGTACCTTGGTCAGACAAAATAACCAATGGAGTGCCCAGTATGGCAATGATAGAGAGTAATGACTTAGCAGTTGAAGCTGCAGTATAGTTAGGTAGTGGTATGGCAAAAGGGTAGGCACTAGCTAGTTCCATGGCTGTGAAGATATATCTCATCTTGTGTCTAGAGAGAGGCAAAGGGCCAACTATATCAATGGCTAGCTTTTCATTTCTGTTAGTAATGAGTTCTGGTTTTAGCATGGGAACTTTGTGACCTCCAGATTTGGTGTGAGCTGCACATTTGCTGCAAGATTGTATATGAGTTCTCAAGTCTTGTAAGAGGTTGGGCCATGTGAAATGCTTGTTAGGCATCATTCTGGTTGTGTTGATACCACAATGACCTAAGCCTTCGTGTGCTGCCTTAAGGACTTTCTGTCTCAACTGCTGAGGTACAACCAATGCTTGAGAGATAGTATTTTGGGTAGAAGTGAGGCACATCAGTAAATCATTGACAACAAAGAAATTCTTCTGCTTGTGTTTGGCTAAATCCCATAAAGGTTTCAGTGATTTATCTTCCTTTTGTAATTTCATAAAAGCATCTTTAGTAATACCATCAAAGGACAATGAAGGGAAAGTCAAGGGTGGAGCTACTAATTTATTGGCTGATGAGGAGTGAGCAATGGCATCACCAGTGTCATGTGGTGTGTCAGAAGGCAAGGAAGTGTCAATATCATCAGTTTCATTGACAACATCAGTATCATGCGATGTGCCTGGTACAATGGAATCCCATGAGGTTGGGTTTGCACCTTCAGTACTTTGCAGGGTTTCTGCAACTGTGGTTGCCAAGGTGGATTTTTGGTCCATAGCTCTAGTCACTGTCAGAACAGGTTGAGGTTTTGACTTAAAAGATTCAATCAATTTGATAAGGGTTTCTTTACCAAAATCAGAGCCAATAAGAACAGAATTCTTGGGAAGTCTATCATCAACTGCAAGGTGAGCAATGCCAGCAATAACTGGTAAATCAATAGCCATTCTATAAACAGGAACTTCTTTGCTAACTTGAGAAATGCCATGAACATTAACTCTGCAAATGAATTTGAGATCTAGGGTGACAAAATCTTGTGAGACCAATGAAACTTTAGCTCCAGAGTCTATGATAACAGGTGTTACAATGTTGTTGATAGTTCCTTGAGTAATGATCTCTTCATCCGAATGAATTGATGGGTGTGTCAGAGTCATCAGAATGACAATTTATGGGAGTGTCAGATGAGTTATTGAGTGAAACCAGTCTAGTAGGATGACTTCTAGTTCTAGGGACAGGAGTGGGTCTAAAAGGTGTTTGTTGCCTTGGTTGTTGCTGTTTTTGCAGCTGTTGCTGTTGTTGGTGCTGCTGAAATGATGGGCAGTTGTTGGCAAAATGGCCCATTTGATTGCACTTATAGCAAATGACAGAACTAGTGTCTCTGTTATCAGATGATGTTTGATGGTTGCTATAATATGGCTGATTTGATTGTTGATGAGGTTGGGAATAATGATTCTGCTGTTGATAAGGTTGAAAATAATGGTTTTGTTGATGGTAATTTCTATGTTGTGATTGATGCTGATCTTGATGATGTTGAGGTGAACTGTGAGCATTACTTTGTCTGAAATGATTATTGCCAAACCTTGGGTATCTGGGATGATGATTTTGATAATGAGTGTCATGAGAATGTTGTTGACTGTTACCCTGATGCCGGGGTTCATGATAATGGGTATTCTGTCTATTGCCATAATGATGGGTAGGTCTTGATCTGAGACTGCTAATGTTAGAGTGAGAGAGAGTAGCACTGCATTCAGAAATAAGGCTGTTAGTGTCATCATAACAATTGTTCATAATAGATTGTCTTGCATCTGCAGGCATACCAGCCAGTACAGCAACAATTGCAGCCATTTCAGCACAATATGCATACACATCATGAATGGTTTCCATGGATAATGGAATTTCCCTGTAAATGACCTCAAATATTTTGTGTTTCCACAGATTGAAAAATTGCATTAAGGATTTTGAGCCATCAGGTCTAAACTTCAATGGAAACGACAAGAGACAATCAGTGAAAGAATAACCTCCAGTGTGAAGCAAAATAGTTTTCATGGAAGCAAAAGTAGTTTCTGTATTGATATTATTGTAATAAGCTTTGCTGAAGGCACCTGTCAGCAATGGTGGAAGGTACAGGTTCCAATCATTAGAATATTAAAGGTATTCATATTATGTTCAAACCTTTGTAAAAAGTCAAAGATGTCATCATCTGCTGTCATGCTACCAATAGAGTTAAGTACAGTTTGGTTCAGCTTCTTGTCAGATTGATGTGAAGAGTCTGATGGGGGTGAGGATGAATGAGATCTGTTAATACGGGTATCAAATTTGCTGTTTAAAATGCCAATGGCTTTGCTCTGGTCAGACATCATTTTCTGGAACAACAAAAGTTGTGGGTCTATGCTCATTGATTTAGCTTTGTCAATTAATTCTTGTGCCTCTGATGTGTCAGAAAATGTGGCTGATGCTGATGCGTCATGAGGGGTTGCTGATTGAGGTTTGGATTTAGGTTGTGGACCTTGATCAAAAATGGTAAAATCATCATGTGAAATGGGAGGATCACAACTGATAGTGGAATCTGATATATCTGAAGCATTAGATGGGGGTGGTTGAGAGTTGGGTAATGAGGTTGGGGTGGTTACAGTGGGTGAAACTCTGGGTGCTAAACTTTTAAATGATTTACCCTTTTTCCCTCTGCCTGTCATGATGTAGGGTAATGAGAAACAATTATAACCAGTGCTAGACCAAAATAGACCAAGAAGGAAGATTTCTACCTCTTCAAACTTCACAAGAAGGAAGACACTTTCCCTGACTCTTCAACTTCATAAAGAAGGAAGACCCCTATCTACTGCTTCTCCATTCTCAAGTTTGAAACCTTGGATTGGAAGAAATTCACTACTACATTTCTACAAGGAAGTATACTGAACTCATTTTGTAGAAACTCTCATTGTTCCAGTCGTATCAAACCTTCAAAGAAGGACATCTTATTCTCTCTCGTTTCAGTTGCAACAAGCAAGCAAGTTATATTCAGTCTGTTTTGTGATTCCTAGAGAAATTGAAGATAGGAATAAGACAAAGTCAAAGTAAGGAAAGTAGCTTGTGATGGTGTGAGTCGCTGAATCCACTACTCAAATTCTGATAAGAACTCGAGCACCGTCTGCCACCATGTGTGGTAAAATGCAACTCTAGGTTGAGAAGGCTGCCACCAGTTCTTGTTGTTCAAATGCTTAAGTATCCTAAGCTGATTAAAGCTTTACACAGAACCTCCCGTACAATGGCTAAATTGATTAAGAAGTTAAATGTAATTCGGACAATTCTTCAGCATGAGAGAAAACAAGACAAAAGAACAGATGCAAGAGTGTTCCTTTTATAGAACAGGATCCTGCACAAGCTTAATGGGATGACAAATAAGTGTGTGCTGTGCTAATGGGTTCAGAACATACATTAATGGAATAGTGCTACTGAATAGAACATTTATTAATGGAATAGTATTAATGAGTTCAGATGTTCTGATAAGTAACGATTAATAGGAAATAAGTGTTCAGTGCTGTGGTGCTGTTATGTGGGGGTGCTCCACCACAACTAAGAGGTGTGGCACTATACTCGATTGAGCCACGCCCACTTTTCAATTGTGATCACGTTTTGGTGTATTCCAGAGCAGAGTGTCAGGCATATGGCTAGTGGTGGAGGTGCTTGTGGTAGCGGTGCTTGTGGTAGCTTACCAAAACTTCCTGAGAAGCCCTTTCAGCCTACTGAAATAGCTTTCCCTCGAAGGCCTTTACAGGTCATTTCACGTTTTAGTAAATGTAAAATTGTAGTTAAATTATTTCTATTAATATTTTTTATGAATTGTAACAAAGGTTAATAAAATGTATACTAAATACATTATTATGATGAAATAGTATTTGGTATTACGTATACATAAACATAAACATGTGTAATTTATGCATAGGACATCACAACAAGATCAAGGGAAACATTTATGATTCAACCCTTGTATCATCTGGCTTTTGTAACTGGAAGGATGCCACTCGTTGGTTCAGTAAGCACGAATCCACCATTTCTCACAGAGCAGCATCTGATTTATTGATTCAGATACCAGCAAGCACTCAAGATGTTGGTGATATGTTATCATCTACACACAAAAAACAACAAGAATCAAATAGGCAGTACCTGATAAAAATTGCACCAAATATTCGGTTTCTGTGTAGACAGGGCATTGCACTAAGGGGAAATGGTACTGAAGTGGATAGCAATTTTATGCAATTATTGCAAGTTCGTGCAATTGATGATCCTAAAATTTGTGATATGCTTGAGAAAAAAGCTGGAAAATATACCAGTCCTCAAATTCAGAATGAAATAATTACAATTATGTCCCTAATATTTAAAGAAAAATAGCTTCTAGTATTCAAGAAGCACGCTACTTTGCTCTTATGGCTGATGAAGTCACTGACTGTTCCAACAAAGAACAATTTGTGATATGCTTACGTTGGGTTAACAACAATTTTCAGCCCTTTGAACAATTCATTGGTCTTTATAATGTGGAATCTATAACAGCAAATAATTTAGTTGCGTGTCTCAAAGATTGCTTGTTACGTATGAATAATTAGCTTGTCTAACTGTAGAGCTCAATGCTATGATGGGGCAAGCAATATGTGTGATTCTAGAAGTGGTGTCAGCACACAAATAAGTGATGAAGAGCATCGTGCCATTTTTGTCCATTGCTTTGGACATGCATTGAATTTGGCTGCTGGGGATACAACAATTAAGCAAAATAAAATTATTACGAAATTCTATGGATACAACTCATGAGATATCAAAGCTGCTGAAATTTTCACCAAGAAGAGAAGCATTATTTCAGAAATTAAAAGAAGATATTAGCCCAGAATATGCATGATTTAGAACACTGTATCCAACAAGATGGACTGTTCGAGCTTCTTCACTTGCTAGCGTAATCAATAACTACAGTGTCTTGCAAGCTCTATGGGATGAAGCGCTTGAAATATCTACTGATTCAGAAATTCGTGCTTGTTTAATTGGTGTAAGGCATGGTGTGTCTACTTTTTAATATTTATTTGGGGTAATATTGGGACAGCTTATACTGCGGCATACAGACAATCTGAGCAAAACCCTTCAAAGTCCTAAATTGTGCTCCTCTGAAGGCCTGAAGATAGCTAGACTTACTAAAAAAAACTTTGGAAAGTCTCAGAAATGAAGAAAATTATAACATGTTCTGGTCAATGGTAATTTCTAGACAGCAGAAATTAACTGTGAATGACCCAGTTTTACCAAGGAAGCGAAGTGTCCCTCAAAAGTTATCTACTGGAGCTGCGTCACCATATTATCCTAGTGATCCAAAAGAGCACTATCGCAAGGAATACTTTGAATGCTTTGATTTAATCATTGCTTTTGTGGAAAGAAGATTTGATCAACCTGGAATGCGAACTCTAAAAAATTTAGAAGATCTTATTTTGAAAGCAGCTAGAAAAGAAAATTATAGTGAGGAATTGAAATATATTGTCGACTTTTATAAAGATGACATCACAGAAGAGTCCTTATCTACACAGCTCCAAACATTGCCAGCTTGCTTAGAAAAATCTACAGAGAAGCCTTCAATCCCGGACATAGTTGATTACTTGCGATCTCTTTCACCAGCACAGCAAGTACTTTTGTCAGAAGTTTCAACATTACTTAAAATTATTCTAGTTAGTCCAGCAACGAATGCTGCTAGTGAAAGGAGTGCATCAAGTTTGAGAAGAATAAAGACATGTTTGCGTGCTACTATGTCAGAGAAGAGATTGAACAATCTCATTGTTCTCAATGTCCACAAGGACAAAACTGATGAACTTGATATTCAGTCATGTTTAAATGAGTTCGTTCAAGGTGTTGAACATCGATCAAATATATTTGGGAAGTTCTAATTATTTCTGTTATTCTCTGTAAAGCATAGCATTAAAATACCATTTTATGTCATAGTACACAGTTAGACAATAAAATTTTTTTAAATCTTAATTATATTTCATTATTAATGAGCTGACTCATTAAGTACATTTAATTAGAGGGTGTGGCATGGCCGTTCAGGTTCAAAATTGCTTCCTACAGCCCTGAATTACCAGTAGCAGCAGTGGTATGTCAGATCAAATAACATTCCACACATTATTTGATTCAGTGAGAATGAAGAATAGAACAATAGATTCTACAATAGTAACAGCTCAACTGATAGTAGGTAATAGTTCTTTCATAATGAGCAAGTTGACAATAGCAGCTAATCTAGTTGCTACTATAGAATGTGATTTAGAAAGGATCAGTTATCAACCACAAAATAGTAAATTCTATTATGTATATAATAGAGGCCAGAGGGTTAAATACATTATATCCACTTCCTTCTTGAATAGTGAAATTTTTTATTTATTTAATTATTTGACCTTCATGCAAAAAAATAAAAATTTAATTCCTAGCAAGTGTCTTTTACTATTTCTTTACTATTATATATATATATTATGTAATACTTATTATATGAGTCAGAGTGTGATATGGCGAAATATTTCACGAGCAGCAGGCTATGAGCCAGAGGAGAGTGAAAATAAAGCCTGAGAGTGAAATATCTTGCCATAACACTCTGACAAGTGTAATAAGTGGTTTATTCCACACTAGATATCTTCACACTACTGTAGTTTGTACTAGAGGAAGGGTAACTCACAGCTGTAAAGTTGGTTGTAGGGGCTACCCACACCCCCAGCTGATATTTTAGCAGCTGTGCTCTAACCCTGTTGAGCAGGGTAAAGAGCGGGTACACCAGAGGAAGGTAGCAGTAAAACCAAGAAAATTTAAAAGTTTAGCCAGTTGCTATAACTACAGGGGTTATGAGCTTGCCAGTATAGCGTGAAATAACAGCTTGAAATATCGTGAGTTATTTCACAGGTAATGTACCTAAAAATACCATTGTGAAGATATCTAGGGTGGAATAAATATATATATATATAATATATAGATAGATAGATATAGATATCTTATTTTTATTTCTTATAGTTAGTGAAAATAATTAATTTTCTTTTATAATTTGTTAGCCAGCTAGGGTATTGAAAAGAGATGTGCATTTACAATTCAATTACCACAATTTTTTGTTTCATCATTCTAGTACCATATTACTTTAATAAATTATATTTATTAGTACACAATTTAAACTAAATCCACCAAAAATAATTATACAGTTGAATTAAATACATAAATACATACATACATACATACATACATACACACATAAATACATACATACATACATACATACATACATATGTACATACACACACTGTAGATGCAGGTTGTTAAATGTCCTTTTTTCGTTAAGTGCCATTTTTGTTAAACACCTGTTTTGTTCCTGGTTTTTAGTACCTATTATTAAGTGCTCCATTTATCTTGTCTAGTGGTGATTGGTGGTTAGCCACAGTTTTTAAGTTACTACTAGCTATTAAATGCCCATTTCTTTACTGTTTTGGGTTATTAATGTGGGTGCTTAACAACTCTACAGTATAACAATTTACTTTCATGAGCCAGAGGTGAGTGAAAATAAAGTCAAGGAGTGAAATATCTTGCCATATAACTCTGATAAGTGCAATAAGTGGTTTATTCTAAGCTAGATGTCCTCACTACTGTAGTTGTACTAGGACTGGTAACTCATGGTATAAAGTGGGACTCCTCACAACCTTATGATATTTTAGCAGTTGCCCTAGGTTGGAAAGGCTAAATACCAGAGGAAGGTAGCTATAAAACCCTGAAAACTAGTAAGCTAGGCTGGTTGCTATAACTATTAGGCTAATGATCTTGTACAATACAGCTTGAAATAACACCATGAAATAACATGAGTAATTTCAGGGGTCACTACCTACAAATGAATTGATGATTATACCTAGCTAATAATATATATATATATATATATATATATATATATATATATAATATATATTATATATATATGTATATTATATATATATAATATATTATATAGGGTTCTACCTACAAATTTTTCTTTAGGGAAGCTCAGGCCAGTTCATTACTCTCTCACACTATGATTATAAGGGGAAGAGAGTAATTTTAGCCAATGTACAAAAATATTGACTGATGTTGTATGAGGTAAATGTTATGGTTAGAATTTGGTTTCTACAGCATACTGCACACAGCAAGCAAGCAAAAATTAGGGGTAATGAAGCTGACAAGTTAGTTGGTAAGTTTGGGGAGAATCTTCACCAGCCCTCCAAACCCCTATCTATTATAATGTTCCGCTTCTAACCATCTCGTTATTGTAGGCCCAATTTTGCACACATTACTTCTTATTTGTTTTTTCAGAATCCAATGTGGTGCCAAAAATATTTTTAACACCACTTACTAGTGGGGTTCCTCAAGTTATAGAGTTATGTGGACACCATCCTACTACTATACTTCAAGATACTTTATCCTCCTGAATCCTACACACAGGAAGATCTCATCATCCACACCTCTGATAACAGTACAGTACACAACATCACTATAGCACTCAATGACTGCCCACACAGGATTTATTCCACTTTTGTTATAGGTATAAGAGACTATCATAGTATGTAACAGAATTCACAGTTTGACCAAAAATAATTTGCAAGCTAAGGAAGTACATAGGGATATACATAATAAATGAACACTTGGGTAGATGGTATAAATACTTAAATATTAAAATAGTTATAACTGAAGACATTTGGGTTGTGTTGTATTACTATGATAATTATTATCATGTAGATTGTTTGAATATGCACACAACTGTTCTATCAGAGACCTATATAACAAAGGCTGAAAATAGAGCATATAATAATAGTGATGCTACTGTATACTGCATCAATAATACATGGACTAATAATACACTTCCAACACCTGGTAAGTGTTTGTGTCATTGCAACAATTCTCTCACAATATAAGCTTATTATCATCTCAATCTGATTCTCTCCCTTTGAATAGATATTTTTCCAGTATCCAATGACTGCCTTTCTTAGTGTATGTGATATAAGGATGGCAATGACTAAGTCAAAGTGATTCTATATGATAGAGCGACTAGCTAATTAGATGAAGAGTAAAATATCAATTTTATAAGAAAAAACTTTCCATATATAAATCATTTGATGATTGTCATTCTTTTTAACTTGTCATTAAAATAAAGAATCCAAGAACATTTGAAAATATACCATAGAACTTTTACTCTTTTGATTTAGTTTTTATCTTTAAATTGAATATAATATGTAGGGTGGTACTAAATTATTTAAAGCATCATTCATATGTTACTTATTATATATAATTTATGTTAGAAATGCTACAGTGTGTTATAACTGCACGTTTACTAGCACAATAGTTAATAGAATAAAGATCTCATCTATCCACACTTTCTAAAAGCCTGCATCATCAATATATTAAATTATTTCATTTGGCATGTAACTCTGAAATATATGGATGTTTTCCCTCAGATAAATATTTGGTATCTTCATTAATTACAAACAAGGATATTCAGGAAAATTAAAAAAAAAAAAAGAGTCCCAAAAGCTTTAATTGCAATCATAGTGGCGGTGACAAACATAGTATTTATTATTTCTACTGTATTTGCTATTTTTATTCTAATGGCTACTACATACCTGATCGTTTAGAACTTCCAAACTCATATTTTGTTCACTACAATAGTACAAGTCTAAAATGAGTTTGTCATGTTAATTTGAAAGTACTTACGTTTTTGCTTTGTCTTTAATTAATTCTAAAGATGAAATAATATTTATTTACAAACATAGCGTGAGTCAATATGCTACATACTTACTTGAATTTTCTAGCTTTATCAGTAAGTGAAAAATCTGAGACTATTCAAGAAAAAATATTTCATAAAATTTTTCATACTTGATAAGATAGCTATTGATAGTGTGTTAAAGATAATGAGACTTCTGCATTATAATTATATATTCAATAAATGCATATATATATTTATGTAAAGTAGACTGTGCTGAATGAATTCTAAATCTGGGTCTTTATTAGCTACAGACAGAATAATGTTATAGCTAAATGATAGTATGCTGGTTGAATGTTACTTCTAATTTGCCATGTTTATGAAACAGTTTGAATAGCTATATTATTACAACAGTTTACTAAGAAATATATAATGTATAATTTTTAACATATAAAGTGGAAACAATTATTTTATTTTAGGATAGTACATATGACCAAACAAGTAATAAACTTTCAAAATAACTTCAAGGAATTGAGGTAGGTTAATTATGATTTTTATTACAAGACCATTGAAGCTGGCAGATTATAATTATAGAACTAGGAATAAAATACAAATTTGGCAGAAATTACACCTGTATCACACACTTATAGTGAATTAAAATATTGTAAAAATAGCATGTAATATTGTTGATTATTGAACTCCTTCACTTGATACAAACAACAATCCATACTTGTTATATTTAGCTCTTGCTTTGTATTGATCAATCATTTAACTGTTTACTACAGAATGAATTGGAAGCATACTCAACCTTACAGAATTCATTTAAGTCTTCTTCTAAACCAAGGGTTCTGGATAAAAAAATGATATGAATAAAGCCTACGATGAGATTCAATTGTCTTCCAAACCACAATCTACAAAATGTACGTGCTATTAAGCCAAAAAAAAGTGTATTTTAATAAAATAGGTTCACTGTAGATAATCGAATGTTGTATATTTCAGAGAGTGCCACCCTCTGGTCAGTATGGAACTATCAAAAATACAAACAGTTCCAGCAATGGATGCCCAACAAATCACCCTTTATATATACTCAGGTATGTTGATCTATTGTTATTTTATGTAGATATAATCACCAACATTTACTATAGGTGTGCTATAAAGCACACCTCAGGATTGAGCATGAAAATGAGAGCTTAAAACAATAAGAATCACAAAAGGGATTAGTACAGGTACTTCTCATTTGTGGATATTAAGCTGTTTTATTGATTAGCTCTGTACTCGTGGAAACTCAATGCATATTTAAAAGTATAATTATGAATTGTATAAATTATCTGGGCCAAATCATTTGCCATTTTATATACAGTACTACATTACTAATATCTTCAGTGTTTTGCTTGCAATGAATTTATAACATTATGTGTTATTTCTACCAGATAAATTCCACTGAGCATAAATTATTGGAGCATTGCTTAGTAGACATGCCAATTACTAATGACATAAAAACAGACAACATTGAAGAAAATATTCTATGCCATCCTGCAGGTGATTTATTTAAAAAAAATTGAAGCAGGATTAAATAATACAATGTATTTTATATGTATTTATATGTATTTTATCTTTAAATGTTAATTAGATAAACGCTTAAATTTGGACATCTTGCTAATTCAGCTTAATACAATATCGAGGTGCTTCAAATCTCTAGGACAAGTTGTAGGCTTACCTTCAGACTTACTGGACAAAATAGAATCCAGTGCAGCTGTTCCATATGATGGACTAGTTGAAGTATGTGATGCATGGCTCAGGAAATATAAAGATGACCAGTTGACTCTTACATGGAGAAATGTTGCAGAGGCCCTCTGCTCACAAGACAGGAGCAATTATCTCAGGATATTATGAAAGTATACACTACTGGTAAGTTCAAATTAATGGTATAGCTGGATCAATTCATACCATTTTAACCTGAAGGATTTATAAAAAAATGAACTCCATATTTTTATTATTATTTTATGAAATTAATAAATAAAAGACTGATAACTTTTGGCTTGTAGAATTATTAAAGGGTCCGGCTGTAATTATTTTCAATAGATGAAAAGTACAAAACATGAAATATTAGTTTAAAAATCAAAAGAAATTTTCTTGTGAGAACATGCACTGTAAAAAAAGAAAGGTTTGGTGACAGCAACAAAACAGAATATATCACAATATACAATGAGAAATTCTAATCCTGCTTTGTTCTCTTACCACTAGTTGAGCTAATACATATTCTCTCTTTTTGTTAAGTACTTACAATACAAAGTTTCAATAGAGTATTTACAATGATAGGAATTAGATCCTCAACTGGTTGGTATCAATGTTAGTTCTGTTTATTGAACCTGCACTACATACTTGTACTTGAGTTTACTATTATACCAATTCCTTTGAGTAATGAGGATTTTTTGAGGTTGTATCGGGCAAGTTGAGAACACTGTGATATAAAACACTATAAATACATTTGCGTGGCAGTAACTGAATAATGCAATAAGGGTATCCTGCAAGTATAATTTTTTTAATTCCTGCATAATATTCTTCGTTAAGTATACAAATTACTGTCTTTTGAACTCAGAATTACAGATCATTAATTTGAAGAGTTAATTTCAGACAGAAGTAATTTCCAAAGACTCATATGTTTCATGTTTTTAATTGATCTATTATTACAATTTTGACTGAGTAATCCAGAACTCACCAGTCATATTATTCAAAACAATTTTAAGTGTGCATATATTAGAAATTTGTCACATCCTTAATTACTTGCTTTTTATTCATTAAATCAATTACAACTTTTTAGTAGTTACGACTCTTTTAATTATTCATGGCATGAAACGGGAGTGCTGCTATCATGTATCAACAATTTACTCCCTACTTAGGAAGTAAATTGGTATATATTAGCTGCTTAGCAGTTACTCATTACATTGGGATAAATTGAAACATTTAAAAAAAAATAAATTGGCGGTGTTTCTAAACCTTACTAAAATTAAGTAAAACATCGTCATTGTATATTATATTTCTGAGTATAATTCTATTTAAGTAATGATTACTAGTGAACCGCTTCAGTAAATGTCAAAACTTTAACTGTCAGGAGAAGAGAGGAATTTGCTGCATATTACAATGGAATTATCATTTTAATAGATATATATCAGCTTTCTAGAACCAACAAAATGACTGGCATGTAAAAAGTATTATACACATCGGAATAGATATAATTTTTGGACGGTAATACAATAAGTGTGGTCTTGTTTACACATTTTCAGCCTTACAACACATTTCATTTTAATATCTACTTTTAGGTTGTGCAGAGGTTTACTCAATAGACTATCTGCAAAAAACATTTTCCAGTTTCTAGGAGATCCTAAAATATTTGATTGAAAACGTTATAAAACGTTTTAAATAATATTGATCAAGTATTATATTTTTGCTTTTCTTTCTTTTCTCTACTGTTGTAGATCTCACTAGGCTCCCTCAATTGGAAGGATTCAAATACAAACTTTCTGACTATAAACTTAAATAAATACTCGTGATGATATTCTCAATCAAGAAACTATTAATGACAATTGTCATCACTGATGGTAGCTATGGTAGACTACTGGCATTAGTAATCTGGTCCATTATGTGAGACTTGCTTTGCAATTCCAATTACATTTGAAATGATGTTAGTAGTGTAGTCAATTTTAAATAGATACACATGGATAATATTATAAATTTATTTATATAGACAGAGTATAACTTCAAGAAATGTTATTATTTAATTCATACGGTCCATTGTGAAACTAAAATTATAAGTTATATATTTACCACCAACATAAACATATTATTATACAGAGACATTGTTGTAATTATGAATCAATTAGCTAATATAAGATCAATGCATCTATCTCAGTGTGGCATTCTATAATTTCTTCAAAATAGTTTCAGATTTCATATACATTTATACCAGCAACCCAGATGCTTAATTGCATTAATAATTAAAAAGTTCGCTAATGTCATATTTTAAAGGATTGTTCAAATGAATTCTATTCAGGGAATTTTTATAATCAACTAGCTAGCTAATCGCTCAATTAATAACTAGGCCTATTGTATTCCACTTGAATTTTTTTGAAATACTATTAAGAATAATTTGATTCATAAATAGTTTTAGCTAATACAGGACAACATTCAATTATTCTCATATTCTTATAGTCAAAGCAGTAAAGAACTTCAATATTCTTTTTATTAGTTGAAGTCTTGACAAAATCTTTTGTGCATATATGGTATAAATTACCCTTAATAATCTTACTTTGAAGCTCTATCATGTCCTCATCATAACCCCTTCTTATTCCTTGTTTACAATAACTCTTGTAAAATTTACAAACAGCATACCATGGATCTAAAGGGGAAGATTTGGAACATCAATAGAATGTCCATGTATCCATAATAAAGTGTAAAGATACTTGATGTTGCCGTCAGAGTAACATTTCAAAACAATTCTTGTTTTTGTAAGTGCATAAATTCCCAACGAAAAGCAGGATGCTTATTGTGAGCAAATATTATAGTATCATGTATGAGCAATTTGATAACAGTTACTAGTTCATAGGTATCCATTATTTAAACTGATTGCCCTGTATTAGATTATACAAGCATCTCAAAAACTGTACAATTTGGGAGGTAAAAGTAGCAAAACATTCTCATAGCTAGTCTCTAGTAAACAACTACAAGAGTTCAGGAGTAGCTATGGTCATAACATATTTAATGTAAAAGTGCAATGAATAAAGAATGAACATGTAATTTAGGTATGACCTATGATATAACTCAAAACATTTCATGTTTATTTCATGCTGCATTGCTCAACTCATTACCCTGGTATATATAGTAACCTGCCTAGCTTACCCCTTTTTTCCTGGTTTTACAGCTATCATTCTCTGGTGTAGCCTACCCAATCTTGTCACAGCAGTTGCTAAAATATCAGCTGGGGGGTTGGGGAGCCCACAACCAACCAGTCATAGTAACTACTTCAGTGAAGATATACCATAAAATAAACCACTTATTGCACTCATCAGAGTGATATGGCAAGATATTTCACTCTCTGGCTTTATTTTCACTCATCCCTGGCTCATTTAATCTAAAAATATTATCATGCACAATAAAACATCAATGGCACTAATAAAAATGTGAGTTTAATTGGAATTTTTTTTTCATTAAAGTTGACTTAGATATTTCCCCAGACTTTATAATTTTTTGAGTGATTATAGCTATGGAGCAGAGTAAATTGTGATGTTGACTAAAATAATTACCAATAAGCATAACTGAAAGAGCTCACGCATACACTCACATGCACACTAGCTATATACACTGTAAAAATTATAGCGTGAAAACCCACCAAATTCACATCAACCTGGTGGTGTGAATGCCCACCATCAATGCATAGTGTATCCTTCACACTTTCCACCTAGTGTGAATGCATACTTAACATGAAATTCACACTCAACGGAATAGCATTGACCCTTTACCAAACATAAATTACATGCATGTACAGGCAAAAACCAATGCAATTGTCATTGTAATCTACTTTATAAATGTGTTGTATACTTTTGTGCAAGGTAAGAGAGTTGACAAAGATTTTGGTCCTCTGATTAATGTAATCTGGAATTCAGGCACAGAACATACACCAATCTCTTTTTAAAAAATAATGTTGATATATAAATACAATATTACAATCAACCCAACTTAAAAATTTCACTTTAATGAATGTAGGCAGTGGCATAACTGGACAGAAAGTTATGAAGGGGCCTGGCCTAATGTAGTGTGTATCCATGCATAATTCACAAGCTTAAATTGTTCGGTAAAGCATCTTTATTATAATGGGTAAAGTATAACCACATTCATTATAGTGTGGTTAATTGGGAAACGGCTAAGGGTAGTCTGGCGTCGCCGACCCTTTTCCTTCTATTAATTTATTTAGGCAAAGTGAAGGAAAAGAGTCTGGTGAAGCTAACGCTCGACTTGTGCAGCCGCAACGCGCAAGCACCACGACATCAGATATCAATAATTTACGCGCAAATATACAAAGACCTGTTCCGCTTTGCAGGTCTTATTTTTTCTATGGCTTCTTCTCTACTACAACAAGAGAGAGATTTGTGTCTTCTTGCAGGTGACATCTTCACTGAAAAGAACAAGTGCTTTCATCCAATCTCATCCAATCTTTCAGAATCCCAGAGATACCTTGCACTCCATAAATCATGAAGTATTCACCGAATGGATGATATCACATTTAAAAAAAAAAGTAATTAATTTAAGTGGGTTATATGAAACATCATAATGCTATATAATAATTCATGGCATTTGAATGAAAGAAGTGAAATTATTGTCACAATTACCACATACACACTGACTATAACATCAATCACAGCAAAGTTATTGAATAATTCATCACTTCTGCATGTGACTATTTATCATATAAGCAGATATTAGCATCAATGCAAAGCTTCCCTTTAACTCGTCCAGTTTTCTGAACATACTTTTCAATATCACTTGGTGGTCCATAGTAAATTACTTTACGAACATCAGGACAGTCCACTCCCATACCAAAAGCAATTGTGGCCACAACCAAACGAAGTACTGACTTGGTACAAAAAAGATGAAAAATTGCATTTTGGACAGTTTGCTCAGTACCACTCATATAGTACAGCAGATAAGCATCAGTTATGTGCATTTTGCGATAAAAGCATGAAACTTTGTACATTGTTAATTCATAACGTGATAGTCATTTTCAGATGTGGAGACATCCGATTTGACCTTTGGTGACCTTTATACACTAATGAACTTCCATATATGGATATTTTATTTTAGAATTAAACACCTGTCAATTATCCCAACAACAATGAATTGATAACAATCTTATTGAGTCCACATAAAAATTTGACCATGTTCTAGTTAGTTGCAAATAGTGTTTTAGCTAGTTACAGTCTCCACCACAAGACCAAAGTGCAGTGCACTTCAGGGCAGCCTTTACACACTTGCACCTCCCTCTGCACCCCTTCTTGCAGCCACAGTGAATCAGCTCATAACAAGTATTCGATGCTTGTGATAAGGTAGTCCAAAATGGCTGCCAGCATCCAGAAGAATTTTTTTCCCCAGCCCCAATCTGATGGACTTGGAATATCAGGATTAGGAACCAAGGCCTGGTTCCAGCAGTATGCTTGATAACTGGCTCGTTTAACATGCTCTTTGAGAGCAGCATATGTAGGTGGTATGTTTTCCAGACTCCTTGACTTCTGGGTGAAGAGCTGTTTCCTTGCATCATTGACTTGTAGTAAGTCACTTGTGCGATCATACAGTAGCACAACAAACCGCTCTAACGCTGCAATAGCCGTTTCACTGGTCTCTTCCATGAGGAGAAGGCTTTCAAATGCATCAGTAACTTCTGGATACACTTGCCATGTATTCCAGGCACTTTTCTAGCCTCGTCCTCCGAATGCAGAGACAGTATCACATCCTGTGAACGAGTGAAAGACAGGAAGGGCCATACAGGTTCTAGGATCCAATACTTTGACCACTTCATGAATAGGAATGTACGGAAAGCTTGATGAAGTACCAAAAGCCAACCACAACTCCTCAGCATTAATCTGATGGAACAAAGAAATTGCTAAAACTCCCTCTTGTTTTCATCTACCCGAAGAAAGTCTCTCCAATTCTTAGGAATCATTGTGGAGGAAGCAACATGTCTTCTCATGCCTTTGCCTCGTTTTTCCCTGGTTGAGCTTTTCAAGCTGTCTGCAATGTACACATCCCAGACTAAGTCGACTCTCTGAGCTGCTTCAAGTTGAGATGCCACATATGATGAAAACACATTGTCTGCATTCTCCTGAAAGGTTTTAGAGGTTCCAGGATTGAGCATTTGTACTATTGCAGCTCCATCATAGAGTTTAGCATCAACAATGGGTGCATTTACAGATTGTATTTCCTCCAATGTAAGACACTGAAGAAGTTCATCCTTTGTTCCAAGACGAAGTCCCCTCCAACAGAAAGTGATGGTGGAGCTGCCTGGTTCTCACACGGGAAAAATGTATCGAGATCTCCATCTCTAGTTTGACACGCCACATACAAGCGGGAGAAAAGAGCACAGTCACTTTTCAATGATGCAATTTGCATTTTTTGCTTTGAAATACGCTTCACGGGCGGTCGACTGAAAAGAGCTAGCTTGTTCTTGGAAATTACCTCAGTTATTGGTACCTTGCTTTGAATGAGCCTTTCATCAACAAACTCCTCATACTGCTCTTTCCCAAGCATTTCTGCATTGCGCACTGTTTCTCCAACAGAAGCATCCATAATATCTCTAGTGTCAAGAATCATGAGATCTTTACTATTCTCTAGAAAAGGATTTCCCATGTCTTCAAATACTACTACTAGAGACTTGACCTCTTTCAAGAATGTCTCCTGTACTCTTTGATGCTGTTCATGATGAAGATGTTGTGTAGCTTCAGGTTTTTCTTCAAACTCAGACACCATTCTTGCAATTTCCGGGCCTGCCACCATCCAACGTCTCAAAGCAGAAGGATTAGTCAGCAGTCCAATTGCTCCACCTGACTCCTTTACTGTGGCATTGTTTTGTTCATGACATTGATTCAATGCCATGGCAGAGAATTTGTTGCCGGTTTTGTTTACAGAAAAATTACCAGCACACAACTCAGTTAAAATTGCTGGATGCTTTTCCTTCAGTGACACCATATCCCGAATATGCACTGAAAGCCACCGGGAATAGTGGGTATGGTCAAGCGCAAACATCCACGGTACTATTGCTGTAAGTGACTCCATATACAGTTGGAAATTGCCTTCACGTATAGACCGAATGAACAGCAGCATAATGATCTCCAAGCTCAAAGTTTTAAGCCAGTAGTCAAATTGAACACTCTGCTGTGCACATATCTGACACCACTGTTCAAAAGTCAAAGCACTCTCATTCTCAGTGACTGATGCGTTGTACTCAGTGTAAACACGGTGCAGAAGGGTATGAAGACTTGCAGCTGTGACTTGGTGAGCATGCCTTGTCTTGGTCACATGACTCACTTTGATAAAAGAGTCTGCCGTGCCAGAACTTGTGATTCCTGCCAGAACTAGTGCAGCAGTCCACCCACTGCAATCCAGCCACTCTCCAAGTACCTAAAAAAATAGCACAATTGATAACATTGATAATGGTGCAAGCTATTAGTTTTACCTTAAGCACAGCCATTTCAATGTGAAGGCCACCCAGCATCACCACGATGTGATTCTCTCCTAGAGTGTCTGGCCATGTCCACTGTATTTGCTTCGCAAGGGCGAAGAGTGGTTGGTCAGCACTTAGAACTGGAGTCTGGCTAGGGTTCAAATGCTGAATGGCTGCCTGTACAAGGGTCATTGAGTGTTTGATCATTGCAACAGAGTGTGCACTGTCAGTGAAAAGTGGTAGCAGTGCAGATATAGCTGCAAGTTTCTCCTCTTGCTGAAGTACAGCATGATAGGCTGACCAAGAAACCCAATCAGCTGAGTCTAATTTCTCCTTCTCAAGAGCTGCCATAACTACATTTAACCACTGCAACTCATCCAGTTTTGCTTCTTCCACACAATTCAAAGTATGGAGAGCTACAGGGCCATTGACCAAAGGTGCACTGAATTTCTTGCTCTTCAAAGCAGCTGGTGGGACATTGGTATACTTTGGAACAACTTACCAGGTAGAGGATGATCTGTGTGGATTGATAACCATAATATCACGACCACACCCGACTGACTGATGACACAAATGCTGGATGATGGAAATACCAGTACCATGGAAGGATTATGTTGCTGTTGCAGATGTGGGATTATGATCAAGATTGTCAACCACTGCTGTGGAAAAAACTCCAGTGCTTAGCTTAGGTGGACACACAACTCCTTCAATAGCAAACTGCTCACAGACACCATCGCTAATGTCAGAAATCACCTTCAAGAGTCTGTCATATGAAACACATATGCCCCAGTGAAAAAGAGTGTCAATGAGAGTCCTCTTGCGTGTGACTGCATGAATCTTCATGGCCAGATAGAGTGGAAGTGGTGTTTCCCGCTCAAGTGCATGAGAGGTAGCAGAGGCTTCCGCAGCTCGTGCATGTTTGACACTATTGAATATAAGAAGCTGGGATATAGAGATGGCTGCCTTGGTGTTGGCTCTGTGTTGATGCTTAATATTTGGACCCTCCAGGACCATGTTCACCAGAACCAGTAGAGAGTGTGGAACACTGTCATGCTCACAAAATGAACCGCTAAAGGTGAACTTCTGATCAAACATTTCCTTGCGTACTACCTTGCAGCTCGTGCCAAATGCATTGCATCATCATCACGATCATGGTCGCATGCCTTCTTCAGAGCAGCACAAATGTCGTCATCAAATGTAAGCATCACACTTCTTCCTTGCATATATGCCTTGATATCTGGAAAGGCTGACAGTAGTCTGTGCTTCAATCTTGATGTATGAACACGGCTTTTTGTACTGCCACCGAGCTCTTCCAGGTGGGTTTGATACAGCTTTGCAAGATCAGCCAACTTGAAGACAGGAGAAATATTTCGTTCCATGCGAAAATCCTCCATAAATGCAACCAATTCAGCAAATGCAATGCCATGAAGATGAGAATCATCTGATTCACTGCACACCTGTTTAGCAGATCTGGCTTTGTTGTACAGTGCTGCCAGGCATTTGCTGTGATACTTGGCTTCAATAGCAATCATGTCACCGGCTGCAAGCTTGGCTAAAAGAAAAGAATCTTCAAGCTCTATTGCACATTTTCGAACATTTCTGTTGATGTCATGAGTACAAGCACAGTGAAGTCCTGCAGTACCACCTGGCTCATCACAGAATAAGCAGACCTCCTCCTCATAATCATGTCTTTCTACGCTAGAACGTGTCCGCACACCAAAATTAGCTCTCGTCTTGCGTAGTCTCAACTTCCCTTGCTTCTATAATCTCCTTCTCTTCCTTTCTTCTTGCTACGCGGTCCAGCTGAGTCTGGTTGAATCTCAAACGACAAGTTTTATGCCAACTAGAATTGTGCTTCCTCATAGTGGCCTCCATCCCATCACCCTCATCCAGTCTTTCGATATCAAGATCCATCACATGTTCCATGAGCCTTAAACTGAAGCAAATGCTGAGCTAGAGATGCATAGCCACTCCCAATGGGTGCCTTACTTGATCTAGCAGGACACTGCAGGGCTTCTCCTTTTACTAGTTGGCAAAGCACACATATTGCCCAATTTATAGTACAAACCTTCTTGGGAGCAGGTGTACCAACATGTATCAATTCATGCCTTTTAGACATGTTTCAAACCAGGGCTAGAGGCTTTACTGGAGCTATTTACCACTTGCAGAAGGAAAAACTTGTATCTAGTCTGAACACAGTTACACAAATCACATTATAACTAGAGTTAATATGACTCTCAAACTTACCATGTGGCCACTGGGATAATCTATTTAAAGCTCACTTGATTACACATTTTAGTGTTCATTACTTTTGTTGCTGTTGTTGTTTCTGGATTTTTTTATCTATCTAGAAATTGACATAAGAAATGACCACACCTCCTAATTATAGCTCTATGTATGTGAAAAATGTCTAAATCATTAGTTAATGAGGTTTGTGTAACTCGTCTCTATTACACAATGATAGAACACCATTCAATTTTAGTAATTTTAGTAATTCTAGTAGTAATCACTTGAAATATCCTTATCGGATTAATTGATCAATTGTGGTCACCAGGGGTGAAATTGAAAATGTCTCCACGTCTGAAAATGACTTTCATGGTATGAAGAAACACTGTACAAAGTTTCACGCTTTTATCGCAAAATGCACATAACCTACATAATTTCAAGCTAATCTGTTATACTAATATACACATCTATGAGACGAAATCCTGGCAAGTCAGGAGAACCAGGTGGAAAAATGTAAATTCGGTCCCAAGGTAATCTTTGAGGTACAAAAAAATTGTTGAGCAGTCATTAGGATTCCTACAGTATATTATGACTTGGGGACATTGTGAGCCTTCTTCTTTTAGTTTTTTAGGTTTTTTCAAAGGACAAGAATTGTGTAACTGCATAGGTTATGTTAGTCTTGGTGGGCAGTTTTGCAACTAACTGTTTCATTTTTAACTAATATTCTGGATACATCATTTCAAAGCTGCCTGGTCACAGTTGCTGTTACTGCCATTACCCTGACATTAAAGTGCAACAAACATTTCACCTTTCCAATTCTCAAAAAATGCTCCGAAAAGATTGATCCCTACAAATTAAATTACATTTAATTATTTAACTCATTTTTTCAGACTATAATTGGATAAAATTAATTACAACTAAGATTAGAATAATTAGCAGATACCTTTAGATCAAAGGTATTCTGAAGAAGTTCGTACTTAATAATTTGGAATTTAGTTTAAAGCATTTTTAATCCTTATCATATCTTGTAAGAAACCCTGCAGGGCTTAAAGGTAATTAAAATAATTATAGAATTTTTTTTTAATATCTACGTACTACACTTACCATTTGATTACAGTACGAGCCTCATCTATTACAAAAGCCCGAAGATGCTTAGAGTAAATGTCATTCAAGAGAACCTTTTGCCACCTCCTGCCAAATAAACAAATTGGTAATGACCCATCTCTCACTTTACAATCTTTCTGATTAGCTGTTATATAGCATGCTTTGATTCCTTGTCTTGAGAGGAAATTTACCTGTTTTAATGAAGTAAATAATATAGTGGTCTACTAGACACAAAGAAAGGGTAGCTACTAATTTGAGCTTTCATGATGGCAGTGAGAGGTGTTACTACTACCACAATGGATGGAGCGCCAGAAGGATTTAGTTTATCATATAAAAAGGCAGACTTTGAAAACAAACGCTTTTCCCATATCCAGTCGGTACAATCACAAAAACGTCCCCTAGGTTATTCCACACACAACTTCCCAGTTGCTCAGGCTTTAAAGTCAAAAGACTTCTTGGCAGCATCAATTACATTAGCCATTTGTTTCTATGCCATTGGGCATGACATGTAATACCTGAAATGCTCACTCGTCACAATTGTCTAGATACTACCATTACAATTATGTGCATTTATTAAAATAAATTGATTGTATGACTAGACCAGTTATGTTAGCAAAAACATGTTAGCTACCTCTAAATCAAAATATAATAAGTCTGGCTATGATGGATTATTGTAGCTACATAATAAGTTTTAGTGCGCTACTGGAAACACAGTTATACACTTTTTACAATAGCTAATATCTCTTGTTGTTTTCTTTCTTTTTGTGCAAATTTGTCAAAACCATTGTATTTCCTCTATGCTAATTTTCATTTTAATAGTACGGCGCGTAAGTTGCCCATTAAAAAAATGTATGGGAAAAATCGCTGTTCAATTGAAATCACACGGGAAAGTGAAATAGCGTGTAACTAATTGAAATACCTCGGTAATTAGGTGGAAATTAAGTGAAATATCAAGGTAGCTAAGTGAAATACCAAGGTAGCTAAGTGAAATAGTACGGGAAATTGCGCACACGTGCAGCATTAACCTTGGAAACGGACAGTTAGAGAAGTTTTTAGTTGGAGACAATGTCATTCTTTAACACAGAAGCTCTACCCGTATTAGGCGGAATGTTTTAGGATGGGTCGTACATTGAAAACGAAGTTCCAGCGGAAGCTAAACCTGAAATACGGAGATAGTGAGTGAACGATACAGTGTAGCTACAATTGTAAATGACTTTGGCCTACTATTAGCGAGTGATAAGCACGGGTAAAACCTGTGCTATTAGGGATCAATATCACTCGTAAAGCAATTGAAATAGCACGAGGCTAAGCCAAGTGCTATATCAATCACAGTACTCGTGCTATTAATCCTGAATTAATGGTTACTGTGCTACTAGTGGTGTGCTTGAGCACAAATGGCGAGCGAGCCTTAAACTACACTATTGTTAAACTATTGATTTTAACAACTAACATTCAAACTACTAAAATAAAGTCAAGTTGTTAAATTAAGCATATGCAGTAAAGGGGATTCAATGCCATAGTAACCACTCCCCTCAACTGTTTGAATTGAAAAAGAAGCAACAAAATCAAGTCACGTTATTTAAATTTTTCTTTTTGATATAATTGCAATGCACAATACTTTCACACACCTACGCAAGACTTACCTTCGTGGTTCGTCTAGTGGACAATGAATTTTCAAGTAAATACTGTTGAGTAGGGCTTATAACCGTGACAAATAGCGCATTAACTTACCACCGCCACTAACTCGAATAGAAATGGAGCTCCCATAAGTTTTTGAGTTTTAACTGCACCCTCAAAAGAATTCAAAGCGGTAAACAATTCAATTTCTAAGGTGATATTGGTAATGATCGCTAAACCGGAGGATTCTGTTTAGTGAAGCTTGGGACGGGGTCGAACACGGAGCGAACACAAAAATACGCGAGGGTCAAAGTACAAAATGACATACGTACGTCCAAATATATAAATAAACTAGTGATGTGCTTGAGCACAAATGGCGAGCGAACCTATCTTGTTAGGTTACATAAAACTGTTTACCACTGGTGTCGTCACCTGGTTCTGCCTCCCTTGTTATGGAGAATTCTCTGTAAGATTCTGTTAAACTTATAAATTATTCCTTGACAAGGTAGAATTAGCTAATGGGTATGATTAATTAGTATTTATCATGCTTTCATCAATTTTACATCATTTATTTACTAATATGTTAATTTTTTTATTAAGTACATTTAAACAAACTGAACCCCACCCAATATTGTAGGTGTGGCAGATGTGACTGCTTGATTGGCGACTTTAAAATTGCTTTCTACACCCATGTATTGTTACATAATATACTTTAGCTTGTTCATGCAAAAAAGTAAATAGTAGTTGGACATTAATATAAATACAGAATTACTCTCTCACCTCAATTTCAGGAATAGTGATAACTTCTGTAGTATCCAATTTAAGCTAATTGCACCCGCAAAACAATTCAAAGCGGTAAACAATTCAATTCCAATTCAATGGTCGCTAAACAAGAGGATTCTGTTTAGTGAAGTTTGGGACGGGGTCGAACGCCAAGCGAACACAAAAATACGGAGGATCAAAGTACAAAATGACATATGTACGTCCAAACATATAAATAAACTAGTGGTGTGCTTGAGGACAAATGGCGAGCGAGCCTGATAGCTAGTTAGGTAACATAAAACTAAGTATTGTTACTATGTTTTAGCTTAGTTCATGCAAAAACTATAATAGCAGGTGTGACCTTTTATTTCAGCAAACAAATACAAAATCACTCTCTTACCTGATTAATGGTAACTTTTGTAGTATTAAACATCTGCCATTCTGATAATCTCAATTACCAGTAACTCTTGAACAAACTCTCAGCTACAATAAACTAATAATCAGTGTTATTATTTGTAATTTTAGCCAACTAATATGGAATTACTACTTCTCAATTTCCTGAGTATTGATAACTTCTGTGGTATCAAATTTAAATTACTTTGACTATCTGAATTACCTCGAATTCTTGACAACAAGCTCTCAGCTACAAAAACAAAAGACAATCAATTTTAGCACACAAATACAAAATTACTTTCTTACCTCATTTTCTTGAGCAGCGGTAACTTTTGTAGTACCAAATTTGAGCCATTCTGACTATTTAATATACCAGTCACTGTTGACAACAAGCTCTTAGCGACAAAAAAGTAAGGCCAGAGTTAATTTTGCATATTTAGCTAACAAAAATATGGAATTACTACTTACTTCATTCTTGAGTATTGATAACTTCTGTAGTATCAAATTGAAGTTACTTTGACTATCTGAATTACCGTGAATTCTTGACAACACTCACCTACAAAAACAAAAGACCATCAATTTTAGCACACAAATACAAAATTACTTTATTACCTCATTTTCTTGAGCAGTGGTAACTTTTGTAGTACCAAATTTGAGCCATTCTGACTACTTGAGTTTACAAGTCACTGTTAACAACAAGCTCTTAGCTACAAAACAGAAAGGCCAGAGTAATTTTTGCATATTTTAGCTAACAAATATGGAATTACGTACTTACCTCAGCTTCCCTGGAGTAGTAGTAGCTTCCTTAGACGGCATTCTGACTACCAATGACTCGTGACAACCAACAATCGGCACTCCATATCCCCCTTAAAACGGAGAAGTTTTTAAATTAAGTCTGGAAAAGGGTCTTCAATGCTATAGTAACCGGTCGAATCAACTTTTTGTTTCTTGAAAAGTAAGTGTTTTCGCAGGAATTTTCTCACACTTCTGCGCTTAAGTATAAAGTAATACTTGCTTAATGCTGTAGTTTCTGAATAAACTGGGGTCAAGCCTAAAAAGCTGTGTTTTTTGGAGAAACAAGTTCCCCGTGCGCGCATTTTAGGGGCATACGTACAATCCTTACACACATATATCCATACTAGTGGTGTGCTTGAGCACAAATGGCGAGCGAGCCTGATAGTTAGGTAACATAAAAATAAGTATTGGTACTATGTTTTAGCTTAGTTCATGCAAACACTATAATAGCAGTTATGACCGTTTATTTCAGCAAACAAATACAAAATCATTCTGATTTGTTAACTTTTGTAGTATCAAACATCTGCCATTCTGATAATCTCAATTACCAGTAACTCTTGAACAAGCTCTCAGCTATGATAAAAATAATAAACCAATGTTATTATTTGTAATTTTAGCCAACTAATATGGAATTACTACTTACCTCATTCTTGAGTATTGATAACTTCTGTAGTATCAAATTGAAGTTACTTTGACTATCTGAATTACCGTGAATTCTTGACAACAAGCTCTCAGCTACAAATACGACAATCAATTTTAGCACACAAATACAAAATTACTTTCTTACCTCATTTTCTTGAGCAGTAACTTTTGTAGTTCCAAATTTGAGCCAATCTGACTATTTGAATTTACCAGTCACTGTTAACAAGCTCTTAGCTACAAAAATGAAAGGCCAGAGTTAATTTTGCATATTTAGCTAACAAATATGGAATTGTGTACTTACCTCAGCTTCCCTCGAGAAGTAGTAGCTTCCTTAGCATTAATACTACAGCATTCTGACTACCAATGGTTCTTGACAACCAACAATCGGCACTCCGTATCCCCCATAAAACGGCGAAGTTTTTGAAATTAAGTCTGGAAAAGGGTCTTTAATGCCATAGTAACCGGTCGAATCAACTTTTTGTTTCTTGAAAAGCAAACGTTTTCGCAGGAATTTTCTCACACTTTGGAGCTTAAGTATAAAGTAAGGCTTGCTTAATGCTGTAGTTTCCTAATAAACTGGGGTCAAGCCTAATAAGCCTTGTTTTTGGGGGAAAAAAGTTCCCCACGCGCGCGTTTAAAGGGCATACGTACCATCCACACATACATTCATACATACTAGTGGTGTGCTTGAGCACAAATGGCGAGCGAGCCTGATAGTTAGGTAACATAAAATGTTACTATGTTTTAGCTTACTTTATGCGAACACTATATATTAGCAGTTATGATCTTTTATTTCAGCAAACAAATACAAAAGCACTCTCTTACCTGATTAATGGTAACTTTTGTAGTATCAAACATCAACCATTATGATAATCTCAATTACCAGTAACTAAAAAATAAACCATTGTTATTATTTGTAATTTATAGCCAACAAATATGGAATTACTTTGACTATCTGAATTACCTCGAATTCTTGACAACAAGCTCTCAGCTACAAAAACAAAAGACAATCAATTTTAGCACACAAATACAAAATTATTTCTTACTTCATTGTTGTCTCCAGCAGTGGTAACTTTTGTAGTACCAAATTTGAGCCATTCTGACTATGTACTTGAATTTACCAGTCACTGTTGACAACAAGCTCTTAGCTACAAAACAGAAAGGCCAATGTTATTTTTGCATATTTAGCAAACAAATATGGAATTACGTACTTACCTCAGCTTCCCTCCAGTAGCTTCCTTAGCATTAATACTACGGCATTCTGACTACAAATGACTCTTGACAACCAACAACAGGCACTCCGTATCCCCCGGAGAAATTTTTTAATTAAGTCTGGAAAAGGGTCTTCAATGCCATAGTAACCAGTCGAATCAACTTTTTGTTTCTTGAAAAGCAAGCGTTTTCGCAGGAATTTTCTCACACTTGGGAGCTTAAGTATAAAGTAAGGCTAGCTGTAGTTTAAGAATAAACTGTGGTCAAGCCTAAAAAGCCGTGTTTTTTGGAGAAAAAAGTTCCCGGAGCGTGCGTTTAAGGCGTACGTACAATCCATACAATAACATATACCCGATTTTGCATTATCCACCCCTAACACTGTCTCGCTCGCTTGGCTCGCTCGCCAACTGTGATTTCCACAAAGATGTACTTAGGCCTGAAAATTCTTAGACTCACACAGTGTGGTATTTCTTTAGAACTTCTTGTTTTTTTAAGTCACATAAAATGTTATTGTGAAAGGTTACCATGGTATTGTGACCTTTTACAGGATGTAATTCAATAAAACTCGGCTGTTTATAGTAGCTGTGAGTGCCTTGTTATCAAAAGCAACTGGTAATCAGAATGCTATAGAAACTAAAGAAATACCAGTACTCCTGGAAATGGACTGAAAGATTTTTTTGAAGTTTCAGTTGTGCACAGGCTCGTTCACCATTTGCGCTCAAGCACATCACTAGTTATATAGGCAATCATATTGTGTATGTGTAAAGTAACTAGTGTTTATATTATAGGTTGCTTTTAATGTGATATTTTGTAATAATATGCTGGCCCATTTTTAAATGGCCACCATTTTTCGTAATAAAATAGTGATGTTCCTATACACAAAAATATTCCTTCCCTCAAGGATGTGTATGTTTGTGTGAACCAAAAAAATATTTTTTTACATAACCTTTAGTCTAGCATACCAAAAGAAACTTACACTACTACAGCTAATGTTAGTTACTTCATTCAAATCATTGTATGTGTAGAATAATGCAATACATTAATAACTAACTAGAATATAGCATTGCAAATAATATGAGCAACTATATCGTATACACACACAAGAAATATGTTTCTAGGATATGTTAATACACATTTTGAATGAATAATTAAGGTGAAGTATAACACGATTTAGTTAACATTAGTTTCATCATAATACAAAGGAAGTACTTCTGAATAAAGATGAGCAATCTCTTCTGAAGAAACAAATTATTAGATACATAGTATTATTATTATAATAATATTATATATATATATATATATATAGCTATTGTACTAACCTGTATTTTCTTTGCCCTCTTCATGATGACAGAACTTGTCCTGTTCAAATGATGCGGAGAAGTTATTTGATCCTTGCTTAATATGTTGAATAGAATCATATGCTACATTCTATTTAATAATTAAATAGTGAGAATATAATATAGTAATTCAACAAAATTAATAGACTTAATGCAAACTTTGGTTTGTTTGCAATGATAGATCATCATGCTGCTATGGGCCGAGCAACAGAGCCAAGATTAATGCTTGCTACAGCTTACAGCATGACTATTTTATGTATAATAGTATATAACTTTTTCTAATATTATCAGAAGTTTAGATAATAATGAAGAAAATTCAATTTTGTTAAATTTTGCAATGCTTTCACAATAAAAATAATACGACAAATAAAGCTTTAAAAATATTGTGCTTTAAAATTATCACCTCTTTTATTGACAATGATTCGTTCATGGAATTTGTAGGATGATTGAGAGAAAGCTGCATGAATAGAGGAAATTAGTGACTAACTGCAGATAACTCTAAAAACTCAACAAAGAGTCTAAACATAAGATAATAATAAGATAATATAATTATATGATATAAGACAATATTAGATTGTACTAGCAACTGCTACAGTAGTTATGGATTTATTCATGACACTGCTAACATACATTTGTAACTTACATGTTTTTCAGGAATTGAGTTTCTACAAACCATTAAAAACAGAAATATACAGTCAATTACTTAGAACATAATGAGGCAAACAATATAATTCTCATGAACTAACTTCCAATGAAATAGCATGTACTATTGCATATACAATGAAATGATCTTTGAATGGAATTTAGTACTGTAATTAAAGTCCTGGTTCATATGTTGTTTTGATAAAAATACTGTTCAGGCCACTGAACACTGAACTTAAATATCACTAATTTTAATTTTAATTTGCACATTCCTTCCTACCACTTCAGTTGTGCTGGCAGCCCAATTGGTTGGCACATGCTTTCCAGCTATTACCATGTTAGCTGTTTTGCTGTTATTTTAGTTTATCTCATACTTGTGGTCACTTGACTCCTGCATTGTGTGGTCACTTGCTCCAGTACTTGTAGTCTACTATTCTGTATCAAATTTGTCTAACCAATATCTTTAATTATCTCTGTGTTTATGGAGATAGTGTAACTTGACAGTGGATTTTATATTCTAGTTTCTAAACACTCAGGACACTCTCTAACTCTGGATTCACATTGGATACTTTCAGTGTTAGGACCTGCATCAATGTTTTTACTTCTCACTTACTATAATATCCCAAAATGTCCAATCAAAACAATTGTCTATACCAACTCAAATGTTTGTTGTTATTGCTTTTTTTGCACATTTTGTCCTCCTCATTTTTCAGTTAGTTCATGACTGTGGATGGTATTGGAAATGACATAATTGTTACAATTAAGTCCACTTTTTTAATTTTATTACACCAAAATTTATGAATCAGTATAAATATATTGTTGTCAGTGAGTAGTATCCTAACACTGGATATTAACATGCAGATAGGCAGCATGTACATGTATTATATTTTTTATACATGTGTGGAAAATTGTAACAATTTCTAACTTACTGTAAAACGTATTCTTCAAGTAGTTCTGAAATAAATAAGGTAATAAAATATCAACATTAAAAAAACAATTCAAAGGATAACTTACCAGTTCTATTATTTCTTCTTACCATAACTAATACAACTATTGTGCTTATGCAAAATACAATCAGAATAAACACACTCACTATACCAATGGTAACTGATACAATTAAGGCACTAGAAGATTTTTTAGTGAGTTCTGTATAATTATAGTAATACAATTCCTGAGATGTGTTAGTGTAAGTGGTATATGTTGTTTCTTCTACTTCACTGATTACTCTTTCATCATGAATATTCGTAAATGGGCTTAAGTAGTCCATACTCCATGTGCTATTGGTACAATTGATAGTACTATTATCATGTAAAAACGCACTCATTTCACCATCCGTAGTAATAGTATAATATAATACTTCTGGAGTGCCAACAATACTGCAATCTATATTTAAAAACCATATAACATTATTTTTTGTCATATTGACATAGCTAGTCATGAGAAACTGTATAAAACAACATACTATACATAAGATAATACCACATCAATTACCGCTACTACCACCTGAAATTTTATCATTGAGATCATATTAAGAGACATCTTAAATACTTACAACTGCAATAGTAATGTAGCTGTGTGCAAAAAAATTATTTTTTTGGTTATTTTTTCTTTATTCATTCATGTTTTATTTTTCATTATTTAGCCAACTATTTATTCATTCCTTTACTTACTTTTTTCTTTTGTATTTTTAAACTAGCTACATTTATTTCTTCATATTACATGATTTTACAATTAATACATACCTATTCTGAATGTAGAATATATATCACCTGGACAGCTGCTAATGGCAACATTTATATGATTCAATTTAACTTCATCAGGGTTCTGAACTATGACATCTCCTGATTCACTTATTGCTGTAGGAGGGCTAGTAGTTATTGTGTAGCTGAATATATCAAATATGGAATGTGCCCATGATATCCTATATCTGGAAATATTATTAGTTGGTGTCAAAGTAATTTGAGTAGGTGGAGTCACCAGGGAATCTGCAATAGAAGACAGCTTAATAAATAATATTACCTTAAGTTGCTATCTCTTCCTTACTATTAATTGGACGATAACTAATTATTTCAGGATCACACTGTATGTTAGCTGAGAGACTAGCTACAATAGTCAAACTGCTTTCAAAAAAGGTCGAATTAATAAAAATTAAACGAGATACCACTGGAGTATAGTCTACAGTACGTCTCTTTACTGTAACACCTTCATCAAAAATATGATGGAAAGTAATAGTAGTTTTGAAAACGCCATTAATTGTAATTCTCCAAGTCAGTATGGGTTTGTACTGGGAGCAGTAAAATTCAGCAATACCAGAAGAACACAGTGTCCTGCTTCTGTTGACTTGAAAGAGATCAGCTATAGATCCTGACCAAAATAAGACTATCACAACGCCAACAATCCACATCCATTCTTTGTAAAATTTCATTTTTGGCTACCTCAAAATTGTGAGTTCAATGACTCTCAGCCGTAACTATTTCTTTTAGAGTAAAAATGCCAATATATTTGGGCAGTAGGCATAAGTGTAAAATGCTAGGCAGGGATTCTTTGTTTCTCAAAACAAGTCTCTTACCTAGTGGACATTTACGACATAAAGTCTGTTAGATTACACAACATTACAATGAGTTATTTAACTACCATTTTGTAACAACTATCCTGTTGACCAAGCTTGCTTATGTTATTTTCACAATGAAATTTGGGAATTTTTGGTAAAGAACTAAATTACCTCATAAGGTTACTTCGAATCAGCTTCGTAAGTATGTCTATTAGGATTTAAATATTAATGTCAAATGTCCATAAACCACAATATTTTGAACAATTTTTTTGAGCAGCCTTTAATGTTTCCCTAGACAATGTGACAAAATGCAAAAATTATGCAACTCTTGAGTCTAATGGCAATCCAAACTTCTTTGGAATGAAATAAATGAATCACCTCATACACAGAATTATATAGTTTCTATATTATTTTGACAAAAAGAATGGCCGAGTGGTTTAATTCTTTAGTTTTTGTTATTCAGTGACATATTTACACCAAGCATTATGTGTGCAAGGTATACATGACCAATAGAGAGGAATAGAAATTAGGTCAAGTTTAATACTGGGATGAATACACTTGAGATGTTATCATCACATCAAAATATAACTACCATTACAGGGGCGGCGCAAGTGGTCCGGCCAGTCAGGCCATGGTCTGACCAATATTCTATGAGTGGCATTAGGTGTGAATTGATTTGTATGGTACGCATCGTTAATTAGGCGAGAGTAAAAAGAATATAGTACAGAGGTGTTTTCAGCACTCCTGGTTTGAAAAGTGGCCATTTCTCCACTACAAGGAAGACACTAACACTGAGTTCTGTTTTACTTGCCTGAAGATGTTTAAAGAGAAAAAAAACAAAACTTGTTCTAAGGCTGATGCAGCATTTGTAAGTTTACTTAATGCAATTTTTACTTTCTTTTTTGCTACATTAAGTAATATTTTGTATAGATTAATAGAGGATATGCCTGCAACCAATGCATCATCTGAGCGCTCATTTAGTGCACTGCGTCGAGTAAAAACTTATTTAAGAAGTACAATGAGACAAGAGAGATTGAATCATCTTATGATATTACATGTTCATAGAGATATAACTGATAATCTTGACATGATCAGTGTGGCTAATGAAGTTGTTAGTGATTCCGAACACAGAATGCAAATATTTGGTACATTTACTTCTTGAAACTTTTGTTTCATGAACCAGTCATCTTCATTTATTTCCTGAAATATAACATAACATTATTATTACTTATTTAATGGTTATAGCATTAATACATGCAATTTCCTACTAATTTAGTCTTACTGACGAACTTTACCACAGACAAGTGATGTCGAATGGCCTGACCAATCTAAAATACATTGCTCCTCCCCTGCATTAATGAAATTAATGACACATTACCTATTTAGAATGTTTGAACTCACATAGCTGAAAAAAGAAGGTAAAATTTATTGTCCACTTCCTCTCAAACACTTGATAAGATGTTTCACAGTCAAACCACGCTAAAATTAAAATGTATTCATCACATATGAATGTAGTAAACATATATATTGAGTTTTATATATTCTCACAAGTACCCACCCATCACTGAGCAGGCCCGTCTCTGCCATTAAAAAAAGGGTCAGACCGGGAAGTGGGTGTGGTTTCATCAAAAGTGGTGTAACAAATTAAAAAGTGGCAGTATGCAAGAGTTAAATATGTAAATATGACAGAAAAAAGGCTACAATAATTTAAGTAATCCAAAAATTTGCATGCGACGTTCATTTTGGCCAATGAAATCAGTAGCAATTTCTTTCATTTCCAGTGCATCTGTCAGTTTAGCACCACACAGAAACACGCACACACAAAAAAAAATTATAGCTATTTGAAATGTTAAAAATACTTAACAATACACTTACAAAAGCAGCCTCATCTTTTTTGGCAGCAACATGATTTAATTTCACAGCTTTTAAGCATAGAAAACAATGTACGCAATCTTCACTTCATTGTAGTGAAGCCAAGTCCACCGATCAAACCAACTAGCTTGAAAACTACGTTCCAAAATTGTCTTCTTCCCAAACTTTCTTTTTGGGAAGTTAAAGACAACGGCTGATGCGGAGATTCCGGTAAATTATCGAGAAGATTCTTCTCGCGACTCGCTATTATAGGCGATGAAGCCATATCAAGACACTCCCGGTGGAAAGACTAGCGACACTTTACCAACAGAGGAAGGTACGATTTTTTTGCCGACCTTTACCCGGTAACTTATTAAATGTACACGCCCACCTTTTCCAAAAAAAGGTTCGACCAAGGTCAGACTGGTCGGACCATCTACTACGGCCCTGCTGAGCCATGCTTCTTATACATGTACAAACATATTGTATATAGCTACCAATTTCTACACAGTTTTTTTGTTCAATTGCTCAAACATAAGATTAGACCTGTTATTTGTAAACATGTACACCCACACCCACAAATTCCAGACTAATAGCAGTGAATATTATTATTCCTAGTTGTATTTTTAACCAGTGCTACAAGTGGACTGATATTCATATCATAGTCTGTAGTGTTACCATGGGTGACTGACTAGTGGGTGTGTCACAACATTAGGCATTTCAGTGTTGTGATTTAAAATACAGATCCCAATGTTTAAGGTAAGTCAGTGTATTGATCTTACTTAATGAAACAGTCTGGATTCTACAATAAATACTGTGGAATTAAATAAACTACAAAATTAGCTATTTATTCTGTTCTCCATTTGATAGCTTCCTTCCTTCATTGCTGTGGTATTTGCTCTCATTACTGCAAGTGAAGACCTACCACGGCCCGATAGAAGTGGCTCTCAACACTACAATGATTCTGTTCATCATCACTATTACAACTGTAGCACCTGTAGCGAATATCTATACTGGAGAGTCGCACAATTGGATGCTGGAACTTTTAACTCCGGTAGTGATGTAGGTGAAGCACAAGTACAGAAAAATGAGCAGACTAATGATAGCTATTGTGCTATACTCTTGTCAGTCTTTAGGAATAATAATTCAGTATGTATGGACTCTGTTTTAATAGTCACCACAACAAGATCAAACTTTGATTCCGAAGTTACATGTCAGGACGATGATAGCCAGCACACTGCTTCAAATATTACCTCAGCGAATACCCTTCCTGAAATGACAAGCACTGATGTAAAACTAATGCACGTGGTCAACCAGACTGATTTAGTAGCCCCAAGTAAAAATTTTACCACTCATATACTTACTTGTAGAAGCTACAGTAACATTTTATGGGAAATAAATGGAAATAATGTAATAAGTTTTAATGAAAATGACGAAATAGGTGCTCACAATTTTTCATTGTATCACCTAAATCTATCAGAAGTGGAGTGGGAAGCAGTAATTGTACATAAAGAAGCTCCGAAAATTGTATCAGTAATGATATGGACTGATTTCGACTCAGTAGGAAGCTTTAGAGTTACTTGTCGTTCCAGAATGGATGAAGCTACTATAGCATTTAACCCACATACAACCCACAGTCCTACTCTTACATCTACAGAAGTATACTCAACAAATTCTACAGCAGCTCAGTCATTGAGGCAGAATTGTCCCCTATTGTGAGTTATACACAGAAAAATATGACAATAAACTAAACATTATAATTTCACACATTGTTTACTGTACCTGGTAACATATTTAACACTTCATCTTCATGTAATAGGAACTACAAGAAAGTATAACCACTTTTTACTTGAACTTTTGGATAATTCCTAACCTAAGATTCTTATACTTTTGTGGTAAAACAACTCTAATGTTGTATAGCAATATTTTATTGATTATTTAATGTAGTTGACTCTTGAAACAGTAAGATAACGTTTCAGACTTGAAGTCCTTCATCAGCTCACAATCATTCCTCAACGTAGTAATGAGCCTATACTCTATTTATAACATTAAATATTATCAGGGGTGGATGCAGCATTATAGAGGGGGTGGGGGGAAAGTTAAGTGGAACCTTGACCACACCCATTTTATCACACCCACTAATTAATTTTTTTTTGGTTTCTTTCTGAATATTTCAATTTGTTACATACACGAAAAAAATTACACTCACTGACAACAATAAGGAATTAGAATTTATTGAAGCAAGTTATATGTAGTCATAATCATAATACCATCCGTCTTGGATGGCGACTGGAGAATTCATCCACCTCTTCCTCTGAAGTAATTTCAATGTCACGGTGGTAATATAGCATTGCCAATCCATTAAGACGGTCTTGTCCCATACTCCTCAGTGAAGTCTTGATCAATTTGAGCATGCTGATGGAACGTTCACATTCACAGCTTGTAACTGGCAATGTGCCCATTATACATAAAAGAGTGTGAATATTGGGAAAGAAATCACAATCTGCATGTACTAGGCTTTTCTCTGGAGTACAAAGGCTTACAGCTAATTCAGAGTCAGCTTTCCATTTGTGCTGCCAGGTCGAGCTCTGAATTGGATCTTTAGACTGAACTCTCTTTGACATTTTCACATTACAAACTGGCAATCTTGCTATCATAAGGCAATGTTAGTAGAATGCCAGCACAAGCATGGGTAAGTGGTCATGGTGTAAACGAAGTACACTAACCACAGAAAGAAGTATTAAATGCTGGCTGTATTACATGTATTACATGTTTGTGCCTTGTGCATGTGTATCACATGTCGGTGTGTGTGGTGTGTGTGTAAGGGAGGGGGGGGCCAGGGCCCCCTGGGCCCCCCCCCCTGGATCCGCCCCTGATTATTAATACTTAAATATGAGGTGCTGTCATTTTCTACTACACACTACCACTGTAGAAATGTATTCATGTACAAGTCTCTTTCTTACTATTTGAAATGTCTATTCCAGTATTATTATTACTATTGTTATTGTTGGTTTGCAGAGTTTCCTTGTGCCTTTTTTCTGTTGGCATAACTTGGTTTTACTTCTAATAATTTGTAAGTTATTAATGTGTGTACATTGTTTAATTTACGACAATAATGTATTTAAAACTAATAAATAGCAAGTAACACTATAATAATACAAAAAACAACAACAACAAATTAAACATAGCAAGCAAAAGTTTTGGTAGAGCTAATGCCTTGGTTAATATATACATTATAAATTGTGTGACATAAAACTCATTGTTTATGTGAAAAAGTTCTATAACCATGTAATCTCATTCATTCCATCTACTATGTATAGTTCTGCCAAAAGTACTATATTTTGTGTTTCTTTGTAGTATTATAATGATTACAAACATATTATATGATCACTTTTTGCACATTCAAACTTATATCACCTGCAAACTAGTACAAAGACTTTGGTTAGCCACCAGCAACAATAGAGCTCCTATGCTGTTAGATGCTGAACTAATAATAATAGTGAGCTTAATTATGTGGCCATACTGCCAATAAGGTTTTCTCTCCCTCTCTCCTTCTTCCCTCCCTTCCCACACACACACAGACACACATGTTGATCCTTAGCTGTCAACACCATCAAATCCTTGATATAATCAAGTCTGTTGGTTTTTGTATTTTTCAAAATGAAAGTCTGGTATATAATGTCATTTGAAATAATTAAAAGAAATTTATATTCTACTTCAATTTGATTTATAGCAATGCACTTCACTAATTAATCATGAACTAGGCATAATAATAGAGACCATCAGAGCCATCAATTCTGCTCGAGATAAAAGGCAAAACAATATTGCTAAGATGTGACCGCATTGACACTGTTAAAGTGATTCTGTTAGTGTGTGCGCGCATTAGTGCACAAGTTGCAGGGGCATAGGCAGAATTTTCAAGATGAAGGTATGATCATGATCTTTACAGACAAATGTTTAGAAGTTGGTTAAAAATAACTTCATTCTCAAAATTTCAGCAAGGAAAAAACAAGTTCTCAATTGTTTATCGTAGCAATTTTTCTACCATATTAAATTCTATATTTAGCTTAATAAAATAGCACATAGCTACTATCTGCTTAAAAAATGTGGCAATTTTTTGAAATTTTTTTCCAGTTCTAGTTATGTCAAGGCATTTATGATTCAAGGATTTGCTGATCTTGACCAAAATCCAAAAGAGAATGGTGAACTAGCTGATTTTAGTCTTTTTTTTTCTGTTCAGGAGAGGAAGATACAGCTATTCCCATGATACAAAAAGAAATGACAAAAAAAACATCAAATTCTTATTAGCCATGTCAAATATTCTATTTTGTGTTACATTCCCAATACAAAATAGACGGGAAGACATTAGGTAGTTCAACATTATTATTTCAAGCATACTTCTCACAATGAAAAAAGTTGACGCATTGAAGAGCAAACTTCTTTAATTGACATTTTTGGCAACATTAAGCAACCAATATTACTCTATAATTGAGGAACTGTTCCACTTCTGATAGTTGCTCAACAATCATAGCACATATTTTGCTACTAGAAAAGTTGATGAAGCCACATATAGATGACTTCGTACGCTCCTACACATATATTAAATATCTTAAATATTTGAACCAGTGGCTGCTCTTTTGTATAAACAACATACATACACACAAAAAAAAAATAAAAAAAATATAAAAAGAATGAATGTTTTGGATTGGCTTTGTTTTTTCTCCAAAGAGATAATTTATTTTTAAAGGGAGGTTCTGCAGAACCCCTCTCCCCACGCCCTTGAGTTGAGGGACCAAGTGACCTGAGGGTGCCAGTTCACTGAGGATTGAAGTGAGAGTACACATCTGTTGTCTGTAATTATGATGAAGGAATAAGATAACATTTAAAACATACATTAAATTCTCTAGGTCTGTCAGGTTTCTGACATTTGAGTATTGTCTGATTACCACCTCACCTGACTGAGGATAGCTTTTTCCGATTATTCTGATTACAGTGGTGCAAATGGGTGGAATGAGCCTTATAAATATGTGACTGGAAGGGAACATCCTATGTCTCTTATAAATTCTTATATAAGAAATATTGCAAGATGCTACAAACATCACATTAATCTTACAATTAATGATCTTGCAAGATAAGCAAGATAATTGCAAAAGGTTAAAAACAACAACAACATAACATAGCTAGCAACTTAGACGTTCTTACAAAGTAAATTCTCAAGATTATGTAAGATTATCGTAAGACTTTTGAAAATGTTTTAAAATTATTTCCATTCTCACTTATATTATCTTATCAAAACTAGGACAATTCCTGCAAAAATGTAGTCTTCCATTATTATTTTTTTTGGCTTTCAGTTTTAGAAGTTTCAGGCATTTGTCTTCTGCTTAAAAGCTAATTCACTGATGGGTCATTGGTCTTTGGCTAGCAGTTTCAGAGTTTTGTACCACATTTAGAATAATTAGCTATAGTTCACTATAATCTATAATATCTCTAGTTCATGCATAAAAAAAATCAAGCTATATACATTGCTTTGCTTTTGTACAACAATTATACAACAGCCCTAACCTCAGAACCACTAGTAACTGGGTGAAGTATGCATATACAGCAAGTGAGGCGAGCTGATTTTTGTTAACTTGGGCAGGTCTGTTGTTTCACTACCAAACATACACTCCTGCAAGTTCACACGTATCCTAACTCACCCACGCACGCACACACACTCACACATGCACACACACACAAAAACAAAAAAAATGCAAATGCAAAAATGCAAATTCTCTTGCTGCCGCTAGGCGGTCACACGCACCTGGCAGAGCCAGGATGCCTGTGCACTAAGCAGGCACTGTGAGCCGTGCAAGCAAAGCTCCTGGAGCCGGGCTAGGAACTCGCAGGAGAACAGGCCTTTCCTCACAGCACACACACACACACACTGAATATGCCACAACATGAAACTAGACGTGAAATGAGTTATCAATGAGAGCAACTAGAAGTGTTTCCATAATCAACATACAAGTGAACTATACAAAATGGGTAGTGTCATTGTTCCTTTAAACTTGATTGCAGGTTGAACATCCAGTAGTGATTATGAAGTAATTCAAGGGACAACCAAGGCCTACAGTGGTCTCCAAGTGGATGTGTTTTCATACACATGTATGTGTAATAGATACAATTCTTAGTATAACAAAATAGTTTCATATAAAAATACCGAATTACATGTGCTTTATTAATTATCTAAAACTAGCGATCCTGACAATGACCAATAGCACATATGCACACTTACTCAAACCATGCATATCATATACACATACACAAATATACATAACATGTAACTCGACACATGCACACACGACATATATACATACAATACTCCACACGCCTACTAGTTAGGTGAGATGTGTCAAAACTACTTCATATAAAAAAAAAGATAACAGCAATACCACCAGACATCTGCTTGTCATTTAGTACATGTAATTGAAATATAGAACTAGAATAAGCAAATTATAATAACTCAACAAAAACAACAATTGAGAAGGTTTTACGGTACACAAAATTTATGCATGAAATAAAAAATAACAAACGTATACTATATTTATTGTCTAATTAATAATCTAATTGTATACATGCACTTACTAGCACACATGTTATTTCTCCTTTATCTTAAATCTTATATCCAGTATATAAATACACAAGAAAAAAATGGTTGTTTCGCTCTTATTGGAGCTCGTCAGTATAGAGTAATCCAGCCTTACTGGCAAATATCTATAGACAACCATATGTCAGTCCATCTCTGACTCTTTGGCAGATGATATCCTGTAAACCCAGAGAGGCTTGTCTGTGCTCACATAATCTATATGCAAGGAACATTCCTTGTCTCATTAGAAGCCACTAAGGAGGACCTACTCAATTAATTGCCTTGTCAGCACTTTATTGTTATTATTGTTTGTTTATTCCTTACTAAAATATATTATTGTGGTTCATTGAAATGTAATGATAGTAATAAAAATAATAATAACAGTAATAATAATAATAATCATTGCTACTGGTACAACTGGGACTGATAAAATACTATTTTATTTATTATTTTTCTAATTAATCTGATGTACTCTCTGGCAATCTTCACATGCAGCTCCCAACAATCCTGAACTGGCAGCTTCACATTATCATCTCCTTCATCCCCATAGCACACACACACGAATCATGTATCAAACTAGCGATGAGCTCAATAGTGTGGCTACAATAAGTGAGGTAGAACAAAGTAAAAAGGAATAATAATAAATAATAATAATAATAGCTAGTAATAATAGCATTAGTAATAATCTTTATAATAATCTTTATGATAATCTTTATAATAACACGTTTGTGTGTCAGTAACTACAATGACTACTACGATAGTGACCGATCGGTGTGTGTATTCAAGAACAATTCACAAGCTATCAGAGTTGGTAAAGTGTCGTCATTACCTCAATGGGGGAAATCATTTGACAAGGAAAGAAAATTTCCATCTCAGGCTCGAATCTGAGACTATCAACTGTGGAGCATGCACACACAAATCATTTAATTTAACTATTGGGACCTCACAGCTTAGAATAGTTAGAAGAGCCTGATTAATTTATTGTGTCCTAGCTATAAAAGCTGAACAAGGTCACTGAGCTGAGTAAGAGAGGCAGAGAAGTAGGAGAATACAAATGTCAATATAAACACAAGCAGGTGAGAAAAAGCTGACTGATGCAAATTTTAAGTTAAAGTAAATACACTGAAAGGACAAAAATACTAAAAAAAAACCCAGGAAATGTAGACAGAGGAAGAGAAGGGAATCCATTAGTTGAAGAGAGGAATAAGAACAACAGGGCCAGGATGGCTGAGGAAAATAAAGAGAGCACAGAGGGAAACTATGGATAAAACTACCTCATGTTACTACTCCAAATTTGCACAAGTTAATACGTGAGGTGCCACTGTGTGGTGGAATACTTGCTAGTAATAATAATAACAACAAGAATAACAATAACAACAATAACAGTAACAATAATAAGCAACAAGAATAATAATAACAACAATAATAATAATAATAATAATAATAATAATAATAATAATAAACCCTTTCGTTCCGGATCCCGCTTAGAAGCGGGTGATGACCGGTCTGCTTCTCCGAATTAAAAAAAATAGCTACTTTATAGCTAGAACCTTCAGATTGCATACACAGGTGCCCAATGCATTGGAAAAGCATCTAAAATAGCTTTCAGCCAGGACTGCTTCGACAGTACCTCATAGCAGTTGCGTTTATTTCTTACTCGGCAAAAACAAAGCAAAATATCGGTTCTCCGTTGAATTTTAAAAAAAGTTACCTTCTTCACACCAGCTTCATTAATTTATGGATCCAGTCATCTCCAGAGCTTTGTAGAAGCAGCGAAAAATTGCTTGAGCCCAGTAGCCTTCCATAACACATTGAAACAACCCCTTCTGTACAGACCAAGACTTTGCGGTTTGACTTGTTGTCTTCTCCTATTTTTATAAAATAGCCAGTTCAACTGGGCGCCTCCCCCCCCCCCCCCCCC